>Ga0209319_1000003_pt1 | contig 689662 bp, 530 predicted proteins | sample RifGroE2_FD_184000 | JGI IMG/M metagenome (GOLD analysis project Ga0209319, IMG submission 184000) | Groundwater microbial communities from Rifle, Colorado - Groundwater E2 (SPAdes) (version 2) | ecosystem: Environmental > Aquatic > Deep subsurface > Groundwater | place: Rifle, Colorado...
AAGGTTGTCGATATAATCGGCAGCCGAGGTTCCGGCCTTCCACCGTTTCAGGGAGAGGATGTTCCCGTTCAGGTCGTAGGCAAGGCCGTTTTCGTTATACGTTGAGGATTGCACCCACGAGCCGGAATAGGTGGCGTACTGGGCGCCGGTGAGCCGGTTCAGCTTATCGTAGGTAAACCCGTAGGCCTGTTTTTCGTTGGTTAAACTGGCGTTGGGCGAGGTCCACTGGATGGACGAGATGTTGCCGTTGTATTGCTCCTGCCCGGTGGTGGTCACATTGGCCAGCAGGTCCTGGTAGTTCAGTTTCATGGCAAAAAGGCCGCTGCCCATGTTATCGGGGTCGTTCATTTTTGTGAGCCAGCCCCGGATGTTGTACCGGTAACCGATGGTCTGCAGCTCGTTGCCAATCTTCTTCTGTGCCGGCTGCCCCAGTTTATCGTAGGTAAGGCTCGAGAGCAGCTCCCAGCTGGGGACGCTGTTAACCATCTGTTTGGTTTTGAGCAGCCGCCCGGCATGGTCGTATATAAGCTTTTGGGTAAGGGTTACGGTCTGGCTGTTGAAGGTCTGTACCTGTTTGCCCTGCTGCATCTGGCCTGAGAAACGGTAGGTGTTGCCTGTAATTTCGGTTCCTGTAATATTGGTGGTTGCCGTTTCGGGGATGGTTACCGCTTTATAGGTAGAAAGCACCCGGTACTTGCTGTCGTAATGGGTGGTGGTGGTTTCCCAGTTTTCGGCATCGCCTATACGGGTTTTGGTGCCGGTAACCAGCCCTTTCACCTGGGTTTCGGCTCCGGTAACCCCGGCTGTGGCGCTATAGGCCGAAAACTGGGTAGCCCCCGAAAAGGTATAACCGTCGTAATAGGTCTCGGTAAGGTTTATGGCCGAACTACAGGTTACATTGGCTGTCGCCGGAAAGTTCAGCGAACTGTACGTGTAGTTGGTAGTACCCGATTTGGTTACAAAGAAGGGGGATTCAAAAGCCGTCCTGATTTGGGCCAGCGTTCCGGTAATATTCACTGTCCCGGTAACTGCAGGCCGGTTCAGTTCATCATATACCGTGAACATCCATCTTGCCGCATTGGAATTCCGGGTAGCCCCGTCCTGGGTCAGCACCAGCCGGTCGCGGTCGTCGTACACCATATAAACGACATCGGCCCCGGGGAGTTTTTTCTGGACCATCCGTTTGCGGGCATCATATTCGTAATAGTAACAGTAGCCGCTTAACCAGGTAGCTGAGGTGATATTCCCCGATGCCGGGACAGGCCAACTGTCTAAACCGGACTGGGCCATTGGTGGGACCACAAACCTCAATAGATCAAAATCGTCATATACATAATAGGTTTTTAGCCACTGGCCTGCATTGTAAGCGGATTTAAGGATGACTTTCCCCTGAAAATCTTTATACTCTTTGGCCTGGTTGCCGTTTTCGTCGGTGGTGGTCGTTACATATAAGGTGCCGGGGGAATATTTTACCACCTGATAGCTCCCGTTTACCAATACGCCCTGTTTGAAGAGCCCACCGGTACTTGTAACCGCCAGATTATAAATGGTCTCGCTGGTGGTATTTGTACCATAAATATAACTGACCACATGTTCGGTGGCCAGCCTCACGGGGTCATCTACCGGCTGCCAGGTGGTGCCGGGGCCCCCCTGTTTCATCACCCGGTTCAGAGGTGAACCGTCGAAAATGGTTACAGCATAGGGTGCCGTAGGGCTTTCAATACTTATTTCCGTGCTGTTTGCATAAAACATCGACTGGATATAACGAGGATCATTCTGGTCCACAAAGGTACCGTTATTGGTTGCTGTAAACGGCAGGTATTGTTTGTCTTCCCTGCCCAAATCATCATACTGGTGCAGGACCACAATATCGGAATAATCGGGGGCCTGCCTTACGGCCAGTTCCTGCGAGGGGCGCCCCAGGCCATCGTAATAGGTGATGTTTTCTATGATTTCATCCTGCGTTTTGGTAACGGTGCCTGCCAGGATATTTTCAAGCTCCTGGGCGGTATATCCCTCCTGGGGCAATACCGTACGGATGTAATTCCGGTCGGCATCGGGGGTTATTTTTTTGTATTCCGCGTAACTTACATCCCCAATGGAGGCACTGAAGCTGTGCCCGTTGGTGTTAAAGCCGGGTTTCAGGGTAATGCCCTGGTCGGCAAATACTATCATCCCCTCTGAGAGCGTTGTGCTCAGTTCAAGGTTGATGCCGGTCTGTGTCTTCTGTGCCCAGGCTGCCGATACAAACCCGGTGATAAGTGCTATAAGTGCTGTTTTTCTCATGGCTGCTGTTTATTGTGCCTGGTTGGCATAGTTATATTCATAGCGTTTCAACACCTTTCCTTCGTTGTCTCTCACATATTGGAGCCTCCCAAATCCATCATATTCATAGTAGGTCGTCTTCCCGTTGGGGTCGGTTTCGCTGGTCATACCTATCAATGGGTCGTAAGTGTAGGTGGTCATTTGGGCATCTACCGGGTACAATCGGAGTTCATCAATCGAAGTTGATCCACTAATGGAAAGTGTGGATCCTGTTGAGCTTACCTCTTTGGTATAAAAAATCCAGCCATTGGCATCTGCTGGTAATGTTTGGGTATTTATTGTAGTCACCCCTCCGATAGTTACTGGGGCTTTTGCAAAATATTCCAATTTATAAGTTCCTGCAGACAATGCCTTTGTTATATTACCGGAACTTAATGGGTAATAATAGAATCCAGTCTTAGCAATCAAGGAATACGTTGCTATTCCAGAATAAGTCCAATTTCCCTTATCATTTGAAGTCTCAAAACTGGTGCAAGCAGCTGGTAACCCTGAATTCTCAATTTTAGCAACCGGGAATGTTTTATTGTAGTTCCAGATGTAGCTTGTCCTGATGTCATTCTCTTTGTGATATTGCAGCAAGTTACCGTTGGCATCGTAGGTATCGAAATTTACAGTGCTACTATAATAATCAGCAATACTGATGGATTTGCCGTTTTTGCTTAATTCATAAAAAGTCCTTGGTCCGGCAGTCTCCGGGAAAGGAATAATCTTTGATAGAAACTGCTCAACATTCTGGGATATGGGCATGCTTGTATTTAGCTCGATTATCTCCGATGGCATGGGGGTAGTGACAGAAGGAAAGGTATTGTAAATCACAACCTGACCATTCAGTATTTTATTGTTTCCCGAATTTTTTATATAAGTTACCTGTTCTACCGGAGCTGAAATAATGTTATTTTCAATTTGCTTATAAATAGCTGAGGCTACAGTCCCCAGAAGAGTATTTGGGTCAGTAGATGCATATCCGGTAAAATCGTCTTTGTAGTGGATGGGATATTTATAACGCGTAACTTTTTCTTCCCCCAGGCTATTGGTTTTAAGTTCCTCCAGCAACAGTTCATTCTCTGTATCATATACAAATGCTGTTTTCTCGGTCGTCCAAATAAGGTTCTCATTGGCGTCATTGAAATAATTGTAAACAATGGTGGAATCCAAGAATATTCTGCCAATAGGTATTCTTGTAATATTTAAAGTATTAGAATTATGAGCCGCTCTTAATGGAGCAATACTCATCTGATATATGTACCCATCATCTATAAATTTATATTCATTTCGAATAGCTTGAATAGGATTTCCAAATTTATCATAGATTGATTTACCAGTGGGTTTGCCATTATAATAGGACCTATCTTCATATTGATCCAGATGATCCGGATGCGGTTCAATAAATTCATAAACAACGCTTATGCCATAAGGATTATCTCCTATTTCATCATAACCACCACACAAATATCGTGAATTGTACTCAGCCGGGAAATCTCTGGGGGTAGTAAAAGAAAATTCTATACTACCTTCATTTGAGGTTTCTGTTACCAAACCATAACCCACCGGATTTGAATTTTGCCAAGGGGTATTTGAAAGTCTTACTCCGCATATTTCAGGTATAAAATTTAAAGTAATTGCAGGACTAACATCAAATCTATAAGGGGAACCCCATTGCTGTTCATAAGTTATTGCACCGCTATTGTTATATGAATATGTTTTTAAAATTTCGGATCCTTCCCCGGGAGAATCTTTCATTGAGGCCAATCTTAATCCGCCACCGTATCTAGCCCATTCTTCATGGTTTCCTTTTATAGCACTTTTGTGATATACATTAAGTTCATAATCAAAACTGGAATTTCCACCAGTTGGATATTTAATAGTTTTAAGAGTATAGGTCTTAGCACAGTCAATGTTTGGTGTTATATTAGAGCCACCATCAAAGATCCAATCAAAACTAAAACCTGTTAAATGAGACAAATGATACTGGTATGGATAAAAATATGGACTAATTCCAGGCCAACCTTGTCCTTGAATAAGAGTCCATGCAGGCATATATCCAATTTTATCTAATGTCTTTTTAATATGCCCTGAAACGTTTGGAAACAATTTCAATTTATCAACAGCATCGCTTAATGATACTGAATTGGAATTCAAATACCCATAATTGTCACTTCCGGTTGCACAACCCCTAAATGGCATTTTTGGGTCGCCGGCTCCTTCCCCAAAGTAATTAAACTCGTAGGGATTTAAATTAATACTTCCATTGCGGTCGAATTGCTTCAAACGCTTTAACTTCAACCGCCAGTTCCACGCATCGGAATTAATGTAATTCACCTGTTGGGTGGTAATGCTTGATCCAAAATATTCATATTCAAATTCCCATTTTTTAATCGGTTTTGTGTCAAAGAATATTTCAACCTTGCTTAATGCATCATTGGAGAATGATATGCCAAAGACTGAATTCAATCCATCAATTAAATCTTTTCGTTTAAACTTTGCTGTAAAATTAATTTTTGTTCCGTTGCTGGCTATTATGGATGTTAAAGTATGAGTATTAAATAGTGAATAATTTAATGTTATTGTACTTTCAACGGGTCCAGGACTTACTGTCCCTTGGCCACTTTCATAAGGGTTTAAATGAGGATAATTAGTCCAGCCGATATCTAGGTCTCTTCGCAGATCATAATATATTGTGGCACTGAATTCAGAAGTTGTTATAGCTGTATCTGAAGCATACTCAAAAGTTATTGAGTTTGCCTCATTGGGCGATTGTATTTTTGTTAAAAACCATGATGATACATACGCTGCGCCACACCCGTACATATTACCTTTCAAATCAAATGGCATACCGTCTTCGTTAAATTTGCTGGGAAGGTGATCGGGGTCATAAAACCTAAACGTGTACCTATCATTTTTAACAGGGTTACATATCTCATATTTATTGAAATAATACTTTACACCCTTCTTATCTGTTATTCGAAAAGTATAAGCAGTAACAGTATCATTGTTAACAATGGTTGTAAAATTTTGAATATCATCAATTATCAGTCCATCATTATTTGTTAAGAAGTGTATTTTATATTTTCTGTTAGTCAGATTCTCCAATACAAATTGACCACTATAACCTGCAAAATTATAGCTGAAAATATCTGATTGCGCATCCTTTATTTGTTGTGGGGAGCAATTATCTGGACTAGGTTTTATATTCATTGCATCTTCCAAAGTAGGAATATTTCCATTTTCAATTTCTTCAAAAGTTTTTACAGTAATTTTTCCGGTTTTGAAATCATCTGCCCCCTTAATTTGTCGGGTTATTACCCCCCCGGCATTGAGGCTCCAACCCAAACCTACCCACGAGGCTTCCTCATCAACCTTAATACCAGAAGCATGGTACGAAAGGCTTATGGGTAATGATAAATCACCCACCTTTAAGTCGTACAGAGGGATATTTATTTGAGGAAGTCCATGATAGTAATCAACGGGCCAAGCCCCATATTTTCCTAACTCAGCCACATTTGGGGATGCAGGAATTGGGTTTAGGTTTTGTTGAGGAAACAATTTTATTGTAACAAAACAAATAAAAAGCAAAATTATATATTTCATACTTTATTTCTTATTTTTTAACAGGTCAACTTCTTTAAGCAGGTTTTCAATAATGGCTTGTTGCAAGCTATTATTTTTTTCCTGCTCAATCACATACAACGTTAGTTCCTCAATTTTTTTAAGCAACAGGGCATTCATTTCGCCCAGACCAACCCCGTTTTGTTCCACATCGGTGGATGTAGGCACATCCGGCAGGTGACGGTTTTCCTTTACAAACCGTTCCACCTCGGCCAAAGGGCGCAGGTTATAGGTGGGGGCAAACACGTAATCGGGCCAGGGCGAGGTCCCCGCGGCCGATACCTGTACCTCTTCGGCCAATACCTTACCGGCCACGGCCAGTTTGTAGGCGGTATTTAATGCGGTGGTGGTAGTGCCTATCAGTACCTGCCCACTGGTATTTACCAAAAACCTGTCACCGTTGGGCCCTACCTGGAACGTGCCGTCGGTACGCATGGTGCCTGTATTGTGATAGAAACTTTTATTCCCATAAGTCCTAATCCAGGTGGCATCGATCATATATAAACCGCCGCCGTAACTCTGGAATATAAGCGGGCTGGATCCGGAGACCCTCAATGCACCCCCATTAGCATAAATATCTCCTGCGACATGAAGGCTGTAACCTGGAGAGGCGGTCCCTATCCCCACGTAACCTGTAGAATTATTAATTGTCATACGGGTTTCAGTCAGGTCGGTTTTGAATACCAGGTTTTCATCATAACTGGCTATACTGCCTTCGTCAACAATAATTTTTTTGTTGAAATAAAATTGGGCCCGGTCTGTCATGAAGTGGGCATAGGCGGCATTCTGGGCCCCCAATTCAACATACCCGTAATCGGTCGTAACCACTGTTTTGGTGGCTGTGGATGAAATCCTGCCCAGGGTTATGCTTTTGGTGGTAAAATCGCCGGTAATCAATGGGCTGTTGGCTATCCCAATATAAAGCTGGTTATTAATACTTAACCCGGTGTTGCCATAACCGATTACCACGCCGCTGTTACCGGTCAAATAATTGTTGTCGGTACCCAATATGGTATTGTAATTCCCGGTAGAGTATGATCCACTGGCTTTTCCTATAACTACAGTTTTTGTAGCTGTGCCGCTATTGGTCCCTGTGCTATAGCCAACAAAGACATTATCGGTACCCGTGTTGTACATACCGGCATAGGTACCTAAGGTGGTATTCTGCCCTTTGAGTGCGGTGGTTACTGTCAATAATAAGGTTCCGCCGATGATATATTTAATTGTGTTTTTCATTGTCTTTTCTTATAAAGGGTTATCGGTTATAAACTGGATATAATGGAATAATTGAACTGCCCGGCAAAACTTTGTAAAACAGCGGCACCTGAGTTGCCCCGGTAGCTGAAGCTGACCACCTTGCCGTTGACCGAGATTTCAAGGGTGGCCAGCATCCCGCCCATCCTGGTGGTAACCTTTGCCGGGTAACCGCCTACCGTGGCCGGCTCTTCCTGGATATCGGCATCGGGAACGGCCATAAACGACAGTTCCCCCCGGCGGATGGAAATATTGATGACTTCGCTGGGGCTGCCCACGGCTTTGTATGAACTGAAGCAGCCGGTCAGGCTGTTGTCTATATCATCTTTGACCTGCACCATAATCCTGTAATCCTGGACCGTATCAGGCAAAAAACCGTCCAGGGCTGTCTTGATGGGGTTGACGGCTATCTCCATGGGGGGCACCGCGTTGTTGTCCCCTGCGGGCAGCGTATCCTGGGCCTTAACAAATGTTGAAGCTGCAGTTAAAATAAGCACTGCCGTGAATAATAAAAGGTGTTTCATAGCTATTGTTGTTATAAGGTTATACATATTAATATGGTACCATTTGTCAATAAATTGTTGGTTTATGGCTGACAATAAACTTTCACTGCACAATGATATAAAAAAATTCCGAAGTTGTACATACCCGAGGTTATTTTTTAATGCAGAGTGAAAATACTTTCTGTTTTCTACCCAATGTTTCTAAATACCGGAGATACTCCATGCTAAATGATGGCCGTCCGGTTGTTTCATTGAAAAGAGCGCCCCCCCCTATTGTTTTATCATAAATTTCTCAATAGGAGACGGGCTATTTGCGTTCGTTGGGTTTGGCCCTGTTTTTTGAGTGTAAAAAATTTAAAACCGGATATTTAAAAAAAATTCTTTATTTTGGCGTTCTAAATAGGGTGTTTTGAGATTTTATTGTTTACTTCTTTTTGCTTCCGTTTTCATTTTTTTGAAAAACAGCAAAGCCACTACGTACGATCAATTGAACGACAGCATACTTTCAATGATGTCGAAGATGCCTTTTGCATACACACAGGCAGAAGATTTTCTGTCGGGTCAAATCCTGTTTAAACAAGACTCCAATTTTACCTCCATCACGCAAAGACAATTGGACTGGGCCCGGGAAAATGCTCAAAAAGAAACCATATATAAGAGTTCGTTTTTATTGGGCGGGTATTTTTTTGTAGCCAGTCAATTCAACAAATCAAAACAATTTTTTGAACAAAGCCTGTTGTTTGCCGCCACTAACGAAGAAAAGGCGTTGTCCTATTTTCTGCTTTCAAAAGTATTTATCGAAAAAAGGCTTTACTTAGAGGCTTTGGAGTATTTGAGGCAATCAAAAATCCAGGTGTACCATCTCGGGTACGAAGAACTGGAGGCTGAAATAAATTTGGCCGAAGCATACTGTTACCTCTACCTTTCGAACTTTGAAGCGGCCAAAACCCGCCTTGCTACCGCCGAAACCAAACTGAAAGATGTGAACCTGCAACATCTGAAGACGAAACATGATGCATACGAGGGTCTGTTGGAATTCAAACAGGACAATTTTTTGCCCTCCATGATTTCTTTGTATAAAGTGTTGGAGCATTCTAAAACCGATACGGCATCAAAGTCCGTGGCTCTTGCTTATTCTTTGATCGGACAAATTTATCTGAAACAAAAGAACGAAGATAGAGCCGAATATTATTTTAAGCAGGCTCTCTCGCTTCACGAAAACAAAAATTACCTGAAAGGGGAAGCAGAAATGGCACTGTTACTTGGGGAACTGTATTTACAAACGCATAAATATAAAGAGGCGGATCTGTTTTTGACGGCTTCGCTGAATAATTTTCAAAAAGTTGGTGATGCTTTTGGGCAATGTCTATCGTTGAATAGTTTGGCCGAATATTACCTGCTTACCAAACAACATCCGTTGGTATTACCTACTCTTTGGAAGGCCAATGAAACCGATAAATTATTGGCCGACAGTTATCTTTACTTTATTACCAATCTCCAGTTATCAAAATATTATTTGGCTTTTCAAAAAAACGACAGCGCTTTATTTTATGCGAAAAAAGCGATAGGTTACAGCAAAACAATCAATGACCAAAATGAGGTGCTTTTGGCTTATCGTAATTTATCGGATGTTTGCTATGCGCTGGGCGATTACAAACAATCCACCGATGCCTTGGTGGCTGCAAACCAGATGGCAGATATTCAGCAATATTTAACGAACTCGGTTGAACTAAAACTCCTTCAGTTCGATCTTGAAAAAATGAAGCAGGAAACCGTCATCCATTCGTTGACCAAAGAAAGAAACGAGCAGAACAAGGTCCTTTTAAGCAACAAAATGTTGTTGGAAAAACAAAAGTCCATCATTGTATTTATAGGAATCATCCTTTTGCTGATAAGCCTGTTAACCTTTGGTTTGTTGACTTTGATTTATCAAAAACGGAGGCATCAGCGAAAACTCGAAATACGGAACAACCAGATTGCCCAGCAAAAAGAAGAGATTGAAGTGCAGCAGCAATACCTGATGGAAATAAACCGCGAACTTGAAAAACTTTCCATCGTTGCACGCGAAACCGACAACGGGATAAAAGTGATGAATGAAGTTGGCCGGATTCTATGGGTGAACGAAGGGTACGTGAAGATGCACGGATATACCCTTGACGATTTGCAAAGAATTGAAAACATCGATTTAGTGGGCGACCATGCCAACATTGACATCCGGGAATTGGTAAGTGTTTGGTATGGCGACAAAAAACCCATTACGTACGAAGCCTTGAATAAAACCAAATGGGGTCAGGAAATTTGGGTGCAAACTACCTTAACCCCGATTCTTGATGCCAATGGCCGTATTGACCGGATGATTGCTATTGAATCGGACATCACCAGGATTAAGGAAGCAGAAAACGAGATAATTTCGAAAAACCACGACATCACTTCGAGCATTTATTACGCCAAGCGCATTCAGGAGGCCATGATGACTCCATTTAACACCCTAACCAAACATTTTCCGGATAGTTTCTGTTTCCATTTGCCCAAATCAATTGTAAGCGGCGATTTTTATTGGATTACCTACCGCTTCGATCGGTTAATAGTTGCTTGTGCCGATTCCACAGGACACGGGGTTCCCGGGGCATTCATGAGCTTAATCGGCATCTCGTTTTTGAATAAAATTGTGAACGAAAAGGGATTTGTTTCGCCATCCATCATCCTTAACCGGTTAAGGATGAACATTATTGATCATTTGCACCAAAGCGAAGGCGAGCATATTGCCAGCGACGGATTAGATATGTCCATCATCTCCATCGACCTAAAAAACAACCTTTTGGAATATGCCGGAGCCATGAATCCCATCATGATTCTTCGAAATGCCGACCTTATTGAATTAAAACCTGACCGTATGCCTGTAGGCTTTTTCGATAACGAAGATCGCCCCTTTTCATCCACCAACCTGAACCTTCAACCCAATGACCAGATTTTTATGTACACCGATGGATATTACGACCAATTTGGAGGAGCAAACGGTTCAAAAATGAAGGGTTTAAAATTCCGGAACATCATAAAAGAATGTGCCAATAAACCTTCACAAGCTCAAAAGCAGATTATCGAAAACCAGTTCTACCAGTGGAAGGGAAACCACACCCAGGTGGACGATGTTTTGATTTTAGGAATCAATATCAATTAAAAAAGATCGGTAGTTTTTTAGACAAGACAAGAGATATGAGACTTGAGATTTAGAGACCAAAGACAATTAGCCAATTAGCACATTTTCTATTCTTCCAACTATTCAACCTTGATACCCTGTGGCCATTTAACCATTCACTGCTCTGCAGCCCTTTGCATTTTTTCCGGGTACATTGAGGTAAATATTAATTGTCACTTATAAACCTCCTCTTAACGAAAAGCCATCGAATCAAAATTTGCTGTTGTACAGATGATTTCTGCAAGCAATTTCTATATCGGGGTTAACCCAAACTAAATCAGTTAGTCCGACAAGTTTTACTTCCAACAATACTTCTTTCCGGCAGCATCGTTCAACTTAAAAAAAGCACCTTAAATTGCGATGTTTATTGGAGGGAAAAATAAAAAAACAATTGCCGTGTAACAAAAAAAAGAGCTTTCCGTCACTTGTGGGAAGCCATTAAAAAAATGAACATAGAAGATTACAACAAGGCGGTCGATTTGTATTCCGATGGTGTGTACCGGTTTATTCTGAAAAACATTAAAGATTCAGAAAAAGCAAAAGACATTGTTCAGGATACATTTGAAAAGCTGTGGGTAAATGCCGGAAATGTGAATTTCCTGAAAGTAAAGAGTTACATCTTTACTGCCGCCTATCACACGATGATTGACCTTATCCGCAAAGAAAAACGGATGACCGATTTCGAAAATGTGCGAGAAGACAAATATTCCCACAGCAAACAATACTCCGACTTGAGCGAGATACTCAACGAGGCATTGAGTAAACTGAACGAAACGCAACGTTCCTTAATCATGCTCCGCGACTATGAAGGGTACTCATACCAAGAGATTGGAGAAATTACAGGGCTGAGTGAAGCGCAGGTAAAAGTTTACATCTTCAGGGCCCGGGTGTTTTTAAAAGAATACATAGGAAGTGTGGATGCTGTTATTTAATCGGCACCAAAACCATTTATGAATCAATTGCATGATGATTACTAGAAACAATTACGAATCTTTTTTGGTTGATTATGCCGATGGAACTTTACCTGCTTCGGAGGTAAGGGAAATGGAGCATTTCCTTGCAGCTAATCCCGATATCCGCGAAGAATTCGAGGCTTACCGGGAGGGCACAGTTGAAGAACCGCACATTTTATTCCCTACCAAATCGGATTTAAAAAAAATTCCGTTCTCACACATGGAAGCACATTCCGAATTGTTTCAACAAAAATGTGTCGCCTATGTGGAACAGTTCATGCCGGATTCAGAGATTTTCCTTTTTCTGGATTCAGTTCGAACTGATGCAGCCAAGACAAAAGAACTGGAATTTTTTAAGAAAACCATCCTTAAACCAACCACAGAGACCTTTAACGAGAAATTGTTTCTGACACGCGACCTTCAAGAGCATGAAGTGACCGGTTCCAATTTTGAGTCGTATTGTGTGGCTAGTTTGGAGGGATGGCTCGATCAAAAGGGGTTGATTGCCCTAAATGGATATTTGATGGAACACCCGGAACAAAAACGGGTTTTGGATTTGTTCTATAAAACCCGGTTGGTTCCAGAGGTCTCTATTTTTTATCCACAAAAAAGGCAACTCAAGCGATTTACACTGCTCACAAGCAAAACAAAAAAAGTCCTGACCTTTACTTCTTCCGCAGCCGCTGTATTGGTCTTTGGGGCCATGCTTTTTTATACCAGCCAAATTGATACTTCCACAACGACGGTAGCCACAAGTATTCTTTCAGGAAACAAGCAGCCAACTGGAACAATAAACGTCAACGCTTTGTCAACAGACAAGGAATCTGCGGAAGTTAAAAACCAATTGAAAAACCCCCTTCTGGCGGACCCATTTGGGTATCAGAAAGTGAATGTTGTTTCAACTCCAAAAATGTTAGAAAAACAAATGGCGTCGGAGGGATTAACCCGCGTGAAACCTATCGAAGTCTCTGAACTTGAATGCCATCTCTGTAAAGAATTGATGGCCGAAAGCAGGAACTTGCAATTGGCCATAAGTAACACAATGGAGGATGATTTACATTCTGCAAATCTGGAGGTTGTTCCTTCCGAAGATGATTCGAAAAAAAGTCTGTTATGGAATCTAACACAGGCAGGGATAAAAGGAATAACAAAATTAACAAATACGGAACTTACCGTTGAAAAAGCAGCCAACGATGATAAAACCAAAATTGCTTTTAACAGCAGATATTTTGCTTTTACCACACAAGTTGAATCAAAAAAAAATGACTAACTAATTCTTACAACTATGAATAACAAATTGTTAATAATCATTATGTCAATTATATCTTTAAACATTTCAAGTGCATCTGTTTTTGCAACTAATTGGCAAGTCAATGACACCATCCCTGAAGGAGGGGCAAAAATTGACACAAGCAGTCAGGTAACCGATCCCGCAGATTTTGCCGACATTGAATCCGAATTGGATTCGTTAAGTCCCAGAAAATCGGCCACCGACACTACCACTATCCGGATTGGTAAAATGAAAATATCGGTAATGGAAGATGGAAAAGACATTGTGATAGATAAAGAAGAATGGGAAAACGAAAGCGATGATGATTCCTGGGATTGGAAAGGCGAAGATTTCGGAGATAAACACAAAAACAAACACAAAAGGTCAAAAAAAGATGGTTTTGAACCCCATTGGGCCGGTTTTGCTATGGGCTTAAATAATTATGCCGCTGCTGATTATTCTCTGTCACTTCCATCGGATTATAGATACATGGACTTAAACACCAACATTTCGTACCAGGTAGATTTAAATGTAGCCGATTTAGGAATTAACTTGATCAAACACCGCGTGGGTTTAGTTACAGGAGTTGGTATCCGATGGAATAATTACAAATTCTCAAATACCAATTTAATATTAATAAAAGGAGCGGATTCTTTAGAATATAAGTATGATTCGAGTCAGAATTATTCAAAAAGCAAATTAACGATCTCTTACTTGACTATTCCGTTGTTGTTGGAAGTTCAAATTCCCATTCAATCAAAGGAGCTGTATTTGGCAGCCGGTGTTGAGGGCTCTTTAAAATTAGGAGCACATACTAAAACCATTACCGAATCGGATAATAAAACTAAAAATCATAGCGATTTTTACATATCTCATTTTGCAGCTAACTTAACAGCCCGTGCCGGATATGGCGATTTTGGCATCTATGCTACTTACAACCTGACTCCACTTTTCAAAGAGAATCAAGGGCCGGAACTTTATCCCTATTGCATGGGAGTATCCTTAAATTTCTAAACATGGGGTTCCCCCGGAAAAGTCATCCGATAAATGTTGTTGCAAAAAATACAAGCAAATAAATCTGGTAACCTAATTAATTATGAATTTATCGGATGACTAATTTAGATTTTCTCCGTTTTCGGGGGGACGAACAAACTTAAACATTTAAAATATACACTTACAAATCAGGAAGAGAAAGCCGCGTTAAATGCGGCTTTCTCGTTTTTAGTCAAAAAAAAAGTGCTGTTGGCTTGAACAAACAGGTCTATAAAGGAATTAATTTGATAATTCAAAATAATGCTAGTATATTCATTCCAAATTAGGTTAAATGAAAATGTTTCTGCGAAAAATTTCTCCCAAAAAAGGGTTCCATCGTTTTTTGATGGCGGCCATTTTACTTTTTGCAATAGGACATCCATTTGCCCTTGTTGCACAGCATTCTTCGCTAATTGGAACAGTGACGTTCGACGACACCACCGTTATCGTGCCTGAGAAGCAAAAAGACAACGGAACCCGGTCAATTACTTTGAACAATAACGTATTAAATCAGGCTCTTTTTGTACAAATAGATTCTGCTTACATAAAAGAATACAACCTTTACCGGTATCGTTTTTATTTAGACGATAAACCGGAATCTGCCGTGTGGACATTGTACCCGATTAAAGAACTGCACAATATCAAAGGGCCGGAAGTATCACTGACTGCCGAAGCACAATCCAGGGATGGAAACTTATATTCCGAAGTCATAAAAATAAGTGCCCCTTACGGAATTTTTAATACATGGACGGCATGGATCCTTTATTCCCTCCTGTTTATCGGTGCCGCGTTGTTATTGTATTTTTGGACAGATCTGCGGGTATCGCGTGAAAAATATATCCTGGAAACAGAAATTAGCAACCGGACGAAAGAACTTTCGGAACAAAAGACCAAATATGAGGAATTGCTAACCAATTATCTTCCTAAAGAGGATTTTGAGAAGCTGAAAGAAACTACCAAGGATAAGACGCTGAGATATAAGATGGTCACCGTCTTGTTTTCAAATATATTGGGATTTACAAAAATTGCCGATCAGGAGGATGCCGATCGGTTGATTGACGACCTGGACCGATTCTTCTTTGAGTTTGATGAGGTGGTTCAACGGTTCCATATCGAAAAAATAAAAACCATTGGTGATTCCTATATTTGCGCGGGAGGGATTCCACAGAAAAACCGGACCAACCCCATCGAGGTAGTTTTGGCGGCTTTTGAAATGCAGCAATACATGATGATGCTCAAAGATCAGTATGAAGCCAAAAATCAGAAAATATGGGATCTACGCATGGGTATCCACACCGGCCCGGTTTTCAGCAATTCAACCAACAATAAAAAGCGTCTCGAAATTTGGGGTGATACCGTAAATATTGCCAGCCGCATGGAAGCATCGGGCGAAATCGGTAAGGTAAATATCACCGGGATGACTTATGAATTGGTAAAAGATTATTTTTTATGTAAGTACCGGGGCAAGATGCCTGTAAAGTACAAAGGTGAAATTGACATGTATTTTATCGAGGGTTTCCGGCCCGCACTTTCGGTGGATGGAATCGGTATCAAACCTAATAAAACATTCAATATCCGGCTTGGACTGGTCCGTTTCGACGATTTGGAGGAGCACGTGATGAATATTCTTGAGGAGAAACTTCCCCGGAACCTTTATTACCATAACCTGAAACATACCATTGATGTGACGGTTCAAGTGGAATTGATTGGCCGGGGAGAACAAATCAGTGATGAAGAATTGTTGCTGTTGAAGACAGCCGCCCTTTTCCACGATACCGGTTTTATCCGCACCTACAAAGATCATGAGGAAGCTGGGGTTGTTATTTCAAAAGAAATTTTACCACAATTTGATTATACCGGGGAGCAAATTGAGAAAATCAGCGAATTAATTATGGTTACAAAACTCCCCCCCCGTCCTAAAAACTTATTGGAACAAATAATCTGTGATGCTGATTTGGATTATTTAGGGAGGGTAGATTTTATTCCGGTTTCCGGGAACCTGTTTCGGGAACTTACTGAACACAAGATTATTGAGGGCGACATAAATAAATGGAATCAAATACAGATTTCCTTTATTGAAAAACATCAATACTTTACCGAAACGGCCAAAAAATTTAGAGATGTAAATAAAAACATTCAATTAGAGGCAATTAGGAGGTTAGTTGAAGAAAATAGTTAACTTTGTAAATTAAGGAACAACATTAATGGAATTTTAAGCTATGGCAAAAAAACAAAAAGATATGATTATCATCCCCTGGGATTATACAGAATCTTGCGAACTTGCTTTGTTGCATGGTATTCAGATTGCCAAGGAGGTAAACAATCATATCATGTTAGCCCGATTCCTTGAAAGCCCGGGATTTTTTACTGGAAAGTCAGTTAAAGAAAGGATTATTACTGAAGAAAAGGAAAAGTTGCGGGTGGTTGGACAGAGGATCATGGAACAACATCAAATCAATCCATTTGTGACGGTAGAATTAGGTTTTTCAAGAAACCATTTTTTTAAATTGATTCGTGATGCAAATGCAAACCTGGTCATTTCGGGTAAAACCTATAAGGTAACCGATAAAATTCAATTTAAACCGAAAGATATTGTCAACCGGTTGAGAGGGTTGGATATACCTTTTATTGTTTGCCAAGAAAAACCGGCTCATAGTTATTATAAAGAAATTGTAGTGCCTTTGGATAGCGACCGCAATTATAAAGAAACGTTGCATTGGGTGGTTTATCTTTCAAAGTATTATAATTGCAACATCAATATTATCAAGCCTTACATTGAAGAAGAATACTTGAAAAAAGATATGGCAAACAATATCTATTTTACCAAGAAGACGCTTGATAAAAAAAACATTATATATGGGATAAAAACAGCCAAAAAGAACAAAAAGTTTCAGGACGAAGTCATCCGTTTTGCTGAAAACATTGATTCAGACTTGATTGTAATGATGGTAAAAAAATATCAAAAGTTTATTGATGAAAATCCCAATTATGAAGACAAAATCCCAATTATGGTGGTGAACCGGAATGGGGCCATCATTAAATATGGGGGCTTTAGATAAACGGAACCGGCACTGCCGGTTTTTTTGTTTCAGTGTTTCTATTTTTTAACATTCTGAATCTACTTGCCACCATTTAATTATTGCCTATTTTTACCATGGCTTTTCAATTGCAAAACTTTTAAAACCTAAAACAATGAAAAATATCGAATGGAGTAAATTAACTTTTGGATATAGTAAGACCGATTACAACATCCGTTGCTATTATAGAGATGGGAAATGGGGGGAACTGGAAATATCGTCCTCCGAGAATATTCCTTTGCACATGGCCGCAACTAGCCTACATTATGGGCAAGAGGCTTTTGAAGGGCTCAAGGCATTTTGCGGGAAAGACAATAAAATACGGGTTTTTCGTTGGGAAGAAAACCACCAGCGGATGGTAAATTCTGCCCAGGGGATTCTGATGCCAGAGGTTCCTAAAGAAATTTTTTGGGGAGCCTGCAAAAAGGTTATTGAACTCAACCGCGATTATGTTCCACCTTATGGACACGGAGCCTCTTTTTACCTGCGTCCTTTGCTTATTGGTACAGGAGCTCAGGTTGGGGTAAAGGCTGCCAATGAATATCTTTTTATGGTGTTCGGTGTTCCGGTAGGCCCTTATTTTAAAGAGGGGTTCAAACCGGTGAATATTCAAATTGTGCGCGATGCCGACCGTGCTGCACCCCTTGGAACAGGGGTTTATAAAGTTGGGGGAAACTATGCCGCCAGCTTAAGTTCCGGAGAGAGGGCACATAAAGAAGGGTTTTCAGCAGCCCTTTACTTAGATGCCAAGGAAAAAAAATACATCGACGAATGTGGCCCCGCTAACTTTTTTGGAATTAAAAACAACACATATGTAACCCCTTTATCAACGTCGATCTTGCCCAGCATCACAAACAAAAGCCTGATGGTTTTAGCTGAGGATATGGGGCTGAAAGTTGAACGCCGCCCGATTCCTGTGACTGAATTATCGGAGTTTAGCGAATGTGGAGCCTGCGGTACGGCTGCCGTAATTTCTCCCATCGGAAAAATTGTGGATTCCCAAAATGATGGGAAAGAATACGTGTTCAGCAAAGACGGGAAAGCCGGATCCATATCAACCCAGTTGTATGAACGGCTATTAGGGATTCAATACGGGGAAATGGAAGATAAATTCAAATGGAATACTCTTGTTGATTAATCATTGACAACGTTCTTATAAATAAAAAGGCGCATAGAGATTAGTATTCTATGCGCCTTTTCATTTTTTTCTGGTAAAAAATCATTGAATCAGAACCATTTATTTCACCATAAATTGGTACGCATGAGTGTTTCCCTCATAAGTTATCTTATAGAAATATATTCCTGCTTCAAGGCCAGAGATATCGAACACTTTTCTGCAAAATCCTGCCTGCGTGGTACCCTCAAATAAAAGTTCATTCTTTTTCCCAAATCCGTCAAAAAGCTGTATGGAAACCTGAGCATCAAAAGGAATGATAAATTCGACCACCAATTTTTCGGAAGCCGGGTTTGGATAAGGATTCAGGGTTTTAAAAGCATTTTCGAAAGCTTTACAGGTTTCATTGTTGGAAAGATACTCATCGGCGGTTGTCTTCAACGAAAGCGCGACACAAACATGGGTCAACGGTTGATTCTCATCTAAGGCCACCTGGGTCTTAAACTCATACCAAAGGCTTTTTCCGGAAGGAAATGTTTGGTTAATTACCTCACGAAATTCCTGACTATTATTTGTTTTATACGAAACAACCATTTCGTCTAAATCAATGGTGCCCAGGTTTTGAATCAAGACCCTAACCTTGAGGAACCCGTTGCTTTGTTCAGTCTGGATTTCGGCAGCAGCAACATCCACCATCGGGATTATCCCTTTAACTAAAGAGAAGACAGAGTCGGCACAACCAATGGGGCTATATGCAGTCAATTGAATTTGAAACTGCCCACTATCTATATACGTGTGTTGGGGTTCAATATCGGTTGAAGAACCGCCATCGCCAAATTGCCAATAATAAGTATCCGCACCTTGTGAATGGTTGGTAAATTGAATTTCTAAAGGAACGGGTCCCTTTTCAACCGAAGCGGTAAATAATGGAACGGGAATGTCAAATACCTCAAACGGATTTTGAGAGGTGTCGCGGCAACCATACACATCTTCAACCATCAATACCGCATGATAGATTCCTGCTGTGTCGTATCTGAATTCAATATCTTTGGTATCAAACGCGGGTTGTTGGTTTAACAGCCATTTCCAAAGGTGTATTTCCCCTTCAGAATCATAGATGATTCCTTCAAAAGTATTTGGGTTTTTTGCACATATCATGGGGATATCAAAACCAACCTCGGGGTTTTTATGAACAACGATTTGCTCACTCTTTGAGCTGCTACACCCGTTGGTACTTTGACTGGTTTGTAATTTCACATCAACAGTACCGGAGGAGTTGAACTGATACATCGGGCTGCTTTCAAAACTAAACGGTTCACCATTGATGGTCCATTCATAAACGAGCGGAAGGTTCATAAAGCTTACGGTCTGATCCGTGAAATAGACAGGATAACCTACACAGGCGGCACTATATGAAAAACCGGTAGCAGGGCCTTGTTTGATTTCAATACTTTTCCAGAGAGTATTTTTACACCCTAAATTGGTAGTTACAACCAATTGGATTTGTTTGGTTCCGGTGGATGCAAAGGTGAATTCCGGGTTTTGCAGGATTGAACCCGAACCATCAGGGAACAACCAATTCCAGCTTGTGACCACTCCATCCCGGCTCATACTCTTATCATAAAAAGGAACAGCCGCATTTGAACAGGCGGTTAACGGTAAAAAGGCCGGCTCCGGTAAATGGAAAACATCCACTTGTTTTTGGATGCTATTAGTGCACAATGACGCACTTTGAATTTGTAAGGTTACCGGGTAAGAGCCTGGTTCCAAATATTGATGAGTTGTTTCATTACCTGCCGATGTATTTCCATCTCCAAAATTCCAGTCCCATTGAATAATTTCAGAACCATCGGGTGAAGTAGAAGCATCCAAAAATTGAACCGTGTCGTTTAAACAAAAATTCAGAGCGGTAAAATCCGGATTTGGTGCAATCCCTTTCACATCAAGAACAACCGTATCGTAACCCACACAGCCCATGTTATCTGAAACCATAACGGAATAGGTTCCCGCTTCATTTATCGTGATAAAATCATTGGCTGAACCATCATTCCACAGATAATCAACCACAGCTTCCATTCCGTTTTGCAAGTAAAGTCGGTTTCCTTTACAAAGGGTGGTGTCGTTCCCCAACGAAATCCGGGACGGAAAATCATTCACAACAACTGTTACTGTATCCGAATACCAAGGGTTTCCCAAAGTGTCTTGAATAACCAACCAATAATCACCTGTTTCGGTAATATTCAACTCCGAAGCGGTTCCTCCGGTACTCCACAAATAGCTATAATTTCCCTTTATGCCTAAATTCCAGGTTACTGTATCGTACTGGCAGATAACCGTGTCGGTAATATTAATTGGTTGTGGGTAAGTAACCACTACGGAATCACTGCTTGTAAACCCGAAGATGTCGGTTGCGGTGACGGAGTATGTGCCCGACTGGCTTACCGTGATTGCGGAGTCGGTTGGGCCCGTGCTCCAGTTGTACGAGGTGAACCAGGGCCTGTGGGCGGAGATGGCGGTGCCCGCGAAGCTTTCCACGGATATGTCGGCGCCAAGATCGGCCGGCGGCGAATATTTGTTCTGCAGGTACCCGTTTATTACCGCCTTCACCGAGTCGGACGGTATGGTGTCGAAGGCGATCACCTCGGCTATCGGGCCTTTCCAGAAATGGTCGTTGGTGAAAGCCGACCCGAAAAGGAGGCCGGTGTAGCCGGCCGGGGTGGCGGTCTGCCCGTATAAAATCTTGTACCGGTCCAGGGGCGAATACTCAAGGGTGCCCTGCCCGTTTACAAATATGCCCGGGGCGCCCCACGGGGTCGCCCCCGGATAAACGGAAGACGTGTATTTGTTGCCGATGAACACATAGATGGTGGCGTTGCCGCTGCCGTAGGTGGATACCGCCCCGTTGTAGCCCGGGAACGCCGCCTCGGCACCCCCCCAGCGGGATACCACGTACATGGCCCCGAAGGAGTACCCCGTGGCGTTGTACAGAAAATCGTTGTAGCCGTCAAAATATACCGCCGGCTCTCCGTTGATGAGGCTGTCCGAGGCCAGCAGCATTGGTCGTTTGGTGTCGTCCCCCTGGAACGACGAGTCCGAAGTGTTTACCTGGTTCTTCCAGTATTGCACATTGCCCGACCCATCTGTTACAACCCCGTCCGAGGCGCTCAGCCAGAGGTTGATTCCCGGGAGCCTGTCGATGGCACGGTACGTAATGGCACGGTACGCCGAAGTCGTGCTGTCGCCGCACAGGTTGTACGTGATAATCCGCCAGTAATAACCGCCTTCGCCGGAAACGGTATACCTGTACCCGAGGGTATCCTGTTTTGCCGAGCGTTCCAGCAGGGTGGCAAATGTGCTGTCGGCCGATATCTCAAATATATAGCTTACCGAGTGTTCCCCGGCCTGCCAGATGAAGGGGACGGGTTGCGACCTGGCCATGAAGTAGCCATCCGGCGGGCTGGCCAATGCTGCTGCCCCCGGCGGGTAATAGGTGTCAACTATGCTTAGCTGGGTGCCCGCCGTATCGGAGCAGCCGTTCTGGGCGGTGGCAGTAAAGCCTACGGTATATGCCCCGCTTGTCAGGTACTGGTGCGACGGGTCCTGCTGCGAAGAAGTCCCGCTATCCCCGAAATCCCAGAAATAACCCGTCAGGGCCATCTCCGATATGGTCGTATCGGTGAACCGGACCGGGGAGCCCGTGCAGTGCGTCTGTCCAAATTCTGCCTCAAACCCAGCCTCGGGGCGGTAACGGACCACAACGCTGTCCTCATGGAAGCTGCCGCAGCCGCCATCGGCAGCCACGGTGAGGGTGGCCACAAAGGTATCTGGCTGGCTGTACCGGTGTTTTGGCTCGTATAAAGCAGATGTGGTGCCGTCGCCAAAGTCCCACCCATAGCTTTGGATGGTTCCACCGCCGGAGAGGGAGGTCAGGTTGGTAAAGGCGGTACTGTCACCAAAACAGGCCGTATCGGCGGAAAACAGTACCGTTGGGGCAATACCCGAAAGGCCGAAATGGGCGGTATCAAGGGACCGGCAGCCACGGGCGTTCGAAACGGTCACGCTGTAATCCCCGGCTGTGTTGATGTTGATGTAGCTTTGGCTGCTGCCATTGTTCCATTGCCACTGCGTTATGTCGCCCGAGTTCTGGGTCAGGGTCACCGCCTCGCCCTGGCACACGCTCCGGTCGGGGCCAAGGCTGTTCAGCACCGGAAAGCTGTCGATGGAAACCGTTATGGTGTCGGAAAGGATAAAATTGCTGCTGCTGTCGGTAACTTTTACGGAATACTGCCCGGCGGCGGAAATGGCGATGGCAGGCGTGGTCTGTGCGCTGCCCTGCCACAGGTAGCTGTAGCCCGGGTCCAGTCCGGTGGCCCATTGTAAGGTGTCGCCCAGGCAAAGGGTGGTATCCCTCCCCGGTATGGGGTAAGTTATCTCGGGGTAGGTAACCTCAACGGCGTCGGAGCTCGTGTTGCCGAAGATGTCGGTTGCGGTGACGGAGTATGTGCCCGACTGGCTTACCGTGATTGCGGAGTCGGTTGGGCCCGTGCTCCAGTTGTACGAGGTGAACCAGGGCCTGTGGGCGGAGATGGCGGTGCCCGCGAAGCTTTCCACGGATATGTCGGCGCCAAGATCGGCCGGCGGCGAATATTTGTTCTGCAGGTACCCGTTTATTACCGCCTTCACCGAGTCGGACGGTATGGTGTCGAAGGCGATCACCTCGGCTATCGGGCCTTTCCAATAAAGTTCGTTAGTAAATGCACTTCCAATCAATGTTCCGTTAAAATTAGTCAGCGTAGCAGTTTGACCATATAATATTTTGTAACGATTCAATGGGCTATAATTTAGAGTTTGTGTTTGATTTATATATATTCCAGAGCTTCCCCAAGGATTTCCGCCATCATAAATTAATCCAGTATTTTGCCTTCCAATAAAAATATAGATTTTATCATTTTCTGAACCATATGAGGAAATAATACCATTATAACCGGGAAAGATGGGTTCTATTCCAGACCACCGAGAGACAACATACATGGCTCTGTATTTATGGTTATTGGTGTTGTACAAATAATCATCTATTCCATCAAAAACTATGCTGGCTTGTGTGTTGATAAGGCTATCCGAAACCAGCAACTTTGGTCGCTTGGTCGCTGTTGTTTGAAAGGAAGAATCAGTTAGGTTAATTAAGTTCTTCCAATATTGAACATTTCCAGAACCATCTGTTACAACTCCTTCATTTACATTGTGCCATAAGTTGATTCCTATTAATGAAGTTATTTTTGTTGTTTTAAATTTATAGGTTGAACTGATCACAGAATCAGACCCAGAAACGCAGATAACCCTCCAATAATATTCCTGATTAAAGTTAATTTCCGATAGAGTGAGTGATAATAGTGAAGTGGAAGTGTCATTTAAAAGTGTTGAAAAAGAACTACTTGTAGATACGTGCAATATATAAGTGCTTGAAGCATTGATTGAATTCCAAGAAAAAGTTACAGTCGTATCTGTAGTAACAGTATTTGTTTTAGGAAGCAAGCAAAAATCGACTTGAGCCAAATTGGTAAACCACATAAACAAGAAGCTCACAAAAATCAATTTTTTATTCATCTCTTTTTAATTTTCAGATTAAATGAATATACGCAAAAATGCCCTTTTCTAAGTTTTTTTTTTAATAATTATATCAAAAAATTGATATAAATGCTTATAGCCGATATGAACAACTGTTTTTACATATTGCATAAATATAATATTATTGGTGAACAAATAGTTGAATATACTTGAAAGAAGCATTATAAAAGCCCCTCTCAAAATAATGATTCAACTCGAACCAAAGTTGCATATATTGATGATTGAAAAACAATTGATATATTGAGAGGGGATTTTATAAATGAACAGGTATTTTTGTTATGTTTATACTCATTAATTAAGAAGAATTTATTACATTGAATAAACAAAAAACTGTTCGCGAACTAACCATTTCAAGTGTAAAATGGAATACAATCGGTCAGTTGGGATATCAGGGTTTCTCCATATTTGTATCCATTCTTTTAGCCCGGTTACTGTCTCCTGCTGAATTTGGTTTAGTTGCCATGCTTTTTATTTTCTCCGAAATTGCTAATGCATTTGTCAATTCAGGACTATCCGCTGCCCTTATCCAGAGAAAAAGCATCTCATCGGCAGATTGTTCTACTATTTTCTATTTTAATATTGGGGTATCATTTCTATTCTATTGTATTTTATTTTTATTGGCTCCAGTAATTGCAAGGTTTTATAACGAACCACAATTAGTTTTGTTAATTAAATATTACAATCTGGCTTTTCTTATACACTCTTTTAGTTTAATCCAAGCAACCTTACTTATTAAAGAATTAAACTATAAAGCTCAAAATATAATACAACTAATCGGTGTTTTTTTTTCTGGAATAGTGGCAATTGCATTAGCATATCTTGGTTTTGGGGTTTATAGCTTAATTGGCCAATCATTAACTTTTGCACTTACCACAGGTATTTTATATTGGTTATATTCCAATTGGAAACCTTCCCTCGTTTTCAATAAAGCTTCTTTTTTGGAAATGTATGGGTTTGGGATAAAAGTTTTTTTTGTTGTATTGCTTGATAAAGTTTTTAACGCAGTTGATAATTTAATAATTGGTAAAATTTTTAATGCCAATCAATTAGGTATTTATAATAGGGCCAAGACAACCAAAGATATCCCCATAAATAATATAACCAATATTCTAACATCTATCACATATCCTGTTTTTTCAAAAATTGAAACCATTGCAGAACTACGAAAAATTCACAATCAATATCTAAGTCTTATATCTTATATTACCATGCCCATTATGGTTGGCTTGGCTATAACAGCAAAGCCTTTCATATCGGTGGTGTTTTCCGATAAATGGCTGCCTTCAGTTCCTTATTTGCAACTGTTTTGTCTTTTTGCTTTTATCATTCCTTTAAACAGCATCATGGTAAATACCATTTTATCAAGGGGTAAATCAAGTAAATTTCTAAAACTGGAAGTCTATAAAAAACTTATTTTGCTGCTATCAATGTCAATAGGGATAATTTGGGGAATAAAAACTTTTTTGTGTGGATTATGCATTGGATATTACATTTCATTATTTAGCACCATTCATTTTGTAGTTAGAATCCTTGAAGCACCCTTTTATTCAATTATTAAGATACTAATCCCAAGTATCTTTCTTTCCATTTTTATGGGTTTATTCGTTTTTTTGATGACTTATTTTCCATGGAAAAGCAACATAATTCAATTATTATCGGAATCGTTAGTCGGTATTTTTATATATTTTTTGCTCTCCCTTTTTACAAAACAAAAAGAATTAATTTTTATCTTTCAACTAATCAAAAACAAGTTTAGATAATACCTTGCTGACCATGAAACATATATCTCAATATTGCGATAAGGTTAAACAATTTTCATTTAATGAAAAAATTGTGGTGGTATTATATTCTGTCTTTACAATATTTTTGCAATGGTTACCAAAAAATCCAATAAATACACATCTTTTATTTAATGATCTGAGAAAGCAGGGAATTAAATTTACCCGGAGAGGAAGCCAAACAATCATTCATTGGGTTGAAAATCAAGTTCCACTTATAATTTCCATCAAAAGGGATTCATCAGATGCCCTAGTATTTCGTCAGATATTTATGGAAAAGGAATACCAACCCATTGTGGATTTGTTTTTAAGAAAAAATATCCCATTAAAAACCATGATTGATGCAGGTGCAAATATCGGACTTGCATCATTGTATATTTGCAATGCATTCCCAATGGCAAAAATTTTTGCATTGGAACCTAATAAAGGAACCTTTGAACGATTGGTGAATAATATTGAAATGAATAGGATTGACTTGATTCATGCAGAAAATAAAGGTCTTTGGAGTTGTGACACCTTCCTTGCAGGGGACCGTTCTTTCAGGGATAAAAAAGATTGGTCTTTTCGATTAAAAGAATCGCGATCCGGAAGTAAAAATAATTTCCAAGTAAAAGGCATCTCCACTTTATTAAAAGAGTACCATTGGGATGGAATAGATTTCCTTAAAATAGATATTGAGGGGGGAGAGGATGCCGTTTTTCAATCTATCCAAACTGTAGAAGAATGGATAAATAAAGTTAAAGTCATTGCTGTTGAAATACATGATGAATTTAATTGCAGGCAAAGAATTATGGAAATTTTAGCTACATACAATTTTGAAATTTTCACAGTTAAAGATTTAACAATTGCTTTCAATAAAAACTTAATTTAGACGATGAAATCAATGGTTTTTCTTATCCCCTACTTCGGCCAATTCCCAGAATGGGCCCCATTATTCTTTGAAACCATCAATCGAAACCCTACGATAAATTTTATTTTTTATACCGATTGTGATACTACAGGGTACAACTTTCCTAATGTGGTATTTAAAAAAATGAGTTTTGATGAGTATATTATAATGGCAAAGCAAAAAGCCAGTATTGAATTTAACCCGGCCAATGCTTATAAACTTTGCGATTTACGACCGTTATATCCAAAAATCCATTATGAGGACATAAAAGAATATGATTTTTATGGCTGGACCGATATGGATATTTTGTTCGGTGATATCCGTCTATTTTATTCCGATGATATTTTAAAAAAGTATAGTGTCCTTTCTACTCATCAGGTTCGTATTTCAGGACATCTGGCCTTGTTTCGCAATACTGCCAATAACAGGGATATGTATAAAAAGATATATGATTGGCGTAATAAACTGGTGTATCCCAATTTTGTTGGTATTGATGAACATGGGATTACAAATGCTTATACTATGACCATTTTTGATAAATTCAACGAAAAGTTTCAAGTTCAAATAAACAATTGGCTTACCCGAAAAATAAAGGCTTTCAAAATGCGGAAACTCTACCTAAAAGAGCAATATACCACTCCCTTTACAACCATTCCTTGGATTGATGGGACTATAAATAGCCAGCAACCCGATACTTGGTATTACAAAGATGGGAGAATCACCAACTCACGCGATGGCGACCGTGAATTTATGTACATTCATTTTATGAATTTTAAAAACAGTCAATGGCGGCACGATGAAACCAAAGCTCCTTGGGAAGGAAAAGAAAAAGTGTGTTTTGTTACTAAGGAAGAAATGATTACTGGAATTGTAATTAATTGCGAAGGGATAATAAAAGCATGAGAACAAGGTTCGACAACCTAGATAGTATAAGGACGCTATCTTTTTTTGGCGTATTTTTAGCACATGCTTTTTCATCAAAGGAAGAATCCATCATTAACAATCCTTTTTATAAAATAGCCGATCATTTCCGGGAGTTGTTCAATTTTGGTGTTCCGGTGTTTTTTGTTCTTAGCGGGTTTTTAATATCTTATTTAATGCTTAAAGAACAAGAATCGCCCACGTCGTTTAGCATTAAAAATTTTTATATCCGCAGGATATTACGGATATGGCCTGTGTTTTTTATTGTTATTGGATTTGGTTTTATTGTTTTTCCAATATTAAGGACTCTTATCCTTGGTTTGCCAAATATAGAGACCGCGAATCCAATCAAATATGTTTTCTTTTTGAGCAACTTAGATCAAATAAAAATAAATCAATTGCCTTATGGTGTAGGCTTAGGACCCACTTGGTCGGTATCGGTTGAAGAACAGTTCTATTTAATTTGGCCGATATTTCTATTACTTTTTCCAAAACGTAAATTTATTATCCCTATACTCATTTTAATGGGCGTTTCCATAACAACTGCTCCTGTTTTCGAATTGTCAAGTAAGCACACCCTGTTTTGTTTTATTTATCTCACATCGGGAGCCCTTTTTGCTTATTTATCGTTTTATTACCACGCCCTTATAAAAAAAATAGTCGCTGTTAATCCTATTTGGTTTATTGTTTCAGTAATCCTTATCGGAACGCTTATCCAGTATGGGTTAAACAATCGGTTTTATTTTCTTATAATTTGGCTTATTGCCCTGTTAATTGGGTATAGTATTGTTTTCCAATGTTTCTCTGGCCGCCTAAACTTAAAAAGGATTCCGGTAATTGAAAATATCGGTAAGTACACCTATGGGTTATATTTGTACCATTCCATTTGCATTTTTTTTGTTCATTCTTTTATGTTCGATTTATTGAATGTTGATGAAACAGCACTAAATGTGGTAATTGTTGGTCCTGTTTTATCTTTGATGCTCAGCTTGATTGTAAGCATCTTTTCATATGAGATAATGGAAAAAAAACTATTAAAATTGAAAGATAAATTCAGCACAGCATTGGATTTTAGCCACTAACCCCTGTATTTATGCAAGAGAGCAAAAAAATAAGCCTGTTTCTGGGAACTGTTTCAATGGAAAAAGAATTGGGATACTATTATATAAATATGAGGCCCGCCCTGATACATTATACCCAGAATATTTACGGTGGCAAGTTCGATGAACAAGGGGTCCCCATGATTAAATTAGAAGATGAGTCTGTATATTCTCCAATAAACATTGCTCAATATGGTTTTATGTTGCATGCAGAATGGCTAGAGACAAAAGAGGATAAGATTCTACAAATCTTAAAAAACTGCATATCGGTTTTGGAGCAAACTAAAACCGAGAAAAATAATATTTGTGTTTGGTATCACAAAACCCATGAACAAAAATATAACATCCATCCACCATGGGCTTCATCCATGGCTCAGGGTGAAGTAATTTCGTTTTATCTACGCATGTATCAAATTTTAAACGATGAAAATCTATTACAAACTTCCTTAAAAGCATATAATTTCCTCCAAGTTGATTTTAAAGATGGAGGCGTCCGGAGGGTTGACTCGGAAGGCAATCTTTGGTTTGAAGAATACCCATCTTCAAAACCGTCTCTGGTGTTAAATGGCTTCATCTACACCCTTTTCGGATTGTACGATTTGTACCGGGTCACCAACAATAAAGAAGTGAAACAGGATATTGACCGTTCTATTCAAACATTGACGGTAAATTTACATAAATACGATGCCGGTTATTGGTCGGTTTACGATTTATTAAAAAAGGAACTGGTTCGGTATTATTATCAGAAAAACGTGCATGTTCCTCAAATGGAGATTCTTTATTTACTTACCAATGAGCCTGTTTTCAGGAAATACCAGTTGAAATGGGAAAAACAATTAACGCCTCTGAATTTTCTTTTTGTCCAAATCATGTATCGTTTAAAACCTCGTATTGACCGTTTAAAAAATCGATCTTATGCCAAATAACCCTGAAAAACTTAGGATATTATTCTTGATAACCGACCTTGGAAAAGGAGGTGCCGAACGCTTTTTAATAGATCTTTGTACCGAGTTGCAAAAAAGGGAAAACATCGAGTTTATTATTGCGCCACTTTTTGATAACAATCAATACCAGGAAAGGACAAGTCTCTTTACTATTGTTCCGCTCCATTATACCGAATTCCGCCTTTTTCATAAAAACGAGTTTCCTGTTTATAAGAAGCTGCTTGACGAATTCAAACCTCACATAATACACACCCATCGATTTTTGGCTGAATTTTTAAGCGCATTTTATTTGCAAAAAGGGGTAAAATACATTTGCCATGGACATGACAATATGGTTCAGATGAATAAGTTGTCAATTAATACTTTTATAAGCAAAGAATTGATTTTGAATTTTTTTGAAAAATGTTTTTTAATTCGAAAAAAGTACAAAAAGATCAATACTTCATTCATTTCAAATTCAAGCCATACCGATGATTATTACAAAAGGGTTTTGCCCGGTTTTATGAATCCAAACATTCATTTAATTGAGTATGGTTTTAATTACAATCAATTTTTTAAAAAGAACAAGAAGCCTTATAAAAAAGGTGAAATATTAAAGCTTATTAATGTTGGAAGTTTCCAGGATAAAAAAAACCAGATCTTTATTGTAGCTATTGCCAATGAACTGAAGAAATACGAAATTCCCTTCGAGATACATTTATTAGGTGATGGTGCCAATAGAAAAAAGGTGCAAGAAGCTGTGAATAAATACAAATTGGGAAATGAAGTTTTCTTTCACGGCAATGTAAACAACGTAGAGGTGTTTTTGTGGGAAAGTCACATATACCTGCATACGGCATGGTACGAGCCATTCGGGCTGGTCTTTCTGGAGGCAATGGCCGCGGGTTTGCCCGTGATTTGTTTAGATGGAAAAGGAAATCGCAATTTGATGATTGATAATAAAAACGGGTACATGATTTTTGAACAAAATGCCCAAAAATTCGCTGAAAAAATTATCGAACTTTGTATTAACAAGGAAAAATTTGAGACCTTTTCCCAATATGCACAAACCTTTTCGAAGAATTATGATATCGTAAAATCGACCGATCGGTTATTGGAATTTTATAAAACAGAATTGGAAAACTTAAGTTAATTTAACAATTCCTTCATTTTTCATATTATCAACATTTAAAGGGCCAATACCTTTTCAATAAAAAGGTTATAGTTTTTCTCTGCATTGTAATCGTTTTCCCAAGTTTTGTAAGCCTCCATTCTTTTTTCTTCTTTTTTCTTCTTTGAAAGTTGATAAAAGACTTCTATACATTGTGAAATTTCATCAGGAGTGGGATTTTCCGATAAAAGGATACCATTCTGTTCATTAATAATTTCAGGAGTTCCCCCTACTTTTGTTGCAATGCACGGAATGCCAAAACTAAAGACTTCCATGATTGAAACAGGAATCCCTTCTGACTTACTTACATTTATAAACAAATCAATGGGTTGGGTCTTTAAAAATTCTTGTACTTGTTCATGAAACAACTGTCCCTTGAAATCAAACTTTCCCTGGATGAGTCTTGTTGCCAAAGATTCTATTTCATTTCTAATATTTCCATCTCCTAAATGGATCCATTTAAAATCAATCGTTAATAAGGAAAGGCCTTCAACCAAACGGGCTAAATTCTTAATGGGTATCATATTGCTGATACTTAAAATAGTAAAACAAGGATTATTTGGCCTTATTTTTAACTCTTGTTTTGGTACACCAAGCTTTGCGACTGTAATCGGCAATACCTTTTTTGGGAAAAGGATTGAATAATACATTTTCCCTTTTTCCGAAATGCTAAAAACATGATCCAATCTTTTAAAAATGAAACTCCGAAAAGGTAAATAGTTAATGTCATTTGCCTCAAAATATACATCCCAACCATGCATCCGTGAAAAAACTTTGATATTCTTATTTGCTGTTTTGTAAGTTGCCAAAATCAAAGACATATCATTATTCCAATATGAATACATATAAATAGAATCGGTGGATTGGCAATTTCTTTTAACAAGATTTGTGATGTATGGTTTCCAAAGCCTTGATTTTTGGAGGCTTTGTAAAATGGTATTAACAATAGGAATTGTAATACGCTTTCGATAAGTGTTTTGAATAATGTATATTTCTTCCCAAAAAAGAAGGTTAAAAAAATTTATAAATGATAAAAGTTTATCCTTCTTGTTTAAATCGTACGGCTTTTGCTCCAGATGAATATTATCTGGAACTATTCTGGTTTGTTTTTGGATCATCTCGTTTGAAACAATAACAATTTTATCAAAAGCTTCCGATAAGTATCTTATTTCATTTTCGATAAACGTTTCAGCTGTTCCAAAAGGATAGCTACTGGTAAAAAAGAAAAGCACTTTTGCCATATAATTTCTACATTTGTTTTTTAAGATATGCAATCATGACAAAAGTACTAATATTAGCCTATGATTTTCCACCTTACGTTTCTGTGGGAGCTTTACGTCCTTTTTCTTGGTACAGGTATTTAAAAGATTATGATGTGTACCCTATCATTGTGACTAGGCAGTGGGCAAATAAATATGGAAACCAATTAGACTATGTTGCTCCCGGAGAATTGCCAGAAACATTGATTGAAGAGACTGAATATGGAACCCTGATAAAAACCCCATATCATCCGAATATTAGTAATCGGTTATTGTTAAAATTTGGTGATTCCCGATTCAAGTTTTTACGAAAAGCAATCACTGGGTTTTATGAATTTTTTCAGTTTCCCTTTTTTATCGGACCAAAAACTGAAATCTACAATGCTGCAAAGAAATTCCTTTCAGAAAATAAAGTAGATGCCATTATTGCCACAGGAGATCCATTTATTTTATTCAAATACGCATCACAGTTAAGCCAAAATTATGATATTCCCTGGTATGCAGATTACCGTGATCCCTGGATACAAAACAAAAAAAGTAACGGGTTTAATTTTTTTTTAATGTGGCAATCTTATTTTGAAAAAAGATTCCTTAAAAATGTTGAAACTATTTTTACGGTATCATCCTTTGTTAAGGCACAAATAATTCAAAACCAGAGTGGTAAAGAATTTGAATTTATTACTAATGGTTATGATCCACAAGGGATTGATGAAATCAGAAAAATCCCACAAAATAAAACGATCCTATCTATAGCCTTCATGGGTACAGTTTATAAATGGCATCCTATAAAACAGTTTTTAGAAGTTTGCAATGAGTTAATAGTGAACAACTTTTTGCTACAGTTAAATTTCTATGGAATATCAAATGAAAATGAAATTCTTGATCCAATTAAAGAGGATTATTTTGCTTTAAAAGATAAAATTCGTATTTATCCTAAAATGTCAAATAAACAATTGTTAAATAATTTAGCTGCTAATAACATCTTATTGTTGTTTAATGATTATTCTATTTTAGGAACAAAAATTTATGATTATTTGGCTATACAACGGAAAATAATTCTTTGTTTTATCGAGGATAAAGAAACACAAGTTCTAAAAAAGAAACATTATTATATTAAAGAATTTGAAGATCAAAGTCAGCACTTACAACAGGATTTAATTTTAGAAACAAACTCCGGAATCGTAGTAAAAGATAAAGGTCACTTAAAACAGGTGTTAAACGACATTTATACTGAATTCACCCAAAATGGTTTTATTGCTTGTAACTCAAATGGAATTGAAAAATATTCACGCAAAATTCAGACACAAAAGTTAGCTGAGATTTTAAAAGCAAAACAAAAACAGGATCTACACTAAAACCATTGCGTTAATAGCATGAGTATCTGCATTTGATACAGTAAAACTTTACCGCCTGAAGATAAATTCAATTATATCTTCGTAGGCCAAGGAAATTTTAGCAGCCGATATGATAAAATTACCTGGTACGGAGCACTTTTAAAGAGACATGGAACCGGGGAATTAAAACATTCATTGTTACTACTTTCAGCCTTTAGTTCCATTCCCTTAATTCATTAAGTTGGAGGAGGGCGGGGGTGAGGAGCCGTAATCGTTTTTTATAGATAAACGACATTGAAATTTAATTGCTAATTTTGCGCCATAATAATATCAAGAAAAACCGCTTATGGCAATTATTCGCGTTACGAAAGAATTTAGCTTTGAAATGTCGCATGCCCTGAAAAACTACAATGGTGCCTGCAAAAACATCCACGGCCATTCTTACAAGCTTTTTGTTACGGTCATCGGAACTCTTTCCACAGCCCCCGACGACCCTAAAATAGGGATGCTTATTGATTTTGGCGATTTAAAGAAGATTGTAACCGAGCGGATAGTTAAAGTGTTCGACCACGCCTTTGTGCTCAACAACCAGGAGGAGCTTAGCTGCAACGCGTCGCTTCACGAGATGTTTTCAAATACCATTTATGTACCCTACCAGCCCACTTGTGAAAATTTAGTGGCCGATTTTGCCCAACGCATTGAATCCTTTTTGCCCGCGCAAGCCAAATTATTCAGTGTTAAACTGTATGAAACAGCTACCTCTTTTGCTGAATGGTTTGCTTCCGATAACAATAGATAAAAACCAATAAATCAAAATTATAAAACATTAAAATATTTTGATTATTCCATTTATGGATTCACCATCCATGCCAGTAAAAGGGGGTTTCAATCATTTTCAAGGGATTGTAAAGAGACAGAACAGTTTCAGGAATTGATTTACTTTTTTCTGTAGTAGGCAAGTGACAAAGGCTCCCTTTTAGTATATTTACCCTTCATCTAGCTTAAAAAAACATGTCTAAAAAAACAATTTTCCTCCTCGATGCTTATGCGCTGGCTTATCGGGCCTATTACGCGTTTATAAAAAACCCGAGGATTAACTCGAAAGGTGAAAACACTTCGGCTATTTTTGGTTTTGCCAACGCCCTGCTCGAAGTGATTCAAAAACAGCAACCCACCCATTTGGGTGTGGTTTTCGATCCTCATGGGGAGACTTTCCGGCACAAAATGTATCCCGAATATAAGGCCCACCGCGAGGCAATGCCCGAAGATATGCGCCAATCCATTCCTTACATTAAAGAAATGATTGCTGCCATGAATATCCCGGTGCTCGAAAAAGAGGGTTTTGAGGCCGACGATGTGATAGGGACCTTGGCAAACAAAGCAGCATTGGCCGGTTTTGAGGTGTTTATGATGACTCCCGATAAGGATTACGCCCAATTGGTTACCGATCGGGTTTTTGTTTATAAGCCGGCCCGATCAGGGAATGAGGTCGAAATTTGGGATGCCGCCAAAGTAAAAGAGAAATTTTTGGTGCCCCCTGAAAGCATGATCGATTTGCTGGGCCTAATGGGTGATAGTTCCGACAATGTTCCCGGATGCCCGGGTATTGGCCCCAAAGGGGCAGAAAAACTCATTTCCGATTATGGCTCCCTCGATGGGGTTTACCAGCATATCGACGAATTAAAAGGTAAGCAGAAAGAAAACTTGTTGGCATTTAAAGATCAGGTGCTTTTATCGAAACAATTGGTCACCATTGATACGCAGGTCCCGATTGATTTTGATGAAGGCTTGTTTATTATTGAACCACCCAATGCCTCCAAAGTAAAAGAACTTTTTGAGAGGCTCGAATTCCGCACCTTGTTGCCAAGGGTTTTACAAATGGGGAAAGTTGAAACAAAACTGAAACCGGCAGCAAAACAACAGGAATTTTTTCAAGGCTCACTATTCGATTTGCCCGTGGAGCCTTCTGTACCAACCGTTGAAGACTCCTTTGAGCATTTTCAGCCAGAAAAAGTTCAATATATGTTGGCCGATACCAAAGAACTTCAGCAGAAACTGGTAAATGAATTGCTGGGTTCATCCGAAGTTTGCTTCGATACCGAGACCACTTCACTTGAAATCCATTCAGCAGAATTGGTAGGCTTTTCTTTTACAAATAGTTCACATAAGGCTTGGTATATTCCTGTTCCACAAAACAGTAACGATGCCAAAGAAATTGTGGAAACTTTTCGTCCATTTTTTGAAAGCCACAACATATTAAAGATTGGACAGAATACAAAATATGATATTTCAGTGTTAAAGAACTACGATGTTGAGGTTTCCGGACCCTTTTTCGACACCATGATTGCCCATTACCTGATTCAGCCCGACTTCAGACATAATTTGGATGACATGGCACGTCATTACCTCAATTATCAAAACATTACCACTGAGGAATTGATTGGAAAAAAGGGGAAAGGTCAGATAAACATGCGGCAGGTTCCGCTTGAAACCATAAAGAATTATGCCTGCGAGGACGCCGATATCACCTTTCGCCTGTATCCCATCCTGAAAAAGGAACTCGCAAAATGGAACCTGACCCAGCTTTTTTACGACATTGAAATCCCGTTGGTTCAAGTGTTGTCCGACGTGGAATATCAAGGGGTACGCATCGATAAAAAAAGTTTAAATGAGTATGCCGTTGTTCTGAACCAGGAGGCAGACTCCATTGAAAAACAGATTTATCAATTGGCGGGTGTGGAATTTAATATTGCTTCGCCCAAACAATTGGGCGACATTCTGTTTGAGCGTTTAGCCATTTCGAGCGATGCAAAAATGACCAAAACCCGACAGTATGCCACGGGAGAGGATGTGTTGTTGAAGCTGAAAGACAAACATCCGATCATTTCCCTGATATTGGATTACAGGGGAATTAAAAAACTGGTTTCCACGTATGTGGATGCGCTACCGGAACTGATACATCCCAAAACGGACAAGATACACACCTCGTACAACCAAACAGTTACAGCCACGGGACGGTTGAGTTCAAACAACCCCAACCTGCAAAACATTCCTATCCGTGAAGAGCGCGGACGCGAAATCCGGAAGTCGTTCATCCCCAGCGATGAGGGACATATGCTGTTGGCGGCGGATTATTCACAAATTGAACTCCGGTTGATGGCGCACTTGAGCCAGGATGCCAACATGATTGAAGCTTTTAAACAGGGGCACGACATTCATGCAGCAACGGCGGCACGGATTTTTAACATCCCGCAGGAGCAGGTTACCCGCCAGCAGCGGGGTTTTGCCAAAGGGGCCAACTTTGGGATTATTTATGGCATTTCGTCCTTCGGGCTGGCTCAAAACTTAGGCATTAGCCGCAGCGAGGCAAAAAACATGATCGATAGTTATTTTGCCAGTTACCCCGATGTGAAAAAATTTATGGACGGGAGTATCAAAACCGTCCGTGAAAAAGGATTTGCCGAAACCCTCTTTGGCCGCCGTCGCTATTTGGCCGATATCCATTCCAACAACGCCATCGTGCGCGGAGCCGCCGAACGGAACGCCATCAATGCCCCCATCCAGGGAGCCGCGGCCGACATCATCAAAATAGCCATGATCAATATCCATAAAAAACTGAAGGGGCAACAACTTATTTCAAAGATGATTCTTCAGGTGCATGATGAATTGGTTTTTGATGTGTTTAAACCCGAATTGGAGGTTGTTCAAAAACTGGTGAAGGAGGAAATGGAACACGCTGTCACTTTAAGCGTCCCACTGACCGTTGATTCCGGCTTTGGTTCCAATTGGCTTGAGGCGCATTAAATGCAACGCCGACATGGCGCAGCCTGTCGGTATTTTGCGGCATGAAGGGTTTTTATGTTTAAAAGACAAATTTAGTTTTAACCGAAAACACCGACCGGGAGGTCGGCGTTCCATTGTTGGAACGCCGACATGCTGAAAGCTGTCGGTAATTTGGGCATGAGTTTTTTCTTAGGAATCATTTTGGAGCAGGAAAGAAAACACCGACCGGGAGGTCGGCGTTACATAAAACCCTTTATTTAATGTACTAAATTTATTCTAAAAGTTGAAATCATTACTTTTCCTTAATATTATTGCCCAATGAACCCGCCAACAGAATACCGCCGCAGGCTTCCTCACATTCAACCCGAACAAGCGGTCTTTTTTATCACATTTCGGCTAGCCGGCACAATCCCAACGGCAATCATGGAAACGTTACATAACGATTATGAAAAAGCGGTTCAAACAAGTGAAAACCTGCACATAAAAATTTTGAAAGCCAAACAGGATTATTTTGAACAAATAGAAAACGTTTTAGATAGCGCCGAATTTGGTCCTACCTGGTTAAAAAACCCGGAAATTGCCCGGGTGGTTTCTGAAAGCATCCATTTTTATGATCAAAAAATGTATAAATTGTGGTGTGCTATTGCATCATGAGCAACCATGTCCATTTGGTGGCTTATTCATTTCAGAAGCCTCTTTTTCAAGTGATGAAGTCCCTAAAAACATATACAGCAAATGTGGCAAACCGCAAACTTGATCGGTCGGGGAGTTTCTGGCAGCGCGAATATTTTGACCGTATTGTCCGTGATAAAAACGATTTGCACCAGAAAATTGAATATACCCTTAATAATCCGGTAAAGATAAATTTGGCTACACACTGGAGGCATTGGCCTTTTTCGTATTGTCATCCGGGTTTTGTGGATGAATAACCGAAGCATCGCCATTAAATGTAACACCAGCATGGCGCGCCTGGATCGCCGACATGGCGTAGCCTGTCGGTATTTTGGGAAATAGAATGATTTTTTTTGGAAAAGAAAGAAACCGACCGGGAGGTCGGCGTTCCAACAATGGAACGTCGGCATGGCGCAGCCTGTCGGTATTTGCAGTATGAAGGGGTTTTATTTAATGACAAATTATTTGCAGGAAGAAACCGGGCAGGAGCCCGGCGATCCTGATATGGAACGCCGATATGCTGAAAGCTGCCGGTAATTTGGGCATGGGTTTTTTCTTAGAAATCATTTTGGAGCAGGAAAAAACACCGACCGGGAGGTCGGCGTTCCAACAATGTAACGTCGGCATGGCGCAACCTGTCGGTATTTGTGGCATGAAGGGGTTTTATTTAATGACAAATTATTTGCAGGAAGAAACCGGGCAGGAGCCCGGCGATCCAGGAAACCGGCCAGGAGTCCGGTGCTACCGGAACCAATTTCTTAACCATCATTTAACGATATTTTCACTGGTGACATGAATTATTACAATTCATTTGTGTGGAAATATAATTGTATAGCAGAAATAATTCCTAAAAAAACTGATTTATTTAGTTGAAAACAAATTAAAAATAAACTAAATTGACACGTTTTTTCACCAAACACGAACATAATTACAACAATTATAACTGTTAGAAACATTTTATTTAGTACTAAATTAAAACAAACGTTTATGAGAGAAACTACACCTTGGCGCAGCAAAGCCTGGAACCGGCTACTGACGCTTTTGTTTTTATTGGCCTTTAATCCGTATGGATGGGGACAGACTCTTTTAGAAGAGAATTTTGATTATACTGCAGGTACTTTTTTAACTGCTAATGGTTGGACCGCGCATAGTGGTACAGGAACTGCACCCATTACAGTAGTTACACCGGGGTTGGATTTTGCCGGGTATATAGGTTCAGGAATTGGAAATGCTGCAAGTATTTCTGAAACCGGCGAAGATGTAAACCGTACCTTTACTTCGCAAACAATCGGTACCGTTTATGCCGCCATGATTGTAAAAACTTCTGCCACCAATTCTTCGGGTTATTTTTTCAATTTTGGGTTGAATCCATTTACCACCACTTATTTTACCCGTTTATGGGTGAATGCAACTGGTGATGCTTTGGGAATTGGAACTTCGGTTTCTACCTGGGTTACAATAACCCCGGCAACTCCAACATTGGTGGTAGTTAAATATAATATTGATACAAAAGAATCCAGTTTATACGTGTTTAACACCTTCCCAACCGAAGAACCAGCTACAGCCGATGCAACTTTTACCGAGACTGCAACATCGGTAGGTGGAATTGCTCTCCGTCAGTACAATGCCGCACAAGACATTACTATTGACGGTATCCGTGTAGCAAAAACATGGGCGGAAGCGGTAAAATATAATAAAGCTCCTGTAGCCGAATTTAGTCCTGCAAATGGAGCCATAGATGTAAATCCTTCAGAAAATATTACATTAACTTTTGAAGATGCCATTTATAATACTGATGCAAGTGCTATAGATGATGCAAATATTTCTTCATTAATTACACTTAAAAAGACTGATGCTGCAGGTGCCGATGTTCCTTTTACTGCTACTATTAGTGGTGATAAAACGTTGGTAACCATTGATCCAAATTCAAAACTGGACTTTACCCAATTGTATTATGTTGCTATTGCTCCTGTTGAAGATATACAAACAAAAGATACTACGTTACAAAGTATAACTTTTACCACAGCCACTGCCAGTGCGGCCAAACAAATTACAGCTTTTTCGCTTCCCGGCCAGGCTGCATCGGCAACCATTACCGATGGCGGAGCTACCGGAACCATTACGGTTGAAATGCCTGCTACAGCCGATCTTTCTGCCTTAGCTGCAACCTTTACCTTATCAGCCGGCGCTTCGGCTGCCATTGGTGCAACACCTCAGGTAAGTATTGTAACTACCAACGATTTTTCGTCGGCAAAAGTTTATACCGTTACCGCCGAAGATGCCTCTACCAAAGACTGGACGGTTTCTACTTTTTCACATCCCGATTTGGTAGCTGATGCTACATCAAACAATGTGGACAACAACCTTGAAATCACTTTTACCGACGATGCAACCTGGCGTACAGCCATTACCGCCGTTAAAGTGGATGCCACCACGTTAACATTAACCGACGATTATACCATTGCATCAGGGACGATTACCCTGTTGGCAGGCAGCGATGCTTCGCTAACTGTTCCCGGAACCAAAACCATTACGGTGGTTGCCACTGGTTACACCGATGCCACTGTTTCGCAGGAAATCATGGTGGGTGCTATTAATACGACCAACTCTACGGTAACTATCGATCAGGCACTGGCATTATCCACCACTTCGGTGATTACCTTAACAGCGAAAGACCAGTACAACAACCTCATTTCGGGTTATGTAGCCAAATTCGATGTCACCGTTACCGATGGTTCTGCTACCACCAACGAGTCGTACACCATTAATACCGTAGCTTACGATGCAACGTCCAGCGATGTGGATTTATCGGCAACCAACGGTTCGGGCGAGGCCACGGTAACCGTAGTTATGCCTGCCTCCGTTGATGGCGGCGATGGCCTTTCGGTTCAGTTGCAATTATCCGATGGTACTACCAACGTAGGCTCTGCCTATAGCTATTCGGCCCCGCTGACTCCCGATTTATCGGCATCAGCAACCTTAACCGAATTAACCCTTGATGGCGGAACCATTGAATTGACCGTTTTAAACGAAACTTTTGCTGATGCAACGTTAGATAAGGCCAATTTCAGCCTCAACAATGCGCCAACGGGCGTTACCGTGGATGCCGTTTCGTACGGAACCGCTACGGCTGCTACCTTAACCCTTGCTTACGATGGTACCGATTTCGATGCCAATGTGACCAATCTTACCGTAACTTGTGCCGGAGCAGAATTTACCGGTGGCAATCCGCTAACTTCGAATAATTTGAATATCACTGCTACGGTTGAAACAACCCCAACAGTTACTACTGATGCAGCCATTACTACCAATGGTTACACTACCGCTACCTGGGGTGGCGATATTACCGATAACGGAGGCGAAGCCGTAACTGAAAAAGGGCTTTGCTGGAATACCACCGGAACACCAACCACTGCCGACGGCAAAACTACCGAAGGTGCTGTGGGTACCGAAATTACCGGTGATATGACAGGATTAACCGTAAACACGTTGTATTATGTGCGTGCTTATGCTACCAATATTGAAGGAACAAGTTATGGCGATGAACAAAGTTTTACCACGCTAACACCTTCGGTTACCTTAGATGTTTTAGGGGCATCAACCTACTATGCCGGCGATGTGGTTACCGTAACCTGGACATCGGGCGGAGTGGACAATGTGAAAATTGAATTGTACGATGGTACTTCGTACAGCGATTTAGTAGCTTCCACAGCTGCTGCCGATGGTACCGAAGATGTAACCATCCCGGCTGCTTCGGCTTACGGTGTTGCTTACAAAATCCGTATTTCCGATGCTTCCAATGCCAGTTACAATTCAGAAAGCAGTGCATTTACTGTAAAAGCAGTAACCGATAACCTGGCCGATTTAATTGCCATGTCAGCTAATTCTATCGTAAAATATACCGGTAAAGCCACGGTAACTTATACAAGGACATCACGGAATCAGAAATACATCCAGGATGCTACCGCAGCCGTTCTTATTGATGACAATACCACGGCTCCCGGATATATTACAGATACTTATGTTATTGGTGAAGGTATTTCCAATGTTGAAGGAAAAGTTACCCTTTACAACGGATTGATTGAATTAGTACCTCAAGCCACAACCGGAGAAAAAGTAACCGGAAACCCGGTAATTACACCGGAGGTTCGGACTATAGCCAGTTTAACACACGACGACCAATGTAAATTGGTAAAGATTGTGAATTATACCTTTGATCCTGCGGGGACCCAATATTTGGCCTCAGGCAATTTTGTATCATCAAAAAACTATGATATTACAGGAATTGCTTTAGCAACATTTGCTTACCGTACCGCCTTTAGTGAGGCAGATTATATTGGAGGAGTTATTCCAACAACGCCAATAACAACGGTTGCTTTGGTAGGCCAGTATAATACTCAAATGCAGATTACCGCCCGTAATTTAGCCGATTTCCAAAGTGCTGAAGCAACGGTGAGCTCCAGTGTTTATACCGTGGGAGCCAGCGATATTACTGCTGTTCCATACTCAGCTATATTAGCCGTGTTTGAATCGAACCTTACAGCTGCAACCGGAGCTACGTTTGAAACTTACGAAGCCGACGGAACCACTGTTGCTACCGACTTAGCTACAGGTTATAAAGTAATTGTTACTGCCGAAGATGGAATTACCCAACAAACTTACACCGTAACCAAAGATGCCGCCCTTACCGGGAAAGATTTTCTGTCGTATGCTTTTGGAACCAGTGTTGGGGTACTTACCGACCCGGCCATTGCAGTTACCGTTCCTTACACCGCCGATGAAACCAATTTAACAGCTACCTTTACATTGTCGGACGGTGCTTCCGCAAAAATTGGAACCGATGTACAGACAAGCGGTGTTACTGCAAATAACTTTACCAGTCCGGTAGTTTACACCATTACCGCCGAAGATGGAACCACCAAAGACTGGACGGTAACCGTAACTAAAGAGGCCACCCCTTCATCGGAAAAGGATATTTTAACTTTTTCAGTATTAGGTGTTGATGCTACCGTTACCAGCGGTGATCATACTGTTACGGCTACTTTGCCTTACGGAACGGATCGTTCAGCATTGGTTGCCACCTTTACCCTTTCTGCAGCAGCCTCCGCCAAAGTGGGAGCTACCGATCAGGAAAGTGGTGTAACTGCCAACGATTTTACCAATCCGGTTACCTATATAATTACTGCCGAAGATGCCACCACTCAGGATTGGGTCGTGACTATCACAAACGCGGCTCCAAGCACCGATGCTACGGTTTCATCATCTGTTTATACCGTGGGTGTCACCGATATTACCAACGTGCCTTTTGGCGAAACCCTGGCTGCCTTCAAAACAAATATTACTCCGGCGGCCGATGCTACTTTTGAAGTGTATCAGGCTGATGGTACTACTGTTGCTGCCGATTTGGCTACCGGATATAAAGTGATTGCAACGGCTCAGGATGGGATAACAACCAAAACCTATACCATCACCATTGATGCTGAGGTTGTGAATCTGTTGGAAGAAAATTTCGATTATACCGCAGGCACTTACTTAACAGCCAATGGATGGACAGCTCATAGTGGGGCAGGAACAGCCCCAATTACCGTAGTTGCACCAGATTTAGATTTTGCCGGGTATATTGGATCAGGGGTCGGAAATGCAGCAAGCATTGTTGAAACGGGTGAAGATGTGAATCGGACTTTTGTTTCACAAACCGTGGGGACAGTTTATGCGGCCATGATTGTAAAAACTTCTGCTACCAATTCTTCAGGTTATTTCTTTAATTTTGGGTTAAATCCATTTACCTCAACCTATTTTACCCGTTTATGGGTGAATGCTACGGGTGATGCCTTGGGAATCGGAACTGCTGTTTCTACTTGGGTAACCATTACTCCAGAAACCCCAACGCTTGTTGTGGTTAAATATAATATTGATACAAAGGAATCAAGTTTATACGTGTTTAATACTTTTCCAACAGAGGAACCTGCCGTGGCAGCAGCCACTTTTACCGAGACAGCCACTTCGGTTGGTGGTATCGCACTTCGTCAATTCAATGCTGCACAAGACATTACCATTGATGGTATCCGTGTAGCAAAAACCTGGGACGAAGCTGTAAAAGCAGGCAGTGACACTGACGCCCCCGTTGCAACTTTTGCCCCGGCAAATGGAGCTACAACGGTTGCCGAATCAAGCAATGTTACCTTATCGTTTGACGAAGATGTATTTAATGCTGCCGATGGTTCTGTCATTGCAAATGGCGATTTGGCTGCAAAGATTTCCTTCTTCGAGACAGCCACGCCAGCCAACACGGTGGCCTTTGCCGCAACTATTTCTGGCAAAGAGGTAACTGTGGACCCAACAGCCGCCAGCCTAAAGCTGGGTATGCAATATACCGTGTCGTTATTAGCCAATAAAGTGGAAGATGCCGCCGGAAACGAAAATACCGAAAGCAATACAAGTTTTACCGTACGTCCAGCCAGTACCGATGCCACTGTTACCTCCACAGAATATACCGTGGACAATACCGGGAACACCATTTCAGGTATTTCTTATTCAGTAACATTGGCCGTGTTCAAGAGCAATATTGTTCCTGCAACTAGTGCCACATTTGAAGTGTATTTAGCTGATGGTACCACAGTAGCTACCGATTTGCAAGATGGTTATAAACTGATTTGTACTGCCGAAGATGAGGTTACTACAAAAACATACATCGTCAATAAGAATGCATTTGTAAATACCGAAACCAAAGTTCTTACGTATTCGTTTGCTGCCCAAACAGGTGCTGCTACCATTAACGAAACCAACCAAACGGTAACTGTTGAAGTGGCTTACGGAACCGATGTAACAACCCTGATAGCTACTTATACTTTATCAACAGGGGCTACCGCCAAAATTGGAACCGATGTTCAGGAAAGCGGAGTTACCGCCAATAACTTTACAAATCCTGTGGTTTATACCGTAATAGCCGAAGATGCAGTTACTACTCAGGACTGGACAGTGACTGTTACTGTAAAAGCACCCAATACCGATGCTACCTTGAGCGATTTGAAAGTAGATGGTGCCACCGTTACCGGTTTTGTAGCTTCTACCCTGGAATATACGGTAAATTATCCTTATGGAACAACCACCGTACCTGCGGTTGCTTATACTTTGAATGATGTAACAGCTACAGCCATTCAAACCGATGCTACTGTAATGCCCGGAGCTACCACTGTTGAGGTTACTGCCCAGGACGGCACAACCAAAAAAACTTATACGGTTCATTTTGCCTGGGATGCTGCAAGTACCGAGGCTTATGTAACTTCAACCGTTTATACGGTAGATGGAACCGCCGGAACTATTACCAATGTTCCTTACAATGCAAGCCTATCTGCTTTCAAATCGAATTTAACGGCTGCTGCTCATGCCACGTTCGAAGTTTATGAATCGGATAGTATAACAGTTGCTACAAATCTGGCTTCGGGTCAGAAAGTAATCGTAACAGCACAAGATGGAACAACGAAGAAGGTATATTCTATAGCGCTGAATGAAGCTCTAGCTTCTGATTTGTTCTTCTCTGAGTATATTGAAGGTTCTAGCAATAACAAAGCCTTTGAAATATTTAATCCAACTTCGTCAACTGTTGATTTGAGTAACTATATGGTTAAACTCTCAAACAATGGATTGGGTTGGGGAATTACAACAACAGGTGCTGATACCCGATATGTATTGCCATTAAGCGGAACTTTGGCTCCTAAAGAAGTTTACGTTGTGACCAATTCATCTGCCAACTCTACCATTCTAGCTTTGGCCGACTTGGTATTGGTATATAGTGCTACTGCTAATGTTGGTGACGGAACCAATGTGGCATCATTCAATGGAAACGACGCTCTCGGTTTGTTTAAAAACAATGTGCTGATTGATGTATTTGGTGGCGAACTAATTATAACCAATTTTAATGTAGCAGGAACTCTGGAAGCCGCAAAAGATCATACCATTATCCGTAAATCATCGGTAATCAGTGGTAACACCGATTGGACAACATCAAGCGGTACCAATGCAGATGATTCGGAATGGATTGTTTCAACCTTAGACGATTTCACCAATTTAGGAAGTCATGCTTTAGCTGTAGTTGATGAAACTGCTCCTGTGGTTACTTTCAATCCTGAAAATGGGACTACCGGTGTTTTAGTCAGCACATCGGTTACCTTAACGTTCGATGAGAATGTTTACAAAGCAGCCGACGGTTCAGCTTTTGCAGCAAATGAAGATGTTGCTTCGATGCTGGAATTCTATGAAACAGCTACTCCTGCTAACACTGTTGCTTTTGCAGCAACCATTAGTGGAAAAGTTATCACCATTGTTCCATCAGCCAACTTGGGCAACAACATCCAATACACCGTGGTGCTTAAAGCCAATAGTGTGGAAGATTTGTCGGGTAATGAAGCAGCCTTGGCTCAGGCTTCGTTTACCACTATTGATGCTGCTGCCCCGGTTGTAGAATTAACAGCCCCAGTGGGCGGCGAAACCTATTATGCCGGCGATAATGTGAGCATTACCTGGAACTCAGCCAACATTGCCAATGTGAAAATTGAGGCGTATGTTCCATCGAATACCACCTGGGAAGAGCTCGTTGCATCAACTGATGCAGCCGATGGTAACGAAACCATCACCATTCCTGCCGATGCTGCTTATGCTACAACATACAAAATCCGCATCAGTGATGCCACAAACGCAGCCGTTGCCGATAGCAGTGCTGCCTTTGCTGTAATAGCTGTGGCCGCCGATATTGTCCAGTTACGTGCCATGCCAAATGGCGCTGTTGCCAAATTAGCAGGTAAAGCTGTTGTTACCTTTACTCAAAGTAGCCGCAACCAGAAGTTTATTCAAGATGCTTCGGGTGCTATATTAATTGATGATTCAGGTGCAAAAATTACATCAGCTTATATAATTGGAGATGAAATGACCGGATTGGAAGGTTCATTAACCGAGTATGGAGGCATGAAGGAATTTGTTCCAACCAAAGATCCCGGAGCCCCAACAGCCACAGGTTTAACAGTAACTCCACAGGTTATTGCTTTGGATGAGTTTGCTGCTAGTTTTGAATCGTACGAATCGGAATTAGTGACTTTTGAAGCAGTTAAATTTGTTGATGCTGATGGTACCGTTGCTTTTACAACAGGCAAATCGTTCGGATTAAGCGATGGAACAAACACCGCGAATTTCTATACCAATTTCTATCAAGCCGATTATATTGGCGATGTTCTTCCGGTAACCCGGGGTGTGATCACAGGTATTGCAAATTCCAGGACAACAGGAAATTACATTACTTCACGTAACGCTTCGGAACTGGTTTTCCCATCGGACAACGCTAAATTGAGCGACCTTTTGGTTGACGGTACAACCATTTCCGGATTCGGTGCCGATGTGTTTGTTTATACCGTGGAACTTGCATCAGCAATAACTGTAGTTCCTACAGTAACAGCTACGGCAGCCGATGCAAATGCTTTGGTTGAGGTGGTGGCCGCGACCGCCATTCCTGGAATTACCATGGTAAACGTAATCGCCGAAGATGCCGAAACCATGCTTACTTACGAAGTCCGCTTTACCTATGAAACCCTGAGCAATGATGCTACATTAAGCAGCTTAACAGTTGATGGGGACACTGTAGCAGGTTTTGATAGTGATGTATTTGACTATTCAGTGATTTTGCCTTACGGAACAACTTCCATCTCTACGGTTGACGGAACAGCTACCTTTGCCAATGCTACTGTAGTTGCCACCCAGGCAACAGCGTTACCCGGTGATGCCACCGTTAAAGTTATTGCCGAAGATCAGGTAACTGAACTTACTTACACGGTTCACTTCTCAGTAACACCAAATAATGTGGCTACATTAAGCAGTTTAATGGTTGATGGTACTTTAGTGGAAGGATTTAGTGCCGATGTTACCAGTTATATGATGGCCGTGGCTTCTTCAGCAACCCCGGTGGTGTCTGCCGTAGCTACCGATACAAATGCCACCATCGGATACGAGCAAATTGCTTCAATTCCCGACACCGCTTTTGTAACTGTTACCGCCGAAGATGCAATTACCAAATTAATCTATCAGGTAGTTTTTGTAGATCAGGATTTGAGCCACGATGCTACTTTGAGCGATTTAACCGTGGACGGCGCTACCGTTACCGGATTTGATGCGGCTGTTTTTGAATACACTCTGGAACTTCCTCATGGAACAACCCTTGTTCCTACAGTGGGAGCTACATCAGCCAACAGTAATGCCGAGGTAACCCTTACCCAGGCAGCCGCCCTTCCTGGTGATGCCGTTGTTTTTGTAAAAGCCGAAGATGGCGTAAATCAAAACAGCTACATTGTTCATTTTATTGTGGCTCCAAATTCCGATGCTACCTTGAGCGATTTGAAAGTAGGAGGTACCACCGTGTCAGGATTCAGTGCTTCAGTATATGAGTACAGTATCGAATTGCCTTACAACACAACCTCTGCTCCTGAAGTTGCAGCAACAGCTACCGATGTAAATGCCGATGTGACTATTACTCAAGCCTCTGCTTTACCTGGCAATGCTACTGTTTCGGTTATTGCCGAAGATGGTGAAACAACGTTGACCTATACCGTTCATTTTACCGTAGCAGCCAATACCGATGCTACTTTGAGCGATTTGAAAGTGGGAGGGGCCACCGTGGCAGGATTCAGTGCTTCAGTATATGAGTACAGTATTGAATTGCCTTACAACACAACCTCTGCTCCTGAAGTTGCAGCAACAGCTACCGATGTAAATGCCGATGTGACTATTACTCAAGCCTCTGCTTTACCTGGCAATGCTACTGTTTTGGTTATTGCCGAAGATGGTGAAACAACATTGACTTATACCGTTCATTTCACCCTTGGAGCCGTTCCAACATTTACTGTAACGTTCCATGTTACCGACGAAAATGGGGCAGTTGTCAGTGGTGCTACGGTTCAATTCAATTCAGAAAGTGCATTGACCAATGCTCAAGGAATTGCAGAATTTAATGAGGTTGCCCCTGTAACCGATGCTCCATTTACCGTTTCAAAAGCTGGAGACATCTATGAGGCATATAGTGGAAGTGTTACAGTTACCGATGCCGACATTACCGTTGAAGTAGTGCTACAGTTGGTAGGTATTAACGAACAAAGCAGCTTGGTTAGCAGCGTGTTCCCAAATCCAACAGATGGTAAATTTGAATTGATTTTGAATTATTACGATGCTGGAGCTCAAGTAACAATTACCGACATTACCGGAAAAGTTATTTTGTCTCAAGAAATTGTGGAAGTCCAATCCGTGATTGATTTGGCAGGAAACAAACAAGGGGTATATTTTATCCATGTTGTTTCCGGGAATCAATATTTCAACGGGAAAATGGTGCTTAACTAATAACTAGTTTGCCTCACGATAAAAACCCGGATACCTCCGGGTTTTTTTATTTTCTAAATTCCAAAACCTGTTTCTATAGCCCTCCACAATCCTTTTTTGAATTCCAGCACGGAATAGGGGTTGTCAAATAATTTATTAATTTTAAGTTTTTATAATCAATTCTATGGTTTAATAAGCCAAATACTATATATTTCGTCTCTCAATTTGATCAAAGGATGGAAACATTAAAAACAAATTCCTATAGATTGCCCTCAACCCTTATTGGTTTTGTCCTCGGGCTGATAATTTTTATCATTGTGTATAGTACCGCTTTTGATGCCGATGATATGGTTTTTACCATTAAAAATATAGCAGGGTTGCATCACCGGTCACTCTTTTATCTGTTTATTGATACTATCCCTTTCTTTCTTGCCGCAGTGGGATATTTTTTTGGTGCGTTTATCGCTAAAAAAGATAAAGAATTGGAGGGATTGAAGCAGGAAAAGCATACAAGATCGGGCAAGATGCTTGAATTTGCCGAAAATCTGGCACAAGGGAATTTGGAAGTAGAATATGATCCAACACACGACAATTCCTTAGGAAAAATTATGGTGAATTTGCGAAACAGCTTGTTACGCAGTAAAACAGAAGATGAGATTCGGAAAAAGGAGGATCAGCAACGGAACTGGGTGGCAGAAGGGTTAGCTAAGTTTGGCGAAATCTTACGCCACAACAACGACAATATCGAAAAATTGTCCTTTGAATTGATAAGCAACCTTTGTCGCTATGTGGATGCGGTGCAGGGGGGCTTCTTTATCATCAACGATGCATTGGAAGAGGATAAATATTTTGAGTTGACGGCACATTTTGCCTACAACCGGAAAAAATACAACAAAAAACGCGTAGAAATTAACGAAGGTCTTTTAGGTAGAGCCACTTTCGAGCAAAATGTCATTTATATCGACGAGGTTCCGGATGAATACATTGAGGTTACTTCCGGCTTGGGCGAAGCAAATCCCCGCACGCTGCTTATTGTTCCATTGGTGGTAAACGAAAAAGTTTACGGGGTGATTGAATTATCCTCCTTCCATTATTTTGAGCAACATGTTATTGATTTTGTCAGGAAAATTGCTGAAAGCATTGCTACCACCTATTCCACGGTAAAAATAAATATCCGGACAGCCGAACTTTTGAACGAGTCCAGAGCGGCTGCCGAACGTTTGACGCAACAGGAAGAGGAGATGCGCCAAAACATGGAAGAACTTCAGGCCACTCAGGAAGAAGCCGCCAAACAGGCCGAAGAATTTGTCAGTTTTACCAATTCGGTAAATCACACCCTTATCCGGGCCGAATATGATGTGAATGGGATTTTATTGTATGCCAACACCAAATTTCTCAAAAAATTAGGTTATGCAAGTAATTCCGAAGTGGAGGGGCACCACATCTCAATTTTTATCAGCGATAAAGACAAAGCTTGGTTTAACGAAATATGGGATACCCTGGCCAAAGGAGGAAAACACTTTGAAGGGTACATGAAACATGTGACCAAAACGGGACGCGACTTGTGGACTATGGCCACCTATACCTGTGTCCGGAACAACATGCAAGGGGTAGATCGGATACTTTTTTTGGCCATTGATACTACCGAACATAAAGAACAAAGCCTCGATTTTGAAGGACAATTGGAAGCCATCAATCAATCAAGTATTAAAGTAGAATATGCTCCCAGCGGCCGGATGCTGAACTGCAACCAGCGATTTATTGACATTATGGGTTATAGTACCGAGGATTTGAAGGATTACAGCGTGTTCAATTTTATGGGCGAAGACGAGCAAAGCGATTTTGAAGAAATCTGGAATAAAGTGATCAATGGGCAACCTTATCAGGGACAATCAAAGCTGATCACTCAGGCCGGAAAATCAAAATGGTTCGATGTTACCTATACCGCAGCCCACAATATGTATGGTGAAGTTTCAAAAATTATCTCCATTGCCCACGATATTACCGAACAAAAGGAGATGGAAATATTGACCAAACAGCAAAACGAACTCCTTAAAAAGCAGGAAGAAGAGCTTAAGGCAAGTGAATTAGAGCTGCAAAAACGTTTGGACGATGCTAAAAAAGAGGTGAAACAGCAATTTCAAGAAATAGAAAAGGTTAAAGTGCGGAACGAGAAAACGCTAGAGGGATCTCACGATGCCATTATTACCATCAACCAGGAAGGTATCGTGGAATTCTTTAACCGTGCAGCCGAAAATTTGTGGCAATATCCGCGCAAGGAGGTTCTTGGCAAACATGTGAAGATGCTTTTCCGCGAAGTAATCTCTGAAAACGAAGATGAAATGATATTTACCCTTACGCATCCTGAAAAGCGCAAGTTGGTTGGTGTCCGCCGTGAGTGCAACATTTTGGTAAAAGAGGGGTCCGAAATCCCGGTAATTATGATTTTGGCCGGAGCTAAAGTGCAGAATGAATACACCTATACCGCTTTTATACAAAATATTGAAGTAGAACTATTTTAAGAAAATACGAGTACCAAACGAAGCGATGCAATTTCTTTTGAATCGCTTCGTTTTGCATTTCAGAATTTAACAAATACCTAAATGAGAATATCTTTTATTGTTAGTGTCTGCCTTTTTGCTTTGCTCAGTTATTCCTGCCGCGATACCGAACAGTTTTCTACCGATGCCGGAGCAAAGCTTGCTTTTTCAACCGACACGGTGCAGTTCGATACCATTTTCACTACCATCGGCTCTACCACGCTCCAATTCCGCTTTTACAACCACGAGAACAAGGCCTTGAAAACATCCATCCAATTGGGTGGGGGGACAAATTCCAATTTCAGGTTGAATATCGATGGAGAATCTACCCACGCCATTTCCGATTATGAAATTCTTGATAACGATAGTGCTTTTATATTTGTTGAGGTAACCATTGACCCCCAAAATGTAAATTCTCCCATGGTTGTTGAAGATTCTGTGCTGTTTTACACCAATGGGAACATGCAGCAGGTAAAGCTTGTGGCTTATGGGCAAGATGTACACCTTTATAACGACTCGGTAATTGATACCCGCACCTGGATAAACGATAAACCCTACTTGATTTATAATTCTATTTTGGTAGATTCTGTGAGTACGTTAACAATAGAACCTGGCGTAAAGGTTCACTTTCATAATGAATCGGCGTTATGGGTATTAGGTACATTAAAAGTTCAGGGAACTGCTGAAGAACCTGTTTCTTTTTCTGGTGACCGGCTTGATGAATGGTACCGCATTGCCCCGGGACAATGGTACGGAGTTTATCGGGATAGTAGTATAAATTACCTCACGGGAGGCATTCAATTCTGGCAAGGAAGCAAGGACAATGTGATAGACCATGCTATTATTGAAAATGGCGTAAAAGGAGTTCAGGTAGATTTAACCGGGGAAAGTCAAAATCCTACACTTATCTTGAGTAATAGTATTATTAAAAATATGTCAAGTATTGGTTTGTTGGCGCAAAGTTCTACCGTGGCTGTTTTTAATTCTGTAATTGCAAATTGCGGTAGTTATGCTGTTGCTCTTACGTTGGGCGGTTCGTACGAGTTTTACCATACAACTATTGGAAATTATTATACCTTCGATTCCCGCAAAAATGAAGCATTAGCCTTAAATAACTATTATATTTTTGAGGAAAAAGCAACGGTTTATCCTATGAATGTGGTTTTTGGGAACTGCATTATTTACGGCAACCTCGAAAACGAATTGGTGGTTGATAAATACCCTACCGAAGAGGCGGGTTTCACCTACGTGTTTGATCATTGCCTGATGAAACTTTCAAAAAGCTACGATGTTAGCGACACCAATAGTTTTAAATCAATCATCCACCACAAAGATTCATTACCCAAATTTATGGATACCTATGAAAGCGATTTCCGTTTAGATACCCTTTCGGCAGCCAAAGACAAAGGGTCGCTCTACTATAGCAATTATTTTCCTACCGATTTAGAAGGAAACAGCCGGCTGAAAGATGGGAAACCCGACCTTGGGGCTTATGAACGCATTGAAGGGGAATGAACAGTCGGTGGTTCAAATATTGTTTATTTTTAGGATTCCTCCTTTTTTATGGAGGGTTGGCTGCGCAGCCTGGTCTTCTTCCCGAAGAATTGCAAAAAGCGGTTGAGTCGCCCCACCTGGCCCGCATCCTGTTTTACAATTGCGAAAACTTGTTTGATGCCCAAAACGATTCCTTAATTGACGATGAGGAATTTTTGCCCACCGGCGTCCGGTATTGGATCAATTCCCGGTTTTATGAAAAAGCCAACCGGGTTGCCAAAGTCATTACTTCGGTGGGAGGTTGGCAGGCTCCTGAACTTGTTGGGTTGTGCGAGGTTGAAAACCGGAAGGTGCTGGAATTCCTTACCGGTAAGTCGTTGCTTTACCCGGTGGGTTATAAAATTATCCATAAAGAATCGCCCGATGCTAGGGGCATTGATGTTGCGCTGCTTTATTTGCCCCAAAAATTCGAACCCTTACATACACAATTCATTCCCGTGGTAAATCCGAATTCCAGCCGCCTGACACGCGATATTTTGTATGCCAAAGGCCTTTTACCAAATAGCGACACGTTGCATTTGTTTGTAAACCACTGGCCTTCGCGCTATGGCGGGATGTTGGAATCGGAAGAAAACCGCGTTTTTGTTGCCTCAATTGTCAAAAAAACCGTTGATTCAATTTTTCAGGCAAATTCTGATGCCAATATAGTTTTGGTGGGCGATTTTAACGATGAACCAAACAATGAAAGTTTAATCAAAACTTTAGGAGCCCAACCCACATTCGATTCGTTGATAAAACCACAATTGGTTAACCTTTCCTACACACTGCAATTCGATAAACAACAAGGTTCGCATAAATTTCAGGGGCATTGGGGGATTTTAGATCAGATGATTGTTTCCGGGGCATTGCTGCAAAAGGGGAATCGCACCTACACTACTACTGAAAAAGCAATTATTTTTAATGCCCCCTTTTTGTTGGAACCCGACAATACCTACTTAGGCCAAAAACCTTTCCGAACCTTTAATGGATTCAAATACCAGGGAGGTTTCTCCGATCATCTGCCGGTATTTGTTGATTTGCTAGAGAAATAAGCGGTTGAAGTAAATTTACGATTCAAGTTGCTTTTTGAAGCATTAAAAACAGTGTATAGTAACAGGCGGCTGAATTAATTCTTTCAGATAATATTGCTTTAAATTTGTATCTTTGAGAAAATTCTGAAAAAATGATTGTTGAGCGGACAAAAAATGAAATTTTGGTGAGATTATCTCCAAAAACAAACACTTCTGATTTACAAGACATGCTTGACTATTTAGAATATAAAGAATTGGTGTCTAAGTCAAAAGCAAAACAAAAAGATATTGACGATTTAGCGAAAGAGGTTAATCGTTCGATGATGGAAAAAGCTAGAAAAAACCGATGATAATTTCTAAACATGAGATTTGTTATTGATACCAATATTGTTTTCAGCGCAATTCTCAATCCTGAAAGCCCGATAGGGCAAATCATATTAAATGGCTCAAAATATTTTACTTTTTTATCCATTGAGCAATTAAAAGATGAAATAGAATGTCACGAGGATAAAATATTAAAGATAAGTGGATTGAGTCAATCTGAATATTTTAAAATTTACGGATTGATAAAATCAAAAATCCGATTTGTAAATCAGTTACTAATAAATGCCGACATTTACCAAAAGGCCGATGAATTAACAAAAGATATTGATCCGGATGACTTACTTTTTGTCGGTTTATCAATTCAGTTTCGATGTAAGCTTTGGTCTGGTGATAAGCAATTGATCAATGGAATTTCAAATAAAGGATTCAATCAGGTAATTACCACAGAAGAACTATTCCAGCTCTACCTTAACAGGGAATTGAAAAGAAAAAGAATAGCGGATAAATAGGGGAGGCTGGAATTATCTCAACCGTTTAAGCCCTAACTTCTTACCTTTGATAAGCATCCGTTCATAGGCCTCTTCATAGTTGTTGCCAATTTCCCCATCCAAAATGGCTTCCTTAATGGCATCTTTAATTATCCCAACCTGTGCACATGGAGTAAGCCCAAAAACCTCCATAATCAATTCCCCTGAAATAGGCGGTTGCCAATTTCGTAAACGGTCTTTTTCCTCCACCTCCTTCAATTTTCGGCGTACCAACTGGTAATTGTCCAAATATTTTGACACTTTGTCGGGATTTTTCGAGGTAATGTCGGCATCACAAAGCACCATCAAATCGTCCACATCATTTCCGGCCTCAAAAAGCAACCTCCGCACAGCGCTGTCGGTAACTACCTCTTGAGCCAAAACAATAGGGCGCATGTGCAAACCCACCATCTTTTGCACATACTTCATCTTTTCGTTCAAGGGCAACTTCAGGTTTTTAAAGATGTGGGGAACCATTTTACTGCCAATAAATTCATGTCCGTGAAAGGTCCAACCCTGCCCCTGAATGTACTTTTTGGTGCGGGGTTTGGCAATATCGTGCAGCAAGGCCGACCACCGGAGCCAAAGGTTGTCGGTATTTTGGCAGATATTATCAAGCACTTGCAGGGTATGGTAAAAATTGTCTTTGTGCTTGTGTCCCTGAACGTCTTCCACACCTTTCATAGCCTCCAGTTCTGGAAAAATAAGTTTCAACAGGCCCGATTTCTGGAGCAATTTAAAACCCACGCCGGGCTTGGCACACATCATTATTTTGTTGAGCTCCTCGTTAATGCGTTCATACGAAATAATCTCAATCCGGTAGGCATTCCGCTCAATGGCGGCAAACGATTCCTGTTCAATTGTAAAATCGAGTTGGCAGGCAAACCGGATGGCACGGAGCATCCGTAACGGATCGTCGGAGTAGGTGGTATCAGGGTTTAATGGGGTCCGGAGAGTTTTATCCTGCAAATCCTGCTTGCCATTAAAAGGATCGATCAAATCCCCAAAATTGTCAGGATGTAAACTTAACGCCAACGCATTAATGGTAAAATCGCGCCGTTTTTGATCGTCTTCCAGGGAGCCATCTTCCACAATCGGTTTCCGCGAATCGCGTTGGTACGATTCTTTGCGGGCTCCCACGAATTCAATTTCCAAATCACGGTAGCGGAACATGGCCGTACCAAAATTTTTAAAAACGTTGACTTTGATTTTTGGGTCTAATAACCGGGCTACTTTTTGTGCAAATTCAATGCCACTGCCTTCGGTTACAATATCAATGTCTTTCGATGGGCGATGAAGCAATAAATCACGCACAAAGCCACCAATAACAAAGGCTTTTAGTTCATTGGTCTGGCAAACTTCGCTTACTTTTTTAAAAACAATATGGTTAAGTGATTGCTCCATGCTAGCTTTTCGGTATTTATTCGTGCAAAATTAAACGTTTTTGAACGCAAGTTGTTATAAATGCTATTATTCTCCTATAAATCGGTTATTGAAAAATGGAAAAATGGCACACTTATTGTAACATATCTACATAATTGAATATGTAATTAGAAATAAACTAAAATTATATCATCATGATTGAGTACTTAACACAAGAAACTTTTAAAGAAAAAGTCTTCAACTATGAAAAAAATCAGGAGTGGAAGTTTGAGGGCGAGTTACCTTGCATCATTGATTTTTATGCCGATTGGTGTGGGCCATGCAAAATGGTAGCACCTATTTTAGAAGAGCTGTCGAAAGAATACCAAGGAAAAGTGGATGTCTATAAAGTAGATACTGAAGATCAGCGTGAATTGGCTGGAATGTTTGGCATTCAAAGCATCCCTTCGTTATTGTTTGTTCCTAAAGACGGGCAACCACAAATGGCCATGGGTGCACTTCCTAAAGAGACATTCAAAAAAGCGTTTAAAGATGTATTTAATGTAGAATAATTTTTTTTGATTTGCACAGGATAAGGAGTGAAAACCCCATGTTGCTTCGTGCAGCTGGGGTTTTTTGTTCTTAATTTACACAGCTATTCGAATGGCTGATGCAAAGCTGTTTTGATGTTTTTTCAATTCCAGAGCGTGTTCGTATTCCGAAATCAGTTCATCGAAAAGTTCTTTTACGCTTACAATTTTATTCACCCGGAAAGCATTGGCCCCGGCAAAAGCAAAACCAATATCCATCTTCCCTTGGGCTGAATTGAGCAACACCTTTGAGATGCAATAGGGTACCTGTTTGTAATCGCAATTCTTTAAGCATTTCCAAGGGCATTTGAAAGGTTTGGTTTCGCCCCGTTTGATTTGTTGAACAAAATCGCTGTTAATTACACGGCCGGGCAACCCAACAGGGCTATTAATCAATAAAATATCTTCTTTTATGCTGTTTAAATAACTTTCTTTAAATGCCAAATCGGCATCACATTCATGGGTAGCTACAAAGCGGGTTCCCATTTTTACAGCTTTAGCCCCTGCTTCAAATATGGACACAATGTCAGAACCGGTGTAAATTCCTCCAGCCGCGATTACCGGAATGCTTTTGTGGTATAATTCCTCAAAGGGAATCATGGCGGCTACGGTTTCTTTGATGAGTTCGCTCAAAGGAACCGGATTTTCTGTCAGTTCTTTCATGCTGAACCCTAAATGGCCTCCGGCCAAAGGGCCTTCAACCACTACTGCATCGGGAATGTGATTGAATTTTTGATGCCAGTATTGAAAAACCAATTTAGCAGCTTTGGCCGATGAGACCTTAGGCACAAATTTGGTGTGTATATTTTCAAAACCTTGTTCGAATACAAATTCAGGCAGTTTTAACGGAAGGCCGGCTCCCATAAAAACCAAATCTACCTTTTCTTCAACGGCTATTTTTAAAAGTTCATCATAATCTGAAAGGGCTACCATCAGGTTGACACCGATAACACCGTTTGATTTCTTTCTGGCAGTTTGTATTTCGCGTATTAAGGCATTCCTGTTGGCTTGACGGAGGTTTTTTTCAAAACCAGGTTCCCGCATGCCGATTCCGGCAGCCGAAATAACCCCGATTCCGCCTTGGTTTGCTACTGCTGAGGCCAAACCCGACAATGAAATTGCCACGCCCATGCCTCCCTGAATGATTGGGATTTTTATCTCTAAATCCCCAATTTTTAATGGTCTCATCCTACTTTGGATTTAATATTTTTATAATTGGAGTACCTCATTTTAGCATCATAACGATGTTTCTAAAAAAGGTGTTTCCGGTTGTTCCCTCAAAAGTATTGTTAAGCAAAGGGAGAAATTAAAATCTGGGAAGTAATGGTAGAAAAAAGGGATAAAATCCTATTTCGGGGATTAAAATCGGTATATAGGGGTGAAAGTCTTAAAAAATCATGGAAATGGATTTATGCAGCATGCTTTTTTTATTCAAAAAGTACCCGGATTGGACAATTTTTACAAAGAATGGAAGCTAAAAGGGGACGGAGAAAAAAACAATTGACTTACAAACTACGGATGTGTTCTTTTAGTTGCGTAACCGAGTTTTTTGAAATGGGAATCTCAAAATCGATATTCTCAATAAAGAGGCGATATCCTTGGGAATTCCCTTCCACCCGTTCTATAAAATGAATGTTCACCAAATACGATCGGTGGCATTTGAAAATGTAGCTGTATTCATTCAAGAGCTCCTGTGCACGAGTCAAACTGCTCCGGATGAGTTGGTTTTTGATGGTTGTGCCATCCATCCAAAATACCTCAATATAATTATCGGCACTGCGGATGAGCAATAACAGCTTTACTTTAATGGAGAGCTTGTCTTTTTGGTATTCTGAATCAAAATGAATCAATTTGTCCGCTTCACTTTTGCTTTCTTTCAATAACGCGTTCATTTCGTTGGCTGTTTTTAAATGCAGCCTTAGCAAACGATCCTGATTAAAGACGATAAGAAGCGTTAAAGGAACAATGGCGATTAAGAGAAGCTTCAGCACCATTTTGAGGTCGAACTCAAGAATCCCTAACATTTTATAAGAGAGCATGTAGCCTAATGCAATGGTAAATAATATCCACAGGTTCCAAAGAATTTCTTTCCAGACAATCCATTCCCGTTTTAAAAATATCCGTGGCAACAAACTGGGTAAAATCAAAAGGTTGAGGCTTAGCGACAGGAATGTAATTATCCCGAGACCCATGATTAAGTAAATTTTTTGACGGCTGGGCAACGCATTGATATCAATAGGTTGAAAAAGCAACAGAAATACAAAAATACCGATACTGATGAAAAATATCAGTTTGGTATTTCGTTTCAAATCGTCATTAAAAGGATAGGGTTTTTTTAAAAAATTCTTACGGCCCATGCAAAAACAGTGATAGTATTTTATGATTTTTCCAGATTTGTATCGGAAGTAAAGGTATCCATTTTTTAGAACTTATAGAGCTAATTTAATTATTCGTATTTTTATCCTCCGAACAAATTAAAGTAACTATCATGGGTACTATCAATTGGGGAATTTTGGGTGCGGGTAAAATTGCCGAAAAGTTTGTAAGCGATTTTGCTTTTGTAGAAAATGGGAAAGTGGTTGCGGTTGCCTCACGTGATATTCAAAAATCATCCGGGTTGGCGGCAAAATACCGGGTTCAAAAGAGTTATGGCAGTTACCATGAAATGCTGAAAGACCCAACCATTGATGTGGTTTACATCGCCACGCCACATAATTTCCATTTTGAACACACGTTGATGTGTTTTGAATATGGGAAACACGTCCTCTGTGAAAAACCCATCACCGTAAATGCCCAACAACTTCGGATACTCATAACCAAGGCCAACGAGAAAAACCTTTTCCTCATGGAAGCCCTATGGACGGCTTTCATTCCTTCGATCCGTCAAATGATGGACTGGATTTCAGAAAACCGTATTGGAAAAATAACGTTGATTCAAGCCGAATTTGGTTTTATCGGGAATGCCGATCCAAACGGACGGTTGTACAACCCCGGATTGGCCGGCGGGGCATTGCTCGATATTGGCATTTATCCTTTAACTTTTGCACAAATGGTGGCACAATCGGAGATAGAATCATTTCAAGTGCAAGCGGTAAAAAGCGCTACAGGAATTGATGTAACGAATGCCATCCAGATTAAATATGCCAATGGAACCATCGCGCAATTGGCAAGCAGTGTTACCACTTCACTGCAAAACCGGGGGATGGTTTATGGGGAGCATGGACGGATTGAGATTCCCGAATTTTGGAAATCGAAAAAGGTAGATGTATTTACTAATGGGGCTAGCGAAGGTTTTGTTGATGGTACCTCCAGTTGGGGCTATTGCCACGAGGCCAGCCATGTGAATGAAATGCTGCTTGCAAAAAAACACGAGAGCCATGTGATGCCACTGAGCAGGTCGCTGCAAATGGTCGAATTAATGGATGCCCTGCGCAATGAAATGGGAATAATCTATCCCTTTGAATAAAAAATTTTAAAATAGGCGAGGTTTTTTCACTGAAATTTAATAACTTATCGAGTGAAAAACCTTTCCTATGAAAGTGATTTCCACCGTTGATGAAGTCTTTTCGTTACCCGGTAAACGCATTGCATTTTTTGGGGGTTCGTTCGATCCTCCACATTTTGGTCACCTTGATTTTATTCGCAAGGCAGCCGTGATGCAAAAATTAGATCACATCATTGTTTGCCCCCATTCACACAACCCAGAAAAAAAAGTGGCAGAAATTGAGCACCGGTTGCGGATGATGGATTTAATATTTGAGACCAACACCGAGACTAATATCTTCGCGCTTTCACCCATAGTCTGTCATGGAATTCAAAACCAGCTTTTTATCGACGACATTTTGTATCTGCTTAGGCGAAGAAAGAAAGAGGTTTACGTATTGTTGGGCTGCGATTCGCTGGAACATTGTTCGGCCATGTTTCAATCGCTGGATGTTACCTTTATCATCGGTTGCCGGGTTACCCGTTCGGAGGTTGAGAAAAGAATGCTTTCGCAAAATTGCAAATGTATCTTTATCGATGATATGTTTCACTGTTCTTCCACAAGAATAAAGGGAGAGCCCCAAATCCGCGATATTTATCTGTCGCCCGAGGTGGTTTCGTATATCGAGCAAAACCATCTGTATTGGAGTCAACAGGGTTGTGAGGATTGTAATTGACAAACCTGCGGCTTCAAAAACCTGACAGGTTTGTGGTGTTACAAACGCCACGCCTTTGCAGTAAAAAAATCTGTGAAAATCTGCGTTGCGAAGCATCAGTATTATCTGCGTGCTATTTTTAAATGGGAGAAAAGTTACCAAGAGGTGAGTTAATCGGTGAGAAATTTAATTCCCTACCACTTCAAAAGTTATCACCTTTAATTCCCCTTGGTTATCTACCAATGTGAGGGTGTAAAATCCTGCTTTACAAAAAACCTCTTTTTTGTGGATGCCCTGAGTGATGCCTAAATATTCGTCGTTCAGGTGCCAATAAATGGTGGCTAAAGGATTCCGGTGGGCCACTTCGAAAACCGAAAACTGTTGCTGTTGATGGAACCCAACGGGTAAAAAAATGCGCGATTGGTTTTTGGGATACACCACCTCCATGTTTCTTGGTTCGGTGTTTTGGCAGTTGGGGTGAATGGGAGGCAACACCTCATAAAAAGGATTTTTATTTTTATAGTACCATTCCATTACCGGAGGTAATATAAACCAGCTCTTGGTTACCATTTGGTTAACCGGGTAACCATCGGACGAAACCTGATACTTTTCATCTTTTGAAAGATGAACCCTTTGATGATAAGGACATAATGAGGTTTTTTCGCCCATGGGTGCAACATACATGGTATCGGTTTCGGTACAAAGTTCAGATGCTTTATATCCACTTTTTCTGCATACTTTCGTTGATATCAAATCATCGTAAGGGGTATCAAACCAAGGGGCGTTTGGCAATTCTTTGAAAATATCGAACATTACCGGGGCCGCGCAACTTGCTCCGGTTAATCCGGCACGTCCTTCACCATCGGCATTTCCAATCCAAACAGCTACCACAAACTTTGGGGTGATACCAACCGCCCAGGCGTCGCGGTTCCCGAAACTGGTGCCGGTTTTCCAGGCAATCTTTTGAGATGATGAAAACAGCTGCCAGTTAGCACCTTCCATTGGGCGGTGCATTTCGGTGAGTGCTTCAAAAGTAAGCCAGATAGGGCCTGCTCCAAAGGGGTCAGAATCGGACCAAAGGGTATTTTTAATCTTCGGTTGTGAGGTATAGTAACAACCATGATAATCGTTCACCATGTATTGGCTGCTATTTTGGGTGTACCGATTTAACACCCGGGCTAAGCTGGCATAAGTTCCGGCCAATTCCCATAAAGTAATTTCGGCACCGCCTAATATCAACGATAACCCGTAATGGTCGGCTGAAAAACGAAGCGTTGAAATGTTCAGCGATTTCAGTTGTTCGTGAAGCCGCGCGACACCATATTCTTGTAGCATCCGTACCGCCGGGATATTCAACGACCGGGCCAATGCTTCGTTGGCAGCCACAGCGCCATCATATTCTTTATCGAAATTACGGGGAACAAATCCGGCAATATGTGTTGGAATATCAGGAATCAGGGTTTTAGGAAGCAACATTCCCTCTTTTTGCATCAAAGCATAGAGTAATGGTTTTAAGGTACTTCCGGTACTTCGGGGCGATGTTACAATATCCACCCACTGGCCCGATCCGGGAACTTCTGTAGTTGAATTTCCCACATATGCCAAAGCATTTCCGGTTTCTACCTCAATTACCAATGCTGCGGCATTTAAAATTCCATTTTCCGATAAAACCAGGTGGTGTTTTTCAACAATACGGTTTGCCTGTAACTGAATATTCCTATTGATGGTTGTTTGTAGTTCAAATCCGCTCCAACCTTCGTTAAGAATGCGGGTGAGCAGATGGGGAGCAACTTGCGGAATGGGTTTTGGTTTTTCGGGAAGGGGTTCCAGTTTTGCCAGTTCGCAAGTCGTTTCATCAATAACCTGGTTTTTAAAAAGTTTGTCGAGCAACCGGTTTCTTTTCTTTAATAAGGGTTCATGATTTTTTCCGGGATAAATAAGTGCTGGGGCATTGGGTAAAACGGCTAAGGTAGCAGCCTCTCCCCATGATAGTTTATTGGCAGATCGGCCAAAATACCGCCATGATGCTGCTTGTAACCCCACCACGTTGCTTCCGAATGGGGCATGGGAGGCATAGAGCATTAAAATTTCTTCTTTTGTATAGCTGCATTCGAGCCTCAGGGCTAATGAAAATTCCACTATTTTTTGCCAGTTATTCCGTTGTTTTCCTTTGCGCGACAGGCGGATAACCTGCGAGGTAAGAGTGCTACCCCCGCTGACCACTTTACCGGCTTTTTGGTTTTGAATAAACGCGCGTACCACAGAAACAGGATTGATTCCAGGGTGATAATAAAAATATTCATCTTCGAAATTTAGCAGGCAATGTTTGAATTTTTCGGGTACCGAATCCATTTTGGGAAACCGCCACTGGCCATCGCTGGCAATTTTGGCAGACAAAAGTTTTCCTGCAGAATCGTTAATTACCGAACAGGTAGGTTCGTTAAAGAGGGGTTTTGGAAGGGCGACGATAAAAAGAATTACCAACGAAATGACCACCAAAAGGGATAGTTGCCACCAAAAAGAGTTTAAAATCTGCTTAATGATGTTTGCTTTAATATGGATTTTTTCCATTAACATTTCTAAAGGTTACCGGTTGATGACATCCTTTTTTATTTTTCATCAACCGGTAAATTTTTTTACTGTTTGACCACTTCAACCCATTTACCTCCCACGCGTCCATTTATATCGTTGTCGTACATGGCTTCACAGTAAACGGTGGGCAGATAAAAGGTACCCACATAAGCTGCATTTAAAAGAACCCGGAAAGTCCGTGAACCTGAAATTCCAACATCGAAATAGGAATATACCCTATCGTCGCGGATATCCAAGTAACGTGGAATATCTTTTACAAACGATGAGGTGGTTTCTTCGAATCTCAGGTTACGGATTTCCCACCCCGATGGGAAAATTTGAGTGAGTGCCATTTCTTTATATTCTCCGCGTATTCCGGGATGTTCAATCCGGGCTTCGGCAATAAAATCGGTTCCCTGAACCAATTGAGAAGGATCGATGGGGTTGTTTTTCAAATCGAGGTAACGGATTTTTAACACCAAATCGTTCGATGCGGAGGAAGCATCACCGGTAAGGGGAATGCCACTCATCTGAATTTTAGCAAACAGCATTTTTTTACTGTTGTTTTTAACTTTAAGCATGCCTTCGGGTGTTTTATCAACCAATAATTCATGTTGCGAAAAGGCTTTTTGAGTGGTTACGGTGGCTTTTTTACTCTGATCGATGGTCAATTCGTACTTTATGTCGTCGGAACCTACGCCATTGGCAAATTTTGCCAAAGCCATTAACGAATAGGCGGTAGTTTGGGTACTATACCAGTTCGATGAGGAGAGTTGTTTCGATAACTCTTCGACCAACTCTTTTGCCATATCGAAGTTTTTTAGCAATACCAATGTTTCTAAAATCATGGCTTTGTCGCGGACATCGCTTCCATAAGTACCCGAAAATTCTTTATAGGGATCGACACGGTAATCTTTCGATAAAATGAGATCTAAGGCAACGGATTCCCTACCGGCTAAAAGATAGGCTGCTGCTAACCGCCAGGTAGCCGCATTCGAAAGGCCTTTGTATTCTTTTAATCGGTTCATAGCCCCTAAAGCCGGTTTTCCGACCAAAGCCAATGTATATAAACGGTAAGCCTGTAAAAGCTGGTCAGGAACATAATGTCTGGACGATCCATTTGGATGAATGCTCCAGTCGTTTGCCCGTTCGGTTTGAAAATCGATCCACGATTTTAAAAACCCAACAGGCAACTGGTATCCCGCATTTTGCGCTTCAATCAGGAAATGTCCAGCATAACTGGTTCCCCAATCGCTGGCTGACCCCGATTCACCAGGCCAATAGCTTAATCCCCCGTTTGTTAATTGGAATGTACGGAGTTTTTCAATCGCCGCTTTAATGTTTTTTTCAATAATTTCGTTTTGAGCAGGCATCAAATCCATTAGCGATTTTAAATAAAGCTGCGGAAAAACCGACGAGGTGGTTTGCTCCACACAGCCATGCGGATATTGAATCAGGTACTCGATACGCTTGGCAAGATTGATGGGCGGCATACTGCTTAGTTCCAACGTTCCTTTGTTGGTACCTAAAACACCCACGGCTTTGTAAGGGGAATTCCATTCTTTTCCGGGTTCAATAATTGCTTCAAACACCTCGTTGATCTGGGGATTTGGAATTCTGACATCCAATTCAATGGGGTAGGTAGCTTTATCTTTTCCGCCCTGTGCGGTAACCGTTACCTTTCCAACACCAATTCTTTCAGTAACTTCTAAATTAAAATAGACCACCTGATCGCCTTCCTGGTTAAACGAAATAGTTTGTTTGCTTTCACCTGCAATTTTAAAAAACTCATTCGTTTCAACGGTAACTGCCACTTCTTTAATTTTGGCATCCATGGCAAAAACCGTAACCGGAAGCTGAACTTTTTCGCCAGGACCCAAAACCCGCGGTAAGGTGGCTAAAGTCATCAACGGTTTTTTAACCGGAGTGGTTTTTTCGGCACTGCCATAAGCGCCCTCAAATCCGGCAACCACCATGGTTTTAACCGAGCCCACATAATTTGGCATCAAGAACGTGTGCGAATTGGTTCCCGAGGTTAATTCAAAGGGGCCTAAAAAGGTAACCACCGGTTTGAAGCGGTTTGCTTTTTGTGAAGCTTTTTTCTGTAAATCTTCATCACCACCCAGGGCAAGTAACCCAGCCATTTCGCCAGTAAATGCTCCCATCACATATTTGTATAAATCCCATGTTTTAACTCCCAAGGCTTCGCGGGCATAAAAGTTTTGCCAGGCATTTGGGGTAGAGAAACGGGTTAAATCCAACAGGCCCTCATCAACTACGGCAATGGTATAGGTCATGGGTTTTCCCTGTTTTTCTTTTATCTGAATGGTAACCTCTTTTTCAGGTTCAAGTACATTGGGCATAGTAATTTCGGGTTGAAGATGTGTTTCCGGATCTTCAATACCTACCGATTGAATACCATACATACGGATGGGTAAGTCGTTGGTTGTATGCAGGTGCGGCTGAATAAACGATACATGGACATACACATTGGGAGCCATATCGGGAGTGGCTTCAAAACGGAATTCCGCGTTGTTTTTATTCATCTCCACCCAAAAAGTTTTTAATATTTTTGAACCCGATTCCAGGCTCACAAAAACCCTCCCCTCTTCGGCAATGGGTAAATTCACCGTAACCTGTTCGCCAACCGCATAGGTCTTTTTATCGGTACTGAAAGTAAGCATTTCTGCTCCGCCGGGGTTATCGGTATCGTTGCTGTTCCACCAACCTTTATAGGTAGTATAAAACAATTGTCCGGTACTATGCCCACTAACCGGATCGGTTATCCGGATGAGTTTTCTTCCCCACGATTCCTGATTCAGGTTCATTTCGTACATAGCTTTCCCTGCTTTGGTGTCGATGTAGTCGGTTTTCATCAGGTTTTGGCTTTCGTTCGACAGATACCTCCCCAAATCTTCGTCATCGGAATATTCCCACCACCAGCGCCAATAAATCTGAAAAATCTCTATTTTCAGGTTTTTACGGTCCACCGGGGTTCCCTTTTCATCAAGGGTAACAATAGGTATCAGATTAGGTTCGTTGGAGTAGAGGGCATTGTTCCAGCCTTTTCCTTCGGGAATTTTTAACCCCACATAGCTTGAATAGGGAGAATATTTCAATTGCATCAGGTCGATGCTGAAGTCGCCCCCTTCTTCAAAAGCACGGGTTTTAAATTTGGCATTCAGCATTCCTGGTGCATTGTTGGCAACATTCAATTTTGTGCTGATGGTTGCTTTCCCATTTTCATTTACCAGCCCGCTAAAGATGCTTTGCTCTTCGGAATCGAAATTTTTTGAAGGATCGTCGAACTGATAACCTTCGAAGCCTTTAAAAGAGGTTACGGTTTCTGACAATGTCAGGGCAATATCGGCTTTTAAATTTTTGGCAATGGCACCATGCAACCACTTTAACTCCAGCGTTCCCTGTGTGTTTTCCGATTTTGTGAGCAGATCTTTTCCAAAGGCGATTGAAATTTTTAACCGGTTAGGTTTCACGGTTTCTATCTTTAGATATTTAGTGAATACCGAACCCCCAACTTTTATTTTCACCAACCAGTTTCCGGTAGGTGATTCCGTTTTTGTGGCTGTACGGAAATCGAAAAAATTGTTAAGCTGTGCCGTTTTAACCTTCCGCTCAAACAACTGGTTTTCGGGGTTATAAAATTCCATCACCACCGGATGGTTGGCGGGTAGTACCTTGTTTTTATCTTCGAGCAAAAAGGTTAAATAAATGGAATCGCCGGGGCGCCAAACACCCCGTTCGCCGTAAATAAAACCCTTAATCCCTTTTTTGGTTTCCTGGCCTGTCACATCGAACATACTCACCGAAAGGGCCGAGCCATCATCTAACCGGAGGTAACCCCGTTGTTTGTCTTTTTTTGCAACCAAAAGAAAGGGTTTCGATGGCAGTGGAATCACCAGTTTTCCTTCCGAATCGGTAGTTCCTTTATCCATCAGTTGGTTTTGGAAATTGTAAAACTCCACTTCAACTCCGGCTAAAGGTTCGGTAGTCCTCAAGTCGGTGATTATGGCAATATACTCCTGGTTACTTCCGGCTTTGGCAATAATTCCTAAATCGGAAGCCAGCACGTTTCTGGCCACAGAACAATTATGCGATCGGTAATAGGAGTTTTTACAGGGATCGTCGCGTTCCTGGTAGTTATAGTCGTAGTCATAATCGTAATAATCATCATCGTAGTAATAATAGCCCGGTTCATCGAACTGCGCCAGTTCCGGATCCTCGTCAAAGGGAGCCATCTCGCTTTCGTCCTCTGGGGTATCTTCGCCCACACAAGGATACAGGCTCTGCTTTTTGGTAAAGCTAAGATGCACCCGGTAAATGGCTCCGGGTTCGGTTTCAATCAACTTAGAAAGGTCCAGCGAAAAATTGTTCCAAACACCAAAATCAATATTTTTTTCTGATGTCAGGGGCACCTCCTTTTTATAGATAATACGTCCTACGCGCCGCATTTCGTATGCTCCATCGAATTGATTGCTTTGAAGGAACTGCGAAATATTGTTTTCGAATATTTTAATGATTTTAACATTCACCGAATGAATATTCACCGTGCGAAACGGAAAAACCATTCCCTGCGAATTGGGTAAAATAACCCCATTTCCTATTAATTGAATATCGGGTTTGATGTTCGAAAACTCGATTTTGGAGGTAAAGCGTTCCTTCATTTCAAAGCCCATAATATTTTTTACACCTTGTTCAATGACCAGTTCCGTTGGAACCGATTGACGGGTTACGGGGTAAATTTTTATTTCTCCCTCTTTAATCACAAAGCGGGTTTCGGCTTTATTGCGAAGGTAAACCAAACCTAAAAGTTCCTGTTTGGTATCCAACGGATCAGAAAAATAAACCGTGATGCACTGTTCGGGCTGTTGAACCACCCGGATGTCGAATACTTTAAAATCGCCCAAGGCAGGAATTTCTATCACCTCTTCGCCTTTGTCGATGGATCCGATAGCCGCTCCATCCCATTGCAAAATCACATCCGATTTTTCAGTGCCACGGATCACATTCTCAACCGTAAAGTGGTGGTTCACACCATCACTCAGGTGATCCCAACTAATGGTGAGTTCTTTCCCGTTTTGAACCGCCGAAAGTATTTTCTCAACTTTTTCGGCATCGGCGCCGTCGCTCACAAAGAGTTTTCCGGAAAGTTTCTGGCGGGTCAAATCATCATTCTGGTAAACCTTTAAGCCACTGGCCTCCACTGAAATATTTAGCTTTCGCGTTCGGAATTCAATTTTCAGGGTTTGCAATTCATCAGGCACCTGAATTATTTTTCCTAAATGGAATTTGGCTTCGTACAATTTGTCGGAAGGTAGCCGCTCTTCAGGATCGAAAACCAACGTATGGTTATCTTTCCAATAAGCCACACCCTTGATTGAGGGTGAAAAATCAAATAGTTTTGTACTGGCTTCCTGCCCAGGTTCAATGTTGGGAACCTCTTCAAAAAGTTCAAAAACCAACTGGGCTTGGTTGCTAATTACTTTTGGTGGAAAGGCTTTTACATAACTTGAGAAACCGGGATCGACCACGGTTTCAATTCTTTTTTTTGGTTTGCACTGGGTAAAAAACAAACCAAGAATAAGTGCTATACATAGCAAAAACGGGACAAAGGCTGCTTTTTTCATGTTAATTTTTTTTGGTTTTATATGGTTCCAAATTACTTTTTTTTGTGTGAAAACAAGTGGTAAACGGTATTAAAAAAGAAAAAACAGAAATGAGAATGATTCCATGGATGGATTTAAAAACAACTTTTTTACTTTAATGCACCTATAGCACAAAGAATGTAACTCGGATCAGACAGGTTTATTTTGTAAATGCAGGGCTCTCTTTACAAATGGATGATAATTCAAAGTAGCTTAAAAGCCCGTTTAAGCTTGGTCGTTGAGGTGAAAGTTTTGGGTAATTAATTTTTTGCTGCAACCGCTTGGGGCGCAAGGCTGTAACATCACCATCTAGTCAGTTGTATTATAAATTATCACTACTGAACGATTAAAAAAATAAAAGTTGGGGTTACTCCCCGAAGGTTTGGCCCCATGTTGTAAGTTTGTTTTGCAAAGAAACTACAACATGGGTAAAAATACAGAAATAAAATTTGTCGGACAGCCGGACTTTCGGGCTCACCTTTAAAGAGGTTTTGCTTATAGATTCGACAACCATCCGGCTGTTCAGTGACGTGCTGAAGGGTGTTGGAAGAAACCCGAAAAATGACGGAAAAAGAAAGGGGGGCTGAAAGCCCACATGCTCATTGATGCCGTCCAGTCGGTTGGACGGTTTATTAAGATTACCGAGGCCAAAGTGCATGACAAAAACTTCCTGAAAGAGTTGGACTTGATATCGTACAGTATGGTTGTTTTCGACAGGGCCTACAACTATTACCAACAGTTTGCCTTGTGGACAAGCAACTCTGTATTTTTTGTCACCCGGATTAAGAAAAATGCTGTTTGCACGGTAATCGAAACCCAACGGGGACACAAAAAAAAGATGGGAAGGCAATGGTGCTAAGGGAAGAAATCATAGAAATCGAGTACAGCCCCGAAGATGAAAATGGCAAGAAGCAAACAAAACAGAAGAGAAAACTTCGCCTGAAAAAAGTATGCTACCAGGATGAGCAAAACAGGTATTTTGAGTTCATCACCAACAGCATGGAAAGCAAGGCTGAAGAAGTGGCATTTTTGTACAAAAAGAGGTGGGGCATCGAACTGCTGTTTAAAAAAATGAAGCAGAACTTTCAATTGCACTATTTTTATGGAGAAAACGAAAATGCCATTAGAACGCAGGTTTGGTGTACACTAATTGCACAACTTCTGATGACAGTCATCCAGAAAATGGCACAAACTAAAAAGGCATTTTCTGTTGTCGCTTCATTGGTTCGGATGCACTTGATTAGCTTGCTGGATGTATTTGAACTACTTCGGAGCACCAAACGGGAACACTTGAAAAAACAGAGTTCACCGCCTCATCTTTGCAATTAAAGATTGCATTTTAGGGGGGTGACTTTTGAATTATAAAATTTAATGCCTGACAATCAGAAAATTAGAAGGAACAATCTCTCAATTTTCTGATTAGTCGGATAATAGTGATAAATTATAAAAACTTCAAATAAAAACAGGGCGATGCTTTACTGTTGCACCACTCTATTTTTAATTAATAATTATACTACGCAAGGTATAAGATTAGACAATCTGTTTTTTGACTTAATATATAAAATATAGAGCCCCAGCACATTTGACACAAACTGAAAAAAAATTATTGTGTACAAATTTACCCCGTTTCATGTATAAATAAAACTGAAAGTATTTTTATTAAGAAGTACGACAGAAAATTTGTTATTTTAGGCTGAGCAAAACCATTCGGTGTTTATTTGAATACAACATATTTGAAATGAGAAATTTACTCTTGCTGACTTTAGGGGCTTTTTATTTTTTGAATTTTTTTGGACAGAATTATGTCGGCCTTATTGATGAACTGGAAATTGCCCTCGATAATAAAGACTATTATATAGATCAAAAGCAGGCAATTATACAAAAGAAAAAAGTGGCACTACAAACGGCTGAAGCTTCGAAAAATTTAAATCAGCAACTTTTGCTAAATCTCGATTTGGTAAATGAATACCAGTCGTATGTGTACGATTCTACCCAGTTTTATATCAATAAAGCCAAAGTTATTGCCCGTAAGTTACACGATGCTCCACTGATTGCACAAATCAAAATCAGAGAAGGGTTTGCTTTATTGTCCTCCGGCCTTTTCAGGGAGGCATTGGATACGCTCAACTCGGTGGACCGGGCAGTAATTAGTGATTCGCTAAAAAGCATCCTTTATGCCACTTTGGCCCGTACCTACTACGATATAGCCGATTATGTGCGCGACCCCGTTTTTATGCCTCAATACATTGCCCGGGGAAATACCTATATTGATACTGCTTTGAATTTTGCTACCCCAAATACAAGCGGATTTTGGGCTATAAAAAGCTTGGAGCGGATGAAAATGTCGGACTGGCAAGGGGCCAAACAGGTTTTTGAATACTGGATGAACAACTTTGACCTTACCATGCATCAGTATGCCATTGCTACGTCGAGCCTGGGGTACATTTACCACATGACCGGATTCCCAGATAAGGCCATTGAATATTTTACCAAAGCAGCCATTAACGATGTAAAATCAGCTACCATGGAAACCGTGGCATTGCGGAATTTGGCCAATCTGTTTTACGAAAAAGGCGAAGATAAAAGGGCTTACCGATACATTACCGAGGCGTTAAACCAGGCTTCGTACTACAATGCCCGCCATCGGCAATTCGAAGTGGGACAAATTCTACCCATTATTGAGCGCGATCGGATGAATGTCATTCAGAAACAACGCGATAAAATTGGTATATTTTCTATGGTGCTTTCCCTTTTTGTGGTGGCGTTAATAGTAGCACTGATTGTGAATTTAATATCGGTCAGGCGCCTGAACAAGGCAAGGCTGATTATCAGAACACAAAATGAACACCTTACGGAAGCCAACAAAATCAAGGATGAATATATTGCCTCCTTCTTCAACCAGAATTCAGAATACATTGAAAAAATTGAACAACTGCAAAAATGGGTTTCGCGGATGGTGGTAACCAAACAGTTCGATACGTTAAAAAAATTCCCTGAGCACATCAATATTCAACACGAACGCGAGGTTTTGTATGAACGTTTCGACCGGATATTTTTGAAATTGTTTCCCACTTTTGTGGAGGAGTTCAATAATCTGCTTATTGATGGGGAACAAATTCAGGTAAAAAATAACCAGGTGCTGACTACCGATTTACGTATTTACGCCATGATGCGCATTGGCATTCAGGACAACGAAAAAATAGCCAGCTTTCTGAATTATTCGGTAAATACCATTTATACCTACAAAACCAAAATGAAAAGTAAGGCAAAAGTTTCGCCCGAACTTTTTAATCAAATGGTTATGGAAATAAAATCAATATAATCGGGCAAAATTTAAGTTTTTCACTTAGTACATAAAGATTTAATTATCAGAACGATAAACTTGGTGTTCTCTGTAAAAATCCTTGTGGCTTTGCGGTGAATGAATTTTTACTCCAAACCCCTTAAAGGAGCTTTTAAAAACTACCCTAAACTATAACCCGAATTTTTTAATAAAATTGGCACAAATCCCCGCTACAGCGTTCTGTTGTGTCCCGCCGCAGCGAGATTATAGGGGTGAATTGTTTTAACGAGCCATTCACCCTCCCGCCTATCGGCCACCTCCCTCAAGGGAGGACATCCGTTATAGCAACAAGTTTGAACATAAACTTTGCGCCCCAGCGTCTTTGCGGTTTTTCATCATTAACGACCTTAGTTTAATTGATAAATGCCTTCATGGTATGGATCTTATCCCAACGGATAATATAAATTCCATTTTTCATAATGGGCACTATGGTTGGGTCAGTTGGTAGTTCAGCCTGGTATATTTTTTTGCCTTCCATATCATAAATAGCTACCTCTTTATTCTGAAGCCCCGAAATATAAAGATTTCCGTCAACCGATTTCATTTGGATTCCTGGCAATTCTTCTTTTAACTGAACATTGGTAAAATCGCAGTTTTCATCAAACGTAAAGGTTGAAGGAATAGCATTGGTATTTGAAGCACCTCCAATATTATTGTACTGAATGTTGCAATAAGCCCCACTCCCTTTGGCATTCGAAAAGAAGATACCATATCGGCCGGTTTTATCAATAGTAATATCCTTCAGGTATAGATTATTAATGGTCTTTGAACTGCTTCCTATAAAGATGGCATCGTTTTTAGAATCGTAGAAGTCGATGTTGTATATTTTAAAGTTTACTAAGTTGTATTGCGAGCTGCTGTTAATATGTAAGGCCCCTTGCTGGTTGCCCCACAAATCGCCGCCTACACCTACGGTTCCACTGGCAACACCTCCTTTATACACCGAAATATTATAAAATTCACTAAAACCAACACTGCTAAAAGGCATCCCCGGAAAGTCGCAGGTTACCCGGAATCCAGCTTCCATGGGATCGATAATAACAATATTAAACGCTTTGTTTTGTTTGCCGCCAAAAAATCCTAACGACGATGCCCGCCAGTTATTTTCACTGGTGCTGTAACTATACATATTGTTCTCGCATAAACCGGTACTCCTCGACCACGATGCCATATCATCGTCACCGTTGTTGCGGTAGCTGCAATGTTCCACTACCGAATTTTTAGTCCCATACGAAAGGTTCATTCCATCGGCATAATTGTTCCGGAACCGACAATGTTCAATTTTCAGATTATTGGCATTCTCAATCCAACCGCCACATTCAAAATGCTCTGCCCACAGGTTTTTAATGGTGGAATTTGATCCAAAACTACCCATTAAACCCTTACCCACCTGATAAGCCGGGTCGTTATTGTAATAGCGTTTGTTATTAATGGTATTCAGGTACATTCCTTCGAGGGTAATGTTGTTGTTATACGATTCAAATCCCCGTTTATTATAAGTGCTTTTGTCGTCGGACGATGCAATAAAATAAATTTCGGTATGCCACATTCCGGCTCCAATAATCTTTGTGTTATCGCCATTAATCATGATACGGCTGTCCACCACATAAATTCCTTCGGGAAGAAAGATGGTCTTTCCCAGGTTTTTCGAGACAAAAGAGGTAAAGCTTCCACTTTCGGGGGTGTACATTACTTTGTTTTCATCGGTAATTGAATCAATAGTAAGTGCTGCATGGATTTTTTCAAGCTCCACAAAATCAATAGTATAAGGTACTTCGTTGGTGTCGTTTTTTACCAATCGGAACGTGGCGTTTTCAGGGATTTCGCGGTTTAGTTTAATGTGCATCTCATCGAAACGCATTCTTGGAAATTTGGTGGTTTCGTTGGGAATATTGTCGGGATACTTGCTCCCCGATTTTAAAATATATTGCCAAGCCCAATACGATGAAAGGGATAAAGTTTGAATGGAATCTTCATTTATGTATAATGTCAGATTTCCTGAAGTTCCTTTTCCTTCGGCATTATCGGGCAGCGAGAAACGGATGGTAAGTCCGTCGGCAGTCTGGGCATTTGTCCATTCCACAAACGAACCGGTTGCTATAAGTTGAACCGCCGATTGGTTCGACGACTCGCTTTGTAATGTCCGCTGATCGTAGGTGGGTTCCAGGAAAGTGCCATCGGTAATACATCTATCCTCTTCTGCTTCGTAGCGTAAATAGGTACGATCGAAATACCCTCTTTCAACAACATCATCGGAAAATGTAATATGTTGAGCGGTTAATGGGGGAAAAGCAAATCCTAAAAAAGGAATTAATAACCATGTTTTTGTACACATAAAATTCTATTTTATTTAATTTCTCAGGTGAAATTACAAATTGCATCTGAATTTAATAAATAAGGGGCTCTACAAAACCTCCATTTAAGCCTAAAATTCCTCCATATCTTCTATATTTTTCTGAAGTATTAAAGTTGTATTTATTTGATATTATGTGTAATAAAAAAATAAATGATCTATATTTTTTCTCAATACGTTGACAAGGGGTTTTTCTCTTTCTAACTTTGACATAATGTCTAATCTAAAACAATTTATTATGAAAAAAGCATTACTTATTTTCTCAACACTTTTCTTGATGGTTGCGGTTTCAAACGCACAAACACTTAATAATCCTAAAGATGCCGATGGTTATTATATTGTAAAGTGGGATTGTTCCACAAATGTATTTGCAACTTCAAACAATGTGGAAGCCGATGAAACATTTACTTTTGCTGTTGATGTAACCGGAACCCCATGGGAAGAATGGTTGAAAGCCACTCCAACTGCTGCCGGAGCTACCCGGGCCTTAGCTATTAATAAATGGACCAACTGGGGCGATGTAAGTGGTGGAACCAACCGCTTAAAACAATTAAAGGAAAATGTGTATGGTGCTACCTGGAATATCCATCAAATGGCTACAGGTGCCGATTTAATTGCAAATGCCGTAAAGACAGATTCTATTGTTTACATTTACGGACAGGTTTTTGGTTTTGAATTTACCACCGACAATGCCGGTGCCGGATGGTGGATGTGGCCAGAATCAATCGCAGCAGGAACAGCCATTGATCCCGGAACAGGTTCAATTTTCAGAACCTTGCCTTACACAAGTACCAAAACCGGTGATGAATTTTATAGCGATGATTATGAAGGCGGTTTGTTTTTCTCGAACGGCACTCCCGAAAAAGGCTACACTCTTCCATGTGCAACATTAACTGATATTCCCTACGAACAGGTTGATTCCGATGTCAATGTTGTAGGTCATGAATATTATAATATTCTGGGTGTACGTCTTCAGGAAAAACCTCAAACCGGATTGTATCTACATAAAAAAATAAAAGCTGATAAAACTTTTGTGGTTGTAAAAGAATACATTCTTAGTAATTTTTAAACCGTAATTCTAAAATTGTGAAAAAGCGGAGATTCTGTCTTCGCTTTTTCTAATTCAATTTTTTAACAGTTTAGTCAAAAATAGGCACCTTGATTTATAAAAAAGGAATATAACAGGGTAATAGGTCAAATCAAACCAAATACAGGGAGAACAAAAATCCAACTTAATATACAACCCTATCACCTTGGAACACATATTAATTTACTTAACTATTTTCTAGTAAAATTCATGAAGTCAGTGTTACGCTACTTTTCAGTTGCTTTATGCCTGCTATTAAGTGTGTCGGGGTATGCGCAACAAAAAAAATCAATAACCGGACGTGTTGTTGATAATACCAATAAAAGCATTGTGGGGGCAACCATCTCTTTTACTCTTTCGGGGGAATTATTAGGGGGAACCTCCACCGACCTCGATGGGAATTTCAATTTTTCAGCTCCTGTGGGTAGCACCTTAAAAGTATCATTTGTAGGATACAAACCCTATCAGGAAACTGTAACCGAAGCCAAAAGCAACTATGAAATAATTCTGGCAGAGGAACTTCAGTCGTTAGACGAAGTAGTGGTTGTGGGTTATGGTACCCAAAAACGATCAGAGTTGACTGGTTCTATTGCCTCAGTGAGTGCCAAAGAGGTAAAAGATTTTTCATCAAAAAGCCTGGCCGAATCATTGAGCGGATTGGCTGCAGGAGTTATGGTAACAAAAAGCGACGGGGTGCCGGGCAGTTCCGCCGATATTATTATCCGTGGTGCCGGTTCCCTGAACGGAATGTCGCCGCTTTATGTGGTGGATGGTGTTCCTCAGGATGCCGGGTTTAACTTCAACATGCGCGATGTTGCCTCCGTTGAAATTCTTAAAGATGCCGGTTCTGCCGCTATCTATGGATCAAGGGCTGCCGGAGGAGTTATCCTGATTACAACGTTACGTGGGAAACGGGGAGAAAAAACATCCATCAGTGCCAATAGCCGCGTAGGACTACGAAATATTACCACCGATATAAAATTACTAAACGCCAACGATTGGATCTGGGCCCGCGATGCCTTTGGAACCTCAAATACGCTCGATGTCCTTGGGGTAACCAGCATTGAGGATCTGCCCAACACCGACTGGATGGATGTAATGTTTGGTACAGGAATCGAACAGGAATATAACATTTCCATGGCTTCAAGTACCGAATCAACCTCCTTTTTTTTATCGGCAGGTTATCTGGGCGAGAAAGGGGTTTACATGGATACCCGCGCCGATCGCTTTTCGTTCAGAAACAATATTGAGCATAAGTTCACCAAAAATATAACCCTTGGAGAATCTATTTACGGGAGTTCTGTAAAAACAAATCCCGCCACAAGCTCTTCTATTTATAATCATACCATTCCTTTCCGGACAACACCTGTTTCGACGGTTTATGATGAAGATGGAAATTACGCAATGACCAACATGGCTGTAGGAAGCGGCCCAAACTTTGCTGCACTCGAAGATGCTTTTCATATTTTTAACGATAACAATTATTCACTGAATGCCCAAGCCTATTTAAATATAAAATTCTTTGAAAAACTCGATCTACGGATTACCGGTTCCGGAGAATTCTCCGGGTACTCAAAAAATACATTCACCGAATATCAGGATTATGGTCCGGTACAGGTAAGTCCTCAAAGGCTCGAAGCCTTTGCCGGAACCAAACAAAACCTGATGTTTAACTCGGTAATGACCTACGAAACCGATTTTAACAATTATTCCATTAAAGCCATGGCCGGAACGGAATTCTGGAAACTCGATGGTTATGGATTAGGAGTTACTGCCTACGATTTTTCAATTCCGGTGGCTGAATCCATTACCTTATCCTCATCGGGGCCAACAAAAGATGCCTATGATGAAATTCCTAAAGAACGCCGGGGTTCATACTTTGGTCGGGTAAACTACAGCTTTATGGGTAAATATTTACTTACAGCCAACCTCAGGGCCGATGCCTCGGACCGTTTTGTTGGAAAAAACCGGTGGGGCTATTTTCCTTCGGTAAACCTGGGTTGGAAAATTGGCGAAGAATCCTTTGTAAAAGATGCTACTGGAGCCTGGCTCGATAATGCAAAAATCCGCGCCAGTTGGGGTTTATTGGGGAACGATATGAGTGTGCCACAATACATGTACTCCTCTACCTGGTCGGGTACCGGCATCAGCCATTCGTTTAACGAAACATCGACTCAGCAGGCAGGCTATTGGTTAGCCGTTTTCGGGAACCAAAACCTGAAATGGGAAGAAATTGAACAGATTGATGCCGGATTAGATTTGTTTTTCTTTAATAATCGGCTGGCTGTTTCATACGATTATTATAATCGGCAAACAAAAGATATGCTCTACCGGGGCGATCTTCCCCTGTCGGGTGGGATGAGCTATTATTTCAGCAGCGATGATCCGGCAAATACCGTTCCGGTTTATTTTAATGCCGGATTGGTTGAAAACCAGGGCCATGAAATTTCAGTAGAATGGAAAAGTAAGGAAAAAGATCTTTTTTATAGCATCAAAGCCAATGCCTCATTCAATTCAAATTTGGTAAAACAGGTGGGCGATGAACCCGGAGCCAATCCCATTGACGAAGGGCTCGACAATACTTGGAGCCTGTTAACCCGCACACAGGACGGGCAGCCCATGGGCATGTTTTACGGATATGAAACAATAGGAATTTTTCAAACTCAGGAACAGGTAAATGCTTATAACCAAAAAGCGCTTGATGCCTGGAGAGGACAAAACCCCGGTCATACAAGCTTCGACCCTGTAACCGGGCAACCGTTAAATGGCGATGGACAACCCATTGGTATCTATTACCAGAAAAAACAAACCGGCGTGGGCGATTTAATTTACGATGATAATGGAGAGGGCCGTGTAACCGCCACCTCACGTAAGTTTATCGGTAATCCCTGGCCCAAGATGACATTAGGAATGAACCTTAACCTTGAATACAAAGGTTTTGATATGAGTGCCGTGTTCCAGGGTGCATTTGGTTTCGAAATTATGAATCTGGTGAAACCTTACACACAAATGTTTAGCTCCGATAATACCACCGCCGACATATTTAATACCTCCTGTTTTGGTATCGATAACACTACAGTAACCGATATGCCCCGGGTAGGGTTTATTGATGAAAATGGTTCTTATATTGCCGATGGCGCTGCAAACAAAAACTATTCGACGGTATCGGGCTACTTAATTGAAAAAGGCGATTACCTGAAACTGAAAAACCTCTCATTCGGTTACACGCTGCCGGTTACCATCAGCCAAATGGCCGGAGTCGAAAAATTACGTGTGTATGCCAGCATCCAAAATGTGTTTACCATCACAGGATACACCGGTATCGACCCCGAAATTGGAGGAAGTGTACTTATGCGGGGAGTTGATCATCAGAACCGTTACCTGCCCTCGCGCCTTGTTTCATTTGGTTTGGATGTAACTTTTTAATAAACTGAAAAAAATTGGCATTATGAGAAATGCACTAAAAATAGCACTTTTAACAAGCCTGATAGTATCAATTATTGGCTGTTCCGACTTTTTTGATATTTCAAACCCCCAAACCCTGTCAACCGATAATTTCCCGGCAACTATGGAGCAGGTCGATTTGGTTCTTACCTCTTCGTATGCCGGACCTTATGGCATTGGTTTATATAGTTTTTATTGGTTCCCAATGGGTATTTATCTGTTCGATCATACCACCAATACCTATGGTTCGTACGATGAACGGGGCTCAAGTATGGATAATTATACCGATATCGACAGCCGCTATACCACCCAAATGTATGTGGATATTTGCAAATGGGCAAATCTTTCGGTGACAGCCATTGAAGCAATTGGTTTTTACCGCCAAAACTATTCAACAACCGCTGAACAGGAACCGTTGGATTATATGCTGGGTCAGGCAATTTTTAACCGGGCTTTGGCTTATTGGCATGGTCAAATCTTTTTCGAAATAGATCCGGCTGCCTGGGGATTTCCCATTTTCGATAAGGTGGCAACCGATTTGGAAACCATGAAAAGACCCAGAGCTACAGTTACTGAAACCTGGAAATTTGTTATCAACGATTTGGAAACCGCTATTCCCCTGCTTACCAGCTATTCCGATCCTTACCGTGCATCGGAATGGGCTGCCAAAGGATTGCTGGCTAAGGTGTATATGCAATCGCTTTACATTTTCCCCGAAAATAAAAGTAAAGCAAAACAGTTGATGGAAGATATTATCAACAACAGCGGAAAGGTTTTAGCTACTCCTGAAGTTTATTCCGATATGTTTTATGGAAACAGTGCCAATGAATTTAACTCAGAATCCTTATACGAGCTAAGCATGGTAACCAATTGGAACCAAAGTGGCCCCTGGGAAGGATATACCACCGGTAGTGGTATGCCAATGGTGATGGCTCCCTGGTACCTGGATCTGGAAATCCGATTCAGGGCTAATGTTGAAGGAGCAGTAGACCCAATAACCAAACAGTACGATGTGATAACTTCGAAAAAAAGTAGTGAATGGGGCAATAATTTTCTGCATGATGCAAACATCAAACGTTTCGGATTTTGGGGCATTGGGGGCGATACCATACCCCGGAGATCCCTGAATCCCGATTATGTTTCCAATCAACCCCGTTCCATCCACAATTATCCATACCGAACTTATGATACCGATTACCGCACAAAGTGCCTGACCCTGAAAAACAACAAAAATTTGGTCGATCCGCGTCTCTTACTTTGTGGAGGACAACCATACGTTGATACTTATATCGGTGCCAATGGAGATACCACTTTTTATGACCGCTCAAGCGAGGTGAATAACCGCTCCGACCTGTTAACCTGGCAGCACCGTAAATTTACCAATCTCCATGGAGTAGAAATGGGAACCGGTGATTATGGCAAAAACCAGAGCAGCGATGCCAACTACCCCATTGTCCGGTTGGCCGATATTTATTTACTTTATGCGGAATTAATTGCAAATGATAACCCTGCGTTAGCTTTGGAATATATTAACAAAGTCCACCGCCGGGCTTACGGATATTCCCCCGATGAGGCTTGCCCTTACGACTACGTTAGCCTGAACGACCGAACCAAAGCTTACGATGATACCGATCCCCTGGCATATGATGTTTTAAAATACGAACGTTGGGCTGAATTATTTGCCGAAGGCCAGTGGTGGTGGGATGTGCGAAGATGGAACATTGGGTCTGCCGAAGCTGCTTATTATAAGGAAACACGCCATGGTGATATAACCTGGAAGGGCGATGAATCCTACGTTCAACCCATTCCACAGTTAGAACTGGAGCGGAACGAAAACATCCAGCAATCTTCAGGTTATACGGATGTAAACTAACCGTGATTTGACTCAAAATGAATTAACAACAAAATATTTACATAAGAAACAGTATTTAAAATGAAGAACCGTTTTGTAACTATTTTCAGTATGGTCATTTTGCTATCGTGTACAAACAAACCACTGCAAATAAGTTCTCCTGACCAAACCGTGGGCATTGGTTTTTCACTGGTTGATGGCCAACCCAAATATGCGGTCACAAAAAATAATAAACCCGTGATTGAGCCCTCATCCCTGGGATTCAAAATTTTGCAACAAACCAACCAAATCAACCGGTATAAAGTGTTATCGTCCGAAATACATTCGGTGGACAAACCCTGGGAACAACCCTGGGGTGAATTCAGGGTAGTTAACGATAACCACAATGAACTCATTGTCCATTTAATGGAAACTGGAGCAAATAAAAGCTTATTAGATATTCAGTTCCGGGTTTTTAACGATGGCGTGAGTTTTCGTTATTCGTTCCCTGAGCAAAACACATTAGATTCTGTGATAATTTTAGATGAACTAACCCAGTTCACCTTCCCCGAAGATCAAAATGTTTGGTGGATTCCGGTACATTCCGAAAACAGTTATTACGAAAGCCTCTACCGTAAAAATCGTATTAGTGAAACCGATACCATCAATACTCCGGCTACTTTCGAAACAAAGGATGGGCTGTTTCTGTCTATTCATGAAGCCAATCTTACCGATTTTGCCTCCATGACCCTGAGAAAAACCGATACCTGCCAATACACAAGCGAACTGGTTCCCTGGAGTAACGGGGTAAAAGTGTATGCAAAAACACCTTTTGTTAGCCCTTGGAGAACCCTTATTATTGCTGAAAAACCCGGCGATTTGGTTACCTCAACCCTGATGCTCAATCTGAACGATTCCTGTAAATTAGAAGATGTTTCCTGGATTCAACCTTCAAAATATATAGGTATCTGGTGGGGTATGCATCTTGAGAAATATACCTGGGGACAAGGATCAAAGCATGGAGCAACTACCGAACTAACGAAAAATTATATCGGTTTTGCCAGCGAAAACGGATTTAACGGGGTGTTGGTCGAAGGCTGGAACGAAGGCTGGGATGGTGATTGGTCGAAAGAGGGAAATAAATTTAGTTTTACCAAAAGTTATCCCGATTTCGACCTCGAAGAAATTACCTCGTATGCGGTGATGAAAAATGTACGGCTGATAGGGCACCACGAAACGGGCGGAGCAGCAACCAACTACGAAAACCAATTGGAAGATGCTTTTGCCCTGTATCATAAATATGGAGTAAACGCGGTAAAAACCGGTTATGTTAATAAATATCTCGATGGTACAGAATGGCACGACAGCCAATACGGTGTCAGGCATTACCGAAAAGTAATTGAAACAGCGGCTAAATACCATATCATGATCGATAATCATGAGCCGGTAAAGGGAACTGGTTTGCAACGTACCTATCCAAACCTGATGACCCAGGAAGGTGGCCGTGGGCAGGAATACGACGCCTGGTCATCCGATGGGGGAAATCTGCCTTCGCATACAGTAACCCTTCCGTTTACACGGATGCTTGCCGGTCCATTCGACTTTACTCCGGGAACCTTCAATTTTAACTATTCGGTTCGCGAAGGAACCCGGGTGAACACCACACTGGCCAAACAACTGGCATTATTTGTGGTTATTTACAGCCCACAGCAGATGGCCTCCGATTTACCCGAAAATTACGTGAACCAACCCGCCTTTCAGTTTATCCGCGATGTTGCCGTTGATTGGGAAAAAACCGTAGTTACCGATGGACAAATCGGCCAGTACATTACCGTTGCCCGTCAACAGCGGAATTCCGATAATTGGTTTGTAGGTTCTATAACCAATGAAAACCCGCGTACTTTAACACTGATTTTCGATTTTCTCGATGCCGGAAAAACCTATGAAGCCATTATTTATAAAGATACTGATGAAAGCGACTGGAAAAAGAACCCAACAGCCATTACCATCGAAAAAATGAAGATTACCAAAGACTCAAAAATCAATATTTATTTGGCTTCCGGGGGTGGGGCTGCTATCAGCCTGATACCCGACGGCCATAAATTTCCGCAATAAAAAATAAAGTAGAAGTTAGGTTTAGTTGCTGTTATTGTTTGAATGATTCTATCACTGGAAGCTGGCCTGTTTTTGGTCGGTAACCGGTGGTAAAAACCAAACTTACGAAAGTGTACATTTACTATACTCCTTGGTTCGAAACACTCACAAAGAGTTTTCCGGAAAGTTTCTGGCGGGTCAAATCATCATTCTGGTAAACCTTTAAGCCACTGGCCTCCACTGAAATATTTAACTTCCGCGTTCGGAATTCAATTTTCAGGGTTTGCAATTCACCAGGCACCTGAATTATTTTTCCTAAATGGAATTTGGCTTCGTACAATTTGTCGGAAGGTAGCCGCTCTTCAGGATCGAAAACCAACGTACGGTTATCTTTCCAATAAGCCACACCCTTGATTGAGGGTGAAAAATCAAATAGTTTTGTACTGGCTTCCTGCCCAGGTTCAATGTTGGGAACCTCTTCAAAAAGTTCAAAAACCAACTGGGCTTGGTTGCTAATTACTTTTGGTGGAAAGGCTTTTACATAACTTGAGAAACCGGGATCGACCACGGTTTCAATTCTTTTTTTTGGTTTGCACTGGGTAAAAAACAAACCAAGAATAAGTGCTATACATAGCAAAGACGGGACAAAGGCTGCTTTTTTCATGTTAATTTTTTTGGTTTTGAATGCTCTAATTTGATATAATTTTTTGAGAATTCCTATAATCGGCAAGTCATCGGATGACTTTATGTCAAAGTGTAAAAAGAATGAGTCAATCACCCGTTTTAAAATTTAACAGAGGTAAGTAGTTAATTGCATATCTATTTCGCCATCTTCTCCTCCGTCCTGTGGGCATCCCGCATAAGCGGGAACTTTCTCTGATTTAGAGATTCATGGGTGCTGGCACAAAGACTACAAAAAATTACAACGGGGCAGTTCTCCCCTTGGGGGACTAAATGAACGAAGTGAGTGTTCTCATGAGCGATAGCGAGTAAATGGCCTTTTGGCCAGAGGGGGAATAGGTTACCTCTAATCATTTTGTGTTATGCAGTTTATCTATCAACCTCCAAAATTTAATTTTAAGAAACCGTAATCTGGTGATGATTTTAGCTCAACTGTTGATTAAAATATAGTTCTTACTTTTGTTTTCATTATCAGGGAATTGCTATTTTTGCCACACAATTGGTTTAGGTATGATACACACCATTTCGAATTCATCGCTGAGGTTGAGCGTTCAGCAAACAGGTGCTGAAATTTGTAGTATTCAATCGGTAAAAAGCGGGAAAGAATATATCTGGCAAGCCGATCCGGTTATTTGGGGGAGCCATGCGCCAGTGCTTTTCCCAATTATCGGGAGTTTAAAAAACAATGAATATTATTACGATGGCATGCGCTATTCCATTCCAAAACATGGATTTATCCGTTACAGCGAAAAACTGGACCCCACCAACAATACCTCCGATCGGATTGTTTTTAAATTGAAATCCGATGCCGAAACATTGAACATGTATCCGTTTGATTTTGAGTTTATCGTCACTTTTCAATTGTTGGGAAACCGCATCAATATTATGCACAAGGTAACCAACCTTGATTTTAAAGAGATGTTCTTTTCATTGGGAGCCCATCCCGCATTCCGTTGCCCCATAAACGACAATGAAATTTTCGATGATTATTTTATTGAATTCGAAACCACCGAAAAAGCATCGAGCCATCGGTTAACCGATGGCGGATTGGTTACCGATAAAACCTTTTTGGTACTCGATAATACCGATATTTTACCGTTGAAACCCTCGCTGTTCGAAAAAGATGCCTTGATTTTCAAAAAACTAAAATCGCGGAAAGTACGTTTGCGCAGCCATCAGTCGGATCAATACATTACCCTAAGGTTCAGCGACTTTAACTATTTAGGGATTTGGACTAAACCCCACGCCCCGTTCATTTGCATCGAACCCTGGTTGGGAATTACCGACCATGTAAACACCGATGGGAACCTGAAAAATAAAGAAGCCATGATAAAACTTCCCGTAGGGCAATCGTTCATGGCTCAGTATTCTATCGAAATTAACGAATAATCTTTTTCTTACGTTCCCATGCTGCAAATCAGGGCTTGACTATTTGGCTTTCAATTTTCTTTAAAACCTAATTGTTAAAGTTAAACCCCGGCTTCCTTGGAATGAATTATCACTTAATCGGTTACTTCATAAGTTGGCAAAGGATTGGCTGAGATCTCGGCATACAATTTCCGGTTGTTGAAAATATTGCAAGCCATGTAAATTGCCTCGCGGAACGAGTTGGGTGATGCCTGATCCATGCCGGCAATTTCGTAAGCTGTTCCATGATCGGGCGTGGTGCGGATAATCGGTAATCCTGCGGTATAATTCACCCCGGTATCAAAATTCAAGGCTTTAAACGGGGCAATTCCCTGGTCGTGGTACATGGCCAAAATGGCATCGAATTTGGTAAAACTGTCGGAGCCAAAAAACCCATCGGCGGAAAAAGGCCCCAAAGCAAGAATTCCCTCTTTATTAGCTTTCTCGATGGCAGGAATAATTACCTCAATTTCCTCTTTGCCAATAACTCCGCTATCACCGGCATGTGGGTTCAAACCCAAAACGGCAATGCGGGGTTTGCGGATGGCAAAGTCAACCATCAACGACTTGTTCAAAATACGCAGTTTTTTCAGGATGTTTTCCTCGGTGACCAAAGCCGCCACATCGCGCAAAGGAACATGGCCTGTAACAACACCCACTTTCATCATCTCGCTGGTCATCAAAATCAGTGTTTCATGAGTTTTGAACTGATCCATCAGAAATTGGGTGTGCCCTTTGAAATTTAAAGTATCCGACTGGGTTGTTTCCCGGTTTAACGGAGCCGTAACAAGTACATCGATTTTTTTTGCCTGCAAATCTTTAACAGCTTGTTCCAACGATAAAAGCGCAGCTTCGCCGGCCATTTGTGAGGCTTTTCCAAGTTCTACCCTGATGTTGTCGTTTAAAACATTGATGAGGTTTGCTTTTTTAGGACTGATTTCGTCCACCGACTGAACCGAATTAAAATTAAAATTGTTAACGTTTAGTGCTTTACGGTGATAAGCGGCCACTTTTGGCGACCCATAAACCACTGGAGTGCAAAAATCGAAAATACGGTTATCCTGAAATGTTTTTATAATTACCTCGTAGCTAATTCCATTAATATCGCCTTGGGTGATACCCACCCGTACTTTAAAATCGCTCATGTTAAGTTTGTTTAGTGTAACCCACAAATTTAGCTTTAATGTTGGGGAATCGAAATTATTTTGAAAAATTCTGTCAAGAGCCGTACTCCAACGCCTGTTCCGCCTTGTAACCGGTAGGTGTCGTCGGCAGAAAGGAAAGCGGTACCTGCAATATCCAAATGGATGTAGGGAGCCTTGGTAAAGTGTTCCAGAAACTTTCCGGCGGTAATGGCACCAGCCTCTTTTTTTCCAATATTTTTCAAATCGGCCACCGGTGATTTCAACGATTCTTTGTATTCATCCCAAAATGGGAACCGAACCAGCCGCTCATGTACCAAGGTTCCTGCCTGTTCCAGCTTTTTGAACCAATCCTCGGAGGCATTGCCCATAAAAACCGAAGCTTCCTGCCCAATGGCATTTTGGGCACTTCCGGTTAACGTTGCCAAATCAATAATCAATTCAGGTTCGTATTTGTCGGCAAAACTTAAGGCATCAGCCAGAATCAGCCGTCCCTCGGCATCGGTATTCATAATTTCAACATGCATGCCGTTGTGCATGGTTAAAATATCTCCGGGAGTGATCGCGTTACCGTCGGGGCGGTTATCGGTGGCGGGCATTAAACCCACGACCCACACAGGCAGTTGCTGCATGGCAATGGAATAAATGGCTCCGGCCACTGCCGCGGCTCCGGCCATGTCGCTTTTCATTGAATCCATGCTGTTTGTCGTGGGTTTTAAGCTTAACCCTCCGGTATCGAACATCACACCTTTGCCCACCAAGACAAATGGTTTGTGGTTTGTGGCGTTATCAGGTTTCCATTCGCAAATGGTAAACGTGGGAGGGTCGATGCTTCCACGGTTTACTCCTAACAGACCTCCCATTTTCAGGGCCTCAATCTGTTTTTTGTCGAAAACCTCTACGTTAAAACTGGCTTCATGTCCGCGCAGTGCTACCTCCTTTGAAAAGCGGACGGCATTCATTACACTTACCGGTTCGTTTACCAGGTCGCGGACCCAATAAACTGCTTTTATCAGGTAGTTGAGGTTTTCCGCATCGGACTCTTTTAATTCCGGGTGGTACAAATCAATTTGAGTGACACTAAAAATTTTTTTGTTTTTTTCATCTCCCCGGAAATATTTCAGAAACCGGTATCCCGACAGGGCAAACCCTTCGGTAAAAGCCAAAAGCTGCTCCGGTTTCAGTGGCGACCCATCAATGGTGATGAGTGCCGTTTTTTCTTTTTGGGTCAGTTTGCTCAATTCGCAACCCATTTTCCGGTAAGGTTCCAACCCTTTTTCTTGTTTCAACCTGAAAAACCATTGCGTATTTTTTCCTTGATGAACCTCAATCAGGTTTTTGTCGAGCAGACATTGATGCTCTAGGTATTCAGCAATTTCGGGAGTTGTCTTTTCAGGAAAAACGGAAGGCTCCGGGTTTAAAAAAAAGACAGCACCATCGGCAACCACCGACGGTTTTGTATTTAGCAGATTGATAAGCATAATAACAATTTAAGGTTTATGGATGATAAACAATCAGTATGGAGGGAGTGTTTACAGCCAGTCATATAAAAGCAGGTTCCAGCCAAACAACTTTCATTTACTGGAATAAATTTTTACCTCGCGCGGGTTTTTTTTGTCGATGATGGCCAGAATCCCATTATCAGAAGAGTATCCCCATCGCTGGCTTTGTTTGGGTTCAATTACCATGCAACCTTTTGGGGTGAGTCCGCAGGCAATCACTTCGGTGGTCCCTGTTTTTATATCGAGGCGGTAATAGTCGCTGGAATAGCGCGACTCTTTTACGTACAACTGATTTGTTTCGGCATCCACATAAGCTCCGGTAAATTCCACCCAATCACTGAGCCGGAAGGTCATGATGGGTTGCCAGCTGCCCACTTCAAACACTACAATAAACGTGGGTTTGTTTCCATAATTCACCATCAGGTATTTGTCCTGAGCATCGAATATCAGTTCGTTGGCAATTAATTTCCGCTTCATCTGGGCATCGAGGCTGGAAATATATTGGTAATTGTCTTCGATGTTTTGCGATTTTATTGATGGCAATGCAACAAACCCGACAAAAAAAGCGATGAAATAGAATTTATGAAGGAGCATAACGATATTGTTTTTTATGTGCCGTAATTTTACAAAAAACCTAATGCTTTACAAAATTAGTTTTTATCTATAAAAAAGGCCTGTCCTTTTTGATAAGACAGGCCTTTCAGGTGATTGACCCCCTGTTATTTGAATAGTTTTATAATATCGTTTCCGTTGGCTAAAATTAGCAAGGCCAAAAGAATAAAAAACCCGACCATTTGAGCATATTCCAGAAATTTTTCGCTGGGTTTGCGGCGGGTAATAATTTCGTACAACACAAACATAACATGGCCGCCATCTAAAGCTGGGATTGGCAATATATTTAAAATGGCCAACATGATGCTTAAAAACCCGGTCAGATTCCAGAACGATTCCCAATCCCAAACCGAAGGAAAAATCTTGCCAATGGAGATAAACCCACCTACCGATTCATAAGCTTTAGTCTCGGGATTAAACAGCAATTTGAACTGCTTCAGATAATCTTGTCCCACTTTTATCGATTTTTTGATACCGGCAGGAATAGCCTCAAAAAAGCCATATTCAATTTTTCGAAGTTCAAATACTTTTCCAAACTCGGGAGCGGCGCCAATTAAACCGCTTTCAGGAATGGCCACCTGCCTTGATAGCGTATCGTTTCCCCGCACAAAAGTGATGAGTACGTTTTTATTCTTATAATTTTTGATGTTTGCCTTGAACTGGTCAAAATAGGGAGTCTGAACAGTATCCAACCCGATCAAACGGTCGCCAACCTCAAGGCCAGCTTCCCTTCCTGCTGATTCTTTGGCAAAATCGGCAATGTAAAATGGGAACCGGGGATTAATGAATGTCTCACCTTTTATCAACCGGGGAACCAACTCTTTGGGGATGGTAACTTCAACAATTTCCCCTTGACGTTCCACCTGAATGGTTTGAGCTTCGTTTAGTAGGATGTAAGCTGTAACACTGGTGTATTTTTCCAGTTTATGGTTGTCGATGCTTACCAGTTTATCTCCATTTTGTAACCCAATTTCCAAAGCGGCGCTGTCGCATACAATTCCATATTTCATGTTTTCAACCGGAAGATATTCTTCGCCCCAAACTTTTAAGACCGAGGCATAGATTAGAACAGCCAAAACCAGGTTGAACAAAACCCCGCCGATCATTATCAGCAAGCGCTGTCCGGAAGTTTTTGAGCGGAACTCGTCGGGTTTTGGGGGTTGTTTCATCTGTTCACGGTCCATGCTTTCGTCAATCATGCCCGCAATTTTCACATATCCACCTAAAGGCAACCAACCAATACCATATTCGGTCTCTCCTTTTTTTATCTTAAACAACGAAAACCAGGGGTCGAAAAAAAGGTAGAACTTTTCAACTCGGGTTTTGAATAATTTGGCAAAAAAGAAGTGTCCCATTTCGTGGATAATCACGAGAATGGAAAGGCTTAATAAAAGTTGTGCAATTCGAATTGTAATTTCCATTTTATGTTTTTTTCAATTATTTACTAAAGGAACGATTGTGTGAGCTTTCTTGTTTCGGTGTCTGTGGCTATGTAATCGTCTAAGGTTGGGTTTTTAATAAAACCGATGCCATTCATAGCTTTTTCAATCAGCAGTGGAATCTGCAAAAACCCGATTTTCTCTTTCAAAAAAGCAGCCACTGCAATTTCGTTGGCGGCATTAATAATGGCAGGCAGATTCCCTCCTTTTTCAAGAGCCTCGTAGGCTAAAGCCAGGCAGTGGAATTTATCAAAATCAGGTTGTTCAAAGGTCAGGTTGGGGTACAACCGGAAATCCATCCTGGGAAAACTGCTGTGCCAGCGGTCAGGAAAACTCAACGCGTATTGAATGGGTAGTTTCATGTCGGGCAACCCCATTTGGGCTTTGATGCTCCCATCGGTAAACTGGACCATGCTGTGAATGATGCTTTGCGGATGAACCACCACCTCAATTTGTTGGTTCTGAACGCCAAACAGCCATTTGGCCTCAACCACTTCCAGCCCTTTGTTCATCATGGTGGCCGAGTCGATGGTGATTTTGGCTCCCATATCCCAATTCGGGTGTTTTAATGCTTGCGCAGGAGTCACTTTTTTTAATTCATCCAAGGTTTTTGTCCGGAATGGACCGCCCGATGCGGTTAAAATAATCTTTTCAATTTTCTCAGGTTCCCCGGCAAGGCATTGAAAGATGGCGGAATGTTCCGAATCAATGGGTGTGATAAACACCTGGTGTTTTTGAATCAACCGGGCGATTAAATCCCCGGCCACCACCAGGGTTTCTTTATTGGCTAGTGCAATATTTTTTCCGGCTTCAATGGCTTTAACGGTGGGTAAAAGCCCGGAATAGCCCACCATAGCTGTTACAACAGTATCAACAGTTCCCATCTGCACCACCTGATTCAGCGCGGCTTGGCCGGCAAAAACCTTGATGTCGGAATCCAACAAGGCCTCTTTCACTTTTTGGTAGAGATTTTCGTCGGCAATGACCACGGCATTTGGTAAAAATTCCCTGGCTTGCTGGATGAGTAGATCGGCATTCCGGTTGGCCGTGATTACCTCCACCACCAATTCGTCGGGGTGGGCTTTCACTACTTCTAATGTCTGAGTTCCAATGGAACCCGTGGAGCCTAAAAGGGCAAGGTGTTTGGGCATCGGTGCTGCTAATTAAAAGACAATATAATCGTTTGGGTTTAATGGTTTCCCATTGTGCCAAAGTTCAAAATGCAAATGCGGCCCGGTAGTGTATTCGCCGGTATTCCCAATAATGGCAATGGCTTCGCCGGCACGCACCCGATTTCCCATCTCTTTTAATAACTGGCTGTTGTGTTTATAGATAGAAATCAAATTGTTCCTGTGCTGGATGCCAATAATATACCCGGCCTCCAAAGTCCAGCCCGAAAAAACAACCGTTCCGTCGAGGATACTTAAAATGGGTTCATTCAGATTCGAGACAATATCAACCCCATAATGATTCCCGGAAGCATCGAACCGGTTAGTAACAGCACCACGTAGCGGACAGTAAAAATGCAATTTGTTGATTTCAACTTTAGGCTCAAAAACCTGGGGTGTACTTATGTTCACATTGTATTTTTCTTCCTGTTCAATCTGATCCTCTAACACGGGGTCAAAAGTGGCTTTGTCGGCATTTTCTGTCTGAACGGGGGTAATGGAATCGCTATGTTTGGTATAGCTGATGGTTTCGTTTCCCCGAAGAATCTGTTTTATGTTTGTAATGTATTGATCCCGGATTTTGATCTGTTGTTCCAAGGAATCAACCTGAATGGTGTTTTGCAAATAGAGCCACCGGATGTTTCCATCGGGGTACCCGGGAATGTATTCCCTGAGAGGGGTGAAGGAAACCAATATGATTCCCAAAGCCACCAGGACCAGTCCAATGAAACCCAACCAGACGATTAGATTCATCCGCGAAAGGACCGTGTACCAAACATCATCCAATGTATCCTCATTAAGGATAACCAACCGGTAGCGGTCTTTTAGCTTTTCAACCAGTTTTTTAAAGTTCTTGGATTTGTCCATCTCGAAAAATATTAATCGTGCAAAGATAAAAAAGTTTGGCAGTTATAAACGATCCATCACCTGATAAGCCATTGAATTACTCAACGCGTTAGTGGTGTTCTTTCAGGATATTCATTCATGCCGCTTTTATAATCGAAAATAGTTAAAACTTTTTTTGTGGTTCTGATATATTGCATTATCTTTGCACCCGCTTAAAGAGATAACATTCGTTCTAAGATATATTGCGGGGTGGAGCAGTTGGTAGCTCGTTGGGCTCATAACCCAAAGGCCGCACGTTCGAGTCGTGTCCCCGCTACTATAAAGCCTCTGAAAATAAAACTTCAGGGGCTTTTTTGTTTCCCTTAACAAAGGAAGAATCCGAAAATGGTGCACTGATTTATACTGAAAGGTTGTGATTTTTTAAGATTCTTTCCAACCTTTTTCCTGCAAATGGCACGCTGATACCCGCAGGTTTTTTCAACGCTAAGGCACAATGGTGCGAAGGATGTAACCCCGGCCTCCGGACGGGCTTGTTGTTTTTACAAAGAATTACCGGCAAGGATGCCGGCGTTACATTTCCACCGCAATTTTTCTGGTTTCCGGTTTCCAGTCTCCCAAAAGGAATAGAACGCGGATGGCGCAGATGCTCCGCAACGCTTATTTTACCGAAAAGTTAATGGTACACAGATGGTTATGGTTTTTTAAGATGTAAAACAGCCCCTATTCAGTTTAAGGTATGGAAACACGATTGCTTAGCCGCAAAGCCAGTTGATAAAATAAATTTTATGTAACAATTGGTGTGACCATAATTTTTGCCGATTGCACTTTGCAGCAATTAGCGGCGCATTGGCATTGCGTAAAAGGGCATAAGGAAAAAGGCAACTTTTATTTCAACGGTTTCTGTCTGGCACCCATGATGTTAACTAAAACTATCTGCTTTTTTCTTGGGAGTATCCTATAAGTAACCATAGTAAGACGGTTCATTGGACCTCGGTAAAGGTTGGCTTTCTTAGATGGCTGAAGCATCTTCGGATTTTTCTTCAGTAATTCAAAAAACTCCTGCGATTCCTGCATAAAGTTTCTGACTTCCCTTTCTGTCCAGTTTTCTTCTAAATAATTGACGATTTTATCAAAGCCTTTTTCTGCTCTGATTGACCAGATGATTTCTAAAGCCATCTTTTATATTTTGCCATTACTTCATCATGAGATTTAGTTTCGCCTCTTTCTATTTCTGCAAGACCTTGCTCTATCTCTGATTTTTCTTCGTCACTTATCAAGTCCCACCAATCAGCTTCGGTATTTTGAAGACTCTCTAATTTCGACAAAATATTTTCATCATTAAGGTGTGTAATCCAACTGATTAAACTTATTTTTCTAGTCTCTACATTCATGACTTCCATTGTATTTATCTCCTACAAATTTAACGATTAATATTCACTTTTAGTTTCTTTTATTTTTTTCTTATTCAATTCAAAACGGAAAGAACTTGTCAATATCCTCCTGTAAATCATCGATTTAATGAATAACATCGTGGAACATCTTGCCTCACATATCTTTTCACCGCAAGGGCGCAATGTAACCCCGGACTCTGGACGGGCTTGTGGTTTTTTTAAAACGTATTACCGGCAAGGATGCCGGCGTTACATTTCCTCCGCAATTTTTCTGGTTTCCGGTTTCCAGTCTCCCAAATAGAATAGAACGCGGATGCTCCGCAGCGCGGATTTATTTACCGCAAAGGAAATAGTACACTGGTTTACACGGATTGTTATGGTTTTTTAGGATTCCTCTTTGGTTTTTTGCCTGTTTTAAAGTAAAAGACAGGCATCTTTGACAGGCTTTATATGTTGATAGCGCTTACTATAAAAAATTAACAAAGCTAACAACAGCTTAGCTTAGTTTACTTACCACACGAGAGGACTCGTGCGGTAGCGGGGGGCTGGCGGGCATCTTTTATATTTCTTATTACGGAAAACGCGATGCTCGCGCACGAGCGCCGTTTTTTCAATCATTCATTCGTGCGGGATCGGGGCTAATGCCAGTCTTTTATTAAATTCTTTAGCTTATAAAAATATAACTATCATCCATTCATTATTTCATCAATTAGATTATCGCTATTTTTTTTACTTGTAAAGTAAAAATTTTCAAGAAAAATAGTTTCCCCTGATTTTAAGATGTATTTAAAATAGAGGTTTCCCACTTCCTTATTATCATATTTTAAATCGCAGTTTACACTTACATTTTCAATTCCATTGCTTAGAGTGCTTGATACTTCAATACGATAAGTCAGTTTACCACCTTCGTGCAATTCAAGTTTTTGTATAATATCTTTAAGTTCTGCCTTATGTTCTTTTTCTTTAATTGAACTATACTCCAATAATTTTAAAATGTTTTTTGTATTATTCTGTTCAAGGTTTCTTATAAACAATTCAACCTTACTCTCGATTTCTTCATAATTTACATTTGATTCTTGTGCATTTGCATTAATTGCTGTAATTAATAATGCAATAATTAGATAACCTATCTTCATAATTAGTTACTTTTTAATGGTTTCTTCTGATTAAAAGTTTTAACTCCTCTCTGTACAATACCATTTATTAAGATTTCCCCTACTCTTGATACTTCATTTCTATATTTAGAATTTTCATCGGTCAAGACTGGTAATGAACCATCTATTAGGTAATTTGCCAAATCAATTGTTGAATGTAAAATATCTTCACCATTCATCTCTGAGATTTTATTAACAGCATATTTTCCTGTTTCATCACCACCAAGAAAATCTAAAGTAGTATTTACAGCACCAATCATATTATCAATATCTTCTTGTGCCAATGAGGTTTTATACAGAGGAGACATCTTAAAAAGTAATACACCTAAACCTTCTACAGCCTTGGCTGCTGTCCGTCCAACAGCGCTTGGGTTGTTAATACTTTTTGGACTCGATGCTGTTGGAAATGGTTTTTCCAAAAAATCACTTACTTTTTCATTGCCATATTCAACATAATCAAAAGTGGATTTAATTGTCCCTTGATTTCCTCCCATATCAGTGCTATATGAAATGATATCCTTTTCACTCTGCAAATTCAACCCCTTTGCAGCAGTTTGATTGAAACGATACACAATTAATTTATTCTTATAATAATCTTGAGCATCACCAAATTTGTAATTACCCATAATAGCTCTTTTTGCTTGACTTGCCCCTCCTTTATATCTATCCCCATTTGGAGAAATATAGTAAACATCTGTAACTTTTAATGCTGTTGCATCTGAAAGGTGAAACATTGAGCGATAATCGAGTATTTCTAAACCATCAAGGTCCAATGCTTGTATTGGTGTATTTCCTGCAAATTGGTAAGGTGTGTACCAAGGGTAAGATTTGGTAAGTGGGTCAACACTCAAAAACTTCGCTATGCGGCTGTCGAAAATCCTAAAGCCATAGTCGTAGGTGGCCCCATGCTGCCCACTCCATTCGCTGTCGGTTTCCTTGCCGTTGAACCCGAAGCGGTAGCCATTATCGAACACCCTGCCGGGCATGGGTGAGCCAAAGGGGTAATAGTCGGTGGCGGTGAGCAGGCTGGCGGTGTTGGTGGTTGTGTTTTTAAAGCCGCTCACGGTGGCCAGCACGTTGCCCAGGTGGTTTTTAAGTTCGTACTGCCGGTGGCCCAGGCTGTAAGCCACGGGTTGGGTAAAATCAATACTGTTCAGGGTTTGGTCCACGGTCAGGGTACCCAGGCGGTCGGAGCCAAAGAGGCTGAATTCGCCCAGTTCCATGGGGTTGGTACCGCCCTGCTGGTAGGTGGCCAGTTGGTTGCCCTGGGCATCGCGCACATAAAAGGTGTAGCTCCATTGGCTTTCGTCCACCAGGATACCGTTGCTGCGGGGTTTTACCAGTTTCATGGTGCGGTTGCCGGCGGCATCGTAGGCAAACTCAAGGTCGGGCAGGCTGTGAGCCCCGGTGGTGCGGGTAATTTTTTCAATTTTACCGCCCGGGGTCCAGGTTATGCTGGCAATATGGTCCTGCTGGTTGGCGGTAAGGTTGCCCAGCTCGTCGTAGGTGTAGTTGTTTTCGGGCTGGCTGTCAATATCGTCGGGCAGGGTAGCGCCGTCCACGGCATCGGTTACCTGTAACAGGCGGTTGTTGCGTTTGTGTCCGTTGAGCTCGTCATATACATAGCCGAGCTGGTCCATAGCCCCGTTCTGGCTGTTTCGGGTTGACAGTTCGTAATAATAGAAAAAATGCCTACTATTTGACTCCAGTGTTCGCATGTATCAAAAATAGCAAACATTTTCTTTTATTAACAGCCAATTTCCTGCATCCTATTCAAAATAAAAATGCCCCCAAAAAGGAGGCATTTTATAATGCATTGAAAATATAGGGTTTTGAATATTACATCATTCCCATTCCGCCACCGCCCATTGGGGGCATGGCTGGGGCTTTGTCATCTTTTTCTTCCACCAATACGCATTCGGTAGTTAGGAACATGCCGGCAATGGAGGCTGCATTTTCAAGAGCCACGCGGCTTACTTTGGTTGGGTCGATAACGCCTGTTTTGTACAAGTTCTGGTATTCATCCACGCGGGCATTGTAGCCAAAGTCATCTTTACCTTCGCGAACTTTTTGAACAATCACCGAGCCCTCGCCACCGGCATTGGCTACAATCTGACGTAAAGGTTCTTCAATGGCGCGTTTTACAATGGCAATACCATAATTTTGGTCGATGTTTTCGCCCTCTAAACCTTCCAATGCTTTAATGGCACGGATGTAAGCCACACCACCACCGGGAACAATCCCCTCTTCAACGGCAGCACGGGTAGCGCTTAAGGCATCATCCACACGGTCTTTTTTCTCTTTCATTTCAACTTCCGATGGAGCACCTACGTAAAGAACAGCTACACCGCCGGCTAATTTGGCCAAACGTTCCTGAAGTTTTTCGCGGTCATAATCCGAAGTGGTAGCTTCAATCTGAGCTTTAATTTGATTGACACGGGCCTGGATTTTTGCCTTTTCACCCACACCGTTTACAATGGTGGTATTTTCTTTGTCGATGGTAATTTTTTCGCAACGTCCCAACATATCCATGGTAGTGTTTTCAAGCTTCATACCTTTTTCTTCGGTAACCACCATACCACCGGTCAACACGGCAATGTCTTCCAGCATTTCTTTCCTGCGGTCGCCAAAACCGGGAGCTTTAACAGCAGCCACTTTTAACGAACCACGGATACGGTTTACAACCAATGTAGCCAGGGCTTCTCCATCCACATCTTCTGCAATCATCAATAATGGGCGGCCGCTTTGTGCTACTGGTTCCAAAATGGGCAACAGGTCTTTCATGGTCGAAATCTTTTTGTCGTATAACAACACGAACGGATTTTCGAGCTCGGTCTGCATTTTTTCGGTATCCGTAATGAAGTAAGGAGAGATATACCCGCGGTCGAATTGCATACCTTCCACCACTTCAACGGTGGTTTCGGTTCCTTTGGCCTCTTCCACAGTGATTACACCCTCTTTTTTCACTTTTTCCATGGCGGTGGCAATCAGTTTACCGATTTCGGCATCGTTGTTAGCTGAAATTTTGGCTACCTGTTCAATTTTTTCGTTGTCTTCACCAATCACATGCGATTGTTTTTTAAGGTCTTCAACCACAACAGCTACAGCTTTGTCGATACCTCTTTTGATGTCCATTGGGTTGGCCCCTGCGGTTACATATTTCAACCCAACATTGATAAGCGATTGTGCCAAAACCGTGGCAGTGGTAGTTCCATCACCGGCATCATCGGCGGTTTTTGAGGCAACCTCTTTCACCATTTGAGCGCCAATATTGGCATAAGGATCAGAAAGTTCAATTTCTTTTGCCACAGTTACCCCGTCTTTGGTAATCTGTGGAGCTCCAAATTTTTTATCAATAACTACGTTTCTACCTTTTGGTCCTAAGGTTACCTTTACTGCATCAGCCAAAGCATCGACCCCTTTTTTAATCAGGTCGCGAGCTTCTACGTTAAATTTTATTTCTTTTGCCATTTTATTATAAATTAGATAATTACAATGATTGATTAAAAAACATAAAGTATATCGTTGTGTGAAATCAGAAGATATTTTGTGTTTTCAATATTCAGTTCCGTTCCGGCATACTTTCCATACATTACCTTATCCCCGGTTTTAACTTCAATATTTTGGTCTTTAAGAGCCGAGCCCACCAACACTACCTCACCCTGTAACGGGGAATCTTTTGCTGAATCGGGGATGTATAAACCACCAGCGGTTTTTTCATCTGCTTCGGAAGGGCGCACCAGCACTTTTCCTGCAATTACTTTACCATTCAATTTTGTCATTTTGTTCTATTTTAAGTTCAACATTATTTTTAAAATCATAGGCGGCACTGGTCACATTCTGTGCCAAAGAGGAGAATGTGTTTTTTAAGGCGACAATATTTCAGAAGAATGCTGTAATCTTTGGTAAAGATAGGTATCAATTTTATTAAAACACAGATAGTCAGGAACAAATTGCTTTGTCCGGGTCAAAAAAAAATGTCAGCCTAATGACAAGCTGACATTTCTCATTGTTGAAAAATCTCTTTTTACTTTTTTGCAGGCTCTTCAGCAGGAGGTGCATTTAAAGGAAAATTCTTTTGCATCTGCGAAGGATCCTGGGCAGCATCAATTTGCTCTTGCATCAATGACTGGTTGCTCTCGCCTGTTTCGCGAGGGATGAATGCCGCGGCTAAAATACTCAAGAATAGTAGCGACCCGGCCAAAACCCAAGTGGCTTTTTCCAGAAAGTCGGTGGTTTTGCGTACGCCCATTACTTGGTTCGATGCTGAAAAATTAGCAGCCAATCCTCCTCCTTTGGAATTTTGAACCAAAACGATCAAAATTAAAAGGATACAAACAATAAAGATTAATACTGAAATTACTACGAACATTGTCTTTGCTTATTGATTATTAATAATTTGTTTTATTTTTCCGATTTGGGTGGCAAAGTAACTATTTTTTTCCGGATATTTCAAACTTAATTTTTCATAAGCTGAAACAGCTTTTTCGTAAAACCCTTGTTTTACATAGATTTTTGCCAACGTGTCGGTAATCATTTCGGGAGATTCGTCGGTTTTGTTTGCGCCAAAAGAAGGTATTATTGGTTCTTTTTCCTCACGCGGAACAATTTTAGGTTGCTCAAAAATAAAGGTATCAATCAGTTTCTTTCTGCGGTCCTCGGGATATTCAGGATTTTCTCCCTGCTGTGTTTCCGGTTTTTTCTTTTTAAAGGTGTTTTTAAATTCTTCGAGGTTGATTTTGTCATCCACTTCAAAAAATGTGGAGGATTGAGCACTTCCGGTCATGATTAGCAAATCGAGTTCATCATTTTCCTTTTCAGAAGTTTGATATGATTCAGGTTCAGCCTCCGGGAATTCGGTTATTTTTAACAATGCCTCAAAATCCAGGGTTTCATTTTGATTTTCATGAATGTTTGAGCGGGAAATTTTTATTTCCGTGTCTGAAACGGGTAAAAGCACCCGCTTATCGAGTAAAAAAAATAATTTGTTGCGGTCGGTTATCCAAACCGCCGTTTTTTTCAATTCTTTTTCGTACTGAATGTTTCCCTGGTTGCTTAAGTTTTTTATGTGAAGCAGCCGGGCCGATTGAAAATAGGGGTATTCTTCCAAAATCTGTTGCAATACAGGTAACGAACGGTCATCCAATAATTCCGGATGGTATAAAAAGCGATAAAATTCCTCTTTATTCATGGAGCTTACCAGTTTACTACGGCTTTATTAAAGATGTCGTCGATAAGTTCATCTAAAATTTGTTCCACCAAGGCATCTTCCACCGATGTCAAATCTTTGTCGGAATCATAATCGGCATATCGCGAAAAACTGGTGTCGAAATTGGCTTTTGGATTTTTTTCGTTGGTAAATTTCACCTTTACCGAAATAGTTAAGCGGTTTTGTGCAGCCACATCACTGTTTGCCTGAATAGCCATGGGTTGTGTACGGTAATCAACAATGGAGCCTTCAAACGAAAGATGCCCATACTGGGGAACCAACTGCAGACTGGTTTGGGTCATGAATTTATCTTTCAAAGCTTCAGTAAGCTGATTGCTCAACGCCGGATTAACCAGTGGGGCCATATTTGGGAAATCGTAAACAGAAACGGTTTCAGTTCCCTCTGGGATGCTGGCTCCGGTAAACGAGTAATTTACCTTGCATCCTGTGGTTAAAAAAAATGCAAGCAGAAAGATTGAAAAAGTTTTGTGATTCATCATCGGAAAGGTTTTTATAAGTCGATGTCATATTCTTTAATTTTCCGATACAAAGTCCGTTCCGAAATCCCTAAATCGTCGGCGGCTTGCTTTCTTTTCCCATTGTGTTTTTCCAATGCCTTAATAATCATCTCTTTTTCTTTGTCGGTGAGTGATAACGATTCTTCAATAAACTCTTCGGTGTCTTCTATTTGTATGCCCGAATCATCTTCTCTATTGATGATAACAGCCGTTTGAGGTTCACTGGGTTTTGTATAGGTCAGGTTGGTATCTTCATAAAGATTTTTAATAATCCGGGCATGGTCTTCATTCAAGTGGGTTTTTTCAATGCCATGATTCATTAAGTCGTGTACCAGCCGCTTCAGGTCCGTCATGTCGTTTTTCATATCGAACAAAACTTTGTAAAGTATTTCCCTTTCTGAATTGAAGGTCTGTTCGTCAATTTTTTTGTAAAGAGCCGGAAGTTTGGAGCTTTCTGCTTGAGGCAAATACTTCTTCAAGGTATTGGCCGATACTTCGCGGCTCTCTTCTAAAATAGAAATTTGTTCGGTAATGTTTTTTAATTGTCGGACGTTCCCGGGCCAACGATAATTTTCTAAAATTTCTTTTGCCTCGGCGGACAATGTCAATGCGGGCATACGGAATTTGTCGGCAAAATCGGTAGCAAATTTCCGAAACAATAAATAGACGTCCTCTTTTCGTTCTCGTAGGGGAGGGACATGAATGGGAACCGTATTTAACCGGTAGTACAAATCCTCGCGGAATTTACCTTCGTCAACAGCTTTAACCATGTTGACATTGGAAGCCGCTACCACCCGGACATTGGTTTTCATCACCTTTGAGGACCCTACCCTGATAAACTCACCCGATTCAAGCACGCGCAGCAGGCGTACCTGGGTTGAAAGCGGGAGTTCCGCAATCTCATCCAAAAAGATGGTGCCATTGTCGGCCACCTCAAAATATCCTTTACGTGTGTCGGTGGCACCTGTAAAAGCCCCTTTTTCATGGCCAAAAAGCTCGGAATCAATGGTTCCTTCAGGAATGGCCCCGCAGTTTACAGCAATATATTGTCCATGTTTGCGGCTACTGTGCTGATGAATAATTTTTGGGAAGGTTTCTTTTCCTGTGCCGCTTTCTCCGCTAATGAGTACGGTCAAGTCGGTGGGAGCTACCTGAATGGCAATATCAATGGCCCGTAACAAGCCATAGGTGTTGCCTATAATTCCAAATCGTTGTTTTACTTGTTGTACATCCATTGTTCAAACTGGTTTTTTGTCAGGTTATTTGTTAAATAAATTAGCCTGTAAGCGATATTTATCTCAAGGATAAAAAAATCATGACAAAATTACATATTATTATTTATAGTTGAATCGGATAATCGGTGAATGGAATAAAAATACAGGGTGAATGAAGAAACGTATCCCGGACAGGAATCAAATTAAAAAAAATGGCCGGGATTCTTTCCGGCCACTAGAAGAGTATTGTTTTTGGAGTTTTAAATAAGGCTGTTTCTTAATGCAATCACTTTATCTTTAAGGGCTTCAATTTTTGCAGTATCTTTTACTTCTAAGGTTTGGAATAAATCAGCAATTTCTTTCAACGATTTATATAACTCCTTAAAGTCTTCTTTGTCTTTGTAAGGTTCCATCAACTTAATTAAATCGATCAGTGATTGTTTGTTTGCTAAAATCTCAGCATAAAGAGGTTCTTTGTTTTCAGCAAAATTGACGGTAGCTCCTAATAAATAGATGCTTTCAATCCAACTTCCTGATAGAGCATATAAAGCCAATTCGTTTTTATTGGTTTGCTCCAAAAATTTGTGTGTGTCGTATTGAGCGGATTTGATAATAAGCAACAAGGAGTCTTTATTATCAAGGTTGGCCTGAACCCGTTGAAAAAACTCGCGGTTAAGGTTTGAAATTTCCAAGTCTCCGACCAATTGTACAAAGTTGTCCAGATAATTTGCCGTGGCGTCCTTTTTTTGGTAAGTAGTGGTATAAATTAAATCGGCAGCGTAAATACCCAGATTGATTGCTTTCTGCTTGTACGAAAGATAGTTTTCAACATTTGCCGGAGGATTGGTTATATCATATATATATCCGGCTCCGGTTTCATTAAGAAATTGGATTATTTCATAAGAGGTGGGCATAGGGTACTTGTTCATCAGCGCGGCTGTTTCTTCAACAAGGACATCATCCAGTTTATCGGCTTCTTTTTTCTGGGAACTTTGGTTGTTACAACTTGAAATAGTGATTAAAATGGCCAGCAAAAGCCCGAATTTACAAACATGCTTCATGGTTCAAAATTTTTAAATTAGGTAAATGTAAAAAAAATGTTTGAAAGTGATACTTTAAGTTTTAAAAAAAGGTGGATAAGAAAAAATAAATACTGTCTATAAAATGGAGGTTTATTGTTAAAATAATCCATAAAACACCGATTTCATAATTTTAATTTGGCTGTGAATTTTCAATGATAGCAACGCATACAGGGGACAAAACAAAAATTGTTGAAAAAATTGTTGATTAAATTTTTAATTGTATTTTTGCAGTCCACATTTGGGGAATAATATCTCGTTGTATTTATGTATTAATTAAAAAGTTAGGAGTAGAGTGGACACGTTAAGTTTTAAGACCAAATCGGCAAACAGCGCAACCGTTGATAAAAAATGGGTTGTAGTTGACGCCAACGAACAAGTGTTGGGCCGTCTTGCCACCGGTGTAGCTTTCCTGATAAGGGGGAAGCATAAAACCGACTTCACTCCTCACGTTGATTGCGGGGATAACGTAATTGTTATCAATGCTGAAAGAGTTCAGCTAACCGGAAACAAGTGGAGTGATAAAGAATACGTGCGTCATACAGGTCACCCTGGAGGACAACGTATTGTAACTGCTGATGAGCTAATGGCCAAAAACCCAATAGCCATGGTAGAAAAAGCTGTAAAAGGGATGTTGCCTAAAAATCGTTTAGGTCGCCAACTTTACAGGAATTTATATGTATATGCAGGTGAAATGCATCCGCACGAGGCGCAAAAACCTGAAAAAATCAGTTTAAATTCAATTAAATAGAAGAAATGGAAGTGATTAACGCAGTAGGACGTAGAAAGTCCGCAATTGCACGCGTTTACTTGAGCGAAGGAACTGGAAAGGTTACCGTGAATGGCAAAGATTATAAGGAGTATTTCCCAACAGGGACCCTCCAATACATCGTTTTGCAGCCACTGAACCTTCTGGAAGTTGCTAACAAGTACGACGTGAAAGTGAACTTGGATGGCGGAGGGATTACCGGCCAGGCCGAAGCATTGCGTTTAGGAATTACCAGGGCTCTGATGGACATCAATCCTGAAAGCCGGGGAAAACTAAAAGCTGCTGGGTTTGTTACCCGCGACCCACGCGAAGTTGAGAGAAAGAAACCAGGACAGAAAAAAGCACGTAAGAAATTCCAGTTCAGTAAGCGTTAATAGCACTGCAGAATTTCGTTTAGTATCTAAATTGTTGAGATTTCTTTATAAATGCAACATTGGACTCATGAACAACCACAGTTTGTTCGTATCCAAAAGCTTAAGAACTACTTAACAATTGCTTTTTTTAAGAATGTAAACGAGTTAAAAAAATTAAAATGTCAAGAGTAAGTTTTCAAGAATTATTAGATTCAGGTGCGCATTTTGGCCACCTCAAAAGAAAATGGAATCCTCACATGGCTCCATATATCTTTATGGAACGCAATGGGATACACATTATCGATCTTCAAAAAACCGTGGTAAAAGTTGACGAAGCCGCTGCAGCAATGAAGCAAATTGCAAAGTCGGGCCGTAAAATACTTTTCGTTGCCACCAAAAAGCAAGCAAAAGATATTGTTGCCGAACGTGTGAATAAAATTAACATGCCTTATGTAACTGAACGTTGGTCAGGAGGTATGTTAACCAATTTCCCCACCATCCGTAAAGCAGTTAAAAAGATGGGTTCCATTGATAAAATGGAGACAGACGGGACCTTCGATCATTTGTCGAAACGTGAAAAATTACAGATTCAACGTCAACGGGCCAAACTGGAAAAGAACTTAGGCAGTATTGCCGATTTAACCCGTTTGCCTGCTGCACTTTTTATCGTTGATATCCAAAAAGAAAAAATTGCTGTTGCTGAAGCTAAACGGTTACAAATACCAGTGTTTGCAATGGTTGATACCAACTCTGATCCTAACCAGGTTGATTATGTAATTCCTTGCAACGATGATGCCGCAAAAGCCATTTACCTTGTGGTAGATGCCTTAGCCAAAGCAATTGAAGAAGGTCTTTCAGAACGCAAAGTAGAAAAAGACAAAGAGGCTCCAGATAAAGACAAAAAAGCTCCTAAAAAAGAAACCAGGACAACAGCCAAAAAATCGGCAGCTAAAAAAGCAGTTGGAGAAGGAGAAGAGGAAGAAGATGTTGATGTTGAGTTGGAAGATGCTCCAGAAGTAGAGGCCGATGATACTGAAATAGAAGATTAATCATTAAAACGAATTCAAAATGTCTATACAAGCAGCTGATGTAGCCAAATTAAGAAAAGTTACCGGTGCCGGTATGATGGATTGTAAAAAAGCACTTACCGAAGCAGATGGCGATTTTAACCGTGCTATCCAAATCATCCGCGAACGTGGCCAGGCAATTGCTAACAAACGTGCCGATCGCGAAGCTACCGAAGGCGCAGTAATTGCTAAAACCACTGCCGACAGCAAAAGTGGGATTGTTATCGCCCTAAATTGCGAAACCGACTTTGTGGCAAAAAATGAAGATTTTGTTGGATTAGCTCACAAAATTGCTGATTTGGCTTTGGCTAAATTACCTGAGAATATGGAAGCGTTATTAGCTCTTCAATTAGATGGTAAAACCGTTGAAGAAGTAGTGGTTAACCAAAGTGGCATCACAGGCGAGAAAATGGAATTGGCCTATTATGATAAAATTCAATCCGAATTTGTCATTCCATACATCCACATGGGTAACAAATTAGCCACCCTGGTGGGATTCAATAAAGCAGGATTCGCTCCGCAACTGGCAAAAGACGTGGCTATGCAGGTAGCTGCCATGGCGCCGGTTTCAATCAGCGAAAAAGATGTACCCGCCGAAGTTGTAGAAGAAGAATTGAAAATTGCTAAAGAAAAAGCCCGGTTAGAAGGAAAAGCTGAAAATATGCTTGATAAAATTGCAGAAGGGCGTTTGAGCAAATTCTACAAAGAAAGCACATTGTTGAATCAATCATCGGTGAAAGATAACAAATTTACCATAGCTCAACTTTTAACCAATGCCAGTGCAGGTCTGACAGTAACTGCTATGAAACGTTATGCTTTAAAATCGTAATATTTAACGGAAGATATAAAAGAGCCCTGCATGGGCTCTTTTTTTTGGCCATAGCGTTTAAAAAGAGGCAATCTCAATAATTATCCTTGAAGGATGAAGCAATTATTTTACTATATTCGGTTTCAATTTAAACACAGAAAACTATGATTACCTATAAACGAGTGCTTTTAAAACTAAGCGGGGAAGCTTTAATGGGCGACAAATCTCATGGAATTGATCCCGACCGTTTGAATGAATACGCCCAACAGATAAAAGAGATTGTTGAAAAAGGGACCCAGGTTGGTGTTGTTATCGGCGGAGGGAATATCTTTCGGGGTTTATCTGGAACGGCTGCAGGTTTTGACCGCATTAATGGTGATTACATGGGAATGTTGGCTACGGTGATTAACAGCTTAGCTTTGCAATCGGCTTTAGAAGGGATTCATTGTAGAGCAACGGTTTTAACAGCAATCCGCATGGAACCTGTGGCAGAATTTTACAGCAAACAAAAAACCAGGGAATTATTGGAAAACGGGACTGTGGTTATCTTTTCGGCAGGAACGGGAAACCCATATTTTACCACCGACACGGCTTCGGCTCTTCGCGCTATTGAAATGAAAGCCGATGTACTGTTAAAGGGAACCCGTGTAGATGGTGTATATACCGCCGACCCTGAGAAAGACCCCCATGCAAAAAAATACCAAACCCTTACCTTTGATGAGGCTTATGAAAAGAACCTGAAAGTGATGGACTTGACCTCGTTTACCATGTGTAAAGAGAACAACATGCCCATCATTGTTTTTGACATGAACACCAGGGGAAATTTAACAAAAGTAATTTTTGGTGAAAAAATTGGAACTTTAGTAAGTAATTAAATATCTTTACTTTGATAACTAATACCGAAAAACAATGACAGAAGATTTGAAAATGGTCATCGATTTAACCAGAGATTCCATGGCCAAAGCAATAGACCATTTAGAAGAAGCTTTAATACACATTCGTGCCGGAAAGGCCGATCCGCGCATGCTAGATAATTTAACTGTTGATTATTACGGTTCACATGTCCCCATTTCGCAGGTGGCAAATATTAATTCTACCGATGCCCGGACGATTAAAATCCAGCCCTGGGAGAAAAAGATGATTGATGCCATTGAAAAAGCTATTTTGTATGCCAACCTGGGATTTAACCCATCGAATAATGGGGAGGTGGTGATTATCAATGTCCCTGCCTTAACTGAGGAACGGAGGAAAGAATTGGTGAAACAGGTGAAGCATGAGGGGGAGAATACCCGTGTGAGTATTAGAAATACCCGCCGCGAAGCCATTGAACAGTTCAAGCAAATGAAAAAAGATGGGCTGGCCGAAGATTTAGAAAAGGATGCCGAAGATCAAGTGCAGAAATTGACGGATTCTTTCAACTTAAAAGTGGATGAGAAGATTAAGAAAAAAGAAGAAGATATTATGAAAGTTTAACTGAAACCGCCTTTTGGCGGTTTTTTTATTTAATTCAAAATTCAGCATTTGAAAGGCTAAAAAATTATTGAATGAAATCCTGTTGATGCTGTGATTAATTGGGCAAACTAAGTTAAATTTGGAAATAAGCGCAGATAAGCATCTTGGTTGATTATGCTTGGAGCACGAGCGGCCTAAATTTGAAAAGCATAATGGATTCTTTTCAGTAAAGCCAATAAAATCCAATTAAGTTATGATTCAGGGTCAAACAGAAAAGTCAAATTTCCCTATCATTTTATTGATATTTGATATATTAAGGAATATACTTTTACAAATTATCGTTTTCACAGGTACAATTTTAGCGTTTCATCAAGCAGCATTTACGCAGGATAATTTCCTTTTTGAGCGGATAAATATTGAAGACGGCTTATCGAATAATTCTATTAATGGCATTCTGCAAACCATTGATGGCTTCTTATGGATTGCTACAAAAGATGGGTTAAACCGGTTTGATGGACATGAGTTTAAAGTATTTAAAAATAGTTCTACGGATTCCACCTCTTTACCCGAGAATTATGTAATGTCTTTACTCGAAAGCCATAGTGGCATTTTATATGTTGGCACCTGGGGTGGTGGGTTATGTAAATATGACCCAATTAATGAGTGTTTTATTCAAATTCGCCAAAAAGGGTATAACGATAATTTCATTCAGTGTCTTTTTGAAGATCACCTTCATAATATTTGGTTTGGCACAACTGAGGGTGGGCTTTTTGTTTTAAACCCCAGTAATGGTGTAATAGCCAATTATTCGAAAAACAATACCATAAATCATATCCCTTCGAATAATATTACAAGTATATCAGAGGATAATTCATGCCAGATATGGTTTGGAACCTGGGATGCCGGACTGATACATTTTAATCCTGAAAAGGGCGGGTTTCAGCAATTGCTACATGATCCGAAAAACAAAAACACCATTTCAAACAATGGGGTGTGGAATATCAGCAATGAATCCGGCAACGGCATGATTTTAAGCACTTTTTCGGGGATTGACCAAATAAACCCCAAAACCCATGCGATTATTCATAATCCCGGTTTCAATGATACGTTGACAAGTCTGGGACCAATTGCAATCCGGCAAACCATCAGGGATAAAAAAGGACGGTTATGGATCGGTTCTTACGATTATTATGGCTTATTTCTTATCGCAAGTGACGAAAGCGGTGTGGTTGAAAACTATAGATTTACAAATGAAGATTACAATAACCAATCAATATCCATTGATAGAATAAGGTGGATTTACGAAGATAAAAAAAGCAATATATGGATTGGTACCGAAAACGGCCTTAATAAACTACCCGTAAGGCAACAATTCAGACAATTCAGGCATCTGCCGGTACGTACCAATAGTTTGGGAGGCAAAGTAGTCAGCAGTATTCTCCAAACAAAAGAGAGGATGCTGTGGGTTGGTTACGGAGGTGATGGATTTGATAGAATTGATTTGCAAACCGATTTAATTAAGCACTTTACTTTTGAGCCGACCAAAAAAAACACGTTGAGCGATAATGATGTAACCTACATTTATGAATCTAAAGATGGATATCTATGGATTTGTACTATGTACGGGGGGTTAAACCAATTTGATCCTGTTTCGGAAAAATTTATTCATTATAGTTCAAGCCCTGTTAATTCAGAAAGTATAAGCTTAAATTGGGTTAATCAGGTGATGGAAACAAGCAAAGGTGTTTTTTTGGTAGGAACCAATAGCGGGCTTGATGTGTTAAATCGGGGGACCGGAAAATTTTCCCGTTTTCTTCCAGCACTTAAGGAGGGACAAAAAAGCCTCCCACCAACAATTTCAGTAAATGCACTACTTGAAGACAGTCATCAAAATATTTGGATAGGAACCTGGCTTGACGGTGTTTATTATTACAATTATTCAGAAAGAACATTAACCCATTATCTCCAAAATAAAAATGACCCCAATAGCATCAGTAGCAACAAGATTACGTGTATTTATGAAGACATTAATCAAGACGTCTGGTTTGGAACTCATAGTGGCGGATTAAACAAATTTGATTCTAAAACAGGTGGTTTTAAAAGCTATACCACCGAGAATGGATTGCCAAACGATGTTGTTTTTGGCATACAAGAAGATTCAAAGGCAAACTTGTGGATAAGCACGATGAAAGGGCTGGTAAAATTTAATCCCTCAGAAGGATTAATACGCGTTTATGACCATTATGATGGGCTTGTAAATAATCAGTTTAACTGGCGGGCTTGTTATCAAAATAACGATGGGCTGATGTACTTTGGCGGAATCGACGGTTTTGTGTCTTTTCATCCCGATTCAATAAAGATTGATACAGTTGCTCCCCAGGTGGCTATTACATCATTTAATATTTTTTACCGAAAAACTGCCTTGTACAAATCTTTTCCTGCTTCAAAAATAATAGAGCTTAACCATTCGCAAAACTTTTTTTCAATCGGGTTTACAGCGCTTGATATGGCTCCAAATCAGAAACATAGTTATGCTTATAAATTAGAAGGGATTGATCCCGATTGGGTATATTGCGGAACGCGTACATCTTCCTTTTATACCGATCTCCGGCATGGCTCCTTCAACTTTCAAATAAAGGCCTCAAATTCCGATAATGTTTGGAGCAAGCCGGTATCGTTATCCATAACAATTCTCCCAGCCTGGTGGAACACGTTGTTTATAAAAATATTAGGATTATTGACCATATTTGGCATAGGGATTCTGGTTACAAGAATCCGGTTTTGGCATTTATTGGATATTGAACGGATACGGTTAAATATTGCCAGTGATTTACATGATGAAATGGGAAGTAACTTAAGCAGTATTAGCGTTGACAGTCAGCAATTGATGCGCACAAAAGGGATTGATAATAAATCGTACGAATTGGCCAGCGATATTTATAAAACAACAAATGAAACGATTGATTCCATCAGGGATATCATCTGGTTTATCAACCCCAAAAACGACGGGGGCGAGAATACCATCTTTAAAATGAAAGAGAAAGCAGCTTCATTATTGGTAGGAATAAACTGGTCTTTTGAGGTTTCTGATGACTTTCAATTCGGCATCATAAAACTCGAAACCCGAAGAAATATTTTCTTAATTTATAAAGAGGCTTTAACAAATATTGCGAGGCATTCAAAAGCCACAAGTTGTTCTATTGAACTGTATAAACAGCAAAATAGAATGTGCCTTAAGATTTGCGATAACGGGAAAGGATTTGATTTAACGGAAACCCCTAAGCATGATGGCCTTGAAAACATCTATTATAGAGCAAAAAAAATTCATGCTCAATTAGACCTTTCCAGTGAGAAGGATAGGGGGACTTGCTTAATTTTGCAGTTTTCAATCAAAGATAAATTGACCTTTGAATAGCGTTGTATTTTACAAGTAAATTATATCAACTGGCTGACAAATAGTTTTATTACCTGCTTACCAAATATGATTAAAACAAACGATAAAGATAATTTCCCGGTCAACATTTGGTTGGTTGAGGACAATTCCAGTTACCGGAAAAGCCTTGCATCTGTTATTAATAGCACCCCGGGAATGATTAGTTCGAATACATTTTCTACGTGCGAAAGAGCGTTGAAAGCAATGGAAACAGAACCATTTCCCGATGTTATTTTGCTTGACATCGGTTTACCCGGCATGAGCGGTATAAAAGCCATCCAGAAATTTAAATCGTATTCATATGATATTCATATTGTTATTCTGACAATTTATGATGATAACGATTCTGTTTTTAACGCTCTCTGTGAAGGGGCCTCGGGTTATTTGTTAAAGGATTCTACCCAGGATAAAATTGTTGATTCCATTAAAGAAGTTCTTGCCGGCGGGGCTCCTTTAAACATGCATATTGCCCAAAAAGTCCTCCAGCTTTTTGCCAAATTGAATTCAAAAAAGGTAGATTACGAGCTTACGGAACGTGAAAAAGAGATCTTGCAACATTTAGTATCGGGACTGACAAAGCAACAAATTGCCGACAAGCTTTTTTTAAGTTTCCATACAGTTAATACCCACATTAAAAATATTTATAAAAAACTTCAGGTTACTACAAAAGCTGCCGTTATCTCAAAAGCTTATAAGGAAAACCTATTCCGTCCTAAGGAATAATTCTCATCACATAAATTCACAAATAACCTCCGGTTCGCATCTATTCGCTAGTGAAAAATACCACGAACATGCGATTTCCTTTCAATTCATATTGCTGTAATTTTATTCATTGGGTGAACTATTAACTATAACAAACCTGATTTGAAGATTCAGGTTAAGTTAAAATGCTATGTACATAAATCATTATAAACAAATAGAATTTATAAATACACCGAAAACATTAAACACATAACCTCTATACAATTAATAATTAATATTTTAAAACTTAATTAAATGAAAAAGCTATTGTATCTTTTAGTTTTTACAACGTGTGTTGCCTACGGGCAGAAACCAAAGGTTATCGCCCATCGGGGGGGATCGTCAATGGCACCTGAAAACACGTTGGCGGCTTTTAATAAAGCCATTGAAATAAAGGCAGATTATTATGAATTGGATGTTCAGATATCAAACGACGATTCATTAATGATTATGCACGATGCCACTGTGGACAGAACAACGGATGGTACAGGTTCACTGGCTGCGATGACCTTTGCCCAGCTTCGTCAACTTGATGCAGGATCGTGGTTTAGTGCAGAATTTACGGGCGAAAAAGTCCCTACGTTGTATGAATCGCTTGCTTTAGCAAATACCGGTGATGGTACTATCGGAATTGTTATTGAACTTAAATCAAGCGAATCGGTTTTGGCATCAAGGGTGGTTGAGGTAGTCCAAAATATGGGGTTACAAAACCGAGTGATTGTTGCCAGTTTTAGCCTTTCACAGATAACCCAGGTTAAAACATTGGATGCTTCAATTCCCGTGATGTTTTTTGCCACCATTTCAAATTCAAACATCGATCAGGTTGCGGCCATCAATGGCGAATGGGTAGGAAGTGGGGGCAATTATTTACAAACCATCATTGATTATGCCCACTCAAAAGGTATTAAATACAATGCCTGGACAATTAACAGTGCAAGCCAAATGGTTCCGTTAATAGCTCAGGGTGTTGATGGGATTACAACAGATTATCCCGCAACAATGATTTCAATAATGGATGACACCGAACCCTCCGATGTGGTTCTTACATCAGCAGAAGCCCATGAAACCGAAGTGACCCTTAACTGGGAGGAAGCCGAGGATTTGCAAAGCAGTATCGTAGGTTACGATATTTTCAGATCGGTATCTCCAACCACTACTATGCTCCTTACATCAGTTGGTACCGAAACTGAATATGTTGATCAGACTTATACCGAATCCACACAATATTTTTACAGAATAAAAGCCAAAAATGCCGCCGGGTTAAGCAGTATCAATTATTCAAATGAACTTTCGGTAACCACTCAAACCGATATCACTGCTCCCTATGTTAAATATTTAACTTCGAAAGGTGATAGTACAACCCTATTGGTGGAATTCAGCGAACGAGTTGATAAAATAACATCTGAAACAAAAACCAATTATGCAATAAACCATGGAGTTACTATAGCAAACGCGAAACTTGCTCACGATCAGCGAACGATTATTCTAACCACCTCGCCCATGGCCGAGCAATCGTATTATATTACGATTAAAAATGTGAAAGACAAAGCTAACACACCAAATACAATGGTTACAAAAAGCAGTGTTTTTCTGCATCAAAGTATGTTAACCGATGCCGTAGCCATTTATAACCTCGATTCAATTTACATTCAGGCAAACGACACGCTTATTCTCGATGCATCAGGTAATGCGAATAATGGCCATGTTAAGAATGGTGCCAGCCAGGATGAAGGTTATTTGGGAAATGCCCTTGAATTCGATGGTGTAAACGATTTTGTACAGTTTGAAACCTCTACCTCGTTCGATTTCAATACATCGGCAGTAACCATCTCGCTTTGGACAAAACTAGCCTATTTGCCAATTGATTTACCTGTGGCTTATGGTCCGTTATTTGACTCCGAAGGCGATCAATATGTTTTATATGAAGATAGAGGAAACAGCGAACTGCGGTTTAAAGTTTCGACTTCGGCTGGTGCCGAAAGGCCAGGGATACCAAACAACGATCTTAAAAAAGGCGAATGGATACATATTGTTGGCGTGTATGATGGTACCAATGCCATGATTTATCTGAACGGGGTTAAAAAAGATTCGCATCCGCTTACAGGCACCGTTAAAACCGGACAGGTTGCAACTTTGGGATTATCGGGAACCTCATACTTTGAAGGAAATATGGATCAGGTTGAAGTTTATAGCAGGGCATTAACTGAAGATGAAATACTTGAAAAATATAATGCAAAGGCAGCTCCAATTGTACTTAACCCTTCAACGGTAACTATCCAATCAGTGATGGTTGATGAAACAGATGTAGAATTAACTTGGTCCAAAGCAGAAAACTACGAAAGCAATATAATGTATGAAATTTACCGTGACGTAGCACCTGCACCAACTACACTTTACGCAACCGTTGGGGATACAATAAGTTATGTTGATAATACCAATACTGAAAATCAAAAGTATTATTATCGTGTTAAAGCAAAAAATACCCGTGGCTTGTTAAGCCCGGATTTCAGTAACGAAGTTGAGGCTACAACCGGCAGCGATATTACAAAACCGGTTGTTGTTTATTCAACATCAAAGGGTGATACGGCAAACATAATTATTGAATTTAGTGAGAAAGTTGATCTAACTTCGGCCGAAACAATTACAAATTACTCCATCGACCAATCCGCTTCGGTTTTGGATGCTAAAATAGCTGTCGATCAAAAATCGGTATTTCTTACTACTACCAAACTGCTTGAACAGTCGTACATTATGACTATTAACAACATTCAGGATTTGGCTGCTGCTCCGAATAAAATTTTGCCCGACACCAAAATTAAAATCACACATGAAAACAATCTGGATAATCTTGTTGCCTGGTATCAACTAAATGAACTCCCAGTTTCTGGAACCGATACATTGGTAATTGATGAAACTGAAAATGCAAACAATGGGGTTACAAAAAATCTTCCTGTTCTTGCAGAAGGTTTATTGGGGAACTCTTTGAAGTTTGATGGCAATCAAAAACAATATGTTCAGTTTGAATCCTCACCGTCATTCGATATTAATGACACAATGGTTACTCTTTCTGTTTGGACCAAATTAACATACCTACCTGTTGAAATGCCAATGGCTTATGGTCCATTGTTCGATGCTCAGGGCGATCAATATGTTTTGTACGAAGACAAAGGGAACAATGAATTACGATTTAAAGTGGCAACCTCTGCTGGTGCTGAAAGGCCAGGTATCCCATCTTCAGATTTGGTTACCGGTCAATGGATTAACGTTGTTGGGGTTTATAACGGATCAACGGTCAAAATTTATCTGAACGGGGAATTAAAAGATAGCCATAACCTTACAGGAACGGTTAATCCGGGAATTGTTCCGCTGTTAGGGCTTAATGGAACCACAGGTACCTTATCGTATCTTACCGGCTCAATTGATAATGTTCAGGTATTTAAAGCAGCGTTGAGCGAGTCAGAGGTGCTCGACAGGTATTTGAATTACAAATCTGAAGTTGAGAATGTGTGCGAGAGCTATAACCTGTCAGAAGATGCCAGCATTTGTGGAGGCGAAACTTATCTCTTCCCTGATGGCACCACTGGAACTGAGACGATGGTTCATGTGAGCAACTTAAAAACAATATATGGATGCGACAGTATTATTACAACCAATCTGACCGTAGATATTGTTGATGTTACAGTTACACTCGAAAATATTACTTTAACAGCAGGTATTACAGGTGCAACCTATCAATGGCTTGATTGTGATAATGGCAACACGGCAATTTCAGGGGAAACCTCAGCCTCTTTTACTCCTACGGTAAGTGGAAATTATGCTGTTAAAATTACCGAAAACAGTTGTACGGATACTTCAGAGTGTATAAATGTTGTGGTCTCCTCAATCAAACCCACAACGGATTCCGAGATTAAAATCTATCCTAATCCGAATAATGGAAAATTTATGATTGACCTCGGTTCGCTCTCAATCTCTACTTTAAAGGTAGAGATTATAAATGCGCAAGGTCAAGTGATGTATGAATCGAAACCAGATGCAACAAACAAATGGATCGTTCAACTTCTCCCATCTCAAAAAGGGTTATATATCATTAGGATATTAACTGGATCAGGCATTTTTAGTCAACGTCTCATAATAAATTAAGGTTAGTTAGGAACATTAGAATTAGAAAAGCTGCTTTTTTAAGGCAGCTTTTCTTTTGTTCCATATCTTTAAGCCAATCACTTATACCAAGACTTTCGAAGGCCCTCAGTACAATTGGCACAAATCTCCGGCCTTGTGGTTGGTTCTCCCCATACCTGTTTTCTTAAGTCAGTTGCTTTTGTTCCATTAAATAACCCGTTGAGGCTTTTTAATTGAACCGTTCCGTAGGCATAATTGGCATCTTTGTCGAAACAACAAGGCAGAACCTCCTGATTCGACGCGATTACCGCGCCATTCCATATCCGGAGGCATTTAAAATCTGGTGGGCGTTTAAGCTGGTATTGGCCAGCTTTATCCCTTCGATAGCGGTTGTATTTTTGGATGGATGTCATGATTTCATTCCCGTTCCTGTAATCTTCAATCTGTGCGCTTTTCAGGATTAACCGATCCGCGTTTAGTTTTTTGGCAAGCTTTCTAACCTCTTCAATCTGATGTTCGTTTGTTTTAAAAACCACAAATTGAATGATGATAAACGGATGGTGACTTTTCTGCTTTTTTTTGCAAACTGTCAGATTTGTAATTCCCTGAATAACAGTTTTCAAGCTGCCTCCCACCCGATACTTTGAATAAGTATCCTGAGTGGTGCCATCTACGGAAATAATGATCCGGTGTAACCCGGAATCGATGATCCGTTGGCAATTTTCTGTAGTAAGAAAATGCCCATTGGTAGAGGTGGCGGTGTAAATTTTATTTTGCACCGCTATTTTTATAAAATCATATATCTGCGGATGCATAAAGGGTTCACCCTGAAAATACAACTGTAAAAACGATAGGTGCCTTTCGGATTGTTCAATAATCCCCCAAAAGGATTCTTTTGAGATAAAGTCTTTGGAACGGGTAAGCTGGTTAGTACCCGTGGGGCATTCGGGGCATTTTAGGTTGCAGAGATTCACGGGCTCGATGCTCAAAAACTCGGGCTTTCCCCAATGGATATTTTTACCGGAAATCTTAGAAACAGCATAACTCATCCGCAACAGAAAGCCATTCCAGATTTTATGAATGGTTAACGTTTTTATGAAATTCCAGGCATCGTAAAAGGAAGCTACATTCATTTGTTTTGCCACAAATAATAAAAGTCATCCGGGGCTATGGGTCGATGTTCTTAGTTGCTTTCCAAAATTTGGAACAGTTCATCCAATTTTGGAGTCAAAATAATTTCAGTTCTCCGGTTTTTAGCTCTGGCTTCGGGAGTTTTTGAAGCATCCAGAGGCATAAAAGGCCCTTTCCCGGCGGCGGTTATCCGGTTTGGTTCCATTTTGGAGTTTTGTAAAATTATTTTTACAATGGCGGTTGCCCTTTTAACACTCAAGTCCCAGTTATCTTTAATGTCGCCCGAACCATTCATGGGGACATCGTCGGTATGGCCTTCAATCAGAATATTGATGTCTTTGTTTTGTTCCAAAACTTTAGCAATTTGTTTGAGGGCGGCCTGCCCTTTAGGGTCAACGTCCCATTTCCCCGATTTGAAAAGGAGTTTTTCGTCCATTGTCACATACACCTTTCCATTCCGCTGTTGAATGGTCAAACCCTTGTTCTCAAATCCCAAAAGGGCATCGGTAATTTTTGTTTTAAGGGCAATTACAGATGAATCTTTACTTCGTAAGATTTGTTCCAGTTCCATCAGCCGTTTTCCTTGATCCTCCACCTCTTTACGTTTTTGATTCAGGGAAGAATCCAAGGCAATCAAAATCAAATCGCGTTCCCCGAGTTCGGCGCTTTTCGCATTTAAAGTGGTTTCCAATTTCCGGAGGGCATCCTCTTTTACCTGAAGGTCTTCTTTTGTCACCTGAAGTTCGGCCAACAATTTGCGTGTTTCGGCATCCCTTCCTTTTTCGACCCGCTCATTTGAACTGGACAAATCATCGTACATGGTTTTAAAAACTTTGAACTGTTTGCGGTAAAAATTTGCCGAATCGGTCAGTCCACTTTTTTCAACAGCTATCAGGTCCATTTTCTTTTTTAGCTGTTCCAGTTCCGCCTCCATTTCGGTGTTTTGAACGGTCAATGTTTCATTGACGCTCTTGAGCGAATCGCGCTCTTGAACGGTTGTTTGGTTTTTATCTTTGAGCTCTTGAAATTGGCGGGTAGGTACACAGGCCACCATCAGTCCTAAAGCCGTGAGTATAAGCACACTGTTTTTCAGAGTTTGCATAACGTGGATATTTTAGTTAAAAACCAAAGATACAATTTATTCAAAACAATGGAGGGGGATCAACTAAAATCACCGATGTAAGGTTTAATCGGGGAAACTTATTATTTTAGCTGCAATTGCAGGAATCCACCGATTTGCTGGTGACTCTTTGAAATTAAGAATATATTTGTTTGGTTCAAATTTGAGGGATACCCTGTTTGGACTATTGAAGTTTTGTATGAAATGCAAATGAGCTTATATAAAGAAATAGAGATACTTGCATGCAAATGAATTTGTAACTTGAGGTAAAAAACAACAATGAATCGGAATTATCAATTTCAAGGGCAAGATACTACATCTGTCAAATTGAACACGCTTAATCAAACTGGGGGAACGAATCAAACATTCGACTTAGGAAGACAAACTATAGCATTGGAGGATCTTCGTTCGGTTGTTATTGATTCATCAAGATTAGAGGTCAAGAAAGTGGTTCCGGTGATTAAAACCATTCCCTATGTTCCCCGAAAAGACAGTTTGCTTCACCCGGAATATAATATTTTCACCAAAAATTTTGATTTTCCTACCCGGGAAACCCTTTTTGATCGGTTCAAATTTGAACCCTTCGATCCAAATATGCAGGAAAAGTTGTCGGGTAAGAAATTGGTACTAACCGATGTCTCCCAAAGTGTGGTCGCTGAAAAAGATGATGTTTTGAGCAAAAAAATTGAAGCTTCCAAAAGAGTCCCCGAGGGAAATGGTTTTGAAACCACCGACTGGATGCTGGGAGTAATCCTGGTTTCATTGTTGCTTTTTGGGTGGATTCGTGTAGGTTACGGAAAGTTTGTTCAAATGGCGATGCAGGCTTCTTACAATTTTTTTACTGCCCGCAGGATTAAAGAGGAGGCAAATATTCTCAGAACCCGGGTATTTTATTTTCTAAATGTTCTGTTTTTTATCAATCTTTCACTTTTTATTACGCAGGTTGCCGATTACAACCAAATTGAAATTCCCATTGTTTCAGGAATAGGAGTTTTTTTTCTTGTACTGGCAGGCATCCTGTTGATTTATAGTTTAAAGGGGGTATTATTAGCCGTTCTCGACTTTATTTTCTTGGCAAAAGGGGCTTTTATTTATTATAATTCTACCGTTTTTATTTATAACCGTATGATAGGATTATTTCTTTTGCCCATCATCACCATCGTGCCATTTATCAGCAACAGAGCGACCCCCTGGCTTTTTTATAGTGGTTTTTTTATCATTCTGGGGTTTTATATTTTCAGAATTTTTCGGGGCCTCCAAATTGGATTTAAAAATAGGTTTTCAATTTTCTATTTGATTTTGTACCTTTGTGCACTTGAAATTTTGCCTGTATGGGTACTTTATCACTGGGTAAAAACCTAGGCATAGAGGAACATCAGGAGGTAAGATGTGTAACAAAAAAAATTAGCAAATTGAAAATTAAGCGCATTCTTGTATCTCAACCTGAGCCAGAAACGGAGAAATCGCCCTATTTTGACTTAGCTGAGAAGCATAACCTGAAGATAGATTTCCGTCCGTTTATTCAGGTGAAACCCATTGATGCTAAAGTATTCCGAAAAGATAAAGTAAATATTCTTGATCATACTGCCGTTGTTTTTACTGCACGTACGGCTGTAGATCATTTCTTTAGGATATGTGAGGAGATGAGGATTACCGTTCCTGATACGATGAAGTATTTTTGTATTTCAGAAGCCACCGCTTTTTATCTCCAAAAATATATAGTGTACCGGAAACGAAAAATCTTTTTTGGCAAAAGCAATTTTGATGAACTGTTGGAGGTGCTAGAAAAGCACCGGGAAGAAAATTTTTTAATCCCTTTATCGGATCGGCATAAGTCAGAGATTCCAACAGGGATGGATAAGCTGAATCTCAATTATACTATTGCCATTCTTTATCAGACAGTGGCAAACGATATGTCCGATTTGAATGATGTGAATTATGACATTCTTGTCTTTTTTAGTCCGTCGGGGATCAAATCGCTGTTTGAAAATTTTCCGGGGTTCAATCAGGGGGAAATTAAAATAGCTGCCTTTGGTCCCACAACTGCCCAGGCGGTGAAAGAGGCAAACCTCCGGCTCGATATTCAAGCGCCACTGCCCGAAGCACCATCCATGACCATGGCTTTGGATCAGTTTATTAAGAACGCCAACAAGAACTGTAAAAAATAATTATAGCAAAAGGGTTGGCCGGTTTTCGGCCAACCCTTTTTTAACACAACATGCAAAATCGGGAGCCTTTATCGGAACGGAAAACATTTCGCAGGCATGAACGGCTCAAAAGCCGCTCCCAAATTCAATCGTTGTTTTTACAAAACCGCTCCATCCGGAGTTATCCTTTCAAGTTGGTTTGGACGGTTGTTGAGAGTACCGGACCCTTCCTTGTAAAAGCTGGCTTTACCGTTTCAAAAAGGAGTTTTAAGTCGGCAGTGGACCGGAATTTAGTCAAACGCCGGATGCGGGAATGTTTCCGGTTAAATAAACAGATGATCTACCAGCCCCTTAACGACAAACCCTTTCAATTGAATTTTATGATTGTGTATATGGGTGATGAACTTTTGGATTTTAAACAATCGGAAGCAATACTAAAGCAGCTTTTTGCCCGTTTAACCCATAAATTAGAAGAGTTATAATCTTTTTTGCGACCGATTGTAACTTTTTTCTATTTTTAAGCACCGATATAAAAGCAATAATTCATGCAAAAACAGATTCCAATGAAAAAGATTAGCAGAAAAACAAAAATATGGTTGGCAATTGCCGTGACTGTTGTTACGGTGGGTTTTGTCACCTTTGATGAAGAAAATTTCCAAATAGCAAAAAGCTTAGACATCTATTATTCGCTGTTCAAAGAGTTGAACCTGTATTATGTAGATGAAACCGATCCTTCCGATTTGGTCAAGACCAGTATTGATGAAATGCTAAACTCACTGGATCCCTACACGGTTTACATTCCGGAATCGCAGATGGAAGATTTCAAATTCATGACTACTGGCCAATATGGCGGGATTGGTGCGCTGATCCGCCGGAGCGGGGATTTTGTAATTATTACCGAGCCATACGAAGGATTCCCGGCTTTTAAGGCGGGAATAAAAGCAGGAGACAAAATTGTAGAGATTGATGGAAAATCCGTAAAAGGCCGGGGTTCTGAGGATGTGAGCGAACTGCTCAAAGGAGAACCCAAAACCGAAATTAAATTGGGAATCGAACGGCCAGGCAGCTCCAAAATCTTGCAAAAAACAGTTGTGCGTGAAAAAATAAAAATCAACAGTGTCCCGTATCATGGCATGTTAAACGATTCCATTGGCTACATCCGGTTGTCGAGTTTTACCGAGAACTGTAGCAAAGAGGTAAAAGATGCCTACCAGGACTTGCAAAAGAACCATCAGATGAAGGGTTTGGTGTTTGATTTACGCGGAAATCCCGGAGGGTTATTGATGGAGGCTGTAGCCGTTTCAAATTTATTTGTCCCCAAAGGACAACAAGTGGTAAGTACCATGGGAAAAGTAAAACAATGGAACCAGACTTATCTGGCCACGAACGATCCTCTTGATACCAAGATTCCCATCGCGGTTTTGGTGAATAGCGGCTCGGCTTCAGCTTCGGAAATTGTTTCAGGGGTAATGCAGGATCTGGATCGTGGTGTTATTATTGGCACACGGACTTTTGGGAAAGGACTGGTTCAAACCACCCGTGATTTGAGCTACAATTCAAAACTAAAATTGACTACCGCAAAATATTACATCCCAAGCGGGAGGTGTATCCAGGCATTGGATTACACGCACAGAAACGAGGACGGAAGCGTAGGCCGGGTGCCTGATTCGTTAATAACCGAATACAAAACCAAGGGGGGCCGTTCCGTTTACGATGGGGGAGGGGTGATGCCCGATATTAAGGTTGAACCGCAGATGTTGAGCAAAATAGCCATCAGTTTATACACCAAAAACCTGATTTTCGATTTTGCCACCGATTATCAATTGGAGCACGATTCCATTCCGGCGGTTGAACGTTTTGTTGTGGATGATAAAATCTACAGCGGATTTGAGGCCTTTTTAGCCGACAAAGATTTTGATTACACCCTGGACAGCGAAAAGCAGATAAAAGATTTGGAAGAGACGCTTAAACGGGAAAAATATCATTCAGAAGTTGCCGATGAATTGAACATTTTGCGAAGTAAGCTGGCACATGACAAAAACAAAGATTTGAAACTATTCAAGGAAGAAATCTGTGATTTGCTCCGCGAAGAAATTGTCAGCAGGTATTACTTTCAAACAGGAAGAGCCAAAGCCAACATGGTTCACGATCCGGTGATTGATAAAGCCCTGGAGGTGTTAAACAATTCTGAAACTTATAACAACCTCCTCAAGTCGGCAAAATAACCGTTTAAAGCCCAAGGTATCGTTAGAACCGGAATTTCATTATCTTTGGAATTCCGGTTTTAGTTTTTATTCATTCAATGGAAATGACACACGAAAAAAGCCAAGGCGTTGATGTACTTTCAATTGTGCCCGCACCTTTGTACCCGCCAGTATCGGGAGGACAAAAAGGGACTTACGGGAATCTGGATGCGATGGGAAGGATATGCCGCCTGGTATCAATTACCGACACCCAATCTACTCCTGTGGGGCATTCTTTTGAGTTGAGGCCCCTCATTCCGCATCATTCCTTTAAATACCTTTCGATCATCAATTACCGGATTCTTTTGAAGCAGGTGCGGGAACTAAAACCCAAAGTCGTTTTATTGGAGCAGCCTTATATGGGCTTATTGGTTAGCCGGATTTCAAGAATAGCGGGAATTCCTTTTTTTCTTCATGCCCATAACATTGAATTTTTAAGGTTTAAATCCATCGGGCGATGGTGGTGGCCGTTGTTGTTTCTTTGGGAACGCCGGACGATGAGGCGCGCTAAGGGCGTGTTTTTTGTCACCGAACAGGACCGCGATTTGGCCATCCGGCATTTTGGCTTGTCGCCACACCGTTGTTTCATAAAACCTTACGGTATCCCGATGACAAAATTGGTCCATCCGGATTCTCAGGAACGGGAAAAGGTGCTGAGCCGGCATGGCATCAACCCCAACGATAAAATATTTATGTTTTTTGGGGTGCTGAAGTACCTTCCGAACATTGAAGCGTTGGAATTTATTGTGGACGAAATCTGTCCACGGATGATGAAAAAACTTCAGACTGGTTATAAAATCATTGTTTGCGGGGGCGGTTTATCCGACGACTATGTTGAAACACTCAAAAAACTGGAATCGGAAAACCTCAAATACATTGGTTTTGTAGAAGATATTGACGAATACACCCGAAGCTCGGATGTTATCTTAAACCCGGTATTAAAAGGTGGCGGGGTGAAAACGAAAGTTATTGAAGCCATTGGTTGCAACAAGCCTGTGGTTTCAACATACACGGGAGCAGCAGGCATCAATCCGTTGCTCTGTGGAAACAAGCTTCAGCTAGTGGAAGACGAACATTGGGATGATTTTACGCAACGTATGGTTGACTCTCTTTCACTTACCGGAGATACCCCGCAGGAATTTTACAATACCTATAGCTGGGAAGGGATTGCCTGCGATATGTATAAAATTTTGATAAGCGATTTTAAATAACCCGGAGTTTGCTAAACAAAGTTAAAAGAAATGTTTGGAATTTTCGATGTCAATAATTGGGGGCAGTAGCCCGGCTGTATATTTCATCGTATCATAAAAAAGATTGAAAAAAATAAAATATTTTTGCCGAAAGCTAGTTTTATCAAAGTAAAATTGAATCTATTGCAATACTTTAACCTCAAATACATCGGGCGGTTTGCCTTTCTTTCGGCAATGGTGTTTTTAACCTCTTGTTCTACCAAAAAGAACACCATGGTCAATCGTACCTACCACAATGTTACCTCCTATTACAATGTGTATTATAACGGAAACGATGCATTTAAAGCGGGCACAAAAAAAATAAACGATTCCTATAAAGACAATTATTCACTCCTGCTTCCTGTATTTAAGCACAGCAGTGACGAGGCGGTTCGTGATGCTTTTGGAGATATGAACCGGGCCATTGAAAAGGGCTCAAAGTGCGTGAGAAAACACTCCATCACCGAGAAACCCAAACGCAAAGAGGGGAAAAATCAAGACAAAAAGGACAAAGAGTTTTTTGAGCAAAAGCAGTTTGTGAAATGGATTGATGATGCCTATCTGCTGATTGGGAAATCGCAATTCTACAAACACGACTTTTATGCCGGGATTGAAACTTTTAGCTACATCGTTCGGGAATATAACGACCCGGCGATTAAATACGAGGCCTATATTTGGTTGGCCCGTACTTATATTGAAATGGCCAAGTTCGAGAAGGCACTCGATTTTTTGGCAAAACTTGAAACTGAAAAAGTGCTGGTCCCAAAATCATTGATTGGGCCGTTGGCTCTTACGGAGGCCGATTTGTTGATCCGCCAAAAGGATTACGAAAAAGCCATCCCATTTATGGTAGAGGCCGTGGCCAATACCAATAAGAAAAACGAACGGGCTCGGTATTTATACATCTTGGCGCAATTGTATCAAAAAAATGAAGAAAAAGAAAAGGCTTATGAAACGTTTGGCCGGGTGGTCGATCTGAATCAGAACTATGAGATGACCTTTAATTCCAGGATCAATCAGGCCAGTATTTTTAATGGTGCCGCGGCTGACAGCAGGCCCCTGCAAAAGGAGCTCAACAAAATGTTGAAGGATGATAAAAACATTGATTACCGCGACCAGATTTATTACGCCCTCGGGAATATCGCGTTTAACGAATCGCGCGATCAGGATGCCATTGACTATTTCCTGCTTTCGGCTCACGTGAGCACCCAAAATAACAATCAAAAAGGCATGTCGTATTTGGCAGCTGCCGACATCTATTTTGGTAAACCCGATTACCGGAATTCACAGGCATTTTACGACAGCGCCATTTCCATCCTTTCACCCGAGTTTCCCGATTATTTACTGTTGAAGAACAAGAGCCAAAACTTAAATGAATTGGTGAAAAACCTTGTGGTCATTGAGTCGGAAGATAGCCTTCAGCGTATCGCTCTGTTACCGGAGAGCCAGCGGAACTCATTTATCGATCAATTGATTTCGAAAGTGGTTGAGGAGGAACGAAAGGAGAAAGAACTTGCGGCTCAGGAGCAAAAGGAGATGGTTTATTTGCAGCAGCAAGGCAACGAAATGCGTTCGCAAGAGGGAGGCAGTTGGTACTTTTACAATCAGAATATGATGGTTATGGGGTTGCAGGAATTCAAAAAGAAATGGGGCGACCGCAAATTGGAAGACAACTGGAGACGGAAAAACAAAAGCGTAACCAGTTTTGATGATCTGTCGGAGGAATCATCGGCCTCCGCCGATTCGAACAAACAGGTGTTTAGCAACAAATCGCGTGAGTATTATTTGGTTGGGCTGCCATTGACGGATTCGAGCATGCAGCTTTCAAAACAAAGGGTAGAAGAGGCTTACTTTAATCTTGCTGGAATTTACAAAGAGCGGTTCAACGATTTTAACCAAAGTATTGGCGGGTATTTAAAATTAATAGAACTATATCCACAAACCGGATACAGGCTTTCCTCTTATTATAGTTTGTACAAGTTGTTTTTTCTTGTAAAAAACTACCCAAAAGCGGAGGAATACAAGGCCAAAATCCTGAACGAATTCCCCGATAGCGACTATGCCAAGGTGCTAGGTAATCCTGATTATTTCAAAGAACTGGAGAAAATCGATAATCAGGTAAAATTTATGTATCAGGCCACCTACAAGTATTTTCTGAATAACAATTGCGCAGAGGTACAGAACAATTATCAGTATGTCGATTCGGTGTTTCATGAAAGTACCCTGCTTTCAAAATTTGCCCTGTTAAGTGCTTTGTGCGAAGGAAACCGGGGAGATACCGCAGCATTGAAACAGAGCCTGAACCTTTTTAAAGAGAAATTCCCGAAAAGCGAGGAGGTGGCGTATGCTGATGAAGTATTGACCGCCATGGATAGAAAACCGCGTGAGATAGAATTGGCCGAGAAAGCCAAAGATGAATTTGGCGCCGAGCTATCCACCAGCAAAATTGATTCAATAGATTTGGCCATTTTTAAATACAACCCACAGCAAATTCATTATTACCTGTTGGTGGTTTCCAATAAAAAAGCTAGCCCCAACTCGGTGCAATTTAAGGTAACCAACTTCAATCTCGACTATTATAGCTTTTTGGAATTCGATGTAGGTAATGAATTGCTTTCGGCAGACTATACCTGCGTGGTGGTGAAAAAATTCAAAAACCAAAGCATGGCCAACAACTATTTTGAATCGGTAATCATTGCCGGCGAAGTGCTTGGCGATTTAACCGACGACAGCTACCGGAGTTTTATTATTTCGGCCGAAAACTATGCCACCTTTGTGCAGGATAAAAACCTGCTTAAATACCAACGGTTCTTTGAAATTAACTATTTAAAAAAATAACTATCGGCGCATTTTTACTCAATTTGTAACATACCGGATATCCGCGAGTCATCCGATGGCTTGTTAGTTAACAGCAGGTTAAGTTGTTTTTTAATACTTTTGCAAAAACGGTCATTGGTTAGCTTGCCCCGTTTTCTCAGGAGGCTGTTCGCAAGCTGAAAAGGATTCGGGGAAATTAATTTTAGGTTTGATTTGTTGTACAATCAAATAGTTGTTTAAAATTTTAAAAAGATAGTTATGAAAGAGGTGTCCATTCTTTGGGTAGATGACGAAATTGATTTGTTAAAACCCCATATTATATTTCTGGAATCGAAAGATTATCAGGTTGAAACGGCCAACAACGGCACCGATGCCGTGGAAATGGTAAAAACTAAAGCCTATGACCTGATTTTTCTCGACGAAAACATGCCCGGCCTGAGCGGACTGGAAACCCTGTCGAAAATAAAAGACATCCGGGCTTCCGTTCCTGTAATCATGATCACCAAAAGCGAAGAAGAATACATCATGGATCAGGCCATTGGTTCAAAGATTGACGATTACCTGATAAAGCCGGTGAACCCGAAACAGATTCTGATGGCGATTAAAAAAATTACCGATCAGAAGCGGCTGGTTAGCGAAAAAACCACGGCTACCTATCAGGTGGAATTTGGTAGGCTCGGAACCCAAATCAACGATTCCATGTCCGCCAACGACTGGAAAACGGTTTATAAAAAACTGGTGTTTTGGGAACTGGAGCTTGAAAAAACACAAAGCGGCCAAATGGATCAGGTATTACAGATGCAAAAGCAAGATGCCAACAAGGGGTTCTGCAAGTTTATCCGAAAAAATTATGTGGATTGGTTTCAGGGAAAAACAGACCAGAGGCCGCTAATGTCGCCGAATGTTTTTCGTGAGCGCATTTTTCCTGACCTGAAAGCCGGAAAAAAGACGGTGGTTTTTTTGATTGACAATCTCAGGTACGATCAATGGAAGGTGATTGAACCCATGATTGCAGATTTTTTTACCGTGACCGAAGAGGAATTATTTTACAGCATTTTACCCACAGCCACACAATTTGCGCGCAATGCCATGTTTGCCGGATTGATGCCATCGGAAATAGAGAAACTTCACCCGGAATATTGGCTGAACGAGGACGACGAAGGCAGCAAGAACCAATTCGAAGAGCCATTGATGTTAAAGCAGATGGCCCGGTTGGGAATTAAATCGAGTTTCTTTTACGATAAAATAAATAATGCCGAAAAAGGCCGGAAATTGGTAGGTAGCCTTTCGCAGATTTTGAACCATGACTTATCGGTGATTGTGGTCAATTTTGTGGACATGCTCTCGCACGCGCGGACCGAAATGGACATGATAAAAGAACTGGCCAACGACGAACCTGCATACCGCAGCCTCACCCAATCGTGGTTTGAACATAGTTCGCTCTTTGACTTGATGAAACTGCTGGCTAAAAAAGAGGTAAAGGTAATGATTACCACCGACCACGGGACCATCAAGGTAAACAACCCCGTAAAAGTGACCGGCGACCGGAATACCAGCACCAATTTGCGTTATAAACAGGGAAAATCGCTCAATTATAATCCTAAAGAAGTGTTTGAGGTGCTCCAACCCCAATCTGTGTATCTTCCCAGGTTGAATGTGAGTACAGGCTATATTTTTGCCCAAAACGATGATTTCTTGGCCTATCCAAATAACTATAACCACTACGTCAGCTATTACCGGAACACGTTTCAACATGGAGGTGTTTCAATGGAGGAGGTGATGATCCCCTTAATTAGCCTGCTTCCTAAGGCTTGATGCTTATTCCGTATCAAGTAAAATGAGAATAGTTTTGTGGATTGCTCTTGATAAGTCAAGAAAAGCTTATGCTAACGTGGGTTTTGTCTTGATTTTTCTAACAGGAGCAATTGGCTGATTGAAAGTTAAACCCAGCTACTAACGCTACGGGGATTCAAAATCCTCGTAGCGTTATCACAATCAAAAAAATGAACAGATAAATATTGATTGTTTAATATTTATATACAATAGATACGTTTTATGGAGACAAAAAATGCTTTGTCTCCACAAAATTTCTTGCTCTTTGAATTGAAAAAAATCAAAGGTATTACATTGAGGATGCGCACCCATACTTTTTTTGTAAGTTGTTGTAAAATAATAAGTTTTTTTACGACATTTACAAAGCCAAATACATCCAATTATGACCTTTGAATGGAATTCCAAAACAATTTTAGTAGCAGAAGATGAGCCTGCCAATTTTCTTTTTATCGAGAAAATTATTAAACCGACCCAGGCTTCGATTATCCGCGCCGAAAATGGCAACGATGCCTTAACAATGGCCCTCGAAAACGGCAATATTGATTTAGTTTTAATGGATATTTATATGCCTGGAATGGATGGGTATGAAGCTGCGGAAAAAATAAAAGACAAACGGCCAAACCTGCCTATCATTGCACAAACTTTTTACGAAAGCCAGATTGATCAGGAGAAAATGGACAAGGCACCTTTTGATGCGTTTATTAAAAAACCGATCAATATTAATAAATTATTGGTGGTTCTTGAAAAGTACCTGAAAACCAACGAATAATCAATTGCGAAGCTAAGAATTCATTTTTAAAACAACGCCCTTCGCTTAAGCCAGATTCAATTTAAGGTTGGTAAAAAGCAATTTTTCGTTTTTCCTGAAAACATAAACTAATCCATAGGTTTCTGCCATCTCCCGCTTTTCTTCAGCCGGAAGTTCCGAAAACGAGGCTTCCACTTCGTTCCACAGTTTTGTGATGAGGTCGTCGGCTTTCTCGCGGAGTTGGGACATCTTCATGGTGGTTTTGGTATTGCTTTCCTGCAAAAGTTTTTGCCCTTGGTTGATACGGATAAAATCTTCATAATGAACTTTTACCCGGGCAATGGTGGGGTTGGTTATGGGGGCTTGTCCCGAGGCCAGTCTTTTTTGCTCGCCGGCAATTATTTTTTCACCCCATTCAACAATGTCTTTCTCGGTATTTAACTGGGGAAGTTTGCTTTCTTCCTCATCGAGCCCAAACAGGCTGCGCGTTTCAGGTTTCATCTCACCGCGGATGATGGCAAAATTTAGCACCTGGATGAAATGGGAAATATACAAACGGGTTTTTTTTAAACTTTCCTGATGCTGTTTACCTTTGGTGGTCTGTCGGTCGATAGCCTCTTTTTGGAAGGTAACAGCCTGCCTGAATTCAGGGAAGAAATTTTTTAGCTCCTGATAGGTAGAAACACTGTATGGCAATTTGAACGGTGGCACCCCTTCCGATTTTTGAAGAGCCTTTTGCATGGCACGTAAGCGTGCGCTGTCGGTGTTTGGAAGTCTTCTGTATGGCATAGCTTAGTTATCAACAATTTGTTAATAAAGCACGAATATAGATAACTTAAATTTAAAATGCAAGCATTCGCAATCGAAATCCGCTGAACAGCAAATGGTTGATTTTTATGTTGGTTTTAGACGTAAACGTTAGATTTGGTTGTCCCAAACTTTCCGAGTTGCAATAGGTTGATTAAAAATTAAACCCAGCAAGGTCCCAATTATTAATATTACGGAGGTTTTGAACCCTCAGGGGGGTGTCACAATAAAAACAAACAGATAAAATATTGATTGTTGGTGTTAATTGCGTGAGTGCAAATTTTGGTGGTTTAACTGCTTTAGAGCGAGGTATTAGCAGTAATTTATTCATTATAAGTCAAAATTTACAATGGTAGGGTTTATTCCATTTTTTTGCTTTCTTCTGTTTTCAACACCTCTTCAAACTCGCCAAGAATCATGGCCGTGGCGCCCCATACTTTTTGATTGCCGAGCAGGTAAAAAGGAACATCCACTTGGGTGCCACGCAGGTTCCAATTTTCTGTTTTTTTCAATTGGGGATTGAGTATTTCAATCAATGGGATTTCAAAAACAGCATCCACTTCGTTGGTGTCCAACTTGAAAGTTGGTGCTTCTTGTAGGATTCCAACTACTGGCAACACCTGGTAGTGGGTCACCTGAATGTAAATTTCCGTAAGTGTTCCAAGAATCTCCAGTTTGTTAAGGCAAACCCCAACCTCCTCGCAGCATTCGCGGATGGCAGTTTGTATCAGGTTAGCATCGCCCGATTCGTGTTTTCCACCGGGGAATGCCATTTGTCCGCTGTGCATTCCGTCGTAAACAGGTCGGCGGATAAGCGGAAAATAAATTTGTCCGTTTTTGGGATAAAGTAACAGCATCACCGCACTTTGGCGGGCAGGAATGGGCGAATTGGGAACCAATAACCGTCCTTTGGGAATCATCTTTTCATGAGCCGACTGACCCGGTTTTTGTCCAGCCAATAATTTTTGGAGAGCCTCGGCTATTTCATTGATGTTGTTGAGTTCCATACTATAGGAAATAAAAAGGGTGCCCAAAAAAGAGGATTTTTTATTTAGCAATCAACAAATAATAATTCTTTTTCCCTTTTTGAATCAAGATGTACTTGCTATTTATGAGCTGGCTTTGGTTTATAGTCAGTTCGGCACTATCCACTTTTTCTTTGTTAATGGCCATTCCGCCGCCGCTCAACATCCTACGCAATTCACCTTTCGATGGGAATACAGGGGCTTTGTCGGTCAACAAATCGAGAATATTAATGCCTTTTTCAAGTTCCAATTTTTGAATATCAAACGTAGGGACACCTTCAAAAACTGCCAAAAAAGTACGTTCGTCCAGTTTGGTCAGTGCCTCGCTGGTGGCTTTGCCAAATAAAATTTCGGAAGCTTCCACTGCTGCTTTGTAATCGGCCTCAGAATGCACCATCACCGTAATTTCGCGGGCAAGCACCTTTTGCAATTCCCGCATTCCGGGATTCTCACGGTGCTTGATAATCAATAACTCTATTTCTGCTTTATCTAAAAAGGTAAATATCTTGATATACTTTTCAGCGTCTTCGTCGCTGGTGTTCAACCAGAACTGATAAAAGCTGTAAGGTGATGTTTTATCCGGATCGAGCCACACATTTCCCGACTCGGTTTTTCCGAATTTACCGCCATCGGCTTTGGTAATCAAAGGGATGGTTAAGGCAAAAGCTTCGCCACCCGATTTACGGCGGATCAATTCCGTTCCGGTGGTAATGTTTCCCCATTGGTCGCTGCCGCCCATCTGGAGTTTGCATCCCAAATTCTCATACAACCAATAAAAATCGTATCCCTGGACCAACTGGTAGGTAAACTCGGTGAACGACATCCCGGTTTTTGACTCGGCACTCAACCGTTTCTTTACAGAATCTTTCGACATCATGTAATTTACGGTAATGTGTTTGCCAATATCGCGGATGAATGACAAAAAAGTCTGTTCTTTCATCCAGTCGTAATTGTTTACCATCAGTGCTTTGTTGGGCGCATCGGAATCGAAATCGATAAATTTGGAAAGCTGTTTTTTGATTCCCTCCAGATTTTTATGCAGGGTTTCTTCATTCAACAGATTACGTTCCTGCGATTTGCCCGAAGGGTCGCCAATCATTCCGGTAGCACCGCCTACAAGTGCTATGGGTTTGTGTCCGGCACGTTGGTAACGCATCAATAAAATGATGGGAGCCATGCTGCCAATATGCAGCGAATCGGCGGTTGGGTCAAAACCCACGTAAGCCAGGGTCATCTCTTTTGTAAGCTGTTCTTCGGTTCCGGGCATCATGTCGTGGAGCATTCCACGCCATTTCAAATCTTCAATAAAATTCATGTTGCAGTTATATAATTCATTTACAGGAGGGCAAATTTATAAAGAATTACGAATTGCCAAGGTGCAATTATTAAATGAACCAATTAAAAATGATTCACTTCTACCTCATTTCCGGTTTCCAGTTTAATGATGTCTTTCACTAGGTTGTTGGCCAATCGGCTGGCTCCCAACCGGAATAGTTGTGGGTTCATCCAATCGTTGCCCAGTACCATCTTAACAATCGAAATGTACAAAAGGGCGTCCTGTGAAGTAACCATTCCCCCTGCTGGCTTGATGGCGGTTTTTTTTCCTGTCTCCTTCTGAAACGCGGCAATGGCTTCACTCATGATGTAAACGGCTTCAGGCGTAGCCGCGGGTTCTATTTTCCCGGTAGAGGTTTTAATAAAATCGGCTCCGGCTGCTATGGAAACAATACTGGCATTCCAGATATGTTCTACTGTTGCTAAGGCCCCGGTTTCCAAAATCACCTTCAAATGGGCTTTTCCGATGACCTCTTTGATGGTTTTTACCTCGTGGTACACCGTTTGATAATCTCCAGCCAACCATGTTCCTAAAGAAATAACAATGTCAATATCGGTGGCACCATCGGCAACGGCTTGTTGGCATTCCATCATTTTAACGTTCAGGTAAGTTTGCGATGAGGGGAATCCGGCAGCCACCGAAGCAATTCCAACACCTTTTACGTGTAACGATTCTGCCACAGCTTTAACTAAAGGGGGATAGACACAGATAGCGGCCACACTGGGAATTCCAGGATACTTGATAGAAAAGGTATTCACATTTTCAGCAAACTTTCTTCCCTTAGCCAAAGTATCCGTCGAGTTTAGAGTGGTTAAATCAATTAAGCTAAATGCCAGTTTTAGGTTTTCGGCCGTAAATGCTTTTGCAGCCAATTGCTTGGCCTCTCTTACTTTTTTTGAAACCTCTTCGGACGAAAAGGGGATGGGGTACTCTTGGAGCAAAGTTTTCATTATTGTTGTTTTTAATATTTTACTGAACATGAACTAAAATGCCGGGAAAAAGAACTGCAATATGTTATTATTCTATTCTTTTTACATGTATTAAAGTGCAAAAATAGTATTTTTCTAAAGTTTCGGGTTGTTTTGATGCCGATCTTTATCGCGAAGGATTTTCTTTTCCATATTTTTTGCAAAAGCTTCGTTTAGGTCAACTCCCGTTTGGTTGGCCAGGCAAATCAACACCCATAACACATCGGCCATTTCGTCGGCTAGGTTCACCTCAAGCTCTGATTTTTTAAACGATTGGTCGCCGTAGGTACGTGCCATAATCCGGGCAAGTTCGCCTACTTCTTCGGTTAAAATGGCCATGTTGGTAAGTTCACTGAAATAGCGCTTCCCAACGGTCCGAATCCAAATATCGACTTGTTCCTGGGCTTCCTGAATGGTTAAATGCTGTATCATTGTTAAATTCATTGAAGCGTTAAAGTTACAAATTGTTGATGGTGTTCAATTCAGAATTTTGCCTTCATCAAAAAAAATGATCTAAATCACTTGAAATGAGGACAAATTTATTTTGGCATTGGAGAATAATCTGACAGGAAACCCATTAACTTTGCCGCGTTTTATTCAAAAAAATATGGCAAGTCATATTTCCAATAAGTTCAAGAATCTGAGTTTGGTAGGGGTGGTGGTTTCATTGGGAATAATCTATGGCGACATAGGAACATCTCCATTGTATGTACTAAAAGCGATATTATCGGCAGGCGGCATGGCCTCCGAAGATTTAATTTTAGGAGCCCTTTCCTGCATTATCTGGACCTTGACCCTTCAAACAACTGTTAAATATGTGCTTATCACCTTAAAGGCAGATAACCGTGGTGAAGGGGGTATTTTTTCGCTTTTTGCCTTATTGCGGCGTAAAAAACGGTGGTTATTTATTTTTGCTATTGTAGGTGGGAGTACTTTATTGGCCGATGGAATCATTACACCTTCTATTACAGTACTTTCGGCTGTAGAAGGTTTGGAATTGATCAATCATGAACTTCCGGTACTGACCATTGCTATTTTTATTATTACCGGCCTTTTTTTCATTCAACAATTTGGCACGTCGTTTATTGGAAAATCATTTGGCCCGATCATGTTTATCTGGTTCGTTACTCTGGGAACCTTAGGTTTTATTAATTTATTGAATTACCCGATGGTTTTTAAATCCATCAACCCTTATTATGCTTATAATTTGTTGGCTCATTACCCCAAAGGTTTTTTGCTGCTTGGTGCAGTTTTCCTGTGTACCACCGGGGCCGAGGCTTTATATGCCGATTTGGGACATTGCGGCATAAAAAATATCCGTGTAAGTTGGGGGTTTGTAAAAACCATGCTCATTCTTAATTATTTGGGCCAAGGGGCGTGGGTGATTTCAAATCTGGATAGTATCGGAACCGACACCAACCCGTTTTATGCCATTATGCCAATCTGGTTCTTACCTTTTGGGATCATCTTGGCTACAGTTGCAGCAGTAATTGCCAGCCAAGCCATGATTAGTGGTTCCTATACTTTGATAAGTGAAGCTATTTCATTGAATTTTTGGCCAAAAATCCGTATCAAATACCCATCGCATGCCAAAGGGCAAATGTATATTCCGGCCATCAACTGGCTGTTGTACGTTTCATGTATTATTGTTATCCTTTTATTTCAAAGCTCGTCAAACATGGAAGCGGCTTATGGGCTTTCTATAACCATTACCATGTTAATGACTACTTTATTAATGATATACTACCTGCGATTGAGAAATCAACCCCTTTGGTTTGTCACTATATTCGGGTTAAGCTACCTCATTATTGAGGGGGCCTTTTTGATTTCGAACATGAACAAATTTGCTCATGGCGGTTGGTTTACCATCTTGGTGGCATCTATATTATCAATCATCATGTTTGTATTGTTTCAGGGGCGAAGAATACGGAACCGCTTTATTACCTTCGACAAAATTGACAAATATTTACCGGTGATGAACGATTTGAGTGTCGATAAAACAATCCCGAAATTCTCAAGCCATTTGGTATATACCACCCATGCCGACAACCGAAAAGATATTGAAGCCAAAGCCATCCAGAGCATTATTAACCGCCAGCCCAAACGGGCCGATGTGTATTGGTTTATACATGTCGATATTGTTGATAATCCTTATACCTTAGAATACAAAGTAACGCCCCTGATTCCAAAGAAAGTGATCCGCATCGATTTCTATTTGGGTTTTAAAATGCAGCCCCGGATCAACGACTATTTTAAACAGGTTTTAACTCATCTGAATAATGAAGGGATCATTGATTTGAAAAGCACCTATCCCTCGTTGCGGAAATATGACATTGCTGCCGATTTTAGGATAGTTCAAATTGATAGAAGGGCTTCGAAACAGATGGATTTACCTTATTTTGAGAAGATGATCATCAAACTTTATTATTTCTTTAAACGGTTTGGTATCAGCGATGTGAATGCATGGGGACTAGATTCAAGTATCGTTACCATAGAAAGGATACCGCTTACCATTCCGTGCAAAGCAAATATCCCGGAAATCATCCGTCAGAAAAGGACTTTTTAAAAACGGAATTGGAGGAGTCTCTGTTCGTCATTATTCTTCCAAATCATAAAGGTTTTCTTTTGGCACATATCCTTTTTTTTCCTCTGGGGGCGTTTGGGGAATAATGTGCCACAAAATGCCGAAAGTCCCTGAGATTTCTTTTAGGCGCGAAGCCTGTATCCCGTTGGGGCGATCTGCAAAAATATCACCGCTGCCGGCAATCTGGATATCATACCTTCCTTCGGCAAAAATGGCCATCCGCTTGTTGATGTTGTACCGCAAGCCTATCCCGGCTTTAAGCCCGAGGCTTATATTGCGTACCTCTTGGTGATACTGGTCGTAATCATTGGGATGGTTAAAGTTGTTGGAATCGGCCGATTCGCTAAGTTTGAAGGCAACATAGGGGCCCACGAGTATTACCGGACGGATCGGGCCATGTCCGATTTCAAAATGGCTGAAAACGGGAATCTCTAAATAATTGATAGTCCGGCTAAAATATAATTCCGGGAAAGTGTCGTCTATCTCTTTCCACCCTTTTTGGGCATAAATAAACTCCATTTGCAGCCCTGCATTCCTCTTATTATTAAATGCCACCACCAAGCCGGCTTGGGGTAAGTAAAAATCGGTCTGGTAATACTCCAAATCAAAAGCTTGTGCTTCCAAATGAATGCCGCAATTTGCATATCCATACCTTACACCTACTGAAAACTGCGCACTAAGTGATATTACCAGTTGCGAAAAAAGAAAAGTTATAATAAATCTAGTCATCATACAAAATTGATGGCCAAAGCTACTTATTTCGATTTTTTAATGAAAACAAATTTTACGATTGATGAGATAAATAACCCAATAATTTGTTTTTCAACTCTCATCGTTTAATAATCCGGTGTTCGTATAAAAATAGGTTTACGTGTAACCCTAAAGTTAAGAAATTAATAAATCCTGTTCACTTGAACAATTTGTGTTTTTTATTCCGCCGAATTATTAAAATTTTATACCTTAGTAAGCTTTTTTCAAAAAAAACAGATTTAAGTAATTATTTATTATTATTTCAATACTATGATAGAAACATACAAAAAAACAGCGGAATTCATTTTAGAAGGGCTGAACTACAAACCAGAGGTAGGGATTGTTTTAGGAAGCGGATTGGGCGGATTAGGTGAGAAAATTGAAGCCGACAAAATTATAGAATACAAAAACATCCCCGGGTTTCCTGTGTCAACCGTGGAAGGACATAAAGGCAAACTGATTCTTGGCACGTTGGGTTGCAAAAAGGTGGTAGCCATGCAGGGACGTTTCCATTATTATGAGGGATACACCATGGACAAAGTGACGTTTCCCATCAGGGTGATGAAATTCCTGGGAATTAAATTCCTTTTTGTTTCAAATGCAGCAGGTGGAATGAACCCGGAATTTAATGTGGGCGACATTATGTTGATAAAAGACCACATCAACCATTTTCCGGTGAATCCGCTCATTGGGAGAAATGAAGAGCAACTAGGCTCCCGTTTCCCCGATATGAGTGCCGTCTATAGCCGCGACCTGATTGCCAAAGCCAAAGAAATTGCTAAAAAACATTACATTTCCCTTCAAGAAGGGATATATATTGGAAGCAGTGGTCCCACGTTGGAAACTCCCGCAGAATATAAAATGTTCCGTATTTGGGGAGCCGATGCAACGGGAATGAGTACCGTGCCGGAGGTAATTGTGGCTCACCACATGGGGATTAAATGTTTTGGAATGTCGGTAATCACAAACACCGATAAGCCTGCTGATCCTAATTCGGGAACTACCCATGATGAAGTTCAGAACGTGGCAGTTTCAGTGGAACCACAAATGACCCTATTGATTAAAGAATTAATGCTGTCGATTTAAACCCTTTTGATTTTTAACCAATAAAAAATGGGCTCTCAGTTCTGGGAGCCCATTTTTTAATACCATATTATTGTAGGATAATCTGTTTAACGATGCGTGAATTTTCACTTGAAATGGTTAGGAAATACATTCCTTTAGGCAATTCCGAAATATCAAGTGTGGTATAATTTTCCAACCCTTTGAGCGACTTTACAATAGCCCCATTGATATTCACCAGTTGTAAGTCAACTTGACCAATTTCGCCAAGTAAATTAACAGTCAATTCGGTGGTAGCAGGCATTGGGCTTATGTTAATGAAATCTTCACGGATGAATGAGGCAGAAACCACACTAAAGTATTCGAAATCACCATTGTAGTCGGTTTGTTTCAAGCGGTAATATGAGGTCCCGGTTAATGGATTATTATCGTTATAACTATATGATAGTTCTTCTTTAGAATTTCCGGCTCCTTTTACAGTTGCAATAATTTCAAAGGTTATGCCATCGGCCGAACGTTCAATGGTAAAGTAGTCATTGTTTTCTTCGGAAGCGGTTTGCCATTTTACACTAATGGCACTTTTACGGGAGACTACACTAAATGAAATAATCTCGACAGGTAGTGGAGTGGCTCCTCCATTATCGTAATATGTTTCGCCATCTAACAAGGTGCCAATAGAGGTACCAAAAACAGTTCCTGTACCCGAATAAGTACCTGCAGAAACGGTACCTGCTCCAGTCATTGTGGCCCCAGTTCCAAGGTATAAATCTCCGGCAATATTCAAATCCCCATCGTTTGTGATGCTGACTCCATTGCTTCCAACAAAATCCCCCCCAATATCAAGAACTCCAGTTAATGAAATATCTAAGGTGCTGTTATTTCTCATGTTGATACCCCCGTATAATGTAAGAGTGCCATCTACATAGAAATCAGCATTGTTTAAAACAGCAATACTGTCAACAATGAGCTCTGATGTTTCCGGAATAAATAATTTGCTGTTATTGTTGAATGTTATTAAACTAACTCTAATTGTTACCCCAGCAGGTAACCACACGCTATCATTGTTGTTAAGTGTCGCATTATCAGTTGCATCATCAGGAAAACTAGCTACTCCCCATGTTGCATTTAAGTTCCATTGACCACCGGTTCCTGCAGTAGTATAATTTGCTGCTGACAAGTTAAGGAGGATGAAACTTAACACGGTTATTAAAATTAGCGTTTTCATAATCTTATGTATTAATTTATGGTAGGTTACGCAAATCACTCTTTTGTGTTGCGTTTTATTTGAAATTGTGGGACAAAAATAGATGAATTTTTTAATTTACATGTCGAAGGGTTAAAAAAGGCGGATGAAAAAATTTATTCCAAAAACATCCGTTCCTTTTGATTTAAATTTATGATTATCAGTATCTAATAATTTGATCTGTTTGAAGAGGAAATTTCTTAAATATTCAACTTTAATATCCGGTTGAGCTTTAGACAAAGATCAAGAAACACCACTTTCGCGTTGGCATTCCGGGAAATATGCCGAAATGCTTTATCTAACTCTTGGTTAAGGAAAAGAACATTTCCCGGATGAATGAAGTTAGCAAAGCGGGAAGCAAAGTTTTCTTCCTCTACCGACATCCGGGCCAGTGCCTGTTGTTTTTGATTGATAACCAGATTCTCGCGGATCATCCGCAAACTATAGGCAAAGAAAACTTTTTGCTTTTCACGGCCCAGTTTTGAGACTTCATCCACCCATTTGATGATATCGATCATTTTGCCCATGTAACTAAGGCGCATCATTTGGGTAAAATTTTCAAAATTTTGTTGGGTATCCACCGATGAGGCAATAAATTCTTTGGCCAGGGTGTAATTTCCTTCACTTAAACGGGCAATCTGGCGGGCACGGTCGTCATCCAACACGTGTTTCTTTTTTAAGCCCAAGAACAATCCATCCTCTGAAATCCGGGTCACCTTTACCAATTGGGTACGTGATAAGATGGTGCTAATAATGTATTCCGAACTTTGGGATACCAGAAAAAAATGGGTAAGGGTTGGCGGCTCCTCAATCAATTTGAGCAACCGGTTGGCGGCTTCGGCATTCATTTTCTCGGCAAACCAGATAATCATCACCTTGTACTCCGATTCAAAGGATTTCATGCTCAGTTTCCGGATGATTTCCCTTCCCTCTTCCACCCGGATTATCCCCTGGCTGTTTCCTGCACCCATGGCATCGAGCCATTCGTTGTAAGTGCCGTAAGGGTTTGTGGTTATAAAATTCCGCCACTCTTTAATGTAATGGTCACTTATAGGAATTTCATTCCCTCCAACGGGGACCACGGGAAAAGCAAAATGCAAATCGGGATGCTGGTATTTAGCCACTTTCCGGCATGAAGAACATTCTCCACAAGCATCATCCTCTTTAGGGTTCAAACACATTAAGTATTGTGCATAAGCCAAAACCAACGGCAGGGTCCCATATCCCTCCTCGCCCAAAAAGAGCTGTGCATGGCTTATCCGTTTTTCCTTAACAGTATTTAAAAGATGTGATTTAACCTTGTCTTGTCCTATAATATCAGCAAAAAGCATATACAATCATTGGATTTTGCACAAATATAAAAGGTTATCGTTGATCTGTCATGTTTTTTTGCCCCAAATTAATCTTTAGGAGGCATAATTTGCCGAGCTAAATGATTTAGTTGGGGTTCCCCCGATATAGGAATTGTTTTCAAAATTTTAATGTTTTGAATTACAATTTTTTAATCGATTATGCATTAAAAATGCGTAATTTGGGTTTATCAATTTTCGGTACAATTGTCGATTATTCTACATTCTCATAGTCGTTTTCCAAGCGGGTGTTAAAAAAATTTCAACAAACGGATAATTAAGCTGTTATATTCAAAAATCATAGTATTCATCTAATTCTTATTTGTATGAAAGCCTTAAAAAGAATTCTTTTAGTACTCCTTGCTCTAATTATTGTAGTTTTAATTATTGGCATGTTTTTACCCAAACACGTGCATATGCAACGCGATGCAACGATTCATGCACCAATGGAAATGGTTTACGATCAGGTGGATAATCTGCATAATTGGGAAGTTTGGTCGCCTTGGCACCGGATGGATGCAAACATGGCCATAACTTACGAAAATGAAGGAGTTGGACAAGGAGCTGCCTATTCATGGGTGAGTGAAAAAATGGGAAATGGTAAATTAATCATTGCCTATTCGCATCCTTTTGATACCATTAAAACGGACTTAGACTTTGGGCACCAGGGAATTGCTAATGCCGATTATTATTTTCAGGAAACCCCCGATGGAATTCATCTGACTTGGACCTTTGATTCTGATATGGGACCTGGCCCCATTGGCCGTTGGATGGGCCTGCTGATGAAACCCATGTTGGGAAAATCATACGAAGACGGTTTGCGGAACCTTGATTCTGTTTGTACCGGACTTCAAAAAACGGATTGGTTTTATGTGAAAACAAAGATTAAAGATTCTTATGCGTACATCAGCCTAACCCAAGAAGTTACTTATCCGTCAATGGCCAAGGCTATGGAATACATGTATGGAACACTCATGAAAAGTATCGAAAAGAATGGACTCAAAGTTACTGATGCCCCCATTGCCATTTATCATACCTGGGGAGACACCATAAAAGTTGAGTGTGGATTAATTATTGAGCCCACCGACAAAGAAATTAAAGGCGTAGATAAAAAAGAAATGCCGCAGCAAAAATATGCAGTTATCAAATATACAGGTCCTTACGAAGGGTTGGAGAAAGTTCATATGTATATGGACAAATACTTGAAAAGCTATCAACTTGAAGTTGTGGGAGGGCCTATTGAAAAGTACAAAACGGACCCCATGACCGAACCCGATCCTATGAAGTGGGTCACCTATGTGATGTACCCCATTAAATAACAGAATGGAACCATCAATCTTAAAAGAGAGGAATAACAGGGATTCCTCTCTTTCCATTTTCAAACATCCGCCTCATATGCTAAACAAATAACATTTACTGTTGCGAATCAAAAAAAGGAATGGTAATTTTCTGCCATTGTAATCTTTAAAACTATTGTTATGTTTCAGAAAGAGGTATATATCCGCCGTCGTAGCGATTTGAAAAAGCTGGTAACTAAAGGTATCGGGTTATTTTTAGGAAATCTGGAAACACCCATGAATTATCCTGACAATACATACCATTTTAGGCAAGACAGTTCGTTTTTGTATTTTTTTGGCATCAACCATCCGGGATTGGCCGCCGTTATTGATTTTGAAAGTGGTGAAGAAATTCTCTTTGGGAATGATGTGGAAATTGAAGATATCATTTGGATGGGCATTCAACCCTTGCTGAAAGATAAAGCCACACGGGTAGGAGTTGAAAAATCATTTCCATCCGAAAAGCTGAACGACTATTTAAAAGCCGCCATCAAACTGGGACGGCCTATCCACTTCCTTCCGCAATACCGGGGAGACAATAAAATTTTGTTAGGCGACTTGTTGGGGATACACCCCGGCCAGTTAAACCAATACCGTTCATTGGAATTGATAAAAGCTATTGTTAAACTCCGGTCCATCAAAGATGCTTTTGAAATTGAAGAAATTGAAAAAGCCTGTGCTATGGGTTACGAAATGCACGTTACAGCCATGAAAATGGCACTAAGCGGGCAAACCGAGCAAATGATAGCAGGGGTTGTCGAAAGTATTCCTTACAAATATGGTGGACGTATTTCCTTTCCGGTGATATTGTCGCAGGACGGGCAAACCTTACATAACCATTACCATACGGGTATTTTGCAAAAAGGACGGTTAGTTATTAACGATTCGGGAGCAGAAACAGCAATGGGTTATGCCTCCGATTTTACCCGTACCATTCCGGTAGATGGGACTTTTACCCAAAAACAGAAAGAAATTTACCAGATTGTACTGAATGCCAATAATACCGCCACTCAAATATCGAAACCCGGAATTACTTACCAACAGGTACATTTGCAGGTAGCCAAAGTGATTGCACAAGGTTTGAAAGATGTGGGGTTGATGAAGGGTGATGTAGATGCGGCCGTAAAAGCCGGAGCCCACGCCCTGTTTTTTCCTCATGGCCTTGGCCACATGATGGGACTAGATGTGCACGACATGGAGGACCTTGGCCAGATTTATGTGGGGTATGACGAAATTACCCGACCTATCGATCAGTTTGGAACCGCATACTTGCGTTTAGGGCGGAAATTGGAACCGGGATTTGTGATTACCAACGAACCTGGGATTTATTTCATCCCGGCTTTGATTGACAAATGGCTGCACGAAAAAATCAATCATGAGTTTATCAATTTCGAAAAAGCCAATCAATACCGCGATTTTGGAGGTATCCGCATTGAAGACGATTTGCTGATAACCGAAACCGGGTGCCGTTTGCTTGGGAACCGCATACCTGCAACTGTTGACGAAGTTGAAAAAACGGTGGGAATGCAATAGGATAGGTCGGTAGATTTTTAGACACGAGACAAAACAGATCTTGCCGGAAATCATCACTTAATTTTTTTGTTGATGTATTTTACATTTAGCAGATTATCATTTGCTTATAAAATTTTAACAACTATTGAAATAGAGAAGTTGTACTAACACACATAAAAAAGAGGTATCAACAGGTGCCTCTTTTTCATTTCTTTGAATCCTTTTTCTTATTCCTCATCTTGTTCTTTCCCAAAGTCGATGTATTTGTTTTGAATTTCCTGCATTCGGGTTTCTAATTGATTCTTTATGGTTGCAAAAGCGGCCAGTTGATCATCCGGCAACTCTGCCTCAACAGTAGTCATCATCTGTTGTAATTCGGCTGAATAAACAGCAAACTGCCCCAGGTTGGCTACAAACTCCATCATGTTTTTTCCCAACTTTGCCCGGTCGGCATCGGTCAATTCCTCCTCCTCTTTCCCTAAATAGGGAGAACAATCTACCACCAAATCCTCTAAAGTTACCGACCATTGGTTTAATACTTCGGCATTTTCATTGATAAACGCCACTATATTGGCATTCCCTTTTAAAACATCGGGAATTTCAACCTCAAGTTTTGAAAGATAATTACCTTTTTTTTCCGGTGAGCACCCTATTATAAGGAGCCCGAGAATAAAGCTGTAAATTAGAACACTTTTTATCGCCTTCATGAAACCATGTGATTTATTAAAAGCAAGTTAGGAATTTTCGTGCTATTGAATATCATCAATGTGAATTAAACACAAACAAAAAGGAATTCGATAGATCATTTAAAGGGCTGTACGGAAATATAACCTAACGTGAGTTTTAACTTGATAATCACAATTAAAAAGCAAACAAATAAAATATTGATTGATATTTCAACACAAACTCACGTTAGATTAATGCCACAATGGTTTTTTGCAAAAAAAGAAATCATCCGATGATTCGGCAGTTAAAAACTACCAGATGTACGTAGCAACGGCTCCTGAAGGCAGAGAGGTTGTTGCCTGATTACTTTTGAACCTGATGTTAAATTTCTTTTCAATACCCGAATTATTTAAAACAATCAGCACTTTCTTTCCTGCGGGAGTTAAAAAGGCTACATTATTTAAGTTTTCAGGAATATTTGATGCTATTCTTACAGAACCGGGACGTACAAACTTTGAGGCATGGGCAATAATGTAGTAGGCCACATTGCGCGAAACACGGTTGGCAATAGTTAAAGCCCCTAAGCAGTTAGTGCAGCCACCCTCGGTATGAGGCCGATAATCAGGATCCGATGCCAGATTCCATTCCAGAACGGTGCGGCACCAATTTCGGGGACCTCCAATTATCAGATTTTCCACATGCCAGCTCAGATCGCCACTAAAATTGCTGGGCCCTCCTACCCATTGTTCAGTAAAATAGAGGTTTTTATCGGGATGTGCATTATGTACCTGGCTTAACGCACTAATAGAACCACCATACAGGTGAAAAGCGGAACCGGCGACCTGTTTTTTTGCTTCCGGGTCATTCAATATACTAATGGGGTATTCAGGTTTGTCGGCATTGTGATCGTAGATAATGATTTTGGTTTTAATCCCTGCCGCTTCAAAAACCGGCCCCAGGTGATTTTTTACAAACACCGCTTGATCGGTTGCTTCCATGTACATGCTGGGGTTATTCCCTGGATGCAACGGTTCGTTCTGGATGGTAATTGCATCAATGGAGATTCCCTCGCGGGCCATGGCCTGAATGTATTTTACAAAATAGTTGGCATAGGTTGTATAATATTCTGGTTTTAAACTGCCGCCAATGTAAGCGTTGTTGGTTTTCATCCACGTGGGGGCTGTCCAGGGGGAACCTAAGATTTTAATGTCAGGATTGATTTCCAATATCATTTTTAAAAGTGGAATTAAATGCTCCTGTTCCATATCGGTGGTAAAATGCTCTAAATCGGGATCGGTTTGTCCATCTGGCATTTCATCGTAAGTGAAATCAGTTTCACTCAAATCGGAAGCCCCGATGCTGATGCGCAAATAACTGACACCAATGAATGTACTGTCATGGGCAAATAATTCCGTCAACAGGTTTTTCCTCGTTTCATTGTCCAGTGTATTGATAAGCATTGCGCTTCCCCCGGTTAAGGTAAACCCGAAACCATCCATTTCCTGATATGTGACCGTTGAATCAACTTCGATAGTTGGATACCCGTTGATTTCGTCAGAAAACATTAAAACCCCGGTTTGTTTTTTCATCAGGTTCTTTTGATCCGGGGTGGTGAGCCAACAGGACACTGAGGTCGTAACTGTGGGGTTTTTATCACCATCCAACCCTTTATCTTCTTTGGCACAACCGGGAGAGCAGCCTAAGAAGGCAAGCATCAGGATTAGCATCAACCCTTGAACTAATTCCGTTAAAATAGATTTCATTTTTTTCATTTCCTTTATTTCAAAGGAAGGAATATTCCTTCAGTTAAGTGTAAAAATAGCTGTTTTTTGAACAACCTCTTTCTTTTTAAATATTTTAGGTTTTGAACCAAATAATATCCTATTAAAATCAACTGGCTTTTCATACAAGTGTCATGCCGTCAAGAACTGTTGCGGCTGTTGTATTTATCAATTTGCTTAGAAATGTAGTTAGCTGCATGGGCGTTTCATTTGAATTTTAATCCAACAGTAATATGTCCACCGCGCCCTGTTCCTAAAACCCCTTTGTCGGCCCATTTGCTTACCGAGGTTGAAGGGTAATGAATTTCAGAATCGAGTAGGTTCGACAACCGGAACCGGAAGTAATAGCTATGATAGGATCCTGCAGGTAGGTTGTCGATGGAAAGCGATGAACCTAATAAAACATAGCCATCTACCTTTTTGCCATACCAACCAATGGGTGTAAAGTCGCCCATGGAAGGGTTTATGGGGTTCGGATCGTATTGGGCGTACATATCATCGACATAATTGGCCGTTAATGAAACAGCAACATGTGAGTTCATTTGGTATTGCGCCCTAAGGTAGCATAACCATTCCGGTGAAAATTCTACGGGGATGGTTCCGTCTGTTCCGTGAGTATTTTTCGATTGCTGCCACGTAGCACTTAAATCAATTGAAAGTTTTGAAACAGGTTGGGTTTGGATTGACCACTCGACTCCCGTTGTATTTATTCTTCCCTGATTTGAGAATGATGAAGTATAAACCGCAGGGGTAACCGAATTATCAATTACGATAGAACGCACAATAATATCGTTTAGTGAATTCCTGAACAGGCTAATGTTCGAGTTAAAAGTCTTGGACCATTTTGCTAAGTAGTTCAATTCAAAGGTCCCAATTTTTTCAGGTTTTAAAACTTCCCGCGAAATAATGTTGTTCCGCATTTGCCAGATATCGGGCATTTTAATGGCTTGACTATACAAAGCCTTGAACACATGGTCTTTCGAGGGATTGTAAATGCAGGCAATTCTCGGAACCACATAAAAATCAGACTTGGGATGATAATTGGTAAATTTTTCATGGCCCGGGTAGTAACTAGCCCGATGCAAAACTAATTCGAACGGGCCCATCTGCTCAACACGGGCACCCACTATTGCCCGCACTGTTGGCAAAGGTTGGTATTCAAGCTGCCCATATCCCGACAACAGGTTAACTTTGTCTCCCTTTTTTAACCCTCCAGCCCGGTTTAGCAAATTTACCGCCCCGTTGAAAGGGGCATCGGTTTTATCGCCTGCATCATAAATAGTACCTGCCACCAACCCCCCTTTAAAATTCCACGTGTTATTTGGTTCATAGAACACGTTTAATTCTCCATCAATGCGTTCCGACCAATATTGCCCATAAGAATAAATGTCCGGTTCGTTTCCAAATCCACTAGTATCGGTAGAATAATAGTTATCACCCATTAAAAGATCAAACCGGGTTAACATCAGTTTGGCATCAAGTGTAAGGTGGTTTTGGAAGGGCTTTCGGAGCCCAATGGTACTTTTGCCATAAAACAACTTGCACTCCGTCGGTTGGTAAAAAAGAACCCCAAAAGTCTGCCCAAAACGGCTTCCTGCAACATTTATATCAAAATACAGGTTGCGGTACTTTGCTGAGAAATTCAAATATTTCTGATTCATTGCAAAGTAATCTTTTGAAGTGGCCATGGAATCAAGAATGCCCCAACCGGAATATTTAGAGCCAAAATCGGTGACCATTTTTTGAAAAGGCTCATCAATGCCATCGGAGCTTTTAATCTGCGCTGCCAAAGCATAAGACATGGCTCCCGATTTTCCTTTGCTGGTGATTGCGGCCTGCATGGAGTTTAAGGTTCCGTACCCCACGGACACCTGACTTACACCAAAGTCTTTGTCGGTTGGTGCTTCATTGGTAATAATATTTATAGCGCCAAAAAAAGCATTGGTTCCATAAATTACCGACATGGCTCCCCTCACAAATTCAATCCGGTCAATGGATTCCACAGGTATGGGGCTGATATGAAAGCTAAAGGTGTTAAACAAATCGTCGTGCTGCGGAATGCCATTGATAAGAATCATCAAGTTAGTGGGGCTCGAAGTTAAATAACCCCGGACTCCTACTGTTGGTCCCAAAAACGAGGCGTTGTCAACATAATACATGCCTGGGAGATGCTGAAAAATTTCCTCAAGCGAAGTAAATCCAGCCTTCTCAATATCTGTTTTTGACAGAATGATGATGCTTGCCGGAATATCTTTGATCTTTTCTGCCTTTTTGCTGGCCGTAAACACTTGCATATCCAAAAGTTCTTCGATGGAAAGGACCGCCACATCAATTTTCTCCTGTAAATACAAATAGTAGGTATCTTTTCCAATAATTCTGATTTCGGTTAAATTCATGTTTTCAAAATCCTCAAAATCGAGGAGGCCTTTTACCGGAACCACAAAATTAAAATTGCCATTCTCATCAGTAACCGTGGACAAACCAAGGTTTTTTACACTTACTTTAACTCCACGAATGGGTTGACGGGTTTCTGCATGATAAACAGTCCCATGGATGGAACTTGTTTGTGCAATGGCTCCACTCGTGAGAAACGTTAGAACTAATATAATTGCAAAGAAATATAATTTGTTCATTCCTTTGAATTTATATAACCCACAATGGCTGCAAGCCTTTGTTTCAATTGGGTAATAAATGTAGTTTTACAATGTAGGAATAAATTGTTAGGAAAAAAAGAGGCCATTTTTTAAATCATATTGCTTCTTGAAGGAATATTTTACCACGAAGCCATTTAATGAGAACCAAGAAAATGCAATGACTCTAACATTAAATAAACTGCTCATTTTGGTGTTTATCCAAAATTTTTTTTGCTAAAATTACGAAGGGGATATGGTTTAAAAACCCATTTCTGAAAAAAACAGGGCCGTATCCAGTCTGATACAGCCCAACCAATCTTTTCTTAAAACTTTCCGCCTCAACTCCTTTAGGGGTTAACCTTGTTGATTGCCAAACAAAACTTCAATTCTATATGGAAAGAATTTCTGATATTTTCAACAATTCTTCGTTCAAGGGTTTGCGTGCCTTGATAGTCTTGTTGAAAGGTACGTGAACAATTTGTTTGTTCACAATTCCAATCATCACACTTTTTTGATCATCGAGCAGGGCATCTACAGCGGCGGCGCCCATGTGGCTGGCAGTAACCCGGTCGTAAGCTGACGGGGAACCGCCCCGTTGGATGTGTCCCAACACAGTTACTTTCACATCATATTGTTCAAAATCCTCTTGTACCCGTTTGGCAATTTCGTAAGCACCCCCTTGGTGTTCGCCTTCGGCCACAATCACAATTCCACTGGTTTTTTTGTTCACAAAACCGGTTTCAAGATATTTTTTCAGCTTATCGTAAGGGGTATCGCGCTCTGGAACCAAAATGGCTTCAGCACCGCAGGCAATTCCACTTCGTAAGGCAATAAATCCGGCATCGCGGCCCATCACTTCTACAAAGAAAAGCCGGTTATGGGCACTGGCGGTATCGCGGATTTTATCCACGGCTTCCACCACCGTGTTGATAGCAGTGTCGTACCCAATGGTGTAATCGGTACCATACAAGTCGTTGTCGATGGTCCCGGGAACACCCACGCAAGGAATGTCATGTTCTTCAGAAAGCAGGCGGGCTCCGGTTAACGAGCCATCACCACCGATGACAACCAATGCATCAATGCCATGCTTTTTCAAGTTTGCATAGGCTCGGGCCCGTCCCTCAACAGTTCTAAATTCGGCACTTCGGGCCGTTTTTAAAATAGTCCCCCCACGTTGAATAATATTACTTACATGCGACGATTCCAGTTTTTTAATCTGATCGTGAATCATGCCATGATACCCGCTTCGGATACCATACACTTCCAATCCATGGTAAATAGCCATCCGGGTGACAGCTCTAATAGCCGCATTCATTCCCGGAGCATCGCCTCCTGAAGTTAAAACGCCAATTCTTTTAATCTTTGCCATACGAATTATCTTTTTAGTTTTTAATCTGTTCATTTAAATTTTGATGCAGCCATTGGGCTACTTCCTGTAATTGCCATAAAGGTGTGGATGTGGCTCCACTGATGCCTACCCTGGTTTTTCCGGCAAACCATTCCATTTGGATGTCGTCAACACCGGAAACCAGAAAACTATCGGGATTGTGGCTTTTACATACTCCGTGAAGGAATTTGGCATTGCTGCTTTTAGTCCCTCCCACAAAAATCATCACCTCAACAGTTATAACAAATGCCTTAAGCCAAGGTTCACGGCTCGAAACCTGCCGACAAATAGTGTCGTTTATCTTTAGGGTTGACTGTGCTTTTGATGTTATCCGTTCGCAAAATAACTTATAATCAGTTAATGAACTGGTGGTCTGTGAAAAAACCTCAATGGGTCTTGAAAAATCAATAGCATCCAGGTCATTCATGTTCTCAATAACAACAGCCTGATTTTGGGTTTGTCCAACCAATCCCAGCACCTCGGCATGATTTCTTTTTCCAAAGATGATAACTTGTCCATTCAAGTTTATCATGGTTTCCCAGGCTTTTTTTACCCGTTGCTGAAGTTTAACCACTACCGGACATGTGGCATCGGTGAGTTGGTGTTGCTTTTGGTTTGCCAGTTGGTAGCTTTGGGGCGGTTCGCCGTGTGCACGGAAAAGAACCTTTTTCGAAGTTTGATTTTCCAACTCCTGGTGATTGACAAAGGTTAAACCCAGTTGACTGAGCCGATCCATCTCCTTTTGGTTATGGACAATATCGCCTACGCAATAGGCTTGGGAATCTTTCTGAAGCAACGATTCGGCCAAATGCACAGCCCGATCCACTCCAAAACAAAACCCGGCATGCGGATCGATTTCAATGGTAACCGTTGTCCCTTTATAAATTAAATCACTATTTGGTCCGTTCGTTGACAAGGTCAATTATTTTTTGGAGTTGTTCTTCTTTCGTTAGGTAGCTGTTATCAAGTACTACAGCATCATCTGCCTGGCGCAAGGGCGCAATTTCGCGGTTGGCGTCAATAAAATCGCGCTTCTCAATATTTTCTTTTACTTCCAATAGGGTCACTTTGTGGCCTCCAGACAGCAATTCGGCATATCGCCGTTGTGCCCGCACTTCGGAGGATGCGGTCATGAATATTTTTAATTCGGCATCAGGAAAAACCACGGTTCCAATGTCGCGGCCATCCATGACAATACCTCCGTCTTTGCCCAATTCCTGCTGAAGTTTTACCATCTTTTCCCTCACGAACCCAATTTTGCTTACCAGGCTCACCTGATCCGAAACTTCGATGGTCCGTATTTTTTCTTCAACCACCTGATGGTTTAGCCAAGTAATGTAGTGTTCCGTGTTGGCATTGAAGGTAAAATGGATATGAATGGAATCCATCAATGCGCGGAGCTTGTGTTCATCCACCGTATCGCCCTGAATCAAATGGTTCTGTATGCAGAAAAGAGTCACCGTCCGGTACATGGCACCACTGTCGATGTATGTGTAGCCCAGTTCTTTGGCAACATCTTTGGCCACGGTGCTTTTCCCGCACGATGAATGTCCATCAATAGCGATGGTTATTTTTTTTGTTGAGATTTCCATTTGCTTTTTATCAGCCTGCAAAGTTAGCAAGAAATGGATGCTGACATATTTTTATCCCTGTTTTTTTAGGGATGGGCTGCCATTTTGAGAGACTTAATTTTGCACATGGATTGGATTCAAACCCTTGCAATTGTTTGCGGAAATTTCATTGGAAATCATTCATTTAGGAATGATGCATTGAGATCAGCATCCAAAGGAATAAGAAAAAACATAGAGAAATGGGTACCGGGCGTTTTCATGCCGGATTAAGTTAGCCGGATAATGAGGGAACGCCGGGCTCCTGTCCGGTATTTTTTTAACAAAATAAAACCTACTTTTATAGCAATAACCGCTATCAAAAGTGGAATTTTATTTTCCCGCTATTTCCTAAGTATTCAAAGCAAAAAAAACTTACTTTAGTACATCTTAAATTTTGGATTATGCACATTGCGATTGCCGGAAATATTGGATCGGGAAAAACCACACTTACCCGTTTGTTATCAAAACATTACCGTTGGGAGGCTCACTTTGAGGATGTGGATGAAAACCCTTACCTGAACGATTTTTATAACGACATGCAGCGTTGGTCGTTCAATTTGCAGATCTATTTTTTGAACAGCCGTTTTAGCCAGATTTTAGATATCCATAAATCGGGGAAAACGGTGGTGCAGGATCGGACTATTTATGAGGATGCCCATATTTTTGCTCCCAACCTGCATGCCATGGGGCTGATGAGCTCCCGCGATTTTGACAACTATTTTGAACTGTTTAAACTGATGAGTTCGCTCATTCAACCCCCCGATTTGTTGATTTATTTACGGGCATCGGTTCCCACGCTGGTGAACCAGATTCAAAAACGCGGCCGCGATTATGAAAACTCCATCCGCCTCGATTACTTGAAACGATTGAACGAGCGTTATGAAGCCTGGATTGCCAAATATGCCTTGGGCAAATTACTGGTAATTGATGTGGACAACCTAAACTTTAACGAAAAAGCCGAAGATTTGAGCAGCATCATCAATAAAATTGATGCCGAACTGTACGGGCTGTTTTAAATAAACCGCAATGCCTCCAAACTGCGGAGATAATAGGTTGGTAGTTTTATTCTTTAGCTATTTTTACTCGGTAAATCTCGCGATGGTTTACAGTTACAATTCCCAAATAATATCCATTGGAAAGGTATTCAATGGGAAAAGTGTTTTCACCGGGTTTAATGGGTTCTTTGAAGATTGTTTTCCCCGAAATATCATACAGGCTAAATACAGCAACCGGAGAAATTCCCTGATAATTAACGGTTATATATTCGCAAGCCGGATTCGGATATACATCATACAAATTGGTTTGCGCAATATCCGTAGCTGAGATTAGATCGTCACAATTGTAGGGAATTCCCCATTCCGTTGATCCCTTTTTATAGTAAACCAATTCGGTTGAACTGGTTGAAAAGTATCCCTGAAAAAAAATATAGGGACCACCTAAACCCATTATATAGTTACCACCATAATACGGGATTGGAAAATAATTGTCTAGGAGTTGTTTTTTTTTCTTATCCACATATACAAAGTGATAGCAACTATCAGAATATTTCTCAAAACCAACGCCAACCCCTTTAGCGGTAAATCCAAATTTACTTTCGAATTGGAAAGTAATTCCTGTTTGAAATAAGTCATCTGTTATATTCATATTGTAAGGAAGAGAATCAAGCCAAAAATTTGAAAATTCTATTGTTTTGGTAGCATTATATTCGCCATAATTACTGCAGATGTGATAGTTATAGGTAACTGATGAACTATCAGGTTGATATGTTTTTGAAGTAATTGTTTTAATAGTTTTTCTAACCCATGTCTCATAAATAGTATAATCCCAATATTCATAAAACTCTTCAATATGTAGTTCATCGCCAATATCAAAGTTATAAATATCAAAAGCAGTTAAATTCGAAACGGTGTTACTTACCTGGCTTGCACCTGCTAATGTAAAGGTTGTTAGATCAACTTGTTCATCCTCAATGAGTAAGAATCTTTCAAAATTGCACCCTTTTACCAAGCCATAATGTTTGCTTATCCAGATTTCATCGGGTAAGTAGGTCATGTTGCTAAAATGTAACTGAAATACACGGATGGAGTCGGTGACACCAAGTATAGATTCTTCCCTTTCTTCAGCAAGTATGGCTTTAACCGTATCGGTGGCATTCTTAAAAAATATCCATTCTCCCTCAGGGTTCATCGGGAAAACCAACGATTCATTGTATCGGTTTTTAATAATGGTGCTGTCGGGATAATTGATAATCTCCTTCCCGAACCAGGGAGCACCATAAGGATTATAACACATGGATTCTTCATTGTAATTCAGCTCATGGAACCCGTAAAGTTCCAGCGTATCACCATTCTGATAGGTGGAATCAATCCGTAAGGCCCGGTATTCCTGGCCAACACTGAACATATAAGTGCCATCGGTGCGAACCGGACGCCAGTCCTGCGATTGGGCAATACCAACCAAACAAAGGAGGGAAAATATTAATGTGTTATTTATTTTTCTCATTGGTGAGGTTTTATATTAATGGGGTTTTAATTTTCAAAATAAAGATAACACAATCAATTGATTTCTTAACTATTGCTGTTTGATTTCAAGCTTTTAAAATAGATGCTCCTTACTATTTTGTGTCCAGAATCGAGGTAAAGCAATGAATATTTGTAGGCATAAACTTTTTCATCTAATATACTTAATGTTGTGTTAACTATAAAAAGCGGGGAGGAATCGTTTCACGCGGGTGTTGTTTATGGCTGAATTTTACTAAATTTAATCACTCAAGTACAATAATTATAACAAACTTAATCTCATGCAGGAATCCTTTTTACATTACCTGTGGAAATTCAAATTATACACAGGGCTATCGCTTGCACTCCCTGATGGTTCTGTGGTGGAAGTAATAAATCCGGGTAATCATAACCCAGATTCGGGTCCCGATTTTTTCAATGCAAAAATTAAAATAGGCGGAACTGTTTGGGCTGGTGATGTAGAGATACACGTGAAGGCATCTGATTGGTATCGGCACAATCATCAAACTGATAAGGCCTACCAAACAGTTATTTTACATGTGGTGGCAATTCACGATGCCGACATTTTTTATCCGGACGGAGAACCTGTTCCGGTAATGGTACTTCAATCTCCCGCAGGTCTTTATGAACAGTTTTTGTATTTGATGCAGAACAAAGGCTGGGTACCCTGTGAATTGTATGTAAACCGGATTGATGATTTTACCTGGTTGGGTTGGAAAGAGTCCTTGGTGGTGGAGCGGTTGAAGGAAAAATCGGAGGCGATGGCCGAAAGGTACCAACGGAATAACCACCACTGGGAAGAGACTTTTTATCAATCGCTGGCAGCAAATTTTGGGTTTAAAACCAATGCACAGCCTTTTGAAATGCTGGCCCGGAGTCTGCCTCAATCCTGTTTGGCCAAGCACAAGGACCAACTAAACCTTTTAGAGGCAATGTTTTTTGGCCAATCCGGTTTACTACCCGTGGATTCTAACGGTGAGTATGTCGGTCAACTAATATCGGATTATCAACATTTGGCCCATAAATTTGGATTAACCCCTTTGAATGGAAGTATTTGGAAGTTTTCAAAACTAAGGCCTGTAAATTTTCCAACCCTCCGTATTTCCCAATTTGCCTCGTTGGTACATCAATCCTATGCTTTGATGTCGAAAGTGATTGAAACCGAAAACCTCAGCGGCATTGAACCATTGTTTGAAGTAAAAGCTTCCCCTTTTTGGGATACCCACTTTGTGTTCGGGCATGCCTCGAAGCCGATGGAAAAGCAGCTGGGTACACAGGCTTTTCAAAACATTGTTATCAATACATTGGTGCCGTTCCTGTTTTTTTATGCAAAGGTCCATAACCAGCCGAGGTATTCTGATAAAGCATTGAACTGGCTGAACCAACTTCCACCGGAGCAAAATAAAATACTCCGGCATTGGGAGCAACTGGGGATTAAAAGTAGCCAGGCTTTTGATTCGCAAGCCTTGATACAGTTGAAGAACAAGTATTGCAATTACCGGCAATGTCTAAACTGCCGGATTGGGAATCAGGTGATCCAACATCGGTTTTAAAAAAAACCGGGATTTTTGGTCCCGGTTTCATTCATATCTTTTCCACAGAATTATTTTCCGTAAGTTGTTTCCAACTCATCTAGATATTGTTCCAGTTCATCAATAAGGTCCTCAAAACCTTCATCAAAATAAGTTTCCAAATCCGATTTCGAACCATCGGCAAATACTAAACGGAAATCAATCCAGTAGTCGGTTTCGGTAATGGTAACAACATCATAATTTCCAGTATTTGGATTGTATTCCCACGATTCATAAGTATATTCTTCAGATACAGGGTAGGCTTCCACCAAAGCAATAATATCATCGCTGTCGGCATATCTTAAGCTTAAGCTAACATATTGGTTAACCACTTCTACTCCGGCAGCAACAGCTTCTTCTTCCTGAGTTCCCCAATCGTATGTATCTTCGATTTCTTCCATTTTGGTCACCAGGTTCAGCACATCAATAGAACCTACCATCTTTAGGTTCATCAATTGGAACGAGGCATTACCGCTATTTACTACTTTATGGACATCAACTTCGGTACGATCGTAATATTCCTCTTTACTTACTTCCTGCCAGTACCATTCATAAGTTTCGGGGTTATATACTTCTACATAATAAGTGGTGTTGGCATCAATGTTTTCCTGTGTCCAGTTCCCTGCGGCATCAAGGGTAAAGCGCAATAAAACGTTTGTGCTGTGTTTGAATGAAAATTCGGTAGCAAATGCTTTATTGTCGGTGTTCGATGCCATAGCATACCAAACCCACTGTCCCATGGTCAATGTTGATTCAATTTTCGTTGGATACCCCTCGGTATTGTAATCAATGTTTACTACAAACGACAATACTTCGGTATCATCAACTTTAAGGACTGCAGAAACATCTTGTGGAAGGTCGCCATCATAACCTTCTATTGGGTTTGGCCCGGTATAGCCGGTATATGAAACCGTATATGAAGCATTGTTTACCGTTCCACCTTCAGTAGATGGAAATAAGAACACAATCACATCACCTGTTTGTGTATAATCCCACATCTCAAGTTCGCTGTTCCAGGTGTACACGCCTACCAAAAGATCATAGGCTTCCTGGATGGTTTCGGGGTCTTCTGCCGGATTAACCTGTAACGATTTGAGAACACTTTTCATGTCATTGTTCCGGTAGGTAGCAAGGGCAAATACAGGGGAAAATGCAATGGTCTTAGTTAAATCCACTTTTTTCTGGGTATTTGGGTTTCCTGCGAAAGGATCGGATAGGCTCATGTAATTTACCATTGAGATATTGGCCTGCATGGCAGGTTCATCTTCCATCACCTTCATTTCATCCAGCATATCGAGGCCGGTGGTTTCAATGTTGGTTTTGTTTTCTTCTACAGTAAGGTTACTGAAATCTGGCCCATCATCTTTAGGATCGGTACATGATGTAGCAACTGCCAAAATGGAAGCTACGGCCATAAAAAGAAATTGGTTCTTCATTTTCATAATTTTAAATTTAGATTTTACACTCGGGTTATTAATCACATTACATACAAAAATACGACATTATATCATACGTTTTTTTTGAAACATGCTACATTGACGGTAAACACCCTGGTTTGGTTGCCAGTGATTCAAATAATTTGATAAAACCGCAAAATACGATGTTTAATTGTGATAAAATACTACAAGCAACAGGTCAACAATTAGCGGCCTTTTAACAACCTTAATCCCGTAAGCCGCAGTGCAATTAACTATTTCATTTTCTTCATAGTCAACAGTACATCTGCGGATGTTAGGGAATAGTAACAATTTATAAAAGCACTAAAAACAATAAACTGAAGAACTTATAAATGGCCGCTTTTTTCAGCCGATTTAATTTCAGCTTCTAGTAAATCTTCCAGTTCTTTCTCTTTGGAATGATCAGCAACAAAAACCAAAACAATGGGTGCCATTTTATCGCGGGGAATGACTTTGTACGATTCAAATAAAATCAATTCTTTCCCTCGATTGGTAATAACCTGTCTACGGCGGCCGGAACCCTGATGAATCATCTGCGACCAGAATTCGGTGAATTCGTTTTTCGAGTCGTTGTCGTGGGTTACCAGGGCATCGTAAAATTTACCTCTCAGGTTTTCAATGTGGGCAGTATAGGTAGTGCTCATCGAAGGGCTGATGTCAATAATCCGGCTATCCATATCCAACTCGGCAAGCATCATGCGGCTTTTTATGGCTTTGATATAGGTATTCAGGTTTTCTTCCCTTTTGGCAGATTCCTCTTGGGTAGCTTGCATCTCTTCCAGATTTTGCCGCATCTCTTCTTCATGTTGGGCCATTTCATCGGCCTGATATTGTGATTGTTGAAGCAGTTTTGCTGTCCGGAGGTTGGTTTTAACACTTGAAATAACGGATGCTATATTTTCACTGAGTTTTTCGATGAATTCTAAATGATGAGGTTCGAATTTTTTATAGGAGAGGAGCTCAAAAACCCCCAAACAGTTGTCGTTGATGGTGATTGGAACAATGAGCAGGTTTTGAGGCCGCGCTTTATCTTGCATGCCAGGGGATAAAAGGACGTATCGTTCAGGGAGTTGTTCCAACAAAATGGTTCTGTTTTCTTCAATGGCGCGGCCCACTAACTCTTGGCCCGAGATAACCGATTTTTGCATCATCACAGGTTTTCCGTAAGCAATGGCAGCCTTCATCTCAAATTCTTCCTGTTGGGTAAAGTCGTTTTCCAATTGTTGATTTATGTACATGGCCCCTTGAGCCGCGTCCACATAATCAATCAGGTTTTGGGTTACATTCATGGTAAAGGCTTCCATATTGTCGTTGTGCTGCCTGATTATCTCTCCAAATGAGGCCAGCCCATGGGTAACCCAATTCCGTTTTTCATCTTCAACCCGTTTTTTCTCCTCTTCTAACTTAGCATTTTTGAGGCTGGCCTGCATCGACAACAGGGAATTTCCAAGCAAATCGTTTTCGCTCAATAACTGGTACTCTGCATCCAATTTCCCTTTCCCGATTTCCTGGGCAAATTGGGTGGCCGACTGTAACCCAACACTTAATTCTTCCATGGCTAAGGCCATATCGCTTATTTCATCCTTAATAGAGCTATTGATGTGTTCAATACTTTTAATCTCCCCTTTGGCAATTAACTGTAGCTGTTTTGTGGCTTTCGACAGAGGATTTGAAATGGATGAGGCAATGCCCATAATGATTACGGAAATAAGCACAACCGCAATAATCCCGATAAATAGTGAAAACAGGAAGGTACGGTTTCCGCTGTAATATAAATCGGATAAGGGTACACTTAATCCTACTGCCCAATAGGTTTGGCCCGAACCAACCTGAATGGGTTGAATTTTATATAGGCTTTTTAATCCTGAAATCGGATCTTTTGCAATAAAAGTGGGCATTTCTCTTTTTAGTGCGTTTTCCGAAACATGGTGTGCCTTTTCAATTTTTGGGGCATATGAGACAAAAGACATTCCCCAGACAGTGCTGTCGGTGTGAGAAATTAGTTTGCCTTGTTGCGTTAATACAAAAAGTTTACTCGAATTGACTGTGGTTTGTTTTGCAAAAGCACTCCGGAATTCATTCAAGGATAATTGAATGCCCACAACCCCGATAAACTGGTAATTTGAAACTACGGGCAAGGCAATTTCCATGATAACAATAGAATCGTTGGGATGGTGCCTTGCGGAAATAGTTTTGGGTTCAAAAACCATCTCCTGGAGGTTGTTTTTTACTTGTCGGTAAATTTCATTATAAGGTTCTTGGTTTTGTTGCTCCACCATTTTTATTTGCCCATTTTCCCTGATGGCTATAAACCGGAACCCATTCATGCTACCAGGTTGAAATCCGTTGGTTTGGCTTCCTTCGATAGGTTCAATGGTGTTGGGTTCACAAATGGTCCAAACAGAATAGTAATTTGGATTTCTTAAAAGTACATCGGAAAGCATGGCGTTGAATACCCCGGTTCGGTCCTGCGCCGGAATAAATTCATATTTGGCCAGTGCGACAGCCAATACATTGGCCGATTGCGAGGGTTGGCTTAAAACCTTTGCCGTGCTTTGAACCAATGCCACGGATAACCCGTCAAGAATTTTTCTGGAATTTTCTTCGGAGGAGCCTTTTAATCCGGTAGCGATAAATCCTAATGAAAAAATTGAAACAATGATGGTGGTTCCTAAAATGTAAACCAACATTTTTCCATTTATCCGAAGGTTTATTTTTTTCATCTTTCTACAAATTTTAAATTAACGCATGAGTTCCGACGGAGTGGGTCAGGTAGAATTTTAACTTCAAAACCCACGTGTTTTCAATTTACATTAATTGGGGACCCGCAAAACTTTTTTAAGTTCACTGTAAGCAAGCGACCAATATTTTGAAATAGATTTGAGCATACCAGTAATTTCGTTCAGATTTTTCTGTTCCGCCAAGAGTTTTTCAATATTCCGGAGGTTATCGTAAATCTGTTTCAATCCCAGATAACTCATCTTTGTTTTTAGGCTGTTGATTTTCGATTTTAGCTTGACATAATCGCGGGCTTTGGCCAACTGAAATATTTCTTCCAACTGTGAGGGTAAGGTCTCATAATAAAGCTTCAAGATGTTGTAAATCTTCTGCGAGTCTTTTTTGTAAACCATCTTCAGGTAGGTCAAATCAACAATGGTAAGCTCTTGATTGAGATCAATAACCGGAGACGATTTTTTCTTGATTTCAATTTTTTCACCTGTCTGGGCATTCAACACTCCTTCCTGAATTTGCTTAATCTTGCTTTCGGTTTTCTTTTGGTCGGTAATATCAATCCCAATGCAGATTACTTTTTGGATGATTCCAAAGCGGTCCTGCACGGGGAGGAATTTCTCGAGCAACCAATAATCTTCTTTGCCCGATTTGATATACTCAATCTGCTCCTGCTCTTTGCCATTAGCCAGATTTTCCCAAAAAGCCTGATGTTTCTGGAGTTCCGTATCATTCATGAATAAATCTGCCTTATGCTGTTTCCCGATCAACTGCGATTTCCGGGCCTTATAGATTTTCAAATAGTTGTCGTTCGCTTCAATAATACGGCCTTTCAGGTCAAATTCTAAAATGGGCATCAACAGTCCGTACCCTTTTATCAGAGCATTGAGTTCTTCTTCCCGTTTACGGGCTTCCTCTTGTGTGGCTTGCATTTCTTCCATCGTTTGCCTGATTTCTTCTTCCTGTTGCTCCAGTTCTTCGGCCTGTTTTTTTGCTTTGCTTAATAGCTGGGCTGTACGGACATTGGTTTTTACAGTTGCTACGGTCGAGGCAATGTTTTCGGCAATCCGCTCCACAAAATTTATTTGGTATTTCTTGATTTCCTTTAGCGACTCAATTTCTAATACCCCAATCAGTTCCTGGTTACTGATAAGCGGGACAACAAGCACTGATGCAGGTATGGAACGTCCCAACCCACTGGTGACCAGTGTAAAGTCATTGGGGATGTCGTTCATGAAAATGGTTTCCTTTTCCAAGGCGCACCGTCCAACCAGATCATCGCCAAACCTGATGTATTTCTTGTTGTATTTTTCTTTGCTAAACCCCAGGTACGATATTAATTCCAATTCGGAGTCGTTGGTGACATCTTTCAAATAAATTCCGCCCATGTGGGCTTCCAAATAAAGGGTGAGTGTTTTTACAATTTCGTAGGTTAGCACTTCTAGGTTTTGGTTGTCAACCCGGAGGACCTTGTTAAAAATGTTGATTCCCTGTGAAGCCCATTCCAGTTGTTTCTCCTCTTCTCTTCGGTTACTTTCCTCATCCTTGGCTTTTTTCAAACTATTCCGCATCTCGATAATGGCATTGCCAAGAAAATCTTTTTTGCCAAGTTGTTTAAACTCAAAATCATAATTTCCTTTTCCAATGTGATCGGCAAATTCGGTAACTTTATTCATCCCGTCGATTACTGTATTTACCGATTCGGCCATTTCTCCAATTTCATCATTTGATTTGTCTCTGAGTTTAGCGATTCCCAAAACCTCCCCTTTTGAAAGTTTGTTCAATATCTTCCGGGTTTTTTGGAGCGGAAGTACAAGAAAAATAGAGAAAGCAAACGTGATGATGATAAGTATCATTAAACCAATATACGAAACCTTATTCAAGATGCTTAATGAGTGTGTTACCTGAGCGTCAATTTCCTGCAAGGGAGCCTCAATTAAAATGGCCCAAGGGGTTTGGGTTTTCCCGATGGTAATTGAAGCCATCGAGAAATAAGAACTGTCATTTCCGTCAGCATCTTTAATAATAAAATTAGAGTTTTTGCCCGATTGAATCCGGTCCAGAATACTATACCGACTGGTTAAAAAGGTGTCGGCAATAACAATGTTTGTTCCAATAAGCTCTTTTTTCGGGTGGGCAATAATGTCGCCATTGAAGGAGAAAAACAGTATCCGGTAACCTTGTTCTTTGTTTAACGAATCAATAATATGTTGAAAATGTTCCAGAGAAAGGTCGATGCCGGTCAATCCTGCAAACTCATTATTTACAAGCATTGGGGCAATTAAACTGGTTTCAAGTATTTCGTCCTTCTTTAATCCGGTATAGGAATATTTATACGGATCGGTAATTGCCTCTTCGGGAACAAGTTTATACATGTAATACAGGCTTTCGGCGTTATCTCCATCTAAGTCGAGGGTATCGGTTTTGAGTTCAATTTCGCCCAAAGCATCGCGGTAAAAGGAGTGGGATACCCGGCCGTAAGGGAGTTCATACTTCTTATTTATAAATCTCAGTTCCCAGGTGTCCCAAACAGCAGTGTATGTAGGTTTTTTCTTGGCAATATCTATCAATATTTCATTTAAATAACCCCTTCGGGTAGGGTAGTCCTCTATTTTGATATTCTGAGCAATTTCCCCATAAGTGCGGATGATGTCAAAATCTTTTTCCAGCGATGATTTGATGATGGACGCATATTTGGTTGCATAGTTGTCGTTTACCAGCATGGTCTCCCTAAAGGCACTTTTGCGGTAACTTTGCCCGATGATTTGTAACGCGATGTAAAATATTGTTCCCGTGGAAATAACCACTAACAAAAGTATCCTGATGCTGAGCCAAAGCCTGATTTTCATACGATTACCATTTTTATTTTACAAAGTAGAAACCTAAATTCTGTTTCAGATTCAAAATCCTTTTATGGAAGGAATGATTCTCGTTACCAGAATCCGGTCAATATTTTGTGTTTTTGAAGATAACTCCCCAAATGTAATAAACAAAGCCAATAAATATGCAGATTTTTTTTGTAAATGCCTTACTATTTGGATTAATTTCCCGGAATCGGAACGTTATAGAAATAAAAAACCGGAAAATATCCGGCTTGTATTTTTTGTTTTTAAAATGGCCTGAACCCGATAATCTCCCTCACCTCCCTTAAAGTAACGCGGGCGCTTTCCCGGGCTTTCTCGGCACCCATGCGGGCAACTTTTGAAAGGTACGCCTCGTCCGACTTTATTTCGATAATCCGTTCCCTGATAGGGGCCGTAAAGTTTACAATATCCTCGGACAGTTGTTTTTTTAGGTCACCGTAGCGTATTTCGCAGGAGGCATATTTATCTTTAAAATGCTGCAGCGTATCGGGAGCCGAAACTTGTTCCATGATGGTAAACAGGTTTTGAATGGGTTCCGAAACCACTTGGTCCATAGCAGTGGGGCCGCTGTCGGTAACCGCGCGCATTACTTTTTTGCGGATGCTTCCGGCATCTTCGTATAAAAAAATACCGTTACCTTCCGATTTGCCCATTTTGCCTGAACCATCAAGACCGGGGATTTTAATCAGTTCCTGGCCAAAATTAAACGGGGCAGGTTCCGGAAAGAATTCATGCTTATACATGTGGTTAAATCGCCGGGCAAAATGGCGGGCCATCTCCAGATTCTGTTCCTGGTCTTTACCCACCGGTACTTTGGCCGCTTTATGAATGATGATGTCGGCCGCCATTAACACCGGATAGGTCAACAACCCGGCATTTACATTGTCAGGTTGTGCCCTGATTTTATCTTTGAAGGAGGTGGTACGTTCCAGCTCGCCAATATACGCGTTCATGTTAAGGAGCAAATATAACTCGGCTACTTCTGGCAAATCGCTTTGAATGTACAAGGTGCTTTTTTCAGGATCCAATCCGGCAGCAAGGTATTCTGCCAAAACCTGTTTAACGCTTCCGTGCAGGTCAGCCGGAGTGGGATGGGTGGTTAACGAATGGTAATCGGCAATAAAAAAATAGCAGCGCTGCTCTTGTTGCATCCGGATGAAATTTTTTACTGCACCAAAATAATTCCCTAAATGAAGGTTTCCTGTAGGCCTAATGCCGCTAACTACCGTTTCCATTATTTTTTTGTTTTCTATATATGTGGTGCAAAACTATAAAAAATGCACTCATTTTCCTGAATTTGGAGCGATTAATTATTTTTGGGGTTTCAACAGATAAGATTTCAGATATGGCTGAAAATAAACTATATGATCCCGCATTTTTAAAGCAACAGGCAGCTAAAACGTCCGGTAGTTCAAAAAAACACTTGAATAAGGTTAAAGCAAAACGCCCCCGCAAATTGGATGAATTGTTTCAATTGCTGCACAACCGGGTTTTTAACGAAATTGATTGTCTGAAATGTGCCAATTGTTGCAGGAACCTGGGGCCAAGGCTTACCCAAAAAGACATTGAGCGGCTGGCCAAAGCTGTATCGATGAAACCGGTTTCATTCATCGAAAAATATTTGAGGATTGACGAGGACCGGGATTATGTTTTTAAAGGTATGCCCTGCCCGTTTTTAGCCAGCGATAACTACTGCATGGTTTATGAAAACCGCCCCAAAGCTTGCCGCGATTATCCGCATACCGATGCCCCGAAGATGCTCACCTTACTGAACCTGGCATTAAAAAACCTGGAAACTTGTCCGGCGGTTTATTTAATTGTTGAGGAGTTGAAACAAATTCCTATAAATGAAATAAAATAGTATTGGACCTTTGCAAAATACCTTGCATCTACAAATCGCGGTGCGGCTATTTTGAAAAACGGGTGCAGGGTTACAAGGTATCAAGGTGGCAGGGTTATAGGGTTGAATGGTTAAAAAAAGGGATGTTGGAATATTGTAAATGAGTTATTTGGTTCATCATCAAATTTACTCATTAGCACATTTTCTCGTGTCTCATGCCTAGGAATCTACCGATCTATTGAAATTAGGTATTATCTCACTTTTTACAATGAGAATTACCCCTCCCTATTTTAGTGTTTCCTCCTATAAAATAGATAATTTACCCTCTTGCAGTAAGGAATAAAACAATTATAACTTTAACAAAAATTAAAGAGTATGGACGAGACTAAAACCCATATAATCCTGGTCGATGACAATGTCCAGTTCAGGGCGAATCTGAAAAATTATATCGAAAAAGAATTAAATTGCCTGGTCATTACCGAAGCCTCCGACGGTGTTGAGTTTTTAAAACTGCAGAATAAAAATGAAGCCGATATTATCCTCATGGATATTGCCATGCAGGAGATGGATGGGTTCGAGGCCACAAAACGGGCCCTTTGGCAGAATTTTCACCTTAAAATTATTGCAATTACCATGCATACCGAGAAAATGTTTCTTGCCCAATTACTTGAAACCGGTTTTAAAGGCTGCGTGTTCAAATCCGATGTATTTAAACAATTGCCCATAGCTTTAAAAACAGTTTTAGAAGGAAAATTATTTTTCCCGGAAGGAATTTCTATTTAAAAAACATGGTTTTTGTCTCATCTTTAGGTGGTTTCATAGCTTTATTTCCGGTAATTAAAAGGCAATTTATTAATGGTTTCAAAAAAAATTAATTTTTTTTCTGGTTCCGTGAACAACTAAACAATTTATTTGTTTGGCAACATGTGACCAAAAAAACCTTGGTTCGCAAACAACAATAAACCAAAATAGACTATTTTTTAATTAAAGCAACAGAATTACACGTAAGATGAAGATACCGATCTTTAAAAAAATCTTTCAATTCTACCTCGAAGGTTTTAAAAGTATGACTGTGGGCAAAAAGCTATGGGCTATTATTCTCATCAAGTTATTTGTCATGTTTGTGGTTTTAAAGCTTTTCTTTTTTCCAAATTTCCTGAAAAAGAACTTTTCGTCCGATCAGGAACGGTCAGAATATGTGTTGGAGCAATTAATTTCACCAAATAAATAATAATCTAATGGAAAGTATCGATTTATCAATGGTGGACTGGGCGCGCGGACAATTCGCGTTGACAGCCATGTACCACTGGTTGTTTGTGCCACTTACCCTTGGTTTGGGTTTTATTGTGGCCATTATGGAAACAATTTATTTTAGGACCGGTGATCCGGAATGGAAACGTATCACCAAGTTTTGGATGACCCTTTTTGGGATTAATTTTGCCATAGGGGTGGCCACAGGAATTATTCTCGAGTTTGAGTTTGGGACCAACTGGAGCAACTATTCCTGGTTTGTGGGCGATATTTTTGGGGCTCCTTTGGCCATTGAAGGAATTATGGCCTTTTTTATGGAAAGTACCTTTATTGCCATCATGTTTTTTGGATGGAATAAGGTGAGTAAAAAATTCCACCTGGCCTCCACCTGGTTAACAGCTTTTGGTGCCAATCTTTCCGCCTTGTGGATTCTGGTGGCCAACGGTTGGATGCAGTTCCCTGCCGGGATGCACTTTAATCCTGACACTGCCCGTAACGAGATGATCAGTTTCTGGGATGTTGCTCTGTCGCCTGTGGCCATCAACAAATTTTTACATACCATAACTTCGGCGTATGTATTGGCTTCCATCTTTGTAGTAGGAATCAGCGCGTGGTTTTTAATCCGGCAACGTCATGTGTTATTTAGCAAGCGTAGTATCATCATTGCTTCGGTGTTTGGGTTAACCTCAAGCGTGTATTTGGTTTGGTCAGGTGATGGTTCGGCCTATCAGGTAACCCATAAACAACCCATGAAACTGGCTGCCATGGAAGGTTTGTACGAAGGAAAACAAGGGGCCGGAATTGTTATCTTTGGGGTATTGAACAGTGATAAAAAATACAATGATGCGCAAGAATCACATCTGGTGAAAATTGAAGTTCCAAAACTGCTTTCATTCCTTGGTTACCGCGATGCTCAAGCATTTGTACCTGGAATTAAAGATTTGATGGAAGGTGGCTTTGAATATACCGATACAGATGGACAAAAAAAAGTGGCTCTTTCGGCTGTTCAAAAAATTGAAAAAGGAAAATTGGCCATCAAGGCATTGGCTGATTATAAAGAAGCCAAAAAAGCAGGAAATGATAGTGCTACTCAGACAAGCCTTGTTACCATGAACGAGAATTTTCAATATTTTGGCTATGGATTCTTAAACGATCCTGAACAGATTATCCCCCCTGTACCTATTACCTTTTATAGTTTCCGCATCATGGTGACCCTGGCCTTCTGGTTTATTTTGGTTTTTATCCTGGCTTTAATCTTTGTTTATAAAGATACCATCTTACAGCACAAGTGGTTTTTACGTTTGGCATTGCTTACCATTCCTTTGGCTTATGTGGCTTCACAATGTGGATGGCTAGTTGCCGAAATGGGCCGTCAACCTTGGGTCATTCAGGACATTATGCCTACGGTAGCCGCTGTTTCGAAGGTAGATTCGAGTGCTGTTATAATTACTTTCTTTTTGTTCCTTGTTGTATTTACCAGCTTGTTGGTGGCTGAAATTGGCATCATGCGCAAGCAAATCCAAAACGGTCCGAAAGAAGACTAAACAGGTAGTTTGAAATTGAATAAAAACATTAAAAATTTTTGACATGGAAGATTCGAGTTATATATTTTTTCAGCACTACTGGTGGCTATTGGTCTCCTTATTAGGTGCGATATTGGTTTTTTTGCTTTTTGTGCAAGGCGGGCAAACCCTTATTTACAGTTTGGGTAAAACCGAAGACAAACGGAAGGTTTTAGTCAATGCCCTGGGCCGTAAATGGGAATTTACCTTTACCACATTGGTTACATTTGGCGGAGCCTTTTTTGCATCTTTCCCACTTTTTTACTCAACCAGTTTTGGCGGAGCCTATTGGGTTTGGATGGCCATCCTTTTTTGTTTTGTGCTTCAAGCGGTTTCTTATGAATTCCGTACAAAACCCAACAACGTATTCGGGAAAAAAACCTTTGAACTGTTTTTGTTTTTAAATGGGTTGTTAGGTACGGTTTTAATTGGTACGGCGGTTGGTACATTTTACAATGGTGCTGAGTTTTCTGTTAATAAGATGAATTTAACCGATTTGTCGAACCCGGTAATTTCGCAATGGCAAACCCCATGGCATGGGTTGGAAGCAGTTCTCACATTTCATAATGTGGCATTAGGTTTGGCTGTTTTCTTTTTATCAAGGGTGCTGGCCAACCTGTATTTTATCAATGCTATTGAGGATGAGGAAATTATTCCTAAAGCCAAAAAGTCGCTTATAATTAATACCATTCCTTTCCTTGTTTTCTTTTTATTTTTTGTGATTGTTTTGTTGGTAAAAGAAGGATACGCTGTGAATCCGCAAACAGGTGAGGTTTATATGGAAAAATTCAAATACCTGCACAATTTCTTACAGATGCCAATCGTGTTGATAGTTTTTCTTTTAGGCGTAGTAGGCGTTTTGTTCGGTATCGGTTCGACCCTTTTCTGTAAGGTTACCAATAAAGGAATCTGGTCCGCTGGTGTTGGGACTGTATTTGCTGTTTTAGGCCTTTTGCTGGTAGCCGGTTATAACAATACGGCTTATTATCCATCGAACTTCGATTTGCAAAGCTCGCTGACTATTTTTAACAGCTCCAGCAGCAAGTTTACGTTAAAAGCCATGAGTGTTGTTTCATTGTTGATTCCATTTGTGTTGGCCTATATCGTTTATGCATGGAGAGCTATCAACAACAAGCCTCTTACACAAAAAGAACTTGATGAGGATAATGACCAACATGCCTATTAGTCAATTAATTATTAATAAGATAAAATTATGTATATCACATCTATATTAAGTTTTCTGAGCTGGCCGGTTCTCATTTATGTAACTTACCGGTTGGTGGTTTATGCACTGAATAAATATGAAAGCCCTGTAGAACAGGCTTAGTAAGATATAAAAAAGGTAGAAATACAAATTTCTACCTTTTTTATTTAGTATCAACGTGAGTTTTACGTTGGAATATCAAGCAATCAATATTTTAAAGATTAAAATTCCGGGGAATAGCATCCATGTTACTTCCTTGTTTTTTTATTGGTTGGGGCAATGTAAAAAATTAGTAATCCTTCCACCGCTCCGCAATCTCATCCAAAATAACCAGTATATTTTCAGGGTTATTTTCTGTGACCAACCGGGCACGGGTGGTTTTAAAATCGGGCAGGCTTTTAAAATAGTTCGAGAAATGCTGGCGCATCTCAAAAACACCGGTAATTCCGCCTTTCCAGTCTAAGGAATAGGAAAGGTGCCGTTTGGCCAATGCTATTTTTTCGGGTACAGAAAGCGGGGGAAGCAATTCCCCGGTCTTAAGGAATTGTTTTACATCGCGGAAAATCCAGGGACGGCCAATAGCTCCACGGCCAATCATGATGGCATCAACGCCAAAGTTTTCGAACTTTTCCTTGGCAATTTCGGGAGAGGTCACATCGCCATTCCCGATAATCGGAATCTGCATCCTAGGGTTCTTTTTAATTTCACCAATCAGGGACCAATCGGAAATGCCCTGGTACATCTGTTTGCGGGTGCGCCCGTGTACAGTCAATGCTGCAATGCCGCAATCCTGTAATTGTTCGGCCAGTTCTACAATGGGTTTGTGGGTTTCGTCCCATCCCAAACGGGTTTTTACCGTTACCGGGATGTGGACGGCATTGACTACTTTTTCAGTAATTTCGAGCAACAACGGGATATTTTGCAACAATCCGGCTCCGGCGCCCTTGCCTGCCACCCGTTTTACCGGGCAACCAAAGTTTAAATCAATCACATCGGGGTTGGCCTCTTCGCATCGTTGGGCGGCTTCTACCATAGCCTGTGGGTCTTTCCCATAAATCTGGATGCCCACCGGACGTTCTTTTTCGTCAATTTCAAGTTTTCGCAAGCTTTTTTCAGCATCGCGGATTAACCCATCGGAGGATACAAACTCGGTGTACATCATATCGGCACCAAATTCTTTGCAAAGGCGGCGGAACGAAGGATCGCTGATGTCCTCCATGGGGGCAAAAAATATGGGGTGTTCGCCCAGTTCAATAGTTCCGATTTTCATGGTTAGTCAATTATTTGAGCAATTTAGCTGATTTTTCTTCTTCTAAAACCAAGCTCATTTGGACTGGGGTTGAATAGGTTTTTACTTTCGTTGTTAATTGCGATTCGTTATTTTCTATTCTTTTTTTCATTGTTGAATTGGCAATACTATCACTCATTTCAAAATTTGAAAGTATGGCTTCATAAACAGCATTTCTATTATCCTCTTTTGCTCCAACATGGTAAAAGTGCTCTTTAGTTGAAATTCTACAATCTTTCCAAACTGAAAAAATATAATTGTTGGTGCGATATTTATTACTTAGCCATGTTGAAAGAATGTATTTTGCATTTGAATTTTTAAGACCATTATTTAGGGCTATTTCGTCCTCTTCCGACCAAGAATCAAAATAATCAACATGCCTTCCCAAATAGGGAGGGTCAGCATATACCAAATCCGATGGGTTAATTTGTTTTAAAGTTTCTTTGAAATCCTGATTCAAAAATGTGTAATCACTGTAACTAATTATTTCAGAGATATATTCAACCTGATTAGAAATCTTTGTAACCAAGGCCTGAGCAAATCTATTGGGTTTTCGGCAAAAAGGAACATTAAATCCCCCGTTTTTATTAAACCGCATCATTCCGTTAAAACAGGCACGGCTTAAAAATAAAAAATCGAGAGGGTTCCCATTTTTATTAAACCTATCTCTAACTATGTAATAATGTTCCCCATTCGATTTGAGGAGATTATTTCCTTCCTCAGTTAGAAAAGATTTGACAATGCCTGAAGAAATCTCTTTCGTTTGTAAAGATTTATAGAAATTTATTAAATGCGGATTACTATCACAAAGCAAAGCTGTTTTTGGTCTTACATTAAAAGCAACCGCACCAGTACCCATAAATGGCTCTACCCAACGTTTATATTCAATGCCATTTATGTTTGAGTTAATCCAACCAACCAATTTTGTTTTAATCCCTTGTGACTTTATGGGTGGGACAAAAATTTTTTCCATTATTTTCTTCGTTTAGCTCCTTTTACGACAACCTTATCGAATAAATCTGTTCGGTTTTTAAATTCCAGAAAATCCCAAATGTTTGTGATTTTAACAGATTTTCCATCTTTCATCATTGTCGCACTGCCATAATTCATCCAATATTCGTCAAACCAGTTTTCCCCAAGTTGACTAAAAACACCATTTCCATTTTTTAAATCTTCAATATCGGAAACCGAACCAATATTTGCCGTATTACCTGAACCTTGTCTGTCGCTTGCAATTTTCCATTTTGGTGCAGCAAAAAAATCAAAATCCTTTATTACAGAAGTAATTGATTTTAGGTTCTCAATTTTTGTAACCATTCTTTCTCCTATAGGATCTTGTAAGTCTCCATATTGTTCTTGAAGTTCATTTACTTGAAATATTTCTGTTTCGGACAATTCATTTTCAAGATCAACCCTAGTATATATAATCCCAAGACAGTAATGCCCCACATATTGATTGTAAGGAAATTGAATGTTTTTATCTTTGTTGCGTTCTTTAAAATAACCACCATGACTACCAAGTGTAAATCCCGCTGTCGTGTTACTTCTTCGAAAAGTTGTCTTTAAATCTAAAGCAAATTTTACTTTGTCACTTTTCTTATGAACAAAAGTTAAGTCTGGATACCAATTTTGATGTTCTGCAAGTATGATATTATAGCCAATTTTCTCAGCAAATCTTATGATTTCGGGAAAAATGTGTATTTCAAGAATTTTGGATACTATTTTTGTATCAGATGATATGGTATAGATGTTTTTGTAAATATCAATAAACCCCTTTATTGACCAATCTCCTGAATCGGTTGAAACATATTTTCTTAGGTCAACAACAAATTCTTTCAAACTATTTTCGAATTCAATCTTATATTTTTCCATTAAAATTTCTTTTTGCAAAGATAATCAATAATTCCCACCAGTTTGTTTGTCCTCTAGCCGTGATTGCTTCCACAAAAATAAGTTGCTCATTCCGATAATTAAAATTAAAACCTACTTTTGCACTATGGCAACAAAAATTACCCTTTATACCGATGGCGCAGCAAGCGGAAACCCAGGGCCGGGTGGTTATGGGGCGGTCTTGCTTTCGGGACCCTTCCGCAAGGAACTTTCCGAAGGATTCCGGCTAACGACCAACAACCGCATGGAGCTTTTGGCGGTTATTGTTGGTTTGGAAGCACTTAAAAATCCCGATTGTGAGGTAACCGTGTATTCCGATTCAAAATATGTGATTGATGCCGTAGAGAAAGATTGGTTGCAAGGTTGGGTGAAGACAGGTTTTAAAAAGAAAAAAAATCCCGATCTCTGGAAGCGTTATTTAAAAGTTGCCAGCCAGCATCGTATAAAATTTATTTGGGTGAAAGGCCACGCGGGGATTCCCGAAAATGAGCGCTGCGACCAGTTGGCTGTGGAGGCTTCACAAAAACCCGATTTACCTGTGGATAAAGCCTACGAAGATGGGACTGCCAGCGGGGAACTGTTTTAAAACTTTCATTTATTCAAACCATGTATAAAATTGCACTTTTTGCTTCGGGTTCGGGTACTAATGTGGAGAACATTGCCAACTATTTTCATCAGCATTCTTTGGTACAGGTAAGTTTGGTGTTGTCGAATAAAAAAGATGCATTTGTTTTGGAACGGGTCAAGCGGTTGGGTATCCCCAGCATGGTTTTTAACCGCGAACAATTTTATCAAACCAGTGAAATTGTAAATACGCTGGTAGAACATGAAATTGATTGGGTGGTTTTGGCCGGGTTCCTTTGGTTAATCCCCTCGGAGCTGATTGATGCATTTCCTCAACGGATTATCAACATCCATCCGGCATTGCTGCCCAAATACGGAGGTCGGGGCCTGTATGGCAATAAGGTGCATCAGGCGGTGGTGGCTCATCGTGAAACGGTAAGCGGTATCACCATTCATTATGTAAATGAACACTACGATACCGGGAACATCATTTTTCAGGCAAAAGTGGAAGTGCTGCCAACCGACTCACCTGAAGATGTGGCTAGAAAAGTACACCAACTGGAGTACGAACATTTCCCGAAAGTGATAGAAAAGCTGGTATTGGGACCTTATTTCCGCAAGCCACGGGGTGACTAATTGAATAACAATTGTTTGCCTTCTTTGTGACAAATTAAGTCACCCCGTGATTTTCAACGGTTTACCAGATGATTTGCGGATTTTAGGTGGGAAAAGAAATTGAAGATAAAAGCATTAAATAGTTATTATGGAAAGTTTTATATTCACAGGAATGGGTCATTCGGCAGGTAAATACCCCATTACCAACGAGTTTATTGCCGATGCCTTGCGCAAAAGCTTCTTGCGCGGATTTGATGAAACCCGTATGGCCAAAAGCAAAAACTATCTGGAATACAAAGAAACAAATCCCGATATAGGTCCGTTCGATTATTTTGTGCGCGAGAAGATGGGTTTTAACATCCGCCGACATGTTACACCTTTCCCGCCAACGGTGAAAAAACTGTATTATGCTGAATCCTCGTTGGAATTGGGGGTAAAAGCTGTTGAAAATGCTTTGAAAGATGGTGGGATTAGCCCCAATGAAATTGATGCTTGGTTTATCAGTACCGTATCGCCGCATCAAAAGGCTCCGGGAATTGCAGCCGCAATCAAATCGCATTTTGTGGGATTCAAAAATTTTACTCCTGCTTTTACCCTGACTTCGGGCTGTGCCGGGTTTAACATCAATTTGGAACGGGCTATCGAATATTTTAAGGCACACCTCCAGGCAAAACACGTGGTGGTGGCTCACACCGAAACCATGTCGTCGTTCCTTACCCAAAGGGTAAAGTTTGTCCCGTTTGTTACTTTTGCCGATGGTGCCGCCGCTGTGGTGCTTTCCAGAGTTGAAACCGATTCTCCGCAAGGGGTTTTGTCCATCAACAATTATCAGGATATGCGGATGGTCGATTTTGTAGGTGTCGATAAGCACTGGAACCTGTATATGGACGATTCACTGATAAAAGATCGGGCGGTGGAAAATATTCCCCTGGCATCGCGCGAAGCCCTCCAAAAAACCGGGTGGGACATTGAAGAAGTTGACTTATGTGTTCCGCATCAAACCGGGAATGCCATTCTGCTTCCTTCGGCCGAAGCCCTTGGACTGCCCACCGAAAAGGTGTTTTTGGAAGCCCAACAGGGATTTGGGAATATTTCCGGGGCTACTGTTCCTATTGCTTATTCCATGCTTAATGAGCAAAAAAGGCTTGTGCCCGGAATGAAAATCCTTAGCCCGATGGCTGGAGTTGGTGGTAATTACGGGGCTTTTACCTATAAAGTACCCGATGCAAAACACTTAAAACTTTCCAGCAACTACCTGTTTAGTGCTGATTTGAAAGGAACTACCGCCTTGCTTTTAGGGGCCAGCGGCACCTTGGGTAAAGAAATTGCCTTTGATTTAATCCGCAGGGGAGCCAACGTTTGGTTGCATTATAACCGGAATGTAGAACAAATCCATTCCATTGAAGCCTTTGCAAAAGAACAGGGCGTAAATGTAAAAAGCTCCCAAGCCGATTTTAATGTACCCGAAGAAGTTGAATTGTTAAGCCAATTTATTGCCAATTCGGGGCAAACCATAAATTTCTTTATCAACGCTGCCGGAGTACTGATGAGCCGGAAGGAAGGAAAGGTATTGAATGTGAATCATTACGCACCTCTGCAATTGTTTAAAAAAGTTCTGCCTGTGCTGAAAGGCTCGGCTCTTTTTGTAGGAGCTGCCGCCGAAGATGTAAGCGTGCCCGAAATCCACCCGTTTATCTCCGCCAAACGCAGCTTACATGGGGTGTTGGCAAGCATGTCGGGCGAGCTATTGAAAACCGGGAATTATTTGGTGTGGTACATACCGGGAATTCTTAATGGGGGAATGCTAAGGAACATCGACCCAAAAGCGTTGTACCAATTCTCGGTAGAGATTGGGCAGGAAAAACCTTTGGAAATTGCAGAAACGGCCCATCGGATAGTAAGCTCGCTTTACATTCCCAAAGTTGTAGGAACTCATCATTCATACGAAAACGCGTTGGTGGTCAAACGCGATGGCTATCAAATGGAGGTTGATGTGTAAAGAAAAGGCTTAAAGTAAAAAAACAAAGTGATAAAAGGGGTTATGAACGTTTTCCTTTATCAAAACACGATTTCAAAAAAATATTTATCAGATGGGAACTATCGGAATCAGAAATTATTAACTTGACGAATATTATTATAGCTGTCAAATTAACTTAACAACACAGTTCCATGCAATCAAAGAATGTTCCATTTTATGCGGGCGTTATGCTTTTGGTAATGCTGGCAGTTCCTGCCTTGGCCAATAACAATGCGGTTTCTATAGAACTAACAGGCTCCTCAAAATTTGCTTTTTGGGCTTTTTTATTGGGTGGTTTTAGCGCCTTATCTTTAGTTCTGGGTTCTGCTTTAGGGTTGCTTTGGCAGCCAAAACCTATTATTACAGCGGCATTCACCGCCTTTGGTGCCGGTGCCCTTTTAGCAGCGCTGAGTGTAGAACTGATTGCACCTACCGTAATGGAATTTGTGGGGCAAAGCAGTGGGGGGTTTCATGAAACCGATGGGCACAAACAATCGCTGGAATTTATTTTTCTTTTAGTTGGTTGTATTGCCGGGGGGTTTTTGTTTTTCTTCTTGAATGAAGCCCTTAACAGCCAGGGAGGTTATTTGCGTAAAGTATCTACCACCATTTCATACCTGAACCACAAGCGGAATCACCGGTACCGGATGGCTATTAAAAGGCTTTCAAAAATCAAGTTGTTCCGTTCCATTCCTAAGTCGCATTTGCCTGTGTTGGTAAAACATTTGCGGCATGCCCATGTGAAACAGGGAAAAGAAATTTTCAAAAAAGGGGAATATGTCAATCGGGTAATTATTATCGAAGAAGGAGAGGTAGATTTAATAGACAATGGAACTTTTTTAGAAACCATCAAGGCCGGGCACATGATTGGGGAGACTTCTCTTTTGTACCATGAGCCAGCAACTTTTTCGGCGGTTGCAAAAACACCCCTGAAAGTTTTTGAATTTAGCAAATCCGATTTCATGAACTTGCACGATGACTGCCCGGAATTACAAAAAGTTATGGAATCAGAATCCTCATTGGAGCTTATGGCTGAACATAACCATCACACCGAAAACCATCATATTCATCCCGACGAATGGGCGCAGGCCGCCTCGGAGCATTTGCACCCGGTAAGTTATATGCCTTCGCAGACTGAGATTAATGATGCCGCCAAAAAGCATAGTTCGGCACCACTTTCCATTTGGCTGGGGATTTTCCTGGATGGCATCCCTGAAAGTTTTGTCATTGGCGCCGGGTTTTTAATCATTCTTTCGGCCAAAATCGGGCAAGGAGCCGTAGCTTTTGCCGATGTAATCCCATACACCTTAATTGCCGGCCTGTTTTTATCGAACTTTCCCGAAGCCATGTCGAGTACCATTGGCATGAAAAAAATGGGATGGAAACCCTTGAAGATTTTAGTCCTGTGGACATCGCTTATGGTAATGACCGCTGTTGGGGCTGCCTTTGGTTATTTTTATGGAGCAAAAATCCCTAATTACATTGAAATTGGAGTGGAAGGTCTTGCCGCCGGGGCCATGCTCACCATGATTGCCCAAACCATGATTCCTGAAGCCGTTCACATAGGCGGAAACCGCATTACCGGACTAAGTACCCTCATTGGTTATTTGGCCGCGGTGGGTTTCAAAGTATTTGAATAAATTGCATCCGTGCCTCTTTTATGATGTTAAAGTGCACCCCTTTTTTTTATTTTGAAAAAAGATTATAGCTTTGAGTTGTTAATGAAACAAACACTTATAAACCCCTTAACTTTATTATTTTTATGAAAACCAGCTTACTAACTAAATGTCTCATCTTTATTGGTGCTTTTCTCTTTTTGTTTTCTTCATGCGGTAAGGACGATACCAACTCCGACAATATCATGGTTAATGAATGGATTTTTGATGTGATGACCGAAGTCTATTTTTGGTACGATGAGATACCAACTTCCATCCGGCGCGGAACAGAAACTGCCCCCGAAGAATATTTTAACAGCATGCTTTATACCGAAGAAGATGAGTGGTCGTTTATTACCGATGATTATACAGGGTTGATGGCCGAATTTGAAGGAACTCCCAAAACCCTTGGGTTCGCTCCGGCATTTGGTCAGTTTACCGGAACCAATGATGTGTTTGCGGTGGTTCAGTATGTTTATGACAATTCGCCCGCCGAAAAAGCTGGTTTGAAGCGGGGCGACATCATTCTTAAAATTAATGGCACACAGTTAAATACTACCAATTATGCCGATTTAACATTCAGCGATTCCTATACTGCAACTTTAGGTGAATATAGCGGAAGCGGAATTTACGAAACAGGTAATACGGTAACAATGGCGGCTGTTGTAATGGAGGTTAATCCATTTTTGTTGGATACTGTAATTACCGTGAATGACCAAAAAATTGGTTATATGGTTATTACAGAATTTACCAACGAAGAAAATTTTACCAAATATGGTGAGCCTGTTTTCCGTTCGTTGAAATCGCAAGGAATTAAAAATTTAGTAGTGGATTTGCGTTATAACCGTGGAGGTGAGATGAATGCATCCATTTGGTTGGCTTCGGCCCTAGCTCCTTATACCGATACCTGGAATCAGCAGGTTTTAGTTAAACTAACATACAATGATCTGCTTCAAGACGACGCGGATCAAAATAACCAATCTATCTACCGGTTCCAAACCATTGCTGAGGACAACCTGGATTTGAACACGGTCTATTTTTTAACCACACATTATTCCACAGCTTCGGCCAGCGAACTGGTGATTGTGGGGCTTGAACCCTACATGGATGTGATTCAGGTGGGCGAGAATACCTATGGCAAATATACCGGTATGTGGGCCATTCCCGATACCGAAGAACCCGCGCGCCACAACTGGGGAATATTACCCATTGTGATGAAATACGCCAATGCCAATGGAAAAACCGATTTCAAAGAGGGTTTGGTTCCCGATTATTATTTGGAAGAAAACCCCTTTGTAGATGTCCCTTTTGGTGACTTGGACGATCCTTTGTTTGCCAAAGCGGTAAGTTTAATTAGTGGTTTCTATGTTGAATCTGATTTCAAGAATCAACAGGTTCCAATGGATTTGGTTTTAAAAAGTTCCCCAAAACAGCAGCTAAAAAGCAACCTGTTGGTCCCAAGGAAATAAAACAGGATATCCAAATTTTTAGGGGAATGGGAAAAATTCATTGAATTTTTCCCATTCCCCTATTTCACCTTAATAGTGTCCCCTTTTTGGATGATAATCACCCGGGTGGTTTTAATTTTTTCAATCATCTCTTTTAATTCCTCTTTCAGTTCCTGAAGTTCCGGTTCGGTTTTTTCTTTCAGTTCGCGGGTCCCTTTTTTAATTTCATCAACCGTCTGATCCATGTTAAACTCGCGCCACTGCTCTTCCATAGTCTGGCTCAATTTGTTGAACAGGCTGTCGATATTGATTTCAATCTGTTCCTGGCTGTACCAGTTTTCGTCGAACGATGCTATTTCATCCTCCCGGGGTTTCCAGTATTTATCATCAATATTGAACACATATATTTCGTGCAAATGATCGGCATCCAACTGAATAGCCTCTGTTGAATAACGCGACAGCAATTCCTCGATTTTCAGGGTAGCCTCTTTGGAATTGCCTGTAATGGTTGTGTCTATATATGTTTCATCGTTATGGATTACCTGAACCTGAATTGTGTGGTTTTTAGGCTGGGCGCAACTGTTCAACATAAGGGTTGTGAACAAAACAGCGAAAACGGGGTGATTTTTCATAAACGTGGTTTTAAGGTTTGGCACTAAGATGCGAATTTATGAAAAAGGTAGCTTCTTGGCAATTTGTTAACATCTTATCTTTTGGGCCAAACCAAAAATAGGAGAGATTCATTAGTTTTGTGATCTTTAAAAAAACAAACATTGGCTATCGGCGAAAATGATATTGTAAAAACCCCCTTGATGAAGCAGTATTACAGCATCAAGGCCAAGCATCCCGATGCTATTTTGCTTTTCCGGGTGGGCGATTTTTATGAAACTTTTTCCGAAGACGCCATCAAAGCATCCGAAATTTTAGGCATCACCTTAACCCGTCGGGCCAACGGTTCCGCTTCGTTTGTGGAACTGGCCGGGTTCCCTTATCATGCCCTCGATACCTATTTGCCCAAACTGGTTCGGGCCGGGCAACGGGTGGCTATCTGTGAGCAACTCGAAGACCCCAAACTCACCAAAAATATTGTCAAACGGGGCGTAACCGAATTGGTAACTCCGGGCGTTTCAGTGAGCGATAACATCCTCAACCATAAGGAAAACAATTTTTTAGCCAGCGTTTATATCGAACGTAGCTTGGCGGGAGTGGCTTTTTTAGACATTTCGACCGGAGAATTTTATACCTCCGAAGGAAGTTTTGAATACATCAATAAACTGCTCCAAAGCCTCAAACCCAAAGAGGTTCTGTATGAACGGAACAAAAAGGAGGTTTATTTAGAGCATTTTGGTGCAGGCTTTTACAACTATCCGCTCGATGAATGGGTTTTTACCGAGGAGGCCGCCCACGACCGGTTGCTGAAACATTTCGAAACCCAGTCGCTGAAAGGTTTTGGCATTGCCAATTTAAAGTACGGTATTGTGGCTTCAGGTTCTATTCTGCATTACTTAGATATTACCCAACACCTCCAGATTGGTAACATTACCCGCATCAGCCGGATTGCCGAAGAGGAATATGTGTGGCTCGATCGGTTTACCATCCGCAACCTGGAACTGTTCCATTCGATGAACGAAGAGGGCAAAACGCTGATCGATGTGCTCGACCACACCCTTTCGCCCATGGGTTCACGGATGCTCAAGCGATGGATGGCACTGCCTTTAAAAAACATCAATGCCATTAACGATCGGTTAAGTATGGTTGAAAGTTTGATTACCGATGCTACTCTGAAGAATGATCTTTCCGTTTACCTGAAACAGATTGGTGATTTGGAGCGGTTGATTTCGAAAGTGGCTTTGGGGCGTATTAACCCGCGCGAGGTAATCACCCTGAAAAACGCGCTGGAGGCCATTGAACCCATCCAATCGTTCTGTTTGCAGTCGTCGGTTCCAGGGTTGCAGCGGTTAGCTGAACAGTTGAACCCGTGCAAATCGATCAAAGAAAAAATGGAACAGGAGATGCATCCCGATCCGCCCACGCAGGTGAACAAAGGAAACGTGATTGCCAATGGCGTAAATTCCGAACTCGATGAACTCAGGAATCTGGCCTTTTCGGGCAAGGATTACCTGATTGATTTGCAAAACCGCGAAAGCCTCCGGACCGGGATTCCATCGCTCAAAATCAGTTTCAACAATGTATTTGGCTATTACATTGAAGTTCGGAACACGCACAAAGATAAAGTCCCGGGCGACTGGATACGGAAGCAAACCTTAGTGAGTGCTGAAAGGTATATTACCGAGGAACTGAAAGAGTATGAAACTAAAATTCTGGGTGCCGAAGAAAAAATACTGGAACTGGAATCCCGCCTGTTTAACGATTTGGTTTTCCGGCTAACCGAATATGTTCCTGCTATACAACTCAATGCCAGCTTGCTTTCAAAGCTCGATTGCTTATTGTCGTACGCTACCGTGGCTATTCAGAACCGCTATTGCAAGCCGTTAATTAACGAGAGCAACATTATCGACATTATTCAGGGGCGGCATCCAGTAATTGAAACACAAATGCCCGCAGGCGAAGAATACATTGCCAACGATGTGCTGCTGAACCAGCACGACCAGCAGATTATGATCATTACCGGGCCTAACATGGCCGGGAAATCAGCCCTGCTCAGGCAAACAGCCCTGATAGTTTTAATGGCCCAGATGGGTTCTTTTGTTCCGGCTCAGGCGGTCAATTTGGGTTATGTCGATAAAATATTTACCCGTGTGGGCGCTTCCGATAATATTTCAGTGGGTGAATCCACCTTTATGGTTGAGATGAACGAGGCGGCCAGCATCCTGAATAACATCAGCGACCGGAGCCTCATCCTTTTGGATGAACTTGGCCGGGGAACCAGCACCTACGATGGAATCAGTATTGCCTGGGCTATTGTGGAATACATCCATGAGCATCCACAGGCCAAGGCCAAAACCCTTTTTGCTACTCATTACCATGAACTGAACGAGATGGAGAAGTCGTTTAAACGGGTGAAGAACTTTAATGTTTCGGTTAAGGAACTCGATAAAAAAGTGATTTTTCTGCGGAAGCTGAAACCGGGTGGAAGCGAACACAGTTTTGGGATTCACGTAGCCAAGATGGCCGGAATGCCCAAAAGTGTCGTGAACCGTGCCGAAAAAATTTTGGTGGAACTGGAAGAAACCCGGCGCAAAAAAGATATTGATCAGGAGGTAAAAGAGATTGCCAAACACCGCGAAGGGCTTCAGTTAAGCTTTTTTCAGTTAGACGATCCGGTGCTGAAACAAATCCGCGACGAAATCAAGCACCTTGATATAAATAACCTAACACCGATGGAGGCGTTGAACAAACTCAATGAGATTAAAAAGCTCACAGGGATTTAGGTTTTATATTGATTATGAACAATTCAAGCCATGTTCTGCAAACGCCTTTAAGTTTCCTTTAACGCCAAGATTTAAACGGTTTGTTTTATTGATGAATCCCGGTACGAAGCGGCTCCCCATCTTGCAGTTGTGCATTTACACAAAAATAGGCTGCACAGTGAGGTAAAACGCCATGTTAATTGGCTAAAAAAAGAATGGCAAAACCGGTAACAATACCCATCCCGGCTCCCAAGATACCTTGGCGGACAACCTTTTTCCTAACACCCTCTTCTAACCCCATCAAATAAAATTCAGAGGGGCCGGGTTGGTCAATCTGCTTTTGAAGCTGGGCGGCCGATGGCGATAACATTCCGATGAATCCTGAATAAGCGATAGGAATTAAAGCCCCAGCAGGTAATGTCGTGCTGTTTTCGCCAATATGGACAGTGGATTGAGGAACCAATGCTCCCGCCAAACCAGCCGTATATCCCCCTAATGTGTACAAAGGGGAAATATGGAGTTTCCGGGCATCGGAAAGCCCTGTAACAAATTGTTTCATCTCGGTTTGCGATAATACATCTCCAAGTTCAGGCCTGGGTTGGTAAAAAATGGTTTCGGTTAAATCCTGATCAATGATGGAGAACACTTCATCTGCATAAATATCCTTTACCCGGCCATTCTGTTTGATGAAAACAAAGGTTGGGTTTTCTTGTGTGGAAGAATCAATGTAGAAACTTTGAACCTGAATCTTTTTGCCATTCATCAGCCATAGGGTCTTAAGTTGACCAAGACTCATAAATGGAAGAAATCCAAGTACGAGTACCAAGATTAGAAATGGACAGGGGGTTGAAAAATTTGCCTTCATGTGGGGACCTTTATATTTACCTCAAAAATAATCATATCTCATGGTAATCGGTTGTTCATGGCTCATTTTTTTGAACCGTTCCAAAAATACGCCAGCCATCATTTGCAGAAGCATTCGGCAAAAAGTTAGCACCTATTTTTCTGGCCATCCTCATGTTTTTGCTCACATGTAGGGCAAGTTGATTGTCTTTTTTAACTAAGCGAAATAGAACGAATCCTCCCTTTTTTAAAGTTGTTTCCAATTTTTTGGTTTACCTTTAGTTGTAGTAAACTAAATGGTAATCTTATGAAAAAGTTTATCCTGATTTTTACAATTAGCCTTTGGGTTGGATTCTCAAACACAGCTATTTCTCAAGTAGTTACCGATTCAACCTCTATTTGGCGGATTATTACCGTTGATGGAAATGAGTTTGTGGGAACTATAGAAAAAAAAGATGCAACGATTATTGTTGTTACCTCACCCATTTATGGCGAATTGGAATTGCATACTGCCGTCATAAATAAAATGGAGCCAGTTGATCAAAAACAGTTCAAAGGAGGGGAACTTTGGCCTGATAATCCCCAATCGAGCCGTTATTTTTGGCAACCCAATGGTTATGGCCTAAAAAAAGGCGAAGGTTATTTTCAAAATAACTGGGTGTTTTTTAACCAGGTCAGTTATGGATTTTCCAATTATTTTTCGGTGGGTTTAGGTATGATGCCATTGTTCCTTTTAGCAAGCCCGGCAACCCCTGTCTGGATAACACCAAAATTCTCGGTTCCGGTAGTAAAGGATGTTATTAATGTGGGTGGCGGTGCCTTAATTGCAAGTGCTATTGGTGAGGAGGCCGATCCTTTGGGTTTAGTATATGGAGTAGCCACTTTTGGTAACCGCAACACCAATTTGAACTTTGGCATGGGGTATGGTTTTGCCGAAGGTGAATGGGGCAAGATACCGGTATATACCCTTAGCGGGATGATCCGCGTATCGCGCAAATCCTACATGTTGATGGAAAATTACCTGATTAGCAGCGATAGTGAAACAGTCACTTTGATTTCAGTGGGTGGGCGGACAGTTTGGCCTAAAGTTTCTGTTGATTATGGGTTGGTTATACCCGTTTATGAAGAGATGGAGAATCTTGTAGCTTTGCCCTGGTTAGGCTTTGTCATTCCTTTTGGTAATCTTTAAAGCATGGTATTTGCCGAGTTAGAAATTGTGGTTCCTACCTTTTTGGTCGATACCCAAAAGTGCCGAAAGAACATTGTGCGGATGCAGGCAAAAGCCCAACAGCACCAATTGGCGTTCCGGCCTCATTTTAAAACGCACCAATCCGAAAAAATCGGGTTCTTATTCCGTGACCTTGGCATCACCCAAATAACAGTTTCTTCGTTCCGGATGGCTCAATATTTTGCGCAGCAAGGTTGGAGAAACATTACTGTGGCATTTCCTGTGAATATTTTGGAAATTGAAGCAATCAACAAATTAGCAAAACAACTGAAACTACACGTGTTGGTGGAATCGACAGAAACGGTTGAACTCCTGAACAGTTACTTGCAATACATGGTGGGGGCCTATGTAAAAATTGATAATGGATACCATCGCACCGGAATGGATGTTGTCCACATTGAAAAAATTTCGACAGTGGTTGAGGCCATCGAACAAAGCTGTTTTTTAAATTTTGCCGGGTTTCTCTCCCATGCCGGAAACACCTATCAGGCTAAAAACAAACAGGAAATTGCCAAAATTCATTTGAATAACATCAAGCAGATGAACTTGTTGAAGAATACGTTCCTAGGTAAGTATCCTGAAATGAAGCTATCCATAGGCGACACCCCGTCGTGCAGTTTGATGGAACGCTTTGAGGGGATAGATGAAATCCGTCCGGGCAACTTTGTGTATTACGATGCCATGCAATTACTGATTGGTTCGTGCCAATTAGAGCAGATTGCCGCCTTTGTGGCTTGTCCGGTAGTTGCAGTTCATCCAGAACGTAATGAATTGGTCATCTACGGAGGCGCCGTGCATTTTTCCAAAGAGTCGATGGATCACCATGCTTATGGGATTTGTTTTGGATTGGTGGTTGAGGAATTGGTTAAAGGATTGCAACTAATGGATGGCTGTTATTTGAAAAAGATATCGCAAGAACATGGGGTAGTTCACGTTACCAAAGAATTTTTGGCACACAAACCTGTGGGTTCAATTATTTATCTAATCCCTGTTCATTCTTGCTTAACTGCAAATTTAATGAAAGAAGATACCCTGTATTTGGAATAATCTAAAATCCGCAAATCATCTGGGAAACCTTTGAAAAAGTCACGAGATGACTAATTGAACAACAATTGTTTGCCTTCTTGTGTCAAATTGAGTCACCCCGTGACTTGCGGAAATAAGGATAAAAAACTTAATATCTGTCCATTCTTCCTATTCTTTCCCATTATTTAGTATCCGGAAGGCTTAAAATAACGCCTTGCCCGTTCCCCATCATGTACGTGGGGAGTTTACCGTCCCATTTGTTTATCCATTCCAGCTGGATAATCTTCGGATTCATACTCAACGAATTTCCTTTTATCTGAAGAGCTTTCGCTTCACCTTCGGCTTTTTGAATGGCAATGTTTTTCTCAATTTCGGCCTGTTTCAGTTGTTCTTCTTTTTGTTTGGTCACCTCTACCAACCGCATGGCTTCCTGTTCGGCCAGTTTTTTGTTGTTAATAGCTACTTCATATTCAGCATTATAATACACTTCGCGCAAATCAATCTGTTCTAGAATTAGCTTGTATCCAAGAATTTCTTTTTTCATGCGTTCTTCTACCCGTTGCTGAATCTCTTCCCGTTTGATACTGTAAACCTCGATGGGCGAATAATTTGAAACGGTGAGTGCTAAAGCCGATTTTAATTTGGTGCGTATCACATTGTCTTCGAGCCACAGATACCTTCCTGAATTTCCACCGTCATTTTCGGTCACATTTTGGTAAATCCAACTGGCTTCATCCGGCGTTATGCGCCACGATACAGAAACATCAAAACCCACTTTGATACCATCTTTGGTAGGTGCCCAAATAGCATCGGAATTTGGCTGGGAGCCTTCATTAGTGGCATTTGCACAGGTGTAAACCCAAACGGTCTTATCCATTTTATGAACATCGTTCCATGGGGCAACCAAGTGCCACCCCGTGTGAAGTTCTTCATCTTCTACCCCAGAAGGTGTGACAAGTACCCCTACTTGTTGGGCATCAATTAAAACAATTAACGATAAAAGCAGCACCATTAAAAAACCGCCTATTAACGCCGGAAGGTGTAAGGGTAAAATAATTTTGAAGCCACTGGTTCTATGTTTAGTCACCATGGCTAAAATGAACCCAATAATTCCATAGAGGAATAAAATCCAAAAAATAATTTTTAAGAAGGTCATAAGCTTTGTGTTTAAGTTTTCCTACTCTTTTAAGGCTTTTCGGCATCGGCCAATAAATAGCTAAGGTAGTTTTTTTAAACAAATTTCTGACATGCCATTATTCAATAAATGTATAGCAGCAGAAAAAAGAACTATTCCGCGGGTTCATAAAAAGGCGCAGCAAGAAAACCTATATTGCAAAAATGGTTATTACTTATTTCGGTGCGAACCATCGCAAAAGGGTTTATTCGCCGATTTTCCACAACGGCACAAAAAAACCTTGTCCATGGTGGAAAGTACCTGCCCTTCCACTCCTTTAACGGTGAAATTACCCTCAACCATCAGGGGTCCGTCTTTAATGGCTGTTACTTTGGTTTTATCTGGTGAATTGTTCATACAAATTGTTTTTAATAATTATCGGGAAAGAACCCCTTTTTGTTATGGGAGCCATCACAAAAAGGCTGGTTGTGGCTCATGCCGCATCGGCAAAATGAGGTGATGCTCTTTATTTCCTGCTCGGTACCATTGGGTTTTATTACGGTAAAATGTCCTTCGGCCAAGATAGGGCCATTGCGCATGATACTAAAATGCACTTTCTCCGCTTGGGGAGGCTTCGACGAAGGGGTACTTTCAGCATCGGCACCGGCAGTATTCCGCTCATAGGTTAGCGCATCGGTGGGGCAGCGCTCAACAATATCAATAATTTGTTCGGTTGAAGCCTGGCTCAAGTCTATCCAAGGCCTCCGCGAAGGGTCGAACACCTTGCGGAGTTCCCTGAAACAGGTTCCGGCATGAACACATTCTTTTGGTTTCCAATGGACGGTTATTTCGCCGTTTGTATAACTTCTGTCGTTTTTTTCCATTTTTCAGTAGTTTGAGAAATTGTTTTTCACGTTTTGTTTTTCTTAAATTCCGCCAGTTATTCGATGACTATAAAATCATTATTCTCTTATTCCCTTTGAATCAATGTTAGAGTTATGGAACAACCTTTATAAGTTAAGGTTCGCGAATCCATCCACTTTTATTGAATTTTTAAGAAACTATCGGTAACCTGGAATTTTCGTTCGTCAACCATTCAAGGGCAAAGGCCACTTGTTCAGGATTCCCCAGCAAATAAGCAATGTCTCCTTCCTGCAATTGGGTTTCGGGTCCCGGAGGACCAATGATGGCCTCACCACGTTTTAGGGCCAATAGGGTAACCCCCATTTGTTTGCGTAATTGCAGTTCTGCCAAGGTTTTGTTTTTAGCTACGGAATGGATAGGTATTTTTACAGCTAAAATATCAATATTTGGAAGCTGATCTATGATGGTGGGCTGATTCTTCAGGTCTTTTTCACGGAAAATCCCGTAATAATCCGTCCGGATTTTGGCCAATACCTGGTTGATTTCTTTTTCGGGCAACAGCCGTTTCCGCAAGACATGGCTGAACAACTCAATGGCGATTTCAAACTTTTCGGGGATGACCTGATCGGCTCCAAACTTATAGAGGTATTCAATATCTTCAATATATTTTGCCCGCATAATAATGTAGGCATGTTTGTTCAGTTTCCGTACTTTATCCACAATGGCGGTGGCCGCAATTTTATCGCCAACTGAAATAATCACGATATCAGCTTTATCCACATGGGCTTTTTGCAAAATAGGTTCATTGGTCGCGTCGCCATACAAAACCGGCTCTCCTAAATTTTGACGCTTACGCACCAAGGCGGGATCGAAGGAAATGGAGATATAAGGAAGGTGGATGTATTTTGACATTACCGACAGCTTTTGTGCCCGGATGTCTTTGCCAATAATCACCAAATGGTTTTTCATGGTGGGGATAAAAACTTCGCGTAAAGGGAATAACCCATGAACCATTACCCTAGGAAGTGGCAGTTTAAGCAAAAGATTGGTCAAAGGATTTGCTGCCTTTATCAGGAAAGGGGTGGCCGACATGGTAAGCACGGCCACAGCGATAAACAACTGGTAATAAAAATTTGAGATTAGCTGGAATTTGAACCCGATTTTTGCCAACAAAAACGAGAACTCACCCACCTGACTCAACGCCAACCCCACCAAAATAGTCCCTTTAAAGGTGTGGCCTAAAATAAAACCGGTAGCTCCAGCCACAGCAGTTTTAACTATAAGTATCAACCCCACACTCAATAGTACCAATGAAAAATGATGGATGACAAAATCCATATTGAGCAACATACCAATAGAAACAAAGAAGAAGCTGGTAAAAGTATCTTTAAATGGGATGAGGTTTCCAAAAGCTTGGTGGCTGTACTCGGAATCAGAAATCATCAATCCGGCCAAAAAGGCACCAAAAGCTAGCGACATCCCCATTTCCGAAGTCAATAAAGCGATTGACAGGCAGATGAGGAAAATACTCATGGTAAATAATTCCTGACTTTTGGCCAGCGCAATTTTATGCAGCAGCCACGGAACCAACCATCGGGTTCCAACAAAAATGATTCCTCCAATAAACAAAACTTTCAGGATTAATCCGCCCATCTCTAACCAAATATGGTTGGGGCCGTTTCCTAAAAAATCAGTAAGCAGCAACAAGGGGACTAACAGCAAGTCTTGAAAAATCAATACGCCGAGGACGGTCCGGCCATAGTTGGAGGTAAGCTCGGATCGTTCTTGTAAAATTTTTAAAACCAACGCCGAACTACTCAACGCAACAATAAAACCGATGAAAATAGCTGTTTTAAAATCGAGATGATAAAACAAAGAAATAATGGTAAAAGCGGACGCTGTGACGGCCACCTGAATAAAACCACCCAAAAAAACCACATTCCGGATTTTAATCAGGTGCTTGATGGAAAATTCCAGCCCGATGGTAAACATCAACAAAACCACCCCGATTTCGGCCATCAGTTCCAATTCATGTTCTGAGCGGATGAGCCCCAGCAAATGTGGGCCGGCTAATATTCCGGTCAATAAATATCCAACCACTGAGGGAACCTTAAACCGGGTAAAGACAAGGTTCACAAATAGTGATAGGCTAAAAATAATGACTATGTCTTTTAAGATGGACAGTTCCATGAAAATGTTTTGATTTTTAGGTTATTGGCAACGTTTATCAGTGGGTTACATTCCTTCATTTTAAGTTTGTAAAAATGGCTGATGACAAAACCGGTAATGAAACAGATAAAAAGCATCTCTTGTTACAGTGTATTCAAACTTGCTTTGCAAAATACTAAAAACTTATCAGAATTGGAATTCCAGTTAATTTGGCTTTCATCATAAAAAATAGAATACTATCGTTTGATGAAAGGGGGAAAACTTTTTGCTTAATTATTGGTATTACTACCATGAATTAATAAATTGCACCAAACTACTTGATATGGTTCAAATTCCTGATGATCCCTTCCGCCAGATAAAAATCTCGAAAATTATTTTGCCCACGTTATTGGGGTTGGGGGTAGTGGCCTATTTTATTTTTAAAAATTTTAATCCGCAGGCGTTTGATACCGTTGTTTTCACGTTTAATTCTGTAATATGGTTGCTGGTTGCTGCATTATTGATGGCCACCCGAGATTTTGGGTACATGATACGGATTCGGGTACTGTCCGATAATCGCCTGACCTGGCTTCAATCTTTCCGAATCATCATGCTTTGGGAATTTACCTCAGCCATCACCCCGAGTGCCATTGGTGGAACCAGCGTAGCCATTTTATACGTGAACAAAGAGGGCATTGGCGTAGGAAAAAGCACTGCTATAGTAATGGCCACCTCGCTCCTCGATGAATTGTATTTTGTCATCATGTTCCCTTTAGTTCTTGTTTTTCTTAAAACGCAACAATTATTTGCCATCGGGGGCGGCATTTCACTTACCAATCCCTTTTTAATTGCCGCTTTGGTAGGTTATAGTTTAAAATTTTTGTGGGTACTTTTAATTTCGTACGCTTTGTTCAAAAACCCTAGGGGGTTCAAATGGTTGTTGTTGCAGGTATTCCGTTTGCCTTTTATCCGTAGGTGGCGCTCCGGGGCAAACAAAGCAGGTGACGAAATTATTGAAAGCTCCAAAGAGTTAAAAAAACAACCCGTGAAATTTTGGTTAAAGACTTTTGGTGCCACCGCACTTTCATGGACAGCCCGGTACTGGGTGGTGAATGCTCTCTTTTTAGCCTTCTTTATTATCGATGACCATTTTCTGCTTTTTGGGCGGCAGTTGGTCATGTGGATCATGATGCTGGTTAGCCCAACACCAGGGGGAAGCGGCCTTTCAGAATATGTTTTTGCAGAATACCTGGGCGATTTTCTTCCCTTTGCCGAGGTTGCCATTTTAATGGCTTTACTATGGCGGTTATTTACCTATTATCCCTATTTAATCATCGGGGCATTTGTCTTTCCACGCTGGATTAAAAATAAATTCAAAATAAAAGGTAACAAAAAAGAATAAGGCTCGTTTATTCTACCGCTTGGTTAATCAAAATATATAGATATTCAAAAGAGGTTGAACCTTTTAAAGGTTAAATAATTGTTATATTTGCAGACTTAAAATTTTAATAAGAGGTATGGGTTCCGGTGCGGGTAAAATTCTTTCTTCCATTAATTCTCCTGACGATTTAAAAAAACTCTCAAATCAGGAACTTGTTGCTTTGTGCGATGAACTCCGTCAGTTTATCATTGATGTGGTTTGTGAGCATCCCGGCCATTTTGGTGCCAGCCTTGGTGTGGTAGAACTTTCGGTAGCTTTGCATTATGTGTTTAACACCCCTTACGATCAAGTGGTTTGGGATGTAGGGCATCAAGCCTATGGGCACAAAATTTTAACCGGAAGGCGTGATAAGTTCCGCACCAACCGGAGATTGAACGGAATCAGTGGATTCCCCAACCGCTTCGAAAGCCTGTATGATGCCTTTGGGGTGGGGCACTCATCCACCTCAATTTCTGCCGCCCTTGGATTGGCGGTGGCTTCAAAACTAAAAAAAGAAAAAGACCGGCAAGTGGTGGCCGTTATCGGCGACGGAGCCATCACCGGAGGTTTGGCTTTTGAAGGTTTGAATAACGCCGGTGTTCAAAAATCGAACTTGCTGGTAATCCTGAACGACAACAACATGGCTATTGACCCTAATGTGGGAGCTTTTAAAGAATATTTGGTGGACATTGCTACGTCGCAGGCTTATAACAAGTTAAAAGATGATGTTTGGAATGTACTTGGGAAATTGAACCGTTTTGGGCCGAACACCCAAGCATTAATCCAAAAAATTGATCATGGTATCAAAGCCATCCTGATGAAACAGGGGAACTTTTTTGAATCGATGAATTTCAGGTATTTTGGTCCAGTGGATGGCCACGATGTGGTTTACCTTACCAAGGTGCTCGATGATTTACGGAAAATCCCGGGACCAAAGCTTTTGCACATCAAAACAGTAAAAGGGAAAGGATTTAAACAAGCGGAACTCGATCAAACCACTTGGCATGCACCGGGTCCTTTCGATAAAAATACAGGTAAATTAATTACCAGCGAATCCGATGAACCTATTCCTCCAAGGTTTCAGGATGTATTTGGCCACACCCTTTTGGAATTAGCGCAACAGAACGAAAAAATTGTAGGAATAACTCCTGCCATGCCCACAGGATGCAGCTTAAACATCATGATGGCAGCCATGCCCGAAAGGACTTTTGATGTGGGAATTGCCGAACAACACGCGGTGACTTTTTCGGCAGGACTAGCTGCGCAGGGATTGGTCCCTTTTTGCAACATCTATTCTACCTTTATGCAGCGGGCGTACGACCAAGTGATTCACGATGTAGCCCTTCAAAAGCTAAATGTAGTTTTCTGTCTCGACAGAGGGGGACTGGTTGGCGCCGATGGCCCCACGCACCACGGGGCGTATGATATTGCTTACATGCGCAACATCCCAAACATGATTGTAGCCGCTCCCATGGATGAAATCGAGCTCCGGAACATGATGTTTACGGCACAGCAAAACAACATGGGGCCATTTTCTATCCGCTACCCTCGCGGACGTGGAATTATTACCGACTGGAAACAGCCCTTTGAAACCATAACTGTGGGAAAAGCCCGCAAACTGCATTCCGGGAAAGGCCTCGCCATTTTAACGATTGGAAATACGGGACTTTTTGTGGCTCAACTTGCCAATGAACTGGCCGAAGCCAACATTGAGTATGCCCATTATGATATGCGGTTTGTTAAACCCATGGATGAAGCCATTTTGCATGAGATATTTGCTGTTTACGACAAAGTGCTTACCGTGGAAGACGGAGCTTTGATGGGCGGTTTTGGCAGTGCCATCCTCGAATTTATGGCTGATAATAATTACCAAACTGCCATCAAGCGGTTGGGAATTCCCGACATTTTTGTAGAACAAGGCTCACCTGAGGAACTGCATGCCCTTTGCGGATATGGGCCGCAAGGAATTTTGAACACGGTGTTGCAATGGGTAGAACCCGCCAAGAACAAAAAGTTAGCTGTTACTGTCACCACGAACCTTGATTTCCTTTAATAATTGAGCTGGGATACCCCCTCGGGGTTAGGTGCAGAAAAGGAGATGCACGGATCATCCGATGAAAAAAGAGTTTTTTAGAAAACGGCAAATACTTTTAAAGATAACCTTGCATCAGTTCCCGGGTTGGGTCCCAGAATAATTCTTTAAAATTCAGGATTTGGTCGTTTTCAATGATGGCACCTTCACTTTCAAGCAACTGCTTCATAATTTCGGGGCCTCCAAAATGGTGTTTTCCGGTTAACATCCCGTTACGGTTAACCACCCGGTGGGCAGGGACAAATTCCGACTGGGTATGCGAACCATTCATGGCATAACCCACAAACCTTGAAGCTTGCGGCGATCCGATGAATTTAGCAATAGCACCATAGCTGGTAACCCTTCCCGGAGGAATTAACCGGACTACTTCATAAACCCGGTCGAAAAAATCAAGATCAGTCATCGATAGGGAAAGTAGGTTCTCTCAAACCGTCTTCGTGCGGTAGTTTAAAAACAAGGTAATTGATGTTGTTGCCATCATCAATATGGAGCTTTTCGTAATGTGTTTGGATGGATAGAATTTCATCAGTCCATGCCTCTTTATAAAGATCGGGGGAATGTTTAATTATTTCCAATTCATTGAACTGAACCAGATGCAACGTGTATTCATACAAAAACGTACTGTCAGTTTTTAAATGGACCAAACCTCCATCGGTCAGAAACTGTTGGTAGCGGTTTAAGAATCCCGAAGAGGTGAGTCGTTTCTTGGCACGTTTTGCTTTTTTCTGAGGATCGGGGAAGGTTATCCAAATTTCGCTTACTTCGTTTTGGGCAAAAAAGGCATTGATCAATTCAATGCGGGTCCTTAAAAAGGCGACATTCATAAGTTTTTCTTCAAGGCTGGTTTTTGCCCCTTTCCAAATCCGTGCGCCTTTGATATCAACGCCAATAAAGTTTTTATCGGGATATAAACGGGCCAAAGCCACAGTATATTCACCTTTGCCGCAACCAAGTTCAACCACAATGGGGTGGTTGTTTTTGAAAAAATTCCGGTTCCAGTTTCCTTTCAACGGATGATCAAATGCCAGATGGCCTTTCACATCGGGCTCAATCACGTGATCAAACGTGGCGTTTTCCTGAAACTTTTTTAACTTTCCTTTTCCCACGGTACTTTTAATTATTGGGCTTTCTCAATCCTTATTCCAGCATCCAACACATGTTTTAATTCATCTTCGCGCATGGCTTGTTCCAACTGGAAAATATAATTCCCTTTGAATGGGAACCTAAAATGCTTTTTGTAAGATATTTTATTCGACCAAATGTCCCCAAAACCTTTTCCAAGCCAGCGGCCATCAGGTTCGGCCAAAATACATTCCAATGTATCGCGGACAATGAGGTTATTTGGAAGTTTGGTAGTTACGAAAAGGTACATGTTTTCATAGGCATATTGCCCCGAGATGCGGCTATTTACATACATGTTGTAGATCTGGACCGTATCGGTAATATCCACTTCAAACAACAGAAACGTGTCTTTATGCCAGGTTTCGTTGTGCAAACTGATATTGGTATCATACACCCTGTTGGAGTCGCAGGATACAAACCCAAGAATGGCAACGAATATCAATAAGCTATTGCGGGTTGCTTTCATTACGGGGACGGATTTTTTTGCGTTTCTGGTTTTTCTTCTTCCGGTCTTTTTGGGTATCGAAGCGGGTAAGGCTTTCTTGACCGACCACGTTTGTAAAATCAAGGTTTTCGGTAACTACAGGGGCATTCATTTTTAAAGGGACCAAATCGGCCTTTTGCCCTTTTTTATTCAACTCGATAATTTCCTTAACCCGCTCTACAGCCAACGGAATGATTCCGGTGTTGCTTTCACCATCCATAACATACCACATCACATGGCGGAATACATCGGTTTTCAGGTGGATGGCTTTCCCGGAGTTGGTTTGCAAAGGAATATCTGTTGAAGGGAAGTCCTTCCGCTCATCCATGTATGAATCGCTCTCGTAATTCAGGCAGCATTTGAGTTTTCCGCACTGGCCGGCTAACTTTTGTGGATTCAACGAAAGTTCCTGGTACCGGGCTGCATTTGTAGTTACAGAAATAAAATTGCTGATCCATGTGGCACAACACAATTCCCTGCCGCAAGAACCAATTCCGCCAATGCGCCCGGCCTCTTGTCTTGCTCCTATTTGCCGCATCTCTACCCTGATTTTGAACCTTTCGGCCAAAACTTTGATGAGTTGCCTAAAATCGACACGTTCGTCGGCAATGTAATAGAAAATAGCTTTAGTTTTGTCGCCCTGGTATTCCACATCCCCAATTTTCATCTCCAGTTTAAGGTCGCTGCTTATTTTGCGCGAAGCCACCATTGTCTCCACTTCTAATTCAATAGCTTCCTTCCATTTTTCGATATCATTGGGTTTGGCTTTCCGGTAGATGACTTTAAATTCTTCGGTCAATGGAATGTGCAGTTTCTTAAGTTGATGTAACACCAGCGGCCCTTTCAGGGAAATTATCCCGATATCGTGGCCTGGTGACGCTTCCACAGCAACAATGTCGCCGGTATTGAGCCGCAGCCCGCTAGAATTATGGAAATACCCCTTCCGGGTGTTTTTAAACCGGACCTCGTAAAGTTCCTCTTTTTTTATTCCTTTCGGAATGTCTTTCAGCCAATCAAAAATATTAAGCTTGCCCGCGTAGGCAATTTTCAGGTTTGACGTAAATTCCGGGTCAATATTTTTCACGGGGCAACCCCTGGTATAATCATCTTGCATTCTAGTCGGTATTAATATTTTATCGATGTTCTAAAGCCAAAAAATTTGACGGGTAAAGATAATAAAATAATGAAAGGATAAAAAAGGAAGGTTTTCATGAAAACTTTTCAACAATTGAGGGTTAAGAATAAACATTGGATCGGGTGCAACAGGGAAACCCCTATTTTTGCAGAAACTTTTCAGAAATATGAAGCAATATCTTGATCTGTTAAACCACGTACTTACTCACGGGACAAAGAAGGAAGATCGTACCGGCACCGGAACCATCAGCACTTTCGGATACCAAATGCGCTTCGATCTGCTGGAAGGGTTCCCGTGCCTGACCACAAAAAAACTGCACCTGAAATCGATCATTCACGAGTTGCTGTGGTTTTTGCAAGGCGACACTAACATAAAATACCTTCAGGATAATGGGGTGCGTATTTGGAACGATTGGGCCGACGAAAACGGAAACCTGGGACATGTATATGGCTATCAATGGCGCTCGTGGCCCAAATCCGATGGCACTCATTTGGATCAAATTTCGCAACTTATTCACGATATTAAAACCAACCCAAATTCCCGGCGGTTGATTGTGAGTGCGTGGAATGCCGGCGATATCGAAAATATGGCCCTACCTCCCTGCCACGCCTTTTTCCAATTCTATGTAAACGATGGGAAACTGTCGTGCCAATTGTACCAGCGGAGTGCCGATGTTTTTCTGGGTGTTCCCTTCAATATTGCTTCGTACGCGTTGCTTACGCTGATGGTCGCACAGGTTACCGGATACCGGCCCGGGGAGTTTATTCATACTTTTGGCGATGTACATATTTACCTTAACCATTTGGAGCAGGTAACCCTGCAACTGTCGCGCGAACCGAAAAAGTTGCCTACCATGTGGATGAACCCCGGTGTGAAAGATATTTTCGGTTTCACCTTCGATGATTTCCGTTTGGAAAATTACGAATCGCATCCGCATATTAAAGGAGAGGTATCGGTATAAAAATAGAATTAGCCATGCTAAAAGATTAAAGAACTAAATATGCCAAAAACAATTTCAATCATTGTGGCTGTAGCAGCTGACAATGGAATTGGTTACCAAAACCGGTTGCTTACCCACATTTCGGCCGATTTAAAACGCTTTAAGCAGATTACCAAAGGCCATCCGGTAGTGATGGGGAGGAATACCTGGTTCTCGCTGCCCAACAGGCCTTTACCAAACCGCAAGAATATTGTCATTACAAATATCCAAGGTGAAGTTTTTGAAGGAGCCGAAACGGTTTATTCCATTGAGGAAGCCATTGCCCAGATGCCCGAAAATGAGGAGAGTTTTATTATTGGTGGTGCCATGATTTACAAACAGTTTTTTGGGATAGCCCATAAACTGTATCTTACCAAGATGCATAAAACCTTTCCGGCCGATACTTTTTTCCCGGAAGTGTTACCCAGCGAGTGGGACGAAACTTCGCGCGAGGAGGTATTGAACGATGAGCAGGCAGGATTAGCTTATTCTTTTTTAAATCTAGAGCGAAAAAGGTAGTTTAACATTGAGACCATAGAAAGTCAAAAAGAGAGGGTCGAAATCTTTCGGCCCTCTCTTTTTTTCAATACAATTATTTTTTCCCTTCCTGAATCATCTTTACCAATGATTCCAAGTCCTTTGCAATTACCACTCCCGGGATGGATATGGGGGCAGCGACTTGTGCCAGAAAACTTCCCTGCACATCACCAACTTTATAGGTAGTAAAACCTATCCGGTAGAGTCCGATCACGAGTGATTTCAGAGGATCGTTTATGTCGCTGGTTATGCGCATCAGCGAGTTGTATTTGCTTCCTGATGGTTGTGCGGGCATCTCACCAGAGTCATCGTTCTGTCCAAGATTCATCCAACTTACCGAACCGGCTTTTGGAAGAATATCATCAACGGAAACAATACCATTGGCTCTTTCAAATGAAATCCAGGTGTCAAAGTAATTTGTTTTGTCTGCTTTGTTATCGGTAAAATCAGCAGTAACAAAATCTGTCTTTTCAGGACTCATTTTTTCAGGCACAGGTGATGCCATTCTAACCCCAATTTCAGGTGCTGCCACGGGAATCCAGATATATAAATAAAAGAAGTTTTTGCCCTCTCTTACTTCATCGGGTTTACACCCAGGCTTTACATAGCTATAATAGCTAATCACTTCAGTGTAAGGAACACGTACATCCTTACCCATTACAACTTTTTTGCCCAGATCGGCTGTAAATTTGTCCAATTTCTGTGCTTCAACTCCAGTACCCAAATAAAGGGTCAGAAATGCGAAAACAACTACTTTTGTAATTTTCTTCATAACACATTTTTTTTTGAAAGCAAAATGTACAATTACCCTTGTGGGGTAACCGACCTATATTTACTTTAGTTAGAGAACTGCATTTTGCTTCCGGGTTATACTTATATAGGTTTTGAAAATTCACTCATCTAAAAATAACGTATAAATTTCAGAACTACGGAAATTAACTATAGGCAACATCCTGAACATTCCCGCATAGGGACTTTTGAAATCAATTTTGAGGTTAAAAGGGTTACGAAATGTTAAAAACATTGTTTTTTAGGGTGGATACAAATATAAGCTATTTTTTTTAATGTGCAAGTATATTAATTGGATTCCAAGTAATTAGGATTTTTTAATTTATCAAATTCATTTGATTCCTGTACTTAAGACTTTTCGGAGGGTAAAAGGCAATAGCCATACAAAATATCGGTGCAAATTGGTTTATTTCCAACGATCCAAGTGGGCAAGTTAGAGTTTGGGGAAAAATTGAAGAATCCGTTTATTATAGACACTGATTTGAATAGCATCCGCGAACTGAAATTCCTTGGACCCCCCCCCTATTGTCAGGTCAAAAATAAAAAGTCGGGTAATATTCACCCGTTGACTTTTCAATTTTAGCATTATGCCTAATATTCACACCACAGTCACCGGGTGAATTGATGCAAACGCATGCTTGACTTAACACTAGAATGTTTTTTCCATGCAGATGCTGTCGCTGAAATTTACGTAAGGGCCGTAATTGGGGATGATCCGGTAACCCAGTTTTTTGTATAGGTTTTGAGCCTCCTTTTGGTTAATCCCTGTTTCGAGCATGGCCCCGTGGATGGAATGTTCCATCGCCCAATGTTCCAATTCTTTTAAAATCTGTTCCCCAATTTTTTGCCCTCTGAATGATTTTTGAACAAACATGCGCTTGATTTCGGCTTTTTGGTCCGTGAGTTTAAATCCACCGCAACCAATAGGCTGGCTGTTGTGGTAAGCAACAATTACCCAATTTACCTTATCCACTTTATTGAATTGCGCAAATTTTGCCTGCTCACTACCATTGGTCACGTTTAAATCGGAATCCAACTGGTTGATGAGGGTCAGAAAATGGGGATCATTATTATCGGTCCGTTTGAAGGTGAACATAATTTTGATAAAGTTTCAGATTTAAGTATGGCAAATGTAATAAATGTCAATACATAAACCAATGTGGGTTAATGAATAAACCCCCTGCCTGCGGTCGGGATTTCCCCGATCTGCCTGTGGTAAGAAGATTATGAGGGCTTCAATAAATGCCGATGATAAAAACATCGGGTTATAGCTGTAGGTGCAAAATATTTGCCGAACAAAAACATCCATATCCGCCGGTTACCGTCGAAAAACGGGGGCGGTAAGCATTGGGTTTGAAAAACGTGTTCGAGCTTGATACGTATTTTTCATAGTTGGCATCGTAAGCAATGACATACAACACACTACTATGAGTTCCCTGGTTGACTATAGCATTGATTTCAACTGTTGTTGGGGTACCGGGAATGGGTATCAAACGCTGAAAATCGTAGGTATTAATGCTATAGTAATAAACATCGTACATAAATGCTGTAGAGTCGGGCGTGATATTAAAACGTATCTTTTGATGTGAAAATGTCATCGAACCTTCCTGAATTTTAGGTGTTTGTGGGACTATGGTACTGGCCGTAATTAAAAAGGTGTCGTACAAACATTGATATTCCCAGCGATCGCCACCCAATGTTGAGATAAAAGTATTGCTATATTGCCCTTCTGAAACGGAATTCAGCGTGTAATCCATGTTGGGTGAACCTGTTCTGATTCTTTTGAGTTCAATGGTTGCATCATCTACTTGCATGGTTTGCGAGGTATCGAAAACGTGTAATATCCCGTGTACCTCAAAAAAATGGTTGATGGTATCGAGCGATGGTCCGGCTTTTATTATCCCAAATATGTTAAGTCCCGGTTCAAAAACGGCATTAATGTTTTCAGGTTGCATGGGCAGCCCCAAATAAGCTTCAAAAGCTTTTTGGCAACCGGAGGTTAACCCGGTTAAAAACAGCCCGGTTATTAAGTTTCTAAAAGTCCTCATCTTTTTTTGGTTAAAATTTTATTGTATATCCAATGTTTACCGAAGGCAAATAATCGGCTCCTAAAGGAATGTATTTATCGAATCCCATCATGGGAAGATAATACATCACATTGCGCCGTAAAAAAAGCACATTCCGCACATTGACACTTAAATACGATTCATCGGCATGGAAGAAGCCGGCAAGGTCTTTCCCAAACCCACGGACAATTTTCTTCTCAAGGCCTAAGTTTATTTGCATAGTCCAAGGCATGCGCGAGCTGTTTTTTTGGTCGATGGTAAATTGCGGGCTGTAAATCATCTGCCCGGTTATCGGTTCATACATGTAAAACATTTGCAGGGAATTCTCGATGGAACGCGGAACACCGCTTTGAAACATAAAATCGGCACTATACGAAATACGTTCGGTTGCCTGAAAATTAATCACCCCTTTAAACGTGTGCAGATGGTCGTAATCATACAGGTATTCTTTCCCATCCATAATGTTTGGAAACGAGCGGGTAGAACGTGCCAAAGTGTAGCTGGCCCACCCGGAGAATTTTTGTACCTGCCCTTTGACCAATAATTCAGTGCCATAAGTCTTCCCTGATCCTGCAAAAACCTTTTTTGACAGGGCAAAAGCCTCAAACTGGCTTTGCAACAAATCGAACGTGTAAGTACGGGCAATATCCTTGTAATATACATCGAGCGAAACCTCCAGATTTTTACCGGTTTTTTTCTCCAACCCGGCAATGTAATGGTACGACAAGCTTGGGCGGACTTGCGAAAGCGGATAGTAATAATCTAAAAACTGGTTAAATTCCAATTCTTGAGTATTCATACTGATAATGTATTGATAATAGGTCCCGTAGGCGGCTTTCAGTTTCCAACCTGTGCCAAATCCGAGCATCAGGTTAACGCGGGGTTCATAATCCAACTTTCTTTGGTTAAATTGGCTGATACGGATTCCGGGGCGTATTATCACCTGTCGTATCTTAATTTTATCTTCTATAAAAAAAGAGAGCAAACCTGGGGTTACCTCTGCACTGACACCATCGACACTGTTTATTTGCGAACCATTGGCAAACAAATAGCTGCTATATTCGGCTCCCAGCTTTAGTTCGTTACCGAAAAAAGGGATATAATTTAACGATGCTTTGGCTGTATAATCATAGATTTTGCTCTTAAACCGGGTGCTGGTATTAAAGGCAACATCTTCTACTTTCATTTTAAACGCGCTGAAGTTGTCGGCATCGTGTAGCGATGCATAGGCTTGAACCCTGAAATAGAGTTTTGGGGAGATAACCGATTTCCAAATAAAAGTTCCAATGTTGTTGTGCCATTGGTTTTCCCAGGTGAAATCCAAATCGAGGAGTGATTTGTAAATCAATGTATCACCCATCCGCTCCAGGCTGTATCCCATAAGTTTATAAAGATTGTTAAAATTCATGGAAGTATGGTCTTTGCTGCCAAAGTATTTAATATCCATGCGATTTCGGGCATTGAACCGGTGGGTAAGCGATAGGTTCACATCGTAAAAATAATTGTTGCTGTTCAGAATAAAATTCCCGGCAATATCATAGTTTAACCTGCCACCGACCATCATGGTGGTTTTGTTGTTCACCGGAAATTCCAGAAACATACGTGACTCTACTGTGGTGGGTTTTACCTCGCCATGAATGCCCTCTTCGTTCCCATCTTTGGTTGAAATGTGGATGACCGATGCATTCCGCCCACCATATTCGGCACCAAAACCACCTACCAATATATCAATGTTTTTTACGGTTTGCATGTTAAAAATCCCCGATGATGAGATAAAATGGTAAGGATTGTAAATGGTCACTCCATCGAGCATAATGAGGTTCTCACCGGGATCGCTGCCTCGGACCGACACCAGCGGCGACAGTGGTTCAGTAGCTTCTACCCCGGGTAAAAAGCGCATGGCTTTAAATACGTCGTTGTGCGCGGTTGGTATGCTTTTTATTGATTTCGGGGTCAACCGGTGCTGACTTGTTTCAACCTCGCGGTCGCCAACCTGATTGGCCGAAAGTTCTACTATGGTTACCTGTCCGAGCGCTACCGACACCGGTTTTAACCGTATTTCGAGGAATGATTTGTGTTGCCAGTTAAAATTGACTTGTATTGTTTTGCTTTCGTAGCCTATAAAAGAGGCCATAATTTCAATGGACATGGGTTCGATTCCAGGAAAGGAGAAGAACCCGTTTAAGTCGGTTGCTGTACCTTTACCTTCAAGCGAGGTAACTTGGATGGTGGCCCCAATCAGGGTTTCGCCGGTTTGCACGTCATAAACAATCCCCGACAGAGTGTTTTTTTGTGCCGAGCCCAGCAAAACAACCATGATAAATGCGGATGTAAGTAGGTATTGTTTCATGGGTTAAAATTTATAGGCACAATTGAATAAAACCCCAACACTAAAAATGGGATCGTTATATATGATGTAACTCGCTTCTTCCATGAGCCCCACCCCAAAAATAAACCCGCTTTTATTAAGCGGATTGTAAACAATCCGTTGGGAGAGAGCATATTGAAACAGGAAAAGTTCTTCGAAGGTGCGTTTGGCTTCATCCACATCGTTCCATTTGTTAAAGCCAAAAATGAACCCATGTTTGTTTTGAAAAAGCCAGGAGTCGTTTATCCGGTAGTTCAATAATGACACTTTGGCCGAAAACCCTACCGATTGCCGGTTTCCGTAATTCAGGTAACGGAACATCTGTGGGTTCCGTTTAAATTTCTGGGTCATTTCAGGTTCTGAAAACCAAATATCGGCATCGATGCCCCCAAAGGTGTATCCATAATATACATCGGTAGATATATAGAGATTCTTTTTAGCCGCTTTTTGACCTTTTCTGAAATGATATCTGGTTGTTTGATGGTTCGGAACCGAGTCACTGACAATGACCGATAAATCGGAATAAAAACCACTGGCAAAGCGGTTCCACAAGTTGTTATAACAGTACGCGATGGAGTCTTTCTTTTTGAATTTTTTTGATTCTTCGTAATAAAAGATCCCCAGATAAGTGGTATCGTTCCGGGCATCAATTTTGGACAATCCCATGTAAGCATTCAATTTTACTGACCGGTTGAACCACGATTCGTTGTAATGTAAATAAAAATCATGTATGTCCAATTGATAGGCCGGGTACGCGTTCAACTGCAAATTGTTTTCAAAGTAACAAGTAAGAGGTTTTGGTGTTAATACAATCTGATCGACCGGGAAAAACAGGAATTTCTTTTTCTCGAACATGGAAACAAATCGGGGATTTTCATCTCTAAAATCAAGAGTTTTTAATACAGATGGAAATTTTTTCAATATGCCGCTCGAAAAGTTTATGGTGAGGGTATCGGCCACATAGGATTGAGCAAAGGTTGGTTTTTCCAATGCAAGCAAAATGAGGATGTTGATAAAAATGGAGAACAAAAATAATCGCATATAGTAATAGTTGGGCTTTTTAATATTACAATAATATGGATTATTTCCGGTTTTGCGAAACATGGAATGCAAATCTGGTAACGATGGACACCCTTCTTTTTTTCAGGTGTTTCCATAACATGCCGCATTTATGTCAACTTATTTTTGGATTAAATAATTCCCAATAAAAAAACCAACGATGCTATGTTAGGATGAGTTTTGCTTTATGTTTTGCACTCAAAAGTTCCCATTTTTTTTACATTTTATAACAGGATCTCATATGTTAATAACAAACAACTGTTAAAATCAAAAACCATGTTAAAATTAGTAAAGGTTTGCGTTTTAACCCAAATTCAGCATTGGAAATACTGGATGTGGGTTCATTGTATCATGGCATTCTTTTTTTGATAGGGGCAGCTTTTCAAAAAAATGGGGGGTTGTAAAATAAGAAGCATCATTATTCAATGATGCTTTGGTACACCTGATACCGGCGTAGCACATCGTCCACGTAATCGCAGGCTAATTCCCCACGGCAGGTTCCAAATTTGACCAATTCGCGGCTAAAGTATTTGGGGTTGTGTTTGTTTTTAAGGAAGTAACCTACCTGACCCTCCCAAACATTGGGATTCCGTCCATTTGCCTGTGCCAACCGCCGGGCGTCCATCACATGGCCTAAACCGATGTTGTAAGCGGCCAATACAAACTTCACACGTTCGTTGGCATCCGGAACCGAATCGGCTAGTTGGTTATCGAGCCATTGGATAAAGCGTACCCCCGCTTTGATATTGGTTTCAGGCGATGATTTGGTTGAGGCCCCAAAACGTTCCGCGGTGTTGGGCATCAGCTGCATCAGGCCATAGGCTCCTGCCCATGATTCCACCTTTGGGTTAAAGCGCGATTCCTGATAAATCATGCTGGCTAATAAGCGCCAGTCCCAACCAATTTGTGAGCTATATTTTTGAATGTATTTATCGTACACCGATATCTTTCCCCCATTCAATGAAAAATAGGGGCTTTGGCTTCGTTTGGCTGCCTTTGGGTCGTTGTAATACTTGTTATAAATAACGGCATGGTAATCGGAAGGTAACACCATCCGCAACCAACCATTTACTGTTTTTAACAACTCGGTGGCATTTTTATTCACAGCCCAGGCCTGGTTCTGCGGGAAGGAAATGGGTGTGGAGATGTCAATATTTGGATAATAGGTTTGATTCAGCAAGGCCACATTTTCATCGGCTACGGTAAATTCAATTTCTCCTTTTGATACCTTTTGGATAAGCTGTTCTACATCGGCGTCCTGTTCTTCTACAATGTGAATGGTGTCGCCAATTTCATCCGAGAGGTGCATTAACCGCTGCACATAAACTGAATTGTTAATCACATGGATGGTTTTTCCGGCCAGGTCCAACTGATTTTTGAGCAAAAAATTATCGAGGGTGTAGTTGGCCATCACCTGCCAATTTTTTGGTTTCCGCTGTACCAACACCTGGTGGGTTTGCCCCATGGGAATGGTAAAGGCAAGCTCCTTCTGTCGTTGCTGGGTAATGGTTAATCCCATTGCCAAAATGTCACATTCGTTATTCTGAAGTTTTTCGATAGCCTTGTTCAAATCGTTTTCTACCACAATCTCTAGTTCCACCCCAAGGTAGCGGGAGAGCTTTTGAAGCATATCGTATTGATACCCCATTGGGGTTCCATTGTAGATAAAATAGCTTGATGAATTATAATCGGTAACAGCTACCAATTTTCCTTTGGAACGGATTTCGGCAAGATCATAAACAGGTTCCGGTTCTACTTTGGGCTTATTGCATGAACTCAAACCAACCACTATCAAAATCATCCACACAGTAATCCCTAACCAATTCTTTCTTTTACTCATTCTTGTTGTTTTGCGTTACTTCTTCACACCCCATCATCTTTTTTACTGGGGGGGGACTAAAATTTTTCGGTAGCCCGGTGTACAAAAGATATTCCAAAAACTATGGTTTTTGTATTTGATTGATATTGTGATTCTTCAAGACATGACACACCAAGAAAATTTTGTTGTTTATTATCAATAATATTATTGTTCAGATTGTTACTTCTTTTAAGTTGATGCTTAAACATCAAAATTGGGTAAAGTGTTTTTATTTGGGTATAAAACTTTTTCAAGGGCGCAAAGATATGAAATGAATAAAAAAACCAAAGAAAAATAGGATTAAAAGAACGTTTTATTACAGGAAGTAATGAATCCATTGGGCAAAAGGCAGTAAAAACCGGGTATAGTCCTTTATCATAATAATTCGTTAAATTTTATAAATAGGCTTGCTAAGAACCCAATAACAAACACATTTAATGCGAATTATAACATATTGTAATGTTTTTGGTGCAAGCTTTTCAAAACAATCCAATAAAAATGCCTGCAGGTGAAACCCTGAAAGGATTTAAGGTGAATAGCCCCGTATGGCAATGCGGGGTGTGGTATCAGGGATGAACCCGGAAGGGGTTCAATTTAATCGGTTTCAATTATCTGACCCACTTCGGGGTCAATATTGTATTTGTGGTAGATGGCACGGGTTACTCCCGTGATTATTACTTACGTGAGGGCTTTGCCGTTCAACTTCAACTCTTTCGGAGTTTTTTAGCAGGTTCTAAGTAAATGATAATCTGTTATATGTAAAAAACATTAAGTGATGATTTCCAATAAGGTATGTTTTGTCTTGTGTCTAAAAATCTACTGATCTATTGTTTTAAGAAATTCAACTTTTTTACCTTATTTTTTAAGATTTAAAAGTTCATCGGCGGTTAAGCATTTGTCGGAGTTAAAAACCTTAATCAGTTCTTCAATTGAATTCGATTTGTAGCCTAAATCGCTCCAAAGCATGAACCAGCCATAACCCGGTTGTGTTTCCATTTCTTTTAGGCCGGGCATTTTGCTGCATTCTCCAATGGCAAACGGACGACTGCCGGCGAGTGTTTTTATTTCATTGTACCATTCTTGCCTAAAAACTACATTGGTGTCTTTTTCGGGATAAATGTCCATCGAAACAATATCGACAAAATCATCGCCCGGGTAATATTCTTTCAGTCCATGCCAGGGTTTGTCGGGGCTCCAGACCCAAATCAGGTTGTTCAACTGATGATGATTGGTGTAATAATGATACAGCATTTTCCATAAAGCCGGAAACCCGTCTTCGCCGCCGTGGCCGCCCCACCAGAACCATTTGCCGTTCATCTCGTGGTACGGACGGAAAAGCACCGGGATGTTTTTTCCCTGAAGCACTTTCAACTCAGCCGCCAACTGGTCCATGTAAGTTTTCCAGATAGTATTGATTTGTGTTCCGTCGGTCAATAGTTCTTTCCATTCTTCATCGGTCAGTTTGATTTGTACCCCCCCAACAAACTGGCAAGGTTCCCCCACCAAAGGACTAGCCTGATGATAAGTTAGCGTTATAATGCTTCCCCGCTCATGCTGTTTTACAATTTCAGGAACCAATAGCGGGCGGTATTTAATGTTATCAATGTCGTGGGTGGAATCGGAAAAACCATAATCGCAGCCCCAGATAGCCGGATACTTACCGGTTAAAAGGTAGATGGAATCGGTAAATACTGACATTTTGCCCAAATAGTTGTGCTGTCCGGTAAGTACCTGCTTTCCCTGAATGTTATATATAAAACTGAGTAATTCCTTTGCTTCTTTTGTGGCATTTGGGTTCACTGGTTTGTGATTGTCCGCTTGGTTTGATTTGTTTGGTGCCGTGCAACTTGTCAATACGGTAAAAAATGCCAATAACACAAAATAAAATCCGATTTTTTTGTTCATTTTATTTCCTTTTAGTATTTTCTAAATAAAAATTCAATTAGTTAACAGTGAACAGTTTGCTTTGTAATGAAACCGAACTTGTACCTACAAAAACCTCGAACTCACCAGGTTCAACCACTTTTTGCAGATCGGGATTGTAATATTCCAGTTTTTCTTTGGTGATTTGAAACAAAACGGTTTTGGTTTCGCCAGGAGCCAAAGCTACACGGGTGAAATCTTTCAACTCTTTTATAGGCCGGATACCTGAGCTAAATTTGTCGTGGATATAAAGCTGTACCACCTCTTCGCCGGGCCGGTTGCCTGAATTCGTTACCGGGATCGACACGGTGATGGTATCGTTGGCGGTCATTTGGTTTTTGCTGAGGGCCAGCTCACCGTAACTATAAGTTGTGTAGGAAAGCCCATGACCGAAGGCAAACAAGGGTTCACTTCCCTCGAAATAAATATAACTGCGCATGCGCGAAGGTTTCCGGCTGTAATAGCAAGGCAGTTGGCCTACCGATTTGGGAATGGTTATGGCAAGTTTTCCTGAAGGATTCACTTTACCAAACAAGATGCCGGCAATAGCTGTTCCGCCTTCTTGTCCGGGATAAAATACCTGAACAATGGAGGGGACTTTTTCGGCCACCAAATTAAAACTCAGAGGGCGGCCTCCAAACATCAAAACCACGATTGGTTTGTCGGTTTTTAAAAGTTCCTCTACCAGTTGATTTTGCCTACCCAACAGTTCCAAGCTTTCACGGTCGCCCAAATGGTTTTCGCCCCAAGCTTCGCGGCAAAAAGAAACCGTTTCGCCAAGAGCCAACACTATTGCATCGCTCTGTTGGGCTGTTTTCACTGCATCGGCAATCAATTCCTGATCTGCTTCCAGATCATTGGGCGCATGAATTTCGTTTCCCCAGAATGAACTTTCCTCTTTGGCAATTTTACAGCCTTCGGCATAAAGCACGTTAAATTTTCCTTCGGCAATGTTTTGTATCCCTTCTAGCACATCAACACCATCGTACCTGGGTTCGGCAGTGTATCCTCCGTAATGGACGCCTTTGGCCAACGGCCCAACAACGGCCAATGTTTTTATCTTTTGTTCATTGAGCGGGAGAAGGTTATTTTGGTTTTTTAACAATACCAATGATTTTTCGGAGGCTTCCAAAGCTAGTTTTTTATGAGCATTGCAGTTGGTTAGCTGAAGCATCCGGTTTGTGTCTAAAGGTTTGCTGTCAAACAGTTCCAACTGGTATTTCAGGGTGAGAAGTTTTTTCACCGATTGGTCGATCTGTTTTTCGTCCAATTTTCCGTTTTTTACCAGCGAAACCAGTTCATCGTAAGCTCCATAGGTGTATCGGAGATCGACATCCACCCCATTTTCGATAGCCAGTTTTGCAGCATCGGCAAACGAGGGCGCAAATAATTGTGTCCGGTGCATTTCGTCCAGCGCGTTTTGGTCGGAAGTTATCAACCCCGAGAATCCCAATTCATCATGTAAAATATCGTGTAAAAGCCACCGGCTGGCATGGTTGGGTACGCCATTCATTTCGTTATACGAGGGCATGATGCTTAAAACACCGGCTTCAACACCTTTGGCAAAAGGCATCAAATGTTCGTTCATCAGATCGTATTTCGAGAGATTTACCGGAGCTACATTTCTACCGCCTTCGGGAATCCCATGACCCACAAAATGTTTTAAGGTGGCGGCTACGTGGTTGCTGTCGGGCATGCCTTCGCGTCCCTGAAATCCCCAAACAGCAGCTTTGGCATATTCGCCAGCCAGATAGGCATCTTCGCTGAACATTTCTTCGTTGCGGCCAAATCGTGGTTCGCGCCCCAAATCGAGTACGGGCGATAAAATCTGTTTTACCCCACGGGCAGAAGCCTCTAGTGCGACCGCCGAATAACATTTTTCCAACAGAGCGGGGTCCCAACTGCAACCTAAAGCAATGGACTGTGGAAAGACGGTGGCCCCAATTGCCATATAACCATGCAACCCTTCACCAATAAACAGGGCGGGTATTGCCATGCGTGTGGTTTGATTGTATTCGTTAACGGATTGTGCCACGTTCATATAAACCTCAGGATCTAAATTGCCCTCGATGCTTAATCCACCTACGCCGTAGGGGAAATACTTTTTCAGACTATCGGCATTTACCTCGCCGGTTTCGCTCACATAAGGTTTTATAAAAGCAAACGAATAGGTTTTTAACTGAGCCGCCTTTTCTTCCAGGGTTAATTTGTTGACCAGTTTTTCGGCTTTTTCTGAAAAGATGGCGGTTTTCTCTTTTTGGATGGGCTGGCAACTTACTGTCAACATAAAAAGGAGAAAAATGGAATTCGTCCGTGCAGGTTTCATCGGTATTTTATTTAAAGTATCAGATATTTGGTTAAGTGAGTTTTCACCCTTTTGGTTATCGGCATCTTACGCAGGCCCGTGTTTACAAATAAAAAACACCGATTTGTTCTTTGGTTTAGATGCAAATCGGTGTTCATTGTTGAAAATGTTATTCTGTAATACCTTTCCAGTTATCTGTTCGGAATGGAGAAGCAGGTAATCCTGCTGAATTTGTGAGGTTACATTCCGGGTTGATTGACCAGGCATAACGTACCGCTTTGGGTTCGTTGACTTTTTTGCAGGAAACGGTTACTTTATTATCGACAATTTCCGCTTTTGCCCAATGGAAAACCGAATCGGCTCCGGCAATGGTAAATCCTCTCAATTCTTTCCCGTTGGCAATGGATAAACCCTCATGCACATAATCAAACGACAAAACCATGGTGGGACCTTTTACTTCGTAGTTTTTATACAAAGGACCCATAAAGGGGACATTCATTTGGTATGTTTTTGCTAAAGCATTTAATGCCAAACGTTTCCCTACATCTTGCTTGTTTCCGGGGTGAATATCCAGGGCATCGCCAATGTCAATGGTAACAGCCATTCCGGTATTGGGCAATTCCAGAGCCATGGTCTGTGCTTCGCGTAATTCAGCCCACGAGTCTTCCATAGGTTCGGTATTTCGTGGCTGGAAATTGGCCAATTGTACAAAGAGGAACGGAAAATCGCCCTGGTTCCATTGTTCGCGCCAATCGGTAATCATGGTTTTGAACAGTTGACGGTATTGATAAGCTCTTCCAGCGTTGCTTTCGCCCTGATACCATATGGCTCCACTAATTGTGTATGGTAGCAATGGATAAATCATGGCATTGAACAACACGGTGGGCTGGTTTGGATCGGACAATGAAACAGGATGGGTTTTTATGTCTTTAAAATCGAATCCTTTTTTGGCTACCCAACCTTTGGCCAAGGGCATGGTTTTTCCTGTTGCTGAAAGCAGATAATAGTCTTTGGCTTCGCCCATAAAACCACCGCCTCCCACGTAATCGTATATGCGGATGGCGATCACGTTTTCGCCTTCTTTAACAACTCCTGCCGGAATTTTGTAAGAGCGGTTTTGCCCCCACACTTTGTTTTCGCCTACTTTAACGCCATTAAACCAAGCCTCATCGTAATCGTCAACGGCAGCATAGCAAAGGGTAAGTTCACTGTTGGCCATATCAGCAGGCAGTTTAATGGTTTTACGGAACCAAGCCGAGCCATCGAAATTACCTAATTGAGTTTCTTCCCAAAGCTTTGGAAAGTCAATAGCCATCCAATCTTTATCGTCCACAGCCACGTTATCAAAAATAGTGTCGGCGCCTTGAATACCGGGATCGGCCTGCGCCTGTTCCAGGTACATTTGTTTGGTGTCGGCTTCAAACTTCTTTTCTAAACTGTCGCGCGAAGCGGCTAGTTGGCTAATTTGTCGGGCTTGTTCGGCAAAATCATCGAGTTTGAGCAACGAATTTTTGCTGGTCCAGGCTTCGGCCACGGTACCGCCCCATGAGGTGTGGATTAGGCCAATGGGAACTTTTAATTCCTGATGTAGGTGCCGACCGAAAAAGTAAGCCGTAGCAGAGAAATCTTTTACCGTATTTGTATCGCAAGGAATCCAACCCGTGGTGGCAATGGTATCAATGGGGCTGAAGGCTATATTTTTTTGAACGGTAAACAAACGGATGTTCGGATAGTTGGCCGTTGCGGCCTCTTGCCGGGCATTATTCAATTTAGCCCAGTTGCCCAATACGGGCATCTCCATGTTCGACTGCCCGGAGCAGATCCAAACTTCGCCCAGTAGCACATCGTTAAACGTTTTTACAATTTTTCCTGATGCGATGGTCAATTCATACGGGCCACCGGCCGGAGCCGTGGGCAATTGGGCCAACCATTTTCCATTGGCGTCGGCTTTGCAAACTACCGACGGACCCCACGAACCTTGAATGGTCAGTTCAACATTTGGGTCGCTGGCCCCCCAGATATTGACCGTGTCGTTTTGTTGCAATACCATGTGATCGGTAAAAAGATCGGGCATCTCAACAAAGGTGGTTTGTGTGCAGCTAACCAGGTAAAAAGTTGTTACAAGCATGCCCCATTTAAAAAAAGAAGGAATTGGCATAATTTAATGATTTTTAGTTATGTCAGTAAAATTATCTATTATTTACTATTTTTATTCATTTTATTCAAAAAGTTTAACAATCGTCTTACAATACTACCATCCGAATTGGGTTTTAAAGAAGGTTTCCAATTCATCGGCAACTATTTGGTGTTGTGAGGCATTCGGGTGATAGTCGCACCCGCCGGTCAGGTTATGAGTCAAGTGCAATTTCCAAACGTTGTTGTCTCCGGCGTTATTCATGTGATTGATAATTCCGGTTAAATAATTTACCTGAGAATTGTATAAATTATTGTCGGCCATGGGGCTGGTTAAACAAACGATATTCGCATCGGGGTATTTTGAACGGATGATTCCAATAAAGCTGACATAAGCCGAACAAAAAGCCGTTGAGTCTTGAATACCATCGTTTTGGCCCAAACAAACTGTAACAATATCGGCTGGGTATTTGGTAAAATCCCAACTTGTTCCTGTGGTGGTCAAACTTACGGAATGATACACGTCGGGCATTTCGTAGGTAATGTCGCAGCAGCTATGAATCATTCCAATTCCTGAAACAGAGGTGAGCATCCATTGAGAATTCAGACGGCGGGCCACTTCGGGACCATACGCCAAATAGGCATTGTGTTGGTCGTACCATTCACCACTACCACAGGCTTTTTGTGAATCGTCGTTCCCGTACCCGCAGGTGATTGAATTTCCAATAAACTCAATGCGCCGTTCGGGAAGCGGATCGGGAGCCAGCAGCTCATCGCAACGGAAGCCAAGGAATTCAATGTAACCAATGCCGGCTTCGGTATCTTTGGTTATCTGAAGGGTGTGTTCCCCATCCGACAAACCACTGACAATATTGATGGTGTTATTCTTGGTGGTTGTTTGGATGCGGGTTGATTGCGTTCCATCTACAATTATTTGCAGGTAGTTGTGGTATGAACCGTATAATTCCTGATCGTTTAAAATTATTTGGCAAAAAGTTCCTTTAAATTTAGTTTTGATGGTACTGCCCGGAGCATAAAGTTTTGGTTTTTTCGGGTTCGAAAAATCAACCCGTCCGATGTACTGAATGTTGGGATGGTCGGCATCAATCACCTCCTCGGCAACATATACCCGCCACGATTTGCTCGAACCCACTTCGGTGGTAACTTTGTAGTCTATGTACCCAGTTGTTGCAAAATTTACAGCTACTCCCGATTGAGGTTCAATGGTGGTACCTTCGGTAATGGTAATGGTCGGAACAACGCTGGTGAGGTTGTATCCTACGGGGACTTCAAGATAAATATAGCTGTTTTCAAAAACGGTTTCACCAACCTGATCCGGGATGGTAAAAGATAAAATATTGGCTTCGTAAATTTTTTCTGCCGTTACCGTTACGGTCCAGTGTTTGGTATGTCCGTCTTCGGCAGTAACACTGTAAACCACAGGGCCTGCCGAAAAATCCACAGCTTGACCCGATGCGGGTGAGATGGTAGCTTTAGGTGAAATGGTAATTTCGGGAGCCAGCGAGGTTAAATCGGTACCGATTTTCATTTCCAGTGAAATGGTGCTATCGCCAATTAGGGCTTCCGATTTCTGGCGTTTGATGTAAAAGCTCAAAATGTTGGCCTCATTGCTTTTTTCGGTTTCCACGGTAGCTTTCCAAACTTTTGTGCTGTTGTCCTGAGCAGTAACCGTGTAAGTCACCTCTCCCTGGCTGAAATCCATTGTTTGACCTGATGCCGGGGTTATGGTTGCTTTTTCTGAAACGGTAATTACCGGGGCAACTTCACTCAGGTTTGTGTTGGTATCCACCCACACATGGATGGTTCCAGCCTCGGAAAGGATGGTGGCCGGCGATGTTTGCCCTTCAACGGTGAAGGAGACAATTTCTTTTTGGGAACTTAATTCTTCCGGATCGTTGCATGAAGCATTCAGAACGATTCCTAAAGCAAGTAGTAAACTATAATTTTTCATTTTTTTATTGTAAAGTTAAACGGCTAATTATTTGTCTGCCCGGCTGAATTATTTTTATAAAATAAATGCCTGCATTTTGGGTAAAGTCTTTTAAATTGATGGAAAGGCTACTCCAACCTACATTTTTTGGTAAAGATTTTACCTCTCCGATTTTAGAACCGATTACTGAAAAAATTTGGATGTTCGAAGGTTGATTCAGTTCGGTGTAAAATTCCAAGGTAACAGACCCCGATGTGGGATTCGGAAAAAGGTAAAGTTGATTCCGGTTTTTTTCATCAGGTTCAACAAGACCCGTATAACCCTCTTTAGCAGTCACTTTTATGTAATCTTTTTCACTTACATCAATACTGTCTGAAACGGTCAAACTGATGATGTATTCCCCTTCCATGTCGAATTTACATTGCGGTTTTACATAATCGTCTTTCATGATGTAAGTGTTGCTGCCTTCGGGCGCCGATTCCAGTACCCATTTATAGGTGAGGGCATCACCGTCGGCATCGGAGCTTTTGGAGCCATCGAATTTAAAGTATTTATTCAGGGCACTCAAGGTGTCGTTGCCGGCAACTGGCACCGGAATGGCATTGGTGGCCTTTATTGCCAACTGTTTTTTGGCCGGCACACTGGTGTTGAACCCCGATGCCACAATCAAATCCACCACATATTCACCGGCAACATCGGGTGTAAAACTGGCGATGGAATTTGTAGCGTTTTGTATGGCTGCGGTGCTGTTTGCCGGGCGCGATGAAATGGTCCAGGAATAACCGGAAAGGGTTTCTCCGTCGGGGTCGAAACTTTCTGTGCCATCAAATTCTAAGGCTTTATTAACCACGCCTTTTTGGTAGCTGCTGGTTAAAGCTATGGGAGCTGCCGAGCCGGTATTGCCGGCTACCAGCACCCGGGCTATGTGCACGTAATGTCCACTCGTATTGGTTTCTTCAATGGTTTTTATGTGCAGGATGTGTTCTCCATCTTCCAAACCTTCCTGAACCAGGATATAAGAATATTTGGTTCCCCAATCATCGGTCATGTGGGCATCGATAATGGTTTTGGTTCCTCCGTCAACCCAAACGTCGGCTTTGCCACGAAAGGTATCATCGTTTTGGGTGTAAACCAGTGAAATGGCATTTCCCATCACTTTAAAATCTATTTGGTTGCCGGCAACTTCGGTACTCCAGCCGGTGCTGGCAATTTCCCAGCCCTGGTTGGCGTATGGAATGATGTTATTGTAAAAAAACTGGAAGGTATTTGAATAGGTAGTAGCTATCAGTGGTACAGGTAATTCGGTGTTAACCTCTGGAAGTTCGGCATCGGCTGGCAAGGTGGCGTAAATGCTATCTAAACGTTCTTTTATAAAATTGGCTATGTAGTTCATCCCCACATCGTTCGGATGCAGCCCATCGACAAAAATACTGCTGAGCGAAATTCCATCTTCGGCAACCTGAGCATCAATCAAATCGGCAAAACTCACCATAGGTACCTGGTAATAGTTGCCAACAGGTTTGTGGCTTGCCTGAGCGGTTGTACCGTTGTCTTGTTTAAGCATCAGTATCATGATTCCCGGCTGACTTTCGGCTAAAATAAGCTGTTGAACCAAGCCTTCCATCATTTTTGTAGCCAGTTCTCCCTCGGAGTCGTTCACCGAAAATTCAATCACTACAAAATCGGGGTTTTGAACCAACAAATCGTCGTAAGCCCGGTGAACCCCGATATCGGAACCAGTTCCGCCCCATCCGGCATTGATAAGGGTTACCGAACTTTCGGGGAATTTGGTTTCCCACCAGTCGGCCATCAGGTTTGCCCAACGTTTGTTTTCGGTGGAGGCTGCATAACCTGCCGTGATGGAACCGCCAATGACGCCAATTTTCAAATCCTCGCCCCGGCGGCCTTTTGCCATTGCCTGATAAATACGCGAAGGTTCGTAGTTATAATGGTACTTCCGGAATAAATTCCGGCAATCTTTTCCTGATTGCTTCAAATCAGCTTCGCTCCAATTACCGGTTGAACTGGCTGTGGTATTCAACACAGCACTCGATTCATCTTTATCGGAAATAGACCAGCAGAACCAACTGATTTGCTTTTGTTCCATCCACTGAATAAACGCATTCCATTCGGTATAATTAATGGTGCCATCGCCGCTGGCTTCGGTTCCGGCCGATTCCGATACCATGATTGGGATTCCTTTACCCAGCGCGTAATCGCAGCGGTCGCGCAGCCATTGCCCGTGGGTGCCTGCATAAAAGTGCATGGTGTACATCAGGTTTGAATATCCGATAATCGGATCATCGGCTACAACGTTCAAATCCTGATCCCAGTTGGGTGAGCTTACTAAAATAATATTGTCAGGGTCGATGGCACGGATGGTTTCAATGATTTCGATGGAATAAGCTTTTACTTCTGCCCACGATTCCTCATCGGGTTCGTTGAATATTTCATAAATAACATTTGGGGTATGGCCATAAGTTTCGGCCATATATTTAAAAAAAGCTTTGGCTTCGGTTAAATTAATGTTATGGCTGTGCCAATCGATGATGACATAAATTCCTTGTTCGATGGCACCCTCTATCACAGCTTTTATTTTTGTGACTGCCAATACAGAATCGGTTAAATAACCGCCTGTTGGTTCAATGCCCATTGCCGCCCTTACGGCAGTAACTTTCCAGTCATCGGCCAGCCAGGCAACCGCATCGGTATTGTAAAACCGGGGCCACCAGTTGTGCCAACCGAAGCTCATTCCCCGCAAGATGATCGGTTTTCCGGCAGAATCAACCAGTTGGGTTTCCTGAACGTTGAGCCGCCCATGTTGGTAAACAGATTGCGCTGATAGAAGGAAGATTCCTACGTAAAGAAGCGCTATTGAAATCAGTATTTTTTTCATTTTTTTTCTTTCTTTTAAGCCAATTGATTCATAAAGGTTAAAAATAAATGCAGTTTCCTATTTTGTTAACCGCAGCATAAGGACATCGTGTCCAGCCAGTTTCGCCTTTAAAGGTTTTTGAGTATCTCCCATGGATTTGTTCTCCCACACATTCCAAAGGTTGAATTTTTCAGCAACAAAGTCGGCTTTCTTTCCTGAAAGTTCATCATTTATAGGGTTTTCGGCCCAATTGAAAATCAGATCCACTTCATTGATTCCCCGGTTCAAAAAGCAAACCGCAAATTCCCCATTTTGCAAGGGTTTTACCCAAATATCCAATTGATTTATCATTCCATGTTTGTAACCCTGAATGCCCAATAAATCCTGGTTTATGGCAATAGCACCCGGGTTTGTTAAAATGGAAACGGTTTCTTTGGCCATGTTCCGCAAATCGTTCCCCGCGATTAACGGGGCAGCCAACATGCACCACATGCTAAAGTGGGCGCGATCTTCATTTAAAGTCATGCCATTTCCCACCTCCATCATATCTGGGTCGTTCCAATGCCCGGGGCCGGCATGTTTACGTAATTCTTTATTATTTCTTAAATCGATAATCTGTAACACCCCCCACGAATTCCAGGTACCATGGTCGTAAACGCAGTCAAAGCAATTATAAATATCGCCGGTGGTGCGCCACAAATGGCCAATAGGTTCGGCCCATTCCCAGGGTTGGTTATCGCCCCATTCGCAAATGCTGAAAACTATTGGTCGTCCGGCAGCATAAAGAGCATCGCGCATGGTAAGGTAAGCTCCGTTGGCGTTCAGTTTTTCGGTATTGCACCAGTCGTATTTCAAATAGTCTATTCCCCAACGGGCGTATTGTTGTGCATCCTGGAATTCATATCCACGGCTTCCGGGACGGCTTCCGCAGGTTTTCCATCCGGCATCGGAATAAATTCCCAGTTTTAACCCTTTGCTGTGCACATAATCGGCTAAGGCTTTCATGCCATTGGGAAACCGTTTGGGATCGGGTTGGATAAACCCCAGGCTATCGCGTTCACCATGCCAGCAATCATCAATATTGATGTATTCATAACCGGCATCCATCATCCCTGTGGCTACCATAGCATCGGCCATTTCGCGGATAATGTCCTCATTTATTTCGCAGGCAAAATGGTTCCAACTGTTCCACCCCATGGGTGGTGTTAAGGCAAGATTTTCGTATTTCTGGGCTTGCAAAACTACGATTGAAAGAAGAAAAATACTGGTGACAATCAATTTGAATCTCATATCGTTCAGGATTTAGATTTTATTTATTTTCGTGATATAATCGTTTCATAATCTCAAGGCATGCCCGGCTATTATGATAAGGGCATTTCCAGAAACCTGCTTTTTCGTCATTAAAGTTGGGTATGCCATTTTTATTGACCCTCCAGAACCATTCCCCATGACGGCGATCGATCAGATGGTTTTTAATAAATTCCCAACTTTTGAAAGTTTGCTTTGAAAAAGAATCATCACCCGAAAGCCGGTAAGCATTGTAATAACCGACCAGGGCTTCTGCCTGTGGCCACCAGTGTTTGTCGGTATCTAATTTCTGGTGCGCGGGTTCCAGTTCGTTGAACAGCCCGCCATCGGTATCAATCCCTTCAAATACCGCATTTGCCATTTGAATTGTAACAGGTTTAACTTTTTCGATTAAAGAAGTATCCCCTAACACTTCGGCAGCTTCAAATAGCAGCCAGGAGCATTCAATATCGTGACCAAAGGAGATGTGGTCGCCTTTCAGGTTCCAGTCATCATCAAAAAACAGGTTCAAATGATAGGAAGGGCTGATGAATTTTTCAAGGAACAGTTCAATTAAATTTTTGAGGGCTTTGTACAATTTTTGGCTTTTGTATATCCGGAATAAGTTGGTGTAAGCCTCCAAGATGTGCAGATGCGTGTTCATGGTTTTGCTTTCGTTGGCATCTTTTTCACTCAGGCGCAAATCGTCGAGTTTTTGCCAATTTTCCGAAAGGGCTTCAATGTAACCGTTCCGTTCTTTATCGAAGCTATATTTCTCAATGCTATCGAACAAATCAATGGCCGCCGAAAGGGCCGTTTTATCATTAGTTATCCGGAAATACTCGGTCAACCCGTAAATCATAAATGAGAGCGCGTAAATTTGTTTACGGGGGTTTAATGGATTGCCTTGAAAATCGAGCTCCCAATAAACCCCACCATAGGTTTTATCCAGAAAATGCTCCGTGTTGTAGGCGCAGGAACGATGTGCCATCTCCAGATATTCCGGTTTTTGGGTCAAACGGTAAGCCGCCGAAAAAGTCCATAAAATCCGGGCATTGAGTACCGAACCTTTGGGAGCTTTGGGGTTGGGTTGGTTTTGGGCATCAATGGCTCCTATAAATCCGCCATTTGTTGTGTCCAATGCCTGAAGCATCCAATAGTTGAGGATGTTCTGATGGAGCTCCTGTTCCAGTTCGTTTTTTAATTGTATGAATCCGTTTTGCATGTGTCAAGGTTCTATTCGGTTGAACTGAATGTTGTATTTTTTTATGATTTCCATGGTTGATGTATCGCCCGGATATACTGAGTTTAACCCCTGTGGTTCTTGTGGAGGATCGCCGGAGTAGGGATCGCCTGCTTTCCAAAAAGTCTGACCACTGATAGGCTGGGTAAAACCGCCAAAGGTCCAAAAGTTGGCACCTGCCAAATGATCGCCTTCTGCTACGCTTTTGGCAACCTGGCTAAAGCAATACCCGTAATACCGGTCGCGGTATTTTATGGTACTTCCGGTGGAAAGTATTTCGCCGTCGCGGCCGATGCCGAACTCTTCCAAAACCATGGGTTTGTTTAATTTACGGGCAATGGCCAAATGATCGTCAAAGTATTTTTGGACCTTTTCCATAGCTAAAGGATAGGTGGAATCGGCCTGTTGTGCATTGTACCAGCCCCAGTTTTTTATCCAGATATGAATGGTTAAATAATCAATACTTTTAAAACTATGGATGGTGTCGAACAAAGCCAGCGATTCGGAACAGCCTTTCTCGCCTTCGTTGCCGGCAGTTACCAGGTGGTTGGGGTCGAGTTTTTTAATCAGTTCCGATGTAGATTGTATCCACCGGATGAAGGGTTCAAAGTTGTCTTCGGCCATGGGGCGGGGTTCGTTGGCCAGTTCCCAGGCCATAATGGTTGGGTCGTTGGTATATTTAATGCCGTTTACCGAATTGGTACGGCCAATAATTTCCGTAATAAATTGGTTGAGCTGCTCCATACAGGGTTGGCAGCTATAAAATTGTTTTTGGTATTGGTAAAAATCGTTCCAGGTATTGGGCGGAACATTTGGGTTTACAAACGGGCCGTAGCCGTTCCAGTTCAGGTATTGGGCCATTCCGCCCGACCATTCCCAGTTGTTGGTCAGGTATAAAACAGCGACCATATCGCGCTTGCGCATTTCGTTCAATACATAATCGAGCCCTTCAAGTAATTTCGGGCTGAGGGTTCCGGGTTTTTTTACCAACGCGGGTGTTACCCGGTAAGGTTGGTTGTCGGGGCCTTCGGCACCTACCATAATCCGCAGGTTATCAATCCCGAGGGCTTTTAAAAAATCGAGTTCTTTGGTCAGCCGCATCCGGTCGCCGCCAAGGGTATCGGCAGCCAGGCTGGCACCGTACCAATAGTTGGTGCCAATGTAATGATAGGACTTTCCATTTCTAATGAATTGGCCTTCATTTACTGAGATAAAATCTTTTTGAGCAGCTTGTTGGCATCCTGAAAAGAAAATCAGGAAACTGAGGGATAAAAGATATGTGTAAAACTTAAGCATGCGTTAGGAATGAATTAAAAACGGCCTGAAAAGCCGTTGAAATTTAAAAAGGTGCAGGAAACATTGCTGTCCCCTGCACCTTTAAACTAAAACCTACTATTTTTTATTGAATTTGGTAACTGCCACTTTGCCTTTGCTGTCGGTAGCTTTTACTACATACACGCCGGCATTTAATGCAGAAACATCTACTTTTTGGATACCTGATAATTTAACGTTAGCTACTTTGGCTCCTAACACATTGTAAATTTGAACGTTTGACACGTTGGCCATTTCAATATTCAATTCGGTAGAAGCCGGGTTTGGATATACCACCAATGATGGAATAGCCTTTTTGGTGATGATACCATCAGGCCCGCCTTTCAAGGTAATTTCGCCCCAGAATTCGTTGGTAAGGTATGCTTTATCTTCACCGGTATTGTTTGACCAGTTCAGGATTGATTTGCGTTGATCTTGAGCCGTAGCATCCAAAATTGAAAGTTCCAAAGCAATTTTCTTTCCGTTATAAACCCCACCATCGGCCAAATCAACGGCATCAATGTTGGTATTTGAGCTGGTGCGGAACAAGGTTGCCCAAGGAATGGCAATTTCAATGGAATAATTTGAAGTTCCTTCGATTACTGCAAATTTAATGTTTGTTGTATCGTTAATTCCAAAGAATCCATCCATACCAAAAGCATTGGCGCCGGTGGCATCGTTACCATGAGCTGGTCCATCGGTACCCACGTTGAAACGGAATTGGTGCTGTTCGCCAGAGATACGGGCCTGACCCATGTAACGACGGTTTTGGATGTCGGCAAATAATTCAATACCATCGTTCATCCAAGGGGTAGTGCTTCCACCTAAAGCCACAGGGTCGTTATCCACTACATCGAAGAACAGGTATAGGTTTTTTATATCCCAAACAGCCATCCATTCGCCATAATTATCAGCATTGTCTGCCGATACAGTAGCATTGGCAGCAGCGGCTACACCGCTCACGGTACCATTAGCTACACGGTTCAGCAGGTTAATAGTTGAAGCATCGAAAGCATCGTCGTACAAACCATCAATTTCAAGCTCTAATTCGGTAAAGTTAACATCTGCAGTATTTGGTGCAACAGCAGGTTGTAATTCGTAATAGCTAACTGTAATTTTGCTTACATACACATATGCATCGGTTACTGCATCCCAACTGCCAGAGTTTTGTTGAGCAGCAATTTGCAACCCGGTAACTGTCACATTTGGTTTGGCATCAACGGTTACTTCCGTTAAAGTAGTTGGAGCTGGGTTGATGGTAGCAGCAAATAAGCCAGTACCTCCACCTGTAGGTTGAACAAAGGCCTGACAGTTTGCAGCAGCTACGCCAGATGTTCCTGCATCATATTTCATACTTACGGTCATCTTGTTGTTTTTGCCAGTTTCAAAAGATGGGATAGTTAAATTGGTATTCCATCCGTTTACTTTGGCTTTAAGAAGTTTTACCCCACCTTCTTCAACAATTTCCATTCCTTCGGGTAAAGTGCTAACATCAACGGTTGCGGGATCGAACAATACACTGGCATCCACAGTTGCCACTTTTCCTACCCAGATAGTGTCACCCACGGTTGGGCCCCAGTTTACCATTTCTTGTCCGAAGAACTGGATTTGGTGGGCCAACGTCATTTCGGGGGTTAAATCCTTTTTGTAGAAAGTAAATTCAGGTTGTGATGGATTTCCACCTAAAGTAGTAGCAGCAGGGATCATCTGGCTTGGGTTCCATGAAGCAGGTACTTTATGTACAGTATCCATTACCTGTACAGCAGTAACAATTTTATCCAGGGTTAAACCAGCTTCAACCGTAGGGGTACCTTGGCGGTAGCGAACGTATCCTGTAAGCTGTGTGCCTAAAATGGTAGTCACTTCGGGAATGTTCAAGGTTGAATTCCATCCATCTACAATTACCTGTAGGTATTTAGCTCCGTCAATGTCCACGATGGACATTTTGTTTGGCAACGAACCCGTGTATGTTGCCGGATCGAAAATCACTGTTTGAGCCCAACCCAGGTTGCCCAGGACCAGTGCCATCAAAAGCGTAAAGATTAGTTTTCTCATAATTAATAAAATTTAGTTAAAAAATAAATAATTGAATGTATAATTTGGGTACCCCAAACCTGGGATACCCTTGGGTGTTGCTATTTCCAGCCTTCATATTGTTGCAAGGCCCCTTCGGTTAATTGAATTTCAGTAGTTGGGATGGGGAAGAATTCATGCTTCCCTTTTTCAAAAGCTAACGTAAAACCCTCGCCCATGGAAGCTAACGTGGTGTTGTTTATAAAATCATAGGCCAGGTTCCAGCGAACCAAATCAAAGAAACGGCTTTGTTCACAGGCAAACTCAAGGCGCCGCTCGTGCACAATATCCATGAACGAAAGAGCGGTTAAATTTTCGGGATACCCGGTTTCACCGGACATCCGGGCACGGGTACGTACATCGTTTACATATTGCAGGGCTTTGGGTTCGTCGCCGGTTTTAAAAGCAGCTTCGGCGGCCATCAAAACCACATCGGCATAGCGGATCAAGCGGATGTTGAAAGGGCCGTCGTGATGGTTGGCCATAGTAGCCCAATATTCTGAAGGAGAGCATTCGTATTTGCGGCCAATAGTTCCTGTGGGCAGGTTTGAAAAGTTCATTGTTACCCATGTTCCGCTTCCTCCCGAAGGGTACAACACGGTATCACCTTCACGTCCAACAGTGGTTGAAAAACGGGGATCCAATTCTGGATCAACGGGTGAAGAATTCAGGCCCGTTTCGCGGCTGTCCTGATTTCCAAAGGCATCAATCAAATATTGGGTGGGTAAATTAAAACTCCAGCCAAAACCACCCTGTTGGGTACCATCGGCTTTATTGGTAAACCGGACCGTAGTATAAATGGTTAATTCATTGCCTCGGCTATAGGTCCAACCTTTACCATCTTTCACGTTTTCAATTTCCCACACGCTTTCACCGCTGTTCTCACCATCAACGGTAAATACCCAACGGAATCCGCCAATGGTATTTCCCGTGTTTACGCGCCATGATGCGAAGCGTTCGCCATTAATTCCAACCAGATTATATTCGGTAGTGGAACCTATTACGGCTTCGGCTTGGATTAATGCATCGGCATAGCGGTTTTGGCAACCTTGGAAACGGTAATCGCCGGGATAGTTTTCGGCATACGACGATTCATACAAATAAGCCTTGGCCAGCAAGGCCTGAGCAGCTCCTTTGGATGCTCGCCCCACCTCTGCTCCCAGTTCACTTTTTTGCTTCAATAATGGAATAGCAGCTTGTAAATCGGACTCTATAAAGTGAAGCACCTCAGCAATACTGTTCCGGGGTTGTTTAAGCATACTTGGGCTCACTAATTGATCAGCAATAGGAACTCCTCCATAAATCTGGACTAAAGTAAAATGAAAGAATGCACGTAAAAAGAGCATTTCTGCAGCCCGTAAATCAATCAAAGCTGAAGTTTGGGCATATTCTTCCGGTGTTTTTGAAGTTAACAATTCCTGTTCGCGGACCTTTTCCATATAAAATAAATAGGTATTGGCAAAACGGATACCTTTATATGGGTAAGCCCACATGGGCTCCACTTTCGATTCGTTTGGCGTATGGGTCAACCGATCGAACCGTTGGAATTCTCCCCAGTCGTTTACATTTTCGCCACCGACTTCGGTATCATCGGAGATACTCTGGAACCCGATGGTATAAAAAACATCATACAAGTCACGGGTAGCTAACATGCCATAAGCTGCTGTGGCCGTAAAATCAAGAGCCTCAAAGTTGGTGTAAAAGCTCTCTGTAGTATCCAAAGCAATGGGTTTGAAATCTAAAAAATCATCGGAACAGGCAACAAAAAAGCCAGTTAGCAGGATGATTAAAGAAAATTTTGAAATATTTCGTTTCATAATACTCTTGATTTTAAGGTTAGAAAGTAACATTTATTCCAATGGTGTACATCCGGGATTGTGGGTAGGCTGCTTGATCAAGTCCACGGACAAGTACACCGGTGCTGCCTATTTCAGGATCCATGCCACTATATTTGGTAAATGTGAGTAGATTTTTAGCTCCAAAAAACACCCTAAATTTCTCAATATCAACTATTTTTGTGATTTTTTCCGGTGCAGTATATCCAATCTCAATGTTTTTTAGTCTCAGATAGGAACCGTCCTCAATATAAAAACTTGATAGGGTTGTGAAATTTTCATTGTCACCTTTGGGATCAATACGTGGGTATTTGGCGTTGTCGTTGGCAACAGAAGCTATTTCACCGTTACGGTCAACCAGCTCCACCGTGTAGTGGTCGTTTGCATAGTCGCTGCTCCAGTTAAAGGCTCCGTCGGTATTGCACTGGTAAAATTTGACAGCATTAAATATCTTGTTGCCAATGGTTCCCTGCATGAATAGAGACATATCTACATATCCCATATTTGGATTTCCGTACTCCAGATTCAGGTTTAATCCAAATAGGAATTTTGGGTTGGGGTTTCCGATGGGTACAATGTCAGAATTATCTAATTTTCCATCGCCATTCACATCGCGGAAGCGGATATCACCTGGTTGTGCTTTGGGTTGTGCATAAATGGTGTCACCATCCACTAAGGTATAGGGTTGATTGGTTACAATTCCATCGGCATTGGGCATGTCGGAAAGACGGAATATACCATCGGCAATATAACCATAATAATCACCAACTGGTTGGCCTTCGATGGTTTTGGTTAAATATCCGTTAATACCTTTGATACCACCTGCCAACAAAGTGTCAGGGGAAATTGCCCCCGTCTGGGTCTTTAGATAGGTGAAATTCCCATTGGCCTCATAACGGAAATCGCCTCTTTGCTCTTTCCACCCGATGGCTGCTTCTACTCCTTTTGTGGTCAGGCGACCAACATTCAGGATCGGGTTACCTGTCCCACCTTCATGCCAAATATCCCGGACAATGTAACCTGCCCAATAAGCAACAGGTGTTTCCATCAGCATTTCATCGTTGTGTTTATTGAAAAGCTCCGTAGTAATTGATAATTTACTGTCGAAAAATTGTAAATCCAGAGCAAGGTTGGTTGTAACAACCCCTTCCCATCCTACTTCATAATTTGGCATCTTATTGGGACCTGCACCTGTGGCTGAAGAGGAAAGATTGGTAAAACTGTACATATAAACATTTTCAAAAGCAACCGTTGGGTAATATACGTTTTCAGGAATTACACTATTCCCGATTTTACCCCAACCTGCGCGGATTTTTCCAAAATTCATGAATGGCAAAGTGTTCCGGACGATATCAAGTTCACTAAATTTAAAACCGGCCGAAAAGGAAGGGAAATACCCGTAACGGTTTTGCGGGCCAAATTTGGAACTATAATCTTTTCTCATGTTAAATTGAGTAAGAATCAGTCCTTTGTAGTCATAACTTATACGGCCCAGGTAACTATACTCACTCCCTTCAGAAGCGCCACCACTTGGTAATTGTGCTAGTAAAGTATCATTGGTACTGGCATTAAAGTACCACATTTCGGGAGATTGGTTGATAAGGTCCCACCGTTCGCCGCTTTCCCATTCGCTTTTACCGTATTTCGATTCAAAACCTGCCAACAGGCTGATGTTGTGTACATCGAAAAGCGTTTTATTGTAGGTAAGCAGATTCTGGATGTTCCAGCCTTTGTTCCGGTATGAATCCCGGGCAATCTTGCTGTTACTGTTTTTTAAGGAACTGGTGATATAGTAGATAGGGGTAAAATTGTAACTGTTGCTAAAACCTAAATTCCCATTCACCCGGGTTTCGAATGTAAGGCCTTCAAAGGGGGCAATTTTAGCGAAGAGTGTTCCGGAAATTGCATTGCTGGTATTTTCCCGGTGTTTCAGTGCAATAGTAGATAAAGGGTTTGCCGTGTTTCCAAGGGGAGTAAAGGACCAGCCTTCATCGTATTCCGATTCTGTCAATTTATCACCATAAGGTTCTACAAAGGAATGGTATTGAATGGCCTGTAAAATTGGGGTGGCATATTCATTAAACAATTCCCACTCCTCAAACCCTGATGTTTGTTGTTGGTTAAAAGAAAAATTTTCACCAATAGTCAGCCATTTGTTGGCTTTATGTTCTGAGTTGATCCGGGCGGTCAATTTCTTATAATCGTTGTTTTTTAAAATACCATGTTGGTTTTGGTATCCAACCCCCATATAAAAGGTTGATTTTTCGCTACCTCCGGTTACTCCTAAATCGTAACTTTGAGTGGTGGCTTGCCTAAAAATCTTATCTTGATAATCATAGGTCGGTAAAGTATCTGGATTTGAAAAGAAATACTTTCTTTTTTTTGCTAATACTTCCCATTCATGGTAGGTTTTTGCGAATTCAGGACCTGAGGCCATATCTAAAGTTTTGACGATATTACTAACCCCACCCCAGGCATTGAAAGAAACTTTTGTTTTGCCGGCTTCTCCTTTTTTGGTAGTGATCAGAACAACCCCACCCGCGCCTTGTGATCCATAAATAGCAGTGGACGAGGCGTCTTTCAATATTGACATAGATAAGATATCATTGGCGTTTACAGAGCGAGGGTCGGAAATAATACCATCAACCACCCACACCGGATCCGTTCCGTTGATGGACGTGATACCACGGATTTCGACTTTAACGCCTGAACCAGCAGCACCTGAATTATTCAATACCTTTACTCCGGCAGTACGTCCCTGAAGTGCCTCTTGGATATTTGTTGCACGTGATTGCTCAATGTCTTCAGCATTTACAACTGCTACAGAGCTGGTCAGATCCGATTTCTTTTGGGTACCATACCCAATTACTACAACTTCCGAAAGTTCGGCAATATCTTCAAGGAGTGTAAAGTTTAGCGTGGCTGTTTTGGCATTGGTTAGGTCTAATTGTTTGGTTAAGTTGGTGTAGCCAATAAAACTGGCAACCACCTCAACCGATTGATTGGGGACACCACTTATGGTATAATTTCCATCAAGGTCGGAAACGGTCCCGATGGTGGTTCCCTTTATCATTAGGTTTACCCCAATTAAGGGCTCCCCGTTTTTGTCAATCACCTTTCCGGTGATGGAAGCATTTTGCGCGAATAGCCCCAACGGTAGTATGAGGAAACTAAGGAGCTGCAAAACCCAGGTCCGTGTAGATTTTTTCATAATATTGTATTTAGCGTTGTTTTAGGTTTTTGTCAATCATTTTATATAAGCTGTCCACGGAAGTTGCACTGCGCAACCCGTCGGCGGGGGTGTTCATGCAATAATCCACCAATTGTTCAATGGTTGAGGTGGCTACATGCAAACGTGTGTCCGACGAGGCGTAATAAATATAAACGGTGCCATCTTTATCGGCAATCCAGCCATTGGAGAATACCACGTTTGAAACATCGCCTACCCGTTCTATTCCCACGGGGGCAATGAAATGCCCGGCGGGTTTGTAAATTACTTTGGTCAGGTCTTTTAAATCGGTCATAAACAGGTAAAGTACGTAGCGCAGCCCTGCGGCGGTGTTCCGAACCCCGTGGGCTAAATGCAGCCAACCTTTGTCGGTTTTTATAGGTGCCGGTCCCTGACCGTTTTTCACTTCATAAATGGTGTGGTAGGTTTTTTTATCCAGGATGACTTCCTCTTTAACTTCGGCGTGTTCCATGCTATCGGTCAATCCAAATCCAATTCCACCGCCCGATCCGGTATCAATAAAACCGTCTTGTGGACGGGTATAAAGGGCGTATTTGCCGTTTACAAATTCGGGGTGCAGCACCACATTCCGTTGTTGTCCCGAGTAAGTAATTAAGTCAGGCAAACGTTCCCATTTTTTGAGATCGCGGGTCCGGGCAATGCCACATTGGGCTACTGCCGACGAAGTATCGCCTTCAGGCGCGTTGGGGTCTTTCCGCTCGGTGCAGAAAAGGCCATAAATCCAACCATCTTCATGTTTCACCACGCGCATGTCATAAACATTGGTGTCGGGAATTTCGGTTTCGGGCAAACGGACAGGGTAATCCCAGAACTTGAAATTATCAATCCCGTTTGGGCTTTCGGCCACGGCAAAAAACGATTTGCGGTCGTTTCCTTCCACCCGGGCTATTACTAAATAGGCACCATTGAATTTTATGGCTCCCGCGTTGAAAGCTGCATTAATACCAATCCGCTCCATTAAATGGGGATTGGTTTGAGGGTTGAGGTCGTACCTCCAAAAGAGAGGTGCATGCTGGTTGGTCAAAACCGGATTTTTATAGCGGTAATAGATTCCGTTATAACTTTCGGTTAAAGGTTGGTTTTTCAGGGTAACCAGCAATTGGTGCTCTTCCTTTAATTGTTGAAGACGTTTATTAAAATCTGTTTTCATTTTATTTTAGTTTGCAAAGTGTTTAACAAACACTAAGATAATCAAAATTACAAAATATATTTATTTAATTGCATATTAATATTCAATAAAATGTTCATAAATAGGTAATAAGATTATTTTTTTTGTTGATTGCATTGAACATGTGTTATTTACACAACTTAATTTTTTATTGCTGTTTTCATTTAATATGTAGTTAATTATGTTGTTGTTTTCATAAATATCACTATCTCTTTTTATTGCTCTTTAAAGCTATTTCCACTGCTCATATGTTTTTAACAGTGTCTTAAAAACAATTTTATTTGTAGTTTTAATATTTGCTCGTTGATAGGGATCGGTGTATAAATTGTATAGGGCTGTATCCCCTTGATGATAGGTCAACAAGAAATTGTTTTGCCTGATGGCCACGCAGGAATCATCTTTTGTGGTACTTAAAAGATGGAAAAACAAAGCCCGATCCGGGAATTTGGTTTGCGGGTTATTCAAAAACCGGGTCAGGTTTATTCCATCGAAAGCCGTAGAATCAAAAGTAATGGTAGCTAACGATAGCAGCGTGGGAGTAATGTCTAGCATACTGCCGGCAAACGATTCGATGCGTTGAGCCTTGAATTTTCCATTGGGATAGGAAAGGATCATGGGTACCCGGACACTCCCTTCATCTAACTGACCTTTCCGGCCTTTCAACCCGTTGTTGAAACGCAAAGCATCAGGGCCATTTGAGCTTAAATACACCACGATGGTATTTTCCAATATGCCTTTATTTTCCAGGCTTTCAAAGATTTTTCCAATATGATAATCAGTGGTTTCAAAAAACGCGTAGGTTCTGGATGTCTGTTCATCAAGACTCATAAGGCGATACTTACCTGCAATTTCATCCGGCACAGAGTCAAGGGCTGGTGACGTATGGAAAGCTAACAAAGCAAAAAATGGTGAGGACGACTGACGGATAAAATGCATCAAGGAATCGGTTATTTCCTGGGATGATGCACCTTTGGCTGCCGCATGGAATTCATTACAACTATTGGACGATTGATGGTTTGCCGGAATTTTGGGATTTCCGCTTTCGAAAACGCCAATCTGGTATTGATTGTTTTCAAGAATTTCAGTTAGGGTTAGTATCGGGATGGGAGTTCCGTCCGGTTTTTCAGAAATTGTGGATGCATATTTTCCCGTAATCAGGCTCTCGTAGCTGTAACTATTCTGAGGAAAACTATAAAAGCGATCAATAATTATATTGTGTTTGGCCAAAGAATCGAGCACCGGGGTTTGAATCATCTGGTTGCCATTGAACCCTACATCGCCATAGCCCTGATTATCGGTAACAATGATGATCATGTTTGGTTTTTGTGGCTGTTGATTCCCCACCATGATTAAGATGGACAATGCAGCCACAGAAAAAAGGACAAGGCTATATGTGAGGGTCTTCTTCATTCCTGTTTCTGTATGATTAATCCAAATCGGATAAAAACAAGGTCTGTGGATGGTTTTTAAATTGTATGAAATCGTTCACACAAGCATGGCCGGGGTAGGGAGCATAAAAATGATCGGGCCGGCCATTCCTCCACAGCAATACCCAGGCAATACCCGTGGGAGTTGAATCGCTTGTAATGGCAGGCAACAGGGTTTTGGTAAACCACAAGGAATCTGAAAGGGTTTCGTACCCGGTTTCGGAAATAATAAAAGGTTTTGACTTTTCCTTTGACAATTCTTGTAATATCCCGATTTGTTGCCTGGCCTGCTCAAAACCAGCCGGAGAATGAAGGTTTTTGTAATCATCCACACCTAAAATGTCCACATAAGCATCTCCCGGATACCAGGTTAAATAATCTTCGCGGGAGCTAAAAACATCGGGCGAATACACATATAGTAACTGGTGCAGGTTTTTTTCGTTGCGTAGGTAATTCACCGTGAATTGGTAAAGTGCCTGGTATTGTTCCGCCGAGCATGATTTGATGCCCCACCAAAACCATCCGCCGTTCATTTCGTGGAACGGGCGGAATACCACCGGCATGGGTTTTCCTTCGGGTGTTTTCAGGCTGTTAAAAAAATCGGCCAATAAATCGAGGATCTGGCAAAATGCTTCATGTTTTTGGCCTCCGGGTAGCAATTGGTCAATGGCCGGGGTAATATCCCAGGAATTACCGCCTGTGGCAATGTTCCGTTCGTGCCAGCTATAGGTATTAATGCCTCCCCGGCGGTAAACTTCCGTCGCCCATTGCGTCATCTTTGAAAAAGAGACACTATCTATATTAACAGTATCGGCAATATGGCCTAAATCCCAGCCAAAAACGGCCGGATAATCGCCCGAGGCATCATTAATATCGGTACGGAATACATCTTCCTTCCATCCAATTCCATAAGCCAGCGCATCTTGGTGGCCAAGCATGACCCCTTTTTTTACCTGGGATGTAATCCGGTTCATCAATTCCTTAGCTTCTGGCAAAGCTAATTTATCACTTACGGTGCTTTCCAAGCTGGTGTTGTTTTTGTGAGCACACGAAAGCAATAAATTAGCTGTTGCCAAAACCATTACTAAACCTAAACTTCGAATCATGAAAACTTACTTTACTTGCTGATTCAAAAGTAGTGCACCTCCGTTTTTTTCTTTTTCAACCATGTACCAGATGCTTTTAGATATGTCTCTTTTATTTCAATTATGTATCCTCAGATTTTAAACTATGTATCCTAAAAAATGGTAACCAATTATCAATCAGTTAAAAAATACTTATTGTTATTTGTACAATATAAATGGTATATTTGATTTTTTTAGAACCTGTTTTTTATGAGTTCATTTTTCACTTAGTTAAAAAAGATACCTAACTGAAAGGAATTTTTGACAATAGATACATTTCTTATATTGATTGAAAAGAGCTTAGTGTAATTTTGCTACTACTAATTTTTAACATCGTTTATTCAAAAAACCCGCATGATAGTTTCTCTGCATATAAAAAAGGTTTTTCTGTGGTTGAGTTTGATGTGTTTGCTTACCTTCATTTTCCAACCCATTCATGCTCAGGAAAAACCATCGGAATTAATCTCGGCGAGTTTTTCGGATGCTTCGTTGGTTGAGGTGTTTCAGCTTTTGGAAGCGAAAACCGGCCGCCATTTCTACTATCAGGCCGAATGGTTAAAAAATTATGCCTTTACCGGATCGTTTACCCAGAAGAAAATAGAGGGTGTGGTGGACAACGTGCTCGACAAAACAGGTTTGATGAGCATAACCATCGAAGGTAATTTTTATATTGTTCCACGCGAACAGGTGGCCCGACACCTAAAAAAAATGAATAACCTTTTTGGCAGGAACGGGGACGAAGGCATTAAAGATTACATCCTTATTGGCAAAGCCAGCGATATTGGCAAATATTCCAAAAACCGGGTTACCGGAAAAGTTACCGATGGAGCCAATGGGGAACCTTTGGTCGGGGCTACCATTCAAGTAATGAATACTAATTATTACGGGGTTTCAGGCTATTCCGGAACTTTCATGCTGGAGGTTCCGGCCGGGAGCTACGAACTGAAAATTTCAAGCGTGGGTTATGAAAATCAAGTGCTCCAAGTAAAAGTATTGGGTCCTGGCACTCTTGATGTGGAACTTTTTGAGGAATCGCACGCTCTGAACGAAGTAACCATTTTATCAGAAAAGGTAGACCGGAATGTTACCCGCGACCAGATGAGTATTATTGAACTTGATGCCAAAAGCATTAAACAGTTGCCCTCAATGATTGGGGAACGCGATATTATTAAAAGTTTTACAACCATGCCGGGGGTAAAATCGGTAGGCGAATTTGGGGCCGGTATTAATGTGCGGGGAGGCGGGGAGGATCAGAACTTGTATCTTTTGGAGAATTGCCCCATTTTTAACACTTCCCATGTCATGGGTCTTTTGTCGGCTGTAAACCCTGATGCTGTCACCTCGGTTGCTTTATATAAAGGACACATTCCGGCCGAATATGGCGAACGGGTTTCATCGGTAATGGATATTAGCTTCAACGGACACAATGTTACTAAGTTTAAAGGGACGGGTGGCATTGGAATTTACAGCAGCAGGTTAAGTTTTGAAACCCCTTTGCTCGATAAAAAATTTTCCTTAAAAGTGGGTGGACGTACCAGCTATTCTGATTACCTACTGACCAAAATGCCGGATTACAATTTGCAAAACAGCGCGGCCTCGTTTTACGATGTGAATGCCATGCTTTCGTTTCATTGGAAAAACAACCCGTTGTCCATTTATGCTTACCGCAGTTACGATTATTTTAAATACGCCGGCGATTTTTCCTACAAATATGGCAACCGGTTGGCATCGTTGAATTGGCAGCACATCTTTAACCCAAGTTTTAATACCTCTCTTACCGCCGCGTATAGCTCCTATAACCTGGCCAATACCAAAACGGGCGAAGCCCTCAAAGCCAGTGAAATTCAATCGGATCTAACCTACCTTTCAGGAAAATTCATGGCCGAATATACTGGTTTTAGCGATCAAACCATCACCGGAGGGATCCAGGTTATTCAATACCGGATAAATCCCGGCGAACGCCAACCTGTTGGGACTTCACAAATTGAGCCATTGAAAATTCAAAACGAATTGGGAAACGAATACTCTTTTTTCATAAACGATGTCATCCGGCTTGGGGCCAAGCTTTCCTTTCAGGCAGGGTTGCGATACACCCTGTTTCAAAATGTGGGGCCTCAAACAATAAATACGTATTTAGATGGAAATACCGGAAACGACACCCTTGGTAGCATTCAATTTGGAGCAGGCGATTTGGTTCAGAAATACCAGGGTTTTGAACCCAGAGCTTCCATCAAATATTTATTGAACGAAAGCAGTTCCCTGAAGATGAGCTACAACCGGAACAAACAATACCTGTCGCTATTGTCCTACACTTCCATCTCAACTCCTGAAGATGTCTGGAAACTGTCTGACCCCTACATTAAACCCATTATTGCAGACCAGTTGGCCATTGGATATTACAAAAACCTGCTCAACAATCTGGTGGAAACATCGGTGGAACTTTATTATAAAAAAATGCAAAACCTGACCGACTACCGAAATGGGGCACAGCTGGAATTGAACGATAACGTGGAAACCGAATTGCTCTCAGCATCGGGACAGAATTACGGTATTGAAATGATGATTAAAAAAGTGCAGGGAAAATTCAATGGAACCCTTTCCTATACTTACGCGCGGGCTTTTAAGCAAACTCATGGCAGCAATTTTAATGATAAAATAAACAACAACAAGGAGTATCCTTCGCAGTATGATGTGCCCAACAATGTAAACCTGAACCTGAATTACCAGTTTAACCGCCGGGTGAGGTTTGGTGTTACTTTTACCTACGCATCGGGGAGGCCATTTACACAGCCTGAATACATTTATTATCTGGAGCAAAACCAGTTGGTGTTTTTCTCGGACCGGAACAAATACCGTTTGCCCGATTACCACCGTCTCGATGTTTCACTGAGTATTGACGAGAGTTTGAAAAAGAGGAAAAAATGGAAAGGGAGCTGGAATTTTTCTGTGTTGAATGTATATGGCCGCGATAACGCGTATTCCATCATCTATCGGCGCGATACACCTACTCCTGAAAACGATTACCAGGTTTTCAGCATGTATAAAATGTACCTGATTGGGATACCATTCCCCACGGTGACCTATAATTTTGTGTTCTGATTTTAGTGATTATGATGGATACTATGAATACTGCAAATAAAAACACTCTTGTTTTGACCCTTATGGCTATTGTAGGGCTATTTATTTATAGCTGTCAGGCGCCTTATGAAAACGGGGAGCTAGATGCCGATAAAAAAATCCCGGTTGTCAACGGGGTTTTAACCAATTTGAACGGGTTGCAAAGTTTCGAATTGTATTACGCCATGCCTTACAACGATAAGCGGAAACAACGGTTGACCGGGGCCCAGGTTTCTATTGCCAGTAGCCAGCAGGAAACTTTTCCATTGATCGAAGTAAATCCGGGGTATTATGCCATTGATAAAAGCCTTCTGAATATTGGTGTTGGCACCGCGTATCATCTGGACATAGTTTTGTCCGACGGGACTACCCTGAAATCGGGACCTGTGACGATGGCTGATACCTTGCCTATCGGGAGCATTTACCACGATGTTAACATCCGATCCTCCATTGTGAAAGATGTAAATGGGAATTACAACCAGGTAAACGAAAATGGTGTTTTTATTTATCTCAAACTAAAACAACCCGCGCAGGAGGTTTATTACAGGGCCCATGCCGATTATTATATACATTCCCAATTCCAGGTACACAAAACATCAACTTTTGAAGTGGATAAAACCTTCTTCAAGTTAAAATACCAAATTAATTACGACACGCTGTACGATTACCTGGAGGGCGTTTCGAATACGGAATTTCCAACTATCGGGATGCTAGACCCCTCGTGGACGTATAATCCCGGGGATTTAACAGTGAACCCTATATTTTTACCCGCCGACCGCGAATGCCGCGACTTTACGGACTATACCCCGAATACTTTTGTGCAATGGATTTTTCCGGTTGACTTAATTTCAACATCCCGGGAAACGTATGAATATTACCAAAACGTTCAGGAACAGCTCGATCCGGAGGATCGCATCTTTGACCCAATACCGGAACAATTGTTTGGCAATATTTACAACGAAACCGACCCCAACAGCCCTTCACTGGGTTTGTTCGATGTGGTGGCAGTAAACCGCAGATACTATGCTGTATATGTACATGAGGCTTTTGGCTACCGTTCGTATCAAGGCAGGTTTTATTCCGACACCGTGTTCCATGGAGGAAAATATCCGAATCAGATCCATGTGGATACTACCTTTTTGGATACCATTTTTCCTGAAGAAACAGTTATTGTTCACTAAACCGAGGGGGAGTTATCATGTTTTCAGTTTTTTATAAAAAAATTAGTTGCTTTTTAGGTTTAGCAATCTTAACTGTTTGGGCGGTGAAAGCCACCGATGGGCAGAATCAAAAATTTTTAGTTCACCTGAACAGGCAAGTCCTTATTGGAGGTTCGATACTTAAATATACCGCGTATTTAACACAGGAATCTGCACCAAATGTACCAAAAGGAAGTAAAACATTTTATTTTGAAATTACCAATGCCCAAAACAAACCGATTGTGACCTGGAAAAGCCAAACCTATACCAACCAGCTTTCGGGGGAGTACCATATTCCCGACAACCTGCCACAGGGGATGTATCAATTGCATGTATTTACCAACGAATTGCGGAAAAATTCCGGAAACGGTTCCTTTTCTTCGCCCTTAATAATTCAGGAAATTCATGAAGAACCCATGCACCAGATGACCATTTATACCACTTCATCGAGGAATTCTTATGAAGATTTCGCTAAAAATGAGATTGCCGGTATGGAATTTTCCATTTCGGTGGTTTCCGATACACTGTCCATGGATGTAAAAAAAGGGACAACTGTTTTATTGTCGCTACCTGCAGAAATAAAAACAGCTCAATTATCGGTTGCTATCACCGAGGTTTCTCCATTTGATTCTCTTTTAAATAGGACTTGGTCTTACGGGCGAAGCACCACAGATAATCCGGAGTATTTTAATTTTTTACCGGAGCAGGGTTTTACCGCTCTTGCAGGAAAAGTTACCGATACCTTGGGGCTGCCTTTAATCAACCAAGTAGTCTATGTTTCCTGTAAAAGCGAAGTGGTGTTTTTCAATTATGCCATCACCGATGGGGATGGGAATTTCTGCTTTGCCCTCGATTCTACTTGGAACAACAAAGATGTTTTGCTGCAATTGTCCTCAGCTTATACTGGGAATGGAAACGTACAATGGCATCTGGATCAGAAAAACAGCATCCGGAATTTTAGCGATACCACATCCCATTTTGTTGGAGGCTATCAATTTGAGTACATAAATCAGCTTCAAAAACGGGAACTGGTCCACCGGATTTTTGCCCCCGATAGTTTGGTGGCCGATTCAAATGTTGTAATTGACTTTACTGAAAATCTGTTTTTTCAACCCAAATATGTGGTTTATCCTTCCGACTATGAAACGCTTAAAGATTTTAAAGAATTAGCCGATAATATTTTACCTGCCGTTAGGTTTAAAAAGGAGAATGATATTTACAAAATGGGGATTGTTAATGACAACCAGGTAATTTTTGAGAATGTCCTCGTCTGTCTGAACGGGAACCCGGTTACGGAACTTAGTACCATTGCCCGGCTGTCGTCAAAAGATGTGGAACGGGTAGAAATATTTAATTCAGTGCTCATGTACGGTGAATTGACTTTTAATGGTGTGGTTTCCATTTTTACTCATGCGAAAGAATTCAACACGCAGCAGTACAGCATAAATGGCACAGCCTATCAAAATCAGTTTTATTCCAACCGGATTGTTGCCCATGCAACCAGCAATAGCCAACCCACCGTGTTGCCCGATATTTATTGGAACCCCTCGGTGATATTAACGCCCGATCAACCATTTTCCATTAAATTGAACCAGATAGACATTGGCCATAACTATGTGATTTCGGTGCGGGGTTTTGCCCAAACCGGCGGATTTATCTGGATAGACAAACCCATAAACTTTTAAGTATGCGCAGTTTTTGGATAATATTTTCTGGGTTTCTTTTTGTGATATTTCAGGCCCTGGGCCAGGGTATCAGCCAACCCATTTGCGGCGGAGCAGATGATTTGGTCAGCGAAATACCCGTGGTGGCAACCCAATACGCGAATGAGCTTCCATCAAAAAAGGAACAGTTCTGGAATAACTGGACCACCGGAACCGTGTATTATACCAACGGAAAAAAATCATCGAAAGTTACTCTCCGCTACAATAGTTGGAAAGACGAACTTCTGTGGCTGCGGGTATCCGATTATAAAACTGGAACAGTTATCAGAGGCAGGGTCAGTTCGTTTACCTTAGATCAACCGGGTGTTTCAAAAAAAATGCGGTTTGTGCATTACACCGATACCACAGGTTTTCAAAATGTTGATATGTTTCTGCAAGTTATTGCCGAAGGTAAAACCTCGGTGTATTGTTACCGTAAAGTCACACTTTTAAAAGGCGAAGATAAATTTGTGCTCAACCACCAATATTACATAAAGCAAGAAGGAAAACCGGTAAAATTCAAACCCCGCAAACTGCAATTGCTTTCGTTCTTCCCTAAGGAAAAACATAAAGCCATCAGGGAATTGTTGCGCACCCATCACTTAAAATTATCCAACGACAGCCACCTGGCCGAGGCCATTGAACTGATCAACCAGATGGAACACCAATGAATTGGAAGATACTTGATAACAGCAACGCTATCAAACGGTATGTGGTTATGCAAACTTATCCAGATAGCTGTGATTGAAAATTGGAAAATAAATTAAAACGTGTCTATGAAACACCATGCTTTTTTTCTTAAAATCAAATAATTACATTAAATTCGTGGAAGGGACATTTTAATCATGCCACATGATTAATGAAGTAAGGAAAGCATACAACCAAGCTATTTTTGACACAGATAAGATATTGGCTATGAGAATTGTTCACGATGCATTGGATCGTGGCCTTTCTCCTGAAGACATTGTTTTTAAGGTGGTTGTTCCTTCCATTGAATACATGTCAACTTCATTCGGTCAGGATTTTGGAGCAAGCCTGGCCCAACATTTTATGACCGCTCAAATCGCAGCACTGGTTACCGATGAAATGCTTTCAAAGTTTACATCGCCACCTGAAATCGTCGGGAAAATAGTTATTGGCACTTCGCAAGGCGATTTCCACGGGCTGGGAAAAAAAATTGTTATCGGGTGTTTGAAAGCCCAAATGATTGAGTCTGTAGATTTAGGGTTAAATGTTTCCCCGGAAAAGTTCGTGGATGAAGCCATTGAACACAATGCGCAAATAATAGGTATTTCATCGATGATGCTGCACACTGCCCGTGGTGAAAATGGGTGCCTGAAAGTCCGCCAGATTCTTAAGGAGCGTAATCTTGCAGATAAAATCAAAATTATTGTTGGAGGGGCGCCATATAGATACAATCACGATTTATATAAATTGGTGCAGGCTGATGCCTGGGCCGAGAATGGGATTGACGCCGGCCTTGTTCTAAAAAAATTATTGGAGGAAATAAAGCAATGATAACCGGTTTCGACAGGCTTATGGCAGCGGCCAATGGTGAAAAATCGGACCGTATCCCTGTATTTTGCAACCTTTTGGATCAGGGGGCAAAGGAGCTGGGGTTGTCGCTAAAAGAATATTATTCAAAAGGGGAATACGTGGCCGAGGGGCAATTGAAAATGCGCGAAAAATATGGGTACGATAACCTTTGGAGCCTTTTTTACGTGGGGAAAGAAGCCGAATTGCTGGGTTGTAAAAATATTATTTATGCCAACGATGGGCCTCCAACTATCGGGCACATGGTCTTCCGCAAACCGGAAGACATCCATAACATGGTAATCCCAGACGACATATCCAACCATCCGGAATTTCAAGAAACGTTGAAATGCCTGCAGATATTAAAAAAGGAGTCGGGGGATAAATATCCCATTTGCGCTTACATCACTGCTTCAATGGCTATGCCGGCAATGCTCATGGGTATGGAAAAGTGGATGGACATGCTGCTTTCAGGTCCATTTGATTTGCGCGACAAACTGTTGGCTATGACTTCCGATTTTTTTAAAAAACAATTGGTGGCCTATCGAAAAGCGGGTGCCGATATCATTATTTATTCCAACCCATTTGGTTCGCCCTATTTTGTTTCCGCCAAATTGTTCAATGAACTTTCCATGCCTTGGATGGAGAAAGATCTTCAAGGGGTGGATAGGTTTGGGCTTGTTTATTATTGTGGGGGAGCAAGAATGAATCAGGTATTGAACCAAGTGATTGAAAAACTTGGATTCGCAACATTTTACCTCAGTCCGTTCGATGATATTGCCCAAGGGAAACAACTAATAGCTGGCAGGGCACTCTGTGCAGGGGTCATTAACGATATAAAACTTATTGATTGGACTTATGACGAAATAAAAGCAGAGGTAAAACGGATGCTTGATGCAGGCATGAAAGGTGGAAAATTCTTTTTTGGGACCTTAGTGATGCCGCTTTATATTCCCGAAAAAAATATCCGGTATATGCTTGAGGCAGTTTACGAATACGGAAGTTATGCATAAACATAATGACATACCCTATCTGATTGGTTGCGGAATACTGAGAAAGGAAATCAACCGGTTGATTATTGAAAACAACTGGCAACTCCATACAACCTTTTTAGATTCATCGCTCCATTTTGATTTTGACAAGCTACATAAAAACCTGACCTTGGCACTGAACAAACATTCAAATCAAAACTGCACCGTATTTTATGGCACTTGCCATCCTTTAATGGAAAATATTCTATACGATACAAAAACCGCCCGGACCAAAGGACAAAACTGTGTGGAGATATTACTGGGCCCCGGATTGTTTACAAAAGAATTGTCGAACGGAGCCTATTTTCTTCTTGAAGATTGGGCCCTCCGTTGGGATTATATAATTCCAAAAACCTTTGGAACGAATATGGAAGTAACCCGGCAGATATTTCAAGAAGACCGGAAATACCTGCTGGGTATAAGAACACCTTGTTCAGGCGACTTTACCAAAGAAGCAGAACACGCAGCACAAAGCGTTGGGCTGCCCTTGCATTGGATGAATGTAGATATGGATCATCTTAAGTCGGTTTTAATATCAGCTTTAAATCTTAATAACGGACAATACAATGGAAGATAAAATACTCATATCGAGAGAAGTAATTGAAAACCTTAACGAAAGGGTTAAAAAGCTTGCCATCGAAAAGTCGTATTTACAGGTTTTTATGCACTTAATGAGCGAAATGAATTCCGTATCGGGATTAGAAAACGTTATTCAAAAGTTGTTGCAGGTTATACTTGAAAATATTGGAGGGTCGAACCTTATTGTTTATTATAAAATTGAACATGAAATATATTATGCCGATGTTTTGGGCAAAATAACTAAGATTGAAGAAATTGCCGATGAATTAGTAAAAAAGGTATTTGATACAAAAGAACATGTGGAGGTTCAAAGCGATTTTGCAAACACCAAATTGCTAGCCGACGAATTTACAAAAGCAAGCACATGGGTTTTTCCTCTGTTGGCAGGTTCTGATCTTATTGCTGTCCTGAAAATCGAAAATTTATATACCAGCACTTCGGATCTGCATTTCAACTTGCCAACTTTTTTTAGTTATGTGGCGCATATTATAAAAAACGAAATATTGGGTTATACAAAGCTTAAAGCCACTAACGACCAACTTTTGGAAGAAAATAGCAGACGCAGGCAGGCCGAAGAAGAACTTAAATCAATAAATAACGAACTTGAAAGCCGCGTGATTGAACGGACAAAAGAATTGCACCATGTGAACAGCCAACTGGAAGAAGAACTGGCAGAGCGTGAACGGGCCGAGATGCAATTGGAAACTCAATACACACTGCTTACTGCTTTAGTGAATAGTACCGACGATATCATCATATTCTCGTTAGACAAAAATTATTGCTATACTGCTTTTAATAAAAAGCATCGGAACGAGATGAAAAAAGTATGGAATACCGACATAAAAGTTGGTATGAACCTGCTTGAATGTATGCAGATACCCGAATTAAGGGAACTTGCAAAGCAAAGTATAGATAAGGCATTGAAAGGAGAGGTGTTTTCTGAAATTCAACATCAGCCCGATCACGATATTTATTATGAATTTAACTGGAACCCGATCGTCCAAAAAAACAAAGTGGTTGGGGCAACATCCTTTATCCGTGATATAACACAAACAAAGCGGTACGAGGCCCAAATCCTCAAGCTGAACCGTATTTATGCCGTTTTGAGCAACATCAACCAAGCCATTGTCCGCATTCATAACAAAGAACAGTTAATGGACGAAGCCTGCCGGATAGCGGTAAACTATGGTAAATTCCCGATGGTGTGGTTTGGCATGGTGAATAGTAAAACAAACAAAGTGGATGTGATTGCTTCAAATGGAGTTTCCACAGATTACCTGAACGAAATCGACATTGATTTGAACGACAAAGTGCGGAGTAACGGCCCTTCCGGCAGGGCAATCAAAACCGGGAAACATCAAATATCTAACAACATCCTTAGCGATAACAGCATGATTCCCTGGAGAGACAATGCGGCCAGGTATGGGTTTAAATCCTCTGCCTCTTTCCCGCTAATTGTTTTCGGCAAAGTGGAGGGAGCGTTTAATATTTACTCAGGCAATATTGATTTTTTTAGCCAGGAGGATGTGAATCTCCTCGATGAAATGGCCACCGATATTTCGTTTGCCTTTGAATATATTGAATTAGAAACCCGGAGGAAAACGGCAGAAAGTGAGTTGCAACGGACAAACGAGCTCCTCCGTGCCATTATTGAGGCTGCCCCAATTGCTATTTTCGATCTTGATCTGGAGGGTAAAGTAAACGCGTTGTGGAACCCGGCATCTGAAAAATTATTAGGCTGGAAAGCATCCGAAGTGATTGGGAAATACCTTCCGACAGTACCTACTGAAAACCGCGAAGAATTTGAACATTTCCGTGAACAGATACGGAACGGGTTGACCCTTAACGGTGTAGATGTCATGCGGCAGAAGCGCGATGGGACCCCCATAGCTTATTCCATTTATGCCTCCCCGCTTTCAAACCCCGAGGGGCAGATTAAAGGAAATGTGGCCGTACTACTGGACATTACCGAACGCAAGCGCAACGAAGCTATAAATGCCTCGCGGTTAAAACTGATGCAAATTGCTGCCACCCGGTCTATGGACGAATTACTCGAAGAAACGTTGAACGAAGCCGAAAAACTTACCGGGAGCCTGATCGGCTTTTATCACTTTATTGAAGACGATCAGGTATCGCTTACACTGCAGAACTGGTCAACAAAGACAAAAGCAGAATTTTGCAAGGCCGAGGGCAAAGGCATGCACTATCCCATATCGCAGGCCGGGGTTTGGATAGACTGTGTGACCCAACGAAAGCCGGTTATCCATAACGATTATGCCTCCCTGCCAAACCGCAAAGGAATGCCCGAAGGCCATGCCGAAGTTATCCGCGAACTTGTGGTACCTGTCCTGCGGGGTGATACAATTAAAGCAATACTGGGAGTTGGAAACAAACCGACCGATTATGACCAGAAAGATATTGAGGCAGTATCGCTTTTGGCCGATCTGGCTTGGGAAATAGCAGAACGGAAACTTGCCGAAGACCTGCTTCGCGCCGAGCGCGGGCTCTTTGTATGCGGCCCAACGGTAATATTCAAATGGAGAGCCAGAGAGGGTTGGCCCGTAGAGTATGTGTCGCCAAATGTACTTGACCAATTCGGTTACACCCCGCAAGATTTCACCAGCGGAAAAGTCCCCTATGCCACAATTATTCATCCCGATGATCTTGAACGGGTAGCAACCGAAGTAAACACGTACAGCAAGCAGGGGGTGACTTCTTTTGAGCAGGTATACCGCATTATCCACCGCAATGGGACTTACCGGTGGATTGATGACTTTACATCAGTCATTACTGACCGTGATGGGAACATAGCCAACTTCCTTGGATATATTCTGGATATTACCGAGCGCAAGCTGGCTGAAAAGGCACTGCAAGAGAGTGAACAAAAATACCGCACATTAATCCAGAAAATACAGGCCGCTGTTATCGTACATAGTGCCGACACCCAAATAATAACATGCAATACCAAAGCACAACAATTGTTAGGCATATCTGAAGACCAACTGTTGGGAAAAACGGTTATCGATCCTGCCTGGCATTTCTTTCATGAAGATAATTCCATCATGGGACTTGAAGATTATCCGGCGAATAAAGTTTTCGCCACAAAAAAGGAACTCAGGAATTACATTGTTGGAGTACACCGCCCAAATAATACAAATGATGTTTGGGTCCTCGTTAATGCCGACCCGGTTTTTGACACCTCGGACCAGTTGTCTCAGGTAATCGTTACTTTTATTGACATTACCGAACGCAAACTTGCTGAAAAAAACCTGCTCAAAGCATCTGAAGATATCCATGATCTATACAACCATGCACCCTGTGGCTATCACTCGCTCAATAAAGATGGTCTAGTGGTGCAGATGAACGATACAGAACTTGAATGGCTGGGCTACCGCAGAGAGGAAGTTGTTGGGAAAATAAAATTTACGGAACTATTTACCGAAAAAAGCTTAAAAAACTTTGAACACAATTTTCCTAAATTCAAAACAACCGGATTGATACAAAACCTGGAGTTTGATTTAATACGAAAAAACGGTTCCATATTTACCATCCTGCTTAGCGCGACAGCTATTTACGACCAGGAAGGGAACTTCCAGATGAGCAGATCTACCGTGACAGACATCACAGAACTTAAAAAAAGTGAAAAGGCCCTGGAAGAGAGTAACCGGCATTATCACCAGATTGTAGATTTATCGCAGGATATGATTGTTATACACCAGCACGGGAAAGTGGTTTTTATTAACGATGCAGGCGTTAAATTGGTTGGGGCTTCAAAACCAGAAGATATTATTGGTAGATCGGTGCTGGATTTTGTGCCACAGAACCTCAAAGAAGTTGCCAAAAAAAGAATAGTGTCAGGTTTAACAGGCGGTGAGCTCAAATCTCCAATATATGAACAGAAGCTGCTTCGGCTTGATGGGATCGTGATAGATATTGATTTGCGGGGAATGAACATTCAATATCATGGTGACGGTGCCATTCAATTTGTTGCCCGCGATATTACCGACCGCAAACAAGCTGAAGCGAAACTTATAGAAAGCGAACAAAAATTCCGCTCCCTGGCAGAAGGTTCCCCCGACAATATCATCCGGTACGATACCGGTTGCCGGGCGGTTTATATCAACCGGAATATGTATTTGACCATAAGTCCGGAAGTAGCTGCGAATATTGGAAAAACACCCACAGAAGGTAGTCAATACCCGGGAATCATAGACTATGAAACAAAGCTGCGAAAGGTTATTCAAACCGGGAGACCCGATGAAATGGAGTTTGATGTCCCAAACCCCAACGGGGAACTACGGACCCATCATATCCGTTTTGTTGCCGAACAGAATAATGATGGAGCAATTATCGGGGCCATTGCCATTGGCCGCGACATAACCGACCGAAAACAATCTGAGCTTGCCCTGCAGGAAAGGGAGAAACATTCCCGATCGCTGCTCCGTTTGTCAAGAAAATTTGAAATTGCTCAGGATTACGATGAAATACTTTTAGCAGCTTTTGAAGAGGTACAAAAGATAATCGGCTATAAAAACCTTTGGGCTTACCAGATCACCGAAGATAAAAAATATGCAATCAGCCTGGCCGCCCATGGCTCTGTATCCGGCATTATTATGTCCGATACAGGAACTGGCAGGTTGACCATCCAGGGAGATCAGATGCTCGAAGCAATTGCTAATGCTGTTGACATAATTATTATTGAGGATGCGCAAACCGATGAACGCGTGAACAAGGAAATTGTAGCCCGGTTGAAAAACCGCACGATTGTAAATGTCCCCATTGTTTTATTTGACAGGCATTTGGGCAGCATTGGGATGGGCACGTTTGGCGATGAAGGGGTGTTGATTCCTACACAACCGCAGGAAGAATTCCTTAAAGCCTTGGCCAGTCAAATGGCCGTTTCGTTCGACCGGATTCATTTAGCAAACAGGCGCAACCAAGTTGAAGAAGCACTCCGTATCAGCGAAGAATCATTCCGCAGGTTGGTGGAATATTCCCCTGTGAGTATGGCTGTTTGGTCAGGAATTGATGGGCGCGTAATTCTGTTCAATAAAAAATTTACCGAATTGTTTGGATATACCATTGAGGATATCCCTGATGTGGCTCATTGGTGGACAGTTGCCTACCCCGACAAAGCCTACCGGGAAAGCCAGATGCAACTTTGGGCAAAATTAAATGACGGAACGGAACCATTAGATAACCATAAACCGACTGAAGCGATTATTACCGGTAAAGACGGCACACCACGTAACATCGAGTTGCGTATTTCTAACTCGCATCAGGATAAAAGCCTGGTTACACTAATTGACCGGACCGAGCAAAAATTGGCCGAAGAGAAACTAAGAAATACAGCCCAGCGCCTGAATGAGGCACAACGCCTTGCCCATATCGGGAGTTGGGAATTAGACCTGGTAAACAACGTACTTATATGGTCCGATGAAATATACCGGATGTTTGAAATTGACCCCAATAAATTCAGCGCTACCTATGAAGCTTTTTTGGACGCCATCCATCCCGATGACCGGGAAGCCGTTAACATTGCTTATACCCGCTCCCTTAAAACCAGAACAACTTATGCAATCGACCACCGTATTGTTTATTCTGATGGACGTGTAAAATATGTCCATGAGCAGTGCGAGACCTATTACGATGGCGATAAACCAACCCGCTCGATAGGAACCGTGCAGGACATTACTGAACGCAAACAGGCTGAGGAAGCTTTACGCGAAAGTGAATTGAAATACCGCGAAATATTCGACAACGTGCTTGACAGCCTGTTCTTGCTTGAAGTTACCGATGACGGGCATTTCCGGAACCTTGAGGTGAACCCTGCATTTGAGAAATCAACGGGCATAGCCCGCACGCAATTAATTGGTAAGGTTATTGAAGAAACCGTTCCAAAAAATGTGGCCGATATTGTTAACGCTAAGTACCACCGTTGCGTAGAAGCAGGCATTCCCATTGAAGAGGAAGCAGAACTGGATTTGCCCACCGGAAGGCGTTATTTCCACTCAACGCTTATCCCCGCCCGCAACGAAATCGGACGGATACACCGTATCATAGGTATTTCGCGTGATATTACCGACCGGAAAAAAGCAGAGGATGCATTACGCGAAAGCGAAGCTAAATTTTTCACTGTTTTCCAACTAAGCCCAATGGCCTTATCTATTACTTCCATAAAGGATCAGGTATTTTTGGATGTCAATAACAGTTTTCTTCAAAATGTTGGTTATAAAAGAGATGAGCTTATAGGAAAATCGTCGAACATACTCGACTTATGGGCCGATCACGGGTTATGGGACAAATTCCGGCAGATAATGGCCGACAAAGGGAAAATTGACAATTTTGAATTCGAATTCCGGGGAAAACCGGGTAAGTATGGATACGGGTTAATCTCGGCCACAATTGTAACAATTAATGGTGCTCCATGTGTATTATCCCAAATTGCAAATATCAATGATAGAAAAGCAATGGAAGAAAAAATCCGGACACTCAACCGGGAATTGGAAAGAAGGATTTTTGAACGGACCGCCCAATTGGAATCGGCAAACAAAGAACTCGAAGCCTTTGCCTATTCTGTATCGCACGATTTACGTGCCCCTTTGCGCGGTATCGATGGTTTTTGCCAGGTCCTGTTCGATGAATATAAGGGGAATATGGATGAAGCGGGTAAAAACTATTTGATGCGCATACGTGCCGCTGCCCAACGCATGGGGCAACTTATTGATGATATGTTGGAATTGTCAAGGATTAGCCGTAGCGAGATGAAAATACATCAGGTGGACCTCAGCAATATTGCCAATGAAATTACAAACGAATTGAATGAATCAGCGCCCGGAAGAAAGGTTAATTTCAGCATTCAAAACGGGATACAGGTAAATGGAGATGGACGGCTCCTGAGAATTGTCTTGGAAAACCTTATGGGGAATGCCTGGAAATTTACTTCAAAACACAGTAAAGCCTCAATAATGTTCGGAATGCAGATAGTAGATGGCAACCCTGCCTATTTTGTTAGCGATGATGGGGCCGGCTTTGATATGAACTATGCACAAAAATTATTTGGCGCTTTTCAACGGCTTCATACCGCAAAAGAATTTGAAGGAACAGGGATAGGATTAGCTACCGTACAACGGATTGTCCATCGCCATGGAGGCAAGGTATGGGCTAAAGGTGAAGTTGAAAAAGGGGCTACGTTTTATTTCACGATACCTTAATTATACTGTTATGGAAAACAAAACAATTTTATTAGTGGAAGATAATCTCGATGATATCGACTTAACACTTCATGCGTTAAAAAAGAATAATATCAGGAATGAAGTTATGGTGGTTTACGATGGCGCCGAGGCTTTGGATTTTCTTTTTGGGACAGGAAAATACAGTAGCCGTAACCTGTCTAGCATGCCTACGGTAATATTATTGGACATCAAGCTTCCAAAGATAGATGGGCTGGAGGTATTGCGGCAGATACGCGCCAATGAACTTACAAAACTTTTGCCTGTTGTGATACTCACCTCCTCAAAAGAGGAACAAGATATTATAAACGGATATAGTTTGGGTGTTAACAGCTACGTCCGAAAACCTGTTGACTTCAATCAATTCGCCGAAGCCGTAAGCCACATGGGATTGTACTGGCTTTTAGTTAATGAAGCTCCACCTAAGAAATAAAAACTTGAACAATGGAAAAAACATTACGGATTTTAATTGTCGAAGACTCAGAAGATGACGCCTTATTGGAATTGCTCCAAATAAAAAAAGGAGGCTACACTGTTGATTATGATATTGTGGAAACTGAGGAGAAAATGAAATCGGCACTTAACCAAAAGACTTGGGATATCGTACTCTCAGATTATGCAATGCCACATTTCAATGGAATTGAAGCATTAAAGATGGTAAAAGAATCAGGTATCGATATTCCGTTTATTATTATCTCAGGTACCATTGGGGAAGATGTTGCAGTGGAAGCAATGAAAGCAGGGGCAAATGATTACATTATGAAGAACAATTTGCTGCGCCTGCTTCCGGCTGTTGAACGGGAACTGAGGGAATCGGTAAACAGGGCAGGAAGCAAACTCCTTGAACACGAAAAGAAAATGGCCGAGCAGGCATTACGAGAAAGTGAAATGCGGTACCGGCGCATTACCGAAGGCATCACCGATTACTTGTATTCAGTCCGTGTAGAAAACGGCAAGGCTGTAGAAACTATTCAAAGTCCTGCCTGCGAAGCAATTACAGGCTATTCTGTAGAGGAATTTGCCAACGATCCTTTTCTTTGGTTCCGGATGATAATCCCCGAGGACCGCGACAAAGTAAAGGAGCAAATTAAACTAATTTTATCAGGTACCGATGTTAAACCTCTTGAACACCGCATCCAATGTAAAAATGGAATCGTAAAATGGATTTCTGATACAACCATCCTGTTTAAAGATATAAATGGGAGTCTGCTTTCGTATGATGGGGTAATAAAAGATATTTCAGAAAGAAAATATGCAGAAAATGAACTAAGAAAACTCTCCCGGGCTGTCGAGCAGAGCCCGGTCTCTGTTATTATCACAAATGTTAAGGGCAATATTGAATATGTTAATAAGAAATTTACAAAAGTTACCGGTTATTCATCCGCGGAGGTGATCGGGAAAAACCCAAGGTTTTTAAATTCCAGAGAATCTTCTTCAATTAACTATGCCGAACTCTGGAATACTATTTTAAGTGGTAAAGAGTGGTTTGGCGAGTTTCATAATAAAAGGAAAAACGGTGGGCTGTTTTGGGAATCTGCTTCCATTTCTCCAATATTTGATTCAAAAGGTACCATAACCCATTTCCTTGCCGTAAAAGAAGACATCACTGAACGGAAACTGTATGAAAAGGTATTGCAGGTTTCCGAAAAAAAATACCGTGTTATTGCCGATAATACGTATAATTGGGAATTTTGGTCCGATACTGAAGATAAGTTTATTTATTGCTCCCCTTCCTGCCTGCGCGTGACCGGTTATACGGCCAAAGAATTTATTGAAAATCCGAAATTAAAATATGAAATTGTTCATTCCGATTACCGGGAAATGTTCCATAAGCATGCTCACCGCAACGTTAAAAATAGAACTGCCGAAACCTTGCAATATAAAATTTTGCATAAAGACGGCACCGAACGGTGGATAGAACATGTTTGTCAGCCCGTTTTCGACTCCGACGACAGTTTTATGGGATTTAGGGGCAGCAATTCCGATATTACTGAAAAAAAGGAAACTGACCGGAAAATATTAAACGCGATCATTGCCACCGAAGAATCGGAACGCAATAAATTTTCGCAGGAACTACACGACGGCCTTGGCCCTTTATTATCCACTGTAAAACTATACTTCCAATGGCTCTCGGAAACTACCGATACAGTTAAACAAAAAGGCATTACTGATACGGGGCTTCAGAATATAGACGAAGCGATTCAAACCGTCAGGGAAATATCCAATAACCTGAGTCCACGTATCCTAATAAGTATGGGGTTAGTCCCGGCTCTCAAACATTTAATCCAAAGATTCAACATACCTCAGAAACTGGCGATACAATTTACATACGATGATGAAAAAAGGTATGATGCGCAAACCGAGGTAACCTTGTACCGCATTGTTGCCGAGTTGCTGAACAACACCATTAAATATGCCAAGGCTCAGTCAATAACTATCAATCTTTCCCATAATTCCGGCAAAAACAGTATCCGGCTCACCTATGCCGATAACGGAAAAGGGTTTGACCTGAAAAAAGCAATGGAAGAAAAAAAAGGGATGGGGTTGCAGAATATGATGCACCGTGTGGATACATTAAACGGATTTATTAATTTTGATACAATGGAAGGGAAATCGTTGGTGGTTACCATCGAATTACCATTACACAACGAAATAAAATTATGAATAAAACTAAGATAAAAGCAGTAATTGTTGATGACCATGAAATGTTCCGCAGTGGGTTAAAATCGCTACTTGAGCAGGAAAATTTAGCACAGGTGGTTGCCGAGGCTTCAAACGGGCAGGAGTTTCTGGAACTTATGGATACGTTGTCGCCCGATTTGATTCTGATGGACATTGACATGCCCCTTATGAATGGTATTGAAGCCAGCGAAAAGGCTCTTGCAAAAAACCCGAAACTCAACATTCTGGTTTTAAGCATGTACGACGATTATTCGCATTACACCCGGTTAGTGACCGCTGGTGTTAAAGGTTTTATCTCCAAATCTTCCGGGAAAACTGATTTAGAAAGGGGAATTATGGCCGTAAGCAATGGAGATTCTTACTTTTCATCCGATTTGTTGCGCAATATTATTATTGAAATTAACAAACCCAAAGAACGCGTTGCTTCCAAAGGCAGTGCAGTAACTTTTTCATCACGCGAAGAGGAGGTGTTAAAGTTAATCTGCAATGGTTATGCTACCAACGAAATTGCCGATAAGCTATGTTTAAGCCATAAAACCATCGACAATCACCGGTCCAAGCTCCTTCAAAAAGCAGGGGTTAAAAACAGTATTGGGTTGGTAATATATGCCATAAAAAATAAGATTGTTATTTTTTAAAGGTTTTTTCCCGGGTTAGTAAAACAAGTGAAAATGTTCCTTAACTTTTTATTGTACCATTCTGAATCTGCAAGTAGCTGTGACACTGAGTTGAATATGAATATATTAATTCAAGTTTTACTTCTGCAATTTAGTGAAGTTGTGCTGCAACTTAATGCCTCATTTTTTTGAACATTAATATTTCACCCGGGGATTTGCTATTTTTACCGGGCATTAGTTTTTATTTATGAATCGCGAACCGCTTTTTGTAGATGTCATTCTTCCGGTACCGGTGAAAGGTTTTTTTACTTATGAATTACCTGCAGGCCTGCCATTACCTGTTCCTGGAATGCGGGTGGTGGTTCCGTTTGGCAAAAAAAAGCTTTATACAGGTATCGTTTTTTTGGTTCATGCAAAAAAGCCGGAAGGTTATGAAACTAAACCCCTACTTCAGGTGCTGGACGAATTTCCTGTAGTGAATAAATGGCAGATGCGCCTTTGGGAGTGGGCTTCCGATTATTACATGTGCCCGGTGGGCGAAATCTATAAAGCAGCCATCCCTTCCGGGCTGAGGCTCGAAAGCGAAACAAATGTTTATCCCACATTTTCTGAAACCGCACCCGCTACCGAAGATGAACGGGTATTGCAGATTTGGAGGTTTTTACAGAAGCAGGAACTTAGCTCCATTACCGAAATCAGTAATGCACTGGGCATTTCAAACATCCTCCCCCTGTTAAAAAAAATGCTGGACAAAGGATGGATTCAGATTCAGGAAGATTTAAAGCAGTATTACCGGCCCAAACAATCTAAGTTTATTGGTTTGGCCCCGCGGATTGATACCCTTGAGAAAATTGAGAAAATCCGCGAATTGTTGGCCAAAGCCCCAAAGCAGCAGGAATTGTTCAACTACTTTTTGAGTCAACTGAAAACCGATCAGTTAAGTGGTAAAACTTTTCTAAAATCACAATTACTCGATGAGTCTGGCACCGGTGCGGCTACGCTGAAAACATTGCTCGACAAAAATATTCTGAAAGAAACGGAGGTAGAAGTTTCCCGATTGACCGAACGCCATATACCCACCTCTGGTTCCAACACATTAAACCAGCACCAGCAAAAGGCTTTGGGGCAGATCGGGGAACAATTTTTAAGTAAAGAGGTGGTGTTGCTTCATGGGGTGACATCAAGCGGGAAAACCGAAATTTACATCCACCTTATTGACAAAGTGTTAAAACAAAATAAACAGGTGCTTTACCTTTTACCTGAAATTGCCCTGACATCGCAGATTGTTCAAAGGCTCCGCAATGTTTTTGGTAATAGCGTGGGGGTGTATCATTCCAAATTTTCCGACGCCGAAAGGGTGGAGATTTATCAACGGATACAGGAAAACCACAAAAAACCGTATCAAATCATTTTGGGTGTGCGTTCGTCGGTGTTTTTGCCATTCAGTAACCTGGGATTAATTATTGTGGACGAAGAACATGAAAACACTTACAAACAGTTCGATCCGGCTCCAAGGTACAATGCCCGGGACTTATCGGTGGTTTTGGCGGGTCTGCATCAGGCAAAAGTTTTGTTGGGCACGGCTACACCCTCCATCGAAAGTTATTTTAATGCCCAATCGGGCAGGTATGGTTTGGTGGAACTGATGCAACGGCATCAGGAAATCCAGTTACCCAAAATAATTTTGGCCGATGTCCGGAAAGCTTACAAGAAAAAAGAGATGCATTCCCATTTTACAGCCACATTGCTGGCCAATGTTGAGGAAGCCCTTGAAAAAAAGGAGCAGGTGATTTTATTTCAGAACCGTAGGGGTTTCAGCCCTTACATGGAATGTGCCAGTTGCGGATGGATTCCCACTTGCAAGTTCTGTAACGTGAGTTTGACGTATCATAAAAACATCAGCAAACTTATGTGCCACTATTGCGGATACAGCACCGATGGGGTTTACCGGTGCGGCCATTGCAACCGGCCACATTTGGAGACCAAAGGGTTCGGCACTGAAAAGGTGGAGGATGAAATTTCGCTTATTTACCCCGATGCCCGGGTGGCCCGGCTTGATTTGGATACCACCCGCGGAAAATATGGACACGAAACCATCATTAACGATTTTCAGAACCAACACATTGATATTTTAATCGGTACCCAGATGGTTTCGAAAGGACTCGATTTTGACCACGTGAGTGTGGTGGGGATTTTGAATGCCGATAACATGTTGCGTTTTCCCGATTTCCGGGCGTATGAACGCTCGTACCAATTGATGGCGCAGGTGAGTGGCCGTGCCGGACGGAAAAACAAACAGGGAAAAGTAGTCATTCAAACCAACGACACCGGACATGCCATCATTCAGCAGGTAATGCAAAACAATTATAAATCGATGTACCAGCAGCAGCTGGACGAAAGGCAACGGTTTTTCTATCCCCCGTTCAGCCGTTTAATCAAGCTTACCCTCAAGCACCGCGATAATGTTTTGGTAAACCAGGCATCGCTGGAATTGGTCAAACAGATACAGCAAATCGGGAACCTGGAAATTCTTGGCCCCACTATTCCACCCATCAACCGGATTCAGAATTTGTTTATCCGCACAGCCTTGATAAAACTGGATCGGGGCAATCAGTTGACCAAAGCCAAACACCGTATTACTGAAACCATCGACGGGTTAAAGAACCATCCATCGTTTAAAGGAGTCCAATACATGGTAGATGTCGATCCTATGTAAGGTCTGCTGAGAAATTAACAATAAACACATTTAATGTGATTTACAATATCATGTAATGTATTTGCTACAAGCTTTTCAAAACAATTCAATTAAAATGATTGCATTTAAAATCCTGAAAGGATTTAAGGTGAATAACCCCGTATGGCAATGCGGGGTGGAAGAACAAGGATGAAACAGGAACCCGGGAAGGGTTCAATTTAATTGGGTTCAATTATTTGACCCACTTCGGGGGTAATTTTATAATTTGGCGTGTTACCCGTGGTTATCACTTACGTGAGGGCTTTGTCGTTCACATTTATCTTTTTCAGAGTTTTTTTCAACAGATAGTGTTTGAGCCAGATAAAAATCCGTGATAATCTGCGTTGCAAAGCATCTTTGTTATCAACGTTCGAATAGCACACATTGATGGCGTGGATAAACCGATGTTTTTCGCTGTTTAAAAAGAATGGAAGGTAAAGAATAACAGACAAATGCTAAGAGACTTTAATACTAATTGACTTATTCAACAACCTCTTTTTATTTATCGTAATGAAATCGACATGAATATATTTTTAATTCATTTTCTTCTACTTGATAAACTAATCGATGTTCATTTTCAATTCGTCTTGACCAAAATCCGGCCAAATCATATTTTAATTGTTCCGGTCGCCCAGAGCCTTCAAATGGTGTCCGTTGAATTTCCTTTAGTAATCCGTTTATCTTTTTAACAACTTTTTTATCAGTATTTTGCCAATAAAGATAATCTTCCCATGCATTCTCAGTAAATATGAGAATCATTTTAATCTTCAAATTTAGGGTGAACGGTTCTTCCTGACTTCATTTGTTCAATTGAGTTGTAAAGTCTCATAGCGTTTTTCTTTGAACTTAAAAGATGCAATGTCTCCATGATCGAATTATATTCGTCAAGTGAAATCATTACAGCCCCTTTTCCACTTTTTCTTTTAATAATCAAAGTTTCATTATCATCTTCTACACTGTCTAGGTAATTTTTTAGACCAGTCCTGAATTCTGAAAAATTTGCAGCAATCATTTTTTTATCTTTCAAGTTCGTAAATAAGTACAAATATACGTACCTGTTTCGGTTTCTCAAAATTTTTATGCAAATGGAATACCCTTGCAATGATTAAACCTGAATCTGAAAAATACTCACCATTGTAGCATCGGATCAACTTCACTTGGTGGACGAGAAAATATAAAAATCTGATGGTAGAATGCTCATTTTTTGTAGTTTTGCCGCATGGCTTAGCAAATCGCTGTTTTTATGTATGAATATATTCAAGGCAAGATAACTGAATTAACCCCAGCCTCGGTGGTGATCGACAACCAGGGAATAGGCTATTTTATACACATCTCGTTAAATACCTATTCCGCCCTTTCGGGGAAGGAGCAAGCTGTGGTTTTTATCCATCCAGTGATACGCGAAGATGCCCACCTGATGTATGGCTTTTTTAGCAAAAGCGAACGTGCCATTTTCAGGCAATTGATTACCGTTTCTGGAATTGGGGCCAACACCGCCCGCATGATACTCTCGTCGCTTAGCCCCGATGAAGTGAGGGATGCCATATTATCGGGGAATGTAGGTTTGCTTAACCAGATTAAAGGCATTGGAGCAAAAACCGCCCAAAGGTTAATTGTAGATTTGAAAGATAAAGTCGGCAAGGGCGATGGGAGCAGCGAATTTTTATTCATGCAAAACAATACAAACCGCGATGAAGCGTTATCTGCATTAGTAATGCTGGGCTTTGCCAAAAATACCGTGGATAAGGTACTCGATAAACTAATCAAAGAAAAGCCTTCGGCCAGTGTGGAGGAATTGGTAAAACATGCATTAAAAGCGATTTAAAAAGAGATTTCGGCATTGAAAAAACAGTTTCTACGCATATCGTTTCTGCTCCTTGTCACGGGTAATTTTTTGGCCGGGTTTTCGCAAACTGCAACCGATACCACCAAAGCACCCTTCAAAATCCAGCCGGAACCCGTTCAGCCTTATGGGGAGAAACGGCCAGCGACTAATATTGATTTTAAAACTCCCGATAACATAGTCACTGAAGTGGAATACGATGAAACCACCGGGCAATACATCATTCATAAAAAAGTAGGCGGTGTAGATTACGTGCCACCCTATTCCATGAGTTTTGAGGAATACCAAAACTACGACATCCAGAAAAACCTGAAAAGTTATTGGCGGAGCCGCTATAAAAGTGAAACTTTCGAAAACCAATCCTCGCTGATCCCAAAAATCAATATCGGAAGTGAGGCGTTTGAAACCATCTTTGGGAGCAATACCATTGATATTAAACCGAACGGATCGGCCTCGTTAAAATTTGGAGTGAAAATCTCGAACAGCAAAAACCCAATTCAGCCGGTAGAGTTACAGCGCAATACTACCTTCGATTTTAAAGAGGAGATACAAATGAGCGTGGTCGGAAAAATTGGGGAGAACCTGGAAATGAAGGTATCGTACGATACCGAATCGCAGTTCGACTTTGATAATACCATGAACCTGCGTTATCAGGGTAAAGAAGACGATATTCTACAAAAAGTAGAGGCGGGGGATGTTTCATTGCCATTAACCACTTCTTTAATTTCTGGTAGCCAAAGCCTGTTTGGGATTTTAACCGAATTGAAATTTGGTAACTTATATGTAACGAGTGTTTTTTCGCAGCAAGAGGGCGAAACCAAAACCATTACCGTTGAAGGCGGTGCCCAAAAAAGTAACTACGATATATCCGTAGCTGAATACGATAAAAATAGGAATTTCTTTTTGGGTCACTACTTCAGGGCCAATTACGATAAATTTCTTGAAAATTTCCCTTTGGTCGCTTCTCCGGTAAAAATCAATAAAATTGAGGTATGGGTAACCAATACCAAAAAGGAGACATCCGGACCCAGAAATATTGTCGCCTTTGTCGATTTGGGTGAAGAGCGTAAAACTGTCAGCTTTTATGGAAACACCGAAACCGTTTTGGTTGATACTACCTTAACCCTGGGTTCAACCGGCTACCCCGACAACAACGGGAACAGTCTGTACCAACAATTAAATACAGGCGACAGTACCTATCGGAACATTAACGAAGTATCAAGGGTTTTAACGGGATTAGGTCTTGATGGAGGCAAAGATTTTGAAAAAGTGGAATATGCCCGCAAATTAACCTCCAATGAATATACCTTTGATGCCAACCTGGGTTTTATATCGCTGAATTCGGCACTCAACAGTGATGAGGTTTTGGCGGTGGCTTATGAATACACTGCGAATGGGCAGACCTACAAAGTGGGTGAATTTGCCCAGGACGGAATTGCCCATCCTCAGGTGCTTTATTTAAAATTGCTGAAAGGAACCAACTTCAACCCTTTGTTGCCAAACTGGAAACTGATGATGAAAAACATTTATTCCATTGGGGCATATCAGGTTAGTAAAGAGGATTTTAAACTGGAAATTGAATATTACGACGACAATACAGGTACACGCGTGCTTAATATTCCTGATAAGAAGAAGGTTTTAAACGACACGCTTCAAAAAACAAAATTCCTGAGGCTCATGAATCTCGATAATTTTAATTCCGAAGGGAATTATGTTTCTAACGGGGATGGGGTGTTCGACTTCATGGAAGGAACCACTATTTTGGCTGCCAGTGGGAAAATCATTTTCCCCATGGTAGAGCCTTTTGGCGGCTACCTGAAAAACCTGATTCCAAACAAAGAACTGGCCGACAAATTAAATTATCAGGTACTTTACGATTCCACGCAATACAAGGCATTACAGGTGACATCAAAAAACAAGTTCTATTTAAAAGGTACCTATAAATCCTCCGGAGGTTCCGAGATAATCTTAAACTCATTCAATATTCCCGAAGGTTCGGTGGTTGTTACCGCAGGGGGGATTAAACTGACTGAGAATGTCGATTATTCTGTGGATTACAACTTAGGGAGGGTGAAAATTCTTAACGAAAGTTATTTAGCATCCGGAACCCCTATAAAAATATCGTTGGAGAGCAATGCCCTTTTCAGCATCCAAAGCAAAACATTGATGGGTACTCACCTCGACTATCGTTTTAACAACGATTTTAACCTGGGAGCCACCATCATGAACCTGACCGAGCGCCCCCTGACTCAAAAGGTAAATATGGGAGAAGAACCCATCAGCAATACCATCTGGGGATTGAATGGTTCGTACCGTACCGATGCACCGTTTCTGACCAAAGCGGTTGATTTTCTTCCTTTTATCGAGACCAAAGAAATGTCTTCCATTACCTTTGAAGGAGAATTTGCCCAATTAATTCCCGGGCACAACAAGGCTATTGGTAAAACCGGGAATGCTTTTATTGATGATTTTGAAGGTAGCGAATCGAGTATTGATTTACGGAACCGCAATGGTTGGGTATTGGCTAGTGTTCCTCAGGGGCAAAACCTTTTTCCAGAGGCAACTGATTTTTCGGGCCTAACCTCAGGCTATAACCGTGCAAAACTGGCCTGGTACCAAATCGACCCGCTGTTCTTCAGAACAGGTTCTCCGGTAAGCAAAGATCTACAATCAAATCTGAAAGTATATCGTCCGGTGGAGCAGGAGATTTACCCTAACAAAGATGTGGTAAATGGTATCCCCACTGAAATTTCAACCCTCGACCTGGCCTTTTATCCCGAGGAAAGGGGTTCATACAACTTTGATACCGGTACCGAATCGTTTGCTGCAGGTCTTACTCCCGAAGGGAAACTTGAAAATCCGCAATCGCGCTGGGGTGGGATTATGCGTGAGCTTACCACCAAAGATTTTGAGGCACAGAATATTGAATACATCATGTTTTGGATGATGGATCCCTTTGTGGAAGATGATTCACTTAACAATGGCGGAAAACTCTATTTCAACCTGGGGAATATCTCTGAGGATATTTTAAAAGATGGGCGGAAAAACTTTGAAAACGGGTTACCTACAGAATTCCCGGTGAATGCTTCTGTTATTGCTGAAACCCAATGGGGACGGGTTCCTGCGGTGCAAGCACTTATTAATGACTTTGTGAACGACCCCGATTTGCGTCCTTATCAGGATGTGGGTTTCGACGGGTTAAGCAGCTCCCTTGATGAGGGGACCGGAAAAACAGGGGAACAGGAAAAGTTTGTTGACTATTTGAATTATGTTGAAAGCAGAGTTACCAACGAAGAGGTAAAGGCAGAAATTATTTCTGACCCGTCAGCCGATGATTACCATTATTTCCGGGGAAGCGATTTTGATGCCCGGGAATTGGGAATCCTTGACCGTTACAAAGATTACAGCAACTCCGAAGGTAACTCACCCGCCAGTGAGAATTCCAGCGAATCATATACCACGGTGGGGCAAACACAACCCGATGTGGAAGACATTAATGGCGATTATACCTTGAGCGAAAGTGAGTCGTATTTTCAGTACGAGGTAGATCTCCGGAAGGAAAACATGCAAACAGGGCTCATTAACATTACCGATATTCAGGAAGCCACCGTCAACATGGAAAATGGGGACAAAAAACAGGTGAAATGGTACCAGTTTAAAATTCCTATCAGTTTACCCGATACTACCGTGGGAACCATCCAGGACTTTAAATCCGTCCGGTTTATGCGTATGTTTATGCGGGGGTGGGATAATGACATTGTGTTGCGTTTTGCCAACCTGGAGCTGGTGCGGAGCGAATGGCGCAAATACGATTATGCCATCAAAGAAGGGGGTGAAACCACTGGTGGCGATGAAAGCCATGACCCCAATGACATTCCGTTCAGCATATCGTCAGTAAATATTGAAGAAAATGGCAGCCGTACACCCGTGAATTATGTGCTTCCGCCGGATGTGGACAGGCAACAGGATCCATCGAACCAACAGCTAAACAAACTCAATGAGCAATCAATGACTTTAAAAGTGGAGGATATGGAAGATGGGTATGCTAAAGCTGTGTATAAAACCCTGAATATGGACATGCGCGATTATGGCAAACTGCAGATGTACATTCATGCCGAATCGATGTTTGAGGATGATCCCATCAACGATTACGATGTTTCATGTTTTGTAAGGTTGGGTTCCGATTTTACCAACAATTATTACGAATATGAGGTGCCTTTAAAGGTGACTCCCAAAGGTTCTTACAACGGCAATAGCGAAACCGACCGCTATAAAGTCTGGCCCGAAGAAAATAACCTGGAGATAGATTTTGATGAACTCATTGATGCAAAAATGGCCCGCAATGAGGCCATGCACAAGGCAAATTCTGAACTTACCTATTTAGATGCCTATACCTATTACCACGCGAACAACCCGGAAAACCGGATTGTAATAAAAGGTAATCCAAACATTGCCAATGTAGCTACCATCATGATTGGTATCAGGAATCCAAAGAAGAAATACAACCCGAAAGACGACGATGGGCTGAAAAAGTCAACCGAAATTTGGGTAAACGAACTCCGGTTGACCGATTTTGACGAAAAGGGGGGATGGGCAGCCACTGGCCGGATGAGTGCCCGGCTAGCCGATTTTGGAACCGTTTCGGTGGCGGGTAGTACCACCCAACCAGGCTTTGGCAGTATTGAACAATCGGGTCAGGAACGGTCCAAGGAAACCACCAACCAGATTGATGTAGCCACAAATCTGGAACTGGGGAAACTCTTCCCCAAAGAAGTCAACGTCCGGATTCCTATGTTTATTGGCTATTCCCGTACGGCCATCAAACCAAAATACAACCCGCTCGATCAGGATGTGACCATGGAAGAAGCACTGAACGATCCTTCGCTCACTGACCAGGAAAAAGAGGATTTGGTGAAGCAGGTTCAGGATTTTACCGAACGGCGGAGTATCAACTTTACCAATGTGGGACTGGGGCAATCGGGGAAAGCAAAGCCGCATTTTTATTCCCCTTCAAACCTTAGTGCATCGTATGCTTATAGCGAATTGCTCCATCACGATGTGAGTATCGACCACAGCTCTTCAAAAACCTATGCCGGTGCGCTGAATTATATTTTTAACAACCAGCCCAAAAACTATGAACCTTTTAAAAAGGTAAAGTTGTTACAGAAGAAAGCCTTCAAATTGATTGGCGATTTCAACTTTTATTTGGCCCCACAGCAGCTTTCGTTTAGCAATTCCATCAACCGGAAGTACAGCGAAACCCTTTTGAGGAACCTCAACAACCCCGAACAGGTATTCGACCCAACTTATGATAAAAGTTTTTACTGGCAACGGCAATTCGACCTGAAATACAATTTCTCCAAAGGGTTAAAGATTTCATTCTCAACCAACACCAACGCCTACATTGAAGAACCGGAGGGAGAGGTAAACCGTTCACACCGCGACACCTATGACATTTATAAACAGCAGGTTTGGGAATCAATCAATAACTTTGGCACACCCAATACATATAATCAAAAATTGGATGTTACTTATACAATCCCTATTAACAAAATTCCGTTGCTGAGCTTTGTCTCGGCTAATGCCCGGTATGCCAGCACCTATGATTGGGAATTGGCTTCGAAGTTAAAAAACGACTCCCTCGAGATGGGAAATTCTATTCAGAACACCCAACAAATCAACCTGAACGGACAGCTTAACATGGATAACCTTTACAACCAGTTAGGATTCATTGAAAAAATTAACAAGAAATACAAACAACCTTTGCAGCAGCGTAAAAAGCCAAAATTTGAAGATGTTGTTTTTTCTCAGCAAGGGTTGAATTTTAAAGCAGGGGTGGCAAAAAAAATCAACCACGGTTTGGGTACTGAGGAAGAAATAAATGTGGTGGCAAAATTAGCCAACGGCAAAGAGGTGAAAGCCGATTTTGATGTGATTAACGCCAACCGGGTGGAAGTGATTCTCGAAAGTGATGCCGAAGAGGTAAGCATTGAAGTAAAAGGGAAAAAGGAACTTAAGGACAGTTGGCTGTTGCAGGCTTTTGAACATTTTACGTTGGTAACCACAGGTTTTAAGCAGTTCTCGGTTACAATGACACAAACTCAGGGAACGGCTATGAGTGGCTACAAATATGACCATCAGTTTACCGATTTGTACAACAATCCGGGATTGCCCTTTATTTTTGGTTGGCAGGATCCAACTTTTGGTTCCCGGATGAAGGAAAATAAGGGATTGGTTGATAGCACAAATTTTCTCGACCCTTACACCATGACCAACAATATTTCGTACAGCTTTAAGGCTACCTACCAGCCTTACAAAGATTTGCGGATAGACTTTGCCGGCCAGCAAAGCGAAACTTCCGTGATGTCGGAATATTATGACTTGGAAAATGGAATTGCTGTACCACTGAACCATACCCAGAAAGGCTCCTACAATGTAAATATCTGGATGCTTTCGACAGCGTTTGCCAAAAAACCTGATTTGGAGAATCCCACGTCTGCGGCATTTGAAAAGTATCGGGAAAACCTTTATACGGTTGCCTGGAAATTAGCCAGGGAACGCGATGCAAAAGATATGGATGATATTTATAATCCGGGTGCTGACACATTGTTCCCGGAGGGTTACACAACCATGAACCCCGAAGTGGCTATTCCGGCTTTTATGGCGGCATACGGTGGGTTGGATGCCGGAAGAGTGCCCTTGAACTTTAAAAGTCTGTTGTATCTGCGGCCTACCTGGAGGGTAAAATACGATGGGCTGATTCAGATTCCGTTCCTGGCCAGATATTTTAAAAATATTTCTCTTTCGCACGGATACAATGCCTCATTTACCGTGGGAAGTTATAGTTCGGTAGCCGACTGGGACTACTGGATGATGAAAGGCGCAGGCACCGATACCTCCTTCTTTGTACCGGAATTAGATATATCGGGTTTTGCCGCCACAGAACAATTCGTCCCCTTGGTTGGAATTGATGCAACCTGGAAAAACAATGTGCTTACTAAATTCGAATATAAAAAGACCCGGAACCTTACCATGAGTTTAACCAATAACCAAATGGCTGAGGTTTATACCTGGGAATATACCATTGGTAGCGGGTACCGTTTCGATAAGGTGAAAATTAAACTCCGGACCCCCGGGGGAGGCTCCAAACCTGTGGAAAGCGATTTGAACCTGCGGGGCGATATTTCAATCCGCGACAACATGAACATTATTCATGATTTGAGCCAGGGAACCAGTCAGGTAACTCAGGGACAAAAGGTGGTCACCACCAAAATTACCGCCGATTACCAGTTAACTGAAAAATTGAACCTACAAGCCTATTACGACCGGTTGGTAACCATACCAAAAGTGGGTTCTTTTAAAACGGCTGTTACCGAATTTGGCTTTAAGGTGCAGTTCACCTTGGCACAATAGGTTTGTAATTGGAAACTTTAGATCACGCGCTGAAACGTATGGAGAAATATTCCCGCATTTTGTTTCAAAGTTTGGCACTGTTTGTATTAACTACTTCGTGCCGTTATACCACCGAACGGACTGTGGTTAATTTTGAGTATCAGCACTATTCATGTTCAGTTACCGGGTTTATTTCAGTGGGCGCGATGCACCCTTTTTATGCCGCAGACAGTTTGCTGTTATTGGAAGCGGAGTATGAAAGCTTTAAACAGCAGAAACTGGAGGACTTGGATAATCAGCGCAAAGAAGTGGAAGCACGTATTCACGAAATTACCACAGAATGCCGTACGATGCCCGAAGGGGCCATGAAACGGGTGATGCTTCAGATGGCAGTTGGCACTCAGGCACGTGCCGATCATCTGCAAAACCTATATGCCATTTATAGCACGCAGCCCGAAAAGACACAATTGAAAGTTTATTTAACCCGTATGGAAGCTTACAGACAGGATTCCCAAAAATTGCTGGGTTATATGGTTCCGGTGGATTTTATCGGAATGGAAGGAAGTTTGCCCAAAGCAAATTATCAAAAGAGGTATCTTTTCGATACCCGAAAGAAGACCATTATTGGGGTGTTGCACAATGAACCAACCGCCCCATAAATAGGATGGTACCCGTGGTTTCGTCCAAAACCAAAAAGAGAAAAGGATGGTCGGCATTAAACGGGATGTTCCGTGGAGCCGATTTCCGGGTCATAACCACAGCAGTGGCTCCAGCCATTTCGGTTCCCTTTTCGTTAACTTCAATTTTAGCTCCGTGTAAAACCTTGTCAATTTTTAATTCAGTGGTTCCGGTGATGCCACTAAAATTGGCTGTTGTGGCAAAAGCCTCCGTCATCCCTAAGTTTTGAAGCAGTTTGGATAATTCAGAGGCAGTTTCGAACTTAATTTTTGGAATTTCGATAACAACTTGCTGTGGCTGCCTATCGGCAAGGAGGGTGGAAATGTAATCGGCATCCAAGGTTTCCTCAATACGTGAGAGCCCCGATGATTCCCTGGGCAACAAAACTACAAATGAATGTTTCCTTCCCCTGTACGGGATAAAAACAGCCTGTATCAAGTCATCGGAATAATAAGGAACCGATAGTGTTTGATTCATAAATGGAGTAGGGGTCTTTTCCTTGACGGTATAAAATGTGTCGGTACGTGTTTGGGAATCTTTAAAAGCACTGGCCCAACCGGCGTAAAAATAGGAGGCATTCACAAGTATTAACCGTGTATTTTCAAACAATTGCTCCGGCTTAATCAAATGGGTTAGTTGCTGTTGCGTATGCTGAGCTACCCAATGGTTGATGGTTTCAGCAGCAAGCTTCCGTTCTTTGGGCATCACAAACCGGACCTTTTGTACCGGGGCTTGGTAATATTCCAGAACGGTGTCGGTAAAACTTTTGAGGATGGGAAAATCTTCCTGGACCCACAAACTATTTGCACTATACCAGGCCACAGAATCTGTTTGGGTCTGCAATTGATTCCTAAGGAGCGATTGATTTTGATAAAGATATTCCGTAGTGGAGGTTCCCAAAACAAAGTTCATTTGTGAGGCCGTTTGTTCACGGGCTCCAATTAACGTCATCCCCAGGGCCTGTTGCAAACTGTAAGGAGAGAAAATGAGGTTCTCCTTTTCGGCTGCCAATGCCAATTGTTTGTAAATATTGATGGAAAAGGTAAGGTTTGGAAGCGACAGGCTCATGCTATCCTGGCTCCTCACAAAGAGGGAACTGTAAAGCAACACTCCAAAAATAAGGGTCTGTTTCATAGCTACAGGAATCAGTAAATAAAATTAAGAAAAAATCATGGGACGGCGGTTCGATTCGAGGCTTAAAATTAGCACGCGTTCATCAAAACAACTTCTGTTCATAAAGATTGATTTTGACCTTTTTAATTATCTTTGCCCGCTTAAAAAAATAGAGTTATGATTTCAGTGGATGGATTGACGGTGGAGTTTGGCGGCACTACGCTTTTTAAAGATGTTTCATTTGTCATCAACGAAAAGGACCGCATCGCCCTGATGGGGAAAAATGGAGCCGGAAAATCGACCCTGTTAAAAATTATGGCAGGAGAGCGCACTCCTTCCAGGGGAAAAGTGTCGGCACCTAAAGATACCATTATTGCTTACCTCCCGCAGCACCTGATGACGGAAGATAACCGGACTGTTTTTGAGGAAGCTTCGCAGGCCTTTGCCCATTTGTTTGAAATGGAACGCGAGATGGAATCTATCAACAACCAATTGGCCACACGTACTGATTACGAATCGGAGGAATATTATCAGTTGATTGAAAAGGTGTCGGCCTTGAGCGAAAAATTCTATACCATCGAAGATACCAATTTTGACGCCGAGGTGGAGAAAATTTTGTTGGGTCTTGGTTTTGTGCGCTCCGATTTTAGCCGTCCTACCAGCGAATTCAGTGGAGGTTGGCGTATGCGGATTGAACTGGCAAAAATATTATTGCGGAAACCCGATTTGATTCTGCTTGATGAGCCCACCAACCACATGGATATTGAATCGATTCAGTGGCTTGAAGATTTTTTAATCAACAGTGCCAAAGCGGTGATGGTAATCAGCCATGACCGGGCTTTTATTGATAACATCACCACGCGGACCATTGAAGTAACTATGGGGCGTATTTACGATTATAAAGTCAATTATTCCAGCTATCTGACCCTTCGTCAGGAGCGGCGGGAGCAGCAGCAGAAGCAATTTGACGAACAACAGAAAATGATAGCAGAAACTACCGATTTTATTGAACGCTTTAAAGGGACCTATTCCAAGACCTTACAAGTACAATCGAGGGTAAAGATGCTCGAAAAACTGGAACTGGTTGAGGTGGATGAAGAAGACCGTTCTGCCTTGCGGTTAAAATTCCCTCCTTCGCCACGGTCAGGGAATTATCCGGTCATCGTGGACGGGGTAACCAAAAGTTATGGCAACCACTTGGTATTTAAAAATGCGTCGCTCACCATTGAGCGTGGAGAGCGGGTGGCTTTTGTGGGTAAAAACGGCGAAGGGAAATCAACGTTGGTAAAAGCCATCATGAAAGAAATTGAGCACGAAGGCAAACTTACGCTGGGGCACAATGTAATGATTGGGTATTTTGCACAAAACCAGGCCTCGTTGCTCGACGAGGAACTTACCGTGTTCCAGACCATCGACTATGTAGCAGTGGGCGATATCCGGACAAAAATTAAAGATATGTTGGGTGCTTTTATGTTTGGGGGCGACCATTCCAGCAAAAAAGTAAAAGTGCTTTCGGGCGGAGAACGGACCCGTTTGGCCATGATCAAACTGTTGCTGGAGCCGGTAAACCTGCTTATCTTGGATGAGCCTACCAACCATTTGGACATGAAAACCAAAGACATTTTGAAAAGTGCACTGAAAGATTACGACGGTACGCTCATCCTGGTATCGCACGACCGTGATTTCCTCGATGGGTTGGTGAGCAAGGTTTATGAGTTTGGCAATAAACAGGTCAAAGAACACTTGGGCGACATTTACAGCTTCCTCAAAAAGAAACGGATGGAAAGTTTACGGGAGTTGGAGAAGTCCGTGAAATAGTGTAAGATTTATGTTGTAACCTATCCACAAGACACAGGGTTTGACTTATTGAAAAACAGCACACTAATGAACAAGACAAAAATTAGTTGAGCCCTGACTAACAACAGCTTCAAACTTTACTGTGTAATATCAAGTAATCAATATTTTATCTGTTTTTATAACTCTACGAGGGCTCAAAACCTTCGTAAAATTAGTAACTACGCCTTTGCAGGGTTTAATTTTCAATCAACCGATAGCCATTTTTTCAGAAATCAAAGCAAAATATACGTTCAAATAAATTCTTCAATAAAAAATGGTTTAACTTTTTCAAGCGAAACCATTTTTCTTTCATTCTAGTGTTATGTTAATATAGTAATGTCGGAAGTTCAGAAATTATATTCCCCCATCGCCTATTACTTGGGGGCACCACGCCATGGCGTGGACCAGACCGCTCAATCGGAGCAAGTTCTCCCTTGGGGAAGAGACCCGAAGGGAGAGGGGGAAGATGCAATATTTATCCGCCAGTTTAAATATAACACAACACTAGTGTTTTATCATTTTCGCTTTCCATTTCGGGATAAATTCTTTTTTATTAGGGGCTCCTGAATGGTGTGGAGTTCCTGCATTTCGAGCGGGGCGTTGTTCCTGTTTGGGAGGTTTTACTGGATTGTGGTCCATCAATGGAAAAGCATGGTCGGCAACTACCTCAATTTTTTTCGAAATCAGTTTTTCAATGTCACGCAAATATTCTTTTTCAATGGCATCGCAAAACGAAAGTGCTGTTCCATTGGCTCCTGCGCGGCCTGTCCGGCCAATCCGGTGAACATAGGTTTCGGCTACATTGGGCAGTTCATAATTAATCACGTGTGCCAAGTCGTCAATATCAATGCCTCGGGCCGCAATATCGGTAGCCACCAAAATGCGGGTGGTTTGGGCCTTAAAGTTGGTCAAAGCCCGTTGACGCGCATTTTGAGCCTTATCGCCATGGATGGCTTCGGCTTTAATGTGGTTTTTGTTCAGAATCCGCACCACCTTGTCGGCACCATGTTTGGTCCGGGTAAATACCAAAGCGGTTTTTATGGTTTTATCTTTCAGCAGTTCAATTAAAAGGGGCATTTTATTTCCTTTATCAACTAAATAGATGAACTGCTTTACGGTTTCAGCCGTGGAGGAAACCGGAGTAACCTCAACTTTTTGTGGTTGATGTAAAATAGTGGCTGCCAGTTTGGTAATTTCGGGCGGCATGGTAGCTGAGAAAAAAAGCGATTGACGTTTTTTGGGAAGTGCCAACAGTATTTTCTTAACATCGTGGATAAATCCCATATCGAGCATGCGGTCGGCCTCGTCGAGCACAAAAATTTCAATATCGTTGAGGTGGACAAATCCTTGGTTCATCAGGTCGAGCAAACGGCCGGGAGTGGCGACCAAAATATCAATTCCCTGTTGAAGGGCCTGTGTTTGCTTCGACTGGTTCACCCCGCCAAAAATAACCGTACTGACCAATCCGGTATGCCGCCCGTAAGCTTTAAAGCTTTCATCAATCTGTATAGCCAGTTCGCGGGTAGGTGTAATGATTAAGCTGCGGATTTTCCGGTTTCTGCCCCGCTGCATGTTAGTGCTAAGTAACTGAAGAATCGGAAGCGCAAAGGCGGCTGTTTTTCCGGTTCCGGTTTGGGCACATCCTAAAAGATCAATCCCATCAAGTACAATGGGGATGGCCTCTTCCTGAATGGGTGTGGGTGTTTGATAGCCTTCTTCTTCAAGCGATTTCAATAAGGAAGGCATTAAGTTTAATTCGTTAAAATACTTCATTCAATGGTTTTATTAATTTATTGCAAATCCACTATACCCCATAAGAGTTTAAAAATAACACCCCTTTAAATGAAATCAAATACACTGTAAATCTATGGGTTAATCGACTGATGTGAGCTAGCAACAAACCTAAAAAACCGATGCAACGTTGATGAATCAACCTGGGGTGTTGCCCGTGAATTTTGGCGCAAGGTACAACGAATTATCGGAATGCCGAAATCTGAAAAAATTCAACATCGGATCAGCAGTTTTTTTAAACCACTGATTCTGCACATCAGGGATTGGCTATTTAATAATCAATAATTTGTGAAACTACAGTTTGTTAGTTAAACACTGACTATTAGCTATTTAACAATTATCTGCGGATTTAAGAAAGCCATTAAATAAAAAAATCCGGAAAGTACCCTAACAGGAACTTCCCGGATTTATAGTTTTTTTAATTCCTTATTGAATCACCAACCTTCGGTATAGTGTTTTTCCGTTAATAATCATTTTTACCAGATACATTCCTTTTGGGGACTCTTGTGAATTTAATGTATAACTAAAGGATTCCTGTTTATTTAAAACCTCTGTTTGTACTTCGCGGCCCGATATATCGTAAATTTCAATGAGTGATAAGGTGGCTCCTGTGGGGAGATTTACCACAAAACTACCGTTGTTGGGATTGGGAAATAAGGTTACTCCGCTTAAGAAGTCTTGTTCCTGAATATCTGTCAAAACAACCTGAATTTTTATGGTTTTTGGTTCGCTCAACGAAACACCATCGCTTACGGTGAGTTTTAACACAAACTCACCCACCACATCCAACCGTAATAACGAAACAGGTTCATTCATTTGATATAACTGAGCTTTGCTACCTTCGGGATACGAAACCAGTTCCCAGGCATAAGTCAGGGCATCGCCATCCACATCGTAACTGGCCGAGCCGTCGCAGTAATAATATTTTGATTCTTTTGTTACCGTGGTATCTGAGGGTAATACGGCTACCGGCGGATTCGAAACCGTAAGGGTTACCACATCGGGAACACTGTTGTTTTGTCCATCATTTACGGTTAAACTTACTTTGTAAATGCCCGCTACATCGGGAGTAACAGAAATATCCTGATGGGTTGGGTTTTCAATGGCGGTTTGGCTTGTTGCCGGCTTTTCAACCAAAGCCCAATCGAAGGTTAAGGTGCTTGAAATTTGGCTCACACTTAAATATCCTGAAAAAGAAACCGTCATGCCCGGAGCTACTATGGTATCGTTCCCTGCAATGGCAATAGGCAATTCATAATCGGAAACATACTTAATTTTAAAAGCCATACCCTTCGAAAATGCCGGAAGTTCCAGTTTATGGGTAAGCCTGATTAATGGAACGGTTTCTGTTCTAATAACTTCACCGCTCATAGGCAAATAATAGCTGATTTGGTAATTGGCAAACGGGATGTCTTTTAATTCGCAAACCGCTCCTTCAACTGAGTTACTGTAGGTTGGGTCATAAAAGTATCCATAAAAGTTTGTCCCATCGGTAATGCCCAGCGTTTCAATATTTTTAGAATCGTGGTTCACTGTATATGAATAGTTTTCGATGTTTGTTTTGGCACCAAAATCCTCTTCGCTTAAATAATCCATAGGCATGGTAAACAGATATGTCCATGCTGTTTCCAGATAATGTTCCCAAATCCACATGTAGCGCGGGACCTGAGTCATAATTCCATTCCAGATGGCATTTCGCTGCATATCCATGGGCACATCGGCTTCGTTGTTTGTACCATATTCGCCATTTATAATAGCTGCACGGGTGAGGTTTTCGCGGAATTGGAAATCAAGGTTCACCTGGTCGGTAAGTAAATTATCTGCGTATAAATGGTATTGAACCACATCCAGGTTTTGGATGGTATCCATATCGTACAACTGGTTGTGCTCGGCACTGGTCGTCTGAATATGGTTAAACGGATCGATGGCCGCTACATACCGGCTCATTTCACTGTGCCAAGTTAACACGCCGGGATACCATAGCGAAGTTTGGCTGTTGTGAATTCCGGTAAACTGTACTTCGTTAAAGAACTCCCAGGCAAAGATGTTTCTTGAATAGGCCCAACGGGCAACAATGTAACGCAGCAATTTTTTGGTTTGCTTTTTACAATCGGTATTGTAAAAATACTCTTCGGCACGGGCTACGTATCCCCCGTTTACTACATTGTAAGGATTATCGGCCCACATTTCGTTTACATTTTCGGAGAACATGCCATGTTGAAAAATAGCTAACTGCATATATACATCCAGCTCTTCACCAAGGTTCAACAATGAATCGGTCATGGCTGCGGCCATTTGGCTGTAAAAGCCCAACCCACCGTAAAAGCTGGTTTTTTTCCATTCCAGCGCCTGCTGGGCAAACGGTGTATGCCAGTAACGGTAAATATTTGCTTTTGATTCCGATAAATTCCGGATGGTTTTTATATAATTGGGCATACTGTTCCAGCCAATATTGATGCCCATGGGAGAAAATACTTCACCGGTAGTATGCCGGTAATACTGATGGTTGTTGGCATCGTTTTGAATTATTCCTTTGGATGGACTTTCCTGAACCATAATTTCAGTTACATCGGAAGTAGAAACGCCATCGGCATCGGTTACTTTAACAACCACCTGATGAATCCCTGATTGATCGGTAATAAAACGGAACATCCAGGCTTGATAACCTGAATCGGTAACCCAGGTGGCATTTTCGAGTCTTGCTTTTACAAAATAAAAGCAGGGAATAGTTATTTTGCTGCCATCGGGTTTGGTAATTTCGGCATCGGCCATCACTTCATCCGGATCGTACACATTAGAATAATTACTGTTGATTTGAAAAATTCCTTCGATTTTTGAGTTTGTTGAGGGGGATGCGGAAACCAAGCTGATTTTACTTAATTTCTGAGAAGCATCGAACACAAAAATAGTGGTTGAAGCGGAATTTGTTTTGTTGTCGTTATCGGTAATAGTAAGCATAGGATGGTAAATACTATCCGATGAATAGGCATGTGTAACCATGACACCATCGGTAGTGGCACCATCGCCAAAATCCCAATGATAGTTGGTAATGGTTCCATCGTAATCGTATGATTCCGTGGCATCAAAACTAATGGTTTCACCAACTAGTACGTTATTTTTCGATACAGTGAACAATATTTTGGGTGAACCATCGCCTAAATCAGGATTGCTGAGTTCTACATCATCGAAATACACATCAGCCTCCTCCAGATTATCAACACATGCGGCTAACTGGAGTACGGTGAATTTCTTTTGCATGGCTGGAGTTAAATCCATTTGGCATTCGACCCAGGTATTGGCTGTGGGTTGGAAAGCCCATTCCGGGGCCCAGTCTTCAATGACAACTTCATTCCCGTTCCAGAATTTAGCAAAAATCCTTCCCTGTTTCGAACAACGGAGTTTAAAGGTTAGGGTATTGTTGTAGCCAATATTTACCTCCTGGGTAAAATTTAATGATACATAATGCCAATTGCCCGATATTTTATGGTAATACCCAACTTTGTCGCTTGGGTTGAGCCCACTCTTATCGGGGTTATCCACCACACCCGAAGCACCTTCGGCCGTAAACGGGGGAGTAGTTTCAGGGGTTTCAAAATCGGCCAGCACCTGGGCTTGCAACCAAATAGGGCTTATAAGAACTAAACATAGAAAGGGTAGCAGTTTCTTCATAGTTAATAAAATTTTGTTTATGCAATTTTTTGAGGCTCTAGAATCAAAAAGCCGTTGGCTGCAAAATTAGAAGAAACGCAAGCTGAATGCTTTTAGAAATGTATCTTAGACTTTCAATTATGTATTATTTCGAAGGATACAAACAATAAAGTTCCACGTGCAGTTACAATTCAAACGGTTCGTTTACAATAATTTGACTCAATTTCCCCAGTTATCCCTGTCCAGACTCCGGTACTGGATGGCTTCAGCCAAATGATGCGGTTCAATGGTTTCGCTTTTTTCCAAATCGGCAATGGTACGCGATACTTTTAAAATACGGTCGTAAGCCCGGGCCGAAAGGCCGACCTTTTCCATGGCGGTTTTTATTAACTGTGAACCGGTAGCATCTAGCTGGCAAAACTTGCGGATGAGTTTGGTATTCATTTGGGCATTGCTATGGACCCCTTTCATATCTTTAAACCGCTCCAATTGTACCTGACGAGCCTGAGCCACCCGTTCACGTATGGCCTGGCTACTCTCCAAAGCCTCTTTGCCCGAAAGTTTTTCAAAAGGTACCGGAACCACTTCAATATGGATGTCGATACGATCCAATAAGGGTCCGGAGATTTTATTCAAATATTTCTGCCGGATTCCTGGCGAACACACACAATCTTTTTCAGGATGATTGTAATATCCGCAGGGACAGGGATTCATGCTGGCCACCAGCATAAAACTGGCCGGGTATTCCACACTGAATTTAGCCCGCGAAATGGTAATTACACGGTCTTCCAACGGTTGGCGCATTACTTCCAAAACAGTACGTTGGAATTCGGGCAATTCATCTAAAAACAGTACTCCGTTATGCGCCAGCGAAATTTCGCCTGGCTGAGGGTAAGTTCCGCCCCCGACAAGGGCTACATCGGATATTGTGTGGTGCGGGCTTCGAAACGGGCGCATGGTCATTAACGAAGTTTGCTGATCTATCTTTCCCGCAACGGAATGTATTTTGGTAGTTTCTAAAGCTTCCTGCAAAGTGAATGGTGGCAAAATGGAGGCAACCCGTTTGGCCAGCATGGTTTTTCCGGCTCCCGGAGGGCCAATCATAATAATGTTGTGACCACCGGCGGCGGCTATTTCCATGGCCCGTTTCACGTTCTCCTGCCCACGGACATCGGAAAAATCCGATTCAAAATTCTTGATGCCCGTGTAAAACTCTTCACGGGTATTAACCACGGTAGGTTCAATAACCAATTTTCCATTCAAATAATCGACTACTTGGGCAATGTTTTCGGCGCCAATTACCTCCAGGTTATTTACCACAGCGGCTTCACGGGCATTTTGAATGGGAAGGATAAACCCTTTGAAACCCTCCTCGCGGGCTTTTATGGCAATGGGCAGCACTCCTTTGATGGGTTTCAGGCTTCCGTCGAGCGACAATTCCCCCATGATGATATACTTTGAAATATCTTCGGAAAGAATCAATCCTGAAACAGCCAGCATACCTACCGCAAGGGTTAAATCATAGGCAGAACCTTCTTTTCGGATATCGGCAGGAGCCATATTTACAACCATCTTTTTATTGGGAATCTCCAAGTGGTTGTTTTTTAATGCCGCATTGATGCGTTGCTGGCTCTCCTTTACCGCGCTATCGGGAAGGCCTACTAAAAAGAAACCTACACCTATCGAAAGATTTACCTCAACGGTAATAGTGGTGGCATTGATCCCGAATACCGCGCTTCCAAAAGTTTTTACTAACATGTATTGGTTTTTTATTCAGTAAATTTTACAAAATAAATTTAAGGGTCTGTCAAATTTAGTAAAATTGGTATTTCAACGCCTCACTGAACATAAAAATCTTCTAACGGATTTTAAGCTTTCAAACAAAAAAGCCTTGAACGCAATAGTTTCAAGGCTTCCATTTTCTTTAACTATTTTAAAAACTTTCAAATCCTTCGTCCGTTTCGTGCGACATGATAATGTTTACCCCTTTACCAATACTTTGAATAGGTTTGGTTTTCGATAATGGCGCAGGTGCAGGTTTTGTTTTTGGGACAACTTTACTTTTTGGTGCCGTTGGTCCTTGTTTTGGCTTCGTTACATTCGTTTCAGCATATGATTTCATGGCAGCGCTTTGTTGACTGGGTTTGGGAGTTGGTTTTGCTTGAATACTCACCGTTTTTTTTGAAATGATTTTGTTAGAACTATAATTTGTTTTCTCTTCCAGTTTAAAAAACGAAAGGCTTTTGTGGAGGATTTCAGCCTGTGAAGATAATTCCTCGGCACTTGCGGCAAACTCTTCGCTGGTGGCAGCATTTCGTTGGGTTACATTATTCAATTGCTGGATGGCCTGGTTCACCTGATCAATTCCATTGGATTGTTCGGCACTGGCCGCTACAATCTCCTGTACCAACCGTGATGTGTTTTCAATGTTGGGCAATGTCTCAATCATTTTCTTTTCCGAGTTGTCTGCCAAAGCAAAACTCCTTGCTGCCAGATCAACAATTTCATCAGCAGCAGCTTTGCTGTGCTCTGCAAGTTTCCGTACTTCGGCAGCCACCACTGCAAAACCTTTTCCGTGCTCACCGGCACGGGCCGCTTCCACGGCTGCATTCAAGGCCAGAATGTTGGTTTGTAGGGCAATATCATTTATTACCTGTATTTTTTCAGCAATAGTCCGGTTGGCCGAAAGGGATTCCGAAGAGCCTTGGGCTACCTCTGAAATTCCGATAGCCGCTTTATTTGAGATAGCCTCGGTTTGTTTGGCATTTTCGGCATTATTCTTTACATTCGACGATATTTGTTCCAGCGTGGAAGACAATTCTTCCAGGGAGGCAGCTTGTTCATTGGCTCCTTGTGCCATCGATTGTGAACCGTGGCTCAACTCTTTGCCGGTTTGGTTGAAGGCATTGACAGCTTCGTGAAACTGCTGGATTACATTGTTTAGATTTTCCAAGGTATTTTTTGTGGCTTGAGCCATCGTACCCAGTTCGTTATTTTGTACGGTTAGTTCGTGATCAATTTGCTGTTTCAATTCCCCTTCGCCGAGTTTTGTAATGTTTGCAACCAAATCAATCAATGGTTTTTGAATTTTAACTTTGATGTAATAAAAAGCTAGTAAAATGAGAGCCATGGCTGTTGGAAACCCCCAAAAGACATGGTAAATCCCATGTCCTCCAGAGTAGAACGAGATGATGATAATCAGGCTGTAAGCTACAGCTAAAAACATAATGGCTGTTACAAAGAATGAATTCTTGAAGAAAATCTTCAAAAACAAGTAAGTAGTTGGGATTCCTAGCAGAACCACAATCAAAGCAAAAAGTATCATTTGGTTCATAGTTATTCGGTTAAAGTTGTTTTAAGATTCTTGAATATAACACTTTTGTGCTTAATTATGTTTTATTATTTGAGAATCAATAAAAAGCTTCAATGAACGAAACGATTCATCTGGTTCCTCAATAAATCCCATGTGGCCTGAGTTTTCAAGCCATTCCAGTTGAGCTCCGCGATTCAACGCGGCCATTCTTTCCGCTGCTTCTTTTGAGATAAAATTGTCAGAAGGTCCCATCAGAAACAGTAAGGGTTTCGTAAATCCGGTAACCAGCTTTTGTCTGTCAGGCCGATCCATCATGCCCCGGATAAGTGCACTTACACCCTCAGGAGAATGTGTTTTGGCCGTGGTTATGAACGTTTGAATTTCGGTTTGGAAGCTTTCAACATTTTTGTTGGCAAAGGTTTTTGGGATATGGGCTATGGCAAGCTCTCCCATTTGCCCTTGATTTATTTTCTCAAGTTCCAGCATCCGGCTAGCTTTTTTCTCTTCAGTATCGGCATATACCGGGCTATGGAACAAAACCAATCCTGAAATTCTGGCAGGAAATTTTTCTGCCAAAGCTAAAGCAACATAGCCGCCCATGCTGTGGCCAACCACCACGCAGGATGTTACGGAAAGATGATCCAAAAGTACAGCCATCACGGTTGCCATCAATTCCATGGAATGTGTGGAATCTATGGTGCTGCTTTGCCCGTGCCCGGGAATATCGGGGGCAATCACCCGGTAATTGGCTGCCAGCGAACATCCGAAACCGCCCCAAACCTCTTTGGTTTCCAAATACCCATGAAGCAGCAGAATTGGGAATCCAGAACCTTGATCCAGATATGAAATTTGGGAATTTTTCCATTTAAATGTTTCCATTTTATGAGATTTATTGCAAGTGTTCAGAACCTAAAAAAGAATTGTCAATACAATGGTTTGTATCTGCTATCGGGAGTCTAAAAGATTTTCCAGGGCATCGGCCAGTATCACTTTTTGGGTGTGTAGCGAATAGTTTTCTTCAATGGTTTTTCGCCCGGCACTTCCCAATAGATTTCTTAATTGTGGGGATTCAATCAGTTGGGTAAGTTTCTCCAACCATTCTCCGTGGGTTTGGGCTAAAAAACCGTTTACCCCATTTTTAACAATATCGTTGTTTACACCTACAGGCGACATGACAGCGGGTTTGGCCAGCGCCATGTACTGAATGCCCTTAAACCCGCATTTTCCCTGGCTCCATTCATCGTTGGGCAAGGGCATGATACCAATATCAATTTGGTTCAGATCATCAATCTCCGTTTGCGCGTTCCACGGTGTGGTTTTTATTCCCAGTTCCGGCCATTCAGCCATCACGTCGGTAATCACTTTAAATGTGACATGCGAGTTGTATTTTTCTTTAAGCTGGATTAAAAAAGGAAGCGCCTCCTGAAAATGTTTGATGGTGGTGGTACTGCCAGTCCAGCCAATACAAACCGGAGCATTTTCATCTTTTGGGGCGGGCTTGTGGTATTGGGTGTCGATGGTGGTTGGAATCACCAGTACCTGTGATGAAAAGTTAGTGGCATATTTTGCCAGAAATTGGTTTCCAACAATTACCAAATCGGCTAGGGCGGCAATTTCGCCGGTTTTGGCCGGACGTTTAAGCCAGCTCAGATTCGCATTTGCCTCGCTGGTATCGTTGAGCCAGATGGCATCATCGAAATCGAACACCAATTTTGCCCGGCTTTTGGCAAATTTTCGTTCAAAAAAAGTGTTCCCCATAAAGTGGGCTTCGCGATAAACCAGGATAATATCAAAGCGGTTGGCCCTCACCCAGTCAAAGGTTCTGATGATTAATCCCTTTATTCCAATAGCCAGCTTTAGCATATAATTCCCCTTTCGGTAAAAACGGTTATCGTCCCAGGCCGAAAGCAGGGGGCTATAGGTAATTTCAAACCCCCTTTCATGCAAATAACTCATAAACTGTTCGAACCGGAACCGCTGACCTGGCGACCTTCCAGAACGATGTGGGGCAATATAAAGGAGTTTCTTTTTCACAATGACGAATGATAAACCGATTCAAAAATAGAAATTCCGTGCTCTAATGAAAAATAATCACAGGCTAATTGCCTTATTTCTTTTGGTTTTGTTTGTGGAAATGATAAAAGTTGGGAAACCGCTATTACATAGGATTGCTCGGTAAACGATTCTACCAAAACACCATTGGGGTTTTTATGCATTACCCAATCCACATCACCCACCCCGGAGTTGGTAACCACTGGAATTCCCAGGCCCATGATTTCGGCCAGTTTGGTAGGCGATGAGGCTTTTTTCGACCACACAGGTTTAATAAAAAAAAGCGAAGCCTGGCTGATGCTTAGTAACCCGGGAACCTGGTTGCGGGTGGCCGGTTGAATCCGGATATCATCAACGGATATATTTTTTGACAATGCCAGTTCTTTCAGTCTCTGAGGATCATCTTTGGTGATAAACAAAAAAAGAGCAGACGGTTCTTTTTGTTTAAGAATTTTAAAGAAATCGAGCATTTCGTCAGGCAAATACCACGTGCCCACAGAACCTAGATAACTAAGTACATAAGCGTTTGGATCGATGGAGAGTTTTTCGCGCCAGCGGGTTTGTGCTTCGGCGGTAATATTTGCATTGTTAAAATGATTCAGGTCGGCACAACAGGGAATTACCGATATTTTATCAGGCGTTAATTCAGGGATATTCCAGGTGAGCATCTCCAGTTTGCCTGCCTGGGTTAAGCTAACGATGTGGTCGGCACTTTTTAAAAATTCCCGTTCTTTCGATTTGAAAAACCCATATATCTGTTTAAAAATTGGATTTTTCAGGTTCCAGATATGGCCATCGACCCGTTCATCGGCCCAAAAACCACGCATATCAAAAATCCAACGGCAACCCTTCTTTTGTAGCGAAAGGCCTACAAAGGCAGCGATATAACTACGGCAATGTACTATGTCAAAATTTTTTGTCCGGTGCAAAGAATGCGCTTTTTGTTTCATCTTCCAAATATCGAACACGGTAGAGAGGATGGGTGGTTTTTTTGTATAAAAAACCGGATACCAATTGATATGGTTTGCTTTTAATAACTGTTTAATGTTTGAAGCCTCTTTTTTATAGGGGATACTTTTTTCACAACTAATCAATGAAATGGAAAAGCCTTTCGCGGCTAACCCCGCCAGGTAAGGGATTACTTGCGATTGGCCAAGGGGATCGGTCATTCCATCGTATGAAACGTAAAGTGCTTCCATGGGGTTGGTTTTTTTCACGTGTTAAAGTAATCCGTTAATTTTTTTGCTAAAGTACAATTTGGATGAGAGATTACCAACCTGCAAGGTCAAACCACTAAAAATATCAAATGGAATTTTCTTGGCACTGTGGTCACTGTAGCGTTATGTTTTAAGACTATTTAATTCTTTTTATTATTTTACTATAAAAATCAAATTCTTTTGGGCAAAGATGAAAATTTCATACTTATATTTAATAAATTTGAGCTCAGAACCCTTTGATTTTATTGAACGTTAATTTTTATACAATGAGAACAAAATACTCCATACTTTTGGGCTTGTTACTGATAGTTACGGCATTTCTAGTAACCTTAACCTTGCCTACACAAGCTCAGCAGAAGGTTATAAAAAAGTCTTTTCTTGCACCAACGGAAGTTAAAAAACAGGAACCCGCAGGTCAGCCTCAAAACCATTCCGAATTTCTGGTAAGCCCGGAGATGGATGCAACGCCCCGACAAGAAATATCGGATGACCAAAAAACCATTCCTGATGTAAAAGGAACTTTTAGCGGGTGGTCTTATTATAAAACCATTACTGTTGACAACACAACCAACGCATCCACATTGACCGATTATTCAGTTTTGGTTATTGTAAACACAACCACGTTAATTACAGAAGGAAAATTAAACAGCGACGGATCGGATATCCGTTTCTCAACTGACCTTACCAACGATCTTCCCTATTGGATAGAGCCTGGTATTCAGAACGAACGGGGAATGAATAACGACAGCACGTATATTTGGGTTAAAGTGCCCGAAATACTTAGCTCAACCACCACTTCGTTGTATATGATTTATGGAAACCCAACAGCTACAGCAAAAAGCGATATCAGTGCCACCTTTTTATTTGGTGATGATTTTAATGACAATTCCTTAGATGCAGCTAAATGGAATGTAATATACACCAATTCAGGTGTTGTAAATGAACAAAACCAACGCTTAGAACACAATTCACCCGCTACAAACCCCGAATCGGAAGCATTCGTTCAATCTTTCCAGAGTTTTACTGAACCCGTGGTCCTCGAAATGCAGTTTTTGAAAGGTGGATATGTGTATCGGACAGTAGGTTTGAGTCAGGAATCTGCCTCATGGACAAACTCAGCGGTTATTGATTTTCAGGACTATGGTTTGATTTCAGAGAACACAAATGTTGACGGTGTCACTACAGGTATCTCTTATGGCAACCAATATTGGAGTACTACTTATGATCCGGAATACTATCTTACAGTTATCCGTAAACCTGATGGTATGTTTAGGTATTCCGTGAATGTCCCTGCCACTGAACCCGGAGGGCCATTATTATGGGAAAATGATATTGCTGCAACCATGCCCCTAACTACTCCATTGAAAGTATTTACAAGGGATCATGTCTGGGCTAGTGCATCAGGACTTAAAATAAGGGCCGAAGATAATATACGGGTTAGGAAATACAGTAGCCCGGAACCAACTACTACCCTATCTACAGAACAAAATTTAGTGACAGATATTTGTATTCCAACAACCTCGGTGTATGCCTGTACTTATATGTATTTTACCAATATATCAACAAGTGGAGGCAACACTAATTTTAATAATACTACCGATTGTTCTGCTACCTCTTACATTGATTATAGCGGCACTTTGGGTGCATCCAATTTACCAAATGGAAGCACTACTTTTTCATTCACCTCATATGGTTATGCATTGTCTGTTTCTGTTTGGATTGATTTTAACGATGACAATGTTTTTGACCTTACTGAACAGGTAATTGCTAATGCAAATTCAGGTGCTGCACTCACATTTACCGATAGTTTTACCGTTCCAAGCGCCGCCCCCACTGGTTCACATAAAATGAGGATTCGAGGTGAGTACCAAGGAACTGGACTACCTTCAGACCCATGTAATCAACTTCAATATGGCGAAACCGAAGATTATTCGTTCACCGTTGTTTCTGATACGAGCCTGCCAATTGTCAGCACTTTGGGTTTTGGAAATGTTTCGGCAAATTCTGCAAATGTGGATTGCGAAGCAGTGAGTATAGGTGGCGGCATACTTACAGCCCGTGGCGTAGTTTGGAGCAGAACCTCAGGCCCAACCCTTGAAATCAATGAAGGTGCCACCAACGATGGTGATACTCTGGGAACATACAGTAGTTTTTTAACCAAATTGATCCCCAACAGTACCTATTATGTCCGGGCTTATGCAACCAATAGTTTTGGAACAGCTTACGGAGACGAAGTTAGTTTTACCACTTCAGACCCCTCGACCATGCTATTCAGTCTGATTGGTTCGGCATTCTATTTAGCCGATGGGGTAACTCAAGCTTTTTGGGATTATGATATTGACTTTACCTATGTTGGTACCACGGGGAATGAATCATCGTACCAAATTGCTGTGCAGGAACTTTTGGCCGATGGGGAATTTAAAGTCCGCGAAGATCATCTTTGGAACGAGAGCTATGGATACGAAGAAATAACTGTTTTAGGCGATCCCGGAAATTTTACACAGTCTTATATAAACTTAAAAGTTATTTCACACCGCTATTACGAAATGACCTTTATTATTGACTGGATCAGCCAAACCCAATCCCTGTCACTTAATATTTTATCTCCCACTGTTTCTACCTTGTCGGCAAATCCAGTTACCGAAAATTCTGCCATTGTAAATGGGGAAGTTTTTGCCGAAGGAACATCTTCGGTAACAGCCAAAGGATTTTGCTGGGGTCTTTCACCTAAACCATCCCTTGCCGACAACTCGGTTAATATGGGGACAGGCATTGGTGCCTACTCCACAGAAATTACCGGGTTGTTTGCTGCAAGCACTTACCATGTCAGGAGTTATGCTTCGAACAGTACAGGAACGGTGTATGGAAATGAACTTAGTTTCACAACCCCTTTCAGGCCCTCCGCCGTTATTAAAAAAACAGCTACAGTTCCAATCATCGATGGTGTAGAAGATGCTATATGGGGTACTGCCAATTCATACAACATCGACAACTCTTACAGAACGGAGGCTCCAACACTTGGGGAATCGGGGACTACAACCTGGAAAGGATTGTGGGCCGATGAAGGAATTTATATATTATTACAAGTTAACGATGATATATTCTTTCCGGCATATATGGGTGCTGTGCCTACTTCGCATTGGGATTACGATAAGCCAGAGTTGTACTTTGATGTGAACGAAATGCTAACAGATGGGTTAGGCCCTTATGATGGAGTTAGTTCGTCTGAATATATGGGGCATTATCAATTTGCACCAGCGTTTGATGAAAGTTTCATAGATGGAACCTCATTTAGTTATTCTGGTATTACGGTTGCATACAAGGTGACTAACCCAACATACGCTGCTGAATATTTTATCCCTTTCTCAAAACTGCTTGATCAAAACGGTGTAGCAGTTGATATTACTGATACTCTTGGATTCGATGTTACCTTAATTGATAGAGATTCAGAAGAAATATCCCGTCAAAGAGCCGTATGGGCCAATACAGGGGCAATAAATGAAAACTATTTCAATATGGACGGTGCGGGTACAATTTTACTTGAACCCTTAAATGAAACGGTTTCGCTACCAATTGACTTTGAAGCAGGGCCATATAATTTTACCAACTGGGGAACGGCTTCCACCACCGTCATTGAAAACCCTCAAGCCAATGGAATTAATACCAGTGGCCATGTGGCTCAATTAATTAAAAATACCAATGGCAGTATTTGGGATGGAAGTAAAATTGGCCTCGATAGTTATTTAGATTTTACAACCAACCATATTCTTTCAATGAAGGTATTCTCCACCCGAACGGGCGTTCCAATTATCTTAAAGGCCGAAAATTCAGATAATACACTTTCGTTTGAGAAACAGGTTTATACTCAAAAAGCCAACGAATGGGAAACCCTGTATTTTAACTTTGATGGGGCTGCTTCAGGGGTGTTTAACTTTTTGTCGTTCTTCTTTGACGCCGGGAATTTGGGTGATGGAACTGCTAATTCAACATACTTGTTTGACGATATTACATTAGGAAATGTCGATCCAACCCCGGTAAAACTGACATTTAACGTGGATATGTCGGCACAGATTCTAAACGGGTTGTTTATCGAAGCCACCGATGTGGTTTATGTGACCGGTAATTTTAATGGCTGGGATGAGCCCGGTACCGGGGAGTCTGTCATATTGAAAGACCCAGATAAAGATCAGGTGTATTCTGTTGACTTGTATCTACCTAAAAACTATGGGGAAATACAATACAAATATTTTAAAAACACCACCTGGAGTTTTGGGGAATGGCCTGGAGCACCCAATCGTATAATATATATCCACGAAACCGATACCTCCACCAATGATATCTATGGTATCAGGTACAGTTCTGTTATTTTAAACCCTGCAGAAATTTATGCTCCCGACCTACCTTCAGGAATGGAATTAGTAACCATCACGGAGGGAACTTTTTTGAAAGTTACCCTTAATGGCTGGGATTCCAGGTTGCCATTAGTTATGCCAACCTTAATTCCAAAGGAACACAACCGGTTTAGGGCAAAAGTAATGTATGAAGAAAATGGAAGCGGGTATCCTGCATCATCTGTCAGATCCATCATAAATGTATTTGATGCGAGCGGGAAATATACTTTTTCAGCAAACATGGACCCGGCGCCTGATTATTTTACTGAAATGTCAGGAATCACGCAAACTGGTTGGCCAATCACAAACCTGCAATTTGCAGCACAGTTAAATACTGCAGATTGGAGCGCTATCTCAAACGGGGTATTGTATATTGGGGTTATTGAATCGTATCATGAAGATGTAACCAATTATCCCCCCAACAAAACTTATTCAGCAAAGTATTTAGTTAACCCGCTTAATTTTGATGGCCAATTGGGAGAACCGGATTGGAATGACGCTGGAGTTGAGGTTGCCCCTATCGATCAAATAGCCTCCACCGACGGAGTCCATCCTACCTCGGCAAGCGACAATAGTGCAAATTTTAGGGCATTATGGGATAAAGACAATTTATATCTTTTTGTGGACATTACCGATGACTATCCCATTGCGAGTGCCAATCCCGATATACCTTATTTTAATGATTGTGTGGAACTTTTTTTGGATATTCAAGATAGGCGCTATGAAGGACTAAGGATACCTAATGAACAGCATCAGATACGCTTTAATTTAGGGAACTACTTTTCAGGCGACACCAGATTTTATACCGGGTTTGCCCCAACCTGTTATAGCCTCAACTATGGGACCGGATATACCTTTGAACTGGCTATCCCCTGGCGGGGTATAGCTCAGGGCCATTATTTAGGCGATAATCTTGAGAAATACATTGTCGATTCTATTATCAACAATAAAATGATTGCCTTTGAAATTTCGGTGAGTGATGCAGATACGGAAAATGTTAGACAATCTATGTTAAATTGGAGTAATAATACCGGAAGTGATTTAAATTGGAAAACAAGCCGTTATTATGGGCGGGTTGTTTTAAGCGCGGGGAGTGGATACCCGGCTTCCATTTTATCATGTAACCACAGTAACGTTACTGAAAATTCAGCAACTTTAAATGCTGTTGTTAATGCAAATGGAACACCAACCGATTTGACTTTTGAATACGGAATTACCCAAAGCCTGAATCAATCTATTGCCGCGGATCCTTCTACAATTTCGGGAAGTGAAAATCAAAACATTCAAGGGTTTTTAAATGGTCTGTCAACAAATACGCTTTATTATTACCGTCTTAAAGCTTATAATCTTTTTGGTTCAATATATTCCGACATACAGACATTTACGACCTGCGAAAGTTCTATTGCTATTACAGGATTGGATCAAGTCAACACCGGACAGCAAAATGTTATCTATAGTGTTCCTGCGCATGCCGGTGCTACATTCAAATGGACAATCAATGGTGGTGCCATTAGCAGTGGCGCTCAATCAAACCAGTGTGTGGTCAACTGGGGGAATATTGCAGGTACCGGATGGATTAAAATAGTAAAAACCTATGGGGACTGTTCTTATGAATCAACTAAAACAGTGGTAATTTCCGAAAATACAGTTACCTACACTATTACCGGCAAAACTACCGTTTGTAAAGGAGCCCAAGGAGTTACCTATTCCATTCCATCCGATAGTTATACCAATATCCAGTGGTCTGTAACCAATGGAACCATAGCTTCAGGATTAGGGACCAACGTTATAACAGTGGATTGGGCATCTGCGGAAGGAACCGGCTTGGTGAGTGTAAATGCAACTGCCAATGGAACCGATGGTTCGGGTAGTTTAAATGTGACTATTTCAAACAGTGCCATAGAGACCCCAAACATTCACGTGAAAAGCCCCGGACATGCAAACATTCTTATTTGCACCAACCCCGATTATTCCTATCAATGGTATAAGGATGAGCAGGCTATTGACAACCCCAAGGGAAGAAAGCAATTTTACGTGGCACGGACCGAAAAGGGGGATTATCAAGTACAGATTTCTGACAAATCAGGATGTTCAGCCATATCTGAAACAGAGCAAATTAGCAACCTAAAAAGCTTGAATTTTTATCCAAATCCGGCTTCGGGTACCACCACGCTTAGTTTTGAATCCGAAGCAATTGGCCACATGACCCTTCGCCTAGTGAGTGTGTATGGAAAAACAATAAAGCAAATGGAGTGGGAGAAACCCGGCGATCATCTGCAAGATGATATTTCATTAGATGGCATTGAAAAAGGAGTGTATATGATTGAGATTCTGGTCGATGGTGTTTGGATGGAAAGCGAACAATTAATTATTAACTAATAAAAAGGAATGTTGTTATGAAAAAGATATATATTCTATTAGTAGCCATCAGCGCTTTGTTTCAAATAACTTCCTATGCCCAATTGGTTGATGATGTTAAAACCAGAGGGATTAAAGAGGTTTTAGCTAGGTACCAGCAATACAGCCAATTCTCTACCGACGGAAGTACCATTAATTCCGAATATACTCAAAACTTTTTGGCACTTTTTGATCCCGTGGTTACCACCGAAGTATATAACGATATGGCGGCAAAAAAAGGCGAGCCATTCAGTTTTGGTTCAGCTATGGAATACATGCAATATGTCATCAAAAATTTCCCTTACGGTATTGATGTTACTTTGGACTTAGACCAGATGAAGGTGGTGGATAAATTTCAGCAAAAGGGGAAAAGCGGTTACATCGTCCAGGTAAATAAAAAAGTCACCGGACTATATTTATTGAAAAATTTCCACCGCTTTAACAGTTTAGTATATTTCTTTATTAGCGAAGAGCTGACGGACAAGGGTCCGGTTTATAAAATGGGCAATGTTTTGGATCCCGTCAGTTACCAAAAATACGCAGGCGACAAATCTATAAAAGGCCTTTATGCAGGAATTTCCGGCGGGTATGGTGCATCCTTTATTATGAACGAGGGAGTAAAGAGTGCCTCGGAACTATACACCATGCAGATGCAAACCAATATGAATTTTGGCCTTGAATTGTGCTACATGTTTACCCGTGGCTTTGGCCTCGGAACAGGTATCGGCTTTAGCACTTATTCCTCTACATTTTCTATCAGCAATTTTAAAGATAGCATGGAATATACAATTCCTGATATTGAAGGCGAAGAATACCATCCGATACTTGATGTAAACGATCTGGTTGAAACCGATGTCATAAAATCGGTTGATATCCCTTTACTTTTAAAATTCAGGACCGGAAAAGGGCGTACCGCATTATACATTGATATGGGCATTATTTACTCATTTGTTTCCGGGACCTATTCTTTGCAGGGAACTCAAACCAAAAGCGGATATTATGAGCAATGGAAGGTTATTCTCGATGACGACCTTGATGAATTTGGTTTTGGAACATTCCAGTTTAACAACGAGGAGGAAGAACTAAAACTGACCTCAACTTCAAATTTATCCGCCTATGTTGCCATGGGGCTTTCCATCCCTCTTTCAGAGGGTTTGTTTATGAAAATGGGAGTGAACGGACGTTATGGAATTACCGACATTGGGTTGGGTGAAACACATCAGCCTTTCGACTTTAGCAACTTTATTGAAAATCCTGGTGCAACTTTCCTCCATTTTGGAGGAGCGGAAATTGGTCTTTCTTACAACTTTTCAGGACTGATGAACAAACCTAAAAAACAATCAAAGGCCGAAATTAAAATAGATGATATTTAAAATAACCTCAATGAAAAGTACAATGAAAACGCGTGTATTACTTTTATGGAGCCTTTTGCTAACTATGGGTGCAGTAGGTCAGCAAATATCGCTGATTTACTCCACCGATTTGGGCAAAAATTGCATCATCCGGGTGAATACCGGGAAAATCTATGACAACAAATTTGATGTCGATTTTCAGGTGACCTGGGTTTCGGATGACATGAAACCCATTAAAGATCAAAATTCAGTGGTCTGTTTTGAATCTTCAAAGATTTGGAGCGATCAAAAAGACTTCATTTCTTTGGTATCAACCGATAAGGTGATTACTTTCAATTCCGACAAAAAAATCACTTTCAATGTAAGTGAAGAATTTTTGGGCGATTCCATCGGGTTGAAATTCCCCTTCGTGTATGCTCCTGCTGCTAGTGTGGCTGCTTCCAGTGCCGATCAGGTAGCCTTTTCTTTTAAACGGCCTAAAGAATATAAAACCATTGTGGCTGTGATGCCTGGCGAGTTGAAAGACAAAACCCCCCCGACACTTACCTATCTGTTGCCCGAAGGGGTCAACGACGGGATGAAACCCATTACAGAAATTCCTTTTGTAGATGTGAAGATTCAATCGTCCGATTTTTTTGGCATCAAATCAGTTATGGTAAACAACATCCCGGCCAATCAAATCCAGGATTCTATTTATGAGGTAGAAGTTCCATTGAAAGTGGGGTATGAGAACAAAGTGGTTGCAGTAATTACCGATGTCTCAGGTTTTGTAACCCAAAAGGAATTTGCCATTGTATGCCAGAAACAAGATTTGCGGCAGCAACTGGCAGCTGCAACCCCGGTGCAAGACGAAGTTAAAGAAGAAAAACTTGTGTCCGATGTAGATACCGCCATTCCGGTTACCGGCATTGTTAATGAGATGCGCTTTGCACTCATTTTTGGAAACGAGGATTACAATTCATACCAAACAGGGCTTGAAGCAGAAATGAATGTGGACTTTGCTGTACACGACGCGGAAGTATTTAAAGAATATGCCCAAAATGTACTGGGAGTCCCGGCCTCCAACATCATGTTTATAAAAAATGCAAAGACATTGGATATGAACCGCGAACTAAAAAGGTTTAATTCTTTGATTAAAAACACCAAAGGACAAGGAGAGTTCTTTGTGTATTATGCCGGCCATGGGTTCCCCGATGAAAAAACCAAAGAACCTTACCTGGTACCTGTGGATGTCAGCGGCACCGACTTAGAGTTCGCCATTAAATTAACCGATTTCTATAAAAAATTAAGTGAGCATCCGTCAAAAAGAGTTACTGTTTTTCTGGATGCCTGCTTCAGTGGAGGCGGACGTGAAATGGGACTGTTAGCCGCCCGTGCCGTGAAAGTAAAGCCTAAAGAAAACCAGGTGAGTGGTAATATTGTGGTATTTTCGGCCAGTACAGGCGAACAGTCATCGTTGCCATACAAAGATAAAGGCCACGGTATGTTTACCTACTATCTGCTCCAAAAAATGAAAGAGTCGCAAGGCAATATTACCTATCAGGAACTTTCCGAATACCTGAATTCCACGGTCAGTATCCGTTCGGTTATTGTCAATAGCAAAGAACAAAGCCCTCAAACCAACATCAGTTCCGATATCATAGGGACATGGAAAAACTGGAAATTGGTGGGCGAATAATGAGAAATAATTTAGTAGGGTAAAAAAGAGAAGGCACGTGTCTTCTCTTTTTATATACTGCTATTTTTGATTTATTTGAGAACTTTAAGTCTATTCAAAACCCTCGTTCGGAATTCATAACAAATGAGGTTCCCGGTTGAATTCTATTCACCAACAGCCATGTTGAATCAGCTTTTTTTGAATTCAAATGGCTCTGTTATAAAACAACCCCAAATCTTATTTTAATCTATGGGAGCCAATCGGTTTTTGTTAAAAAAAGAGTATTTTTGTGCCATTGAAAATCAAACGTCTAAAAACATACACATATGAATGTTCCCGCAAATTTAAAATACACCGAAGATCATGAATGGATCCGGGTAGAGGGTGATGAAGCTTTTATTGGAATCACTGAATTCGCTCAACAACAGTTAGGCGATGTGGTTTTTGTTGAAATCGAAACCGTGGGCGATAACCTGGCCAAGGGAGATACTTTTGGGACGATTGAAGCGGTAAAAACAGTTTCTGATCTTTTTATGCCTGTGGGTGGTGAAGTAGTAGAGGTAAACCCAAAACTGGAATCGGCTCCCGAATTGGTAAACAAAGACCCTTATGGCGACGGTTGGATGATTCGTATTAAAATGAACAACGCCGATGAATTGAACGATCTTCTTTCATCAAAAGAATATCAGGAAAATATTGGATAAAATTTGATTGAGAAAATGATATAGGCCGTCCCCTGTGGATGGCCTTTTTTATGCAAAATCTTTCCCTTCACAACCCGATTCACAATCATTTGTTACCTTCATTGAAAAACAGCAAATATCAATTTACTTTGTTCAGAAAAGATATTCAATACTATAAATTCTGTTTATACGGGTTCTTCAAAAACCTCAAGTTTTTTGAACCCTTTCTCATTCTTTTTTTTCTTGAAAAAGGGCTTACCTACACTCAAATCGGGAGTTTGTATGCTATTCGCGAAATCGGCATCAACCTGCTTGAAACCCCGACCGGGTTCATGGCCGATGCTCTTGGCCGAAAACGTACCATGATCAGTTCCTTTACCTCATACATTCTCTCTTTTATTGTTTTTTATTTGGCCGATGGTTTTTGGCTGCTTGCCTTTGCCATGATCTGTTTCAGCTTTGGCGAAGCCTTCCGCACGGGGACCCATAAAGCCATGATTTTTGATTATCTGAAACGAAACCAATGGGAGGACCAGAAAGTGGCCTATTACGGACACACCCGAAGTTGGTCGCAAATGGGCTCCGCTCTTTCCTCTTTATTGGCGGCACTTATCGTCCTTATCTCGGGCAACTACCAAATGGTTTTCCTTATTTCAACGGTGCCCTATCTGGCCGATTTGGTGCTGGTTTCCACCTATCCAAGTTACCTCGACGGCGATATTAAAAACAATTCCAAACCTGTAAAAGAAAAACTCACTGAGGTGTGGCAAATGATCAGGTTATCGTTTAAACAAACAAGGTTATTCAGGTTGTTTGGCAATCTGGCTGTTTACGAAGGCCTTTTTAAGGCATCAAAAGATTATTTACAACCGATGGCGGTTCTGGCGCTGCTTTCCTATTCCTTCTTCCCGCAAGTGTCGGAGGAGCAAAAAACTGCCATTGCCATTGGCCTTATTTATTTTGCCATCTATTCGCTGACTGCTATAACCACCCGGAACTCGGGGCGGATTGTTAAAAAAATTGGCACACTGGGCCGGACTATCAATATTTCGCTCGCCATAGGAGCCATAAGTACCATTGCCATTGGTTTTATGGTAAACCATCAAATACCTGTATTGGCAGTTTCCATCTTCCTGCTGCTGTTCATCATCGAAAACTTGCGTAAACCGGCCGGGATTTCAGCAGTAGCCGATACCATCAACCCTCAGATTCTTGCCACGGGTTTATCGGCACAATCCCAATTCGATTCTCTTTTTGCTGCCGTTTTTGCCTTTACTATTGGCGTTATAGCTGATCATATTGGCTTAGGAACAGCATTCATAACAGCTGGCGGACTTGTATTAGTCCTGTTCCCAATCCTCCGTGTAAAATAACCTTTGGTGAAAAATCAGGAACCTCCTTTTTTCCTAAAATATTTTTCTTATTTTGTAGCAAGTATTCAACTTGTTGAATCTGAGAGTGAAAATGCAGTCAGTAATTCGAACTTAAAAAAACCATTTATGAAGAAACAATTCTTATTTGTAGTTGCTGGATTGATGATGGCCACGTTTACCTTTGCCCAAAACGGAGTTGAGGGGCGTTGGAAAACCATTGACGACGAAACCGGTAAGATGAAATCCATTGTCGAGATCAGTATAAAAAATGGAAAGTTATACGGTAAAATTGTAGAATTAAAGCCAGGCGAAGACCCAAACAAAATCTGTAAAGCTTGTACCGACTACCGTAAAGGCAAAAAATTGGTAGGTATGGATATTATTACCGGACTTTCAAAAGATGGGGATGCCTGGGAAGGTGACGATGGTATCATGGATCCTGAAAACGGGAAATCATACGACTGCAAATTATGGGCTGAAGGCGGTAAACTCCAAGTCCGCGGATATATTGGTTTTGTATTCCGCACCCAAACTTGGGTAAGACCTTAAACTTCTTCGCCTAAAGAAAATATAAACCGATCTTTTGATTTCAATGAGCCTGGGTTCGCTTCGAATGCCAGGCTTATATTTTGTATGCTTTTGATTTTTTCAACCAATGTTGATGCACCCTCTTTTCGTGGCTCAAACTTCAACCAAAAATCAACCTGCTTTTGTTCCTCTGTAAAATGGCCGTTCAGGCTTCTGTTTTGAATCAAATTTACTTCAGGCTGATCGTGTGTCCCTAATTGTCTGAAATGATCAAATTCCTGCACTATCTTTCGCTTAGCATGATAAATTTGCAGGGGGCGGTCTTCTTTTAAATCTATTTTTAGCGATTGATTCAATAGCCAGCCTAACCGGTAAATGGGTTCAGATGTAATAATCGCTATGAGCGTGAAATCAAAGCTCTCGGGTAGGTTCATTTTAATGGTATTGCTCATAGCTATTTACTTAGGGCAATAAAATTAAAAAAAAGGGGGGGAAAATGGCTTAATTGGGAATGTTTTTTAATGATTCACGGGCGGCATTCTGCTCGGCCTCTTTTTTCGAAAGCCCTTTACCTTTGGCAATAACCTTATCATCTACACAAACAAAACTCACAAACTCAGGGGTTAACCCTATGTTGGATTCCATATCGGTTTGGAAACTGACTTCCTTTTTATCTTTCTGAGCCCACTCAATCAGGCGGCTTTTATAATTGGTTTCGGTTCGTAACAACATCCCCAGATCGATATGTTTCCGGAGCAGTTGTTTGAATACAAATTTTTTAACCGCCTTATAGCCATGATCAAGGTAGATGGCACCAATTAAAGCCTCAAAAGCATCGCCCAGGATATGTTTGTTGCTGTAATAATTATGGGCATGTGAAATGATGAACTTGTCCAGCCCCAATTGAATGGCCAACTGAGCCAGATAATCGCCATTCACAATTTTTGAACGGGTTTGGGTTAAAAAACCCTCTTTTTTATCAGGGAATTTAATGTAAAGGTATTCAGCAACTACAGCATCTAGAATGGCATCGCCTAAAAACTCCAGGCGTTCATTATTGATAACCATCCCATCGTGAAGGCGCAGTGATGCTGACTTGTGTATGAAAGCGAGCTTGTATAGTTCTTCATTTTTTGGATAAAGACCAGTTATCCGGCGAAGTTCATCGTAAAATGCTTTGTCGGTACTAAATAATCTTTTGAGGTGAAATGAAATGAATCCTTTTAACAAGCCGAATTACTCAAATTTTTTAAAAATAACTGAAGCATTGTGCCCACCAAAACCAAATGTGTTGCTTAATGCGGCACTAATTGTCCTTGTTTGAGCTTTATGTAAGGTCAGGTTCAGTTTTGGGTCGATGCCTGGGTCAGCTTCTTTGTGATTAATGGTAGGAGGTACTAATCCATGTCTTATCGCCATGATGGAAGCAATGGATTCGATGGCGCCGGCAGCACCCAATAAGTGCCCGGTCATTGATTTGGTGGAGCTGATGTTAATTTTATACGCTTGTTCGCCAAATACTTTTTTAATGGCTAAAGTCTCAGGTATATCTCCAACAGGTGTAGAAGTACCATGAACATTCACGTAGTCAATGTCTTCGGGTTTCATGTGAGCATCTTCCAAAGCTAAACTCATGCAAAGAGCTGCTCCTAAACCTTCGGGGTGTGTGGCTGTTAAATGGTAAGCATCTCCTGAAAGACCGCCACCAGCCAATTCAGCATAAATTTTTGCGCCACGGGCTTTGGCATGTTCCAGCTCTTCTAAAACAAGAACGGCTCCACCTTCACCCATCACAAAGCCATCGCGGGTATTACAGAATGGACGTGATGCTGTTTTGTATTCAGCATTGTTAGTTGAAAGGGCCTGCATGGAATTGAAACCACCAATACCAGCAGGAGCAATGGTTGCTTCAGAACCGCCGGTTATAATGGCATCAGCTTTGCCCAACCTGATGTAATTGAATGCATCAATAATGGCATTGGTAGATGAAGCACATGCGGCCACTGTCCCAAAGTTTGGGCCATGAAAACCATATTTGATCGATATTTGCCCGGCAGCAATATCGGAAATCATTTTAGGAATAAAGAAAGGGTTGTAACGGGGGGTTCCGTCGCCTAATGAATAAGCGGCGACCTCTTCCGAGAAGGTAATCAAACCACCAATACCTGATGCGTGAATGACACCAATCCGGTCTTTGTTCACGTTTTCAGGAAAGGCTGCATCGGCAATGGCCTCATCGGCGGCGATAAGGGCAAATTGTGCATACATATCGAGCTTGCGGGCTTCTTTACGATCAAAATAAGCAACCGGATCGTAATTCTTCACTTCACAAGCGAATTGAGTTTTAAATTTAGACGCATCAAACCGAGTAATTAAGTCAGAACCGCTGACACCATTTTTCAATCCCTCCCATGTTTCAGCAAGGTTTTTACCAAGTGGATTTATCGTCCCAATTCCTGTAACTACAACTCTTTTAAGTTCCATATGTGCCTAAATTTAAAACTACAATAAAAAAATGTTAATTACTTAACGTTTTCTTCGATATGTGCAATTGCTTCACCTACAGTAGAAATTTTTTCTGCCTGATCATCGGGGATAGCAATGTTGAATTCTTTTTCGAATTCCATGATTAGTTCAACTGTGTCAAGAGAGTCTGCTCCCAAGTCATTTGTAAAGCTAGCTTCTGGAGTAACTTCGTTTTCATCAACACCTAGTTTGTCAACGATAATTGCTTTAACTCTTGATGCAATGTCTGACATAATTCTTAATTTTTAGTTAACAATAAATAATTACTGGGTTTCTACCCAAAATAAAGAACCCTTTGTTCTTGAGGTCTCGAGCGGATTCGAACCGCTGTACCCGGTTTTGCAGACCGATGCCTAGCCACTCGGCCACGAGACCAAAAAAGCGCGGTGCAAATTTATAAAATAATTTTCTTTACAATCAAATGTATTCAAACAAATTTAATTATTTTATTGAATATCTGATAATTGCTTTTCCATTATGAGGCTTACTTTGTCAACCCTGCCCCCTAAAGGAGGGTTTATTTTTGAAACCTTTACCTTGGCTTTCTGCACATTTGGCAAATCTTTGAGCAATTCATTCAGGATTCGTGAAGCAACATGTTCCAATAAATGGGACTTTTGTTCCATCTGCTTTTTGACTATTTGGTAGGCTGCCTGATAATTTGCAGCATCGTGAATGTGATCGGTTTGGGCGGGTTTGGTACAATCGGTCACCAATTGCAGATCGACCAAAAAACGGTTGCCCACAATCTGTTCCTCCGAAAAACAGCCGTGATAGGCATAAAATTCCATGCCCTCAATCTCAATAATTCCCATAGTTGTTTTTTGTGGCAAAGTAACGATTTTAAAACATACAATTAACAAGGAATGAAAGATGGAATTGTTTCTTTTTTCAATCTTTTGTCCAGTGATTCATGGATATTTAATATTTTTTATTCTTCAGGGTCATTATGGTATGGTAAATCAGGTTATTTTTGTAGCCTGATTTTTAAACATAACTTAAGTTACCATGATGGATAAGTCTCCTTTGGAAGAAAAAACCGCTTCGTTGAATTTTATTGAGGCACTGATTGAAAAAGATATTCAAAACCATAAAAACGGAGGTCGGGTACACACCCGTTTTCCTCCGGAACCCAACGGTTACCTTCATATTGGGCATGCCAAATCCATTTGTTTGAATTTTGGGTTGGCAAAAAAATACAATGGCAAATGCAACCTCCGTTTCGACGATACTAACCCTGTAAAAGAAGATGTGGAATATGTCGATTCCATCATGGAAGATGTCCGCTGGCTGGGTTTTGAATGGAACGGGGAACCCTTGTATGCCTCTGACTATTTCGACCAATTGTATGTATGGGCCGAAAAAATGATCGTGGATGGCAAAGCCTATGTGGATGAACAAACCTCGGAAGAGATTGCCGCCCAAAAAGGGACTCCTACTGTACCCGGTAAAGAAAGCCCGTTCCGGAACCGTACATCACAGGAAAACCTTGACCTGTTCCGCCGGATGAAGGCCGGGGAGTTTAATGACGGTGAGAAAATCCTCCGGGCCAAAGGCGACATGGCCTCCGATAACATGCACATGCGCGACCCGATTATGTACCGCATCATCCATAAAGAACACCACCGCACGGGCGACAAATGGTGCATTTATCCCATGTACGACTTTACCCACGGCCAATCCGATTATTTGGAAGGGATTACCCATTCTATCTGTACCCTGGAATTTGAAGTACATCGCCCTTTATATAATTGGTATTTAGATCAGTTGGTGGAACCCGGTTACCGCCCCCAACAAATTGAGTTTGCCCGGTTAAACCTGAGTTATACCGTGATGAGCAAGCGTAAATTGCTGGAGCTGGTTCAAAAAAACTATGTGAGCGGCTGGGACGATCCCCGGATGCCTACCATTGGCGGAATTCGCCGCAGGGGCTACACCCCGGAAGCTGTCCGCGACTTTGCCGACCGTATCGGGGTAGCCAAGCGTGACAACGTGATTGACGTTTCGCTGATGGAATTTTGTGTCCGCGAAGATTTAAATAAAAAAGCCGCCCGCTTGATGGTGGTGATTGATCCTGTGAAGTTAGTCATTGAGAATTATCCGGCAGAAAAAACAGAATGGGTTGAAGTGGAAAACAACCCCGAGGACCCAGCTAGTGGTAACCGCATGATGCCTTTTAGCCGGGAGATTTTCATTGAACGTGACGATTTTATGGAGGAGGCTCCTAAAAAATATTTCCGCCTGACTCCGGGTGGCGAGGTCCGTTTGAAGGGGGCTTACATTATAAAATGCACCGGGGTAAAAAAAAATGCTTCAGGAAACATCATTGAAATTACCTGCATTTATGAACCTGAATCGCGCAGTGGCAGTGGCACCGAGGCCAGCCAACGAAAAATAAAAGGTACCTTGCATTGGGTCGATGCCAAAAATGCCCTACCTGTGGAAGTACGTTTGTACGATCGGTTATTTAATCATGAAGATCCGGGAGGACAGGAAGATGATTTTAAAAATTACCTGAATCCCGATTCGTTAAAAATTTTGAGCAACTGCATGGCTGAGCCATCGGTAAAAACGTTAAAAATTCAGGACCGGGTTCAGTTTCAACGCCAGGGATATTTCTGTGTCGATTATGATTCAACACCTGAAAAAATCATCTTTAACCGGACGGTAACTTTAAAAGATACCTGGGCTAAAGTGGCGGCAAAAGAATAGTAAAATACCATATTACTGAAACCCGGGAATAATTCAATTTCCGGGTTTTTTATTGTGGAGGGAAAGGATTTTATAAACACTGCAAAACCTGGGAAAGGGATTCCACCACAGGCCATCCACTAGCAAGTAGCCGATGTGCCGACTGATGTCCCCGGGAAACCAACAGGCATTGACAACCCAACTTTCCTGCCACTTCGGCATCATGCAGCGTATCGCCAATGAGCAACGAACGGTGGGGCAAAATATCCTTTTGTTTCAATAATTCTATGGCCCGCCCTATTTTTCCGTGGGCGTATTGGTCCGAAATGCCCGCCACCTCTTCAAAAAAGGGTTCAATACCCAAATTTATCACCGTTGTTATCAAGCTCTCCTGCTCCATGGCAGATAAAATCATCTGACCGTACCCAGCTTGTTGAATAGATGTCAACACCGGAACGGCATCGGGGAAAAGCGTTGCTTGGTGAAGCCTAAGGTGGTATTGATCCATAAATTCCAAAGCGGGAATTTCAAAGGGTTCTCTGTCAAAATCAAACCCGAGGCGCTGATAATAATCTTTGACCGGGAAAGTGAAAACTTCGCGGTATCGTTGCAAATCCAGAGTGGGTAGATTTCTTTCGGAAAGAAGATGGTTCATGGAGGTGATGCATATATCCCGATCGTCTAACAGGGTTCCGTTCCAATCCCAGATGATAAGTTCATAGTTTTTATATGGAGGCATGGAAGGTCAATTAAGGTATGGATACAATTTCGACCCGGTTATCAAAAATCAATAGCATTTTTTGATCCCATAGCGAGGCACTCAACGGTTTTACGGCTGAAGGAATTTCTACGGTTGAATCCTCATTTGACTCCAAACCGACCAAATGTAGGGATCCATTAAAATAACCCCAATAGGAAGGCGGGTAAAAGAACCCGTTGGTGGCATTTTGAGTGCGGATGGTTGCAAGATAATTGCCAAAAATATCGAAAATTAATACTCTTTGGGGTGTAAACAGGTACAAATGCTGGTTGGCTTCTATCAAACCGATGGGGTTTTCACTGTTAAGTAATACACCCAGGTTTTGGGTCTGCATCTCGGGTTGGTTCACGTTGTTATACCGGACTATTTGTTGTAACGCAGGCAGGTACAGCCAATACATTCCGGCATTGGAATAACAAGCCAACGTTGCCTCATGACCGCTAACAAGATGAATATTGGTAACTTCAGAAACCGTGGCCAGTTGTTGGTTTAAAAAAACGAGCTGGTTGGTCTCCTTAAAAAACAGCAATATCCGTAATGGATTCGAAACATCCACCCGTTCGATGTCTCCGGACATGGCGTTGGAATAACGGAACAACAATTTACCATCGGCATTGTATTTAAGAAGCTGGGCATCACGAATCAGGTAATAATTTCCCAAGGCGTCGGCCTGAACACTTTGGGCAGGTTGAGAAATTACTACATCGGGCTGGGCTTCGGTAATGGCCCCCTTCCCCAGGAGAAGAAACCATACGAAGATGTTTATTTTGTTGATGGGCATAACTTTAAAATATCATCAATAAATTCTCGGTTGTTCGAAAGTCTGGGAATTTTGTGCTGCCCACCCAATTTCCCTTTTTGCTGAAGCCATTGGTGAAACGTCCCCTTGGGTATGTTATGGATGATGGGCATGTCCAGATTATAGTTTTTAAAACGTTTGGCTTCGTAATCTGAATTGACGGATTTCAGGGCTTCGTCAAGTATATAAATAAAATAGTCCAGATCGTTTGGTTCTTTTTCAAACTCGATCAGCCATTCGTGCGCACCCTGTTTGCCGATTTCCATATACACAGGAGCTGCCGTGTACTCATTGATTTCGGCTCCGGTTTTGGCGCAGGCAATCTTCAGGGCATTTTCGGCATTATCCACAATCAGTTCCTCGCCAAACGCGTTGATAAAATGACGGGTCCGGCCTGTGATCAGAAATTTATGCGGAAAAGTCTGGGTAAACTGGATGGTATCGCCAATAATATACCTCCACAATCCTCCATTGGTGGAAATTACGATGGCATAATTTACAAAGGGCTCCACCTCGTTGATTCTGAGCGTGGTTGGGTTGGCATTGCCAAATTCCGACATGGGGATAAACTCGTAAAAAATCCCATAGTCAAGCATCAGCAACATCGAGGGATCGTTGGGATCGTCCTGGATGCCAAAAAACCCTTCGGAGGCATTGTAGGTTTCGGTATAGTGCATGTCGGGTTTTTGGAAAATCTTCTGGTATTGCGTCCGGTAAGGGTTAAAGCTGACCCCCCCATGAATAAAAAGCTCCAGATTTGGCCACACCTCCGAGATACTTGAGGCTCCCGTAATTTCAAGCACCCGCTTCAGCAAAACCAATGTCCACGAAGGAACTCCCGAAATATTGGTGACATTTTCATTGATGGTGGCTTGTGCCATTTGTTCCAGCTTTTCCTCCCAATTATCCATTAATGCGATGGACGATTTTGGGGTACGCAGAAACTCCGCATAAAAAGGCATGTTCTCGATCAGGATGGCCGACAAATCGCCAAAATAGGATTCATTGCTAAAGTTGTTGATTTTATGGCTTCCGCCGACAATAAGTCCTTTTCCTGTCAACACTTGCGATTCGGGATAAAGCGATTCGTTGAAATACATCACATCTTTTCCCCCGCGGAAGTGGCAATCATCAAGGGCCTCCTGACTTACAGGAATAAACTTACTTTTGTCGCTGGTAGTACCGCTCGATTTGGCAAACCACCGGATTTCGCCCGGCCAGAGCAAGTTCTTTTCGCCGTTCCTTAATCGGTCCACGAAGGGTTTAATATCTTCGTAATCCTGCAACGGAACGGCATTGCTAAAATCCTGGTAGTTGGTAATTGATTCAAACCGATACTTCTTTCCCCAATCGGTATCACGGGCATATTCCAGCAGTTCCATCAACACATCGTGCTGCACGTGCCCCGGGTATTGACGGAACAGGTTGATCTCGTTCATCCGTTTAATGGAAATCCAATTGATGATTCCTTTAAATAGTGGCATAACATAAGCTTTTCCCAAAGATAATTTTTTTTGCGAACAACCAACCTGAGTTTTAATGTATGTAAGGTAGAAATGACAATCACTTTTTGGCCGAGGGCAATACCCTCATGGTGATGGGGAACCGGCTCACCTTTTTATGCTGGATGGCCAAATGGTTTTGATACAAGCCCGGAGGAAACTTTGTGGCATCAAAGGTTAAAACCAGGGATGCTTGTTTATCAGATGCTATCTGTAATGATGCCGTACTAAGTTGAATCCACTCCGGAATTGATTGGGATGCAAGTGAAATCTGGCACGAAAGGGTGGCTCCCCCTGTATTATGCAAAACCAACGTATCGGTAAGTATTTCACCTACCATCAATGTTTCAGAGAAACCCATTTGTGAAAAACCCAATCCGACAGGTTCAACCACTTCAAGGGTCAGAGGAATGGGGTTTTCATTCAATGTCAACATTGGATGATAAATTCCGGGGGTTGCCATACGGCCATCAAAAGCCACCCTCACCCAAGCCGTTTCTCTGGCGGTCAACGTTCCTTCCGATGGTTGCAGTTGAAAATCCTCTGCTAAGTCAGCCATAATTTTCAACTGAAAAGGCAACTCGCCCCCACCCGTATTGCTGATTTGCAGCGAATCAAAGGCTATCTCACCTACAGGGCATTGCATCTGCAAACTATCAGGTTCTACTTGGCAATTTGGGAATGTATCCACAAACAGGTGAATGGAATAGAATAGGGTATCTGTAGCATCGGACAGAGTCACCTTTGATTGGTGGGTTCCCAAAGATAAATCCTCAGCTTGAATTTGAAAAATAACTGTATCGGAGGAATTTTGGGTAAGGTATAAACTATCTTTAGCTGTTGTTATCCAATTTGAAGAACTTTGAACCGAAACCGTTTTGATTCCCCCGCCACGATTGGTTATTACTAATGTATCGGGGGTGTTTGTGTTTTTAAGAACCGTTAAATGGGATTCCTGTTTATGTAAACGGAGCAGGGGAACAGTATCAACCAGCAATTGAATGGGGAAACGCACGTGAGCATTTCCCGAAACAAAAATCTCCGACGTGTAATATCCCACCTGTAGCTCTTGGGAGTTTACTGCGAAATGAATCTGTGCCTGTTCATTTGCAGGTATTGCTACAATGTTGGTATCAAATGTTAACCAGTTGGCCGTTGATTCCAATTCGATTGTTTGAACGGAATCCCCGGTATTTGTCAAGCTAAATTCATCAACTAAAGATTCCCTCTGAGCCAAACGGTAGGTAAATAATTTATTTGAAAAAGCAAGGCTCTGTTTTGGAACCACTTTTAGTACCATCGGTAAGTTGATGGTATCTTCATATAAAATGGTTAGGTTTGAAAAATAAGTTCCAATATTAAGCGAATGGGCATCGAAGATAAATTTTAACGTATCGGTAGCAGCTGCTAATATTGAGTCTTGTTGATTTTGTATTTTTACCCAAAAATTCGTGTTTTCATTATCCAGAATAAGAGTATATACAAAAGGTTTGTTACCACAATTTGAAAGCAAAAAAAGCAAAGTATCCGTTGCATCTTCTTCCAAGGTCATTTGCAGGGAATCCGCTTCGAAGCATAGCAATGTTTGAGGTTTTTGCATGATAATGTTTAAGCGCAGTGGTTGTCCATCTGCCACCTGTAGATCCGTTAACAGGTAGTCGGCATAACCTTCCGATGTGATTTTAATGGAATAGGTACCTGCCTTTAGGTACCTTGCAAAATGTCCATTTAAAGGGTTGGTAAACACCTGCGATTGATCAAAGTCGTGGTTGAGCACTTCGATAGTTGCTGCCAACGGAATCCCTTTTGCATCGGTAACCATTCCCTGAATTCCAAACAACCCTTCGCGTAAATAATAAACCAGTGCAGATTGATTGGCAGCCCACAAGGTATTCAAACTTTCAGTAGGATAAAATTTTGTGCCGGCAATTTCTAAGGTTACTTCCCGGCAATGCCGGAAATAGTTCATATAGTCTTGCCGCCCTCCGGTAATGCGGTACCAAGCAAAACCATTGGTTAACCCATCGCTCACATCGGTAAAATACCCGTCAGGGCCATTGACTTGGGCACTATCGCGATAATTGCCTCCCACATAGCGCCACCAAGCATCGTCGGCAGTTATCCGGCTCCATGTATCCCACGGGTAGTTAACTACTTCGGCCCCGCTGTGGAAATTTGCAGCCAATGAAAACGGGTGATTCTCCGCGAAGGACATCATAAATTGGGTCTCTTCTTGCCAGACATTTCCATCGGGATGCGGACCGGCTGCAGGATCGGGAAAGTTCCGGTTCAAATCGACATAATTGGCATTGTACCGGCTCGCCCCGGTAACGGTATAATTTCCCCCTTTGTAGGTACCATCGGGGTTTGCCAAAGGGTTTATCCAAACCACTGATGCATTAATTAACTGAGTAACCTCGGGGTAATCTGTATCTTGATAATGTGCCAACAGGTAATCAATCAGGCGGAGCAGCAACACATAACCCCCCAATTCGTCCCCATGAATGGTTCCCGAATACCACAATTGAGGTTCCGGGTCCCAAGAGTTCTCTACCTGGTCCGATATTTTTACGGCCCATAACTTCCGGCCGCTTGCCAAAGTTCCTATTTCGACCAACTGGCAAATTTCAGGATAGTTTTGTGCAAAGTTTTGCATCATCTGTTCGTAAACCTCATAGGTGGGGTAGCGATCCCAATTAGCCATATCGGCAATTGTGGTGGCCATGGTCAAAGCCTTGGTGCTTTTGCTTTCGGTGATAAATGAATAAGGAAGGTTGAATGATTTGAACACTTCAAATTCTTTCCGGTTGGCATACGCATCAACCCTTGTTCCATCGACATTGTCGATAGAGATGGCGGTTGATAGTTTGTCAATTTGCGATTTGCTTTGCGCATTAAACCAAAAATGGTACAGCGTGTCTTGTGCTGAGGCGGAAAATGCCAAGTTGATTAAAATAAATCCGATACTATAAACAACCGATTTCATCTGTTATGATATTGTTAAGTGCAAGCGTTTTAATCAAGCTAAATTAATTCAAAATAACCCAATAAAATAAAAAAGGCCTCTTTTTCAGAAGCCCTTTCCACGAATATATTTATTGATGAGGTCTTACACCATTTGTTGTTTGATAAAATCCCAACCTTGATCCGAAATTTTAGCTCCCAAGGTTTCAATTACCTTTCCCGAAAGCAGGGCTCCCATATTCCCGCAATCATTCAGCGACAGGTTGTGTACCATACCATATAAAAACCCGGCGGCATATAAATCGCCTGCACCGGTAGTATCAAAGGCATCGATGCCAATGATCCCTACGTGTGTTTTCTCATTTTTATGTTTGATTAACGATCCATTTTTACCGATTTTTACCACCGCATATTCACATTGCGAGGCAATGAAATCCAATGCTTCATCGGGTTCCAGACCTGTAAATGAACGGGCTTCCTCCTCATTCGCAAAAAGAATATCGACATACCGCGAGACTATTGATTTGAGAAATTCCAGATTCTCGGCCACTACATTATAGCTGGCCAAATCGAGCGATACTTTCAGCCCCTGTTGTTTGGCCAACTTAATGGCTGTTTCAATAAGCTGATGGTTTTGCACCAAATAGCCTTCGATATGGAAAATCTGGAACCCTTTAAAAATGGAGGCATCCAAATCGGAGGCACTCAATTCCACAGCCGCCCCCAGACAGGTGGCAAATGTCCGTTCCGAATCGGGAGTGACTAACGCGATGGCTTTTCCCGAAGGTGTTTCCGACTGCAACAGATAAGGTTCAATCCCGGCCTGCATCAAGTCGTGTTTAAAGAACTCGCCCAGGGCATCTCTCCCCACTTTGCCAATAAATCCGGTTTGAATGCCCAATTTTGCCAGGCCATGAATGGTATTAGCCGCCGAGCCTCCCGATGTCATGACCGGGTTTAGGTGGGAAGTTTTTTCAATGACCGAAGCCGAAAAATCCGGATCGACCAGTTGCATACTTCCCTTTGGCAGATTCAGTTGGTTTAGAATCTGATCGTTGGGTACCCGTGTCATCACATCCACCAGCGCATTGCCCATTCCAAGTATCTTATCCATGGTGCAGTATTTTAGTTTGCTAAAATGAGAGTCAAAAAACGGTGCGAAATAACTTTAAAATTAACGAATAAAAAAATTTTTGTACAAAATATTGAAAGTCAATTTAGAAGCAGAATTTATTAGGTAAATAAAAAAAATAGGGCAAAAAATTTTGCATATTCAAGGTAAGCCACTATTTTTGCCACGCAATTTTGGGAAACAAACCAGTAACTCAAAGTTAGACAACGTTCTTCCTCCTTAGCTCAGTTGGTTAGAGCACCTGACTGTTAATCAGGGGGTCCTTGGTTCAAGTCCAAGAGGGGGAGCACAAAAAAAGCCTTCGCAGATTTTTTGCGGAGGCTTTTTTTCATTTCAACGGATGAGACTATGCCTGTTGCCATGTGTTGCTCCTGCGGCAGGCAATAGGCTATATCTTTGTGAGCACGTTTATATTCATCTTTTGTCAAAACGGCAGTTTTTAAGAAATTGAAATATCAATTTGAAAAATTGGTAAGTACATTGTTATTAAGATAATTGCTACAATAAAGCCTATAATAGTAATTAATAGTGGCTATAATTAGGTTTGTAATTATAGCCAATAGATGATTTAAATCTTCTGTTGATTGTTGATTTAATCTTTTGAAAATTATGTCAAGTTGATTTACTTCTTCACCAACTTTAATTAAATGTGTGGTTCTTTTATTAAAAAGCAATGTTTTTTTAGATTTTTGCTTAGAAGTTTTCCTTTTAATATTTCGCGATAGACCATTTGCAAAGCATCTTTGTAAACCTGAAATTCAATCATGTTGCTAGTAAGATCAATCGCTTTTAATAGATTCACGTTGGAACTTGTCATAAGCGACATGGACTGAAAAAATCTTGCCGAATAAAAAAGTTTAAAAGCGGACCTACCAAAGGAATTTTTAGCATCAAATAACCTTTGTGTAACCGATAATCCTTGCTTTTCTTAACTATAGTATCAATAACAAGAAAACCCAAAATAATGAAGAAAAACAGTACCAGATAATATATAAGGTTGTTTGATATTGTTATTATCATCTTTGTTAAAGAGGATAACTCATTATTTGTTCTTTTGAATATCTCAACAAACATTGGAACCATGAATTTCATTATAAATAAAACAGCAGCAAGAGCAGGAATAAGGACAACAATTAGGATAACTGGTAGCTCCAACAATTTTTTTCTTCTGGTTTACAATATTTGAATAAAATACAGCTAATGAATTAGCAACCTTGTTTATTTCTCGCTGTGTATCAATTGTAGCCATTTACTGTCCACGACGTCGGCCTTGTGCCCTTTGGCATTTTTTACGTGGCGGGCATTGACCAGAAACACTTCAAAACCGTAATCCAACAAAAGGATGAATAACGGCCGCCAATAAAACCCGGTAGATTCCAAGGTTACTGTTTCCACCTCATGGAACAACAGTGTTTGGTAATTTCGTGCAAATCGGCAGTAAACACAGAATACTCTTCTACATTCTCCTGTGATACACAAACAAAATGACTTTTGCTCCCAATATCAATCTCTGCTGCATGAGGGTTAACAACGGGCATGGAAATCATGTTGTCATTGGAACGGGCTTTCTTGGTTTTGCCTTTCGGCAGAATGTTTGTTGCTGTGCATACTCACATTCGGGATAAGGTTTAAGGACAAAACCCATCACCATTAATTTTCACTAGACATTCTGCAACCATGCTAAACGACTGGCTTTTAATGCACCACGTTAATATCGGCTTACTTCAGGGTAACCGCAAGTTATATATAATTTTTTCAAAGAACTTTAAAAGGAGCTAAACGACATTGAATGGAAATAGTAAAAACTGTTGATAGATGTACCGAGAGAATTTGACTCTGATTGAGTTTTTCATTTGATCCTATAAAATCTCTTATTCTGGATTGAATATCCGCAATTTAGCTATTTGAATTTTCGGCAATAATTTTCCAACGCTTCAATCCATCAAATTTTTACCTTTGTGGCATGGAGCACCCTGAGAAAATAATCCACGTGGATATGGATGCCTTTTACGCAGCCATTGAACAACGCGATCATCCTGAACTGAGGGGTCGCCCCATTGCCATTGGCAGCAAAGGAAGGCGAGGCGTGGTGGCCACGGCCAGTTACGAAGCCCGCCGGTTTGGGGTGCATTCGGCCATGGCCTCTGTCACGGCTTTGCGGCAGTGTCCCGGGTTGATCTTTGTTCCCCCGCGGATGGATAAGTATAAAGAGGTTTCGCGGCAAATCCGTGCCATTTTTTTTGAATATACCGATTTGGTGGAACCCCTGTCGTTGGACGAAGCATACCTGAATGTGACTGAAAACAAAAAGCATAACCCTTCGGCCACCTTAATCGCCAAAGAAATTAAAAAACGGATAGTTACCGAAACCAGGTTGACCGCATCGGCCGGAGTTTCGTACAACAAGTTTCTGGCAAAAACGGCTTCCGATGTAAAAAAACCCGACGGCCTTTTTGTCATTACCCCCAAGGAGGCCCAGGAATTTATCGACCATTTGAAGGTGGAACGTTTTTACGGCATTGGAAAAGTAACCGCCGAAAAGTTGCACCAGATGGGAATTTTTTTTGGTGCCGATTTGAAAAAACTATCTGAACACCGGCTGGTACAAACCTTTGGCAAAGCCGGCCATTATTATTACCAGATTGCGCGTGGGATCGACCACCGGCCGGTGAATCCGAACCGCGAATTGAAATCGGTAGGTGGTGAAAATACCTTCGACACCGACCTGGCAACCCATATCGAAATGGAACAGGAGCTGTTACCCATTGCCGAAAAGGTGTACGAAAGGCTCCGTAAAACAGGGAAATTGGGGCGGACCATCACCTTAAAAGTAAAATTCGACGATTTTACCCAGATTACCCGTAGCAAAACCAGCCTGATTCCGGTAATTTCCTTTGAAATGTTATGGAAACACACCCTGGAATTGCTGAGCCAATTAAATGAAACCAGCCACCGGGTGCGGCTTCTGGGAGTTACCGTTTCAAACTTCCTGACTGAAGAACAAGAAGCCATTCAACTGGAGATTGATTGGTCAAGAAATTCTTCGTCTCAAAGTAGTTTATAACAAAACTATGTTGTTATAACAACCAATATGTAAGTTCCAAATTTAACGTGAGTTTTGTGTTAAAATATCAAACAATGAATATTTTATCTGTGTTTTTTAATTGTGATAACCCTACGAGGGTTCAAAACCCTCGTAGGGTTAGTAATTGAATTTTTGCGAGGGTTAAACTTTCAATCAATAATTGCGACTTTTAGAAGATCAAGGCAAAACTCACTTTAAATTTAATAGAAATACTTTTTAGACAGCCTCGTATGGCAGCCACAAACTCAATGATTTATTATTTTACAACATAAACTCTTACATTAACTGTCCCCAGATTCACAGCCCCGCCGGTACCGTTATAAATTGAAATCCGGATAACATTTGGATTTGAAACATAAGCCGTGAGCATACAACCCTGCAAATCTGCATCAATGGAGCCAAGAATTATATCTCCAAAATCAACGGCAAACGAGTTTATTGCATTTGAAGTGTATGTGGAACCTGCTGGCAAATTATTGATTACAAATGTTCCTGCCGGATCGCTGGTTACTTCTGTTGCCGAAAATTGCGTTTTTAAAATAATAGAATCAGCCGTTTGAGTAATCAACAAGCTTGAATCGGCGCTTGCTAATATTTTGGCTGCTATTGGGTTGGCACCGTTCCCCACTAAAATATTATCTACCGTTAAAGCGGCATTTCCCATGCCACCATTTACAACAGGAAGTACGCCTGTAACTTTTGAGGTCAAATCAATTGTACTGTTTGCAATATCTTCATTCAGAAGTGTCCCATTTAGAATTTCACCAGTAGCAACTGCACCAACAGCAATATCTTCAGCTACGATAGTCTCATCCAGGATTTCAGATGTAGTTACAGAACCAGCCCCGATATCCTCAGCTAAAATGGTCTTATCCATTAATTCTGAGGTGGTAACCGCGCTGGCAGCAATATCCCCGGCAAGGATGGTTTCATCTAACATTTCATCGGTTGTTACAGCGCCTGTAGCAATGTCCTCGGCTAGGATTGTCTCATTTAGTATTTCCGATGTGGTTACAGCACCTGTGGCAATATCCTCGGCAAGGATGGTTTCATCCAAAATCTCGGATGTTTCCACGGCACTGGTATTAATATCTTCAGCTAAAATAGCTTCATTCAGAATTTTAGCCGTAGTAATGGCATCATCGGCAATATCGTCGGTATAAAAAGAATAAGGAACCGACATGAATTGTTGATTGCTTACCAACCTGAAATCCCCATCATTTTTGGTAGATATTTCCACTTTCAAGAACTGGTCGGCGTCAATCCATGGAATGTCCAACATTTTTGTATAGCCCCCATTACCTGTTTGGGTGCCTTGCCCAATGATTAACGAAAACAACCCATATTTATCGGTGACGGTTGTATGGATTTCTTCCCATTGAATAGAGCCATTCGCCCCTTTGGTGATAGTAAACCGCACCCCGATTTCTTTTTCATACAAGGGTTTGCCCTCTACATCCATACCCACGATTTCTTTACCATATTCGTCAACAGCCACGGCCTGGTAATAAATACCGCTTAAATCACCTATGTTTTGCGAGGATGCACTTTGTGCCAATCCTATAACAAACAATAAAACTATACTTATGTGAGTTAATTTTTTCATATCAAGCAATTTTTAAAATTTAAACATCATGTTTTTAGAATGTAAAAGCAAGACCAACTGTCAAACTATAGGCAAAATTGGTTGATGTCTGACTGTCGTCGGGTTCGAGATTATTTAGTCCCATTAGATAATTGAATTCGAGAAAGCTGGCAATGTTTTTCGTAAATTCTATTTCAACACCTGGGGTAAAAACTATTCCGTAATCCAAATTATCTAACAATTCCGATTCAATAATATTAAAATGCTCGTTATTAAGCGCCTGGGTTCCGTTAAGCAAATACGAAAAGTAACCTGATGCCACAAAATAAGGGCTAATCCGATCTAGTGCATAAATATAACCGATACCCAGCTTGGCATCGGCATATTGCAACCGCCACGAATAATTCATGTCGTCATAAATCAGATCTGCTCCGCTTTTATGGATTCCAAAACCCGGTTTCACAATCAATCCAAAATTAGTAACATAACGGTACCCAACACCATAACCTCCGGTAAAGATGCCTTTATATTCTGTATTGAGGTTGTTACTTTGCGAATCATTAAACCTGAAAGAAGTATAAAGCTGCGAAACTTCCACAGTAACCGATGATTGGGCACTTACTAATGCTGTGGATGCAATCATGCATACAAGCAATAAAAGGAGTAAACTTTTTTTCATAACTGTTTATTTTGAAATGATTAATTTTAATGTTTGGCTATGCTGCATTGAATCGTAAATGGTGAGCAGGTATATGCCATTGCTCCACGATCCGCAGTTAATATGGTGCAGATGAAGGTCCGGCACCGCCTCAGAAAATACTTGATTCCCATTCACATCTACTGCCTTTATGAGGGATTGTTCGATGACCTTGCTGCTTTTAATGGCAATGGTATAAGTGGCCGGATTCGGGAAAACCGATAAGCTGATGTTTTTCGAAAGTGAGGATTCTACAACTACTAAAGTAAATACAACCGGTTGTTGAAATCCTTGCAATACCGAAGTCCCATCATTGTACAGGGCTGATGTACCATAGGGTTGACCAATGGTCTGATTGAAGGTAACGTTATCAGAGGCAATAATGGATCCATAATTTGAGATACATTGCCTTTTTACTGACTGCGCCTGATTTGTAAATGGTATGCAAACCGTTAAAAACAGCCATAAATACATAGGCGCTTTCCATCGAAAGTAAATTTTTTCCATCCCAATCTTGTTAAACTTTGGTAAAATTGAATTTGAATACCCTGCATTATTCTACCCCGGAAATAAATTGTGCAGAACTGACAGGCAGGTGAGACGTACTCTTTGGTTCCCGGTAATCCGAAAACAAAAGAACTGATTATTTCAGATTAAATGTATAATCTATCGAAAACAGGAATCCCGATTGGTTTTCTATTCCGGCAAACTTGTATTTGTTGGCGGTATTCGAATACAAGTAGGAAACCCCCACAGAAAAATTACTGTAACTCAAGCTGATGGGGATAATAACATCCATGCTTTGGAAATCAAATGTTTCTGTTTTATATCCTTCCTGTCCGATATCTGAAATTAGGGTGGCTTTTTCGGTTGATGTTAATTGCTGGTATAACCAAAAATCGGTACCCATTCCCATTGACAGCATTGGAAATATTGAAAGGCTCCATTTACCGGTTTTCCCGATCGACCAATTATAATAATAGCCTAGCCCGGTATTGGCAAAATAATTAACCTCGGTGCCATGTAAGGAATAAAAATCGGAATACAGGTAAAAACGGCGGAAGGTATATCCGGCAGAGGCATTCAAAGAGTGTTGGTAATCGATGCCCATAAAAGCGGAATCGCCATCATAGAAATGGTATTGGTAATAAATGTTTACATCGAATCCATTCTGGAAAAAGTATTGGTAACCTGCAGAAGCATCAACATCATACGAAAATTCTGAAGCATTGGAATAAACAGCCGGCATTAACGAAACCCAGGCTCCGGATTTATGATAAAACGACACATCACCCAGCGTAGTCGAAATATTTGTGGTTTGGTCAATTTGGCCTACCGAATTATTGGTGTTGTACATCAGATTAAACAGGAAGTAACTAACCTCTTCGGTAAGGGTATCATTTTGCCCCCTGATAGACGATTGTGAAAAAACCGGACTCAAGCCAATCAACATTGATACAACTATTGCACTTATCTTTCTTGTCATGGGAATCAAATCGTTAATTAAATGAACAACACTAAAAAAACACTATCAGATTTTTATCCTTTGAAATTATCTGGAACTTAAGATAATTACCAATGGCCTTGCCGCCGTTGAATTTGCTTTTTTTGTTGTGCAGCCTGACCAGCCCTTTTTTGTTGTCTTTGACCAATCCTGGCCTGTTTAATCTGCTTTTGAACCTTTTGAATCTCTGTCTTGTTGAGCTGATCTACAGGTACTTCTTTTACCTCTGGTTTTTTCCCCTCTGCATTTATTGTAACCGTTTGTTTACCATCCTTTTCGTTATTCTGTTCCTTGGCTGGGGTAGCTTTTAAATCCTTAATTTGATTCTTTTGCTCTACGTTGGAATCGGTTTTTGTTTTCTTTTCAGTAATATCCTGCCCAAACAAAACAAACCAACCCAGAGTAAGGAATCCAATTAATAATAGCCTCTTCATGTTGACCTCCGCTTGTTATCCATTATTTGTATTAAAGTTACAACTTTTGATAATTAAATTTTACATTAATCTTTTTTTAACCAACCGCAGGTAAATACTACGGTTGGTTGAAAAAGATTATTGTCTTTAGTTTCCGGTTCCGGCACATTTGCGTTTCAGTTCAATGGTTGTGGTTACACCATCCTGAGTCACATCAGCCAAGTTATCGCAGGTCCCATCGCCATAATCAATGGTGAGTACAGATTCACCTGTCTTTTCTATTTGCATGATTCCCTGAATGATGTACATAAAGCAACCGATCTCGTTTTTACGTACCAATGGCTCCAAAATAGTCATTACCACTTGCACCGAATCGGTTGTCAGGGTGCTCCCGCCCGTTGTTTCAATAACATCGTCACGCTTTGTGCGTGTATCGGAACCTTCAACAATGGTGCGGTTTTTTTCGGAACTATAGGTAATTGTTCCACCGTTGTTGGCCAAAATTAAAGAACCGTCTATTACAATTGAACTTACACGTTGGCTATCGGCATTTACTGTTTGAGTAACCGTCTTATTTCCCACCACCTGGTTATCGTCAACAAAGAAATCTTCGAATGAAAAAGTAATATACACTAGGCTATCAAAGTAGCGTCCTTCGTGGGTCATGATAATTTTTCCACGCCGTTCACGGCCATCATTGCACAAACAGTTGGTATCGCCAAAGTTGATTGTCATAACTATGGTACTTTGTTCAACCTCGCGGGTAACCGTTACGCATTCGCTCAAACGGCTGTATCCAAAACCATTGGCACTTTTTAAACTGGAAGAACTACTTTCATATAAGTCAACAGCTTCGTCGGCAACTTCAATTACTTCATCAAAAACATCGGCCGTATAAAGCTCGTTTTCAACAGAAACATCAACTGTTTCGCCATTGTCCTGAATATCGGCTTGATCCGATAATTCACAGGAATTAAACACCATACCAAGACTAATAAATAGTCCCAATGGTATGATAAAAATTGATTTAAATTTATTTGTTCTCATTTTGATAAATTTAGTTGAATAAAATTTTGTTTAGGAAAAGAAAAGATATATGCCCCTGTTACTAACGATTATTACCTTTTCCCTTTTGGGTCATTTGCTTACGCATGGTTCCATCGCATACTTTCTGGCGGATCATTTGCTTTTTTTGCGATTTGGTTTGTTGATTCAATTGAGTACAGGATTGTTGCCTAATTTGATTGCATGCCTGGGGTGTTCCTGTTAGCTCACACACCCGTGTTCTCGTTTGGAGCTTGATTTGCCCGTTGTTGGTTGTTTGGCTAAAAGCATTTACTGCAAAAGCCATCAACACTGCCGAAATTAAAATTTGCTTTTTCATAATTGTTAGGAATTAAATTAATACCCCAAAACTACTGGTGCAAGATGAAGTGAAAATGAAGTTATTAAGATTCCGCTTTTTTAGCTTTGTTTTTAGCCAATATTAATTTTCTCCGATCACCTGTCTCTATCCCATAAATCTCACGTCTAAAGCCTCTTTATCTAATGTCTTGTTTCTTAAAAATTGATAGCACCTTTAAAAATATTGATGAATACGAAGACTGATTGCCCACTATTTTTTACATTTACCTTTCTAAAATATAACTATTGAAGACAACCGCCACCATAACGTTTTTCCTCTTTCTTTCTGTCCTTTTCTCTAGGTACGGATGGTCACAAACTGCACCCAAATATTCGAACGAGTTTTTAAATATCGGTGTAGGTGCGCGTTCCTTTGGGATGTCGCACAGTACGGTGGCCTCGGTACGCGGGGTAACTGCAACCTATTGGAATCCGGCAGCGTTAACCCAGTTGAAATATCCGGTCAATTTAGGGTTGATGCACTCGGAATATTTTGCCGGGTTATCGCAATACGATTATGGTACCGTAGCCTTAAAACCCGATGAAAAATCGAGTCTGGCAATTTCATTTATCCGCTTTGGGGTGGATAACATTCCCAATACCCTGGAACTGATCGATGGTGATGGGAACATCCGGTTCGACCGGATAAAATCATTTTCAGTAGCCGATTATGCCGTTTGGTTTTCCTATGCGCGAAAACTTCCTTTACAAGGATTAAGCATTGGGGGAAATGCAAAAATCATCCGCCGCATGGGTGGCGATTTTGCCCGGGCATGGGGCTTCGGCATCGATCTGGCCGCGCATTACCAGTGGGAAAAATGGCAATTTGGGGTCATGGCCCGAGACATTACTACCACCGTAAATTCATGGACCTACTACACCGATGAACTTTCAGAGGTTTTTGAACTTACCGGCAACATGATTCCTGAAAGCAGTACCGAAGTTACCCTCCCCAAACTCATCATGGGGGCTTCGCATGATTTCAGGCTTACTGAAAAATTTGGCGTTTTGGCCGAAGTCAATCTCGATTTGACCACCGACGGCAAAAGAAACGTGTTGCTGAAAGGAGATCCATTTAGCATCGATCCTCATGCAGGCCTGGAGTTCCACTACCAACAGCTTATTTTTTTACGGGCCGGGGTTGGCAACATTCAAAAGGAGGTAGAAGGGGGTTCCCATTTGACCTTACAGCCCAACATGGGATTGGGCATTGCCTACAAACGGGTTACGGTTGATTATGCCCTCACCGACTTGGGAAATATTTCTGCTGCCGGCTACTCGCATGTATTTAGCCTTACGTTCAGCCTCGAACCTAAACCCGTAAAACCCAATTGAAGTCATGAATAAACTTAATACCAAACATCGTTGGTTGATTGGAGCCTTGACCCTGGGGTTGTTTTTTCTCCCTCACCTTTCGTGTGCGCAAAATTTTGGTAACGAATGGATAAATCTCAGTCAGAAATACTACCGGTTCAGCATCCCTACCACAGGAATTTACCGGGTAACACTGCAAGAATTACAAAAAGCCGGGGTCCCTGTTAGCAGTTACAACCCTCAAAACATCCAGCTTTTTTTTAAAGGGAACGAAATTCCCTGCCATATCCAGGGAGAAAGTTCCGGGTTGGTAGAGTACATTGAGTTCTTTGCCGAAAAAAACGATGGATGGTTTGACCTGGAAATGTATGATGATGTTAAAAATCAGGCCAACCCTTATTATAGCATGATTAACGATACCGCAGCGGTATTTATCACCTGGAACAACAGCTATTCAAACCAACGGATGACGGTTTTAACCGATCAAACTTTTACAGGGTACACGCCTGCCTCCTATTGCAAATGTCAATCCTTAACACAATACACGGGTTCGTATGCTGCATCGTTGCCCGACTGTGAATATACCGAAGGTGAAGGCTGGACAGATAACGTGTTGAGCATCAGTTTGGGAAGCTCATTAACCAAAAATATTTCCACCCCGGAATATACCGCCGCCGGAACATCCATTGAAATATCTTTTACCCTTTTGACCACTTCTTCAAAAAACCACCATTTAAATATCACCGGTCCGGGATTTGAAACAGATACCATTTTTGCCGGGTATAAAACGATTAAAAGAACTTACCATGTTGCAAATGTTGCCTTAAGCAATCCAACATCGCTAACTTTTAAAAGCATCAACGATGTGAATGCCGACACCGATTATTCATCGGTGTCATTCATTTCTATTACCTATCCCCGTACCTTTGCCAATATTACCGATAACAGTTTCCGGTTTACCATTCCTGCTTCGTCCGCACAAAAAACACTACTTGCGTTTACCGGGTTGAGTACATCCACCACTTTTTATTTGTACGACCTGTCCCGGGGCAGTAAAATTCCCGCAGTTTTTGAAGATGGTGTTTTGAAAGCCCTGGTTCCTGCATCGGGTCAGGAAACCCGGTTGATTCTGGTTTCCAATGAGGGTTTGTTAAAAATCAGCCAGATTAGTGCCTGCCAAATGGATAACCATGCCTTGAAAAACAAAAACCACGTGATATTAACCCATCCATTGTTATGGGAACAGGCACAGGAATACGCCAATTACCGTAATGCGTATCTGGTTAATGCCGAAAACCTTTACGACCAGTTTGGATATGGCATCAGGAAACACCCCATGGCTATCCGCAATTTTTTGCGGTACCTGTTCAGCAACTGGAGTACCGACCCCACCGACCTTTTCATCATCGGGAAAGGGGTGAATGCCAAAGATTCCCGTAAAAGTTCCACCAATTTCGCGGCCAACTTAATACCCCCCATGGGTTATACACCCAGCGACGAGCTCATTGGCACCCGGATTTCGGGCAACGGGCTGGAATCAGTTATCCCAATCGGGCGGTTGGCTGCCCGCTCAGGCAACCAGGTAAGCCTGTACCTGAGCAAAGTTCAGGAGTTTGAACAAAACGCCCCCGATGAATGGATGAAACACATCATCCACTTTGGCGGGGGGCAAAATGCCGCAGAACAAGACCAGTTTAAAGATTACCTGCTCCAATATGAAGCCATAGCCACCGATACGCTTTGGGGAGCCTATGTTTCAACGTTTTTAAAAACATCCTCCGATCCTATCACCATCACTAAGTCCGACAGCATTTCCAGCCTCATCAACCATGGGGTAAGCCTGATGACTTTTTATGGGCACGGTTCCACGTATGGGTTCGATCAAAACATAGATTCCCCCGATGCTTACAATAACCAGGGAAAATACCCGCTCATGTTGGCAAATTCCTGCTATTCCGGCGATATTTTTCTTTACGAAAAAAACAGCACGAGTGAAGAGTGGGTGCTATCGGAAAACAGAGGAGCTATTGGTTTTCTGGCCATGATCGATCAAGGGTATATCAACTACCTGAACCTGTTCTCCGGCCAATTTTATAAAAACCTGTGCAGCCTCTCGTATGGCGAACCTGTCGGGACTATCATCCGCCGATCAAAAGTAGCTATGCAGGAAAGCAATATTTCGGGGAACATTTTCCGGAGCACCATTCATTCTTTTGCCCTCCACGGAGACCCTCTGCTGGTGCTAAACAGTTTTTCAAAACCTGATGTGTCTATCGGGCCTGAAAACATCTTTTTTACACCTGCCAACATCACAACGGAAGTAGATTCTTTTCAAATGCATATTGCCCCTGTTAATATTGGCAAAACAACCGGTAAATCATTTATCGTAGATATTGAACGGACATTCCAGGATGGAACCACGGCTAACTATCAATGGGTGATGGATGGCCTGTTGTTCAAAGATACCCTTAGCCTGAAAATTCCTGTGGAACTGAAAAATGGCCTGGGAAATAACCAGTTCAAAGTCTGGATAGATGCACTGAACCAGATTGAAGAACTGAATGAAAGCAATAACATGACCACGGTTTCCACATTTATTTCCAGCACCGATATTATTCCCGTGGTCCCTTACAAATTCGGTATTCAATCCACAACAGCTCCAAAGTTCAAAGCCAGCACGGGAAACCTGTTAAGCGGTTCGCAAACCAGCATCTTTCAATTAGACACCACCTATAAATTCAACAGCCCGTTATTAATTACCGAAGAAATAACCCATTCCGGGGGGATTATTGAATGGAAACCCAACACCAGCCTGCAGGCCCAGATCCCTTATTTTTGGAGAGCCGCAAAAAAAGATTCCCAAAAAACCATGAACTGGACTACCAGTTCGTTTACCATTGAACCGGGGCAAACGGGCTGGCAACAAAAACAGATGGGGCAATTATTAAGCAATGATTATAAGTTTATTGAACCCGATACCCTTGCACAAAATTTTCAGTTTTCTGTTTCCCCGAAATCGGTCAGGTGCCACAATCTGGGGAGCCCTAATAGTAACACCTACGGCTATATTGGCTATTCTGTAGATGGTACAGGCGCGGGTTCATCATGTCGTGCTATCACGGCCCTTGTACTGGCGGTTATTGATTCCACTACGCTCGTCCCCTGGCTTTCGAACCGGGGTTCGTACGGTCACGCGAATGATCCCTGGTGTTTCAATAAAACCAGCCCCGAAAATTATTTTGTTTTTTACTTAGATACAGCACAAGAAAAACTTGATGCCTCCATGGATAACATTATCAACCTGATAGAAAACGAGGTCCCCGATGGAAACTACTTTTTAATATATTCATTTATCCAGGGAAAATTTCAAATGTGGCGCGAAAGGCATTACCAGGCATTTAATAGTTGGGGTGCTACCGATGAAATCCGCTTTTTACAAAACAACCAGCCGTACATCTTTTTCAGCCAAAAAGGTGACCCTGCAAAAGCCGAAGAAGTTTTTGGGGAAGCCACCGACCACATTGACCTGAATACCGAGATAAAAACAAGTTTTAATTATGGAAGTATTACCAGCGTTCCGGTAGGACCCTCAACCCAATGGCAACGGTTAAATTGGAATTATACATCATCTGAAGTTAGTCCCAACGAAATTGCTTTTGTGCAGGTTTTCGGCATCGACAACCAGGGAAACCAGACCTTGCTGATGGACTCCATCACCGAAACAGATAAAGACCTTTCCTCCATCCCCGCCAGTCAATATCCCTATTTGTCGCTGCAATTTTATACCCGCGATGCAGAATTCGAAACCCCTGCCCAACTCAATTATTGGAACGTGTTTTATACACCTGTCACCGATTTAGCCATCAACCCTCAGAAGGGTTGGGAATTTTATTCCGATACCCTGCAGGAAGGCGAAAAGGCCCGACTGGAAGTGGCCATTGAAAACATCGGCCTGGTGGATGCCGACAGCGTTCTGGTAAATTATTGGATGGTGGATGCCAACAACAAAGAACATCCGCTGGCAAACCACCGCGTAAAACCCCTGGCTTTGGACGAGCTATTTACCGACACGCTTACCTTTAAAACACTGAATTTCCCGGGATTAAACCAATTGTGGATGGAAATCAACCCGAGTTCCACCGAAACCCAATCGTTCGACCAGCCGGAACAGTACCATTTTAACAACCTGATTCAAAAACAGTTCTTTGTTCAAAAAGATGAACGGAACCCGTTGCTTGACGTTACCTTCGATGGCGTCCATATCATGGATGGCGACCTGGTTTCGGCCAAACCTGAAATTGTCATCCAGCTTTCAGATGAAAACCAGTACATTGCCTTGGAAGATACCTCTTTAATGAGCATCTACCTGAAATCGCAGCAAACAGGGATTGAGGAGAAATTGGTACTTTCTCAAACAGAAGGGATGACTTTTGAACCTGCTCAACTACCCAGCAACAAAGCCCGCATTATCTACCAGGCCAATTTTCCGGAAGATGGAACCTACGAAATTCGCGTACAGGCCAAAGACCCATCGGGCAATGAATCGGGGAGTTACGACTATCAGATTTCGTTTCAGGTAATTAACGAGAGTACGATTACCCATGTATTTAATTATCCGAACCCTTTCAGTACGGCTACCCGCTTTGTGTTTGAACTAACCGGCAGCGAGGTGCCTGATCTGTTCCGGATTGAAATACTTACCGTTACCGGCCGTCTGGTTAAAGTCATTGATTTGGATGAATTGGGTCCCATTACCATTGGTAAAAACATTAGCCAATATGTTTGGGATGGCACCGACGATTTTGGCGACCGGTTGGCCAACGGGGTCTATTTTTACCGGGTTTTCGCCCGCCTGAATGGACAGGAACTCAAAATCAGGGACTCAGGAACCGACCAATATTTTAAAAACGGTTTTGGAAAATTATACATCATCCACTAATCTTGAAACTATGCCAATGGGAGAAACGGATACCCTGATTTCCAAAAATCATAAAATAGCCATCATTGCCTCCCTGAGTATTTTAGCTATCATATATTGGATTTTATTCGATTTCCTGCGCCAGATTGAGTTTGACACTTCCAGTTTTATAGGAGCCTCGCGGTTGATGTTTCATTTAGAGGGCGGCTACAATTTTCAGTCCCGGTTATCAAAACCCTTGGTGCTGATACTTCCCGGGTTGGTGGAATACCTTTCGGGCATACATCCGAAACATATTTTTTTAGCCCAAAATCTGGTCTGTTATTATGCTTTGGGGTTTATTGTGTATAAAACGATTTACTTGATTACCCAAAATACCCGGCAGGCGTTATTAGCAGTGCTTGCCTATTTTATGTGCCAACCTTTTGCAGTTTATTCCTTGTTTTATTTGGTTGATACCGTAGGTTGGTTTTTCGGGTTTTACACCATTTACCTCACCTTAAAGTATTTTCCTCAACCAATTATTGATGCAAAAAAGGTCACCGTTATATCATGTATCGCAGGTATTGGCATGCTTACCAAAGAGAGTGCTATTGTAGGCATCCTGTTCATGATTTTGTATCTGCTTTTTAATTTCTATCCGCTAAAAACAAAAATCAAATACCTGTTTTTAGCCTCTCTGTTCTTTCTTATCCCGTTTTTAGTCTCCAATATGTTGACCCAGAAATATTATGGGGTCTCTGTTTTTCAAAGAGTCATTGAGCAGCAAACCAGCCAGGGGCTTGTGTTCTACAACAAAGGGAATTTTCAACAGCTTTTTAGAATTGTTGATGTGTATTGGGTTTTGTTTGCAGTGGGGCTTTGGCAGGTTTTCAAATCTTTTCGGCTCAAAAATTCTGGCAACACCTTAGGAATCCTCTTGCTAACTGCACTCATAGCACTGCTGCTTATGCCTTTATATCCTTTCATTGTTGATAGGATTCTGTTTATGGTTGCCCCTATACTAATCGTGTTTATTGCTATAGGAAGTTCATTGTTTGAAAAATTTGCTTACCCTGCAATTATTATAGGTGGAATCATCAACATTTCAATGACCTACCTAATTTACAGGTACAACACATCGGGAATCTTACTCAAAGGATTGGTTTTGTATCTGCTGATTTTAACCGCCTTTTTCATTGTAAAAAAATTCCGGGAGAAAAAATTAATAATTACACCATCCAATCCGCCAATGGCAGGGAGGTGAAGTAGCCATAAATTTCGCAGGCCATGCAAAAACAATTTGGAAAACCGCTGCTATTTCGTTAATATTCATCCATCAAAATAAACTATAACACACAAAATTATGGAACCAAAAGAACAAGTATTAAAAGCGATGAAAAGTAAGGCTGTTCCCATGAGTGCCGGTGAAATTGAAGCAGCTACCGGACTTGACAAAAAATTGGTAGAAAAAGCCATGAAAATATTGAAACAAGAGGAGGCTATTTATTCGCCTGTCCGTTGCAAATGGCAGGCAAAATAGGAAACGAAGAAAACAGAACGCGGAAATTCCAAAAATCGATCTCCGCGTTCTGTTGGTTTTTAAATAGCTATTAAACTTCCCTCTGCCATCCACCAATAACCTGAACCACATGTTTCTATACCTTTCCAGCACACAAAATCCCTATTTTAATATCGCCACCGAAGAGTATTTTCTGAAGAACTTCGATGAGGGTTTCTTTTACCTGTATATCAACCAGCCGTCCATCATTGTGGGCAAACACCAAAACACGCTGGCCGAAATCAATACCGCTTACGCAAAGGAACACCAGATTCCTGTAGTAAGGAGGCTTTCGGGTGGTGGTACCGTTTTTCACGATACCGGTAACCTGAATTACTGTTTTATTGAACAAGGGAGCCAGGGCCATCTGGTCGATTTTAAAAAATATGCCCAACCGGTACTCGATGTCCTTAACCGGTTGGGGATTCCGGCTTATCTGCGCGGAAAAAGCGATTTGGTCATTGGCGACCAGAAGTTTTCAGGAAATGCCGAGCATGTGTATAAAAACAGGGTGCTGCATCATGGAACCATGCTCTTTTCTTCAGCATTGGACCAATTGAATGCATCCATAGCCTCCGATGGGGGTGCTTTCAGCGATAAAGCCGTACGTTCGAACCGGAGCCGGGTTACCAACATCAGCGAGCACCTGCATGAACCTCTTACTATTGAGGACTTCATCCAATTGGTTGTTAACAGGGTCACAAAAATCTATCCTGAGATGAAACCTTTTCACCTTTCCGGAAAAGATCAGGAACAGATTGAACATTTGGTGGCAACCAAATACCAAACCTGGGACTGGGTCTTTGCCTATTCCCCACCCTATGAATTCATGCGCTCTATAAAGTTACCACAAGGAACCCTGGAGGTACATCTTTGGGTTGAGAAAGGAAACATCCGGAATGCAACCTGTCTTTTTAATGGTCAGGGTCTGGAACAATTAACCCAAGTCTTGATTCAACAAAAACATGCTTACGAAGTTGTCAAACAAAGTATCTTACCTTTTTTTGGACCTCCTCAAAAACTCCCTTTCTCCATTGAAGATTTTACCCGTTGCCTGTTTTAACCTATGGAAAACCAACAGCCGACACGCCAGATAATCCTGACCAGCGATGGTTCGCACACCCTTTTTGTACCTTTGCTCGGCGAACATTATCATTCCATCCATGGTGCCATTCAGGAAAGCCGGCATGTGTTTATCCAAACCGGACTTGGACCTCTGAATGCACCAAAATGTATCAAAATTCTTGAGATTGGTTTTGGTACAGGTTTGAATGCCCTTTTGGCGATGCAGTTTGCCCATCAGCACCAAATCGAGATTTTGTTTACCACCATCGAGAAATATCCGCTCCGGAAGGACGAATTTTCTCAATTGAATTATGGTTCTGTTTTAGGAGAAGAATGGATTCCTTATTTTCAACAGCTTCATGAATGCCCATGGGAACAACTTGTCCCGATTTCAGAAGCATTCAGCATTCAAAAAATAAGAGCAGATTTGTTAACGGCATCATTTATTGAAACCTATCAAATTGTTTTTTTTGATGCGTTTGGCCCTGACAAACAGCCCGATTTATGGACCGTAACAGTTTTTGAGAAGCTCTACAAAAGCCTGGAAAAGCAAGGGGTTTTGGTTACTTATTCGGCCAAAGGACAGGTACGCCGGAATTTAAAAGCAGCAGGATTTGAGGTAGAACGGTTACCGGGACCTCCAGGTAAACGCGAAATGTTGCGCGCGACAAAAAAGCTTAATGAATGGGGCAACGGCTGACGCATTCGATCACCTTGGCAAAATTCTCGTGTTTTAAAAAATAAATGGTGTTTTTCCCATCGCGTTTGGAACAAAGAACCCCTTTATCTTTCAGTATCCCCAGATGATGCGAGGTGCTCGACTGTTCAATGCCCAGTTTCTGGTGAATTTCGCTGACAGTTAGTTTTGCATCGTTTTCGAGTAGCCGCAGGATGGCAATCCGCATAGGGTGTGCAATGGCTTTAAGCATGTTGGCAACACTTTCCAACTTTTCAACATCAAGTTGACTGATGTCCAATACTTCTGTTTCTATTTTATCCACGTTCAAATCTATTTATTCAATTGCAACTACTTACAAAAGAGTTAGGTTTGCAAAATTGCTAACATTCTTTTTAAGAAGCAAATATTTAGATAGGTAAATGTGTTATGATAAAAGTCATGGTTTGCTTTGTATTTGAACAAACCGGCCTCAGGATGAAAGCATTTCAAGCTCAACATAAAATTTCTCAAGAGAAAATAATTGTCCTGTGTGGCATTAGTCGTTAGTTTATTATACTGCTTTTTTGTGATGGTGCATTTTAATTTTAAAAAAAATGTATAATATATTTTACATTGTGAATATTATATTTAACTTTGTGTCGTTAATTATATACATATGGTAAAAATAAGCAGACAAAAATGGATAATAAAGAAAAGCAACTGTTGGTAACTGCAATCAGCATGATACTGATTTTGGGGTGCTATGCCCTGTATGTTTACAATAATTACATAGCGGAGAATCTGGCTATAATAAATGACACCAGATTCTGGGCGAAAGCCTTCTTAATCTTAATTCCCGTAACAATTGCGTCGCAAATCGTCATTCATATTGTATTTGCTATCATCAATAAAATAGTAACTAATGAGGATATCCCAACGCTTAGCGATGAACGCGACAAGTTGATTGATCTGAAAGCCATACGGATTTCACATTGGATTTTTACCATGGGCTTTTTGTTGTCAATGGTGTCGCAAGTTATGGGCATGCAACTATGGGTGATGTTCATTATACTCATTGCCTCTGGTTTTATAGCCGCCTTTGTTGCCGAAATTACAAAGTTCTATCTGTATCGGAAGGGATTTTAAGATGAGCAAATGTCACATTAGCAATAACATCCGGAAATTTCGTTTTTACAACAACGAAATGACCCAACAGGAGTTGGCCGATCAAACAGGTGTTACCCGACAGACCATTGTTGCCATAGAAAACGGGAAATACTCGCCAACACTGGAATTGGCTTTTCGTATAACCCGCGTATTCAACGTGCCGTTGGAGGAGGTTTTCTCTTTTAATATTGAAATTGAAGAAAAAAATACTAAATAATTCTTTTAAGGAAATTAAAATGGATTCAAACAAAAAAAAGGCAAGGTTAGCTGGTTTACTATATCTGCTAATGGCAGTATCAGGACCTATTGGATTATTGATTGTACCATCGAAAATTATAGTAGATGGAAATGTTGCTGCAACAACCCAAAACATCGTAACCCACGAAATGCTCTTCCGAATAGGTATTGTAAGCAATCTTGTTTGCCAGATCAGTTTTATTTTTCTTGTTCTGGCATTGAACCGATTGTTTAACGGGGTGAATGAGAAATATGCAAAGCTCATGGTTTCATTGGTTATAGTAGCTGTGCCAATTGCCGTGCTTAACGAACTCAACAATGTTGCAGCCCTTGTATTTGCCGACGGTGCCGGTTTCCTCAACCCATTTAACCCTGAACAGCTCAATGCATTGGCCACGGTCTTTGTTCAATTACACGAAAAAGGGACAATAATAGCCAGCTTTTTCTGGGGGCTATGGCTTTTCCCTTTTGGGGTTCTTGTCGTCAAGTCAGGGTTTATCCCGAAAATATTAGGCATATTGCTCATCGTGGGATGCTTTACTTATGTGGTTGATAGCTCATTGGCTATTCTTTTTCCAAAATTCAGGGAATTAATTACCGGTTTTCTTTTACTTCCTTTAAGTTTAGGCGAAATTTCGATGGTATTATGGCTCCTAATAAAAGGGGTAAAAGTTCAAAAGCCCGTTATAAGCGTATCTTACTGATGTTATTCTACTAATTCGTTAACTTTAATAAAAATCAATAATTATGAAGAAAACAACAAAATTTGGAGAAACCGTTGAAGGTTATAACATTCCCGTGCTGAATGAACGCGAAATAAGAGCCGCGGCAGGGATACTGTTCTTTTTCACCTTTTTGTCGCTCATGTTTATTTTATTTAAAGGCAATTTTTTAATGATAAAATACGTGATTACCGCTTTTATGGCGGATTTTCTTATCCGGGTATTAATCAAGCCTAAGTTTGCTCCTACCCTTATCATCGGCAGGCTGATTGTGAGCAGGCAAAACCCAGAATATGTAGGAGCGGCTCAAAAAAAATTGGCCTGGATGATTGGGGTTTTCCTATCGGTCACCATGTTTGTACTTATGGTGGTAGTTAACTCGTACAGTATTATTACTGGCCTTATTTGCCTTATCTGTTTGGTGTTCCTGTTTTTTGAATCAGTCTTTGGTATTTGCCTGGGTTGTATTTTCTACAACTTGATTTATAAAGAAAAAGCACAACATTGCCCGGGAGAGATTTGTGATGTTAAAAGCAAACACGACATTCAAAAAACATCCTTTTTACAAATCCTCATCGTGATAGGTATGATAGGCTTTATTGTACTTTTGGCGGTGCTGTTCAACGGCAATTTCAGTGTAAAGCCGCATGACTTGTTTGGCATAGTCCAAAAATAAGAAGGTTTCATTGTGTTGGTTTCAATACCTATAAAACTGCAAGTAAAGGTACTCTTTATTTGGTCACAAGTGCCTCAACTTAACATATCCCAAGCTCGCAGCAATCTATCAAAAACGATGGAAAGTTGAAGGATACCACAAAAACGTCAAAGGCAATGAGCCATTTGCCAAGTCACTTCAAGGACAGAAACAACTCAAAAAAGTCATTTCTGTGCGTCAATATTGGCGTATGTGAAATTTGAAGCATTAAGACTCCGGCATGACCGCAACCACTTTGCTTTAAAGGAAAGATTGTATCTTAATGCCATGCAGGCTGCTTATCAAAACTTAAAGCAACTGGATACGATCCATGTTTTTAAAGCCGCGTAACATGAGTTATTAATACATTAGTACATTATCTTGTGTCTCATATCTTGATGCTGACTACTTGATACTAAAATATTCATTCTGCTAACTAAACAACATTGATTTCTAATGCGTAATTTGGGTTCAAATAATAAACTGGACTACCAAAATAAGCAACACCATGGCAATGGGATAGATGGTGGCATAGGCAATCTTTGGCACATCGCTGTCGGTCATGGGTTCCACAGCGGCCAACCCCGGCGTGCTTGTCATCCCACCTGAGATGGCTCCGAACAATTCCAGTACATTTAGCTTTAAATAATACTTACCCACCAACAGTGTGGCAACCATCGGGATAACAGTAATTAATGCCCCCACAAAAAAGAGCTTAATTCCTTGGGTAGCAATGGCCTCAACCAAAACCGAGCCGGCCTGCGTTCCCACCGATGCCAAAAAAAACAACAACCCTAATTGTTTAAGCAATTGTGTGGCCGCCCCCGTCATGCTCCATAGTACTTTGCCTGTTTTTCCAACGCGCCCCAGCACTAAGGCTACCATTAAAACACCACCTGTTAACCCCAGCGAGAATGTAAAATTAGCACCAAAACTCAAGCTCAGTTTTCCGGCCAGGATTCCTAAAACAATTCCAACGGCAATGGGAAAAAAATCGGTATCGGAAAGACGTTTGTCGTTGTCGCCAAAAAGAGAGGTGACGTTTTTCATGTTTTCTTTACTGCATGCCACCATCAATTTGTCGCCTAGCTGCAACCTGGTTTGGGGATTTGGCGGTAAATCAATGCCGCTCCTCCGTATTCTGGTAACTGTGGCATGATACACCTGGAACAGGTTGATCTGTTGAAGGGTTTTATTAATGACCTCGTTGCTGGTGACCAATACCGATTGTACCCTATATTCTTTCGACAATTCAATTTCTTCATCAATTTGATTTCCCAGAAGGGTTTCAATAAGAGGGAATGAATCCTGCTGCCCAACCACCCGAAGTTTATCACCCAGTTTTAAAACGGTTAGCGGGGTTGGAGTAATTGTAATTTCACCTTGTTTTACTCTTGAGATAACAGCCCCCGTCAATTGGCGCACTTTCAGTTCGGTCAGGGTTTTACCAACCGCTTTGGGATTGGTAACGATATAATTCCGCACCAAAATTTCGGGATTTTCCTTTTTGCGGTTTTCTTCCATTGCCTTTTCAATATCCCGGATGTTGGTGTTCATTAACTTTGGCATCAATTTAATGAACAAAATAACACCGATCACGCCAAAAGGATAGGCAATTCCATACCCGATGGATGCCAAAGGCGATTGGGTGGCATCAATGGCAACCGCCAAACCGGGTGTACTTGTTAAGGCTCCGGTAAGTAAGCCGGCACATAAATTTTTATCGATATGGAAAATTTTGCCGGCAGCCACAGTAACAATGGCACCGGACACCACAATAATCACTGCTAACAGGGCATAAATCCTTCCCTGCTTTTTAAATGATTCAAAAAATCCAGGACCTGCCTGAATCCCAATAGTATAAATAAATAATACCAAACCCAATGTTTGAAATTCTATTGGCAGTTGTATTCCTAAGTAACCCATAAACAAGGCCAAAAAAAGAATGGCCGAAACATCAAAAGAAAACCCCTTAAACTGGATGTTGCCCAGAATAAACCCGATGGCCACAATAAAAAACAGACTGAATATGGGAGAGGCAAAAAATTCCATGTTAATTAATGATAAAAGGCAAACTTGAAACGGTCTCTTTGTTTATCAGTTGCACGATATATTTTCCTTTCGATAAACCATCCAATGGGATGATTGGTTCACCAAATGTTCCCTCTTTTACGGTTTGACCGATCATATTCAATATTCTAAAAGTCTGGAACCCCTCTGTTGCCGATATATGCAAATAGTCTCTTGCCGGATTTGGATACACATACATGGTTTTATAGTTTTTATCGTTCAAGGCGGTTAAGTTCCATACTTGTGCCACGAACTCCGGATGATCGATAAACGGATTTCTGTTCTTTTGATAGGAATAAATCACCTCGTTCCGGTTGCGCTCAAAATCATCTACAGGGTCGGCTTTATGCCAACTGAGGAGTACATCCAGTTTAGCCATTTCATAAACCAGGGGAGCGCTATTAACCAACTCCAGGTAATCGTACATTACGGTCATATAAAACAAGATCCGGGCAATATCTCCTTTTACTTCATCACGGGGCACATAAGTATCGGCCGTTTGTTCAACGTCAAAATAATCATTGCTCCTTGAGGAGTTCTCGGCTGGATCAGCAGGTTTTAAATTATGCAGATCGGAACCCACACCAATCGTGGAATTTGACACATCGGTATTTAAAAGAGATTGGGGCCATACATGTTCCCGGTTCCAGGTAATTCCGGAGTCCCAAACACCAGAAACCGAGATACCCAAATAAACCAAAACAACATTGCCCTCAATATTGGGGTCTGCATCTGTCTCGTCTAAAATATATCGGGCATCGCCATAACTAATTCCTTGAAATCCTTCGTTAATCACATTTCGTAAAAATGTTTCAAGCTCGGTCCCGGTTAAACCTTCGGTTCCTTTATAATAGTCAGTAGGTATCTGGCCAAAGGATATTACAGTATTTATTACTGCCAGATGAAATAATATCAGTAAATTTTTATACATATTGAATTTTTTATAGTATTTTCTAATTGACAACAAAGTTAATAGAAATTGCTACTTTTAAGCTCTTTCAAAATAAATTAAACCATGAGGGTAGTTATACAACGTGTGGCCGAGGCTTCGGTAACCATTGCAAACAGACAAGTTTCATCCATTGCAAACGGTTTACTGATTTTATTAGGCATTGAAGATTCCGATACCCGGGACGATATTGAATGGCTCACAAAAAAAATTACGCAGCTACGGATTTTTGACGATGGACAAGGGGTTATGAACCTGTCGGTAGTTGATGTAAGAGGGGAACTTTTGGTAATATCGCAGTTTACTTTGCATGCCTCTACCAAAAAAGGGAACCGTCCATCGTACATAAAAGCGGCACGACCAGAAGTTGCCATTCCGTTATATCATCAGTTTGTGGAGATGTTAAGAAATACATCATCGCGCCCGGTGTTAACGGGCGAATTTGGAGCCATGATGAACGTTTCGTTGGTAAACCATGGCCCGGTAACGATATGGATGGACAGTAAGAATAGGGAGTAAAGGTCAAAAAATGACCCTAACTGTTAATGACACCCAATTTGAAGATAACGTATTGTAAACTCCATCACCGTTTTTTTTGTCTTGAATCCGTAAATGAAGATTATATTACATGAAATGAGGACTTTATAAGACTTGTCGTGATAAAGTCAAGTTTCGTTTTCAGTATGCTAGTGTCAAGTCTAATATAAAAAGTCGGGTAATATTCACCCGGTGACTTTTCGATTATAGCATTATGCCTTAAATTCATGCCCGGAGTCACCGGGTGAATTGATGCAAACACATGCCGGACTTGACACTAGTGTCATGTTATATTTAAATTAGCGGGTAAATATTGAATTTTCCCCCTCTCCCTTCGGGTTTCTCCCCCCAAGGGAGAACTTGCTCCGATTGAGCGGACAAGTTCACGCCATGGCGTGGTGTCCCCAAGTAATAAGCAAACGGAAAATAAAATTTCTGAACTCCCGACATTGCTAGATTAACATGACACTAGTATTAACTTCTAAAGATTATAAGTTTTAAATATTTTTTTATATTTGCAACGTTATAAATTAATAAACCAGTTCAACATTTTATTATTAATCATTTAATTAGAATCCGTATGAATTTAAAACTATGTGTTGCATTTTGTGTACTATTATTTGTTGTTTTTTCATGTACAAAAGACGATGAAATTACAGTTACCCTGAAAACCAGCGGAACATTAAACGTTAATGTTGCTGATGGAAATGGGGCCCCATTTTCAAACACCAACGTGCGGTTAATGACAATTATTGGTAATTATACATCAACTCTTGACCAAAAAAAGACCGATGGAAGCGGGAACGTGTATTTTGGTGAGCTCAACGAAGGTAATTATTATCTTGCTGTGGATACACCTAAAATAGAAAATATTAAATATATGCCTTATCAGTTATTCCAGGTGATTAGTGGGGTCGAGAAACAGTTATATATAAATGTAGCCGAATTTGTCGGCACTTTTACCCTGACATTAAAAAAATATGATTTTTCGGGGGAATACCTTCCTTATCCCGATCAAAAGGTATTTCTTGTGCCAACTGAAAAAGGTAATTCAAGCAATTTAACCTTAGAGGAAATAACCAACCTGGCGGAATACAATGAAACAACAGATTCTGCAGGTAAGGTTTCTTTTACCATTCCTAGCGACAGGTATTTTTATATAGTTCTTTTTACCGACGGTTTATCGGATATTTTAGGTCAAATAGCCGTATCGAAAGGTTCAAATTATAGTTATACAGAAGTAGTATATCCGTAATATTAAGCATTTTATTTATTATCAAGGCTGCCTTTTACTTTTGGCAGCCTTTTTATTTTGCTGAAATGTAAAGGGGAACCATAAATGGGCAGTAAACTATTGCAACTAACTTATAGCTACGAAACAATGAACCGGTATGCAAGCGATAAACCAACCGGAGGCAAAGAATTTTTAAATTCAACACCGTGATTTATTTTTAAATCGTCCATATAGTCATCAACTTCGGAACTTCGGAAAGGAATAAATAAACCAACTGACCAGTATCCTTTAGTATAATAATCTCTTTTCCAGTCAAAACCAAACGCAACACTTGGCCCATAAAATAACTTGTTATACTGTGAAGCCCCTGAAACCGCAATAGCAGCATTATAACCATACATGGCACTTAAATAAGGAATAAAACGCCGTGTGGAAGTTGTACTGCTGAGACGGAACTTAACCCCTGCATTGTATCCAAAACCTGCAATTGGATAACCAAGCCCTAAAAATACACCCGCTTGGTGAATGGGATAAAATAAAAGACTCCCACCAAAACCCCCATTATCAATTCCGATACCTAACCCGATAGAAACTTTATCAATGTACATTGCCGAAGGATTTGAATCTTGAGATTTTACTTCAGTAACCGCTACTGTTAACAATAAAGAAATGAACAGACAACTTTTTGCAATTTTCGTTTTCATACAGATGGTTGATTAATATTTAACAATGATGCAATTTAAGTAAAATATTGTCAAGATAAACCTCTGAGAGCACAAACCTGTTTAAGTCAAGAAATCTAGCACCATTATGGAAAACTGATTTTGGAAAAGTTCAGGGCATTTAAAAGGGGAAGCGAATACCAGCTATTCTTTTTTCGGAAACAAAATATAGGGTATTCATCTTCCTGTGGGTAACAGTTACCGGGGTGCTGTTGAAAGAATTTTCGGGCTAGATAATTCCTGACTTTAAATGCCCATTTGGCTTAATATTGGGTAATTTTTACATTCACCACGGACACAAACAATGTTGGCGATGAATCAAATACCCACCCCTTTTTAACACGATTCATTGCCGGTACTTTTTTTGCAAGAAACAAAACCGCGACGGAGCACCAATTTATTTTGTTTTTTTGAGCGTGGGCAAACCCCAAACCGTCCTGAAAGGCGGTAATCGGGTTGGCTTTGCAAGCTCTTTGACAAAGCTTTGGTTGTAGCGTTGGCTCGTGCGGGCTTGCAAATGTGCTTACGACTGTGGGGTGATTAGAACGGAACACCTTCAGGTTCTCCAATATTATTTACAAAAAACTCTTTATTCATTACGTTTGTCATAAATTCTTTTGCTGTTTTATCAATATAAATAAGTTGATTTTGGCTCTTTAAATTAAGTCTTTGGATGATAAAATCTTTTTCCTTTGTTTCATCTTTGCCAAATAAAGGGGCAACATTTATTACCCTTAGCCCACCACGAGAATTTAAAGCTTGAGATAATATTACATTAACATAATCATCTGCATATGAATAACCAATAACAACAATAATTTTTGCTTCATTAAAACACGAATTCCTTAAAACAGATGAATAATAAAAATAAGGATCAACAGATGTCATTTTATGCTGAATACCAAAAATCAATTCAGGTTCAGATTCTATTTTTTGACTTTTCCGTAGTTTATCATCTGCCAAATACCAATCAATTGAACCGTGAAGTTTATAGAGATTATAATGTTTCCCTTCAATATTTTCAAAATTTGATTGATGCCATTCATTTGTTTCTTTCGTAAACCCTAGTTCTATTGTTTTATCTTTTCCAACAATATTTTCAAAACACATATCATAATTAAGTGTAAAGACTTTCATAAGAGTTGCAACATCCGTAGAAAGTGAAGAAAATGACTGGAAATAATTTGCATCATCATAATTTCTAAGACCTACCCATTCATTTAATTGCTTCCTAATAAGTTTATGAAATTTCTTTATGTTTTCAAAATTGTTACCAGCTAAATCAAGTAAACGAATATTCCATGTACCAATGAAAGGATACATAATGTTACTTTCTCTTTTCTCTATTTCCGCAATAACGATAAGAAGCCTTTCAACATTAAAAAGTTCGTTAAACTTTCCCAAAATTCCGTCGGAATAATTGATACTGCTCTTTAAATAGAAATACAAATCTTTATATGGTTTCCATTCATCGTGTTTACCAATTAATTCTTCTATTTTATTTACCATTTGATTTGAAATGGGAATACCTGCATCAACGCTTGCCCCTGCTCCAAATAAAAACAATAAATGTTCGCCTTTTATTTCCATTTTACTACTTTTTATAAGAACCAAGGTTTATCATTTGAAATTGAGTTTTCTTTAAAACCGTCTATTTTCTCAAATGCCTCAGTATATTTTGCAATTATTTGAGAATAATATATTGAAATTGGAATTGATTTAGCATTAAATCCTCGCCAGTTTGCTCCTGACAAGTTTAACACATCTTGCAAATAATTCCTTTCATCTAATCCCTTTGAATTCCCCAAATTTAAAAATTCAATATGTACAGGATTTGAAAATCTTTTATCAACAACCTCTTTACCATATAGTAATCCTTCAAACCAAACTAAATATTCGCTTCGTGATAATTTCACAAAACTGCTTTCGTAAGGTACAAGAGTATTATGAAAACTATAACCAAAATATTTATTATCAAGATTTACTTTAATTGCAACAAATTCAATATTGCTTATTTGATGAATTGCTTCAGATATAGCTGCAATTTCTTTTTGTTTAATTTTAAATGGTAGATGCAGAACGCAAGTTTTATAGTTTCCCAATCTTCCGTCTGTAAGCATATTAACTAAGTTAATTCTTAGATTTTTTAAATAATTTATTTCAGATGTTTCATCAGCCAAAACTTCAAGTGTTTTATATAATCCACTAGAATCTAAACATACAGTGTATGCAAAATATTTTGTAACAATTCCTGTTTCCTCATCTCTTTTATGGGAACTACCAACCCCAAGAATGAGGCAATTATTATTACTAGGTTTAACGACCCAAGGAATACCTCCCATTTTAGCAAACATTGCCAAAGCAACATTTGATGTTGACCATTTTAATGAGTTACGTTCACCTAATTTGCGGTAATTGACAACCTGTAAAGCAAGATTGTTTTTAATGAAGTGGTATTTTAAAAAGTAATAATGATTTGAAGCCAATTCGTCTTCGGTATCAATAGCATAATCTTCAACATAAATACCTATAACTTTTTTATTTGGTTCAGATTCTTGCAATGCTTTTACAGAATCAACTACTCTTAGCATATCTTCATTAGAAAAGCCTTCAATTTTAACCTTTCTTACATTACTGGTGCTAATTTGAACTCCAAACATCTGCTCAAATCCAGGGAAAGTTCCAGGATTTGACTTTCCTGTTAAGCTTAAATACAATTCATTTGCAAAAGATTTAAAACGATCTTCAAAAATAAAAGCAAAAAGAACCTCTTTACCGATTTTTTGAAGTGGCCCATAATTCCTGATTCCTTGAAATTGAGAATTTGCTGTACTCTTATTACTGAAAATATATTCCTTTTTGTTTAGTTGAAAGACAGGTGTCTCAATCAAATCTCTTTCTATATGAAACTGGTTGCCATCACTTTGTTGAATTACTTGAAATTCTTTGTAAATTTTATCTAAAAAGTTTTGTATCAAACTGTATTTGTCAGAATAATAATTTTTATTACTACGTCCTTGTTTATCAAGGCTTAGACTAAGAATCTGCACTTCCTTATTAAAAGGCAACCCTTTGTTTTTTGAGAATTTAAAATCAATAATATACCCAAATCGCTTTTGTTCCTCCAAATAGTAAGGTGATAAAAAAATTATTTGTTTCCCTTGTTGAAATTCGTGTACTACAAATTCAATTTGCTCTTCTGCTAACCTTTTTTTTACCTCAAATGTAAATGAACAACCATTTTTTGTCAATGTATTTAAAAGTTGTTTTAGCAAATATCTTTTAGTCAGCCCAATAGCATAATTTGAATAAACTAAATATTCTTCAAACCCTTCTTTGTTTTCAAAAGAAACTAAAAATAAGTTTCGTTCTTTAAGATTGGTTTCAATGGGGAGTTGATATTGATGTACCCCCTCTTCTTTAACATCATCTTCATGCTTTACTTTTCTGAATACCTTAAATGAAAAATTACTTTCATAAAGAGGTAATATATTTAGTCTAATATTTGCCATTTATTATATGTTTTTACTCCTATTTAACCTCCTCGCCGAAAGCTTTTTCCAAATGCTATCAGCAAGATTAATTTCTTTATCTGTAAAGCCATATCCATCTTTCAGGATTTGTTTGTTTGTAATTTCAAGAATTTCATCAATTTGCTTTTTCTCTCTCATCATTTGGTCAATAGTTGCCAGCAAATCGACATTTTCAACTTGGTAGGGAAGCAATATTTTTCCTGCTTCGCTTGGCATTAATTCTAAAACTCCACCGCCATAACTACGACCGACAATTTCAGAAAAAGCCAATGACAAGGAATTATAAAAACTGGCAATGAAAGCGTTTTTATTAGTGTCTTTTTTCATAAACACACGATGCATTGTGTCCGTGGTATATGCGTTTGCTTCGTTTAAGATTAATCGAGGGTAGTGATTGTTTCTGCGGATAAACAAAGCGTCAGATAATTTAATTGACGGTATTACAAACCAATCATCACGAATACCAGTTTTGTAACCTTTATTGATTCCTTGAGATTCGCCCATTTTAATGTACGAGTTCGCCCCTTTGTGTCCGTTTAGAATTTGTTTGGGCGGAAAAACCAATAAATGGGCTTTAGCTTTGGTTTGCCTGTTTAATTTCCAATCGTTTTCTGTAAAAATCACACTGTTTACCTGAACGCTTCTGCCAACCATTGGCTTTGCATATTCATTTAGGTCGTAAGCTTCTACAACAGGCAAAGGAACGGTAAAATAATCATTTGCTCCAGTTGTGATACCTACTTCAACATTGGCATATTTGCCAATTGTTGGAACTTTTCGTTTAGTGGCAATATTTTCAAGAAAATCTATTTCCTCTTGGTCTAAAAAGTAGTAAGTCCATTTGTTTGACTTAAAATCTATCTTTTTGGAAGGACTTTTTAGGATGTTCACATCAAGTTTTTCAAGGTCTAAAGCATCTCGTAATTCAAGATGTTCAATCAAATGTGAATCACTTCCGTTTTTCTCGCATAGCAATAAAACAACTTCTTGCTGAATATCTGGAAAAACTAACTTTTCAAAAGAAATGATATTGATTTTATTGTAGAAATGCGCCAGAAACTCACGGAGTTGCTGAGCATAAGACACTTGCAACAATTCGGCAGGAATTACAAAACCAATTTTACCCTTTTTTTTGAGCAATAAACTTGAACCTACTACGAAGGAAACCCAAGCGTTGGTCAATTTTGAATATTTGAGTTTAGCACGATTGAAAACTTTGATAGCCTCGTTTTGCTGTTCTTCTTGAAAATATTGGTAACGAATGTAAGGCGGATTTCCGACCACCAAATCAAATCTTGAAGTAGTTTCATTACAATATAAATGAAAGTCGGTGTTGATTACAGTTTTGTTGTTGAGTTTGATTTTATCGGCTTTTTCTGCTTCAATTTCATCAAATTCAATTGCTGTAACTGAATTGAATTTATGGTTATTCTCTTTCAATTGTTCAAGGAATACACCATCCCCACAACTAGGCTCTAAAATTTCATAGTCAGAACTACCATTAATGCCCCATTTTAGAATGAATGCAGCGATTGGCTCAGGTGTGTAAAATCCACCTCTCAATTTCTCGGCTGTTGCGTTCTTAATTAGCTTCATACAATTCTTTGATTAATGGGATTAATGAATCATCATCGCCTAAATTGTATAATTCGGCTAATAGCGTATCTAATTTGAGTTTTTCTCTCTCAAATTGTCCTTTAAGTGGCGTTAAAGCCCTTTTGTTTCCAGAGTTTGCATCTATTTGGTCATAGATGCTGATTAACCCTTTTTGAGTTTCAACAATTTTGTCGTGAAGTGCTTTTTCATTTGCATTGTCAAAGTCAATCAAGCGAATTGGTAAGTTCTTCAATACCTTAGTTCCCCTTGCAATATAACCACCTCTGAAAACTTCGCCATACAAAGCACTGAACCACTCCAAATACTTAGAGTTGAGAATAGCTTGAATGTAGTAAATGGAATATTCGGAACTTGTTGGAATTGCCACTACGCAATATCCTGCTGTTCCACCTGACGAAATCAACGTTCCGTGAACATCAATTGCGTATTTGTCTCCAACAGAAAGAACGCCAACAATAATTTTTGAAGAAAGTCCACAACTATCCAAACTTTGATGCCTGCCGTATCTGTGCCATTCGTCTTTAGTTTTTGGCTCGGGCTTAACATCACGTTTCGGATTATTTAAAATGGCTTTATGTTTTTGTAAATATTCATAAGCCAAAGGATATTTCTTTTGAATCGCAGAAAGTGGAATTATGTCAACTCCTGTTTTTGTTGCTGCGTAAGGATAAATTACCCTTGCATTCGGTTTGAATGTTCTGTAAGTATATAAATTGTCTTCGCCTGATGACGTTTGAAAATAGGGTTTTGTTATTTCCTTTTCAATCTTGTATTCAATTCCTTTTTTCGAGAAGAAGAAATACTTTTTATCTTCTTTTGATGGAGTGAAAATATAAACATCATTGGCACTTGTTTGAATACCATTGAAAATATTATCATTTCCAACTAAATCGCCAAGTTTAATGCTTTGAGTAACGATTTTATTATAGGCATTTGTCAATTCAGTCGGTACTAAAACCCATAATTCACCATCTAATTCATTTGTATTTTTTGAAGCATATTTTACGGCTTCAGGTTCTCTTACTCTCCAACTTTTCAGGTTTTTAACTTCTGCATATTTGAAAGTCTTTTGGGGTTTCTTGTTTAAAATTAGCAAACAAGTGTAGGTAGTTTTGTCTGCGAATACCTGATTTGCCCCAAATGAAACAATTGAATGCAAATACTCTTTTTCTGCGAGTATTTCACGAAGTTTAAGACCTGCACCAACTTTTGTAAATTTACTTGGAACAATATACCCCAAAATACCATCATCAGCTAACAAATTGATACCTTGTTCAAGGAAAAGGAAGTATTTATCAAACTGCTTGTAAGCCGAATTGTAATTGGTTTTGTAAAGAGGTAATTCAAGCGGAGTTATATTTTTCATATCCTCCGACTTCATATAAGGCGGATTTCCTACAATGACATCAAAACGAAGTTTTGAGAAATCAAACGGGTTGATTATTACTTGGTCTTTCTTTTCGGTTACTTGTTTTGGATTCAATAAACTGTTTCCAAAAAAGATATTTTCCGAAAGGTTGGGTAAAACAGGTTTAGTTTTATTGGTTGAATTAGTGTCTTCGTCTTCTAACAATTTCAAAAGCAATCCAAATTTGGTTGCTTCAACTGCATTGTAATCTTTATCAACTCCGTAAATACAATTCAATAAAAGTTGACGCTTGATTTCAAACGGCAGTTTATAAGTGTTTATATTGGTCTGAATCAGTTTTATTTTATTTTTTTTTAGATAATAGTCAATCAAAATATCATTGATTAACTGAAACAATTCCAGTAAAAAAGCACCTGAACCGCAAGAAATATCGGCGAATTTCAACTTTAAAATTTCATTGTCTGTTTTCCCTTCACATTTTTTCAAAACGGTATTTCGTAAAATGTCGCTAATGATAAATGTCGGTGTTGTTATGATGTCACGGTCAATATTTTCAGGTTTCTTAACCAAAACAACCGAACCGCTTTGAACAGATAATTTTTCCGAAAGGAAAATTTCATAAATGCTCCCTAAAACATCTGATGAAAAAACGCTGAAAGAATAAGGGCTCTCAGGGTAATAAAGTTGCTTGATAATTGTCCAAAAAACTGAACTAACATTTTCAACTATCTTGTCTTTCAACAACTGGTCAAACAAACCTGAATTATAGCGTTTATCGGCATCTTCAAATTTCTTAATAAGTGCTTTGAAGTCGTTTGCGTTGGCAAACTTTAGAAGAGTTTGGTAATCCTCTAAATTTCTGTCTTCACACACTCGAAGGAATATTACTCGGTTAATATAACTTTGTACAACATCGTTTAATTGTTGCTCGTCTATCTTTGGTTCATTTTTATAAATTTCACAACCAAGAGCTTTTCGCCATTCATTTATTTGGTTTAGGAATAAATTGTCAATCGAGTATTGATTGATTTTGCTTTCTATTTCCTTCCACTCTGTCTCAAATGTTCCTGAATAAACAGATTCCTTTCCAAGAAGCTTTTTGATTTCTTCAAACTTGCTTTCATATTCTGTGTAATGATATTTTTTTATAAGTGCTTTTTGATGGTTATCATCCTTCTCAACTTTTACAGAAGTGTCATAAATGAGTAAGTATTCAAAGTTTGAAAGAACTGAGATTTTTAATTTTGCCGTAAAACCGTATCGTCTTACTTGCTTTGCTGTATCATTGTTTGATTCAATAGAAACGCAAGGTTTCTTTGCTTCCAAAAAGAATTTTCTTTCAGAAAAAAGTCGGAATGTGTAATCAGGTTTTTTGGAATGTTCGGAAGCATTAGCTTTCAATGCTTCTTCCAAAATTACCTCTCTCTCGTTGGTCGGTTTTCCTGCGTTGTTTTTAATGTCCCAACCCAGCAACTCGAAAAAAGGGTCTAAGAAATCACTGCGAAGCAGTGTTTCATTATACTTGATTGTCAAGTAATAATTCCTGTCGGCTGTATATTTATCTATGAGTTGCTTAATTGTCATTTCCCTTTATTTTCCTTTAAATATTTTACTCTTCTTTCAGCTACTTTTAGTGCTTTCTCACCCAATGCTTCGTCTTGAATCTCATACATTATTCTTTCACTTAGAAATAAGACTAATAACTCGTCCACATTGTATTTGTAAGTATTAGCAAGTTTCAGAACTATTTCCTTTGTTAGTTTTCTTTCGCCTCGCTCCATCTTGCTTAAAATTGCTACATCAATATCTATCAATGCTGCAACTTTTCGCAATGGCAAGTTATTTTCTTCCCTTAATTGTCTTAGCTTCTCACCGATTGTTTCTGTTGACATAATTGCCGTTGACTATTTTTGTCAAAATTATAAAAATCTAATTGCAAATCAATCAATTTTATGATAAAGTTTTCAACACGCACTAACGAGTTGGCAGAATTACTCACCCAATTTTTATAAGTGTTCGTGAACTTCAAAATGTGGGTTCTTTAGGGTTTAGCTCCCACCCGCACTAAAAATACGCACTTACACTGACCTGTCCGGTATGAATGGCAGGGAGCTCCGCGGGTTTCCGCCCCTGATAATGGAACGATAACCGCAGAAACTGATTGAGGTTTCGGGTAAGCTGGACGGTCCATCGGTAATTCTCGCCCGGGGCATAACCTTCGAGCAGGTTGTAAGCCACTGAGCTGGTTTCATCGCCCTTGTACCGGTTCACAATCACCGAGGCGTTAATTGTTAAAGTCCCCTGTTTGGGCGAACTGATTTTTACTTCCGGGGTGCATTCGTTCCAAAGCAATTGTTCTACCGAACCCCGGTTTTCCTTCTTTTTCAGGATATACGAAACCGAGGTGCGGAACCTTGGCGAGGGTTGCCATTGAAACGTTGCCCGGTTTTCATAACCTTCGATCCTGTAATTTTTGGCAGTAAAATATTCCGAGGTGTAGGTTCTTAACTGATGCTGGGTACTGTTTGTCCAGATAAATTCCGGGGTCATATTCCATCGCACGTTAAGTTCTTGCTGGGCAATCTCCGTTTGGTCGAATCCATGCACCAGCAGTGATTTCTGGAATTGTTGGCCAAAGGTGAGGTCGGCACTTACCAAACGGTGGTTGCGGTTAAACGACAGCGTGTTCCGGAATTGGGCGCTCACACTTATCAATGAAGAATCGGCTACCGACGATTGGATAGGATTCAACCGGGCAAGCAGCTCTTCATCGGTATGTTTTTGCTGGATGCGGTAATTCAGGTTGTTGTTGAACCGGGCTACGAACTTTTGGATGCGGTTGGGGTCGGCCCAAAACTTTTGTGGCTCCAGTTTCACATTCTCGGTCCATTTAATGGAATACACTTTTATATACTCGCTGGTGGGGATGTAAATCTTTAAATAATTGGCCTCTTCAGGGAAGGGCGACACCTCAAACTCATCCAGTTCCGGGATGCTGTTCCCATTAGTGTCTATCCAACTGTAAATTCCTTGTCCGGGGCCGACTTCAATGTATGAATATTCCTTTTTGTTCTCCATTCCGGTACCTATCTCATAAAAAGATTGTATGACGAGCCATTTTTTTTGTGCCTGCCATTGGTGATCGAGCCTTGACAGCAGGTTTTGTCCGCTTTGGGCATCTGCAACAAGTGAGGCATCCGTTACCCTGAAATTCCGCCAGGTGAACGAAGCATTGAGTTTGTGCCGGGGATGGCTGCCGATTTGAGATGTCAGGCTTACATCGTCCGATTTGGAGGCTTTTTGCAGTTGGTAGGTACCGGGTAAAAAGTCAATACGGTTTTGGTAACGTACTGCCCATTGGTTTTGGGTGGAGTCGCCTGTTTGGAACGACACATCTGTTTGGCTATATTTTTGGCTGTTCTCCAAAAGGGTATCGGAATTTGTCAGGGTCATCCGGTTGTCTTCAAATTCATGGCCGGCACCAAGTTTCAATGGCCCCATTTTTTGAAAAATCTGAATCCGGTGCCGGTAAAAGGTAGTGTGGTTGGTGGAACCTGAGCTGTTCAGAAAACTCACCGCCACTTGTTCCGAGAACTTAGCTTTTTGTAATGTTGAGGTAAAACTGCCTTTGTAGCCGGTATATTCGGATCCGCTTTTAAGTAACTCTACGGCAAGCGTCTGTTTTTCGCCCCATACACTGGGAAGCGTCAGTTGCGATTGCACCAGATGGATATGTTCCGTGGGCGCAGATAGGAGGTTCCAGTCCCGCTCGAATTCGGTTTTCCGGAACCGCTCGATGGGATTAAAATTCCTGTGGGTAAATTCATGGCTCAACAGCCAGGTGAGCGAAGTTTGTTTGATGGACTGTTTGTAGGTAACCTGGTTTTTAATGGCCAGCCCTTGGTTGTCACTGTCATTCATGGATGAAAAGGTGTTCAGGTCTTTGTTAGAAAAAGCCCACTCGGTTTCAAAAGCCCACCTTTGGTTGGGGACAAAGCGGGCTTTGGCTACCAGAAGCTGTTTTTTCTGTGGAGCCACCAATAGCTGAACTGGCTCGTAGCTTCCTTGCGCGGTTCCATTAACAGGAGCTACCCACCTGAAAACTTTTCCGTTGGCGGCGGTCAGCTCCTGCACATAACTTCCCCGGTTGACTCCCACAAAGGCAAAACCAGCCGAATAAAAGGCGCTATCGGCATGTGTGGAATAAACCAGAATGCTGTCGTAACGGATTCCCTGAACCAAGGTGTCCACTAGTTTGTATAGAATCTGCGAAACGGTATAAGCTACGCTATCGTAATTGGGTACCAAGGCCAGCGAGGCCTCGTCGCCTGCCTGCATCAGCACCTGCTTTTGGTCATCGGTAAGGGTTTGGTTTACCTGTTGGTTTTTGGCGTCTCCCTCCGTGAAATAGTGCAACCCGAAAGAGGCTTTTGCCGATTCCGTACGTATTTGTGAATACAAAAGAAAGCGGTTGTAATTCTTATCGCTGTATTCAAACTCGGCAATAATCCGGGAATTACCGGTAATCATCAGGTTTGGGTTAAATGTCAGTTCACCAGTATTGTAGTTTATCACATAATCGGCCTGTTCCCCACGCTCCAGGAGTTCACCATCCAGATAAATCTTTTCGGTACCGGCCAAAACCACAATATAGGTTTCGTTGTTGGCGCCATTCAGGGGATAAGGTCCCTGGCTTCCTTCAATCCCGGTAAAATTCATACGGTTGAAATTCCCTTTGGCAATGGCTGCACTGGCTTGTAGGTTCGTGGTAAATTTTCCGATGGGCGATGCCTGCTTTGCCCGGAGATCGGCACCCATCACCTTTCGGTTAAACTGCATAAAATAGCTATTGGAGGCCGCGATGGAAACATCACCCATTTGTAAAAAACGGGTTGAATCGTACAGCCGGATATAAATTTGATCGAACTCGTTGATTTGTTGCGAATACCCTTCAGGTTGAATGGGGATGTTTTTATCGGACAATACCGCCTCCAGCATGATTTGGTCGGTCAATTGCCCGCGCATCTGTAAATTCAATTCGGAGTTTAAAGTCATGTTCTGGCTATTTCCAACTTGCAACCCTCTCGACAGGGTTCCTGTGACTTTTATGGGTTGTTTTTTTCCCTGAGCATTAGGAATGGTACTTGTTTCATCCTCAGGCAAAGTCAGAGGAAGGGTTGGTTTTCTTTGGTTATCGAAAAATGGTGGACTACCGATTATTTCAAGGCTCTTGAATGGAAATGTCCGGTAGAATACCTGGATGGGATGGCGGGTTAAGCTGTCCTGCAATAAAACTAAAATGGCTTTGGAATAATTGATTTGGTAATGAACCCCGGGGAGTAACTGCTTTTCCTGGGTTAGTACCTGTTCGCTTCCGGGAACCAGGTGGTAAACATCGAGCAGCAGGGAGTCGGTGAACTGAAACGTTTTTACATGCAGGTTGCTTAATTGCTGCCCTGCCCCTAAAAGGGGAACGAGGCAAAATACCGTATATAAAAGCTTCTTCCTCAATTAAAAACGTGATTAGGCGGTAACATCTACATTAAAATGAATTGATTCAGGTTTGTTTTTTACTTGTTGAAGTTTTCCAAAAGGCTATAAATTACAGGATTTCCATCCCTTACCAAAATACCATAGTCATCGATAAAAAATTGTTGATGTTTAAGGTTCCATACATAAGTTTTTAAAACCATTTCATCGTTAACCAAAGGCACATCGGAAAGTTTGATGCTATGGTGAACCGGTATCCAGGTATTGGGCGTTCGGGAGATGGGAACAAACTTCTGAAAAGAGGCTCCTCCCCAATAAACCTGTTTCCCGTCCACAGTCTCAATGGTTGCCACCAAAACGGCGTCAGTAAATGAATCCTGGATTTTGGTCATCAGGGAGATATCAATGAAATTATTTTCGTTTTTCATGATCGGATTTAATTGACATGAAAAATTGAGCGACCATTCATGGGTGCTGTCCATAAAATAGGAGGTTTTCCCTGAAAAGCTTATGGAATCGGCCAATTGTTGGGCTTCGGGAGTGGTAAAACCGGAAGGTCCGGTCTGTTCAAAATCGAAAAAAGCCACCCAGGGTTTTGTTTGAGAGGGTTCTTTTGAAAAAAGATAACAGGTTCCTCCGGCAAAATTTTTCTGCCAGACAAGAGTGGGGTAATAATCGAGGATTATGGGAATATTTACAGGGTTACTATTCGCCAGACAACCAAAATAAACGTATTTCTTAAAAGGCTTCTGAGCTTCAAGCAGTTCAATGAGTTCTTTTTCATTTGTTAAGGATGGTAACCATACAAACGTTGAATCAATTTGAAGTTTCTTCATATAATAAGGCAAATTATCAGGATCAGAATCAACAATACTCAGCGTTTGTTCTTTTGGGGTATCTAATTTTTGATGGTTTAACAATACCTCAACATAGGGTGAATGATAAAATACATCATAATGTTTCCGTTGGTAAATCAATGAATATGAATTTATAACGAGAATAAGTACCGATAAAAGAAGATTAATCGCTGGTTTTAAGGGTTTTATGTGACCCCATAGGAGAAAGTATAAAAAAACATGACTAAAAATAAGTACTGAAAACTGAATAACACTATTGACATAAACCGAATAAAAATAGCCGATTGCAAAAGGAATAACAAACCAAAGGGCTGCAATAATTGTAAACCGGAAATTAAATTTATTGGCATCGCGCTTAAAAATTCCCCATAACAAAATACTGAGGGTTAAAGCTACTGCTAGCAATGAATAATTAAAAATATAGAATAAATAATTTGGTACAAATTCAGGCCGGGGTTTTCCGAGCCATCCTTCAATTCCCCCCTGACTCAGTTGATGGGAAAAAATAGGAAGATGAGGAATGTATAGAATAAAAATTGAGATACCTAAAAGAATATATTTCACCCGCATATTGCTGGGAATAATAAACAAACCAGTTATACCTACAATTGCTGCAAACAGTAAACTGAAGTGGTGATTATAGGCGCAAAAGGCGGAAAAAAGAACATAACCTATGGCATTAACAGCAAATCGTTTATCGGGTTTTTTAATAAGGTTTGTCCAAAAAAGAACCATAAAAAGAGAAAAAAATAATCCGCTGATGTAGGGCCGGGCAATCTGGCTGTACATCACCATATATTGTGTACTTGCCAACATAGCCGCCGATAAAATTCCTGCGGTATCGTTAAACCACTTTTTGCCGATTAAAAAAACAAGCAATACCGAGGCAACTCCCATTAGGGTGAATGGAAGTTTAATTATCCAAATATCTGTTCCAAACCAACGGATCCAATAATACATAAATACCTGTATGCCTGCCGGATGAGTATCGGTTTGTTTAACGCCAAATTCAATTACCTCGGACAAATTGGAGTATTGTGTACGTAAAAAAGCACTTAGCTCATCATGGGTAAATGGAATATCAAAAAAGTGATAGAATCTTAAAACAAGGGTAATTAAAATGATAAAAGAAAGGATGTGTTTATTTGTTAGTTTCATATAATTTAATTTTTATATCAAGGTCAGATGGAATTACTCACTCCATGTTTATTTTTAAAGGTGTTCGTGAACTAAAGGTTCGCCACAAGAAACTTCCACAGTTTGTAAATAATCTTTTGCTTATGGCTATTTCATAATTTTTATACCGTTGAATTTTAATCTGGCAATAAAAGTAGGATCAATTTATGGTAAGCAAAAGTTAATTTTATTTTTGCGACTTATTATTTTGTTTAAAACAACCTTTCAATTGTGTTTCCACAGGATACCCCATACAATTTTTGATTTTTTTTGAACGTAATCTGTGGAGAAAGACATTTGAAAGCCTGAAATCCATCGTTTGATGGTTGGTATTCAGAAAGGTATATGTTTTCAAGAAGCATCTGGCCTTTCAATAATATTATTACCTTTGAGCCGTTTCAAAAAAATAGGTTTTTTATGTTATGAAGAATTTTGCTACACCCTTTTTACTTGCCGTTATTACCAGCCTTTTCATGTTTGAGTCCATGGGTCAAACCAAAGATACACGGGAATCGTTTATGTATGTATATGCAACTTATGCCTTTCAGATTCCGGGAGGCGATCTTTCCAATGATTATGGCGACGGTTCCGATGCCGGGGGTGGTTTGGGATTTAAAACCAAATCGGGTTGGATGCTGGGTGCCGAGGCAACCTATTTTTTTGGAAATAAAGTGAAAAACAATACCCTCGAAGGGTTGCTCAACAGCGACGGACAAATAACCACCATGTATGGAGAACCCGGCCAAATCGTTATGCGCGAAGCAGGGTATAAAGTAATGGGAACCTTAGGAAAGATTATCCCGGTTTGGGGCTCGAACCAGAATAGCGGGCTTTATTTTCGGGCCAATGCCGGATTTTTACAGCATAAAATCTATATTGAAAGTATCGGGAACAATGTACCACAGGTGCTGGGCGAGTATTCCAAAGGTTACGATAGGTTGTGTAATGGCATGATGGTCGGTGAGTTTATTGGCTGGCAAAACTTCAGCGAAAATGGTGCCTATCATTTTATCATCGGCTTTGAATTCACCCAGGCATTCACTGCTAACCGCAGGAGCTGGGATTTTGCTACCAACCAGAAGATTGACAAACAACGGCTCGATTTAATGTATGCCATCAAATTGGGATACTACATTCCATTGTTCCGCCGGAAACAGTCCACCGCTTATTTTTATTATTGATGGACGGCCTGTTATTTTAGAAGCACCCCATTTAGAAATTAAATGCAAAAGTCATGATAGTTATTTATAATCTTGGGATATGGGTTTATGTGGGGCTTATAAAGCTGGTAGCATTTGCCAATCCAAAAGCAAAGCAATGGGTCAAAGGTCGCCGGAATATATTTCAGAACATTCAGAACACAGTTCACACAGAGGCACCCATTGCCTGGTTCCATGTATCCTCGTTGGGTGAATTTGAGCAAGGCCGTCCGGTGATGGAAGCGTTTAAAGCCAAATACCCTGCTTACAAGATTCTACTTACCTTTTTTTCACCATCAGGTTATGAAATCCGGAAAAATTATGCAGATGCCGATTATATTTTTTATTTACCTGCCGATACTCCCCGCAATGCCCGTAGATTCATCCAAATAGTGAACCCGACCGTGGCATTTTTTGTAAAGTACGAATTTTGGTTTCATTACCTCAACCAACTCAATAAAAAGGGGGTACCAACCTATATTTTTTCCGCAATCTTCCGGTCGGACCAACTTTTTTTCAAATGGTATGGGAAATGGTACCGGAACATGCTGCGCTTTTTTTCCATTATTTATGTGCAGGATGAAGCCTCCAAAACGTTATTGCAACAAATTGGGATACCGCATGTGGTGGTCGGGGGCGATACCCGGTTTGACCGGGTAACAGAACTGGCTCAAAAATCCAAAAGTTTTCCATTGATTGAACAGTTTTCGGCCGGTCAAAAAGTGGTAGTTGCCGGCAGTACCTGGGAAAGCGACGAAGAACTTATTGCCCGGTATCTCATACACCAGCCAACGGTTAAATGGATAGTGGCTCCCCACGAGATTCATTCAAGCCATCTTCAAAAGATCAAAAACCTGTTCCAACAAAAAGCCTTATTTTTTTCAGAGGCAAACGAACAAAGCATTCAACACTGCCAGGTATTGGTCATCGACAGCATCGGGATGCTATCGTCTATCTACAAATATGGTGGGGTGGCTTATATCGGTGGCGGTTTTGGAAAAGGGATACACAATACCCTGGAAGCAGCAACCTACGGAATACCTGTTGTTTTTGGCCCAAATTATCAACGGTTTAAAGAGGCTGTGGATTTAATTCACCAAGGGGCTGGGTTTTCCATTCACGATGAGCAAAGTTTTAACCAGACCGTAGATAGTCTTTGGATGGATGATCTGCTCAGGGAAAAGGCCGGGAGAGCTTCTCGATTATATGTAGATTCAATGCAGGGAGGTACTCAAAAAATCCTCAGTGATATTAACAAAATTTTATAGCAATTTACCCCGATTTATTTCAGACAAACAAATCTTTTATTACCCCAAACTGAGAAATTAACGGGATAACTTTCTCATAATCCTCTTTTTGCACGATTTTCACACCAAAATGTTAATAAGTGAATTTCACTTTTTTTCGCTTATGACCTATTTTCGCATAACGAATCTGTCACCCTCAGAAGTTCGAAAAACAAGTATTTAAAGAGTTTTTTAACCGGGTAAATTGTGTAAAAATGTTAACTGATGAAATGACCTTACAAACAGATCAAAAAAAGCAGACCTATTCCTATGAGGAAGCTGTAAAAGCATCATTGGAATATTTTAAAGGCGATGAGCTGGCTGCCACCGTTTGGGTAAACAAATATGCTTTGAAAGATTCTCAAGGCAACTTGTATGAACTTACCCCTGACGATTTGCACCGCCGGCTGGCAAAAGAGATTCACCGTATCGAGAAAAAATATGTGAATCCTTTATCGGAAGATGAGATTTTTGAATTGCTTCGCGATTTCAAATACATCATTCCGCAAGGTGGCCCAATGACGGGAATCGGAAACGATTTCCAGGTAGCATCACTCTCTAACTGTTTTGTGGTTGGACGGGCAAACCCTGCCGATTCCTACGGCGGCATTATGATGATTGATCAGGAGCAGGTTCAGTTAATGAAACGTCGTGGCGGGGTGGGCCACGATTTGTCACATATTCGTCCGAAAGGAAGTCCGGTTAAAAATTCCGCGTTAACAAGCACAGGTCTGGTGCCATTCATGGAGCGTTATTCCAATTCAACCCGCGAGGTGGCTCAGGATGGCCGCAGGGGAGCGCTCATGTTATCGGTATCTATCAAACATCCTGATGCCGAATCGTTTATCGATGCCAAATTGGAATCGGGTAAGGTAACAGGGGCCAATGTTTCGGTTAAAATTGACGATGAATTTATGAAATCGGTGGTTGAGGGTACCCAATACCACCAGCAATATCCGGTGGATTCCAAAAACCCGAGCGTTACCAAAGAAATTGATGCACATAAATTATGGTCGAAAATTGTACATAATGCGTGGAAATCGGCCGAACCCGGAATTCTATTTTGGGACACCGTTATCCGCGAAAGCATCCCTGATTGTTATGCCGACCTGGGTTACCGCACCGTTTCTACCAATCCCTGTGGAGAGATCCCGTTATGCCCTTACGATAGCTGCCGTTTGTTGGCCGTGAATCTATACAGCTATGTGGAGAATCCGTTTACCGTAACGGCTACGTTCAATTTCGATAAATTCAAAAAACACGTGGCGCATGCCCAACGGTTTATGGACGATATCATTGACCTTGAATTGGAAAAAATTGATGCCATCATCAATAAAATTGTTGCCGACCCCGAAGAACATGAAGTAAAACGCACCGAGATAAAACTCTGGGAAAACATCAAACAAAAAGCTCAGGAAGGACGCCGTACCGGTGTTGGTATTACCGGGCAAGGCGACATGCTGGCTGCATTGGGTTACCGTTATGGAACCCCGTCGGCAAACGATTTCGCCGTGGAAGTTCAGAAAACGCTGGCTCTGGCAGCCTATCGTTCATCGAACCAGATGGCAAAGGAACGTGGCCCTTTCACCATTTTTGAAGCCGAACGTGAGAAAAACAACCCCATGTTGCTCCGTATTAAGGCCGAGGATGAGGCATTGTACAGCGACATTATGAAATATGGACGCCGCAACATTGCTTTGTTGACTATCGCCCCCACAGGTACAACCAGTTTGATGACTCAAACCACTTCGGGAATTGAACCGGTATTTTTGCCCGTTTACAAACGCCGCCGCAAGGTAAACCCAAACGATAAAAATGTCAACGTCACTTTTGTGGACGAGGTGGGCGATAGCTGGGAAGAATTTTATGTGTTCCACCACCACTTTTTAACATGGTTAAAGGTGAATGGTTACGAAACCGAAAATGTTAAGCGTCTGAGCGATGACGAGATTCAGGCTCTGGTTGAAAAATCGCCTTATTACAAAGCCACATCCAACGATGTGGACTGGCACCAGAAGGTGAAAATGCAGGGAGCCATTCAAAAATGGGTCGATCATTCCATCAGTGTCACCATCAACCTTCCGAATGAGGTGCCCGAAGAATTGGTCGGAGAATTATACATCGAAGCCTGGCGTAGTGGTTGCAAAGGGGTAACTGTTTACCGTGATGGTTCCCGTTCCGGTGTTTTGGTATCGAACAAAAAAGAGGAGAAAAAGGAGGAGACGCACGAAAAAATCTCGTTAGGGGAATTGAAACGCCCAAAAGTATTGGATGCCGACATTCTGCGCTTTAGCAACAACAACGAAAAGTGGATTGCTTTTGTGGGTATCCTGGAAGGAAAACCTTACGAAATATTTACCGGTTTGGCTGAGGACGATGTGTTGCCCATTCCTAAAACGGTTGAAACAGGAAAAATCATCAAGAATAAAGACGAAGAGGGGAATACCCGCTACGATTTCCAATATTTGAACAAATACGGTTATAAAACTACCGTTGAGGGACTGTCGCATAAATTTGACCCCGAGTTTTGGAATTATGCCAAACTTATTTCAGGCGTGTTGCGTTACGGAATGCCAATTCCTCAGGTCATCAACCTGGTCGATTCGTTGGTACTCGATTCCGAAACCATCAATACCTGGAAAAATGGCGTAGCCCGGGCATTGAAAAAATATATCCAGGATGGGACCATGGCCAAAGAAGGCACGGTTTGCCCGGAATGTAAAGAAGCAAATACCATAGTTTACAGGGATGGTTGTCTCACCTGTACCCACTGCGGATATTCAAAGTGCGGGTAGGCTGCCAGCTTTTCAAATCGCAGTATATCAGAAAAAAGGGGGAGTGCTAGCCCCCTTTTTTGTATGCAACCCTGAACTAATAAACAGAGGTAATATTTCATGGTACTGCTTGTTGTTTCGAAAGCAATGGATGAAAATTAAACTAAAAAAGAGATGCGGAAACTTGCAGCTATTATTTTATCGGTAATTCATTTGATTATGATGGGTCTGCTCCTGGCCATTTTTCATCCCATCCAAATGGTGGCGTATTATATCTTTGGATACCGGACACACAAAAGGACGGTGGATGTTTTAAATTTTCTTCTCGTTCAAAATTTATACACGTTGGCATGCAGACCTTCTTTCGAAGGGTTTGAACTATTGCCCAAAAACAGGCCGTTGATTATTGTGGCCAACCACCAAAGCATGTACGATATTTCGCCCGTGGGATGGGGCTTCCGGAAACACCACCCCAAGTTTATTTCAAAAGCGGAACTGGGTAAAAACCTACCGAGTGTATCATTCAATCTCCGTAAAGGGGGATCGGTACTTATTGACCGGAAACAGGGCGCTCATTCCATTAAAGAAATCCAAAAACTGGGGCGGAGAATGGAAGAACGGAATTGGTCGGTTTGTCTTTTCCCGGAAGGGACCCGGAGCAAAAATGGACAATTAAAAGCCTTTCAACCGGCAGGATTTAAAGCTTTATTGAAAGAATCGCCCAACGCGTTGATAGTTCCTTTTGCCATTGATGGCAATTACAAATTACACCGATGGGGACAATTCCCGTTAAACATCGGGATAAGGCTCCGTTATACCGCACTCCGTCCTTTGGAGCGGGGTGACTTTGACGATGAAGTATTGCTGGAATTGGTTAAAGAGCAGATACGGAAACATCTTGCCTAAGACTTATAAATAGCATGATAAATTTTAATTGTCAGCTACAGATTAATTACCTTGCCGGCCAGATTCTGCAACGCGATAATGTCAACCATGGTTCCCGCGTGGCCTACCTCGACCTTTTCCGAAAGTTGGTAATAGTCGAGACAGGTTTTGCAGGCAATCAGCTTTACGCCTTTGTTTTCAATTTCACGCAGAATGTCAATCACCGACGAACCTTCACAAATAAACTGAACCCCTGAATTGTAAAACACGATAAATTTTGGCAGGCTATTTTCCTGGACAATGAGTTTCAGATAATTTCCGATAAGTTTTAAACCGAGTGTTTCATCGCCATGCCCCATCCCGTTTTGGGTAATCTGGATGAGCGTTGTATCATTTTGTTTCATTTTGATTTTTGTTAAGAATGAAGCCACGAATCTAAGGATTGTTTTCAATGGGTGGAATGGGGTCAACGGTTTTTTTTCAGGCGACACATCATTTCCTCAATGAAGCATCGCCACCTGAATTTATTTTGTTAGTTTTAATTCGCAATTTAAAGTTTATGGAATACCAATTTATTGCCTTCACAATAACCGATGGCATCGCCCGGCTAACATTGAACCGTCCCGATAAGTTAAATGCCATCTGTTTCCGGATGGTAGAGGAAATCCGGCATGCCCTTACTCATTTGGATACAACTACTACCAAAGCACTGTTTGTGGTGGGGCATGAAAAGGCATTCAGCGCCGGCGGCGATCTGAAGGAGATGAAAACATTGACTCAGCAGGAGGCCGAACGCCGGAGCCAGTTTATCCATGAATCGTTTCAGCTATTTCAGAAGCTGCCCATTCCTACCATAGCTTTTATTTCCGGGGTTTGTTTGGGTGGCGGATTAGAGTTGGCTTTGCATTGCGATGTCCGTATCTGCACCCAAACGGCACGCCTGGCCTTGCCCGAGCTTCAGTACGGAATTATTCCCGGTGCGGGCGGTACGGTTCAGTTACCCTTACAGTTGGGCCATGCAAATGCAGCCTTTTATTTATTCACCGGAGCTGATATCCCACTGGAACTGGCATTGCAACAGGGATTAATTCAACAGTTGCTGAGTGTGGAACAATTTCCGGAGGTTCAAAAAAACCTGGCCTGTCATTTCAGCAATACCGAATTAGAAGCCTTAAAAGCGGTGAAAGAACAGTTACAAAGGCACCGGGATGGGACATCTTTGACCGAGAGATACCAACAGGAAGCCGCCTGTTTTGCCACCTTGCTGGCCAACCATGGCAAAGATGGGATTGGGGATAGGTTTTAGGAGGGTATTGGGTTTCGGTAATTTTTTTTGAGTTACTTTCTTTTTTTTCGGTTTAAGGTGCCCAGAATAAACCCATTGGAACGATAAGCAATTTCTGAAGGTTTTTCAACTAAGAATTGTGTTCCTTGGAAGAAGATTTGTACACTGTTTAAAACATCTTCCACCGTTATTAATTTCATACACTGATTATTGCCTTTGCAGGGAGGATTTACGAAATCGTGAACGCATGGACTGCAATAAGCATTTTTGTAAATGGCAATGCTGTTTTTATGATTCCCATATTGCATAGGAGAACAAGGACCAAATAGTGCAATGGTTGGGGTTTTACAAGCAAATCCGATATGCATCGGGCCACTATCGTTTGTAATTAATAATTGGGCGTGTTTAATAATAGCAATTAATTCATCAAGGTTTGTTTTCCCGGAAATATCAAAAATATTTTTGTGGGTTAACCCTTTTAATACTTCCGATACATATTGGCTTTCGCTTTTCCCTCCAATTACTAGAATTGTATTTTCAGGAAAATGTTTTACGAGCAATTGAATGAGTTCCTTATAATTTTCCAATCCCCACCTACGTTCCAATCGCAAATCGGAAGCATTTGGATTTATCACTAAATACTTCTTTTTAAGAAGCTCCAGTTTTAGATTATCAAAATTTATTGAGGTTATTTCAGATACCAAAGGGATTAATTCCGTGTCTGCAATTTTGCAACCTAACAAGCGGGCAAACTGAAGATAGGTCTCCATGATTGGGCTCCGGGTGTTATGGTACATCATGTGTGTGTAATTGCCTAGTCGGTAATGCTTTGATTGGAGATAAAACCCTAAACGGTTTTTTGACATGCTCAAAATGGTGATTAGAGTACTGAAGTTTGAATAAACCTCTAAATCAATATACACTTCGATTTTGTACCTAATTAGTTTGATGATAAACCCAGGAAGCCCTTTGATTAATTTAAATACCGATGAGTCGTTTAAGGTGACTATTACATCTACCAATCCTGTTTTTTTTAAAATCTCAACATTACCAGGAGTTGTAACAAAAATGATTTTAGACCCGGGATAATTTGCTTTTAATGTTTTTAATAAAGGGGTTGCCTGAATAATACTACCCATTCCTTTGTATTTGCAAACGGCAATGGTTGTAAAATTACGGTCGAGTGAATGATTAATGCGCAAAAACATTCCTAAAGGTTTTACCGCCAGATTAAATAAAATAGCGAAAACCTGAACAATATATTTATCGATGATAATTTGGGTATTGGTATTCATGGTTTTAATTCTATTCTTTCTTTAGTATGACCAACAGTTCACCAATAGCGAATCCAAATGTCTTATGCTGCCAACTATCGGGAATAATTTTTGCCAAACCTTTAAACATACGCGAAATTACCGGCAATTTATAAATTGCAAACTGTGTAAAAACATAATTGAGGTTAAATGTTTTTTTGCATGATTCGGTATGCACAATTTGCAATCCTGCTTTTGCAGCTATCACGTTTAAACTTTTCCGGTTAAAATAGAAAAGGTGTTCTTCTTTGTAATGCAACCATTTTTTCCCGAGTAATTTATTACTCCACGATCCCGTATCGGGCGTTGTTATAACGATTAAACCATCCTGTTTTAATCTTGCTACCGATGTTTGAAACGTAACGATTGGTTGGCGTGTATGCTCAATCAGATCGAACATGGTAATTACGTCGAAATACTGGTTAGGAAAAGGACTGTTCTCAATGGTTCCACAATGAACGTGATCGTTGCTTATGTTTTTTTTTGCATAATCTGAACTGAATTTCGAAAATTCGATTCCAAAAGGCTCAAAACCTTCATCACGTGCGGCTTCAAGAAAGAATCCAAAAGCACAACCTATGTCAAGAAGTTTACCTTCTGGCTTAATTTTTTTTATCTTTTTGAGATAGCTGGTCGCGGTTTGGTATTTCATTTTACGTACCAGATCAAAACCCTGGTTGTTGACTCCCCACGAGGTATAATAATCGCGTGAATATATCTCAGTAAGCCGATGTTCGGTGGGTTGTGGACTTAAAAATTGTGTTTTGCAGTGGCCGCATTCAAATAAAATGGAATACGGTAAATTATACTTTGGTTTAGTTCCCGGATGGGTACAAATGGTGCAGTTCATCTATTTAGCAATTAATGATATGCTTTCAATTGGGAAATCATGCAAATTCGTTAATTCAAAGACAAGCGAATCAGCCCCAAAATTAAACCAATTAAACTGTGATGCAACTGGTATAATGTAATTTGTTGCTCTATCGGATGGTACCACATCAAAAATAAAACTTCCCTGTTCGCCTCCATTTTTGTAATAGCTACAGGTTATTTTTCCTCCCTGCTTAACAGCCTGCATTTGTAATTGAATAGTATTAAATTGGTTTACCATTACACCACTGGCAGGTACACAAACATATCTCCCCTTGCCGGAAACCAATGGTTCGGACAGCTTTTCTTCTGCTATACTGTTGGATTGCTTACCATACTGTCCTTCAACATAGGGCAGTTTCATTAAATCGAATTTTTGCGCTTTACGCGAGACCGTATCAAGACTATATTTAGATTGGAACAATGAGATTTCGTGCAATGTGTCGTTTGCAGCAACTATGATTGTGGATTCCTTAACCGAAGGAGGCAGTATTGCTTCGAACGCTTGGTAAAAGGGATTATACCAAGCGGTAACCGGAAAGCCGTTAACTATTAAACTATAGGTTGGAGAAAATTTTTCTATTTTTGCCCGCACAAACCATTGGTTAGTAATTCCAGCATCCTTTTTGCGCAAAGAAATTTGGGTTGATTTGGGTTGAAGTCTTTGAACCAATGAGTCGGTCCGTTCCCTCATTACCAGGTATTGTTCATTATTCAGCCAAATGGTATGTTTATTAATGATATAAGCCGGATAATAATGTTGAAATAAATAGTTTGCAATTAGGTTATGCCGTAATTCGTTGGGAACCCTGTCAACATGGTCCCAATAGGTTTGGGGTACATTATTGAAAACCACTACTGGCATTTTCAGCTTTTCAATCTCAATAAGATGCAATTTTTCTAATTCGCGGGTGTTGATACATATTGGGTTTTGGTTGAAATAACCCGGTACCCGGCGTTTGGCATAAAAGTAGGCCATCGGGGTATTTGAGAAGTCGTAGAATGTTTCTTCATCTTTCAGGCTTTCATCAAGATACCGGTTTAGATCGCCAAAATTCTTCTGTACAAATCTATCGGGGTCTTTTGTTCTGGAAACCCCTTGCTCCATCGGACCCCAAATTTTATCGAAGCGCAGGAACTTTGACAAATATTGATCGAAAACAGGGGCGAATTTTTCGTTTTCGGGAAAAGTAAACAATCCCACCAATAATGTAGCTATAATAATAAAAACCATCCCTACCCTTACCTGAAATCTGAAGGATAAGAGGTAAATCAGCATCAATCCTAAAATCAGGAATAAAGGACCCGAAATCCACATCGAAGTATCAAACATATTGTGCCGGACTAACCCCCTTTGAGCTGCTACAAGATAAACAATGACTAAAAACAGTATAACCCAATAAAGGTTCCGGTGTTTATTATCTACAGTTTGTTTAAAGGTTTTAAGAATCATTGCCAAAGTCAATGTCAATACCAAAGCAGGGAAAACAAAATAATGTAACTGGAAAAGACGGTTAAAATGATATGTTAACATTGAAAACCCGTGGGCTTGGTTTGCTGTGAAATATATAATTGCCTTTTTAAAATTTACCAGTATTGATGATTCGGTAAAGAATGAAAGAGCTCCTAATATTGAACCAGCCAATATCAAAATAATAGTCAATACTTTTACGTAATCAAGAATTACTTTTCGCTTAAAATTGTTGAATAAGAATATTGACAATAAAATGCTACTTGCATAGAAATTAGCCAATCCAACCTCAGGTTTCCAACTCAACAAAAATGCTGTCCAGAGCGCAAAAACCAATAACTTTTTTAACGAATATTCATTGTATAATCTATAAAACAATAGGATACTAATCAATAAAACAGCATACGAAACCGGGAGTAAACCAAACAAATAAGGAAATAACAACGCCAGGAAAATGGACATCCAAATTCTACGGAATATTTTAATAAAGAAAAAATACACTATCAGGCTGGCTATGGGGTAAATCAGAAAATTATATGTTAAAAAATCGAGGCTTCCATTATAACCATTTAATAGCACATATAAGTAAGGGAATAATTGTTCTGATAGCATATGCGAACTCAGGAAATCGACCATGGGAATTTCCGTAAAGTCAAATAGCCGCATAACCGAATTTGCAGGATTACCCAACTCAAAAATATCGACTGATTGTGGTAAAAAAGGTTGATAATATACAAATGCAACAATACCGGTTACAAATAAAGGGGCATATTTATTTTGCAAAACGATTCTTGATGTTTTCAAGGGTCGTTTGAACACTATATTAAGACCGATCCATGTAATGAGTGCAAGAAAAAGTGCTATGTAAATGTATTTAGCTGACAGAAGATTTACACCCCGTTGATTCAAAATCTGGGGGATTTCAACACTCAAAATTGACAACCCCGGTAGCCAGGCCATTGGGTAGAACCACGATAATACCGTTTTATTACTCAATTTGGTACGTGAAGAAACTACCAGATAGGTATTTAAAATCAGCAGGTTCAAAACAAAATAAAACTTATAATAAAGCGCCAGGCTAAATATCCGGGCAGTATATGAGAATAGCTCACGAATAGGAAATAGCGCAGAAATAGCTAGTATCAAAGACCAAAGGTAAATCTCATTCGGGATGAAAACGTTTGACCGTTTATAAAAATATTTAATGATCAAATCCTGTACGGCAACAATTGATTGGCTGATCATTACCAACTCAATAAAGTATTTGCCGCTACCTTGAAATAATAAAATAACCAGAAAGACTAGTCCCGTAAACGACAAATAATTGAGTATCCTGATGGATATTCTTGATATTATTTGGTAACGCTGCAACAACCCAATAATAAATCCTATAAAAATAAAACACCCGATAAAAATAAAAACCGATGAATAAAAAGCAGATAAACGAAGTGAAATATCGAACTTTTGCAATGTTGAAAGGCTGACTATTTCGGGCGAAAAATTCTCAAGATCGAACGAACGCAAATGAATCCAGTTAAAAACAATATAGAGGCTAAAAAACAAAGGTATATATACCCACTTGAGGCTTTTCCTTACTAAATATATTGAATTTGCAAACATCGGATTATGATTTACGCAAATGTAAAAATTAATAGACCAATCCAAAAAAAGCTTGCCAAATGTTTATTAAACCGAACCTGGATAAGCCAGAGCCAAACAGGACAAAAAGAAAAAGTGCATACATTTGCTAAATGGTAACTAAATCTTATTTTGTGTCAGTTTTTATTACAGAATCAGGTTCCAGAATTCCTATCTCCGTATTGGTATGCATATGAAGTATGGTATAAAGTAATTGATAGGAATACAATCATTGAAATTTATTCAAAGCCATTGCATTATATGTCGGAATCAGATTGGAAAATATATTATGAGGCAAAAAAGCATGAAAAAAAGAAATTGCCCGCTAAGTTTATTTCTATTGAAGTATTACCAAATTCAAATTGCTGGTTAAAAAAGGAAAGATGGTTTTTGTGTGAATAAAATAAGCTAAAGTTCATTGGATTTTCTCAAACAATTTAACCCCAGGCGTGATAGCACAATTATTTTTGTAAAATAGGAAAAGTCCCGGTTCGCCGGGGCTTTTTCATCCCAACGAAACCACGGTAATGCCGGCACCGCCAAACTCTACGTGTTCATCCTGTACTTTTGAAACAAGGGCAATGGTACCCAAATATTCGCGGATCAGTTGCCGTAAAATGCCATTCCCTTTTCCATGCAAAATTTTCACCTCATGGGCGCCTACCATAATGGCCTCGTCCATAAATTCGGTAACCAGTTGTAAAGCTTCATCGGCACGTTTGCCACGGATATCCAGCCCGGGTTTGAAGGTCAGTTGACGCTGGTTCATATCGTATGCCTGCTTAAAATTTTTAATGGTGGTTTTCGACGACCGCAGGTGTTTCTTTTCCTGAGCATCCAGCAGTTCCAGCTTTTCGATGGCTACGGTAGTCAATAAATTCCCAAAGGCTACCACCGCGTTTTTTCCGGTCAATTCCATTACCTCACCAATACTGGTTTGCCCCGATATTTTCACAGGCATGCCAATGGTAAATGTTTTTTCTTTTTTGGGTACCGGTTTTTCCTTTTTATCCTGTTTTTCGGGTTGGGCATCTGCCTTTTTCATTTGATGTTCCCGCTCCTTGAGCTTTTCAATCTTGCGGAGAATCTTTTCTTCAGCTACATCGGTTTGGATGGTAAGCTGTTCCTTAAACGATTCCACCTCCTGCCTGATTTCTTTGGTCTTTTCTTTCTCGGCTTGGGACTCTTTAATCTTCCGGACAGTATTTTCAATAATTTTATTGGTATCGGCCAGCAGTTTTTTGGCTTCCGTTTGCGAGGCTTCTTTAATTTCTTTTCGGATGGCTTTGGCCTGTTCCAGCTCCGCCTGTTCTTTTTCCATGAGATCTTCCAGTCGGCGTTCAATCTTCCGGATGTTCTGCCGTTTTTGCTCCCAGTAGCGTTTGTCGCGCAGAATTTCCTTCAGGTGTTTATCAAAATGGACGTGTTCTTCGCCCACCTTCGATTTGGCATCATCAATAATTTCCTGCGAAAGGCCAATTTTATAAGCAATCTCGAAGGCAAAGCTGCTGCCCGGTTTCCCCATTTCGAGCACAAACAGAGGTTCCAAACGTTGGGTATCGTAAAGCATGGCCCCGTTCACGATGCCTTCCTGCGACGAGGCAAAATGTTTCAGGTTGGTATAATGCGTAGTAATTACCCCAAAAGCCTGGTTTTGGTTGAGCTTGTTCAGCACGGCTTCGGCAATGGCCCCGCCCAGCATGGGTTCGGTCCCTGTGCCAAACTCGTCAATCAAAATCAGGGTTTGGGCATCCGATTGACGGGTGAAATGCTTCATGTTCAACAAGTGCGAGCTGTAGGTGCTCAGGTCGTTTTCCATGTTTTGTTCATCACCAATATCGATAAACAGGTTTTTAAAGATGCCGGCCACACTTTTGGGTTGTACAGGGATGAGCAATCCGCACTGAAGCATGTATTGCAGCAGGCCAACGGTTTTCAAACAAACCGATTTTCCGCCGGCATTGGGTCCAGAAATCAGAAGAATCCGTTCGTTAGCCTGTAATTTTAAATCCAAGGGTACCACTTTGCGGTTTTCATCCCTGAACGTCAAGTACAATAAGGGATGTATGGCTTGTTGCCATTCAATATGTGGGTGATTCACAAATTCTGGCATCAAGGCCTGAATCCGTTGGGCAAAGCGGGCTTTTGCCCTGATAAAATCGAAAATTGCCAGCAACATCACACAATCTTCCAGATCGTCGGCATAGGGGCGGATGGAATCGGTAAATTCTTTCAGGATTTTGATGATCTCGCGCTGTTCCTCCATCTCCAGTTCGGTAATCTGGTTGTTGATTTCAACCACCGGTGTGGGTTCCACAAAGCTGGTTTTCCCGGTGGCCGATTCATCGTGGATAATTCCCGGGATTTTCCGTTTGAACGAAGCCGGAACCGGGATGACGGTTCTTCCATCGCGGACAGCTAAGGTGGTATCAGCATCTACAAAACCATCTTTTTGAGCCTGGGCAATGATGCGGTGGATGAGCTTTGAAACCGATGACTGTTTTTCATACAAATCCTTACGTATTTGCGCCAGCGCGGGAGATGCATTGTCTTTTATTTTTCCCTGGCTGGTTAAAATCCGATCAATGCCATCAACTACATAAGAATGTACAGTTACCTTTCCGGCAATGGCGGTTAAATGGGGAAACTGTTGCGCAGTTTCATCTTTGCCAAAAAAACGGATGATGGCCTTTACCGTTTGCAACGAACGGCGCAGATCGAACAGTTCTTTTGTTTCAAGATAGGTGCCATTCACCCTGATTTTAGCAATAGCGGGACGTAAATCGAAATAATGGTCGGTGGGGAAGTCATCGCCCCGTTCTAAAAGGTTCAGGAATTCGTGGGCTTCGGTCAGCCGGAGCCTGATGGTTTCAAATTGGTGCATAAAGCGCATGTCATCCACCATCGACTTTCCTAAATCGCTCAAACAATGTTCCTTGAGCAATTCGCGGATCTTACCAAAGTCTATCTTATGCTCAAAATTTTCAGGATAAATCACAATTCAAATTTTTTGCAAAAATAGCTTTTATCATTTTATAATAGCCTTAAATCCACAGTAAAACCTGTTAAAATATTGATTGTTATCCAATACCTTACTGAATTTGGGAATAAACCAAATTCTTTGGGGCTTGTTTTATTATTGTATTTAACTGACGAATTTAATTTATTTTTGAGCCGAAACTTTACAATTGCAGCATGAATTATAAATCCTTTACATTTAGCCCATTTCAGGAAAATACCTATGTGCTTTACGACGAAACTGGTGCGTGTGTAGTGGTGGATCCCGGGAATTTTTACCCGCACGAAAACCAGGTACTCGACGAATTTTTTCAGCAAAACCATTTAAAACCAGTTTACATCATTCAAACGCACAATCATTTAGACCATTTGTTTGGGGCTCACTATTTGGCCGAAAAATACCAGCTTCCCTTGGCCTGCCATGCCGATGAGGTCGTATGGATTGATAATTACAAAGCTACCTGCGCCGGGTACGGGTTGAACATTCAAAGCCAACCGCCTCAGCCCAGCCTGTTACTGGCCGACGGCATGGAATTCCGGTTTGGAAATACAACTTTAAAAATAATTACCGTTCCTGGTCATTCGGCCGGAGGGTTGGCCTTTTATTTCCAACCTGATGGGTTGTTGTTTTGTGGCGATATTTTATTCAATGGCAGCATTGGCCGGACAGATCTGCCCGGAGGAAACTATGAACAACTGATTACCGGAATTACAAAGAAACTGCTGGTTCTGCCCGATGAAACCAGGGTTTTTTCCGGTCATGGGCCAAGTACAACCATTGGGAATGAAAAGGCGAACAACCCGTTTTTGTAAAAGGGGTTGCTTCTTTTATGCTTGAGTTAGGTATAAAGGGTTCAAAGGAGTATTGAAAGGAAACTGGAGTACATGCCTTTCCAGCTTCCCCTTTATCCCTGAGGGCTCTGATTCTTAATTTCTAATGAGTTTTAACACTTGAGGAGGATTCATTCCATCCATAATCTTTACAAAATAAATTCCTGAAGAAACGTAATCTCCTGAAATCCAAACCGATTCAAAAGTTCCATTAGGGCAACCTCCTTCGAAGAGGGTTTCAATCCGTGCTCCTTTAAAATCGAGGACATCAATTTTAATTGAGGTGGGCTGGTTGCATTTCCATCGTACGGTGGCCTGCTGGTTGAATGGATTTGGATAACAACTGGCGATAACCGGTGCTGTTAAAGATTCAGTGTTAATATCGTTATAGTTGTCGTTTTGGATACCCGGCGTACCAGTCCCACTAGACGGTTCCCAACGATAATAAGGCTCATTGTTTTTATAAGGATCGATCAGCGATAAGGTCTCGCCTTTGTCATCCGAAATGGAGGGCCAGGGATCGTCGGACATGTAAAGCACCGAGTCGGTCAGGTTTCCCTGAATATCATATAACCTCAAGGCATCTTCAGTGCCCGACAGGCCAAATTCAAACGCCCCAACTACATTTGTCAGGTTAGGGTATATCAGCTTGAATTTTACATCATCTTCGTACAGGACCAAAAAGCCACCCGCATCAATAAAAGTACCTTGAGGGAAAACAAAACCGTGGGCATTGTCGCCATCTTTAAAAACCCACCCCGACAAATCGAGCCGACTGTTGGTGGTATTAAAGAGCTCAACCCAATCGCCACAATCGTGAGTAGTGGCCGATTTGTAGTTGATTTCGTTAATAACCACATTGTTGTATTCTTTTACTGAGGCTTTAAAAACAGCTTTTATGGTCAAACCACTGGTGGGTATAGACAGGTTTACAGATGCCCGAGTAGAGTCGATGCCCTCCCAATGAGAGAATTCATAACCCGGTTTGGCCATTGCTACCACCCGTACCGGGTTGTTTTTGAAGTATTTCCCTGACCAGGGATAGGTTTTTAACCGTAACGAACTTACCTGGACATACCCATGTTCAGCATCAGAAACATCTACTTTTAAATTGACAACTCCTCCAAGTGAAAACTTACTATTGATAAAATTACGCATCTGTGTTGGCCGGTTGTTGGCAAAGGTTTTCATATTGCTGACATTGCCGTCCCAACCTCCAATATGGTTCCATTTGGCAATATGATATGGCATTTCGGCGGCAATATTGGCTTTCAGGCTATCAATAAAATGATTTACCCGGCCAGGCACAAAATCATAATTAATCCTATCGGCAAAACGGTTGATAAATTCAGCTTTAAAGGTACTGTTTTTAACCAACGTCCGTAAAAGATAAGTTGACCAAGGTGGGTTAGGCCATCCGGGGCCATTGGTAGCCAAAGCAAATTCAAGGGTGTTGTTTGCATAATCCTGTGTATTCCAGATACCAAAACCAAAATCGGTATCGTAAATTATCCAACGCCAGCGGCCATCGGTAGTTTGAGGCCTCCAATATTTGATGTTGTTCCCGGGCCAGTCGGTATTATTTATATAGATTTGAGCAATTTCATAATCCATAAAATTGATAACCTCCATCTGGGTTTTGATGTATTCGTAGGTGGTGCTTTTGGTAATATCATTCGAGCCGAGGTAATTGAGCATGTTCTGATAATGGGTTGCATAACCTTCCACAACCACGCCATCAGCTTCTAAAATATCAACTTTATCGGGGTCAACCTCTGGATGCAGATCGGCTATAAATTTTTCGTTTACTTTTTCGCGCAAATTTAAAATTCCCCAATATTCGCCGTTTATGTAAACTACCACAGGTTGGTAGGCCTGGCGGTCAATATCTAATTCGGAAAGCAGTCCGGTTTGCATGGCATCGCGGAAAGTGGTACTGCCCCAATCGTTACCGGAATTGCGCAAAACCAACGAGTTGTACGAGTCATTTTCCCGTTCCCGGAAAAAAGGATAATTGAATCTTTTCACGCCATAAGCTTCGCGGGCATATAAAGCCATTGATTTTTGGGCATTGGCCCGGCTCCAGGCTCCAAATATTTTGGTCCCAGCGGGAGCACTGAATACCTTTTCGCCTTCGGCATTAAAATATTCTAAATGGATGGGTCGTTCCCAGTCCATCCAATAATTGGCTCCAAAATGAGGATTGTCTGATGTCCAGTTGGGGCCGTCGGCATAAATGCCATAATTATAATCAAACAAATTTTTTGGCTCGGTAGTCAACGAGACAATGGGAAGTTTTACATCGCGGTTAGCGATAATATAGGTTTGAATGGACGGCTCATTACTCAGGGCATTCGTCCCAAAAGACTTGGCCCGGATGGCTTTGGTCTGCGTAATGGTTATAGGCCCGCTATAAATTTGTGAACTTCGCGAAGGTTCCGTTCCATCGGTGGTGTAATAGATGGTGTCTCCGGTATGAGCTGAGAGGATTATCTGTTTTGAAGAACTGTAAACACCACCCATTGGGCTAAATTCAATTTGTTGGTTTGAAATACTATCGTAGGCATTGGTGGTGTTGCTGTTTCCGGGAGTCGGTTCCCCAAAATAAAACCAATCGCCGGTTCCATCGGGTTTTCTACCGTACGACACATCCATGGGCAAAGCTATGCTGTCGGTTCGGTCGGTAATGGTTCCTTGCGGCGATACCAGCAGAATATCCTCGCCATCGGCGCCAATCTTGAAATTGGCATGCATCAATTTATTCGATAATCTTAGAACCTCGGGCACTGAGGCATCGGCAATTGGGTTATTATAACCTGCTGTTAAAAAAGGGATTAAGGTTAAATCGGACGATGTACTTGAATTGTTATGAATCTGGATGCAGAGGACATTCTCCCCTTCAACCAATAAATTACCGCGCGTACTCAAATCGAAAAGTTTCGGGGCCTGCCCGTTGACAATTAATGGTTCCACATAGTTGTCGGCCAACTGGTTGTAAAGAACCGTGGTGTTTGCAGTCCCCAGGTTTGTACGGGCTATTTCGGTTCCGTTCAGATAAGCTACAAAGCCATCGTCATAATCCACATGAAGCAAGAGGCTGTTTAAATCGGCCAGTTGAGGAACGGTAAATTTGATTCGGGTATAAACCGATAAGGTTCCTTCCGGGATGATGGTGGCATCATCATTATCAGCGTATCCAATTCCAGATGAGCCTTTTGACCATTGGGAATCATCATAATCAAGGTTTTTCCAGGTTTGCGGAATGCTGCTGGAACCTATGGTATATGAAAAAATATCTCCCCAATTCACCAGCGTATGGTAATAGGTCAACTGTTTCCTGTCTTTCCCCGATGCAAACAATAACAAGGTTTTGCCAGGATTCAATGTTAATGCCGGCAACTTCCATTTGGTAAGTAAGGCACTATCGTCGGTTAACGACCAGCCTGTTAAGTCCAGGATGCTGGATCCGGCATTGTATAGTTCAATCCAATCGGGTGTATCTGAATCTTCATCGAGCAGGGTGGAATTAAGCGAACTAAACTCGTTGATAACCAGGGTCTGACTTACCGCAAATCCCATGGTAAAGCAGATAAATAGGGTTATGAATAAAAACTGTTTCATGAACAGATGTAAAAATTATTAATAAGTCGATGCTGGTAAAGTTACAAGAATATTTCAAAGGAAAGAATGACTAAAGGAAGGTGTTTGAAATACACTAGAATAAAAGTGACCTAAAGGCCTAATAATTAAAGGAGGGTATATGGAATCGGGGTCAGGGGCGATGTATTTTTGATGAGTTTTTTAATTCAATGGATCGACAGTTTTTAGATGCAAAGACACAAGATATGAGACACAAGACAAAACAGGTTTTATTGGAAAATTATCACCTAATGTTTTTGTTAACACATTTTACATATTACAGATTATCATTTTTTTATAAAAATCTAACAACAATACTTCGGTAAATATTTTGTAACACGTTGAATTTTAAATATATGGAAGCAAATTGAAATACCTGAAAATATTTCTTTATTTCTATGTATTTCAACGTATTACATAATGAATAAAATGTTAATTAAAAAAGTTTAACGGACTATTGTAACAAACTATTACTAATTGAAGTAATCGTTCAAATTGGTGGTAATGGCAAACTGGTTTGAAATTCCGGCCAGATGATACCTCGCATTCGCATAACTGAAATGGAGTTTCTTTACACGAAAACCAAAGCCCCACGAAAAACCTACCATGGCAGGCTTATCGTCTAATTTTAATTCCTGAAACCGCATTCCGTTAAAACCAGCCCGTAAAAAAAAGCTTTTGGTGGGTACAAATTCAATTCCGATAATGACATGATTCATGGTCTCTTGAAAAAAATTCAACGCCTCGGTATCTTCTGCTTCTTGCTCCACGTTGCTTGGCTCAACCACGTTCGTGTAATTATATGAAAGTTTTGGCTGGTGCAAATGATGGGCTATCAGCGAGAAACGGAATGGCGCATGCGCCAGCTTGGTAGAAATTCCGGCCTGCAAATCAAAAGGCACCGAACCTGTTTCGTCAATATATTGGGTGATTTGTGCGCCCATATTTTTCAACAAAATACCGGCGGTGAAGAGTTTGTCGCGGCTGGTATAGGAAGCGCCCACATCCATAACCAGCCCATACGAATTATAGTTTTCAAGTTGCGAATATACCGGCTTTAGGGTTGCTCCCATAAAAAAGATACTGTCGAACGATTTGGCATAGGATAGATTTAGAGCCATTTCCGAAGCACCAAAAGTTCCATAGATATAACCGTTTTGATCGGTTTCGATAAATTCGCCACCGTTCATATATTGCAGCCCCACACCAATGGTACCAATGTTTTTTAAATGGTGGGCATAAGTAACGGTTCCAAAGTTGATGTCGCTGATGTAGTTTAGGTATTGGATCGAAAGCTTTCCGCTGGTAGCATCGGTAAACAGCGATGGGTTTTCAATGGCCAGCGAAATGTCCCCGTCGTTAATAGCAATAGCCGAACCACCTAATGCTGCTGCACGTGTTGATACAGGGACGGCTAAAAACTCATAGACATGATTTCCTCCAATTTGGCTAAACCCCAAAAAAGGGAGAAGGATTCCTAAAGTAACAAGTTGACGTTTCAATGTTGTTCTTTTTTTCGTGTAAGATATGATAAGAAACGGTTTGATTTTTTGATTAGTATATTTAACGGGATTAAAAAAATTACGACACCCGGTTTGGGGGTTCTTTTCCGTCTAAAAAAGCAAGAATATTTTTTGCAGCACAGGCGGCTGTGGCGATGCGGGTTTCAATAGTTCCTGTTCCGATATGTGGAGTAAGAACCACATTTTCCAATAAAAGGAGATCCTTGGTTATGGTTGGTTCATCCTCGAAAACATCGAGTGCCGCACCTGCGATTTCTTTGGTTTTTAAAGCTTCCACCAGAGCTGCTTCACGAATTACCGGACCCCGGGAGGTGTTGATGATAAAAGCTGTTTCTTTCATTAATTGAAATTCACAGCCGTCTATCCAATACCGTGTTTCATCGGTTAAAGGCACATGCAGCGAAACTACATCGGAGTTTTTTAATAATTCATTCTTTGATAGCCAATGGACATTTAATCCCTTTTCCACGGCTTCGAGCAATTTATTCCGGTTATGGTAAACCACGGTCATACCAAATGTTTGTGCCATGCGGGTTGTAGCCTGGCCAATTTTACCCATTCCCATGATTCCCAGAATTTTCCCGTTTAGGGTGAATCCCAGGTTGCTCATGATTTTCCAATCGGCAACCTTATCGGACCTAAGTTTGCGGTCCATTTCCGATATACGGCGCATCAACGTAAGGATTAATCCCACGGTGTGTTCCGCGGTGGGCAATGTTACCGGATCGGGGGTGTTGGTTATTACTATGCCTTTTTCGTTGGCGGCAACTAAATCAATATTGTTATAACCTACCCCAAAATTTGCAATCATTTTCAGTTTTTTACCGGCTTCAATAAGTCCGCGGGTTACGGGCGAACTGAAAACAGACAATAGCACATCGGCATCGGCAATCAACTCCTTTTGTTCGTCGGACGAAAAGCCGGCTTTGCCGGGCATAATCACGTAGTAACGATCGAAAAGTTCTTTTAGCCCCTCTTTCGGGATGTATTGGGTTATCAGGATTTTTATGGACATGGCTTTTTTTTTACAAAATTCGGAAACATTTTTATTCTACCAAGAAACCTTGCCATGATAAAACGTTTTTAGCTACTTTTGTTCATGATACGTATCAAAAAAACGGGTTATGAAAAAGCTATTTGCCCTATTCGGAGCATGTTTGTTGTTCTTTGGTTGCAGCCAGGAAGATTCTGAAAACCTCAACGCGTTACAGATAAAGACCTTTGAGATGAACCAGAATTGCTTCTCGTATATTAAGCTGGACCAGGCAGAGATAGTGATTACCAACGCCAGCGATTACCGGGTTTTTGAAGACTCCATCCGCGTTTATTGGTTCCAAAGCTGTGATACTGCCCACTTGCCCGAAATCGGATTCGATACCGCCTTTTTTGTAGGAAAATATACCCAAGTCCCAGGTTGCAGTGCCCGATACGAGAGCCAGGCTTTTTACAATCCGGAATCGGATTCTTACAAATTCCAAATCTCAGCCATTGGAATCGGGACCTGTGAGAAATTAAATTCCGCTTTTAACTGTGCTATCATTCCAAAGCAATCGGAAAATTATACCGTGCAGATGGAGGTGGAATATTATCAGGAATAGAAATCAATATGTTGAACCCTCATACTTTTTTACTTTCCAGGGTTTGAACTTTTTCAGGTACGATTTTTTGTGTTGGTCCTTATAGCCAAAACAGGCACTGTTCCCCCCTTTCTTTACCGCTTCTTTTTCGGCTTTTTTACTGCACCCGAAAATAATATTGAAACCAAACCTGAGGTTAATATTCCGGGTATCGAAAGGTTTAAAAGCAGCCATCAGGTTATCGGTAACCAAATAAAACTGAATAGGTTTTCGTCCGATATAAAAACCGGCACCAACGGAATTGAACGAATAATTCTGCCAGGTATAGGAAGCCATGAAACCCAAATAGCGGAAAGGTTCGTAACGGGCAACCAGGCTCAACGAGGGCATGGCTTTGGTTTTATACACCAACAGGTTTCCCACCAGCCCGGCTGCAAGTTGGGGATTATACCGATAATCGGCAGCAGCCATAAAGCGGGGCGGTAAAAAGGTGAAATATTTTTTAGGAGTAACCTCAAAATGGATGGAATCGAGAAAAGAGTTCCCCAGATTGTTCCAGTAACTGCTTGAGGTACTGCTTCCCAATGGACCTGTAAAAACATAATTTCCACTTCCGTTAAAACTGTTCAGGTTCGAACGCCAACGGATAAATCCCAAATCGAGGGCTGAAGCCGATAGCGTAATCTGCTCAGTCCATGGGTAAATGATGCCCAGATCGATGGCAAATCCCGGGTTTTTACGGTTTAATGCCAATGCCACCGGGCTTACATCGTTATACGCCATGCTGTTTAACCGGTTATTGGTGGCATCCACCAGAATAGGAAGGGATGAATTCACCAAAATTTGTCCATCAATTTCCAGGTTATAGGTGGTTTTGTCGGTAAATAGTCCAAGATTGGCTTTTTTGGTGGACACATTCAGTTTGCCAAACAACAGTTTTGCCCTGGCTCCCAAAATGGTTCCATTCCCAGTTTCTTTTGAAACGCCGATGGCATATTCGCGGTAATGGTTAAAGAAAATGCCTGTTCCTTTCAGCCCGGCGGTTTTGCCCAAAAATTGGCCATTGCCATCGAACCCTAGAGCCACAATTTGCTTAGGGAAAGTAACCATCAGGTTGTTTTTTTCAGTTGCCGAAAAAATAAACGAATACCCCTTGTATTTATATCCCAAAGCAAAAAGCTGCAAATGGATTTCCGTTCCAATAGCATTCCGCCAATGCAGTTTATTCGAAATAAAATCGAGGTTGGGCTGGTACGCCCCGCCACCCGACGATTCAAAAAGATTGTTGAACGAAAAGCTGCTGTTTTTATAATTCAGGTGTACCGACGATAAAACGGGCAACCCAATGTACCATTTACACGATAAAGGAATGGCCGGATTCAGCAAATTGCTTTCGGGAATGGCATGCATCAGGTACAGCGAATGGTTTTGCTGGGCTTTGACTGTCAATGCCATCAAACTCAATATCCCAGTAAAAGCAGCTAGTTTTAGTTTTCTCATAGGGGTACATTCAGTTTAAAACGTCCCCCCAACTGAATCCATACATCTTGATCGGAAATGTATTGAATAAAGATTCCCTGGGTCTTAGGGATGATTAGTCTGGTATAAATTTCGATCGATGTTACCTGCGAAAGCATTTGAATTTTATTAGCATCAAATTCAGCATCGTTTTTCCAGGTCTCGTAAGCTCCGGTTACGATCCCTTCGCTGTTTACAGGCGCGGCTTCAAGAATTAACGGGCCACCCTCGAATAAAGGGAACAGAACTGAAAAATCGGTTTTAAAATACACCTGAATTTCTACCGATGCCGGAATACGGTTGATGGCATTCACCCGGAAGGATGCTGAGGTAAAATAATCTAGGGTTTCGGTTTGGCTGCTAAAATTAAAATCAATGGAAACGGTATTGGTTAATACAAAGGGGTTTTTAAAAAATTGCTGGTTGTAATACATGAGTGAATCAATGAATTGTCCGGCAGTATCGGCAATAGGTTTGAACTCCGACAATTGGCTGACATATTCCTCCATAGGAATTTCAGGGCTGCCGAAAGGAATGGCCAAATCAGGAGTCCAGGTAAAACTACCGGCCTCAATGGATGATATTTCTTCTTTCACACAACTGTTCGAGAGCAGCCACCAGCCAAGAATCAAAACCATCAATTTACCAGTTTTCATTACAATTTCTTTTATGGGGTTGAATCTCTAAATATACAATTTTAGCAGTAAACTGTTTTATAAATTTACGTTGTAAGAGAATTCATTTTGTTAAATATTTTGTAATTTTATTGAGCTTTTTAATTCGTGACTACCCTATAAAAATTGACACAAAAACCTTATCATATGAAAAAATTAATCGTTTTACTTTTGGCTTTTGTCCCGGTTTACTTCATCTGGGCAAATCCTGTGGCTTCCAGTAGCCCTCAAATTAATGAACTTTTATGGGACGAAAACGGGAAATGGTATCTGGAAATTGATTTCCTTCATTTTTATAGCGGTGAAGTTGACAGTTTGGTTTTAACCTCAACGCAGGGCAGATATGTTTTAACTGGTGATTTACCTGAATACGGTTTCAGGCTTTTAACTGCCGATAGTACCGGGTCAGGTTTCGATATTAATCAGGGCGGTGATTTATTGCTTTTAAAAGTCTATCCCGAGGAATTATATTTCGAACCCGATTCTAGCTATCTGGCCTTTGGTTCTCATGAAAATGCAATGGCGCCAGCACCTCAACTGGGACAATCCATTGCCCTGTTACCAACCATAAATCCATGTTATGCTATTGATAATTCCCCCACTTTTGGGTTAAATAACGATTTTGAGGGTGCCTGCGGGACTATTTCCGGAAAAATTTATTATGCTACAGGCAATCCGGTAATATCAAGAAGTGATTTGGCTTTTGATGAACAATTCAGTACCGATGGGCAGGGGGATTATTCCACACGCATCCATCAGGGGATGGTTCAACTGTCTGAAATCGGGAAATATTACATGTGGGAAGGCTATGGCTGGTATTCCATCGAACCGGTTTCGCTAACTATAGAGGAAGGTCAGGTTTACGAAAATATGGACATTCATATTACCGATCCTGGATTTGTTGGTATTGAGGATGAAAAAATAGAACAACCCTTAAAATTATTCCCAAACCCGATCTCTCAAAAGCTGACTATTGAAATGACTGCCAAATTGGAGAGTCAGGAGTTGGAAATTTTGGTGTTGGATATTTCAGGAAAAGAGGTCGCCCGATACACAAAGACGGCTGCCGAAACCATTGAACTGGAACTCAATGAACCATTCCCTGCCGGGATGTACTTTTTTGAGTTCCGTTTAAATAATACCTTAATCCAGACAGAAAGGGTCCTTATAAATCTGTTTAAATAAATTGCCATGAAAAAGCTATTGCTTGTACTTGCAATTATTTTCAATCTAAACATAAGTTGGGCCAATGTTTTTGTTCCTCCCGGTGCCCAAATCAGCGAATTGCTTTGGGACGAAAACGGCGATTGGCAGTTGGAAATCAGTTACTACTATTTTTCTGATGGAGAGATTACATACGATAGTGTGGTAATCAGTACCCGTGAACATCGGTATTTACTTACTTTACCTGTTACCGAAAATTTTGAGCAAGGAATCTTTATATTGAACAAGCAGCAATGTGCCGATAGTTTTGATATAAATCTTTTAGGCGATTCAATTTTTATAAAGACGTATGATAATGACTACCATTATTATTCACCTGAGGAACACTCCCTTATTTTTGGAGATTTTCCAAACAGTACCATTCCCAAACCCAATACCGGAAGCTCTATTGCTTTGGTTGAGGGACTTAACCGGTGGTTTGTTATGGATGCTTCGCCAACTTTAGGGCAGGCAAACACTCTGGAGGGTTGTACGGGAACCATAAAAGGCACTGTTTATAATGCAAAGAATGAAACCGTGAATTTAATGAATCGTTTTGCTTTCAATTTTGATTTCCGTACTACTGAAACGGGTAGTTACAGCAGCAACCTCACCAATGGGAATCATAAACTGACTTATATTGCTTACGATGTTTCAGGTGAAGATTATTTTGAATGGTTCACCATCGAACCTATTGAAATTACTATTGAACCCGACCTTGTTTATGAAAATCTGGACATTCACATTACCGATCCTAATTTTTTAGGAATCCACAAAGAACCCGAAAACCATCCATTAAAAATTTATCCGAATCCCGCTTATCAAAAGTTAAACATCGAGATGTTACTTCCACTCGAAGGGCAGAATATGGAAATTCTGGTGTTGGATATGTCGGGCAAAGAGGTAGCCCGTTTTATGAAATCCTTTGCTAAAAACATGGAACTTGAATGGAATGAACACTTTCCGGGTGGAATGTACCTGTTCGGATTCTGGACGAACAACACCTTGATCCAGACTGAACACGTGTTGATTAATCCATTTAAATAATGAAGATATTTATTGGAATTTTTATAGGATTGATGGCAATTACACGTATTGAGGCGCAACCTTTGACTTTTTACCGTGAATCGTTAAACTTTGAGATCGACAGTTCCCATTTCTATGTCAGTGGCATGTATTTCCTTCGCAACCCGAATACAAAACCGGGAACCACACGGATTTTATACCCTTATGTATATGAGACTTCGCAAATTGAAACTATTTCGGTCGTAAACCTCCTGACCATGAAAAAACTCGACGTGCTTCCCGTTAAAAAAGGCCACAGCTTTCAATTGCAGGTTCCCGGGAACGATTCGGTAGTATTGCATATTAAATATTCCCACCAACACGATGGAACCAGAGCTACTTACATTTTAACCACTACAAAATTCTGGCACCGTCCGTTTGATGAGGCAGATTATACCTTGCGCGTTAAAAAGGGGATTGTGGTTGAGAAACTTTTTTTGCCTCCCGATACCACCTGGATTGACTTAGATTATATTTATTATCACTGGAAAAGGCGGAATTTTATGCCGGAAAGTGATTTTACCATTGAATTTAGGCCTCATTAAAAACCGAAGCTTGTAAAAAAATCTATCAAAAATTCATCATTATTATTCATTATTGACCGGGAAAAAATATTACGTCCCGATGGGACTTGCGAATCAATTTATAAAATATTAACTACCAAATATTATGCCCCGGCAGAAACAATCCCGGAGGGATTACATATTGGTAGAATTATAAGTAACCTCAAATTCAATTAAGCCTCATCGGGGCGAGATATATAAAGACATTGAGGTTATGCAATTTTTTTTAATCGGTCAGTAGTGATTATTATTTTAAACAATAACTTTATAACTCGGATTTTTAAAACTTATTAAACATTAATTTTAATTGAATACAAAACTTTTACTATTTCTAGCGCTGCTTTTCGGTTTAACCTCTATCTTTAATTTATCGGCACAGGAAATTTTACATTCTAAATTAAATCAGGATTTTACAGGAAAACCCTTATTGGAATTTTTATTGGTAGCTGAACATGATTATCCGGTTCATTTTTTTTATAAAAAGGAATGGATTCAACGGGTAGTTATTACATCCGGGAAAGTTGGTTTAAGCATCAGGGATATCCTGGAAGCAGCACTTGCCCCACACCAGCTTTCCTTTCTGGTTATTCAGGAGCAAAACATCATTTTGATTCCCGAGGGATACACCTATTTTATGAACGACCAAAAGGTGGAGTTTTACCGGGTAGTAGGCAATCCCATGGAAAAGGGAAAATATAGTTTGAATAAAGTAGAAGGGCACGTGTATTTTGGAAAAACCGGGGAACCTTTACCCGGAGCAGTCATTTTGGATAAAAAGCATCATCTTCAAACCACTTCTGATCTAAAAGGTTATTACAACCTGAATCTGCCAAGTGGAGTTACAAAACTGCAATTTTCATTTATGGGGTTGGAAACCCTGGAACTTGATGTGGAGGTAATGAGCCCAGGTAAAATGGATGTGGAACTGATGGAATTGCCCATTGAGCTTGAATCGGTCACAGTTACTGCCGACGGTGGTAGGAACAATGTGGAACGTACCCAGATGGGACTTGTTCACCTTGATATTAGGAACATTAACAAACTGCCGGTTTTAATGGGCGAGGCAGATATCATTAAAAGCATGACATTGCTGCCCGGGGTTCAAACAGCAGGCGAAATGGCTGCAGGTTTTAATGTCCGGGGTGGCAACACCGATCAAAATCTGATTCTGATCAATGATGCTCCTATTTATGGGACTTCGCATCTTTTCGGAATGTTCAGTACCCTAATTCCCGGGGCAATAAATTCAGTGAACCTGCATAAAGGAACCCAACCCGCCAATTATGGCTCCCGGGTAGCATCGGTAATGGAAATTAAACTTAAAAACCCTGATACTACCAAGATAAAAGGGAAAGCAGGTATTGGCATTTTGAACAGCACCTTTTTTGTAGAAGGCCCCATCTGGAAAAACCGTGTTTCATTTTTGCTTGGAGCCAGGACCACCTATTCCAATTGGATATTAAAAAAAGTCCCTGATCTTGATATCCGAAAAAGCAAAGCCAGTTTTTATGATTTGATTGGTAAAGTGGATGTCAAACTCAATTCAAACAATACACTCAGTGTTTTTGGATATGGAAGCCGCGACCTGTTTACCTATTCCAGCAAAAACGATTATGTATATAGTTCTTTTATTGGGGGCATTAACCACAACGGGATTGTGAATCCGATGTTTTCGGTACATACCTCGGCATCCTATTCCTCCTATAAAAATGAAGTCGGTTATTTCGAGGTTACTTATCCTGCCTACCTTATCAAATCAGGTATTGAGCAGTTGAACCTCCGGACAGAATGGAACCTACATTTGCCTAAAAATGAAATAGTGACTGGTTTTGAGGGCATCGGTTATTTTATTGAGCCAGGCGAACAGGAAAAATACAATGAGGATTCGGAAGCCCTAACAGCTATCCTTGAAAAGGAAAAAGCCTTGGAATTGGCTGCATTTGTGCAGGATAATTTTAAAATTTCCGATAGATGGAGTTTGTTTGGCGGGCTTCGTTATTCGTGGTATTCCAAAATCGGTGAGGCGAAAACCTACGTGTATGAGGATGGGAAACCCATAAATGACAACACGGTTGTTGATACCATTGAGTTTTCAGAAAATGAGTTTATAAAACCTTATCAAGGGCTGGAACCCAGGTTCGGGCTTAAATTTGGAATTGATGAAACCAGTTCGTTGAAACTTGGTTATCACATTACCCGTCAATACCAGCACCTGATTTCAAATACGGCCGCATCAACTCCGGCTGATTATTGGAAATCGGCCGACCAGAACATTAAACCTATTTTGAATCAGCAGGTTTCCTTGGGATATTTCAAAAATTTTATGGGAAACATCATTGAAACTTCGGTTGAAGGGTATTACAAAACCTCAGATCATGTTCTGGAATATAAGAATGGGGCGGTACTAAACATGAATCCGACCATTGAACGCGACCTGATTGATGGAGTATCAAAATCGTACGGACTGGAATTTATGGTGCGCAAAAGTATGGGAGGTCTTACCGGATGGTTGAGTTATACATTATCAAAATCGCTCATTAAAACGGAAAGTGCTTTTCAGGAAGAGGTCATTAACCAAGGGAGGTATTATCCAACCTATACCGACCGGATGCACGATTTATCGGTTTCAGTAAATTACCAATTAACCCGGCGCTGGACCTTTGGCTCAAATTTTATCCTTACCAGTGGACGGCCGGTTACACTCCCGGAAAAGAAATACACCATTCATCAGGTGGAGGTTGTGGAATTTTCCGATAGGAATGAATACCGGTTACCAGCCTATCATAGGCTCGATTTATCGGTCACCTATGAAGGTTTCCTGAATAAGACCAAAAAGGTGCATCCAAGCTTTACCTTCTCGGTTTACAATTTGTATGGGCATAAAAACATTTATTCGGTATATTACAAACAAGATAAGCCTACTTCAAGCAACAATTACCAACGGTTTGCACTTTACCAGTTATCCATCATTGGTGTTCCAATTCCCTCGTTAACCATAAACTTGAGTTTCTGATATGAAACAATTTCATCTATATAAATGGCTTTATCTGCTTTCCATTTTGTTTGGGATGTTGGCCTGTGAAAAGGTTTATATCCCAAATCTTGATACGCAGGAAAGCATTCTTGCTTTTGAAGGCCTATTAACCGATCAACCGGGCGTTCATTATGTAAATATTACCAAATCGGTGGGATATAACGATGACGGCAATAATGAAAAAGGTACTGGTTTTCAGGTTGTGATTGAAGATAGCAATGGTTCCAAAATCCTTTTAACCGAAAATGGTGCCAAAGGGCGCTATGTTACCGGAGACCAGGTAAAAGGACAACTCTACCATTCCTATCGGTTGGTAGCCACCGATCCTGATGGAATCAGCTATGTCTCCTCATTTGAAACATTAATGCCTTCTGCCGAAATCGAATCCATTTCCGGGGAGTATCATATTAATTCCTGGCTTGAGAAAATTGATGGGGTGGGCTATCAGGAACAAACACAAGAGGGAGTACGGTTTTTTAATTCCACGGCATCCGAAGGATTTACTCCCTATTACCGCTACGAGTATGAAGTGGTTTACCTGAGTACCCAGATATATCCCACGCAACCATTTGCAACTATTTGCTACATTGCCCGGCCTGGTAATTCGTACTCAAAAGGGTTTGTTGCGCTAGCCAACGGGAACCTCTTTGTTAATAAAGCTATAAGCCACAATCCTGTTGATTTTATCTCTAAAGTTCAAAGCGAGGTAAAAATAGTTTTAGATAGCATAGAGTTAGACTCTGTGGGGCAACCCATTTACAAATATGAAGATATCAAATTTTATGGTTTTGGGTATTTACTCCGTTTAAAGCAATATTCCTTGTCAGAACCGGGATTTCAGTTCTGGGATGCCATTTACAAACAGGTAAATGCTACCGGGCAATTGTTCGATCCAGTAGAATCGCAAATTATTGGTAACCTGGTTTGTGCCAGCGATTCCGCTCAAAAAGTGTTTGGTTATTTTGGAGTTTCAGCCATCACTGCCAAAAGTAACTATATTTATTTAAAGCAAAACAAGGAGGTTCTTATCAAACCTATCATTTACTTTCCTGAGTTGGAAGGTAACATTGCAGCTTTTACCCCATTCGATTTCTGGATTTATTAAAAAAAACATGAAAAAAAATTATCCATACATCTTCGAATATCTACTATTTCTTTTCATTGAGATCTTCCCAAGCCAGGTGATACCGCAAAATAGTTACATCCATACGGATAGGAATTGTTATGTGTCGGGCGATCGGGCTTTTGTAAAAATTTACCAACCAGCCAGTGTTGTAAGGCAAACCAACGAACAAACGGTTTGTGTTGATATGTTGAACGCTGAAGGCAGGTTTGTGCAGGGTGAATTAATAAAGATGCAGAAAGGGTTGGCATCGGGGTATTTTAGTATTCCCGACACCTTAGCTACCGGAGCCTATCAACTGAGGGTGTATCAGCAACCGGATGATCCATTGGAAGCTAATCCTACATTGGCTATAAAGTATCTTTTTGTGTCGAACCGGTTTGGGAAAAATGAACCTATCTACGATTCCATGCTCCTGCCAAGGGAGAGTTCTTCGCTATTACCAGACCAAGGACTTCAAGTTTGTGAATTGCAACTTAGCCACGATACTTTGGGGATCCGGAAAAAGATGCAGATGAATCTTTCCTTAGTACCAGAAAGCGTCAATACCATTTATGCTTCAGTTTCGGTTAGACCCGTTTCTACCAAGGAATTGGAAATGGAACAGCGAAATGTTGCCAAATCCACTTTACAGCCTTCCGCCAATACTGCTACTCGAAAAGTAATTCCGGGGATTAAAATTCAGGGAACTTTGCTGACGAACTCCACCAAAACTCCGGTGACTGATGCCGTTGTGTTTTTATCCTTTCAGGATACTTTGTTGCGGTTGAAATACGACCTTGTGGATCATTCAGGACAGTTTGTTTTTTACCTGAACAACTGTTTTGGGATGCAGACGGTCTATTTTTCTGCTTACCTTTACCCTTCGCTTGAACCGCTGAAGGATATTAAGTTTCAGATAACCGACCCATTCATGGCTTCCCAGTTATTTACACCTGGTGAGGTATTGTGCTATGAAGCCAGTTCCGATACGTTGAACATTCTAAAATCAGTGATAGCTAAAGCTTACAATACTTCCTGTTTTACAGAAATGGATGTCCCTGTGAGGGACTCCTTTTCGTTCGAGCAAAACTATTTGAGTGGAATAATGACCAATGTGGTTGCCCCTGATGATTATGTAACTCTGCCCGATTTTGAACAAATCGCCATTGAGATTTTACCTTTCCTGAGATATAAAAAATGGGACGGGAGCTGGCGGATTTCTGTCATTGATGGAAAGAATGAGGTCATCAGGTATAATCCCTTGGTATTTGTGGATGGCGTTCCTTTGTTGGAACCACAATTGTTATTTAACTGGGGGACCTCACGTATTAAAAAGGTTGAAATAAAATCACAGCCTCGTTTTTTTGGCGATTTGTATTTCGAAAAAGGATTGGTATTTATCTGGACCAAAGAACAGAATTTTTGGTCACAAAACAGTTCTTCCTACATTCAGGAGGTAGAACTTCCGTTTTACCAAAAACCCATTCAGTTTATCTTCCCCGATTATTCAAAAAACACCAACTTCCAACAACCCGATTTCCGGCAAACTCTTTATTGGGAGCCAAATGTGGAACTTAGTTCAACTAAGCAGTCCAAACTGAATTTCTACACTTCCGATGAAAAGGGAGATTTTGAGGTTGAGGTGGAAGGGATAACCAACAAGGGGCAACCCGTATATTTCCGTAAAGTCTTTACCGTTGAATAGTTTTATATGAAAAAATATATTTGGATAATTTGGTTCATGTGTTTCGGCCAACAATTGCTCACGGCACAAACAAACCAAGACGGTTTCAAGAATCACTTTATTACGGGAGAATCGTTCCGTTACTATTTTCAACAATACGTAGGAAACCCCTACTTTACCAATGATTGGGTATTAGGCTCCGTGCAGTTGGTGAGTGGCGAAAGGTACGACAGCATCATGCTGAACTTCGACATTTACAAAGACGATTTGCTCTATTACCACTCAAAATTGAAGAGGATAGTTTTGGTTGACAAAATTATTGTAAAGGAATTCCGCTTTCTGGAACCTTTAACTGACAAAGAATTACGAGTAGTTAACTTGAATTTACCCGATAGTTCCAATCTATCCTCGGGTTATTATTTCCAGTTGGTGGACGATACGGTTTCACTATTCATAAAAAAACGCAAAACCATTGATTATTACAACAATACTGTGCCAAACAACAATAAGTTGGGAAAATTTTACGAAGAGACCTCCTATTATTATTCCTTGAATGGTTCTTATGTGAAGTTCTCATTACGAAAACGCAAACTGGCAAAGCTTTTCCCACAGCATTATTCACAAATTTTGAGCTTCATTTCATCAAATAACTATTCAATAAAAGACAAGGATAATTTATACTTGATTTTTATGGAAATAAACCATCTTCTTAAAAACCCTTAATTCCAATAGTATGCCCTTAGTAAAAGTTGAATTGCAAAAAGGATATGATCGCTTAAAGCTAATAAAACTTCGCGAAATTGTTATGAGCCAAGTTGTTCAAACATTGCAGCTACCAGAAAACGATCAAAATTTCCGGCTGATTGAGTATGAACCCGACTTTTTTCAGATGAAACCTCCTTATAAAGTGATTATCGAAATAAGTCTGTTTAGTGGCAGAACTCCAAAAACCAAAAAGCTTCTTTTTCAAAATTTGGTTCAGCAATTGGAAACCCATCAATTGTTCGAAAGAAAAGAGGTGTTCATCTTACTCAACGAACAACCCATAGAGAATTGGGGTGTACGGGGAGGTATCCCGGCCAATGAACTGGAACTTGGGTTTATTGTTGAGATTTAATATAAAAGGCGGGAGAATTTTTACCGGTTTATGTTTTTTAGTAGCCCTTTAAAACGGGTAAATGCCATTGCAAACCTTTAACTTAGCCCTTTTAAAAATTAAAAGTTTGCCATTATGTATAAACTCATTGCATTTTTGCTTATGCTAGCATTTTTGGGATGCCAAACGTCCCAACCCCAGTCAAATGATCAGGAGCCAAATGTTGATGCTCAGGTAATTGCCACTACCATAAAACAGTTGCAGGAATCATTCCCGGGAGCCGACGCCACACTGATTCAGAAAGGTGTGACCCATGCAGGTTCGCTTTGGCGGGCTGCTGATGGAACCGCAAAGGAATTCAGCCAATTTTGCATGAAAAATTATTTCTCCGCAAGTGATGAAAAAAAGAACATCTATCTGAAACTGGAGCAATATTTGGAAACCATCAATGGGCATTTTACCCTTATGGGCATTGGGCTAAATAAAAATGTCACTCTTAACAACGGCCCCCTTGCCGAAGTGGATAAACTTTTTGCCAGTTATAATGCCGCCGCTCACTGGATGGATGATTTGTATAAAAACAAAATTGCCTTTGTCATCGCGCTGAATTTTCCTTACTATTCATTGAACGAAAAAGAATCGTTGGGACAAAACTGGAGTGCCGAAGAATGGGGATATGCAAGGTTGGGTGATGTTTTTGCCGCAAGGGTTCCCGCCGAACTGACCCAAAATTATTCCAAGGTCAATGCCGATGCCGACCTATACATCTCAGAGTATAATATTTTTATGGGAAGTTTGGTCAACGACCAGAACCAACCTCTTTTCCCCAGCGATATGGTTTTGTTGACGCATTGGAATTTGCGCGACGAGATAAAATCGAACTACGCTGATGCTAGAAAAGGTTCCGAAAAACAGGAAATGGTTTATCAGGTCATGAAACGCATCATCGATCAAACCATTCCAACACAGGTAATTAATTCAGGGATGTATCAATGGAATCCCTATTCGAATAAAATAAGCAAAGACCAGCAAGAGGTAGCTGCCACCGATGAAAAAGATGCCCGCTACCAGCAGATCATCAATAATTTTAAAGCTTTGCAGGCCATGGATGTTTATAACCCGGCCATGAAAACCTATATTGAACGGAACTTTTCAGGAGGGATGGAAATATCACAACCTGAGGTTGAAATTTTATTTGATGAATTTTTATCTTCGCTTCAGGTAAAAGAGGTAGCCGGACTTATCAAACAGCGATTGGGACGGGAATTGAGACCTTATGACATTTGGTACGATGGGTTTAAGGCCCGCAGTTCCATATCGGCTGAGGTTTTGGATCAAAAAACACAAGCCAATTATCCCGACCCAAAAGCCTTTGAGGCAGACATGCCCCGTATGCTGCAAACCTTGGGATGGGAAAAAGAACGGGCACAATTCCTGGCATCCAAAATAACTGTGGAACCGGCACGTGGTTCCGGGCATGCCTTGGGTGCCGAAATGCACGACATGAAATCGTACCTCAGGACCCGAATTCCTGAAACAGGGATGAACTACAAAGGTTATAACATTGCCGTTCATGAATTTGGGCACAATGTGGAACAAACTATTACCCTTCACAATGTTCCTTATTATACCATGCATGGGGTTCCAAATACAGCTTTTACTGAAGCTTTGGCTTTTATCTTTCAAAGCCGTGACTTAAAACTATTGGGTATGAACGATCCCGATCCTGATAAAGATTACCTGAAAACCCTGGATACTTTCTGGAGCATTTATGAAATTATGGGGGTTAGTATGGTGGACATGCAGGTCTGGAAATGGTTGTATGAACATCCTGAAGCTACCGCGGCTGAGCTTCGCGAAGCTGTGATTACAATCTCTAAAGAGGTTTGGAATAAATATTATGCCCCGGTATTTGGTTCTTCCGATGAAACCGTCCTGGCCATTTATTCGCACATGATTGCTTATCCTCTGTATCTTTCAGCCTATTCATTTGGTCATTTGATCGATTTCCAGATTGAGCAACATCTGAAAGGGAAAAATTTTGCCGTAGAGGTTGAACGGATTTATAGCCTGGGGCGATTGACCCCTCAACTTTGGATGCAGAAAGCTGTTGGAGTGAAAATTTCAAACCAACCCATTTTGTTGGCTGCCGATGAAGCGGTTGCCCATTTCAAGAAATAAGAAAAGCTGTCTGAAAAGTGTTGAATAAATTCAAATACTTTCAAATTTAAAGACATGGAACACAGACCCGCCTTCCGTTGAAGCGGGTCTGTGTTCTGTTTTATTAATAAGTGGTTCATATTTATAAAACTGCGTAACATGAATGGGAAAAGCGACCTGTGTGTTGCTTTTTAACATGTTTATAAAATTGCCGGGGTCAACCACAGAAATTTTGAAATGAATTAATTTTACACCGTTATTTTTGTGCACATTAAAACTATCAAAACAAAAAAATATGTCAATACATAACTTCCTGAACCGGCATATAGGACCTAGAAATGCCGATATTGATGAGATGCTATCAGCCATTGGGGTATTATCACTCGATGAGCTTATCGATCAAACCATCCCTTCCGACATTCGTTTAAAAGAGGTGTTGCCGTTGGGAAATCCCATGTCGGAGTACGAGTATCTGAACCATCTGAAAAGTATGGCCGTTAAAAACAAGCTCTACAAATCCTATATAGGAATGGGTTATTACAACACCATTACCCCCTCGGTCGTTCTTCGGAATATTTTCGAGAACCCAAGCTGGTACACTTCATATACACCTTATCAGGCAGAAATATCCCAAGGGAGGTTGGAAGCTTTATTGAATTACCAAACAATGGTAATGAGCCTTACCGGAATGGAAATAGCAAACTCTTCTCTTTTGGATGAAGCTACAGCCACTGCCGAAGCCATCATCATGATGTTTAACAAAAGAGACCGCGCCCTTCTTAAAAATGAAGGCAATCAATTGTTTGTAGATGAAAAAATCTTCCCTCAAACTTTGGCCGTATTGATTACCCGTGCCGAACCTTTGGGAATTAAGGTAATCACTGGTGATTATAAAAAATTCCAATTTAACGATAAAACCTTTGGTGCGGTACTGCAATTCCCCAACTCCGACGGTTCTATCGAAAACTATAAAAATTTTGTCAATGCGGCTCATGCTAATAATAGTTTAGTTACCGTGGTAGCCGATTTAATGAGTCTTGCGTTATTGGTTCCTCCGGGCGAATGGGGTGCTGATATTGTTTGTGGGACCACCCAGCGTTTCGGCATCCCTATGGGTTATGGCGGACCTCATGCAGCCTATTTTGCTACCCGCGATAGTCTGAAACGGAGCATGCCAGGGCGTATCATCGGAGTAACCATCGACAGGAATGGTAACAAAGCCTTGCGGATGGCCTTGCAAACGCGTGAACAGCATATCAAGCGTGAAAAGGCCACTTCAAATATTTGTACCGCTCAGGCATTGTTGGCCAATATGGCCGGTATGTATGCCGTATATCATGGCCCTGAAGGAATTAAAGCCATCGCCCACCGGATTCACCACCTGGCCGGAATCCTGAACAAAGGGCTCAAAGCTATTTATATGACTCAGGAAAACGAGAATTTCTTCGATACCCTTCGTGTGAAACTGACCTGCACCAATGCAAACAATCTGATTGCCCTAGGCCACGACGAGAAAATGAATTTCCGGTACATCGATGAAAAGACCGTTGGTGTGAGTGTCGATGAAACAACCTCCATCCAGGATATTAATAACATACTTAAAGTATTTGCCCGTTCCTGCAATAAGGAATATGTAGCTGTAACCGATAACGACGAACGGGTTTATTTCGACGAAATTTACCTCCGTAACACGCCCATCCTGGAGGAAAAGGTATTTAACAAATACCGTTCAGAAACCGAGATGATGCGCTACATCAAGAAGTTGGAACGTAAAGATATTTCGTTGACACATTCCATGATTTCTTTGGGATCGTGTACCATGAAACTGAATCCTGCGACTACCATGTTGCCTTTAAGTTGGCCTGAATTTGCCAATATCCACCCATTTGCCCCCAAAGATCAGGCAGAAGGGTATCAGCAATTGATTGGTGAATTGGAAAAAGATTTGGCCACCATTACAGGCTTTGCGGCTATTTCGGTACAACCAAATTCTGGAGCAGCCGGTGAATACGCAGGCTTAATGGTTATCCGCGAATATCACAAATCACGGGGCGAAGGTCATCGGAATGTGGTGCTGATTCCCGCTTCGGCTCATGGGACAAACCCGGCAAGTGCAGCCATGGCAGGTGGAACCGTAGTTGTGGTAGCTTGCGATAAGAATGGGAATGTGGATATGGACGATTTGAAAGCAAAAGCCCTTGAACATGGCAAGAACCTTCATTCTTTCATGATCACCTATCCTTCGACCCACGGGGTTTTTGAAACCGAAATCCGTGCCATGGTGGATATCATTCATCAACAGGATGGGCAAGTATATATGGACGGTGCCAATATGAATGCCCAGGTAGGCTTAACCAGCCCCGGATTTATTGGGGCCGATGTTTGCCACCTGAATCTGCACAAAACGTTTGCCATTCCTCATGGAGGTGGAGGCCCCGGTGTTGGGCCGATTGGTGTAGCTAAACATTTGGCGCCTTTCTTACCAAGTCATCCGGTTATTCATGTAGGTGGAACAAATGGAGCCAATGCTGTTTCTGCGGCTCCTTATGGCAGTGCGATGGTGTTACCCATTACCTATTCGTATATTAAGATGTTGGGAGGCGAAGGATTGACATATTCCACCAAAATGGCCATTTTAAATGCCAACTATTTGGTGGCTCAATTGAAAGAGCATTTTGGCATATTGTATTCCGGGGCTAAAGGCCGTGTAGGTCATGAAATGATTGTGGATTGCCGTCATTTCCGTCAGGAATATGGTATAGAAACTATCGACATTGCCAAACGTTTGATGGATTACGGATTCCACGCTCCTACATTATCTTTCCCTGTACATGAAACCTTGATGGTGGAACCCACTGAGAGTGAGAGCAAAGAGGAGCTTGACCGTTTTGTAGAAGCCTTGACTTCTATCCTTGAAGAAATAATGGAAATAAAAAATGGAAGTGCCCATGCCACAGACAATTTGTTGAAAAATGCCCCGCATACAGCATTAGAAGCTACCGACGGGAACTGGGAACACCCCTACAGCCGTCACCGGGCAGCTTACCCGCTCGATTGGGTGACACACAATAAATTCTGGCCTTCGGTAGCCCGTATAGATGATGGATATGGCGACCGCAACCTGGTTTGTTCCTGTGCACCTATCTCGGAATACCTGGATTAATTCAAAAATTTCATTCTGCTAGAAGCCTGACCTTTATGGGTCGGGCTTTTTTAGTACTTGTAACCGGTATCCTGTGGCATGGCAACCCAAAGGATGATGTAAATAAAAATGCCCGGGAAAGCGGCACTTAAAATACTTACCAAAACATAAAGTACCCGGACTAAGGCAATATCCCAGCCTAACCACTCGGCTAACCCGGCACATACCCCGGCTATGACTTTGTGATTTGAACGTGTTAAATGAGGTTTCACTAGAATAAAATTAAGTTATACATTTATTTTTCAATACAATACATCAATCAAATATAAAATCAGACTTTCATTTACCGTGGAACCCTCATGTTTTTTTTCATATCCTTTTGTGCTACATCTTGCATGAGGGTTTCATCTGTTTATTTTTAAATTTTTATATCAAGGTCAGATGGAATACGCCATAAATAATCATTCGCTGTTGGTATGCAAATTTGTGCTTATGGCTATTTCATAAGGATGTTTTTTAATTTATACTTGAAGCAAGGTAATTCTTTTGTCAATTTTACTCAAAGCAAGACATACAAAAAAGCCCGCTTTTGGCGGGCTTTTAATATCTAAACAAATGATTATTGTTTAACCACTCTTTCAGTTCTTGTGTTGTTGTTTTGGTCAACAATAGTTACAAAATAAACACCTTTGCTCAAGCTTTCAGTTGAAACCACTTGATGGTTGCTGATTTCGCTAACAGTCATTACCTTTTGACCCAATACATTGCTTACCACAATTTGAACTGCTTTTTCAGCATTGTTGATAACCAAAGTACCATTGAATGGATTTGGAGCGATGGTAACGGCATTCAAATCCATATCAGCAATACCATTAACATAAATCCAGATATCGGCAGGATCCACAACATAATCAACATCGGCAATGGTAATAGTTCTGTCGCCGGTTACATTATCACCAAAATCCCATGAGGCATTTTTGAAATATTTGTATTTCAATTCACCAAAATTTTTAGCTATTTCTACGCTACCCGTGTAAATTTTATCACCATCGGTATCGGTTAAAATCATTGATTCGCCGGTTCCGGGAACATCCCAACCATTGTAACTACCAGTAACATAAACTACATCGGTTCCTACGGTAAAGTAACCACCAGTGATTGGCTGGGTCATATCTACATTGAAAGTAAGGGTAATATTAGGATCAACCGGGTTGGTATTTAATACCAAGTCAATAGCATAATTGTCGCCGGTTAAGTACCAGTTACCTTGTGAAGTCATGTAAATCAAACCACCTTGTGAAGGTTGTTTTGCAGCATCTGGATCGGCACCAATTTCAAAACGCAAGCTTTGATCTGCAGAACCGGTGTAAGTTTCAATACCGGCATAATATGTTTGACCACCAGGAACGACCAAATTGCCTTCATCAAGAAGATCTAAGGTTACCCAAGTTCCAGAATCACTGATTTGAACGGTGTATAAATCAGAAGCAATACCAGCATCTACAATGTCACCAGCCTCGTCAATTTTGTATATACGTCCGTACATGGCAAATTCACCAGCTTCGATAGCAGCAATTTCTGCATCACTGTAAGGAATCTGGAAATAAACTTTTATAGCTTTCAAAGCAACTTGTGCCACAGATGTTGGGAAATCGTAAGGTTGTGCACAAACATCGCCATCGAAACCACCGTTTGCCCAGTCGCGAGGACCAGCTGATGCATAATCGTCTTCTGCACCAGGAGTTACCCTAGAGTAAAGATCTTCTACCACAGAAAAGTCATAACCTTCAGCATTGTTTGAATAGGCTTCGTCATCAGCATTCATATTTACAGTCATTGATACTTGGTAGAATCCTAAATCAGCAGGAGTGTAACTTGCAGCAGCAATTAAAGTGTCACGTAAAAATTTTGCTACGGTTTTTGGAGTTGAAGATACATTATATACTTCAGCACCATCTTTTTCAATAAGTACATTAACTTTTGCATCAACTGCATCGGCAGTACCATTGTTGTTTACTGCAGCACGGAATTGAACAAAACCTGCTACCACACTTTGTGGAATTTGGGTATAACCACCCCAGAAATTGAAAGAAGCATCGCTACTTTGGGCGTAATCTGGATCTAATGCATTGTACATGTAATCGAACCAGGTGTCTTCAACAATCAAATCGTTTGTTGGAGGTTCATAAATGGTAATGTCGTCAACCAACCAGAAATAGTGGCTGGCAGCAGTTTTGTGCAAACGGAAATACACCTCGGGTTGGCCGGCGGTCACAATAGCTGAAGATCCGGCAGTTACACGGGAGATATTTACATGTACATCTCTTTCTGAAGTATATGTGTAAGTGTTGTTTGGAGTAAGGATGTTCAATGCAATTTCATCACTCCAGGTAATGCCACCAGCTCCATCAGGAATACCAACAGCTAAACCGAGCAGACGATCCCATGAGCAACAAGTGCGGTACATAGTTTTCAAGCTGAAAATAGCTCCCGGGGCATTGGTCATATCAATGGGGCCAAATTCCAGAATTGCATCCATGTCAATTGGATCTGAAGAGATAAGACCAGTTGCAGGGTTGGTGTTAAAATAATCACTTTCCAAAAGCATGAATCCATTGTCAACAGATGCAATAGAAGCTAAAGCATCCACTACATCAGCTCTTGGAACAAAAGAAGCTGTAGCAGCATTGGCTGAAGTTACTCCTGGCGATGTATACCTACCTCTTGGTCCTACATTTGACCAGTGCCAAAAATAATTTAATTCATTGTTGTCTACAATTGACCAACCTTCGGGAAGCGTAGCTTCAACATCTAACAAAAAGCCGGCACCATCTTCAACAACGGTTCCAGCCCATTTGTCGCCGTTAAAATCTTCCGACCAGATAACATCACCGAAAGCTTTCGGTTGTTGTGTTGCCACAGATTTTTCTACTTTGCCGCCTACGGTTAACCCGCAATCTGCACTTTGTGCAAAGGTCATCCCCGTAAACGCCAGAAAAGCAAGCAATAAGGTAAAATTTCTCATAATTTTCCTAGTTTTGGGTTAGTAAATAATAATTAATAAAAAGTAAAAATATAAATTAAACAATTCTCCAAAATTTCAAAGCAGTTAAAAGTTCCAATACTTTTATAAATGGAAACTTTTCTTCCACGAACGTTTGGGAAGGCAAATTTAACTTTTTTTCTTTATTGTTTAATTTTAAATTTATTTTTTCGAACATATAACCTACATTTTAACCTATTGGTTCAGAAAAAACAGTTTTATTTTTTAGGGGGCATTGTTCAAAACAGGATCCGTTGAATTTTAAAAAAAGTTCTTTTATTTGTGGTCAAACTATTTATTGTATGGAAAAATATATTTCCGAAATCGCCAGAATACTACAAATTTCAACCGTTCAGGTTAAAGCTGTAGTGAGTTTAATAACTGAAGGAGCCACAGTTCCATTTATCAGCCGATACCGTAAAGAGCGGACCGGGGGACTTGATGAAGTGGCAGTGCATGAAATCGGTCAATGGTATAAAAAATTCGATGAACTGGAAAAGCGCAAAACCACCGTTCTGGAAACTATTGCTGAACAAGGGAAACTTACGGATGAATTGAAACGGAAAATCGAAAACACATTCGATCCGGTGGAATTGGAAGATATTTACCTACCGTATAAACCAAAACGAAGAACCAAGGCCACAGTTGCCAAAGAACTGGGATTAGAACCCTTGGCTCAATTGATTATGAAACAACAATCGGGCGATGTGGAAACCTGGGCGGCCAAATTTTTAACCGGGCAAGTTGATTCTGTGGAAATGGCATTGCAGGGTGCCCGGGATATTATCGCGGAATGGATTAGCGAAAATCAGCAGGCAAGGCAAAAAATCCGGAATATGTTTAACAGGGAGGCATTCATCACCTCAAAAGTCATAAAAGGAAAAGAGGAGGAGGGTATCAAATTTTCGGATTATTTTGAATTTTCCGAACTCTTAAAAAAATGTCCATCACACCGGATGCTTGCCATTCGTAGGGGCGAAGCCGAGGGTTTTTTAAAAGTAGTGGTAGATACTGATGTAGATTGCGACGAGGTGCTTGAAAATCAGTTTGTGAAAGGCTACACGCATTCCTCGGAACAAATCCGGATAGCCATCAAGGATTCCTACAAGCGGTTGATCCAGCCATCGATGGAAAATGAATTCAAAAAACTTTTTAAGGAAAAGGCCGACGAAGAGGCCATTCAGGTTTTTGCCCGCAACCTGCGTCAACTTTTATTAGCTTCTCCCTTAGGACAAAAGCGGATTCTGGCTATCGACCCTGGGTTCCGTACCGGCTGTAAAATTGTTTGCCTGAACGAACAGGGAGATTTACTGCATAACGAAGCCATTTATCCGCACCCTCCGCAGAATGAAAAGGTGTTGGCATCAAAAAAAATACAGTCGTTGGTAAATAGTTATAAAATTGATGCCGTTGCCATTGGTAATGGAACCGCAAGCCGCGAAACCGAATCGTTTATTAAAACCGTAAGGTTTGAAAAAGATATTCAGGTTTTTATGGTGAATGAAAGTGGGGCATCTATCTATTCAGCATCGGCCTTGGCTAGGGAGGAATTTCCGCAATACGATGTTACCGTGCGTGGGGCTGTCTCCATTGGTCGGCGGTTGATGGATCCCCTGGCAGAATTGGTAAAATTGGATCCAAAATCTATTGGAGTGGGGCAATACCAACACGATGTAGATCAAGGGAGGTTAAAGGAAAACCTTGACTTTGTGGTGGAAAGCTGTGTAAATACGGTGGGAGTAAATGTGAATACGGCCAGTATGCACCTGTTAGCTTACGTGAGCGGCTTGGGTCCCAAATTGGCCCAGAATATTGTGGATTACAGGAAGGAAAATGGGTCTTTTGGTTCACGGATCGAGATCAAGAAAGTGCCAAGGATGGGGGAGAAGGCCTTTGAACAATGTGCCGGATTTTTAAGGATTCCGGGAGCTAAAAATCCATTAGATAATAGTGCCGTGCATCCCGAAAGCTATACCATTGTTGATAAAATGGCCAAAGACCTGGGTTGCGCCGTAACAGATTTGATAAAGGAAAAAGAATTGCGGCAAAAAATGAAACTGGAAAATTACATCACCAAGGAGGTTGGATTACCTACTTTGCAAGATATTTTTAAGGAATTGGAAAAGCCCGGGCGCGATCCCAGGACGCAGATTAAAGTATTTGAATTTGCCGAAGGGATACATAACATAAACGATTTACAGTTGGGGATGGTGCTTCCGGGGATTGTAACCAACATCACCAATTTTGGAGCCTTTGTCGATATTGGGGTCCATCAGGACGGCCTGGTGCATATATCGCAAATGGCCGACAAATACATCTCGAACCCTTCGGAAGTAGTGGCTCTTCACCAGCATGTGAAAGTGAAAGTGGTGGAGATTGATGCAACCCGGAAACGGATTCAGTTATCAATGAAAGGGTTATCATAGATTTTTTTTAAAAAAATAAACAACTATCTTTGAAAAAACTAATCGGATTTTTAATGCACAAATTTGTTTTTTTCATCACTTTTTTTATTACTGTTAACTCAATAATGTTAAGGGCTCAGGAGAATCGGACACTTGTGTTGGATTTGTTAACTCAATTAAACAACGTTACCGAAGATACCTCCCGAATTACCATTTTAAATACCCTTGCAAAGGAATTCATAAATTCAGATGCCGAAAAGGCCGCAATCTATGCCCGGCAAGCTATTACGATAGGTGAAACCATTAAATTTGGAAAGGGATTGGCAATGTCCTATTACCTATATGGATTATGTATGTACCAACAATATCAATTCGATTCTACTTTGTTTTATTACCAAAAAAGCTTGCCTTATAAGGATATTGAAGAGAATTTAGATAACTCGGCCAGTTTTGAAAATATCGTGGGCATGGTATATCACATCCAATCGAATTTTAGCGAAGCCATCAAACATTATAAAGAGAGCCTGGGGCAACGTTCTAAATTAGGCGATAAAAAAGGAAGTGCATATTGCTATAACAACATCGGGGCTGTTTTTTATGATCAAGGGAATTACGAAAAAGCTCTTGAGAATTATTTTAAAAGCCTGGAAATAAACGAGTTGCTGAACGATCAGGTGATGATTGCCTCTACCCTGGCAAACATTGGGGGCATTTATGAGGGGCAGGAGAAATACGATCACGCCCTGAGTTTTTATAAGCGTGCCAATGCCATTGCCAATCAATCGCAGGATAATCGCATCTTGGCCGATACTTACAGAAACCTTGGAGGGATTTATACTCAGAAAAACAATTACGATTCGGCCTTTATCGTGTATCAGAACGCGTTGGATATTTATACCAAAATAAATGATATCCGGGGAACCGTGGTGGTTTACAACCTTATAGCCCAGACCCACGTTAAGAGGTTTGAAAAGGAGAAAGAGGCTCAACTGGTTTCAAACCTAACCATAGCTCTAGAGTTTTATCAAAAAAGCATCGGCATCAACAGTCAGGACCTGAATGATGTAGATGAAATGCTTTTGTCGTATCAAGGAATCGGAGAGGTTTATCTGTTGATGGGGCAATACCGGAAAGCGATTGATTATCTGAACAAAGCCAAAGAAATGGCCGATGAAATTGAATCGTTTTCGAGCTTGGAAGTATCGCACGATAAGTTGAGTAAAGCCTATGCCATGTTGGGCGATTACAAAAGAGCCTACCAAAACCATGTGCTGTATAAAAATTGGAACGACAGCTTAAAGAGCGACCAGAATGTGGAATTGCTCACCCAAATGAGCATGCAATACGAGTTTGATAAACAGCAAAAGGAACAAGAATTTTTGGCTGCTCAAAAGGAATTGGAATATCAGCAAAAGCAAAAAAGGGACAAACTGGTACGCATGTTTATTTTAATTGGCCTGTTCGTGGTTTCCGTTTTTTCCATCCAGGTGTTCCGGAGTTATCAAAGGAAAAAACGGGATAATGTTTTGCTGGAAATTCAAAAGGCTGAAATTGAAAAGCAGAAAGAAGAAATTACGGACAGCATCAAATATGCCAAACGGATTCAAACGGCAATATTGCCTTCGAACCAACTGGCACAAGAGATTCTAACCGAACACTTCATCCTTTTCAGGCCCCGCGACATTGTTAGTGGCGACTATTATTGGATGAACAAAGTTGGGAACAAAGTAATTATTGCCGCTGCCGACTGTACAGGTCATGGCGTTCCTGGAGCTTTTATGAGTATGTTGGGGGTTTCGTTTTTGAATGAGATTGTGAACAAAAACAATACATGGCAAGCTCATTTAATCTTAAACGATTTGCGGAGAGAAGTAAAGCGGACTTTAGGCCAAACCGGCAAAGAGGGCGAAGCCAAAGACGGGATGGACATTGCCCTTTGTGTGATTGATTTTGAGGAGATGAAACTCCAATATGCAGGAGCCTACAACCCATTATATTTATTCCGTGCCGGTGAATTGATTGAAATAAAGGCCGATAAAATGCCCATAGGGATTTATGTGAAAGAAAAAGAAAGTTTTACCAATAATGAATTGGATTTGCAAAAAGGGGACACTTTCTATATCTTCTCCGATGGGTATGCCGACCAATTTGGAGGCCCTACCGGCGGAAAATTCAAATCGAAACCATTCAAAGAATTGCTAGGCAAAATTCAGGATAAAAACATGGCCGATCAGCGCGAAATTTTAAATAAAAACATTGATGATTGGCGCGGCGACATTGATCAGGTGGACGACATCATCGTGTTAGGCATCCGGGTATAATTTCCAATATTTTATCTTTTCAGATGTTTCCTAAACTAGCAAATCATCCGATGGCTTGTGAATTATATGGTGTTTGAAAGTTGTTCTTGCAGAATCAGTCACCGGATAGCTTTGCCCGATTTCCGGGAACAATCAATAACCTTGAATTCGTTACGGAGGTTCCATTTTGATAAAATCACTTCACAAAAGGGAATGATTAAAAAGATTTGATTGTCTTAAAAATCCTATAATTTTGTGGTGGTTTGTAAAAAAAATATATGACAGCATTATTTAAAAAAGAGGTGGTCGGGTTTTTCAGTTCGTTAACAGGTTACCTGGTGGTTATTGTCTTTCTGCTTACCACCGGTTTGTTTATGTGGGTTATTCCCGGCGACAATAATGTGTTAGATAAGGGATACGCTGACATGGAGACCTTCTTCGTACTGGCACCCTGGATTTTCATGTTTTTAATTCCGGCCATTACCATGAAGCTGTTTGCCGATGAAAAAAAGGCGGGAACCCTTGATTTGCTTTTTACCCGCCCTATTTCAGATTTAGGGGTGGTGTGGAGTAAGTACCTGGCGGCATTAACCATTACCGTTTTGGCCATCCTGCCCACTCTAATGTATTTTTTATCGGTATATTTGTTGGGCAACCCTCTGGGTAATATGGATGTGGGAGGTACCTGGGGTTCTTACATTGGTTTGATCTTGCTTGCTGCCGTTTATGTTTCCATTGGAATTTTTGGATCTTCATTGACTGAGAATTCTATTGTTGCCTTTATTTTAAGCATGGTGTTTGTCTTTCTGTTTTTTTACGGATTTGATGCAGCAAGTATGTTGCTACAAAACAAGAAGGGGGAATTTTATTTGCAGGGGATGAGCATCTTCAGACACTACAAATCAATAAGCCGGGGTGTGGCCGATACCCGTGATTTGATTTATTTTTTTAGTGTGATTGCCGTGTTCATCACAGCGACAAAAATTAAATTACAAAGCCGCAAATGGTAAAAACAAATAGCATGCAACGAAGAGAACTTAAAAAAGAACACGTCATTCAATTGGTTACAACGCTAACTATCATTGTATTGCTGACCATCTTGTCAAATTATTTATTTACTCGGATTGATTTAACGGCCGATAAACGATACACCTTGTCATCGCACACCAAACGGGTGCTTCAGGAAACTGACGACATTCTCTATTTTAAAGTTTATCTCGATGGCGAGATGCCGGCAGGTTTTCAGAGGCTTCAAAATTCAGTGAGGGAGATTTTAGATGAATTCCGGGCCTATGGGGAGGATAACATCCAGTACGAATTTATCGATCCGGCAGCCAGTCCTGATAAAAAAACGCGGAATGAGGTTTTTAAGCAGCTTTACGAGAAAGGACTGGAACCTACCAACCTTCAGGTGAAAGAACAGGATGGCGGGACTACCCAAAAAATAATCTTCCCGGGTATCATTGTATCTTATCGTGGGAATGAGGTTCCGGTAAATATTTTAAAGAATTATGTGGGTTTCTCCCCCGAGGGGAATCTCAATGCATCCATCCAGGCCTTGGAATACGAACTTACGTTTGCCATCCACAAATTGACCACCCTGGTTCCGCCCAAAATCGGGTTTATCGAAGGTCACGGTGAGTTGGAGCCCATCGAAGTGGATGATATTGCCAATACCTTAGCTTCCTACTATATTTTGGAACGTGTCACCATTGATGGCTATTTATACAGCCTGCGTGATACGCTTGGTAAAAACAGGTACCAAACAATTGTGATTGCCAAACCTGAAAAAGAATTCTCAGAAAAAGACAAATTTATCATCGACCAGTACCTGATGAACGGGGGAAGTATCTTGTGGTTGATTGATCCGGTAGTGGTGAACCTTGACAGCCTGGCCTATTCGCGTTCTACCTTGGCTTTAAACCAATCGCTGAATTTGGAAGACATGTTGTTTAAATATGGTGTACGCATCAATTACAACCTGATTCAGGACATGCAATGTGCCATGATTCCCGTCAACACAGCATTGGCTGGCCAACAGGCGGAATTCAGTCCGGCCCCATGGATTTATTTCCCATTGTTGGTGCCGGCCGATAACCATCCCATTACCCGAAATCTCGACATGGTTAAATCGCAATTTGTGAGTGTCATTGATACCGTGGGGTCGTCGGATAAGATAAAGAAACGCATCATCCTTTCATCCTCAAAATATAGCCGGGTGGTGGCTTCTCCGGCTTTGGTCGATTTATCCATCATCAGCGAAAAGATGGTTCCTGAACGGTTTAATAAGCCGTTTTTGCCCACAGGTATATTGCTGGAAGGCACATTCCATTCAGTATATGCCAATCGGGTAGCACCCGAGGTATCGCAAAACAGTTCCATTGGTTTTTTGGCCCAAAGCAAACCTGCCAAAATAATTGTGATTTCCGATGGCGATATTATCCGGAATCAGGTGCAACGGAATGCCGGAAAAACAGAAGCTTTGCCGTTGGGTTACGATCGATATACCCGCCAGACCTTTGGCAATAAAGAACTCATGCTTAATTGCCTTAATTATTTGTGCGACATGCAGGGTCTGATGGAAGCCCGATCCAAAGAATACAAACTCCGGTTGCTTGATAAGCCTAAGATTCTGGAGCATCGGTTAACCTGGCAACTCATCAATGTTTTGTTGCCCATACTCTTGGTTATTGCATCGGGAGTCATTTATAGCTTTATTCGAAAAAGAAAATACAATCAATAAAATGTTCATGAACAAAAAGAATCTCAGGTATTTGATTTTGGTGTTGTTGGTTATCTTGGTATTGGTAGTAGTAGCTACACAAAACAAGAGCACCATCAAAAAGGAACTTCGCGATTTTGCCGTTGAAGACACGGCACTGGTGGATAAGATTTTTTTGGTTGATAAAGAAAACCAATCCATTCTCCTGGAGCGGACTACCGACCATTGGGTGTTAAATTCCGAATATGTTGCCCGGCAAGATTTGGTCAATATTTTGCTGAAAACAATGTACCGTATTCAGGTTAAAGAGCCGGTGGCTAAGGCGGCACAAGAGAATATTATTAAAAGCCTGGCCGTAAAATCGACCAAGGTTGAAATTTACCAAAAAGGGAAACGGGTGAAGGTGTATTATGTGGGCGGCCCCACCCAGGATTCCTATGGTACTTATATGATAATTGAAAATTCTTCCAGCCCTTTTGTTGTTGAAATCCCCGGGTTCCGTGGGTATCTCTCGACCCGTTTTTCTACTTTGGAATATGAATGGAAAGCTCAAACGGTGTTTGCCATCTCGTTGGAACACCTTCAGGAAGTTACGGTTGAGAATCTTAAAAATAAAAAATCATCATTTCAGCTAACCCACTGGAGCAATCATTTTGAATTGTTCTCCTACCCTGAAAAAGAACCCATCCATAGCTTTGATACCCTGAAAGCAAAAAAGTACCTGATGGAATTCCGTAAAAAGAATTATAGCAAATACATTGAGGATGTACCCATGGAATACCTCGATTCTATTAAAAACAGCCCGCCCGTGTTTGTGATTACCGCCAAAATGAACAATGGGAATACAATCCAAATGAAAGCGTTCAATAAACCGGGATGGGGAAGATTGGACTTTTTTGGGCAAGAGATTAAAAACGATCCGGATAATTTTTTTCTATTGTTAAATGACAAGGAATTTGTGTATGCTCAATATTTTGTCTTCGACCCGCTATTCGTTGGCCGCGAAACTTTCTTAAAAGAATGATTTTAATTTGCCACTAATTGATAATAATTTTTAATATTTTTGGTTCCTCATAGACTAAATATTTTGATATGAATTTTATAATTTCAAGCTCATCGATGTTGCATCACTTACAGGCAGTTAGCCGTGTGATCAGTTCAAAAAATACTTTACCCATTCTGGATAATTTCTTATTCCAGTTAAAGGATAACGAATTAATAGTTACCGCTTCCGACTTGGAGACTACACTGGTTACCCGCATTCCGTTGGAAAGCTCAAACGAAACGGGCGAAGTGGCCATTGATGCAAAAAGGATTACCACTATTTTGAAAGAGTTCCCGGAACAACCCCTGACGTTTAACATTGATAAAGACACCTTGACGGTGGACATTATCTCTGAAAACGGGAAGTTCAGCATCATGGGTCAAAATAGTGCCGATTTTCCACAACTTCCTGAAATTAAGAAAAACGTGCATTCGGTATCTTTAACTGCCGAGGTGCTGTTGCAAGGGGTAAGCAAAACATTGTTTGCTGCTTCTGACGATGAACTTCGTCCGGTAATGACAGGTATCAACATCGAACTTTCAACCGACCACCTTACTTTTGTAGCTTCCGATGCACACAAATTGGTCCGCTACCGCCGTACCGATGTAAAAGCCAGCGAAGAGGCTTCGTTTATTTTGCCCCAAAAACCAGCCGGTCTGTTGAAAAACATTTTACCTAAAGACAATAGTGCTGTAAATCTTCAGTTTGACGCAAAAAATGCCTTGGTTGAATTCAACGGGTACAAATTAATTTGCCGCTTGGTGGAAGGGAATTACCCGAATTACGAAGCGGTCATCCCTAAAGAAAACCCCAATAAACTGACGATTGACCGATTGGATTTTTACAATTCTTTGCGCCGTGTTTCGGTGTTTTCAAACCAGGCCAGCAACCTGATCAAGCTTTCGTTAACAGCTAACCAGTTGACTGTCTCGGCTCAGGATATCGATTTTTCCATTTCTGCCCACGAGCGTGTAAAATGCCAGTTCGAAGGCGATGATATGGAAATTGGATTCAAATCGTTGTTCCTCATTGAAATTTTGGCAAACCTTGCATCGACCGATGTGGTGATGAACATGTCCGATCCCACCCGTGCCGGAGTTTTGGAACCATTGGAAACTGAATCGGAACATGAAGATGTACTGATGTTGTTAATGCCAATGATGATTAATGGGTAATTTTAAGCATGATATATGTAAAACCGCCATTTTCCGATGGCGGTTTTTTTTATTCGATCCGTTCATTTCCAAACTTTTTTGGTTTTTATTTTTAAGATACTTTGGAAGATGTATCTTTGACTGCAAAACAGTTGCAAATGCTGTCAATTACAATTAATTAAACTAGAATTTATATCTTTAGGAGCTTTTTTAAGGATAGAACTAAAAAAACATGATGTAAGAATGGTGCGTAAAGCCTTGATCTTGGTATTGGTTTTTTGTAACAGCCTGATAACAGCCTATTCCCAAGAAGATATGGATATTGTTTTAACTCAAAAATATGCCGAGAATAGCCTCAGGGATGGTGATTATGAATTTGCTTTGGAGAACCTTCTGAAGCTTTATAAAAACGATCCCAAGAATATTGATTTGAATTACAAAATAGGTATCTGTTACACGGAAACTACCATCGATAAATCTAAAGCTATTCCTTACCTCGAGTTCGTGGTGGGGCACAATAATTATCCCATCCGGTCCTTTTATTTTTTGGGGCGGGCCTACATGTACAATTACAGGTTTACCGAAGCTGTGGAGGCTTTTTATGAATATAAGATGATGGGAATAACTGAAGATGTCATCAACCAAACCGACCGGTTGATTGAAATGTGTTACGATGCCTTGGAACGGATTAACTTCCCTTCTAATGTGACTTTTGAGCGGCTCGATACCACCATAAATTCACAATTCGACGATTACCAGCCCTTTGTTACTGCTGATGGAAATTCAATGGTCTATACATCGAACAGGACTTATGTTTCGGAATATGAAGATTATATTGCCAATGTTTCTTCGTCGGAACAAAAAAAAGGGATTTGGCAAAAAAGCCAGGCATTACAGGTCAGCACCTTCGATAATGAAGAATCGGTAGGAATGACCCCTCTGGGTGATAAGATTCTGGAATATGCCGACGGTGATTATTCTACCCACGACATTAAATTAGTCAACCGGAAAGGGGGGAAGTTTACAATTGCTGCTAAAGGTGAATTACCCAACGATGTGAATACCGAAGGTGTTGAAATGGGTGCCTGTTTATCGCCCGATGGAAAGACCTTCTATTTTGCCAGTGATCGCAGGGGGGGCCGGGGTGGTTTGGATATTTATTATTCAAAAAAGGATGCCAATGGCATGTGGAGTGCCTCGCAGAATATCGGGAGTACCATCAATACTGAATATGACGATAACTTTCCTTCGTTGAGTTCCGACGGGAAAAAAATGTATTTTGCCAGCAAAGGGCATCAGGGTATTGGGGAATATGATATTTATGAAACCATTTATATCGATTCTACCGAATCGTGGACTAGGCCCAGGAATTTGGGTATGCCCATCAATACACCACTTGATAATACTACCATCTCGTTTACTGCCGATGGTAAAACCGCTTACATGGCTGCCAACCGTAAAGAAGGGTATGGGAAAATGGATGTTTACAAACTAACTTTTGGTGATGAGGCGCAACCTGTAATTTTATTTGGGACAGTAATGGTTGGCTCTGAAACCCAATCGGTACTTTACTCTGAAGATTTTTTGAAAGCTTATGCAACTATTTATGATGAGTTTGGAAATATTATTTCACAAGCCCCAGTATTAGGTGAGAGCGGACAATTTTTTGGTTCTCTTTTTCCAGGGAACTATCGGCTTGACGTAAAATTCGATGGATACTCCAAGGGGTATTCCGAGAATCTGGTCATTAAAACAGGGGATACAGAGGTAATCCGTACCATTTATCTACAACAATAAATACAAAGACAGCATCCGAAACTTAAACGTTAACCTTTTACATAAAACGATTTAGAGATGAAAAAGAGAATTTTGATTGTTTTAACCCTGACTTCTTTCATGATGGCCACGGGGCAAAATACGGAACGCGATGCCAATTACCATTTCAAATCGAATAGTTTTGCGGTGGCTTTAAAACTTTACAAAGAGTTGCAGGCTAAAGATACTTCAAATGCTATCTTTAATGACCGCTTAGGGCTTTGTTACCTGAATACCAACCAGGAACCCTGGAAAGCATTGAAATACTTACTTCTGGTTGAAGAAATCAATAAATCAGATGCCTCTTTCATGTTTGAATTGGGTAAAGCCTATTTGTACAATTATAGGTTTGATGAAACATTAACCACTTTTAACAACGCATCTGCATTGACGGGAAAAAACCAGGAGTTGATGAACAAAATAAACCTTTGGATTCAATATACCCAGAATGCTCAGAATTACTATAAAAAACCTTTAGATGTTTCGTTCATCAACCTTGGAAAGAATATAAATACCGAAATGGATGAATTAACTCCAGTGATTTCACCTGACGGGGAGATGCTTTTTTATACCTCCAACCAGAAATATGACAGTAAGTTTATGCTTTACACTCACAATGTATATATGTCAAATATTGATGACGGTGATTTTGATAAAGGAAGAATCCTTTCGACAGTGACCACCATGGATGAAGAATTTGTGGCCGGCTTTTCAAATGCCAACGATAAGTTGTTTGTGCAGCTCCAGGGGTACGAGGCTTTTCAGGATTTGATATTCAGCGAGCGCAATGGAAAAGCCTTTAAAGGGAATACCTTACTGAATGCCAATGTAAACAGCAAAAGCGGCGAAATAGCTGCTACTGAAACCGAAAATGGAGATACGCTTTACTTTTCGAGCAACCGCCCGGGCGGTATGGGAGGTTTGGATATCTATTATGCTTTGAAATTGCCTACGGGCGAATGGGGTGTGCCGCGTAATTGCGGGGCAAACATAAATTCCGCTTTCGACGAAGATTTTCCAACACTTTCAACCGATGGCAGCCTTTTGTATTTTTGTTCCAACGGTCTTAATTCCATGGGAGGTTTCGATGTTTTTAAAAGTTCCATTGATGCCACTACCCGCGAATTCAAATCACCGGTCAACCTAGGGTTCCCCTTGAACGATGTTTTCGATAATAAAACAGTGGCATTTACTCCCAACCAGCGATATGCCTACGTTTCAACTCACCGACCGGAAGGCTTTGGCTACACCGACTTGTACCGGGTGGTTTTTAATCAGGAAGACCCATCGGTAAAAATTTTGATCATCTCCCTGAAAACTGGAACCCCTGAAGCAAAAAACGACTTTACCAAAGCCGATTCTACCTTGCGGATTACCTCTTATTTGAAAGGAAAAGTGGTGTTTGGAAATTACAAATACGATGCAAACAGCAAACAGGCAACCCTGGCATTGCCTCCTGGAAGTTATTCCATCGAAATCCAAGGCCAATTAATTGAACCTTATGAGTTTAAAATAGTGATTCCCGATGTGCCAACCGGAGGAAAGGTTGAACGGAAAGAGGTATTTATTAAACTAAAAAATTAAACCATCCAAATTTTATACAAATGGAGTTAACATTAAAGCGTCCGTTGGTTTTTTTCGATCTTGAGACCACTGGGATTAATATCGTGGTGGATCGGATTGTAGAGATTTCTTACCTCAAGATTTTTACCGATGGAACCGAAGAGCAGAAAACCCAGAGGATAAACCCCGAAATGCCCATCCCCGATAAATCAACGGTCATCCACGGAATTACCGATGAGGACGTGAAAGATAGCCCCACGTTTAGGGAATATGCAAAAACTTTTTCAAAAATTATTGAAGGATCCGATATTGGTGGGTTTAATTCCAACAAATTCGACATCCCTTTATTGGCCGAAGAATTCCTGCGGGCGGGAGTCGATTTTGATTTCAAGAAACGTCATTTCATCGATGTACAGGTCATCTTTCATAAAATGGAAAAACGCACGTTAGGTGCCGCCTATAAATTCTATTGTGGGAAAGAGCTGGAAGGGGCACATGGTGCTGCAGCAGATACCAAAGCAACCTATGAGGTGCTAAAAGCCCAATTGGATCGCTACCAGAACATCGACTTTGAAGATACCGATGGGAAAATATCCAAACCCATTGTGAATGATATGGATGCACTATCTGGATTTTCGTCGCACAACCAGAACGTTGATTTTGCCGGGCGGATTATTTTTAACGAGAAAGGGGTAGAGGTATTCAATTTCGGCAAATACAAAGGTGTTCCGGTGGAACAGGTTTTTGAAAAAGATCCGGGGTATTATAGCTGGATGCTCAATGGTGAGTTTCCGCTTTATACCAAAAAGGTGCTTACCCAAATCAAACTTCGCGGTATGAAAAAGTAATGGATGGACGTTTAAGCGGGAAGTAAAATTAACCGCAAAGAACAGAACAGGTAATAGTTAAATGGTTACAGGGTCACATAATTACAAGGTGGTCATTAACTTATTAACATATTATCTTGTGTCTCGTATCTCTCAATCTCACATCTTGATACTAAAATATTTATTCTGCTAACTAAACGACATAGATAGACTATTATGAAAATACTTGCCATCGGGCGTAATTATGTGGAGCACATCAAAGAGCTAAACAACACAGTTCCTGAAGAACCGGTTATTTTTTTGATGCCCGAAACCGCATTGATACGCAGGAACCAACCGTTTTTTTATCCCGATTTTTCCAAAGAGATTCATTATGAAGTGGAACTGGTGTTAAAAATTTCGAAACTTGGGAAAAATATTGACGAGAAGTTTGCCCACCGGTATTATGATGAGATTGGTGTCGGCATTGATTTTACAGCGCGCGACCTACAAAATGAACTGAAGAAAAAGGGATTGCCCTGGGAAAAAGCAAAAGGCTTTGATGGGGCGGCTCCATTAGGGAAATTTTTGTCAAAAGAATCCTTTTCTGATGTGCATCAAATAAGCTTTTCGCTAGAGAAGAATGGCGTGGTGGTACAACAAGGGAATTCAAACCAGATGATCCATTCCTTTGAAGCCATCATTGCCCACGTCTCGAAATTCTTTACCCTTAAAATCGGGGATTTGATTTTTACCGGTACCCCGGCTAGTGTCGGGCCTGTTGTAATTGGTGATGATTTGATTGCCAAAATTGAAGGTCAGGAATTACTGAAGGTTCAAGTCAGATAAAGGATCTTACTTTTTCGTAATTCCTCGGTAACCTCCACGATGAGAGCCTGGTCATAAGTTGTTCTGAAACCTAGATGCTTCTTTTAATTATGAAACTACCCGAGATTCACAAAAGCAATATCGAATCCTTCCTCGATAAGGAAGAAATCATCCATGAGACCATCCAGCAAATCATGAAAGATTTTGGCATGTTTGGCCTCGAAATTACCTTTTCCGGGGATGTTCATCAGGCTTATCACGAAATACACCAGCAGTTAACGCAGCAAATTGATTATCTAATCGTCCGTGACGAAGGAAAGCTATTCAGCATTTTATACCAGGTTGATATCAGTAACAAGGCAATTGAACGGACTATACAGGAGATTCCGGAATTTACGGTTGTGGAAGCCATTTCGCACCAGGTAATTGAGCGGGAACTTAAAAAGGTGCTTACCCGCAGGTATTTTAAATCGCTTTAAAATTATAAAATCAGTTCGCCCTTACCTTGCCGCAGAATCTCAAATTCTTCGGTGGTGCAATCTACCACGGTGGAGGGTTCATTATCGCCAAAACCACCGTCAATAACTGCATCTACCAGATGTTCGTATTTCTCGTGTATCAGTTCGGGGTCTGTGGTGTACTCAATAATGTCGTCTTCGTCGTGAATGGAACTGGTTAATATGGGGTTGCCCAATTGGTTGACAATAGTCCGGATGATGGGGTTGTCGGGTACCCGGATGCCAATGGTTGATTTCCGGGCCTTAAAAATCTTGGGGATATTTTTGTTTGCCTCAAGGATGAAGGTAAACGGCCCTGGAAGGTTCCGCTTCATCAACTTGAACACAGGATTGGGAATATGGACCGTGTAGTCGGCAATATGGCTCAAGTCGTAAAAGATGAACGAAAAATGTGCTTTTTCAAGATTTATCCCGCGGATCTTTGCCACCCGGTTGATGGCTTTGGGTTTTGTAATATCGCAGCCAATCCCGTAAACGGTGTCGGTTGGGAAAATAATGACTCCGCCATCGTTCAAAATCTGAATTACCTTTTGGACTTCACGCGGGTTTGGATTCTCAGGATAAATCTTGATGAGCATTGTTTAACCGTTTACTTTATGGTAATCCTCCAGGAACTTTTTTAACCCGCTGTCAGTCAACGGATGCTTCAATAACCCTAAGATGGGTTCCAAAGGGCAGGTGGCTACATCGGCACCCATTTCAATGCATTTGATAATGTGCAAGGTGCTACGGATTGATGCCGCCAAAACCTGGGTTCCCATTTCATAATAATTGAACATATCTACGATTTGGCCAATCAGCTCCATTCCATCGTGCGAAATGTCGTCCAGGCGGCCTACAAAAGGCGATACATAAGTGGCTCCCGCTTTGGCGGCCAGTAAGGCTTGTCCGGCGGTAAACACCAAGGTGCAATTGGTTCGTATCCCTTTCGATGATAGATATTTAATGGCTTTAATTCCATCTTTAATAACCGGAATTTTCACTACAATTTGTGGGTGTAAAGCGGCAAGTTTTTCGCCTTCACGGATCATTCCTTCATAGTCGGTTGAAATTACTTCGGCGCTCACGTCGCCATCTACAATGTTGCAAATGTCTATGTAGTGTTTTAAAATACTGGCTTCCCCTTTGATGCCCTCTTTGGCCATCAACGAAGGGTTGGTTGTCACGCCATCAATAACACCCAGAGATTGTGCCTCTCTTATCTGATCGAGATTGGCGGTGTCGAGAAAAAATTTCATAGTATAAAGATTTTGTTTGTGATACAATTATTTATGAACCAATAACAAACCAACACAAGGTTTTTGTTCCCATTTGGTGATGCAAAAGTAAGAATTATCTTAAGGGATTGATATGTAAATAAGCATTTGTTCGGCAGATGTCAGGATAGGGGGGGCATAAAAAAGGGAAAGACGGATGCCTCTCCCTTGTGAGATTTATATTCTTTTGTGCAATTTATTCTGTCGGTTCACTGGCTTTGGCATAAAGGTCAATAATTTTCACCAGTGTTTCGGTAGCTTTTTCCATGCTTTGAACCGGCACAAACTCATAACGGCTATGGAAATTATGGCCTCCGCTAAAAATATTCGGGGTAGGTAAGCCCATGTATGATAGACGTGCACCATCAGTACCCCCTCTGATGGGTTTAATTACAGGTTCGATGCCTACCAATTCCATGGCTTTTTTGGCAGTTTCAATCATGTGAAAATGAGGTTCAATCATCTTCTTCATGTTAAAGTATTGATCTTTAATCTCGATAGTAATATTCTGTGTTTGGTATTCCTGATTCAGTTTTTGAATAACCTCTTGTAACCGGACTTTCTTTTGCTGAAATTTTTCTATGTCATGATCCCGGATGAGTAGTTCTGCTGAGGCTTCTTCCACAGTCCCTGAAGCATTCAGCACGTGGTAAAACCCTTGATACCCTTCGGTATATCGTGGGGTTTCCTCCACCGGGATGGCTCCAATAATCCGGTTTAGGATTAAAACCGCGTTCACCATCTTGTTTTTTGCATCACCCGGATGCACATTTTTGCCAATGATCTGAATGGTGGCATGTGCGGCATTAAAATTCTCGTATTCTAACTCGCCAATACCGCCTCCATCAATGGTGTAGGCATAATCCGCACCAAATTTTTTGGTGTTGAAAAGGTCGGCTCCCCGCCCAATTTCTTCATCAGGGGTAAATGCTATTTTAATGGGGCCGTGTTTGAATTCCGGATTCTCCGTCACAAACTGAGCCATCTGCATAATTTCAGCTACGCCGGCTTTATCGTCTGCTCCCAAAAGGGTATTACCATCGGTGACAATTAAGTCATTGCCCTTGTATCTGGCTAATTCAGGAAACTCGTTGGGAGAAAGTACAATCCCTTTTTCCTGATTCAGGAGAATGTCTTTGCCGGAATAACCTTTGATTAAAATAGGTTTCACATTCTCCGAAGGCATGTCAGGGCTCGTATCCAAGTGAGCAATAAACCCGATGGCAGGCACTTTAAAAACAACGTTGGCTGGGATTTGGGCGTAGAGGTAGCCATTTTCGTCGAGCTCCGTTTTGTTGATGCCCATGTGTTCCAACTCGTCTTTTAAAATTTTTGCCAGGTTAAATTGCTTGTTGGTACTTGGGCAAGTGGTTGATTTATCGTTCGATTGCGTGTCAATCTTTGCGTAGCGTATAAAACGTTCTGCTATTTTATCCATGTGTTAAAATTGTATATGATATTTTTTTAATTCCTTATTATAACGTTTTTCATCACCACAGAGTTTGTTAAGCAGTTCATGGAACTGGGCTCCGTGGTTTTTGTGCCGGGTATGGCATAATTCGTGCAAAATGATAAAATCTGACAAATGTTCAGGCAACCGCATCAAATGTAAATTCAAATTGATGTTGTTGATTGCAGAACAGCTTCCCCAACGGGTTTTTAAATTTTTAACTGTTATATTTTTACATTGAAATCCAAATTGTACAGCCAATTGCCTGGTTCGTCCGGGTAAATACGTTTTAGCCTCTTTCCGGAGCAATTCCAATATAAAGGACCGGATCAGTTTCTGGTTTTTATCTGACTCCAGGGATTCGCCTTCGGGGAAAAACAGGGTAACCGTGTTTCCATTTTTGCGGCTGACCACATTTTTATGTGGGTGAAATGCCGACTGTACCTGATGGAACCGGGTTTGAAAAAACGTACCATTCAATAAAACCGGGGCTGGTTTTGTTTGTGCCAGTTTTGCTGCATGGTCTTTAATCCATTCCTGCTTCTCAACAGCGAAACGGAATCCCATATCAAATGGCATTAAGGCGGGAATGACTACTTTCGGGTTTTCTCCTGCTTTAAGTTTTATAGTGAGCCGTTTTGTATTGAAATGTTTACATACCAGAATGTCACCCACTGATGGAATACTGTATGTTTTGGACTTCATGAGTTTAAAAATAAAACGGGTAAGCTACTTACATCGCACCGCTCAACCATCTACCCTTGCTTCCTTCCGGACCTGGGGGAGTTCAACAGGAGCTGGTCGTATAAGACTTACCCGCGCACAAAAGTAATAATTAATCCATCTTTTGCAAAAAACATCATCGAAATTTAATTTAGAGTTAAACAACAGTAAGCTAAACATTTAGTATTAACCCGTATAAGTACCTTAACCTTTCAATTTGAGGAACCGGCTCAAATGAAGGATAAAAATGAATCGCCGGGTTATTTGTTTGAGTTCACCGCGCGATGTTTTAAAAATCGGTATAAAAAAGTATATTTGCCACATAACGAACAGATATGCAAAACAATCTTCTCTACAAACATACCATGACCTATGGCCTCTACGTGGGGTTGGCTTTTTCATTCATTGTTTTTGTCATGCATTTGGCGGGTTACCCCCATGTACCCGGAGACAGTGTCGGTGTTTTTAATGCCCTGCTCATGGCTATGGCTTTCCTGTATTTTGGCCGTAAGTTCCGCGATCTGCATTTTCCTGAGGTGTTTCTTTATCGTCATGCTTTAGGTTTTGCGGTTTTATTGAGTGTGTTTGCTGCATTTATTTACTCGTTTTTCTCCTATTTTTATTATGCCTACCTTGAACCAGAAGGCATCAACTATTTTATTGAACAGATGCGTTTGGCCTATTCGGAGAAAAATAAATTGCCCAAAGAACAGGTGGATGCATTGGTAGAATTGTATAAAAATTCACTGAACCCTGGCTCAATGGCCGCCATCGTGTTTTTTTACCAGGTTTTTAGCGGCGTGTTATTGGGTTTAGTGATGGCGGTTTTTGTAAAAACTCCTGCCAGATACGACAAATAAATATAAATGATGGAATAGCCAGATGAAATAGCAACACAAACTTTCATACATGGCTGATTCTCCCGCAAAGCGGGACAGGCTATGTGACATTGAAATAGAAAAATAAAAATTGACGCATGAATATAAGTATCGTAGTGCCTCTTTTTAACGAGGAAGAATCGCTCAATGAACTGGTATCGTGGATTGCCAAGGTAATGTACGACCATAACTTTACCTATGAAATTATTTTGGTTGACGATGGCAGTAACGATGGTTCCTGGCACGAAATCGAACATCTTTCAGGGGAATATGGTTCCATTCGGGGCATAAAATTTCGCCGGAATTATGGAAAATCGGCCGCATTATTTTGCGGGTTCCAAATGGCCGAAGGTGATGTGGTAATTACCATGGATGCCGATTTACAGGACAGCCCGGAGGAAATCCCCGGCCTTTATTATATGATTGTCCGCGACAAATACGATATGGTTTCGGGGTGGAAAAAAAGAAGACACGACCCCATTACCAAAACCATTCCCAGCCGCTTTTATAACTGGACTGCACGAAAAAGCACGGGAATCAGACTCCATGATTTTAATTGCGGGTTGAAGGCCTATAAAAACGAGGTCATCAAATCTATCGAGGTTTATGGCGAGATGCACCGGTACATTCCGGTACTGGCCAAACAGGCCGGGTTTACCAAGATTGGTGAAAAAGTAGTGAAACACCAGGCCCGGAAATATGGAGTGACCAAATTTGGTTTGGAGCGGTTCATCAATGGGTTCCTTGATTTGATGTCGATTATTTTTATGACCCGGTTTGGGAAAAAACCCATGCACCTGTTTGGTACTTTGGGAGTTTTGGTTTTTATGTTTGGATTTATTTCGGCCATCGCGGTGGGTGTCAATAAATTGGTTGCCCTTTCCAAAGGGGTAAAAGCCATTTTAGTTACCGACAGTCCCTATTTTTATATTGCCTTGGTGTGTATGATGATTGGGACACAGCTTTTTTTAAGCGGTTTTCTTGGGGAATTAATCTCACGCAGTTCTTCCGACCGCAATCATTATCAGATTGATAAAGAAATATAATATCCAATGGCGTTCAGTTAAAAGAATGTTTTAGTATCAAGATGTGAGGCACATGATAATGTGCTAATGTATTAATAAACAATTTAACCCTGCAACTATTCACTGCTCTGCGCCTTTTGTATATTCTGTGGGTTCTTCGCGGTTAATTTTACTTGACACATATAAACATGGGCCCGGCATCATTGTGTTTTAGCTTATTGATATTACATAATATCCGCATGTCATCTTGGAAAACGTTGAAAGTCTTGGGACTACTTATTTTGGCACTAAGAAGAAAACAATTGTGGTTCAATTAGTCACCCCATGACTTGCGGAAATAAGGTATTACATAAGAGGGGGGTACCTGTTTTCAAAGCTCATTGAAAATAAAGAAGACTTTTAGGAAGGATTTGAATCACCAATTCAGGTTTATTTTTACTTTTGTTTCGTTCTTAATTGACGAAACTTATGAACCAAAACAAATACTTTTCTTTTGTCCCAAATACCATTACATCTTTCAATGTTCTTTCGGGATGCCTTTCAGTGGTTTTTGCCTTCGAGGGGCTGTTAATTTGGGCCGGGTTGTTTATTTTTATGGCCACGGTTTTCGATTTTTTCGATGGCATGAGTGCACGGTTGTTGCATGCCTACTCTGCCATGGGAAAAGAGCTTGATTCACTAGCCGATGTCATCAGTTTTGGATTGGCTCCTGCATCCATTGCGCATGTAATGGTACGAAATGCTGTAATTCCTCAACTTGCACTAAACGAAGCCAGTTTTGTTCAGTTATTGATAATATTCAGCCCTTTTATCCTTACCGTTTTTTCGGCTCTCCGTTTGGCAAAATTCAACATCGACACCCGTCAGACAGAATCGTTTATCGGACTGGCCACGCCAGCCAATGCAATGGTTTGGGCTTCCTTGCCTTTTGTTTCAAAATCCTACCCCAACAGTTCAGTCGCATATATCATCGAAAATCCATTCTTTATTATTATGCTTTCTGCAGTGATGAGTTTTTTACTGGTTTCCGAATTGCCCATGTTCTCGTTAAAGTTTAAGAACCTGACCTGGAGCTCTAATAAAATACAGTGGGTTTTTATGTCCGGGAATTTTGTTTTGCTTGTGGTTTTTCAGCTTGCTGCCATACCACTCATCATTATCTGGTACATTTTACTTTCCATAATTGCCAACTTGTTGTTTAAAAAGCATTAAACGAATTTTAAAAAACGTTATTCATTAATAAGTAGCTGAATCATGAAACAAGGAATTTTCATTTTAATGGGAGTTTGTATGCTCCTGAGCCTCCCATCCATTGCTTCCGACAAAGATAAAAACAAAGGTGTTACTACGGTAGATTCTTTAAACACGGTCAACCTGAACTGGTACAACATGGATCCGACCAAAGACAAAGTGCTAGGTGCCAGTGTGGATATGGCCTACCAAGAGTTATTGGCAGGAAAATTACCCCGGAGGAAAGTTGTTGTAGCGGTCATTGATGGTGGCGTTGATATTTACCACCAGGATTTGGAAGGGAAAATCTGGAACAATTCCGATGAAATTCCAGACAATCAATTGGATGACGATAATAATGGTTACACGGACGATATTCATGGATGGAATTTTTTGGGAAATGCCCAAGGCGAAAATGTTGAAAACGAAAACTATGAGTTTGTAAGGATCATCAATTGGCTTAGCCCTGTTTTTGATACGGTGACCAACCCGGAACTGCTTACCGGTTCTTTAATGGAAGATTACAAATTGTATCAAAAATGCCAGTCCCGTTTTGAGGCTGAGGTAAAGAAATATACCGGGCAGCAGGAAAACATTAAAAAATTTCAGGAACGAGTGGACAAAACCGTTGAGTTATTAAAAAGAAGTACAAAAACGGATCGGCCTACTAAAGATCAGGTGAAACAGGTACTACCAATTAATGATCAAGAGACATCGGCAAAAAAATATATGCTCTTTTTATTTAAAAAGGGTTTTACTTTCGACATGCTCGATGAGATGAATGAACATGTTGATAAATTTCTAACATACCATCTGAATGCCGAACTGAATTCCCGGAAGGTTATTGGAGACAATCCTTATGATTCTTTGGAAGTTTCTTATGGAAACAGCGATGTAAAAGGGCCCCGTGCTGATCATGGTAGTTTTGTGGCTGGAATTATTGCCGCCAACCGCAACAATAACCTGGGAATTAACGGAATTGCCGAAAACGTGGAAATAATGGTTTTGCGAGTGGTTCCCGATGGTGACGAATACGATAAAGATGTAGCTCTGGCCATTCGCTATGCGGCCGATAATGGAGCAAATATTATAAATATGAGTTTTGGAAAAGGGTTTTCGCCGTTGAAAAAGATGGTGGACGAGGCCATTGCTTATGCCGATTCCAAAGGGGTTTTACTGGTACATGCCGCAGGAAACGATGCCGACAATTGCGACGAGGTAGAACATTACCCAACAAAAAAGTTCACAAACCAATGGCAGGCAAAAAATTGGATTACCGTGGGAGCCAATGCCCAGAAGGAAGGAAAAAAACTTACCGGTGTTTTTTCGAATTACGGACAATCTACCGTGGATTTATTTGCTCCCGGGGTTGATGTTATTTCCATTTTCCCCGAAAACAAATATGATTTATCCAGCGGGACCAGCTTTTCATGCCCTGTGGTATCAGGTGTGGCAGCTTTGATATGGTCGTATTATCCTGAACTTACCTCCGGCCAATTAAAAGAACTGATACTTTCATCAGCCTATGTAGTTGATAAAAAGGTATTGCTGCCCGACTTAAAAAACTCAAAGCGCAAAAAAGTCCCGTTTCAGTCACTATCAGTCACCGGGGGTGTGGTGAATGCGTATGAGGCAATCAAGAAAGCAGAATTGATGCGGCGATAAAAACAAAAAGCCTGATGTAAAATATCAGGCTTTTTTGGGTGGTGCCACTCGGAATCGAACCAAGGACACATGGATTTTCAGTCCATTGCTCTACCAACTGAGCTATGGCACCCCGTTTGCTTAAGAGCGATGCAAAAGTAGTGAAAAAACCTTTTCATCCAAATGTTTTTTAAAAAAAATCAGGCTTTTTTAAGGGCTCAATTTTAACTCAAAACATGTCAAAACAAAAACCCATGTAAGCCATACCTACAGGGATTTTTAGCTATATTAAAGGATTTCCTAATCGAGTTTAAGAACGGCCAAAAAGGCCTTTTGAGGAACCTCCACATTACCAATCTGGCGCATCCGTTTCTTCCCTTTCTTTTGTTTTTCGAGGAGTTTCCGTTTCCGGGTAATATCACCACCATAACATTTGGCGGTCACATCTTTACGGACAGCTTTGATGGTTTCGCGGGCAATGATTTTAGCACCAATGGCAGCCTGAATGGCTATGTCGAACTGTTGCCTTGGAATCAGTTCTTTCAGCTTTTCGCAGATTTTCCGTCCAAAATCATAGGCATGATCTACGTGGATTAAGGCTGAAAGCGCATCCACACTTTCACCATTTAAAAGGATATCTAACTTAATCAATTTGGCCCTTTTATAACCGGTACGGTAATAGTCGAACGAGGCATATCCCTTCGAGATGCTCTTGAGCTTGTCGTAAAAGTCGAAGACAATTTCCGACAAAGGCATTTCAAAAGTTACTTCAACCCGATTACCTGTGGTATAAACCTGACTTTCCAGTTCGCCCCGTTTATCGAGGCAGAGTTTCATGATGGGTCCAATAAACTCGGCCGTGGTGATAATCTGGGCTTTGATGTAAGGCTCCTCAATATAATCAATGTAATTTTCTTTTGGTAAACCAGAAGGGTTGTGGACTTCAATCTTTTCACCTTTTTTGGTAAAGCAGGTGAACGAAACGTTGGGTACGGTAGTAATCACGTCCATATCGAACTCCCGGTCCAGACGTTCCTGAACAATTTCCATGTGCAGAAGGCCAAGGAATCCGCAACGGAATCCAAAACCGAGGGCTAATGATGATTCCGGTTCAAAGGTCAGTGAAGCATCATTTAGTTGAAGTTTTTCCAACGAAGCCCGCAAATCTTCATAATCATCGGCATCTACAGGATATACTCCGGCAAAAACCATGGGTTTTACGTCTTCAAAACCTGAGATGCCTTTATCGCACGGGCGTTTAACATGGGTAATGGTGTCGCCCACTTTTACCTCTTTGGAGGTTTTGATACCTGAAATGATGTATCCCACATCGCCGGTACCCAGCATCTCGCGTGGTTCCTGCGTTAGACGGAGAACGCCTACTTCGTCGGCATTGTATTCTTTACCTGTATTTACAAATTTTACCAGGTCACCTTTACGGATGGAACCGTTTACTATTTTAAAATAGGCTATAATTCCACGGAACGAGTTAAAAACGGAATCAAAAATCAAGGCCTGGAGCGGTGCTTCTTTATCGCCTTTAGGTGCGGGAACTCTATTGATGATGGCTTCAAGGATATCATACACCCCCAGCCCGGTTTTTCCACTGGCTTCAATAATATCGGAACGGTCGCAACCTATGAGGTCAACAATCTGGTCTTTAACCTCTTCGGGCATGGCCATGGGCAAGTCCATTTTATTGAGTACCGGAATAATTTCCAGATTGTGATCAATGGCTAAGTAGAGGTTTGAGATGGTTTGTGCCTGAATTCCCTGCGATGCATCTACAATCAACAGGGCACCTTCGCAGGCGGCAATGGAACGGGAAACCTCGTACGAAAAATCAACGTGTCCCGGGGTATCAATCAGATTGAGCACATATTTTTGACCCTTCCATTCGTAGTCCATCTGAATGGCATGGCTTTTAATGGTGATACCGCGTTCGCGCTCCAAATCCATATCGTCCAAAACCTGGGCCTGCGCATCGCGTTCACTAACGGTGTTGGTAACTTGTAACAGGCGGTCGGCCAGGGTGCTTTTCCCGTGATCTATATGGGCTATAATACAAAAATTCCGAATATTCTCCATCTATCAATCAATCAATAAATTTGGCTGCAAAGATAATCAAAGTATTGAGTATTGGAAGATGGGATTTTTAATTATAAGTTGATTCTTTTAAAATCATCTGTTTATCAAATGTCTTATTCTTTTTCAGTTAAATGCCCGAATTTTTTTAAATTTGTTTCATTCAGTTTATAATCTGTTACCTTTAACCTTTTTCCAATGAAAAAACACAAAATCATTGCATTATTACTTACCTTGAACCTGGTTTCGCAGGCTCAATTCGGTAATCAATATGAAGTGGAACTCATTACTTTTGAATCGGAATCAACCTATTTGCGTCAAGGTACGCCTACCACAAATTGTTGGCAAATTGGTAAACCTTCAAAAACGATGTTCAATGAAGCCTATGCTGGTACAAAAGTTATCATGACCGATACCCTGAATCCCTATCCATCCAACAATCATAGCTGGTTCGATGTGGTATTGCCCTTAGAAGATTTTGTATGGTTTTATTATGATGTACACTTGTCGTTTTATCATAAATTAGATACCGATACCTTGATGGATGGAGCTTATATTACTGTGTCGTACGATATGGGGCATACTTGGCAAAATATTATTGATGATACAAGTGGTTGGTTCACAGAAACTCCAGGAAATTATTCTCCAACAGAAGGAATGTACACTCACACAAACAATCTTTTTAATAATGAAAAAGGATTTTCAGGAAGTATTATGGAGTGGCAAAGAATTGAATTCAATTGGGCCACTATAGCTGTAAAAAAAAGGGATGATTTTTTTGAGGATACCATGATAGTCCGTTTCAATTTTATAAGCGATTCTTCCGAAAACTTGTATGAAGGTTGGATGATTGATAATTTACGGTTGTATTCTTTAGATTATGGTGGGAATGTTCATGAATTCCCCTTTGTTTCAAATCTGTATCTATTTCCAAATCCATTTAGCAAGGAAACATTAATCCGGACAAAAAACCAAACCATCATCCAAAAGGTGGAAGTATTTACCCTAAATGGTCAATTTATAAAGAGTGAGGTAGTTCTAAAAAATGAGTACACTTTTCAAAGGAATGCTATACCAAAAACAGGAATGTATTTTTTAAGATGTACTTTTGCTGACGGTAGCATGGAAACCCTTAAAGCTATCATGGAAGACTAATATCAGCTATCTACCGGGCTATCACCTGATAATAGCTGGAACCATAGCCACACCAGATTCCCAAACCATTGGTTACATTTGTTTGTACCCGCGCGTTGGTGGATGCAAAAGGGTTCCCGGTGTTTAATATCTCTTTTTGGAAGGTGTTCCAAAAGTCATACGAGGCTTTATCAATGGCTGTAAACTTCAACGAAATGGTATCCCCAACCTGGTAATAGACTTGGTCGGTTTTATTGGTTGAGGTTTTATTCCCTTTAAAAAGGGATATCTCCACTTTTTGTCCGTCAAAATAGTCATCATTCCAATTGGGGAAATAGTTGGGGATGTACTTGCTGTCGGTATTTTTTATTTGGGTCAAAGTCCGGTAGTAGTTTTTCCGGGAGGGTTTATCGGTGAACTGAACCCAAATATATCCTAAAGAATCTTTTCCCTGGTCCAAAGCAAACCACAGGCTGTCGATACTTACAGGTTCAGGAATGGTGGTGGTTGCAATGGCTTTTACACCGGCATATTCAACTGTTAAGGTGTAGCTTTTGCCTACCTCGCCTTTTAAGCTGGTCCCCACGTACATGTAAGGTGGAAAGTAGGCATCGTTGGGTTTGAGGGTTAACACCTCGGTTATTTCACCGTTCGACACCGAAACCTTTGCCCGGGTTAACGAATAGTTGCGCAAACTTACGGAATCAATTTCTGAAAAATATGGGGCACTTAGGGTGAGTAAAACCTGCGGGTACTTTCCTTGTTCAATCCAGCCGTCAATTACAATCTGGCTTTGATAATCTTCAACTTCAAAATTGGGTTCCACACAGGAACTCAGAAGGATGATGCTGAAGGCAAGAAGGTTAAGGTATTTTATCATCGTTTTAGTAGAATTTAAAGTTTAGAGTAAGTGCAGGTAAAATTGGGAAGAGTGAAATTTGGCGGGGATTGACGCTCAAATAATAGTGGTCGATATCACCTTTTACCCTAAAATAGATAAAATAGGGGTTGGCCCGGTTATAGACATTGTACACCGAGAGAACCAGGTCCGATTCCCAATGTTCTTTCTTTTTCAACTGGCGGGTTGCTGACAGATCGAGCCGGTGGTAGGCCGGCATCCGGAACGAATTTACATCGGTGTAATCGTTCACTACATTTCCCTGGATAATGTACCTCCCGGCCGGTAAAGTCATGGCATTTCCGGTGGCATACACCCACAAAGCGGAAAGATTCCACCGATCATTTAATTGATAATTCATAGTGATGGAAAAATCGTGCACCCGGTCGTATTTGGCCGGATACCAATAACCGTCGTTAATGTTGTTGAATTTTCGTAACGTGCGCGAGAGGGTATAACTCATCCATCCGGTGAGCGGGCCATATTGTTTCTTGATAAAAAGCTCAGCACCAAAAGCCTGCCCCACGCCATGAACAATGTTTTGCTCAATCTTGGTATTGTCGAAATTATCGAGGAGGCCGTTTAAAAAGTCGATTTGGTTATCGAGGTATTTGTAATAAAGTTCGAAAGAGGTTTCAAACTGATTATCGAGGAAATTGCGGAAATACCCAACCGTGGCCAAACCCACTTTCTGAGGCTTGATAAACTGGGTACTGGGCATCCAGATGTCGGTGGGCAGCGACACCGTTCCCACCGATGCCAGATGTATAAATTGATGCGACAGCGAAGCGGAGGCTTTTACCGATGCTTGTGGATTTAATAAATAGACACATGATAGGTTTGGATCGAGACTGAAAAAATCCTCGATCAATTCATTTTCAGCATAGGTCAGCGAATCGGTAAGTAGTCCCGAGGCATCGCGGGTATAATGGGAGTAAGGCCCAACATGTTGATAATAGGTAGGCCGGATGCCTGCTGAAAGGCTCAGATTTTCGGAGGCTTTAGCATCACCTTGAAAATAAATTGAACCTTCGTTGGAATAATACCTGTTGATGTTGTTGATGGAAACCTCTTCTACTTCGCCGGTTACTTTACTGGGGGTTAACTGGTGCCGGGTGAACGAGGCCCCATATTTCAGGAGCATTCCATGGTTCAGTTTTTGGGTAAAGTCGAGCCGATGGTAATAATCCCTGACTCCCGAGAAGAGGTGAAACTGGTAAGCCTCAAAACCGGCATCGATGCCAAACTGGTATTGAGAAAAGCCAGAGGTGAAATTAGCTGTCAGGTTTTCGTTAAATGTATGTTTAATTCCTACTGAACCCACCCAATTGATCCAATCCATCTGGTTTGTAACCTCGAATTCGCCGTCGGTGAGCGAATATTTGTCTTGCCCACCAAAAGTGGCAATGGTAAGCCGGGTTTTTGGTGTGAGCACGTACACCCATTTCAGGCTGGCATCGTAAAAATAATAGTTGGTTTGGTTGAAAAAGTTCTTGGAGTCGGAAATAATCAGGTCCGACAGGGATTTGATTCCCTCAAGATAGGTCCGCCGCCCTGAAATGACCAGAGAACCTTTGCCTTTTTGTGTGGGGGTTTCGATGGTGAGGTCCGACGATAATATCCCGACACTTCCGTTTCCTGAAAACCGATAGAAGTCGCCTTCTTTCATGGAAATATCCATCACCGATGATGTTTTCCCACCATAATTGGCAGGAATAGCCCCTTTTATCAGTTTGGCATTTTGGATAATATCGGTACTAAACACCGGAAAAAAACCCAACAGGTGCGACGGGTTGTAAAGCGGCATCTGGTCGAGCAACATCAGGTTCTGGCCGGCATCGCCTCCACGGACGTACAGCCCCGGGTTTCCTTCGCCCACTCCTTGAACCCCGGGTAAGGTCCGAAAGGAATTTATCAGGTCGGGTTCGCCCATAAGAGTTGGGAGTTGCGCGATTTCCTTGGCATCGAGCTGAACAGTCCCGCTTTGAATGGAAGTTACATTCTGGTCCGGCTTTTCCGACGAAATGGTTACCCCTTCCATCTCTACTACATTGGGCTGCAACAAAATAGTGATGGATAAATTTTTAGTAAGGTTGATGTTTTCTTTGACTGCTTTATAACCTAGGAACGAAACCTGCAATTCCATTTGTCCTTTGGGCAGTTGGAGCTCAAATTTTCCGGACGCATCGGAAATGGTCCCTATTTGAAGAGGGGTTACCAAAATGGCCGCATTCATTAATGGTTCCCGGGTGGCGGCATCTAAAACCTTTCCTGTGAGCAGGTAACTGTTTTGGCTGTGTAGCATACCTATTCCCAGGGTTACCAGAAAAAACAAAACGAAGATACGATGTAAAAATTCAGACTTCATGTGCCAAAAATAACAATATTTATACAGTTGACTCGGCCATAGATGTGATTTTAGGGATTTGGGTTGGGTGAAGGTGAAAATGATCCGTTTTTAGGGGCGGTCATTGGGAGAAGGCATCAAAGAAAAAGCCAGAGTTCCCGGGGAGGGAAGCTCTGGCTCAACTGAAATTAGCCCAAATGAAATTCTTTTAAGCAAATCGAACTAGAAATTAAGCGGGTTCTAATTGAAATGCTGCTTTAGTTTGACTGAAATCCGATAATTAATTTATCTATCTCAAATTTAATGAGTAAACGGTAGGTTTATTCACGAAAAAGTTAGCAAAAGGTTAACAAGTGCAAAAAAATAGGGCCGGAACGCCCGGGAAGAAGTTCCAGCCCCTGCTTTAAGCAATGAATTGCTTAAGCGAACAAACCTGTAAAAAACCCTAATGGAAACAATGCACTCTCCATTTTATTTTCCCCTCGTCAACTAAAACTTATAACTATTAACCTAAAACTTATTTTTATGATGGAGCTATATACGACCACACTTTAATCAGGTTTGAAGAAAAAGGTTAGCAAAAGGTTAACTTTGGATCAGTCCTTATTAAATAGGAATCATTAGATACCAATCATTTGAGTCATCCGGCTAAAAATCACACGGGATTTTTTTGTGTTCTCATACCTTAAAAAAGCCGTTCCTGAATCAGGATTCAATGAGAACGGTTTCCACCCAATGGTGTCGTTCCATTTACCCCGGCCATTAATGGTTTGGGAAGCCGAAGCAGCCAATTCAATTTTTTCAGTCCCCAATTTCCCGGAACGCCATTTTAACTTGCCCTGGGTATCAATACATCCAATCCTTGAATTGGTTATCACCAACAGGGTATCGGAAAACCTCCAGAATTTATTGAAATAACCGCCGATTTTGTATGCGTTGGACTGTTTATTCAGCAGATTTATAATGTAAACATAATTTTCCACAGCTACCACTAAAAAATTTCCATAATAGGTAAGGCCCTTGAAAAATGTGGTTGGAATTTCACATTTAATGGTAAGGTAATATTTTGAGTTTTCATCCTGCATATTGGAAACTTCTACATACACCTCATTTGTATAGGCTTCTGTTTCCGGGTTGACCAATATCTGGTTAGTGGTGGTATTGCGCCAGGTGGGTACAAAAGTTTCAAATTTTGCTCGGTATTGCAGGCTCATATTCAATTATTTAATTTTCTATTGAATACGATGGATTGTACAAAGAGTTAGTGCTAAGAGGTTAGCAAAAGGTAAGCAAGTCGGATTTAATGTAAATTGGGGGGGTTCCAAATTTAAAGTAATTGAATCTTTGGTTAGGTCCGGAACCCCAAACCCCGGACGGTTTTATTAAAAGCTATTCAGGAAAGATTCCAGGTTTTGGCTTTGGTCCAGCCCCAGTTTTTTTCGTAACCGGCTGCGCGATACTTTAATACTATCCGGATTTTGGTTCAGCAGCGCGGCGATGTCTTTGTTGTTCATCCCCAAACGGATAAAGGCACAAAGTTTTAATTCCATTCCGGTCAGGTCGGGGAATTGATCTACCAGGTTTTTGGTAAAATCTTTGTGGACATTGGTAAACGAGAGGTTAAATCGGTGCCAGCTATCTTCCTGGATGCGGCTATTCAGGTCGCTGATGATGGTTTTTAAAAGATTTTCCGATACTTCCGGCTTTTGTTGGATAAGCACCTTTAACTCGTGCAGTTTTTTAGTGATGTCGATATTGAATTTATTGCTCTTGATCAGGTGCAACGAACTTTCGGTCAGTTCATGGTCTTTTAATGCTAAAGTCTCTTTGTGGTATTTCGAAATCAAAAGTGCCGAATGGGTGCGGGCTACCAGTTCAATGGGATCAATCGGTTTGCGGACAAAATCCACGGCTCCAACCTCAAGGGCAACCTGCAGATCGTTGGAGGTAATGTGAATTCCCGTAGCCATAATCACGGGAATTTCCATGGTCTCTTTTTTCTTTTTCAGGTTCTGAATCACCTCAATGCCATTCAAATTGGGCATATCCCAATCGGTAACAATTAAATCGGGTTTTATCCTTTGGGCAATATGGATGACATTTTCAGGATTGTTGGTCTGAAATATTTCGTATTCGGGCCGATATTGTTCAAAAATATCCACCATAGTTTTCAGGTTCTCCACCTGGTCATCGACAATGAATACTTTATATTTGTCCATTCCTGTTGATTTTGGATGTTTTATGCTAAATCTATTTTGGCATGTATTGGCTGTGGTCGATCTCTTTTTTTACGGTTTCGGGTTCAGGTTTTGAGCCTGTTTTAACGGTCCGTTCGTCATAAACCCTTTGTAAGCGTTTGTTCAGGTTCGGATGCGATGAAAGTTTCTCTACCAACCAGCGCCAAAAGCCGGCATCGGTATCCACTTGTTCTATAAAAGTTTTCGGATTTATTTTGGTGCGCAATTCAGGTCCGGCGGCTAATGTTAAAATTCCCTGCACCGCTCCATTGGGACTAAAATGTTTCCCAAAATTGTCGCAGGTACGTTCACAAGCCCGTTGGTACGCTAAAGTCAAGAAAGGAATAATGCCAGATGGGGCTACAAAAAATTCCTTTACCAGATGCTTCCGTTTGATATGCCCCAACTCGTGTGCTATCACAAACTTGATGGCATCGGCGTTGCCGGCATAAAACCCTTCGGCCAGTTCGGAATATAATACAATGTAATTGCTGCGGTACAGGCGGGTGGCAAAGGCATTTAAAAGGCCACCCATCTCCATTAAATAAATCTGGGGGACCTGGTTCAGGTGCATCCTTTCAGAGTAATCTTCTACAATCTGATAAATCTCGGGCATCTGGTTTTTCCCGAGTTTAACGGCATGGGCTTTTATCACGCCCACCATAATACCATTCCGCATCATGGTTAGAAACGCGAAAAAAACAATGATACTTACCACCACGGTCAGTGCATCTGGGTCTAAATACACCCATGTAACCAAACCCCCATAAGCCAAAAGGCTGATTAGTACCCTTAAAAAATAGTAGGATTTTTCTTTCAATTCAATTTCTATAGTTTCCATCGTGTGTTAAAAAGTTTGTGGTTTAAAATTACTTAGTTTTTTGTAAATATTCATTATTGTACATTGTAATAGTCCGATAAATATTTTAGTATCAAATAGTCAGTATTCAGTATCAAGATGTGAGACATAAGATAATGTGCCAATATGCTAATGACCAAATGGGCACATGAATTCCCACCTCCGGTCTCCCGTCTCCGTTTTCTAGTTTCCGGTCTCGTGTCTAAAAAACCATCAATCTATTGTAATTGAGATTTTATACCCGTACGGTAGACTTAAAAAAGTCCCGAAATGTTTCCGTCATCATCAATATCAATTAATTCGGCGGAGGGTTTCGTGGGTAGGCCGGGCATCCGCATGATATCGCCCGCGATGGGGACCAGAAAGCCGGCTCCGGCAGCAATTTCAATCTCCCTGATTTTAACCACGAACCCTTCGGGGCGGCCTTTCAGCTTTGGATCGTCCGATAACGACTTCTGGGTTTTGGCAATGCAAATGGCCAGTTCATTCAGGTGCAGATCGTCAATCAGTTTCAAATCTTTTTTGGCTTTTACCCCAAATTGGACGCTACCTGCACCATACATTTTTTTTGCAATGGCTTCCACTTTTTGTTCCACGGTCCATTTATAATCATAAAGCGGGTTGAAGCAGCGCGGGCAGTTATTTACGGATTCCACCACTTTTTCGGCCAGTTCAATAGCCCCTTTTCCTCCCTGCGCCCACGAATCAATCATGGCTACTTTTATACCGATGGAAAGGCAGTGGGCTTTAATGGCTTCAATCTCATCCAGGCTGTCGGTTACAAATTTATTGATAGCCACCACAGGTTCAAAACCAAAGTGGCGCATGTTTTCAATGTGTTTATCCAGATTTGGCAACCCGGCTTTCAGTGCCTGTACATTGGGATGGGCCACTTGCGAAAGAGGTTGTTTGCCATGATATTTCAATGCCCGGATGGTGGCAACAATCACCACGGCATTGGGCTGTAAACTTCCTACCCTGCATTTGATGTCGAAGAATTTTTCAGCTCCCAAATCGGAGGCAAAGCCCGCTTCGGTAACCACAAACTCCGAGAGTGTCAATCCCATTTTTGTGGCTATCAGCGTGTTGGTTCCCTGGGCAATGTTGGCAAACGGCCCGCCATGGATAATGGCGGGGGTATTCTCGATGGTTTGGACCAGGTTGGGTTTGATGGCATCTTTAAGCAACACGGCCATGGCCCCGTGTGCTTTCAGGTCGCGGGCAAAGATAGGTTTTCCTTCATAGGTAAGTCCCACAAAAATATTACCCAACCGCTCCTTCAGGTCTTTTAAATTTTTCGATAGACACAGAACCGACATCACTTCAGAGGCCGCGGTAATATTGAACCCGGTCTCGCGGGGAACCCCTTCGGTGGTTCCACCCAGGCCAATCACGATTTTACGGAGCGCGCGTTCGTTCATGTCCATCACCCGCTTCCATTGGATGGTGCGAGGGTCGATCCCCAGGTTTTCGGTGTTGTTTATGTTGTTGTCGATAAGTGCCGCCAACAGGTTGTGGGCTTTTTCAATGGCAGAAAGGTCGCCGGTAAAATGCAGGTTAATGTCTTCCATGGGAATCACCTGCGAAAATCCGCCCCCGGCGGCTCCTCCTTTGATACCAAACACCGGCCCTAAGGAAGGTTCACGGATGACTACCGTGGCTTTTTTCCCGATATGGTTCAAGGCTTGTGCCAACCCGATAGAGGTGGTGGTTTTTCCCTCGCCGGCGGGAGTAGGAGTGATGGCTGTGACCAATACCAGTTTTGCTTTTTTTACTTTTTCTTCGTCAATCAGGCGGAGCGGGAGTTTGGCCTTATAAGGGCCATAAAATTCCAAATCGGATTCCGAGAGCCCCAATTTTTCGGCAATTTCTTTAATCGGGCGTATGTCTGCCTCGCGGGCTATTTGAATGTCGCTTTTCATTTATAAAGTTATTTTGTGGGGGATATGTATTGTTTTAATAGTTTGGAGAGGTGTATTTTCCTGGTTAGTATCTTTTTTCCCGGTTCTTAAAAAAAACTTCAGCCTCAGCCAGCAACTGGGTTTTATCCACCGGAACCACGCCCACCTTTTCGCAAACCAAACCCCCGGCCAGGTTGCTGATGGCTGCAATGTCGCGGGGTTCAAAACCCGAAGCCAGGCAGCAGGCAGCCACGCTGATAACCGTATCGCCGGCACCCGATACATCGGCAATGTCGCGGATTTCGGCAGGGACCCGGAAGTAGCTTTCGCCGGAGGTGATGTAAACGCCCATCTCCGAAAGGGTTACCATAATTAATCCGGCACGGAGCTGGCTCCGGAGTTTTTCGGCAGCCTGATGCAACGCGGCAAAATCCCCTTTGGGGATATCGGTTTTAAGCCCTTCGCAAATCTCCTTGAAATTGGGTTTGAACAGGGTTACGCCTTGATAGAACATAAAATTCCGTTTTTTAGGGTCCACCAACGTGGGGATATTTAACCGGTTGGCTTTTGCAACAACCTGTTCAATCACCCGGGGTGTGATATTTCCTTTGTCGTAATCTTCAAAAATAATGGCAGCAAAGGGAAATTGGTCCATCAGGTTCAGGGTGTGGTCAATAAATTGCTGTTCCAGTTCGGTATCCAGAGGTTTCGACGATTCATCGTCGATGCGGAGCAGATGCTGGTTGCCGCTGATAACACGGGTTTTTACAGTGGTTTTACGGTGAGCGGAAGTGAGGATGCCCACACCGGTCATCTGGCGTTTGACCAATAAATTCTGAAATACTTTTCCTTTGGCATCGTCGCCAATCATGGCACACATTACGGGTGCGGCCCCCAACGACTGGATGTTTAATGCCACGTTGGCGGCACCTCCCAGCCGGTTCTCGCGGTGGCTCACCGAAATAACGGGTACGGGGGCTTCGGGCGAGATGCGGTCCACTTTGCCCCACATGTAGGCATCAATCATTACATCGCCCACGATGAGGATGTGTAGCTGGTCGAATTTCGAAAATAACTGCTGAATCTGCTGTTCCATAGAAATGGTTCATTTTACAGTAAAAACCAGCAACAAATATAGAGTTATTGGCTTATTCTGGATCATTTTTCAAGGTGTTTTTATGTTCCTGTTGTTTTTGATTCCTTTAACCCGCAGGTTGTCCGCGGCGGCAGGAACCAGAAACAGACTGTCCGGGATAAAACACGGCACCACCTGTTAGCTGCAAGTCATCCGGCGGCCTTTTTTTTGACGGACGTCCTTCACTTAGGCTATGGGTTACGTTTCACTTACCGAGGGAGGCCCCGGCCCTTATGCAAGGGAACGGCCCACTCCCCGGCAAGGGAATGGTTCACTCCCCGGCAAGGGAGGCTCCTTCGCTTAAGGTGGTGGGCCGGCAACACTTGGCAAGCAGTATGTTAACATTGCATTAAAAAATAACCTTGGGTATATACCATCCGGATTATTTTATGTATCATTGTACGTTGATATGGAAAAGAATACCTTTAAATATCGGGACTCATAACAATTGTCAAAACACAACTTAAATAAAAAACAGATGAAAAAGATTATCTCAACCCTAATGGTATCATTTATTGTTACTTGCCAGTTACAGGCCCAAATCGAAGTGGGATCCAATAACCATGTTGGTATAGGTATTACAGGAACAGTGGATTCTAAACTATCAGTAAATACTTCCGGGAATGCAAATTATATTGCAGCTATTACTAACTTAAATACGGCTACGGGGCAGGGTGTCTTGCTTTTAACAAAAGCACAACCGTCAAACAATACCTATTATGCTTACGGTTTAGCAAGTACCATTGCTGGCGGGTTAGGTTATACTTTGGGTATTTCCACTTCATCCTATAGCAGTACCGCATCAAATTATGGACGGTCATATGGCATCTATGCCCAGGCTGGAAATTCGACTTCGGGTTATAATTATGGTGTATATGGGCGGTTATTGGGATCTAATAATGGGGCCGGTGTTTTTGGTACGATTTCAGGCGATATAGCTACGGGGGGCAAGTATGCCGGATATTTTTATGGCACAACAAAGGTAAACGGCGATTTTTGGGTGGGCTCGGTCCAGGTTACCTCTGATATGAATGCAAAAAAAGAGATAAAACAACTGGATAAAAACAATGTGTCCAAAATAAAACAGATGAAGGCGGTAAGTTACAAATATAAAGACCCCATCGAGATGGGACAATATGGGACAGAAATTACAGATACCCTTACGGACACCAGCCGGTTATTTGATAAGGCTGAATATGAGCAGATCCACATTGGCCTATTGGCCCAGGAGTTACAGGCGGTTTACCCAGAACTGGTAAAAACCGACCCCAGCGGCATGTTGGGTATTGATTACATTGGGCTCATTCCTGTATTGTTGGAAGCTATAAAAGAACAACAGGCAGCCATTGAGACCCTGACCGACGAGGTGGAAAAACTGAAAGCGAAATAAACCATTACACTCACATTTAAACCGGAAATTTATGAAAGCACTTAGATTCAATATTTTCCTACTATTTATATTAATTTCATTGTTATCCTATTCGCAGGATGATGGAACTTCTGGATTAGCTATGGGACAGCCTGCTATCGATTTTTCCTTATGGAATACTAGTGTTGATAATTTAAATATAAATATCTCATTAAATTATACCAGTTCCGGAATTCAGGTATCCAATAAAGGTGGAGATTTGGGTATAGGGTGGGATTTAAATACCGGGGGGGTGATTTTTAGAGAATTAAAAGATATTCCTGATGAATTTTATCAGTATTATACTAAAACAGACCAATTTGGAATAACTACTGAAAAAGGTCAGATATGTGGATGGTTAAGTGGTCCACAAATAAAAAATTCTAACGGAACAATCACTTATCTTCCAACTGCTATGGATCATTGGCAAAATCTACCAAGTAACATAAGTGATTTAGGCAACTATATTGATGGTTCTTATGACTATGCAGTAAAAGGATTAGGATATTATTATGATCATGAACCAGATATCTTTCATTTTAGTTTTTTAGGAAGATCTGGAACTTTTATTTTTGAACCTTCTGTCACATATCCCAACGGGAGATTCAGAACGAGTCAAATACCTTTTCAGGATTTGTTAATTGATTTTGAGATCATAAATGAAAATGGTTATCCTGCTGAAATTACATCATTTATAATCACTGATGAATTTGGATCTAAATATACTTTCAATAAAACGGGATACTGCAGGATTAAAGAATTGGGCTTAAAGAATAGGTTTCTTTCTGATATTTCATTCATAGATTCTTGGTTCCTTACAAAGGTAGAGACACAATATCATAACGAGGTACTGTTTAATTATAACGAAGAGTCTAATATATTATTGAATAGTTTTGGTGATATGGAAGAACCATATGAGTCACCTAGCGAACATATTTATTTTGTCCGGTTTCTTGAATATATATCAAATTCTGCAGGTTCGATTTTTGTTAATGAAGTCCCTGTTATTTCAAGTATAGTAACTAGCAATTTTCAGATTGATTTTAATTATAAGGAGGAAAACCGACTTGACTTTACTGAAGCAGGTGAAATAGGACATGCACTTGATAATATCAAAGTGTTTTCGAAAATAAATAATGATAAAAACTTAATTAAGGAAATTGTCTTTCAAACAGAGTATTTGAAAACACACGATGTTTCGGGTACGGGAGTTAATGGGAGTAAATTATTTTTGACCTCCTTTCATGAAATGGTGAATGGTGTAAATCTACCATCTGTCATATTTGGTTATAATTACAGTGAAAATGAAAATGTTTTATTACCAAATTTAAAAACCAATGCAACGGATTACTGGGGATTCTATAATGGTTCAACCAGTGAGTTTGGCAACAACGATCCTTCACCGATATTATATCAGACAATTGTAAATGGACATAAAGAGATTTATATTTATCCTCCTCAAAATATTTCTTATTCCGTTATTAGAAGACCAGAATTACAAGGATTTTCTTATGTCTATGGCAGAGATCGTAGACCGAACCCTGCCCTTAATAGTCGTGGGATATTAACTTCTGTTAAAGATCAAAATGGAAAAATTAAATATTATACCTGGGAAACGAATACTTTTAACCTTAATGGAAAAGTAGAATATGGCCCTGGTTTAAGAATTGCCAAAATAGAAAGCACTGATGAGGAAAATGAGTATATCAGAGATATATCTTATATCAAAGAATTTACATATAACCAAAGCAGTGATGTTAATACAACAAGTGGTTCAATACTCAGTCTTCCAAAGTTACATACCAGAAATTATGACGTTCCTGAAACAGAATACAATCATATTGAAATAGAGAACTTTAACCTAAATACAGAACCCTCAATTGTAAGCTATTCAAAAGTTACTGAATATATTGGTGGAAAGAGTATTGATGCTAACGGTAATTATTTTGGATTAAATGGTAAAATTGTACATGAATTCAATAATCCTGGTACGATTGATTTATTACCTGATGAATTTGGGTTATTCACATCTTCACCCAATTATGGCATTTTAGCTTATTACGATGAACTATATACTAACACAGACGGATTACCAACCGGACCTACTTTAAACTATAACTGGGCTAGAGGAACTCTGAAGAAAAGAGAGGTTTATGATTCTAATAATAAATTGAAGAAACAGATTGTTGTCAGTAATCAGCTTTTTAATAAAAACACTACCCCAAAATATATTCATGCAATGAGGATTAATAGAATGTATTTAGATTATGAATTGACTTATTTGTATAATCATTACCCTATTATTCTTGAAGTTTCGAGTTTACCTGAAACTTATAGTATTACTGATTATTTTGATACCCCTGTTGGGATTAATTCATCAACACAAGAAATTACAATAGGATTTGATAACAAAAGTCGGTTAAATTATGAAAAGATAATAACTCCAGATGGGAAAAATAAGGAATATAAGTACACTTATGCCGATCAATACTCACTTTTAACCCGTGTTGGTGATATAATCCCCCCTTATTTAGAAGCAGTTAATTACATGTCATCAAATCACATAAGAAATTATGTTATTGAAAAACTTGAGATTTCAGATAATTGTGTAGTGGACGGTTTAATAAGCATTCCAAATCTATTCAATATATCTGGGAATGAGTTTGTTGCCGTTAAAGAAACCTTTTTGTTGGCACCCTCAAATCCTAAAAGTAGTACCTCTTTTACATATTCATCACCGACCCTTTCTAATATAAGTAAAGATTCCGATTATGTATTAGACCATAATAACTATACTTATAACAATATGGCCTCAAATATACAATACTCCTTATATGAGGGCACAAAAGTATTTAAGGTGAAAGATTTGTATCAGCAAGACATTGTTGAAGGACAAAATGCTGATCTTACAAATATTTGTTTTAAAACTTTTGAAAATACAGAAGGAAGCTCCAGCTATATAGTCAATGGAATAGCACATACGGGTATTCAATCGACCAAAGCACACGGAAGTACAACCGATAACTGTTATACCATCAACCTGGAAGCAGGGAAAAGCTATCTGATAAGGTATTGGACTAAGCAAGGAAATGCAGGTTCTGCAAAAGCTTCGGTAAGTATTTCAGGGGAAACGAACTCAGTAACTGAAATTGAACCTAAGCCGGATGGTAGTTGGACGATGGCTCAAAAAGAATTTATTGCTTCAGGTTCAGGTTCAAAAACAATTACAATTAAACTTAATACCGGGTCAGCTATATTTTTTCACTATATTGATGATTTACAAGTCTTTCCTGTCGGCACAAAGTTTTCAATGCGAACGTATGACCCTATTACAGGCCAAACCACATCAACAATTGATAGTAGAGGAAATACCCGGAAAATGGAATATGATATATATGGAAAACTTAACTCAATCAGAGATAAGGATGATTATATCATACAGGAAAAGAGATACAATTACAAAGAAGCACCTATAAATGCAGATATTTCAAAATTAGAATTTGGGTTTGAGGGTGGAACCAAAGAAGTGGTTGTGGATGCAAATCTGGCATTTGATATTTTGGTAACAGGCGATAACTTTCTCACGGTAACCAAACTTAATTCAACTGCAATTAGAATTACCTGCCCCAATGATCCATCAGCTACCACAAAAAGAGCACTCGTGTATTTATATCACACATTGTATCCCGAACAAAAAATTGCCATCGAGGTAATCCAGGTAAGTGGTAGATATGTTGGAACTTCATTTGAAATACCAGGAACAAACTAAAAACATTAACCTATGAAGTCGCTTAGTTATTCTTCTTTAAATAAGATATTCTGCTTTCTATTATTGATTTTAGGATATCATGTATCTGCTCAAACCCTTTCTGTTTCATTGAATAGTCAGAAGGTTACCTTTACCAGTCCGGGGGCAACCATTCAATTAACTAATGGTAATATTTGGTCTCTAAATGCAACCAATAATGACACATACCTTATTATTGAAAAAAATTTGCATACAAATACAGGAAGTAACAGCCTTTCACTTATAGCACCCACTTCTTTTAACGAAGGTGAAATCTACATTATGAACGGGTTAAATAACGAATACAATCATTTTTCCTATTCGAAAGAAGGTGCAGGATTTGATCTATTAGGGGGTATTGCTGAAGTTGAAGTAGAATGTTATCAAAACGGCGTCACATTCAATGTCTTTTCAAATGGTACGTGGGCAGCCCATAGTTATAATAGTTGGATTACAAGTAGTTCTTACGGAGGGACAGGTAATGGTGCCGTTGGATTTACATGTAATTCTAACCCAAATCGTTATGAAAGAACCGGCACCATTCAATTCACAAATCAAACCGGGGAAATTTTTTATATTAAACTGGTTCAAAAAGCTCAGGCGGGTACATCTCCTTTGGCGAATATACAGTATAATTTTGAACAATTTATTATCCCAAAAGATAAGGCGCTTTTAGTGGGAAATTATTTAAATTACAGTGAATCTTTTGTTTTTAAAGATGCCTGGGGGCGGGCAATACAGAGTGTTGCCGTGGGGGCTGGCCCAAACAACGGGAATTTGGTTTCTTTTTCAAATTTTGACCAGTTTGGCAGGCAAAATAAAGTATATAAACCATTTGTAGATTACTCTTTTACTCCGAAAAACAATTTTGTAGAATATGCTGATTCACGACAGTTAGACTATTATCTGGAGAATTTTGGTCAGGAAGTAAATGACCGATCTTTTACTGAACAGATATATGATGGAAGTCCCTTTAATGAGGTAACTGAAGAAATACCTGAAGGGAGTGACTTTTTTGAAGATAAAAATGGTAATAGCCATTCCATTTTATATGAGGTTACCCCTAACTCAGGTTGGACAGGGCAAAGTGTACTAAAGGTAACACCATCAGCCACCGGATTTACAGTATCAACTTATAATGACGGGGATTTATTTAAATATACCAATACAGATGTTGACGGAAATGTTATTGAAACTTATTTCCTTGGTAATGGCAATACGGTTTTAACAAGAGCATACAATGGCACCGAGGTATTAAATACATATTTTGCCTATGACAATCAGGGTCGCCTTGTTTATCAGATTCCTCCTAAGGCAGAAATTGCTGCAGGAAATTACGCCCATACTGGTGATTTAATATCTAATTACTGTTTCTATTTTAAATATAACAGATATAATTTAGTGGTTGAGAAAAAAGAACCTGGCATTGATCCGGTATATTACTATTATAACAGCAAGTTACAGCTTACCGCGAAACAGGACGGCGTTATGAGGTTGGCAAACAGATTCTATGTTTATAATTATGACAACTTTCAAAACCTGATTGATGAAGGTTATTACGACAACAGCACAACCAATTATACAAGCAGCCAAATAGGCGGGGTCAGTTTTATCCCACTCTCAGGGTACACATCGTTAATTAAATATTTTTATAATAACTACTCTTTTTCAGGAAAGGCCAATTTTGTCGCACAGGCTGACGGGATTTTGCCAACAACCATGACTTATGGGTTATTGACAGGTAAACAGGCCCGGATACTCGAAACAACCAATTGGATTAAAGAAACCTATTATTACGATGACGAAGCCCGGAACATACAAGTTGTCCATATACAAGATAATGGACCGACAGACATCTTCCATAATACGTTTAATTTTGTGGGGCAATTAACAAATTCCATTCGATCCCATGATTATACCACGGATGTAGTTTTAAAATACCGGTATACTTATGACCATGCCGGCCGCTTGTTAAATACGTATTTAACTGTTGATAATTCAAGCGAGGTAATGGTTGAGCAGTTGGTTTATAATGAATTGGGGCAGGTTGCGGAACGGAACCTCCATTCTGAGAATAGTGGGGCCAGCTTCCTCCAGAGTGTTGACTATGCCTATAACCTTCAGGGGTGGCTTACCAAAATTAACAACAGCGATATTTCGTTAAGTGATGATGGCGACCTTTTTGGGATGGAAATGCTTTATACCGATTATCTCGATATTAAACCGGGCGGGGCCAACAATCCTGCCGAAACCCCTGGTTTTGAGGCAAAATTCAATGGTTTTGTTTCATCGGTGAAATGGTCATCGGCAAACGATGCTGTTGAAAAGGGGTACACCTTTACTTACGATGATTTAAACAGGCTTACATCGGCAACATTTAATTATAAAAATACCAATTGGCAACAAACCACAGGCTATGGGCTTTATAGTATGCCTATTATTTCCTACGACAAAAATGGCAATATTACCTCGTTAAAGCGAAATGGGAACAACAGCCAAACAGCCGTTTTAATGGATAACCTGGCTTATACCTACAACGGCAATAAACTAACAACCGTAACCGATAATTCTGCCACAGGTTCGGGGCTTGGAGGTTTTGTGGGTAATGTTTTAGGGAACAGCTATGGCTATAACCCAAATGGTTGTGCCATTGAAGACAAAAACAGGGGAATTACAAGTATCAATTATAACCATCTGAATTTAGCCACTCAAATTGCAGTTACACAACAAGGAACTTTAACAAACCAGTACAGCGCCGAAGGTGAAAAAACATTAAGTGTAGTGAGCGATGGTAACACCCTGACCACGCTATACGATAGAGGTATTATATATTCAAATGGTACAATAGAACAAATAAATACACCGTTTGGGCGGTTGGTCCCCCAAAGCGGTAGCTACCGGTTCGATTACCATTTGACCGATTACCAGGGGAACACACGGGTAACTTTTTCCAAGGGGATCGATGGAAAGGCCAAACTGCTGCAGGAGAACCACTATTACCCCTTTGGGTTGACCATGAACGGTACCGGGTTTGTTGCCGAAGGCCCCACAAATAAGTACCTTTATACCCAAAAGGAACAGATTTTGGCACTCAACCTGAACAGTTACGATTTTGGGGCACGTATCCTCGACCCGGCCATTGGGCGCTGGCACGTACCCGATGCAGCCATGCAGTTTGTAAGCCCCTATACGGGGATTGGTAATAACCCGGTTAATTTTGTGGACCCAGATGGGAACCGTGCTCAATATCGTGTTATGCTTAAGGCTCCCTCTATGGAGGAGATAGATAGTAAGAGACAATTTGAAGATGCTATGTTCGAATACTTTATGGAAAATGGAGGTTCAATTTCCGAGGCCCGTGCAGCAGTTTCTGGAGGAGGGCATCCGGAAGGTGGAGCATCTGCTAATGCCGGGTATGCCTCGGGTAATGGTTCCATTAACCAGGATGTAGATGCATATTGGAATGCAATGATGGATGGTTATGACGGTACCATGGCCGATTTTACCAGAGGTGATGGGATTAAAACAGATGCCCGGGGGAAAAACTATTTCTGGAGTAACCTCAACTATATTGGAATGGATGGTACTATTAATGTTACTTCAGAGAAGGTTTTTTTAAATGCCACAAATGGAGGGGATTATTCTACTGATAACCTTGGTGGTGTAAATTGTATAAATGAATGTCCAATAAAATATGGAATAACTCTTTATGACTTCACTAAAACACGGTATAATGTAGCTAATAGAAAAGAAGGTGAATGGGTCATCTTTTCAACCAACAGAAAACCATCAAATGGCAATGCGCAGGAAATGTATTTTGACTTTAATTATGAGAGAAATATTGAACAAATATATGCAAAAGCCTATGGTGAGCCTGATGGTTATAATATTATCTATGGTAATAATCCTGAAATCAGAGATCCAAATAAAATTTATTTTGAATATGGAGTTTATACTCCTTATGGTATTAAAACATTATATGGTTCTTTTGATAGAAGAACCATATATGGAAATGTAATAATAGGAGAATAATCAATAGTTTTTTATGAAGAAATTAATAACTACAACAATATTTTTCATTTTACTCTATTCTTGTTACAGTCAGATTGTTGAAAAACAAAAAATAATTAATATTAATTCTATTGATAGCTTGATTATAAACTATCCTTATCAAAAGGTATTTCGTTTTGATACTTTTCAAATAAAAAATCAAACAGATACCTTAATGTTTGTTTTTTACAATAATACTGAAGTAGATACTAAAGTAATTGGTTATTATAAGAATGGTAATAAATATAGAGAATTTTGTTCAAAAAATGGAAAACTACTAGGTTGGGATTATAGATGGTATAAAGATGGTTCAATCTGGTGGGAATCATATCATGATAGTATATTAACAGTTCCTACTATAGAGTATTATAATAATGGAAGGATACACTACTTTTCAAATATTGATAAAAAAAAGAATTCAGGTGTCTCAGTATTCTGGTATGATAATGGTAGAAAGAAAGAAGAAAAAATATGTATTGATACAACTATTAGTGGGTTCTTAAACTTTTCTTATCTAGAGACAGGAGAGCTTATCTTTAGAACTATATATAATTTAGGAAAACAAAATTATTTGTATTTATATCCTAATGGAGATACTTTAATATTGGGAGAAATTTATAATACTGAATTTAATTTAGTGGGCAAATGGCACGAATGGTACGAAGATGGAGTTAAGAAGCGAGAATATTTTTTTGATGAAAATCAACCTAATGTAAAAACTGGCACTTGGAGTTGGTGGGATGAAGAAGGCAAATTAATAAAACAAGAAGTTTATAAAAACAATGAACTGATTGAGGAAAAGAAATTTTTGCCATTTGATGAAAATAAAAATTAGAATTAAAAATTTGATATAGAGAAAACTCTCAATCTTTTGGTTGGGAGTTTATTTAAGTTCTTTTGTATTATTAATAGTTCCCCAAGCAGGAGGGGGATTATATGTTGAAATTGGTGGGAAAATTACTTTTGGGATTCAAGCAATGGGAGATATCGGGGATGTAGAAGCGATAATTAGGCCATTATCTGTAACACTAATTGGTGGTTCTGTTAATAATAAAACAGGCAGAAATGGCGAATTATTAATTAAAAATGGAAATGAGATTATTAATGAATTTGGAGTAGGCATTGGTTTCCTGTCGTTGGAGGGCTCTCAACAGTTTATAACATCTTCTCCTCAGGATTACCTGAGAACAATTGAAATAGGTTTCTTATTTATCGGTGGATTAGAGTTTAATTGGGATCAAAACGGCTTTCAAAATTGGTTCATTGGTGTTAAGGTTGATCCAAAAGTAGGTTTTATTATTGGTGCAGAAGGTTTGTTTAAATTTGGATATCAAAGCGGAAATTAAAAATGAGACACTATGAAAAGGTTTAATATAGTAGCAATTGCATTTTTATTCTCGGGATTTGGTTTAATAATAACCGGGATTATTTTTAAATATTTGAATTATCCTGATTTCTTTAAAGGGTTATATAGTGGCCCAGTATGTCTAATAATAGCCTTAGTGTTTTTGTTTAGGGCGGGTAATTCAGAACCATCAAAATTATCTGTTTCGAGCCGACTTACGTTTATAATAAAACACTTCGTGTCAATTCTAATAATATTACTATTCCTAAGTTTTATTTATGTTTTTAGCTTCATTGAGGTTAATCATGAAGCAAGAATATTTGCCATAATTTTTGGTTTACTTTTTTTAGTTGGAATAATATGGATGTTAAAAAATGTATGTTTTATTGTCAAGGTTCAATGTGATAATGAATGCGCCTTTATCAATGATGCCATTATAGTTAAATTAGAAGAAATTACGGTTGTAAAAAAAGTATTTCCAATATTTTATAGGATTAGTACAATTGATAATAGGAATTTTTTATTTATTCCTCATTATTCAGAGTTAATGAATAATTTTTTTTCTATCCCTAAAAGTGTTCTTGAATTGAAAAATAGGATAGAAAAATCTATAAGCTAATTGTGATATAGTTGCCCAAGCAGGAGGGGGTACATGTCCAAATTGTCTCGACTGGTCAACTGTAGGTAAAAATATATATGGTTTGACGTATCCTGGAGGCAATAATTGCATGTCATTGAATCAAAAAGATTATAATTATTCTTATGTTCCTACAAATTTGGCAGAGTATCCAGCCATTGGACATGATAGAAGATACGATAATTTGAAAATTAAAGGAGTAGTGGGTTTATTTACCGATACTCGTGCCATAGGTGCTGATTATAGATTTTTGGTAGAAGAATTAGGTGTTGCAGTGAATCCATTTAATGGCGCAGATTTAATCACACGTTCTCAGGCGTTTACCTTAGGAGAAGGACTAGGATTAGCTGCATTTCCTAAAACAATATTTCAGTTATCTAAATCGGCTGGGTTTGTAGATATAATAATGCGGTATAATATAAGTAACCAAGGAGTTAATAATGCTCCAAGTATTCACAAACATTAAAGTTTTACTAATGAAAACACTTATGGTATTTATAAAAAGTTTTTTAATTGTAATAATTCTTTCAAGAATTACCGCCTGTAATTTTGCTCCCGGCAGTTATCCTTATGCAGAAGAATATGAGTTGAATTATTCAGAAGAACAATTAAAAACGGCAATAAATAAATTTAAGGAAGAATACCCCGAATATATAGTTCCCAAAGTTACAATTAACAATCAGGGTAGTTGGGATTTACCTGATGGTCAATCGGAAGAACCCGCACATTGGTATGGGGTTTACTTTTACTATAAAAATGAAAACAAAATAGTATTCACTTGGACAAGACCTGCCGGAAAAGATAAAACAACATTTGCCTTTGTTTCAATTAACGATGGATTAAACCTCGGAAATTGGAAAAGAATTAACAAAGACTTTAGCCGTTCAGAAAACAAGCTTCAAAAGGAAAAATTTGAACGGCTTATTTTAAATGAAATTAAAAAGCAAATCCAATAGATTGAAAAAGCCCGGGGAACCGGGCTTTTTGCTTATAAAGCAGCACTGTTCTTTTGAAAGAAAAATTTGAACTTCTTTTTGGTGTGCATGAGTTAAAACCTTTTGTTACATTTGGTTAAAATTGAACGCATTAAATTGAATGAACCGCTACAGCTACGTGCTCAACAACCCGCTCAAATACACCGACCCCACGGGGTATTACTGGCAGAAGCAGGACCCGGGCGAAGGGATACCTGCCGGCGGTGTAAATTACGACGATAATGGCAATATTATAAGAGGCAGCAGTGGCTATAACTATACCAACAACTTTGGGCGGGGGTTTTACTATTCCGATGTCTGGTTTGAATGGACCGATTGGTACCGAAGTACCAACCCCGATGGTACAGAATATGAATATGTAAGCTCCTCCACCAAAAAACTCGTTATCGGCGACCCCTATTGGCATGAATTGCCGGCGGGTGGTGTAGCTTTTGTGCAGGGTGATGTTCGATTTGTTTTCCCTGTTTTTGTTTTCGCAAATTCACCTATAGGCTTTACTACCGCACACCAAGTCGGCATCATGATGGATCGGGATTTGAACCTTTCTGTCTATTATACACCAACTCTTGGTTTAAGTGTTGGTGGTGGCATCTTTTACGGGGTAACATGGGGATTAATGTTTGCAAGTGATGTCAATCAATTAGCAGGTTTAGGAACAGCTTATGGTCTTTTACTTGGTAATGTTTCTGGTGAAATAAATACAACAGGTATTTGCAAAGATTGGGGGTTTTCAGCACCAACTGGCATTTCTGGAGGGTTTGGCCTTGCTGGTTTTTCTGAGGTTACATGGACATTCATGACAGATCCCATAAATATTGGAAATATGTCGTTAGATGATATTGCTAATTATCTGAATAGTAATGTGGTTGGAGCGAATTACACAACTCAAGATGTGTTCTATATGATCCAAAAGATGAACTCACTTTTTAAATAATTACTTTATGTTTTTATTATTTGTAATAGGAATAGGTTGTATTGTTTTACATTTTAGTGCCTCATATATAGCAATAAAATTGAAAAAGAAATATAATGTAAATTATCTGAAGGAATTGCGAAATTACGATTTAGCCAAGTCAGAAAAGAGTTCTTTAAAAAAAATTAAGTTTTATCGACTTTTTGGAGTATTATTAATGATATTAGATATTGTTCTATTTTTTATATTATAAGGAAAGAGCCGACATTGACCGGACTTTCTACTTTTAAAGTCGCCACGTTTTTCTGGAAGGAGTCTTTAAACTTTTTTTTGGTAAGCATGGTTTAAAACCTTTTGCTACATTTGGTAAACATTGAAAGCCTCGAATTACATGAACCGCTACGCAGTCCCTTAGGCTGCTTAAGAAACAGCAATGTAAACATTAAGAAGGATTATAATATTTTTGTAGCCAACAAAAATTGAGTATTGGTAAAATATTTGATTTAAATTTTTACATTTAATCAGGTAAAGCTGCAACCTATGGAAAACGAAAAATTGAAATCAACCCTTTTTCCCGATGAACTGATTGCCAGTAAAATATATTTAATACGAGGCGAAAAAGTAATGCTTGATACGGATTTATCATCCGTTTATTGCGTTGAAACAAGAGTTTTAAAGCAAGCTGTACGAAGAAATATTGATCGGTTCCCAAGTGATTTTATGTTTGAATTAACCAAAGAAGAATATGAAATTTTAAGATCACAATTTGTGACCTTAAAGAGAGGGCAGCACTCAAAATATCTTCCGTTTGCCTTTACAGAACAAGGAGTTGCCATGCTTTCGAGTGTTTTGAACAGTCAACGTGCCATTTTGGTTAATATCCAAATAATACGTGTATTTGTAAAAATGCGCGAAATGGTTACCGATACCTTGAACTTAAAATTGGATATAGAACAAATAAAAAAGAAACTTACCAACCACGACAAAAACATTGAACTGGTATTTTCCTATCTCGATGAACTGATGGAAAAACAGGAAACCCCAAAACCCCGAAAAGCTATAGGATTTAAAAATGGTAATGAATAAAGCTGAAAACCCCAATCTTAAGGGACAGAACCGCTACAGCTACGTGCTCAACAACCCGCTCAAATACACCGCTCTGAGCGGGTACCATGCCGCAACCTTTTATTACGATAGCGGTAGTGGCAGTATTGGCAATGGGGTTTATTTTGATATTAGAGGCAATTACAGTGGGAGTGGTTAAAAGCGATTTCCCTGGATAACAACCATCCTTTTTGGTTATGTCAATTCAAATTATATGAGTTATATTTTCATACGGAAACACTTCACAACCAATAATTAACGATGTCACGGATCCTTAATAATCTAATCGGGAATCCTTGATTTTTCAGAAGTTTTTTTTGAACAATAACCCCATTTTGCTGTATTTAGAGTAGGTTTTTAAGTACAGCATGGATTCCAAAGAAACATTACAATTTATTTTAAGGGCACAGGATCTTCAGACTCCTGAACTCGATTTGTCGAACAAAGGCATTACTGAGATACCTGCTGAAATAGGTCAATTGGTACATTTAAAAATTCTAAACTTAAGTTATAACCAGATAAGCGAATTGCCGCCTGCCCTGTGTAACCTAATCAACCTCGAAAAACTTTATATCACCCGCAACCAGATTTCCAGGTTACCTGTTGGAATGGGAAATTTTGTGAACCTGAAATCTCTTGATTTAAGCTACAACCCTTTAGGAAAACTTCCCAGCGAATTGGGATTGCTGTGTCAATTGGAATGGCTTGATGCAAGTTTCTGCGAACTGAAATCGTTGCCTGTGGAATTGATCAACCTGTATAATTTGAGGGAGTTCAATTTAGAGGAGAACCCTCTGATATTCCCCGCTCCAAAGGTTGTAAAACGGGGTCTTTATGCCGTGATGTATTTCCTCACCCTTGAGAAAAGAAAACGGGAAGCTGCCAAGGTGCTGTTACATGTATTTAACATGCCCGAGCCTATTCAAGGTTCGTTTCGGCAATACATCCGGTATTTCAATCAGGTAGTTTCGCAAGCCAATAACAAGGAGGTGGTTTTCGATGTGAACTTCATCAATCAGGATTTGCACCCTGAAATGCACCTGAATGCCGGGGTAGAAGGATACCTGTATGAGGTGATGCGTTTTATTCAGGAAAAACTCGATGTCCTCAAAAATTCGCAACACGCCATTCAACCCATCTCCACCTATTATGCCGATAGCCGGCTTTCCGAAATCAAAGAGCGGTTGTTCCGGTTTAACGAATCGCTGGACGATAAAATTGAAGAAATCAGGCAAATGAAACGGGAGATCAAAGGCCTGTATGACTCCATGGAGATTTAACCGATCGCTGAAGGATTCCCTGCAAGTTGATTTCCAAAACCATTGTATATTTCTATTTTCGCCGGTAACCAGTTGAAATATTTTCAAATCTTTAATCTGTTGAAATACATCATTGTACAAATTTTAAGTCTATAAATTATGCTGATACTCCTTTCGCCTGCAAAAACACTCGATTTTGAAAACGCCCGGGTGCTACCCCTACACACCTACCCTGAATTTGCCGAAAAAGCCAAACCACTGATAAAGCAATTGCGAAAGTATTCTCCCAAGGAATTGATGGATTTGATGAACATTAGCCAGAACCTGGCCCAATTGAATCATTCCCGGTTCAGGGACTGGACACCGGTTCCGGATGAAACCCACATGCGGCAGGCTATTTGTGCTTTTCACGGCGATGTATATACCGGACTAAATGTGAGCAATTGGGAGGAATCCGATTTTTCTTTTGCCCAGGAACACATCCGCATTTTGTCAGGACTCTACGGAGTGCTGCGGCCATTGGATTACATCGCCCCTTACCGCCTCGAAATGGGAACCAAACTTCAAAATCCTAAAGGTGCAACTCTTTATGCCTATTGGGGCGAACTGGTCACCAAAAGCATCAAAAAGCAGCTCCAGACACAAGGCGATGACGTATTGATAAATCTGGCTTCGAACGAATATTTTAAGGTAGTACAGCCTAAAAAAATCAAAGCCCAATGGGTAACTCCGGTTTTTAAGGATGCCCAAAACGGACAATACAAGGTGGTGAGTTTCTTTGCTAAAAAAGCCCGGGGCATGATGAGCCGGTTTATTGTAAAAAACCGGTTGCACCTACCTGACCAAATCAAAGAATTCAACGAAAGTGGTTATTCGTATAACGGCCGGTTGAGTAAGGAGGCAGAATGGGTCTTTACGCGCGACTTGAAATAACGGCCTGCCATTTTTCCCGGAACCATTCGTTCCGTTAATTGTTTTTGACCCAAAATCACCTCTCGGAAAAATGAAAAATAAAATTATTCTCTTGCTGGGCACCGGCTTTTTTATATGGAATCTATTTATGGGATGTGAATCGCCCCGGATGGGTAAAATGGATCAATTCAATCTGGTTATCACCGATGAAATAAATCCCGCCGGGTTATTGCCAGAATACATTGAAGTGGATCACACCGGCAAGTTGGTTATCCTCACCAACCGGTTCAATACCGATGGAACCAAGTACCACCATGGCTATTTTGTTGATGCCTCCAAACATCAATTGGATTCTCTTATTGCCATGATAAACGCACTTGAAAAAAACGATTTGCACCAAATGCACACAAATCCCGAGGATACCATTGTTTTTAAAGTCCATTTAAGTGGAATGATAGACCAACAGCGGGTAAACTACATGTGGGTGGGGAGCCGATTCTCGCCAAACCTGACGAAATTGATTTCATTCTGCCAGCAACTTCCTGAGGAAAAATATCGGTACAAATTAAAAGAACCTCATTATTTCTCTACCGCCGGAATTTGTGCCAGCGAACAGAAAAACCTTTTCAACGAATAACTTTTATGCGTGCCTTTTTGTGCAAGCCACATGAAACCATTAAATTCGCACCCTTAAAAAAACCGGATCATGCTACAGATCGAAAATACCCTCATCAGTCTCGACATTTTAGAAAAAAAATTTGTTTGCAACCTGCATGCTTGCAAAGGAGCATGCTGCGTGGAGGGTGACAGCGGCGCGCCATTGGATGCTGAAGAAACTCCCATTTTGGAACAGATTTTTCCGCAGGTAAAACCTTACATGACCCCTGAGGGAATTGAAACTGTACAGAAATTAGGCACCTGGGTAGTTGATGACGATGGCGATAAAGTAACCCCATTGGTGAATAACCGTGAATGTGCCTATGTTTACCGGAACCAGGAGGGTATTGTTTTATGCGCCATCGAGAAAGCTTTTAATGAGGGAAAGGTTTCCTTTCAGAAACCGGTTTCCTGCCATCTGTATCCCATCCGGGTAAAAAAATATGCCGATTTTGATGCCGTAAACTATGAGTCGAATCACTTGTGTGTGCCGGCCCGTGTAAATGGCGAAAAACTGGGTGTTCCGGTTTACCAGTTCGTCCGTGGCCCCCTCATCCGCAAATTTGGCGAGGAATGGTTCCACCAACTTGAGATTGCTGCCAATGAGTTGCTGAAGGCAAAGTAACCACCTGTTTTTCCGGGTGATCTGCTTTATAATAACCCCGGCCATTTCCGTTTTCAAAGAATATTTTGGTTATTTGTAACCAGAAGAATCTATAAAAACTATCGGATGAAGCATTTTTTACTTTGGAGTCTTTTCCTTCTTATTTCTTTATGGAGTTGGGGCCAACAGGAAACCGATATGACCCGGGAGTTTGTGTACAAAGGGCGCCAATACATTCCCAACAGCCCATGGTGGACTACCGGAGCCGGATATAGTTACAACATGGGTGAAAAAACCCACGAACCCAATTTTTTTATCGACGTTCATGTCCCCATCAAAAGAAAACATTATGCAGCCGTAGGTTTTCTTACCTCGCGCCAACAGTTTTTTGACCGCGATACCGGAATCTTCCTCCCATTTTCCAGAAATGAATACGGATTAAAAAGCATTCATGCCATGTATGGCTGGCGGATAGAAAGGTTGCACTCTAATTATGGCTTTTTTGCAGGACCATCGTTAAATTGGGGTTACGATTACCTTTACACAGATTCCGTTGGTTCGTGGAGTCAGAAATTTTTTGATCCGGGTGTTTATGCCAGTGTCCAGGGAAGCTGGAAGTTTTATTTCGATTTAGGTATTGGAACCACTTTTTGGGTGAACTGGAACAAACATTACCAGGCCGTAGGATGTACCGTGCATATTTATTTTTCTACCGCATTCAAACGGCAACTTTAACCGTTAAACAATTATTAGTTTCATTGGTACTTTACAGAAGGGTTTATCCCTTAAAAAATTTCAATGAATCAAAAGAACTTTAATTCTCAAATCTAACACGCTCCTTATGAAACAGATTAATGAATACATTGCATCGAATAAAAACCAAATGCTGGAGGAATTGTTTCAGTACCTCAGAATACCTTCCATTAGCTCCATTGCCGACCACAAGCCAGACCTATACCGGGCTGCCGATTATGTGAAGGCATCGTTACTAAAAGCAGGCGTTGATAAAGCCGAAATTTTTGAAACCAAAGGCAATCCGGTGGTTTATGCCGAAAAGTTGGTAAATCCGCAATGGCCTACCATTTTGGTTTATGCCCACATGGATGTGATGCCCGTGGATCCGGTTGACAAATGGGCGTCGGCCCCTTTTGAACCTGAGATTAGGGAAGAAAAAATATTTGCCCGTGGCGCCGACGACGACAAAGGACAGTCATTCATGCACATTAAAGCTTTCGAATTTTTGATAAAAACCAACCAATTGCCCTGTAACGTGAAGTTCATGATTGAAGGGGAAGAAGAAATCGGATCGCCAAATTTACCTGCCTTTTGTCAGGAACATAAAGAAATGTTGAAAGCCGATGTCATTCTGGTTTCCGATACGGGTATGCTGGCACAGGATATTCCTTCCATCACTTCCGGGTTGCGGGGGCTGGCCTATTGGGAAGTGGAAATTACCGGGCCTAACCGCGATTTGCATTCCGGGTTATTCGGAGGAGCAGTGGCAAATCCCATCAATGTATTGGCAAAAATGATTGCCCAAATGACCGATGAAAACGGACACATTACCATTCCCGGTTTTTACGACGATGTGATTGAAGTCTCCGCAGAAGAACGGGCTTTGATGGCTAAAGCACCCTACAACGAAGAAAATTACAAGAAAGCACTTGCTTTAAACGAACTATCAGGCGAAAAAGGCTATACTACCCAAGAACGTACGGGAATCAGGCCCACGTTTGATGTATGTGGAATCTGGGGTGGTTATACCGGCGAAGGTGCCAAAACCGTGCTCCCTTCCAAAGCTTTTGCAAAAATATCGTGTCGGTTGGTCCCCAACCAGGAACACCATAAAATAGCCAACCTTTTCAAATCACATTTTGAGGCTATGGCGCCTAAAAGTGTAAAGGTAGAAGTGAAGATTTTACATGGTGGGCAGGGTTATGTTTGCCCTACCGATACCGCGCCCTATTTAGCTGCCGAAAAAGCCTATACCGCAACGTTTGGCAAACGCCCGGTTCCGGTACGGAGTGGAGGGAGCATCCCCATTATTTCCGATTTTGAGCGGATACTAGGCATCAAATCTGTGTTGATGGGTTTTGGGTTGGAATCGGATGCCATTCATTCCCCCAACGAGAACTTTCCGTTGTTCAACTTTTTTAAAGGCATCGAAACCATTCCCTGGTTCTATCATTATTATGCCCAGATGATGCAAGAACAAAGGAATAATTTGCCATGAACAATTAATATTGTTTTGTTAGCAGAAAGAATATTTTAGTATCACCTAAAATCCGCAGGTCATCTGGTAAACCGTTGAAAGTCACGGGGTGACTCAATTTGACACAAAGAAGGCAAACAATTGTTATTCAATTAGTCACCCCGTGACTTGCGGAAATAAGATATCAAGTGGTAAGTATCAAGATATGAGATTGAGAGATAGAGATACTAGACACAAGATAATGAGCCAGTTAGCCATTAAATTAACAAAGCCTCGGCAACCAACAAATCCATGGGGCGGGTAATTTTGATGTTTTCCGGATTGCCCTCCACCAGATGGATTTCCGTTCCCAATTTTTCCGCCACACCGGCATCGTCAGTATAAGTGGCATCAAAAGGCTGCTGATAGGCTTCTTTCAACAGTTTGATGCTAAAAACCTGTGGCGTTTGTACCAAAAACAATTTGCCGCGATCTATCGCGTGGTTTGAGGTTTTATCGTCCCACCGGACCGATTCAGTTACCGGGACCACAGGAATGGCCGAGGCATAAAGAGCCGCCGCTTCAAAACAATGCTGTATGGTTTCAAGGCTAACCAGAGGACGAACACCATCGTGAATGGCTACCAATCCGGAACCATCAACGAGTTGCAAACCGTTTTTTACCGAATGAAAACGTTCAACACCACCCACGGTTAACTGATGTGGAATGGTGCACTGATGTTTTTTGATCAATCCGGACCAGTAGAAATGCTGACTTTCGGGCAGCACAATAATTAGTTTCATGAGGTTATCGAACTCAAAAAACCGCTCCAGGGTGTGCATCAGAATGGGTTTTCCATGTATCTCAATAAATTGCTTCGGCAGTTCGGTCCCCATCCGTTTGCCACTTCCACCGGCAACAATAATTGTATATTTTTGTATCTCTTCCATCAAACCTTTGAATTGTATTCAAAACTAATGATAAAAATTAAGATGGCTGAGAGTCCGTTTTCGATTTTTCCAATTACGAAAAACCAGGTACAATAAAAAATAAATAGTTACTTTGAACGGAAATAAAAATTTGAATGCCCATGTTAACAAAAAACGTCATCCCGTTTTTAACGGAACTTGCGAGTAACAACAACAAGTTGTGGTTCGATAAAAACAGAACCTGGTACCAAGCAGCCAGCAAAGATTTTAAAGATTTTATTGAGGAACTGATTCCTCAATTGGTAGCTACCGATCCCAAATTGGCTGGTATTTCGGCCAAAGATTGTGTGTACCGTATTTTCCGCGATGTAAGGTTCAGCAACGATAAAACCCCCTACAAAATAAGCATGGCTGCCAACGTTGCCCCTGGTGGTAAAAGCAGCAAACTTGCAAGCTTTTACATCCATGTAGAACCCACCGGAAAATCTATTGCAGGTGGCGGAATCTATATGACCGATCCCCCTTTTTTAAAGGCGATGCGGAACGAGTTTTTTCAGGTTCCCGAAGAGTTGCTGGACATTTTTAACCAGCCGGAATTTAAAAAATATTTCAACGGTTTATGGGAAGAAGATAAACTGAAAACCGCTCCCAAAGGGTTTCCGAAAGACTTTGAACACATTGATTTGTTAAAACACAAGCATTACATTGTGCTTACTGAATTAACAAAGGCTGATATCACAGGGGTTGAGTTATTGCCAAAGCTGGTAGCTATTCACCGGGCGATGTATCCCCTAAACCGGTTGATTAATACAATCTTTGAAGATGCCGGGTTGGTTTAAAAACTTTTTCATTAAGTGCTTTCCCATATAAAACAACAAAACCCTGAAGAATTTCTCCAGGGTTTTGTTGTTATGGTTTTAAGAGGTTTTTTAATGTTATTCCTTTTTCACACTTCCGCCCGATGATTTTTCAATGTCCACCATCTTTGGACTTCCCATGTATTTGACTGATGCACCCGAACTGGCTTCGGCATTCAGCTCTTCGTCGGCACTAATTTGAATGCTTGCTCCGCTTGAAGCATCGGCTTTAACTTTGGCAGCTTTCAGGTCAAAACCTTCAATGCTGGCACCACTGCTGGCATCGCCACTAAAATAGCCAACTGTTCCAGAAAGTTTGGCACTGGCGCCGCTGCTTACATCACAAGAAACCTTTGTTGCCTTGAGGTCTATCTTTAAACTGGCCCCGCTACTCGACGAAAGTTTCAATTCGTCTGAGGCAATCTGATTTTGTGAAGTTATCGACGAACCACTGCTGGCTTCAGCATCATTTATTTTGGTAGCGGTTACTTTTACCAGAATTTTCCTTTTATTTCCGTTCCAGTTGTTTCCTTTTAGGTATATCATTAAATGAGTACCTTCCAGCTCGGTCACAACTTGGTCAATGTATTCTGCATCGGCAGTTACCTCCACAAATTCCTTAGAACCCAGGGTTAATTCTACTCTAATGCCCTCGCTGACATCAATTCCGGTAAACCCGGATACCTGGCGGACTTCAGATTTTTCCTGACCCATTAAGGTAGTGGCTAAAAAACCTGCAAAAACAAACGCTGCTAAAAATTTAAGGGTTTTCATACGGTGTATTTTTTAGTTGTTAATTTTTAATTTACAATTTTAAAGACGATGCGACAAAAAGCTTGTTACAGTTTTTCAAATTTCATTTGCTAAAAAGTTTATAACAATCGGTTTGTCTGCCAATAACAAATGGCCACAGAATCGGTCAATTCCGTTTTTGAAGGTAATTCGAAAAATCGGGAAAAGATATATTTTGAATGTGCTTAGGGTTTCAGCTTTTACTTATCTAAAGGACATTCCTTGGCGAGTGTTTCTAATGCAAAGGCCTTGTCCTTTTTTAATTGTACCCGCAAAGCATCCACGGTTTCAAATTTGTATTCGTCGCGGAGTTTGCGGATGATGTGTATTTTGATGAATTTCCCGTAAAGCGAACCTCCAAAATCAAAGAGGTGGGCTTCAATCACAGGAACATGGGTGGTATCGTCTATGGTGGGACGCAGTCCAATGTTCATCATCCCCTGGTACCTTGTTCCATTGTATTCGACCAAAACGGCATACACCCCGTTGCCTGGGACTAGTTTGTTGTCGGGGGCCAACAAGTTGGCTGTCGGGAATCCTAATTTGTTGCCCAATTGCTGGCCATGAACCACGGTTCCTGAAAGCAGATACGGATACCCCAGCAATTTTGAAGCATCCAGCAGTTTTCCGTTGGCCAGCAAATTCCGGATAAGTGTGGAACTGATGGTTGCACCTTCCGAGGTAACCTCATCTTGCCGCACCAGTCGGAATCCAAGTTCCGGAGCTAAAGAGCTTAACTGTTCAAAATTTCCCTCCCGGTTTTTCCCAAAAGAATGATCATAACCCACCAAAAGGGTATGAAGGTTCAGCTTATCTACCAGAATCTGAGATACAAATTCCCGGTAACTTAACTGTGCCAATTCTTTGCTAAAGGGATACAGTACCAAGTGCTTTATATCAGCTTTTTGGAATAAGCTTATTTTTTCTTCAATGGTGGTAAGCAGCACCACTTTTTTATGGGGGGCCAGCACATGCGACGGATGGGGCGAAAAAGTAAAAATCACACTTTCGCCATTCACTTCGGAAGCCAATTGGTTCAGTTGTTTAATCACTTGTTGATGGCCGAGGTGCACCCCATCGAACGAACCAATGGTTACCACCGGACGGATGGCATCAAACCCTGATATATCTTCCCAAATCTTCAAAACCGTCATTTTTTACGTTGCAAAAATATAAAAATGTTACAGATTCTTACTTCTTTAATTTCTGATGTCCCGGTTTCATAAATTCTCACGGATGGGGTTTTAGGCAATCAATTACAAATGTGTTCTCCATGTGGCATGGATTTCATTTCTCCTCCTTTGGGGATGGGGAGGAATCTTTATTTCTTTTCTTAACTAAACGACATTAAATGTATATTTGCGGATAATTCATTTGAATGAATTTATAGCAAAAAAATTATGAGAATGAAACACATAGTATTTGGATTATTGATTCTTGCCTCGTGCCAAACAGAACAGCCCAAATTTCAAATTGATGCCGCCTTTGGTGGTGGTGCCGGAAAGTACATCAAATACATCGACATGACCCAACCCGGTTTGAAACCCGACTCGCTGTTGCTCGACGATAACGGAAAATTTCAGATGTCGCAAATAACTCAGCATCCCAAAGATTATATCTTCTTTTTCAGCGATAAGGAATACATCCGTTTGGTTGTTTGTCCCAATGAACAATTGGTGGTTAAAGGCTTAGCCGATTCGTTGGTGGAAACCTATTCCGTCTCTGGTTCTGTGGAATCGGAGCAGGTGAGCCTCATCATCAAAAGGCATTTTAGGGCTGTGCACATTTTAGATACCTTGCAGCGGTTTTATATGAAAAACCAGAATCATCCCCAATTGGATGATTTAATAGGCCTTATTTCAACGGTTAGCGATTCGGTGTATGCCGACGAAAAAGCTTTTTTGCAGTCTTTTATCGAAAACAACCCCGGTTCCATCGCGGCTTACATTGCATTGTCGCAAAAGCTGGGATACAACCGCAATTTATTCACATTGTCTAACGACTTATCCTACTTTGAACGGGTAGATACTGCATTATCGGCCAAATACGACACCATTCCCATGTCGAACATGCTCCATGCCTATGTAAAGCGGGGGAAACTACAATTGGCTCAACAAGCCAAAGATACCATCCAAAATATGATTGGGGCCATGGCGCCAGACATTCAATTGCCCAATCCCTGGGGCGATACGCTGAAACTTTCTACACTGAAGGGCAAATACGTGTTGATCGACTTTTGGGGGACCTGGTGCCGGCCATGCCGCCTGCATAATGCCGATTTGAGAAATACCTACCGGATGTTCCGTCCGCGCGGGTTCGATATTTTTCAGGTGGCCATAGAACGGAACATCACCGATTGGCGGAATACCCTGCGCGAAGACAAGTTGTATTGGAGGTATCAGGTAAGCGAACTGAATTATATGGAAAGTAAGGTAGCCCGGATGTATGGGGTTACTTCCATTCCGTCGAATTTTTTAATCGACCCTGATGGTAGGATTATTGCCCGCGACCTGTATGGTGAAGCATTGAATTTATTGTTGAATGAGGTATTGAAACCCATAGCTGTTGTCCCACAAGTAAATCCTTAAGCTGTGCAAGAAAAGAAAATCTTTTTTGTCTCCGATGTTCATTTGGGGCATCCATCGCTGGAAACTGCCCGGTGGCGTGAACATCTGTTTGTACAGTGGCTCGACGAAATTAAACCTCATGCCGAGGCCATTTACCTGGTCGGCGATATTTTCGATTTTTGGTACGAATACCGGAAAGTTGTCCCCCGTGGATTTGTGCGTACCTTAGGTAAATTAGCCGAATTGACCGATGCCGGCATTCCCATCCATTTTTTTACAGGCAACCACGATGTCTGGGTATTCGATTACCTTCCTAAAGAAACAGGAGTCGTTGTTCACCGGGAACCTATTACGCAAGAATTAAAAGGAAAGAAATTTTATATTGCTCATGGCGATGGGCTGGGCCCGGGGGATTTAAATTATAAGTTATTGAAGCGCATTTTTACCAGCAAAACTTTACAATGGCTTTTTAGCCGTTTGCATCCCAACTTTTCGTTATGGCTTGCCCATTCGTGGTCTAATTCGAGCCGCGATGCTAAAGGTATTCAAGCTGAGGGATTTAACGGTGAGGAAAAGGAATTGATTTACCTTCATGCGAAAAAGGTGCTTTCAAAATCCTATTTTGATTATATGGTTTTTGGCCACCGGCACCTGATGCTTGATTTGCCGCTTGGCGAGAGCCGGTTCATCAATCTGGGCGATTGGTTGTACCATTTTTCATATGGAGTGTTCGATGGCCGCACCTTTGAACTGAAACAAGTAACGGCTGAGCAGGTGGAGAAGGTAAAAAATAGATTCGGCCTTAAAAATGATAAGTAGATGATTTGTTTGGTAATACGCATACAGATTTGATTGGGGTGAAAATTATTATAAATTTGCTATCTGCATGTTGCATCATCTGAATATTACAAGTTAAAACTGATTTTGTGAATGAGCATGAAAATTGGGAACCATTTTTACCTGTTTCTTCTAAATACCCTATTTGTTTCTGCAATAGTTATTTCATGCACTTTCGACACAAAAAAAGCAGCCCCACTGGTTGAGGACGAAAGCAATGGTGATTACCTGATTTATCAAATGGATGAAACAAGTTATAAGATTCCATCGCCAATGGAACTATTTCTTTATTTGGAACAAAATGGGGCCGGATTTGTAAAAGAATCCATGCACGATGCCTCCAAACAATCCACCTATTTAAGCCGCAAAGATAAATCGCTAAACCTAGGCATTTACTCAGCCGATCTGGCTTACAGTACCGTGTTTGGTGATTTCCAACAAACATTGACTTTTTTTGATGCTGCCAAATCTCTTTCGTCAGACTTAGGGTTGCACGAAGGATATGGTGAACAGATTGCCGGGCGGATTGATCAAAACCTGACAAATGTGGATTCCCTGATTGATATTACTACCGATTCGTACGATGAAGCCACGCTTTTCCTTGAAGATCAGGGTCTGGCAGATATTCTTGGGTTCATCGTGGCCGGCGGGTGGATTGAAAGTCTGCATCTGAGTATCCAATCGGTGGGGGAATACCAACAAACCAGCCCATTGATTGAACGCATTGCCGATCAACAGGTGTTGCTCGATAATCTTTTGCAGTTTCTGAGAAAATATTCTGAGAACAATCAAATTCTTGAAGTTGTTACTCAATTGGAAGAACTCCAGGAGGTATATGATCAATTATATTATAACGACGAAAATACCGTAATCACTAAAGAACAATTTGTGGCAATTTCAAATAAGGTTATTGAAATCCGCGAATCCATCATTCATTAATTGTGTTACGCATTATGCTACGATTCAATATATTTCATAAAATAACAATCTCAACCAGCATCATCCTTTTATTGGTGGCCGTTTCATTTTCAGGCCAAGCCCAGAAATGTGCCAAAAAGAAACTGGCCGACAAAGAAATCCGCGAGGACTATGATTACCGGGGGCAATCGCTATTTATTGAATTAGGGAATGGCGATTCCACTACCTTGAATATTGTACTCTATTCAAAACAGAATTACCGGATTTTTGTGGTGGGCGAACAAAAACTGGGGAAAATTGATTATGAAATCATTGTCCCCCGCAAAAAGTTCAACCGCGTGGTTCAAAATATCCAACAAAAAAAGGTGACGGCTTATAAAAAGGACCCCAATGGATTTTACCTTTACAATACCGAAGGTGAACGTATCCCTATTGGTGAAGTAATGGTAAATGATACCATCTGGAGCCGCGAAACCAATACGACAGAAGAATTGGTATATAACAGCCGGGATGCGGAATCCACTTTTTGGACGGCTACCCCGGGTAAGACCCAAATGATTTCTATTAAAGTATTTGTAGAAAAAACCGACAAACCCCAGCGAGGATGTATTGGCGTTTACGTGGGACGCGAGTTTTCCAATGCCTACCAGTTCCGCAGATAATATAAACGTTGAATTTTCAACACTTAAAGTACTTCTTATCCTGTAACCAATTGTAACACTTGGCGTCAAAACGCTGACATTGATTAGAATTATTGAACTAAACTTTTAAATTTATGAAGAGCTTTTTAAAGTACACCTTAGCAACCGTGGTAGGGATACTTATTTACACGGTTATCAGTACCTTGATTTTCTTTGGTATTGTTGGTGCCATTGTTTCAGCTTCCGACCAATCCGAGGCAAGTATTGAACCAAATACCATTTTGTACATGAAACTCGATCAGAGCATTGTCGATCGGGCTTCAGACAATCCTTTCGAAGGGTTTAACTTTGCTACCTTTGAAGCAGATCCCGCCCTGGGTTTAAATGATATTCTTAAAAACTTGAAGAAAGCCAAAGAGGATGAAAACATCAAAGGAATATTTATGGAATTGAGTTACATTCCAGCAGGTATTGCCACCATTGACGAAATCAGAAACGGCTTACTCGATTTTAAAGAAAGCGGGAAATTTATTTACACCTATGCCGAAGTCATGACACAAGGTGCCTATTACCTGGCATCGGCTTCCGATAAAATCTACATGAACCCAGTGGGAACAATGGAACTCAAAGGCCTCCGCTCTAAAGTCACCTTTTTTAAAGGGGCTCTTGAAAAATTAGGGGTGGAGCCCGTTATTTTCCGTCATGGGAAATTCAAAAGTGCCATTGAGCCTTTTATGCTCGACAAAATGAGCGAAGCCAACAAAGAACAATCCATGACCTTTGTACAATCTATTTGGGATTATATGGTGGCCAATATTGCCAAATCGCGAGGCCTTACCGCAGCTGAAATCAATCAGTTGGCCGATGCTTATACCATCCGCAATACCCAAGCCGCCGTGGATCACAAAATTATTGATGGTTCCAAATACCGCGACGAAGTAATTGATGAACTGGTAACCCTTACCGATGCCGGGAAACCTGAAAAACTGGAGATGGTTAAATTATCAAAATACACCGATGTAGGAAATGTAAAAAAACACCGCAAACATCAGTCGGATAAAATTGCTGTAATATATGCATCGGGTGAAATCAATTCCGGTAAAGGCGACAACCAAACCATTGGCTCCGAAACGTTGGCCCAGGCTTTGCGTAAAGCCCGCCGCGACAGCACCATTAAGGCCATCGTGCTACGCGTAAACTCTCCTGGAGGCAGCGGATTAGCTTCCGATGTGATTTGGCGCGAAGTGGTGTTGGCCAAACAGGCTAAACCATTGGTTGTTTCCATGGGCGATTTGGCTGCATCGGGCGGGTATTATATTGCTTGTCCTGCCGATGTAATTGTGGCCAACGAGGTTACTTTGACCGGTTCCATTGGAGTATTCGGGTTGCTTTTAAATACTCAGGAGCTGATGAATAAAAAACTGGGCATCACCTTCGATGGTATCAAAACCAACCAATATGCCGATTTGGGCGATGTTACACGTCCTATGACCGAGGCCGAAAAAGAAATTATTCAAGGCGAGGTGGAAGAATTTTATTCCGTTTTTATCGGGAAAGTGGGCGATGGCCGAAAAATGGCTGTAGCCGGTGTCGATAGTATTGGCCAGGGACGCGTATGGAGCGGGGCCAATGCAAAACAAATTGGATTGGTTGACGAGTTTGGCGGTTTGGAGCGTGCCATAGTTATTGCCGCAGAAAAGGCAAACCTAACCGATTATAAAACCATCGACCTTCCTGAACAGCCCGATCCCGTGGAAGAACTAATTAAACAGTTGACGGGAGAAGCTAAAATGAGCATCCTTGAAAAAGAATTGGGCGAGAATTATTATTTCTACCAAAAACTGAAAAACGTTCAAAAACTGCAAGGTATTCAAGCCCGTATGGACTATGATGTTGAACTTTATTAGGTTGAGTGTTAGAAGTCACCCTGTGACTTACAGGTTCAACAATATTTAAGAAAAAAGATCTGCTAAAAAATACCAGCAGGTCTTTTTTTTGTACCATTTCCAGTATTTCTCTTTTTAACCATTATTTTTGCAGAAAAATTAAAGAAATGTCATATACAGCAAAACAGGTTTTTGATGCCTTACGCCTTGTAATCCATCCGGAACAGAAAAAAGATATCGTCTCCCTTGGAATGGTTCACGAGCTGGAGATTGAAGGAAAGAAAATCTCCTTCGCCTTAGTATTTAACAAAGAAAACACCACCAACATTGCCCAATTGAAAAAGGAATGTGTGGATGCCATTGAAAAACATTTAGGCTCTGGGGCCGATGTGCGTGGCAATATAAAAGCCATGACAGTAAAAGAAGAAAGCACCAAACCTTTGGAAAAAGTAAAAAACATTATTGCCATTGCCTCGGGCAAAGGAGGCGTTGGGAAATCAACCGTTGCAAGTAACCTGGCGGTTGCTCTGGCAAATACCGGAGCCAAAGTTGGTTTAGTTGATGCCGATATTTACGGGCCATCGGTACCTAAGATGTTTCAGATGGAAGGTGCCCGGCCAGAGGTTAAACGCGAAAATGGGACGGATATCATTATACCGGTGGAAAAATATGGGGTGAAGTTGCTTTCTATCGGATTTTTTGTGAACCCCGAAGACGCTTTGGTTTGGCGGGGTCCCATGGCCACCAGTGCGCTTAATCAACTGTTGCTGCAAGGCGACTGGGGCGAACTCGATTATTTATTGATTGACCTGCCTCCTGGCACCAGCGATATTCATTTAACGTTGGTACAGTCGGTTGCCGTTACCGGAGCTATTATTGTAAGCACCCCGCAAGATGTGGCTTTGGCCGATGCAATTAAAGGAATCAACATGTTTAAAGGAGAAAAAATAAACGTCCCCGTTTTGGGATTGATTGAAAATATGGCCTGGTTTACCCCAGCCGAATTGCCCGAAAACAAATATTACATTTTTGGGAAAGAGGGCTGTAAAGCCTTGGCCGAAAAACTGAACTTAACACTTTTGGGGCAAATCCCTATTGTGCAGAGTATCTGCGAAGGAGGGGATTCTGGCGTTCCAGTGGCTGCCAATTCCGAAACGATAACAGGGATGGCTTTTGCCGAAATAGCCCAGAGAGTGTTATCATCTGTTCATGAACGGAATAACAAACTAATAGCCACGCAAAAAGTAGAAATTAATACCAATGCAAAAGGTCGCGGCACCAATTGACCCACCGTTAAGTCAAGCTGTTTTTGACCATACGGTTATAATCCGTTCATTTTTGTATTTTTATAAAAATTATGAAAATGGTTGACAAGTCAATAATATTATCAGACCTGAAAAGTCATTTAATACCTAAAATCCGCAGGTCATCTGGTAAACCGTTGAAAGTCACGGGGTGACTCAATTTGACACAAAGAAGGCAAACAATTGTTATTCAATTAGTCACCCCGTGACTTGCGGAAATAAGGTAATAACAAACTACGGACAGTCTGTAAAAGATGTTGCTTTGTTTGGTTCTCAGGCCCGGGGCGATTCAAAAGAATCTTCCGATTTTGATGTGCTGATTGTTTTAGATAAGGAATACACATGGAAAGACGAAAATCAGATTTTAGATTTGTGTTATGATATAGATTTGAAATACAACATCTTATTGGATGTTCATGTAATATCAAATAAAGAACTTGCAACAATTCGCGGGAGGCAATCTATTTTTATAAATGCCTTAAAATCTGGGATTCACGCATGACGATAGAAAGTAATGACAGGGATAGTTTAATTAAGTATCGGTTAAAGCAAGCTGATGAAACTATTTTAGATGTCCGGTTACTTATAGAAAATAACAGATTACGTTCTGCTGTTAACAGGGTTTATTACGGGATGTTCTATTCATTGTTAGCACTTGGATTGGCAAATAAATTTGAAACATCAACATACTCAGTTGATAGGTAAGCTTCATTCATGAAGGACTTATTGATTCAAAATATGGTAAAATCATAAACAAGGCTTTCAATAGGAGAACAAAAGGGGATTATGATTCTTACATTGAATTTGAGAAGGAAACTGTAGATGAGATGTTTTCAGAAATACAAGAATTTATTTCAGCAATTAAAGAATGTCTGAACATAAACTAAATACAGATACTTACAACAGCAGGCATAAGTTATGGCGGGGTTTGACAGTTATTCAAAGGTTTTTCCTTGCCCAAAATCAAAGCTGTAAACCGATATATCCGCGTTACAGCTATCAACCACGATCTAAAGCCAGCAAACCGGAAAGGTTGAGGATTGATTTGATACGAAAAAGCATTAAGAACGCCCCGATACATGTAAGATAGCTAATGATAAAAGAAATAAATGGGAACTGTTTTTGATTTCAAACCCATTTAGTAAATTACACACCTAATTTAAAAAACAAGATTATGGCAAAGATACGCGACCTAAAAAACGAAGTGAATTACCTCATTTTTGAGATTATTTCCGACTGCAACACCTTTATGGCCTTTCACCCGGCAAAGAGCGAAGCCACCATCAAATTAGTGGAAGAGGCCGTGCAACTCCGGAATTCGCTGATTCAAAGAATCAACCACCCGGAAACCACCTCTCCCAAGTATTTCAACGATCTGAGGAAAGAACTGATTGATGGAGCCGATAAAATATTTGAAAAACTCCGTAAATTGATAAAATAGGATACTTTTAGAGTGGTTCCGGCCACTTTTTTCCATTTTAATACGCAATATTCCCTTAATCATTAAAATACATTGGGAATTCAATCCCCAAAATCAATAGACAATTGTTCGTCCAGTAACCGGAAACTCTTACGGTGGTAAGGCGTAATGCCAAACTTTTTAATGGCCGTACGGTGATCTTTGGTCGGGTAACCTTTATTTTTGTTCCAGCCATACTGCGGATATTCCTGATGGATTTTCTCCATAAACCCGTCACGGAAAGTCTTTGCCAACACCGATGCTGCTGCAATAGAGGCATATTTGCCATCGCCTTTAATGACAGTTTGGTAGGGGATGTTGCGGAAATCCTTAAACCGGTTACCATCCACAATAATATGATCCGGACGAGGAATCAACTGCTCCAGTGCCCGGTGCATGGAATAGATAGAGGCGTTGAGGATATTTACCTGATCAATTTCTGCTGCCGTATAAGAAGCCACAGCATACGAAATTGCCTTTTCTAAAATCAACTCCTTTAATTGCAACCGGTTTTTCTCGGTCATTTGCTTGGAATCGTTCAACAGGGGATGGTAAAAGCCGGCAGGAAGAACCACCGCTGCGGCAAAAACAGGGCCGGCCAAACAGCCTCTCCCAGCTTCATCGCAGCCGGCTTCAACAACATGTTCCAGATAATAAGGAAGTAACATGGTTTAAGAATTCATGCATTTTTCAATACTGCCCCAAAGCTTCGTGGCCGATTGGTCCCAGCTAAATTTGGTTTTTTGAATACGTGCATGGTCAATGAGTTGGTTCCGATAATCGGGTTCGCTGGCTAACCGCCGGAATCCTTCGGCAATGGACTCTATCTGACCAGGATTGACCAAATGGCCAGCCTTACCTGCAACCTCGGGCATGGCAGTGGTATTGGAGCAGATTACAGGAACGTCACAGTTCATGGCTTCAATCAAAGGAATTCCAAACCCCTCAAGATGCGATACCAACACCAATGCTATGGAACTTCCCAATAAACGGTGCAGGTTCTCTGTGGATTGACGCCCCATAAATAACACGTCTTTTTTTGATAGTAACCTTTCGAACACCCGATCGATGGTTGCATCGCGCCACATTTTTTCTCCCACAATCATCAGCTTATGTGGCAATTGGGTTTGCTGTTTAAATCGGTCGAAGGCCAAAAGCATTCCCTTAATGTTTTTTCTGGGATTTAACGAACCAATGTAAATAAAATAAGGAACTCCTTGGGTGGTTTCGGTCAATGTTTGGGCAATCGCTGAAGGATGGAGCGGTTGGAAAATCTCAAGGCTCCCGTTATAAATCACATCAATATTCTCGGGCGCAAGGCCCCAGGTTTTTACCAAATCCGATTTTGAATACTCTGAAACGGTTGCCAGCCGGGTACTGTGACGGGCAAATTTTGGGGAAAAATAGTTATAATATTTACGTGTTAAGTAGGGGAAATTCTGGGGATGGTGCCAAAAATCAATATCATGAATAACAGTTACCGTTTTTATTCCTTTACAAGTAGTTGACCAACCATCGGTTGAAAGAAACAAATCGGCTTTATGTTTTTTAATCAGGTGTGGGATAATAAATTGAAACCGGATATACCAAAGGAAAGGATGACGCGAGGGAATAAGGGTTTTAATAGGGGTCACATTTGGAGCATAAATAAATTCAGGGCTCCAATCACGATCGAAAATAAATAAAAACTCATGCTCAGGATGATTAACTACCAATCTTTTTAATGTTTCATGGGTAAACTGCCCCAATCCCTCCAATCGGTTTTTCAGCAAGAGCTGTGCGTTTACTGCTATCCTCATCGGGTTTGTTTTTGTGTTTTCAAAAATAAAGAAAATACTTTGATATGGTCAACCTATCCTAGAATATTGATATTTTTGGGTCATAACTAAAAACAAATTACAGTGGATAACGAACGGATTAAACGGGAACAGGAATTTCACAATCAAATATTTAACGATAAGTCGAGAATCGTTACGCAAAAGTTTTATTCTATTTTTTTTTTAATTGAAGATAGGTATGTATCAAAATTGCGGAAACTCTGCCCAAAAAAGAAAGTTCTTGAATATGGTTGCGGCGAAGGGAGTACTGCATATCAGTTAGCAGCCGAAAAAGCCCAAGTTACAGGTATTGACATCTCCGACTTTGCCATTCAACAGGCAAGTACAAAAGCGCAAAACATAGGTTTGGCCATCGATTTTCGGCAAATGAATGCAGAAGAGCTGGATTTTGCCGATCACGAATTCGATCTTATCTGTGGTTCAGGAATTTTGCATCATTTAGATATTCACAAAGCGTACGCTGAAATAGCCCGAGTTTTAAAACCCGATGGGAAAGCCCTTTTTATGGAACCACTTGGACACAATTTTTTAATTAACTGGTACCGAAACCGCACCCCACATTTGAGAACAGAAGATGAGCACCCGTTATTGAAAAAAGATATATTGTTACTAAACAATTATTTTATTAAAGTTCGATATCACTTCTTTTTTATGTTCTCCCTACCAGCTATTCTTTTCCGTAATACTTTTGTTTTTAAACCCCTTCTTTACATGCTTCATGGTTTTGATAAATTGTTGTTTTTTATTTTCCCTTTTTTACGTTGGCAATCGTGGTTTCTGTTAATTGAGTTGTCGGAGCCAAAAAAAGAAATCGACATTAAAAATCCTGCTTAAAGATTGTTACATTTGGATTCCAAAACTTGAATAGCTTGAAGCGGAAATTTATCACCAACCTGGGATTAGTCCTTTTTCTGAATTTACTGATAAAACCATTCTGGATTTTCGGTATCGACCGTACTGTTCAAAATGTGGTGGGGGCAGAACAATATGGGTTTTATTTTGCACTTTTCAACTTTTCGCTTATTTTGAACATTCTGCTCGATTTGGGAATCACCAACTTCAACAGCCGGAATATTGCACAGCACAACCACTTGCTGAACAAGCATTTTTCAAACATCATCATATTACGGGCCCTACTGGGAGCGGTGTATTTTATTGTCAGCTTAACCATTGCCTGGCTTTCGAATTACCAATGGGATCAGATAAAACTTTTGCTGATATTGGTTTTCAACCAGTTCCTGGCATCGTTTATCATGTACCTGCGCTCGAATCTTTCAGGGCTTCATTTATTCAAAACAGACAGTATCATTTCGGTATTGGACCGCACGTTAATGATCATTTTTTGCAGCTTTTTGTTGTGGGGCCACATCACCGAGGAGCCATTCCAAATCAAATGGTTTGCGATGGCTCAAACAGCGGCTTACGCCATTACTGCTTTGATAGCCTTTGCCTTGGTGCTGTGGCGGAGCGGAAAAATCCGGATACGATTCGATTGGCATTTCTCAATGGCCATTCTTAAAAAGAGCTACCCTTATGCGTTGTTAATCCTGCTTATGGCCTTTTACAACCGGGTCGATTCGGTGATGTTGGAGCGGCTTTTGCCCGATGGAAGCAAGCAGGCGGGCATTTATGCACAAGCTTTCCGGATATTGGATGCCGCCTCGATGTTTTCGCTTTTATTTGCCGGGTTATTGCTTCCCATGTTTTCCAAAATGATCAAACAAAAAGAACCCGTAGGCCAGTTGGTTCTCCTCTCGTTCATCCTCATTGTCATCCCATCCATCATTTTATCGGTTACTTGTGCCTTTTATAACAACGAATTGATGGTATTAATGTATCATAGCCATATAGAATCGTCCGCGGTAATTTTTTCAATTCTGATGTTTGGGTACATCCCCATTTCAATGACCTATATTTTTGGCACGTTGCTTACCGCCAATGGCAGCTTGAGGGCACTAAATTTAATGGCTTTGGCAGGAATGGTTTTGAATGTGATCCTCAATTTAATTTTAATCCCACGCTACCAGGTATTAGGTTCCGCCGTTTCGAGCCTGCTTACCCAAAGCATTACGGCATTTATTCAAATTGTATTGGCATTCCGCATCTTTAAGCTTCATATAAATTATAAACTTATCATTTTATTGTTGATATTTGCAGCTGGTGTAGTCCTTTTCGGGGTTATCTCAAAAGATTTGCCTTACAACTGGATGTTAACCATGGTGCTGATGGTAACCTTAAGCATTATATGGGCATTCAGCACAGGATTGATTAAAATTAAAAATATTTATCAAATAATTAAGAACGACAAATAACGTTATAACAGTCAATTAAAATAACAAAGAGACTATGAAGTATCAAAAACTTAATGTCATTTTCGGTTGGGTAGCTTTTGTCATCTCAGCCTTTGTGTATATAAGTACCATTGAACCCACAGCCAGCTTTTGGGATTGTGGTGAATTTATTGCAACCGGCTACAAACTGGAAGTAGGCCACCCTCCCGGGGCACCCGTTTTCATGCTGTTAACGCGGTTTTTTACGCTATTTGCCGGGGGCAATGTAGAATTGGTAGCCATGATGGCCAACATAATGTCGGCTCTGGCCAGTGCTTTTACCATTCTGTTTTTGTTTTGGACTATCACCCACCTTGCAAAGAAGATTATTGGTACCGATGAACTTTCATTGAGCCAGACAATAGTCATTTTGGGTAGCGGTATGGTAGGCGCGTTGGCATATACCTTTTCCGACACGTTCTGGTTTTCGGCTGTTGAGGGTGAAGTTTATGCCACCTCGTCATTAATTACCGCTTTTGTATTTTGGGCCATCTTAAAATGGGAAAATATTGCCGATGAAAAATACGCCAACCGTTGGATTATCTTAATCATGTTCATTGTTGGGCTTTCAATTGGGGTCCACCTGTTGAATTTATTGGCAATTCCGGCTATGGTCCTGGTTTATTATTTCCGCAAATACGAAGTAACAACTAAAGGAGTTATATATTCATTGCTACTTTCGGGAGTTATCTTAGGCTTTATCATGTGGGGAATTGTACCAGGCGTGGTAAAAATTGCTTTTGTTTTCGATTTAATTTTTGTGAACGGGTTAGGGCTACCTTTCAATAGTGGTGTTTTGTTCTTTGTGTTGGCTCTGTTTGCTCTCCTGGCCTGGGCTGTTCTTTACACCTACAAAAAGCAGATGGTTGTGATGAACACCATCGTCCTTTCGTTTGGCGTGATGATGATTGGATACGCATCCTATGCAGTAATTGTAATCCGATCTCACGCTACACCCCCTATTGATCAGAATAATCCGGAAGATGCTTTTTCGCTTTTAGGATATTTGAATCGCGAACAGTATGGCGATCGGCCCCTATTTTTTGGTCAATATTATGAAACCCCCTTGAACTTAGAAGATCCTTACAAAGAAGGAGGGAAAACCTGGAGAAAGGGAAAAGACAAGTATGAGGAAGGTAGCCGCAAGATTGAATACAATTACAACGAAAAGCTGACCATGTTTTTCCCACGTATGTACAGCCCGAAACCCGAACACATCCAGGACTATAAAAGCTGGGCTAAAATTAAAGGGTACAAAGTAAAAGCCCAAAACAACCGGGGCGAGATGGAAACTTTTAACAAACCCACCTTTGTTGAAAACATGCGCTTTTTATTCCGATACCAAATTGGCCACATGTATTGGCGCTATTTTATGTGGAATTATGCCGGCCGCCAAAACGATATTCAGGGACATGGCGATGTATTGCGCGGCAACTGGATTTCAGGGATTAAGGCTTATGACGAAGCCCGTCTGGGGCCTCAGGACAACTTGCCCACCACTTATGCCAACAACAAAGCAACCAATAAATATTACCTGTTGCCATTTTTATTAGGGGTTGTTGGATTGGCATTCCAACTTTCAAGAGATAAAAGGAACTTCTGGATTGTGATGGCCCTCTTTGTGTTGACAGGTCTCGCCATCGTTGTCTATCTAAACCAATATCCACAACAGCCACGCGAACGTGACTACGCGTTTGCCGGTTCGTTTTATGCATTTGCCATTTGGATTGGACTTGGGGCGTTGGCCTTTTATGAACTCTATAAATCCTTTTACCGATGGCTTTTCAAAGTTCTTTTAAGAATTGACCCGCCTGAAGCGTTATTAGCCTCTCTTCTTATGATTGTCTGTTTGGCTATTCCTTTGATAATGGCAGCAGAAAACTGGGACGATCATGACCGTTCAAACCGTTATGTGGCACGCGATTTTGCTTACAATTATCTGAACTCGTGCCAGCCTAACGGAGTTATTTTTACCAATGGCGATAACGATACCTTCCCCTTATGGTACATCCAGGAAGTGGAAGGAGTCCGTACCGATGTGCGCGTCATCTGTTTGCCTTATTTGATTACCGATTGGTACATCGATCAAATGAAATCGCAATATTATGAGTCTAAACCTGTCCCATTCAGTTTAACCAAAGATCAATACGTGCTCGGCAAACGCGACCAAGTCCCGGTATTTGAACGGGTAACCGATGCAGTGGAATTAAAGCAGGTAATTGAATTTGTGGGTAGCGACGATGCCCGTACCCAAGTTCAGACTTCGATGGGTGAAAAAACGGACTATTTCCCCACCAAAAAATTTAAGATTACCGTTGATAAAAATAAAGTATTGCGCGAAGGGGCGGTTAAACCCGAGGTAGCTGATCAAATTGTAAATGAAATGCGTTGGAGCATCAATTCCAATTACATTCTGAAAAACGACATGATGATGCTCGATTTAATGGCTTCGGCCAACTGGGAACGCCCCATCTATTTTGTGTCGGTGGGTTCGGGAAATGAAACCAACATGCGCGATTATTTCCAACTGGAGGGTTTTGCTTATCGGATGGTGCCTGTTTATACAAAATATGATTATCAGGCAACTGGCCGCATTGATACCGATATTTTGTACGACAACATGATGAACAAATTCCGTTGGGGAAATATGGACAAACCAAACGTGTATTTGGATGAAAACATACGCCGGACCATTCGGATTGTCAAAATACGGAACAACTTTGGACGTTTGGCCAAGGCTTTAGTGGCCGAGGGTAAAAAAGACAAAGCCATTCAGGTATTGAACCGTGGTTTGGAAGTGTTGCCAGCCGAAAAAATTCCATTGGATTATTTCGACACACATTTTGTTGAAGCATTTTTTGAAGCGGGAATGAACGAAAAAGGAGCTCAAATAGTAACCAAAATGGTAGAAGATGCCCGGAACGATTTGGATTATTATTTAAAACTGGAAGCCCGTTTCCCTAATCAGGCCGAACAGGACAAGCAGATATGCTTTGCAACGGTACAATGGTTAAATGAAGTAACCCGCCAATATCATCAAACAGAGTTAGAAAGCAAAGTTTCTAAAACTTTTGAAGAGATGTACAATCTGTACATGCAAGGGGCAAAATATTGATACATTAAAACAATTTATTAAATGGGCTGAGACCTGAATGGTTTCAGCCCGTTTTGTTTTAGAGTAGTTTTCGTTACTTTTACTTTCTTAACATTGGTTTAATTTCTTGCTATGAGGTGGTTGCTGCTCCCATTTTCTTTACTTTATGGATTCATTGTAATTCTCCGCAATAAATGTTTCGATTGGGGAATTTTTAAACAGTCAACATTTCCAATCCCTGTTATTTCCGTAGGGAATATCACCGTGGGTGGAACCGGGAAAACACCTCATTCCGAATTTTTAATTCATTGGCTGGAAGAAAAATTCTCATTGGCTTTGCTGAGCCGGGGATATAAACGTAAAACCACAGGTTTTTTGGAAGTCCAGGAGCACACCCATGTTTCTCAAGTGGGCGATGAACCGCTCCAGATCAAACAAAAATTCCCGGATATTTTGGTGGCTGTTGATGAAAAACGAAAGCATGGAATAGAGCAACTGTTGGCATTCCCCAACAAACCGGAACTTGTTATTTTGGATGATGCCTTCCAGCACCGCCATGTGCTTCCTACATATAATATTTTGTTGATGGATTTTAACCGGACCATCACTCATGATTTTATGCTGCCTGCAGGGAACCTCCGCGAACCAGCATTTGGAAAAGCCCGTGCCCATTGTGTGATTGTTACCAAATGCCCCAGGAACTTGCCTGAAACTGAAATGGAGATGCTCAAAAATGATTTGAACCTTAAAGCACATCAACAGCTTTATTTTACAGCATTTACTTATGGCGGCTTAATCCCGGTTTTCAACAATATCCCTAGGGGTGATTCAGAACCGGGTTTACAGGGATCCACTGTATTGGCCGTTTCAGGAATTGCCCAGCCTGCCTCTTTTTATAAATACCTCCAGAGTTTGGGTACCGGACAACTAATAAAAATAGAGTTTCCTGATCACCATTCATTTACCGGTAATGATACCTTAGCCTTAAAGCTCCAGTTTGAGCAAATTGCCGCAACAAAGAAACTAATCATCACCACTGAGAAAGATGCAGTCCGGTTACGTGCTGTAGCCAGTAAAGAAGTATTGGAAAAGCTCCCGTTGTTTTATATCCCCATTGAAGTGTTTTTTTTAAAGGGAGAAGAAACGAAATTTAAAACAGAACTACTGAAAGCGATAAAAGCAGAATAGATTATTCCGTCTTTTTACGTTTGACAATAAAGCCGGTACTTGAGAAAATACGTTCGCTGATTTCGGCCTGGCCGATATAATACACGTTGCTGGAACCACTCACCATCAGTTTCAAATCCTTTTGAACATTTACCATCACCTCTGTTAACCCGGAAGACAGAATTTGGCAATTCTCCGATTCCATATCAAATGCGTTGAATTCCGTTTCATCATGAGCTTTAACTATCAGACTCTCAGCATAACCTTTAAAGTGAGCATAGGTACCATCGGCAATCTGAACATCCAGTTTGGTAGCATACACTTCCAGGTTTAGTTTCGACATTCCTCCGGAAAAAATACTTAACTCATCAAAATGGATCACACTGTTCGAGGAAAGTGAAATTTCATTCAACAGGATGATCTTTTTTAAGTCCTTTATAGAAACCGTTACATTTAAAGCAGTGTATTTTCTAATGTCAGCAGTCATGCTGATGTAAAGAGTCTTTCCATCGACCCTTGTTTGAAAAAAGTCCAAAAGGTTTTCATTGGTTTCAATCCGGATACCCTCTTTTTCTCCTTGGACAAGAGTCAGATCAAACCTTCCCTGAGCTATAATTTCATTAAAACCGACCAATTCCCTGATTTCGGTTTTCAAATTTCCCTCACCTTTGGAAACCTGCGATTTTAAGGTCTGAACCGCAATTAATACAAGGAATGCAAGTGCTAAAGGACGGATGAGTTTCATATTCATAGGGTTGTTGACGCTTTTCAAAATTAAGATTTTATTGCAATAGTTTCAAAAAAAATGCTTTTTTGTTAGGCCAATTATCACGAATTAATCAAACTATCAGCAAATTGGTTCAATAAAAATCAAATCAACAAAGGGGTTCCCAAAGCGTTAGTGTACTGTTCCCGAAGTGTTCCTGTGATTGCATGGTTCCATTAAAAGCCGGGGCTGAAATCCCATTCTCAAAAAGTTGGTTTCCTGAAAAAACGCGGGCCTCATCCCAAAAGTTGGCATCGATAAAGGATTGCAACAACTTGCGCCCACCTTCGACCAAAAGAGCGTTTATTTCCCTGTAAGTCAGTAGTTTCATGAGATGAACAAAAAATTGATTTCCAAAATCAAGTTGAATGTATTCTAGATTCTCATGCCGTTCACTTTTAATCTGGTTCAGCACCCAGGTTGGTTGGGTCCGGTCGAACAAATGCAGATTCGCAGGCAGTTCAAGGTTTTTATCGGCGACAATTCTCAAAGGGGCTTTCCCAGTCCAGGCGCGGAGATTTAACTTCGGGTTATCCATCAAAGCGGTGTTTTTTCCCACCATGATAGCAGGAATTTCACTTCGCCACTTGTGTACCAAAGCTCTACAGGTTTCATTGGTAATCCAGGCGGGAGGTATCTGATCGTTGGCAAGCCGGGTCTTATCCAAAAAGCCATCTTTCGATTGGGCCCATTTTAAAATGATGTAAGGCCTTTTTTTTTGGTGAAAGGTAATAAACGCCTTGTTTAAATCGCTACATTCCTCCTCAAGCACGCCCACTTTCACCTGACAACCTGCACTCATGAGCCTCCGGATGCCTTCCCCATTGACTTTACCAAAGGGGTCCTGCATACCGATGACCACACGGGGGATTTTATGTGCGATAATCAAATCGGAGCAAGCAGGTGTTTTCCCAACATGGGAACATGGTTCCAAAGTGACATATAATGTAGATTCGCATAACAAATTCTTATCTGCCACCGCATTAATAGCATTAACTTCGGCATGTGCTTTTCCATATTCCCGGTGATAACCTTCGCCTATAATGGTTTGGCCATGAACAATTACCGCACCTACCAAAGGATTGGGAGCCACATGTCCGGCCCCTTTCCGGGCCAGTTCGATGCTGCGCTTCATATAAAATTCTTCTGTGTCCGGCTGGGTCATTCTAGTTTTTGTTAATTTTGGCTGTTATGGATTTCTCAATTAAAAATATTCAATTGGAATGCAGAGCCCTGCTAGGTTCTGTATATCCTATCCGTGAAATTGATTCCATCCTTTTTCTTGTTTTTGAGAAAGTAGGAAACCTGTCACGCCTCCAAATCATTTCCAATTCCGACACAAAAATATCTATTTCTGTCTATAATCAAATCATGGGCATTGTTGAAAGATTGCTGAACTACGAACCCATTCAGTATATCCTTGAAGAAACCGAATTTTATGGCCTCTTGTTCAAGGTAAATCAGTCGGTTTTAATTCCCAGACCCGAAACCGAGGAATTGGTTCATTGGATTGTCGAAGATGGTAAAAATAAACCCGTGAAAGCTATTGATTTTGGGACCGGAAGTGGATGCATCGCTATTTCATTGGCAAAATTGATTCCTGATTCCAAGGTACATGCTGTGGATATTTCAGAACAGGCTTTGCTTGTTGCTTCGGAAAACGCGCTGCGAAATGGAACGGTTCTGACATTTCATCAGGCGGATATTCTTACAGACGCTTTTGGATTTCTGGCTGCCGATTTTGATCTGGTAGTGAGCAATCCCCCCTATATCCGCGAAAAAGAAAAAGTGTTGATGCAGCGAAACGTTTTGGATTATGAACCCGTTACTGCCTTGTTTGTATCCGATGCCGATCCATTAATTTTTTACCGACGGATTGCCCAACTCTCAAAAAAGTTATTGAAAAAAGGGGGAGCCCTCTATTTTGAAATTAACGAAGGATTAGGAAACGAGATGATTCAACTGCTTGAAGAACTAAATTACTTGGAAATCGAACTCCGGTGCGACCTCCATGGAAAACGCCGGATGATGAAAGCAACCCAAAGCTAACACATGGAATACAAACAACTCTTAGCAAAATGTATGGACTTGTGTAGCCGCAGGGAGTATTGCCAATCCGATATTGACCAAAAGCTAAGGATCTGGGAAGTACCCCAAGCTACGATTGCCAAAATTTTAAAGGTCCTGTCCGAAGAAAAATTTATTGACCATACCCGGTTTGTGCGGGCTTTTGTAAACGATAAACTGCTCTTCAACCATTGGGGAAGGATTAAAATCCGCTACCATCTGGTTCACCATCGCATCGAAAAAGAGATTATTGAAGAAGGGCTTGACAACATTGATGAAGAAAAATACCTGCAAATTATTAAGGACGAAATCGTAAAAAAGCGGAAGGCAACCCCTAGGGGAATTGAGTTTGAACGGAATCAAAAGATTGCCCGTACGGTCATCTCCAAAGGGTTTGAACCTGAATTGGTATTTAAATTGCTGAAAATGGAGTTAGGAAATTAAAATGTTACTTTTGCAAAAAACTTTAGAATGATAACTACAGAACAATATAAAGAACTTATAAAACGACTGGAAGCGTTGAGGAGGCATCTTTGACATTGATAAAAAAAATATTGAAATCGAAGAAGAGGAGCAAAAATCACATGCTCCCGGTTTTTGGGATGACCCCAAAGCAGCCGAAGAACAACTGAAAAAGATAAACCAGATCAAATTCTGGGTAAAAGGGTATCAGGAATCGAAAACAGCCGTGGACGATCTTCAGGTGTTATTCGATTTTTACGAAGCTGGTGAATCGGTTGAAAAAGAGGTAGATGATCAATACGAAAAAGCTATCGCCATTATTGAAAACATTGAATCACGCAACATGTTGCGCAAAGAGGAAGATGTGATGGGAGCTATCGTTAAACTGAATTCGGGTGCAGGTGGCACCGAGAGCCTTGACTGGACAGAAATGCTGATGCGGATGTACATCCGGTGGGCCGAGAAAAACAACTACAAAGTCCGCGAGGTGAATTACCTGGCCGGCGACGAAGCCGGAGTAAAGACTGTGACCCTTGAAATTACCGGTGATTATGCTTATGGCTATTTGAAAGGTGAGAATGGGGTTCACCGGCTGGTACGCATCTCACCCTTTAATGCTCAGGGAAAAAGGCAAACTACCTTTTCAAGTGTGTTTGTTTCACCTGTTGTGGACGATACCATCGAGATTAACATCAACCCGGCAGATATTACCTGGGACACGTTCCGAAGCAGTGGGGCCGGAGGACAAAATGTAAATAAAGTAGAGACCGGCGTACGGTTGCACCATGCCCCTTCTGGCATCGTGATTGAAAATACCGAATCGCGTTCGCAGGGCCAAAACAAAGAAAATGCGTTACGTTTGTTAAAATCGCAACTTTATGAATTGGAGTTGAGGAAAAAGCAAGAGGAAAAAGATCGCGTTGAAGGCAGCAAGAAGAAAATTGAGTGGGGATCGCAAATCCGGAGTTATGTGTTGCATCCATACAAATTGGTGAAGGATGTGAGGACCAGTCACGAAACATCGAACGTACAGGCAGTGCTCGATGGCGAGCTCAACGATTTTATAAAAGCATATTTGATGGAGTTTGGAGGAGAATAATTTTTGATTGTTAGCGAATATTTATAAATTCATTGCCAGAAAAAGATTAGCTATTACCTATTTAATATGAGACAAAAGATAAAAAGTAACTTATTGAACACGAAGCTATTTTTTATTGTTTCCCTTTTGGTTTTATTGCTTCCTGGCCACAGCAATATTTTTGCACAATGTGGTTTGGCACTCAAAGATGTAGTGCTAAAAGAGATTGGAAAAGCCACCTATCTGAAAGATTTCAGGGTCCGCCTTGAAGAGGGGAAAAACAACAGCAAACCACCCTCGGAGGAATTCACCATTCTTTTAAACAAAGGAACCCATTACCGGTTTAACATCAAGGCCGACTCTACCTGCGAGGATCAGGTCATCCTTAAGCTGTATGATTTTAACAAGTTTTATGGAAGTAATTTTGATCAAGCAGATGGGACCTCGTATGAGTTTTTTGATTTTTTCTGTGCCAAAACCCAAGTGTATTATCTAGCCATCTCTTTTGCTGAGGCCAGGCCGGGTTGTGCCGCGGCTATTGTCTCTTTTGTGGAAAACTACAATGCAAATTAAGATTATTTTATCATGAATTTAAAAAGGAGCCTGACTTTTACCGAAAAGTCAGGCTCCTTTTTAAATTTCATTTTCTAATCGCAGCACAGTTGCTATTTCAAAATAGCATCTTCTAAAATCACGTCGTAGGCATAACCTGCACCAAAATCCTTATCTAGGGTTATGGTACCTTGGAAGACCAGTTGGTCGCCAATTTCAACATCCTCTGCTACAGAGGTAATGGTTAAATCGAATTGGCCATTGTTTTCGGTACCATCCTGGATGTGAAACCAGTTCTTATCCATAATGCCGTAATTCACTTTAACCACCTGACCTTTAATGGTAATGGTTTGGCCTTTGTATTTTTCCTTGTTGGCAAAAAGCTCCTGAATGGTAATCCCACCCTGAACTGGTTCAATGGAAATCTCTTTTTTAACGGCCGAAGGTTTACCCATACTCATCGCTTTATGAGGTTCGCCGGCAATAGGCTCTTTTGAAATATCAGAAACAAAAAGGACCGATTCAAAAACCCGGTTCAAATCTTTACTCTCAAATTGGACCATTTCCATAAACTGGCTAAAATAAAGTTCTTCACCCATCTGAGCTTCAATGGTCGGAACTGCAATCCAAAAGGTGTTTCCCTCTTCGGTAACATTCAAATAGGTGTACGATTGGGCATTAAGAACATCGGTAACTGTAACTTTGTGGCTACCCGGGGTCAATTCCTTTTTAGCCTCTTTTTTCGACTGACATGAGAAGAGTACGAGGCTGATACTTAATAAGGTTATTACAATTGATTTCATACTATTAAAAGTTGATAAATTAAAAAGTTAAACGCATAAAAATAAAAAACAATTGTAGATATGTCACCATTTGATGATAAAACTATCTACATAATTGGATTGATCTATTTTTTCCATATTTCAAAAGTCCTATTTTTAACTTCAGATGCAAACAGTAACTTTTCCTGAAAATTTCTTGAAAAAGGCTGTTGCATAGAACTTTTTATTTGTTTTGATCCATTTATTTTTTGCATTTTTGCAGAAACTCATAATTGGCAGGAAAAATGGTGGTCAACATTGGCGAAAACAACTCACTATTCAACCAGTTCATGTCCGAAGTCAGGGATCAGGTAACGCAGCTTGACAGTATGCGCTTCAGGAGAAACATGGAACGGATTGGTGAAATATTTGCTTATGAAATTAGCAAAAGGCTAGAATTCCAAACGAAAGAGGTTCAAACATCCTTAGGTATTGCCGAGGTCCCCACTCTTGAGCAACAACCCGTGGTTGCAAGTATTTTACGTGCCGGGCTTCCTATCCATCAGGGATTTTTGAATTTTTTTGATAAAGCTGAAAATGCATTTATTTCGGCCTACCGCAAATATGACAAAGACGGTTCGTTTCAAATAAATTTTGAACACATTTCAGGGCCATCGGTTGAGGGAAAAGATGTCATTTTAGTCGATCCCATGCTGGCTACAGGCTCATCGATGGTTTTGGCCTACAACGCGCTGCTTCAAAAGGGGACGCCCCGCCATACACATATTGTGTCGGTAATTGCAAGTAAAGAGGGCATTGAATACATGCATAAAAACCTGGTTGGGAAAAGGTTCACCCTTTGGACCGGAGCTGTGGATGCCGAACTTACGGTAAAATCGTACATTGTTCCCGGGCTAGGCGATGCCGGCGATTTAGCCTACGGTTGCAAAGAATAAGTCCGTCGGTTACGGAGCCTCTACCTTATGGCATTCCAGAGTGTCGGGGCATATAATTAACAACTCGCTAATTGTTTTGTGGAACCGGGGATGAATAAATCCCGGAGCAATTTCTGACAAAGGAACAAGCACAAATTTCCGTTCATGAAGTTTGGGGTGGGGAATAACCAACTCAGGTTCCTCCAGGATGGTTTGGTTGTAAAACAGCACATCTAAATCAATGGTCCGCGAAGTATATTGTTGACTGAAACGTTTCCTCCCCAGTTCTATCTCTATTTGGAGCAATTTTTCCAGCATCTCATTTGGCGTTAAATGGGTTTGTATGCAAAGGACCTGGTTTAAAAATAAATTTTCGCTTTCAAAACCCCAGGGGGCGGTTTCATACACGGATGATTCGGCCACAATAAATCCAACCTCTTTTGAAACCAATTCTTTTGATTGCTTCAATAATTGCCATTTATCGCCCAGGTTGCTCCCTAATCCTAAATAAATACCCTCTTTTTCCATACTGACATTTGCTGTATAAAAGTAAAAAAATAAATAAATACCAGGTTAATCAAAACGGTTCTATTGAGGCGAACATAATTTTTCTTAAATTTAGCGTTCATAAAACCCATTTGAATTATGAGCGAATCTATTTTAAAAGCCCTGATGCAACTCTTTGCCATCATTGCCCATGTGAATAAAGATGGCGTTTCCGATAAGTCACGCTCCATTGTTGAATCGTATCTGAAGCTACTGCTGAGCTTGGCTCAGGTGAAGGAGTATCTGGAGGTGTTCGACGAATACATCCAGATTCATCAAGGGGATATGATTCAAAAAGATGGGACCCAGGTCCGCAAACGGACATCGTCGAACTCGGTAAAAGTATTGCGGATCTGTCAGCAAATCAATGAGGAATTGCAGCAAGAACAAAAGATATTGGTGGTTCTTCAGTTGCTTGAGTTCATCAGTTTTGGCGAAGAAATTACCGAGAAAGAGCTCGACTTTGTGAAAACCGTTTCCGATATTTTTAATATCCCCGGCGATGAATACCTCAATAGCCACGCGTTTATTTTAGAAGGTTCGCTTGAGAAAATCCCATTCAAAGAAAATGTTTTGATTTTGGATGCTAACGAAACCGGTCCTCTCCCAGGTTTTAAACACATCCAATACAAACAACTCGATGGACGGATTTTAGTTCTTTACTTACCCTCCATCAATATTTACGCCTTCCGCTATGTGGGCGAAACCGATTTGTACCTGAATGGGCATTCCATCATGCTCAACCGGACCTACATGTTGCCCAAAGGTTCCGCCATCCGCAGCCCAAAGATTGGCTCTATCTATTATAGCGATATAGTAGCCAAATTCATTGACTCCATGTTGGAGCAAAAAGTGGTTTTCTCGGCAAAAGATGTCGAGTTCAGGTTTAAAAGCAGCCCTAATGGTATCCACCGGTTCACTTTCAGCGAACAAGGTGGAGAGTTGATCGGGATTATGGGAGGTAGCGGCGTCGGAAAATCCACCCTGCTTAATGTCCTGAATGGAAACCTTAAACCCCAAAGCGGTAAAATACTTATCAACGGGTATGATCTCCATGAAGACAAGAAAAACCTGGAAGGCGTGATTGGTTTTGTGCCTCAGGATGATTTATTGATCGAAGAACTGACCGTTTATCAAAATTTATATTATAATGCCAAGTTGTGTTTTAAAGAATACGATGAGGAGGAGATTCAGAATGCCGTAAACAAGGTCCTGGAAGATCTGGATTTGAAAGCCACCAGTGACTTGATTGTGGGGAACCCCATCAATAAAACCATCAGCGGCGGCCAGCGCAAAAGGTTGAATATTGCACTGGAGCTTATCCGCGAACCTTTGGTCATGTTTGTTGATGAACCCACCTCAGGGCTTTCAAGTATGGACTCTGAAATGGTCATGGATCTATTAAAAGAAATTACCCTAAAAGGGAAGTTGGTTATTGTAAACATCCATCAGCCTTCGTCAGATATTTTTAAAATGTTTGATAAGCTGCTCATCATGGACAAGGGCGGGTACCTGGTTTATTATGGGAATCCTGTAGATTCGGTGGTGTATTTTAAAACCATGAGCAACCATGTGAATGCTATGGAGGCGGAGTGCTATCATTGCGGGAACATTAACCCTGAGCAGGTGCTTCAAATCCTGGAATCGAAAATTGTGGATGAATATGGCCGGGTAACACGAAAACGAAAAACACCTCCCGAAGAATGGGCCGAATTGTATCAAAAAAACATTGAAAGCAAACACAAAATAGATACTGAAAAGAAGGAACTACCGAAAAACAATTTTGCCATCCCCGGGAAGATAAAGCAGTTCCGGATTTTTTCTGTCAGAAATGTGCTTTCGAAACTTTCGAACAAACAATACATGCTCATCAATTTCCTGGAGGCTCCTTTACTGGCATTTATATTAGCCTATTTTACCAAGTATATTCAAGGAACATCCGACAACCCGAGAGCTTATATCTTCAGTGCCAACGAAAATGTGCCCATTTACCTGTTTATGGCCGTGGTTGTAGCTATTTTTGTAGGGCTCACGGTAAGTGCCGAAGAAATTATCCGTGACCGGCAATTGCTGAAACGGGAAAAATTCCTTAACCTAAGCCGTTTCAGTTATTTGAACAGCAAAATATTGATTCTTTTTGCTATTTCAGCCATCCAGACTTTTTCATTTGTGCTAATAGGCAATCTCATTATGGAGATTCAGGGATTAACCTGGGCTCATTGGTTGATGCTGTTTTCAGCCTCATGTGCATCGAACATGATTGGGTTGAATATCTCCTCGGCTCTTGATTCGGTGATAACCATCTACATTTTAATTCCGTTTTTGGTGGTGCCGCAGTTATTGTTCAGCGGAACCATGGTCAAGTTCGAAAAACTCAATATCTCCATCAGTTCCTACGAGCATGTGCCCATTTTAGGTGACATGATGGTTTCACGCTGGGCTTACGAGGCTATGGCCGTAAAACAATATAAAGACAATGCGTATGAAAAACACTTCTATTATTTGGAGAAGAAGAAAAGTGAAGCCAGTTATGTGGCCTCGTATTGGATTCCGGCCCTGAATAATAAAATATCGAAGATTCAATACCAATCAGATGAGCAGCTTAGAGAGAAGAATATCGTGCTGCTTAAAAAGGAAATCGAGAAACTTAATCTGACGGCACTCAAATATGTTTTTGCACGGACCAACGAGATTGAATCAGGTAAACTTTCTCAAACAGTTATTAAGGACCTGCAGGATCACCTTCAACTGGTGACCAGATATTTTCAGACCAAACAAAACAAAGCTATCAGCATGATTGACCAACAGGTAGCCGACTTAACTACCAGTGTTGGCGGTAAAGAGGCTTTGGTGAAGCTTAAACAAGAGAATTACAACGATTTTCTGGCCGATTTGGTGATGAACCGGAACGAGATTAATAAAATCCATGACACTGGCGAAGGCCTGGTTCAATTGTCCGATCCCATATACAAAGATCCCAGCAAGCGGAATGGCCGGGCTCATTTTTATTCCCCGGTTAAAAGGGTCGGAGGCTTAGAAATGGACACCTATGTATTTAACTTGATTGTGATTTGGGTATTCTCATTAGCCATGTATGCCCTATTGCTTACCGATGGCTTACGGAAGATGATTGAGTTTGCATCGCGTTTTAAAAGAAAATAAAATAGGCTCAACTTTAAAGAACCCCGACAGAGATGGCCGGGGTTCTTTATTATTTCGGACGATATGAACTACAAATGATTATTTTTGCCAAAAACTACATTATGATTACAGTTGGAATAATACCCGCCAGATATGCATCGACAAGATTTCCCGGAAAACCTTTGGTAGCTATTAAAGGAAAAACTATGATACAACGGGTGTATGAACAAACCCAAAAAGCGCTAAACCATGTTTGCGTGGCCACCGATGACGGGCGGATTTTTCAGGCTGTTACCTCTTTTGGGGGAAATGTGGTGCTTACATCGGAAAAACACCCCAGCGGAACCGACCGATGTGCCGAAGCCATAACAAAATACGAGGAACTGAAGCAGGTAAAAGCAGATATTGTTATCAATGTTCAAGGCGATGAACCTTTTATTGATCCCCAGCAAATTAAACAACTCGACCAATTATTCAAACTCCCCGAGACCGAAATTGCTACACTGATTAAACAGGTTACCGATCCGGAGGTGTTGCAAAATCCCAATAAGGTTAAGGTTACCATTAATAAAAATGGGGAGGCCATGTATTTTAGCCGCAGTTGCATTCCTTTTATCCGCGGGGCATCAGTTGAGAACTGGCTTTCGCATGGAACCTTTTACCAGCACATTGGCATGTATGGTTACCGAAAAAATGTTTTGTTTGAACTTTGCCAATTACAGAAAGGTACCCTTGAAGTAGCTGAATCGCTGGAACAATTGCGCTGGCTGGAAAATGGGTACAAAATCCATACGTCCATCACCAGCTTTGAGGGATTAAGCGTGGATACCCCCGAGGATTTGGAAAATATCCTCAGGCAAATTTGATGAAAAACTAAATCCTAACCGTGTTTTTAACGAAATTGTTGAGAATTGTATTTCCTAAAAATCCGCAAGTCATCCGGGAAACCGTCAAAAGTCACGTGGTGACTCAATTTGACATAAAGAAGGCAAACAATTGTTGTTCAATTAACATCCCATGACTTGCGGAAATAAGGTATTTTGACAGAAATAAAAAGGGGTGCCCAATGATTTGGGCACCCCTTTTTCGGTATATCTATTTTTAATTCTTTTCTTTTAATACAACTGTTCCAATTTCCCAGGTAGCCGCGGCCGAACCGGTACTTACATATTTAAAGGCTACATAGATGGTTTTTCCCTCAAAGGCTGTCAGGCTTATCTCACCTGAATCAACAAAAGTAAAGCTGGTAGGTTTGGTATAGCCGGAAAATTCAGTCCAAGTAGCAGTAGCAACATCTCCGGAATAATCATCAGATACTAATACCTGCATTTTATCCCACCCATCAATATAGTTTGCCGCTGTAGAAAGGGTCATCACCACATTGGTTTTCGAGGTTAAATCAATGGCTGGCGAAACCAACCAATCTTCGTTGGCAACAGCACCCCCTGAATAGCCACTCATTTTGGCACAACCGCTTCCGTAACTTGCCCATTCCCAAACCTGAGTACCACTTACGCTATATCCTGTAAACTGGCCTAAGGTAGTGGCAAACTCTTCAATAAAAAAGCCATCGGGTTCTTCGGGAATAATCCCTGTGCCGTTGAGCCAGTAACCGGTAACTGTTTTTAAACCGGGTTTGCTGAAATAGGTCTCCAGGTTTCCGTAAAGTAATATTTCTTTTCCCTGGTTCGTTGGGTTCACATTTAAATTAACTGCATCGCGGATAGCACCACTTGGCAACTGAACAATAACGCAATTATTGGTGTCGGTTTCGGAAGCAGTTTGAGCTATCATAACGTTTGTGGCGGTATTAAAAGGAGCTGTAAAGCTTGGTACAAATGTAGAAAGGGAATTCCCAGAAGCATCCACTGTTTCAATAACACCTACCAAATAGCCTTTCACCCAAACTCCGTTACCAGAGTTGTTTCCAATTGCATATTCTACATCGTAAGGATCATCGTAAGTTCCGGTCCCACTTCCGGTATTACCACTACCGCCTAGTGTTCCCTTTTCGCCAAATTTAAAGTTATCGATACAGAATGAAGTCGATTCGGTGCTACTTCCAACATACACGAATGAAATATAACCCGTGCCGGTATAAGCTGATAAATCAGTTTCGCCGGAAGCAACAAATGTATAATTACTTGAGGTGCTTTGTGCCAATGTGGCATTTAAATTGGTCCAGGTGGCTTCGGTATAATTTGTACCGGTAAAATCGGTTGAAATCATCACCTTTGCAGGGTGGCCACTGGTGTGAGTCCAATAAGCAATAGCCGATTCAAAGGCAATAGCTCGATCACCGCTTGAAAAATCAAGAGGTGGGGTAATCAACCAGGTTTCCATTTCAGCTAAACCTGAATTATATCCCGATGCCTGCACATAAATGTTACCACTAAATTCTTTTGCTTGCCAACCACGTGTGCCGGTTTTCATGTAATTTTGCCAGCCATCTAATGTACTGGGATCGCCATAATTAGCCAGTGTATTGAAATCTTCGCTTAAGGTACGGGCTGCTGTAACAACCCCACCACAACGGGTACTATCTAAATTTACTTCGCGTACATCGCGGATATATAACTGAACATCGGTATTGTAACGGCTAACAACAGCAACCACGGTTCCTTTACCATTGGGGATATTTACATCGGCAAAGTTGGCATAACCACTGGTTCGTACTATCACGGTATTTTTATCGCAGTCCATTAATGTATGGTTCATGGTTACCAATTCGTAACCATTGGCGAAGGTGGTTGCGGTATCGGCAGGTGCAAACTGAACATCGTTCAGTTGAATCAGCTTGCAGGTATAACTAAAATCGGCTAATTGGTCAATGGTTACCACTTCAGGTTGACGGGGGACGTTATTTTTAAGTACAATTAGGTCGTAGGCAGGTTTCACGGAATCTAATTGCATCATTTCAGAATACTTTGATACAATTAACCCATTCATCACAATTTTTACTGAGTCACCAACTTTTAAACTTGATGCACTTTCCTGCAATTTGATATTAATACCCCCACTATTATCCTGAATATAAATATTCTTATAAAAATTGCCACTCCCTTCATCGGCAATTACAGTGGCATACAGATACATGGTATCGGTAAATTTAAAAGCACCTCCCTGGGCATTATATAGTTGGTAGATTTCACCAATGGTGATGGCTTGCCCATCGGGCAGGTTCTGCGCAGGAGGGGCATCAAATTCATTGTCGACACAACTGGCAACAAACACCAGCAGGGCAATGGAAACAATTAGTTGATATAATTTATTTATTTTCATATTCGTAAATTTTTAAAAGCGAAGGTTAAGATTGATAAAAAATTGAGTGCCATACATATAGGAATATTTTGAGGGAAAACGGTCGGGGTTTTCTTTGTCAAATCGATACTGTTCAAAACCAGTAAAAGCAAAATCTGTGTTATTAAATACATTTGAAACATTTGCATTTAAAGCAATATAATAATCATTTATTTTCCAGCTTTTCCCAGCAAATAAATCTACAGTCATTCCATTTTTGAGTTTTTCCTGATAGGTTAATTTTGCATAATTATTATGTTCTGTTGTATAACCTTCAAATGCGTCTAGCGTATGTTTTTCGGGAAAAATATCGGTATAAATATCGGCAAAGTAATTCACGGTAAACCCGGCAAACCAATAACGTTTTCCATTGTAACGCATTCCGGTAGCTATGGCACTTTGCGGATATCCACCTAAATGGTAATTTTTGAGATATGATATATCCGTATCATTGGTGACCCCATTATCAGAAACAATTTCTATTGTTGGACGGTTTGCATAAAGGTAATTTCCAATTCCTGCGGCTAAATTGTATTCTAAATTAGGTGTGATATTCCAATCCAACCCTAATTCATAACCATATTGAACACGGTCTAAACCCTTCCATATATAACTACCATATCCAACATCACTTCTTCCCTCAATATAAACATTACGAACCGATATATCATCCTTATTTTTAGAATAAAATACAGATATTCTTGTTCGAAAAGTTGGAAGCCGTAAATTATAAGAAAAATCTGTGGCAAAAACCTTGCGACTAACTAATCCATCCACTGTCCGATTACTTGTTCGAGCTGTTTCAAACGAATTCCGGAACGTGGGAGCATCGGTTTGATAAAGTGCATTCAGAATAATATAATTTCTTCCGTCCGCTTTAAAGGTGATTCCTCCTTTGATACTAAAATCAAAAAAATTCAATTTTTCACTATCGCCATAGGAATCGGCGTGAGCTCCATTTTTCATCTTACCCGTCCGCCAAAGAGTGGTATTGGCTATTTTTGCCCCGGCCATTAGTTCCAATTTAGGCAGACTGTAGTTGATCTGGCCAAAGGCTTCTATTTTATTGATGTTTGCTACATAATCGTATCCAAATTTTTCACCTTCGCAAACAACATTATTGATATTATTTAAGTCATTTTGGGATTCAATAGGATAACGCTCGCCAATTTCAGGGATACTATCCTGTGCGATGTACTTATCTATATCCAGATAATAATCACCACCAAGTAAATCAACTACAGTTGTAAATTGGTAACCTTTATAAACGGAAGCATTCATGCCGACATTCCAAATTACATTTCCAAAGCTTTGGTTAAAGATGGAATTAAAATTAATTTGTTTTTTATCGTTGCGGCGTTCCTGGATGATGTAATTGGAACGATTCCCTATAACAGTATTTCCGGGAGTATTGTCAGCATTTTCAATAATATCGAGCCGGTTTCGGTTTGTTGTGTAAAACTTATTCCAGTCTAATTGACGGCGTGATTCGTTACTCTGCCAATCAGCTAATGCTTCTTCATAACCTTCATTGTTGTATTTTGACCAAGTGTAATAACTGGGCATGTTTTTGTAATAATCTGGCCGTGGGTCATCGCCATTTACCCAATTCAGTGAGGTGGAACCTCCTCTGCCAAAAAGGTATGAGGCTGAAGTCCGTAAATCCGATTTATCGGAAATTTTCCAATAATGAGTTAATGCAAAAAAAGGCTGGTGGTATTTTCCCACGTTGGCATTCCGTTTTTCACCGTTTTGATACCCCCAGTTAGGATTGTAATAATTGGTTCCGGCCAAATCGTAAGCTTCCTGTGTCGAAGCGGAAGCACGTCCATATTCCCGTGGCGCCCCAAAACCCACAAAATTCAGGCTATGGTTATCGTTGATTTTTTTTTCAACCGCAAGGAAATAGCTCCAGGCATCGTAAAAAGTGCCTTCAACATAACCTTCTTGTGCCATTCGGCGGGAACCCGATAAAGAAAAAGCCCATCCGTTTTTCATTAATCCGGAATTGTAAGTTACCATGGCCCGATGGGTATAATTGCGGTTCCCGTAGGAATAGGTGATGCGGGTTCCTTTGCGCATTTGCGAAGCCTGCATGTTATAATTAACCAGGCCACCCACATTTCCGTACGTATGTTCCGAAAAACCTATCCCTGCAACTAGTCCCGGATATCGGGTAACGTCGTTCAATCCGCCCCAAAGGCTGAACGATGCCCATCCTGTTTCCGGGTCATTCATAGGGATGCCATTAATGGTAACGCTACCCTGCTCAGAGGTAAACCCCTTGATACGGTACCGGGTTGCACCAAACTGATACCCGGCGGTACTCTGGTACCTGTCGCGCGATGAGGTTAAAATACCGGAAATGGTTCCAATGGTAGCATCGCTCTCTTCGAGTTCCGATTCCGATAAAACAATTTCAGGGGCATCATCTAAAAAATCTTCTTTAGGCAGGGTATCCTGAATTTCTTGCCCAAACAAGGAAAAAGGCAACAAAAACAACCCAACCAAAAATGTAGTGTAGCTTCTTTTCATTTATTCATCTATTTAGAATTTAATTTTAGCGGTTAACGATCCCAAAAATAAATAGTCCACAAAAATAATAGAAGTGTTTCAATTTCCTATTAAACATCCAAAATATTAATCATTATTCCCAATATTAAATAAATATTAAGTTATTTTTGCCAAATAAACACCATTTAAAGTAAATTTTACCTGTTGTAAAATATTTTTTCAGAAAGATGTTGTTCCTTTGCATTTCGTATTTTTGAAAAATAAAATGGTTCTAGATTCAAAATAGGGGATATAAAATATTGACAGCTTTATAATAACTAACATTTTACCTTAATTTCATATGATGCAGAGAATTTTTACTCTTTTAACTTTTGTGGCATTCGTTGTAACCACCAATGCCCAAGCCGACTCAAAGTTTAAAATAGCTACCGTAGCATTTTACAACCTCGAAAATTTATTTGACACCATTGATTCGCCCGACACTGATGATGCTGAGTTTTTACCAGGAGGTATCAATCGTTGGGATACAGAGCGGTATAACGAAAAACAAGAAAACATGGGATTTGCCATTAGCCAGATAGGAACCGATTTAACAAAAATTCCACCAATGATTCTCGGGGTCTCTGAGATAGAAAACGAACAAGTGTTGCTCGATTTGGTACAAACCAAACCTTTAAAACCTTTTAATTATAAGGTGGTGCATTACAATTCGCCTGATAGGCGGGGTGTAGATGTGGGTTTGTTATACCAGCCTGCCTATTTTAAAGTGACCAATACTCGCTCGCATGTACTGGATTATACAACTGACACTTCTTTCCGTACACGGGACCAATTGGTGGTTTCGGGAATATTTGATAATGAACCCTTGCATATTATTGTGTGCCATTGGCCATCGCGTTATGGGGGTGAAGCCCGAAGCAGGCCGTTGCGGATTGCAGCAGCCCAGCTAACACGCCACATTATCGACTCCATTCAACAAACCGATGCCAAAGCAAAAATTGTGTTATTGGGCGATTTGAACGATGATCCCATCAATGAAAGTTTAACCAGATACATCAATGCACAAGGCGAAAAAGAAGAGGTAGATGTCACATCCATGTTTAATCCATATTACAATATGTTTAAAAAGGGGGTTGGTTCATTGGCTTACCGCGATGCCTGGGATAATTTCGATCAGATCATTGTTTCACCAGGTTTGTTGGAGACGGATTCTTCCACCCTGATTTTCCATTCAGCCAAAATATTCAATGCAAATTTTCTGACACAGACCAAAGGACAGTTCCGAGGATACCCCAAACGGACCTTTGCAGGAGGAATTTATCAGGGAGGTTACAGCGACCATTTCCCTGTATATATCTTGTTGATAAAACAGAAACATTAAGATGTTGGTAATTTGGAATTAACCGTAAATTTACCTCAGAAAACTATTTTTGACAACTGTAAATACGAAACATTTAACAAAAACCGAATGATATGATTAAACTTCTGCAAAAAACAGGGCTTTTTATAGCCCTCAGTTGCCTGGGCACGGGTGTGTTTGCTCAGGGAGTAATCAAAGGAAAAATTGTGGATGCCGATGCCGAGAGCTTCGCATTAATGGGCGCCACAGTTGTTGTTGAAGGTACCACTGTTGGTACTGCAGCCAATCTGGATGGAACTTTTGTATTGAAAGTGCAACAGGAAAAAGTGACCCTGGTGGTTTCATACATGGGTTATATTGACGAAACTATGGAAGTTACCATTCCTGTCAGTGGCGAACGCGATTTAGGGGTAATCAAGTTAAAACCCAATACCGTGGGTTTGGATGAGGTCCAGATTTCTGTATCATATGTGCGTGATAGGCAAACACCGGTTGCGGTTTCAACCATAGAGCCTTATATTATTGCTGAGAAATTGGGAAACCAAGAATACCCTGAAATTCTTAAATCTACCCCTTCAGTATATGCAACCAAAGCAGGAGGGGGATATGGAGACAGTAGAATTTTTATGAGGGGTTTTGACTCTAATAACATTGGGGTTTTAATAAATGGCGCTCCTGTAAACGATATGGAAAGCGGAAAAGTATATTGGAGTAACTGGGCTGGTTTGAGCGATGTTACTCAAAGCATGCAGGTACAGCGAGGTTTAGGAGCCTCTAAACTGGCACTCTCATCAGTAGGTGGAACCATAAACATTTTAACCAAATCAACAGATGCTGAACAAGGAGGAAGTGTTTATGCAGGTGTAGGAAACGATGGAATGGTAAAACAAGATTTTTCAATATCAACTGGTCTCTTAAATAATGGTTGGGCTGTTACTCTTGCTGGTGGTCGCAAATATGGAAACGGATATGCACAAGCTACTAATTTCGATGGGTGGTCTTACTTTCTAAATATTTCTAAAATTTTAAACGAGAAACATCGAATTTCACTAACCGCTTTTGGAGCTCCTCAATGGCATAACCAAAGGAGCAATATGCATACTATCCAGAGTTATAGAGACAATCCTGCTGGCACACTTTGGAATTCTGATTATGGGTACCGCAATGGTAAAATTTACAATGTGGGGTATGCTTATAACTATTATCACAAACCCCAAGTTGCATTAAACCATTTTTGGAATATTAATGAGTCAACCATGCTTATAACATCAGCATATTTCTCAAAATCAAACGGTGGGGGTCGTCGTATTGATGGTACTGATAAAAATTGGCTTACTGTGGATTATAATTCTGGTAATGATTATGATGTAACAAAGAGAACCCCGGAAGGGCTAATGGATTTTGATGCTGTAATTAATGCAAATGCATCTTCTACAAAAGGCTCCACTTGTATTGTTGCAAATGGTATTAATTCACATGATTGGTATGGGATTTTATCGTCACTAACCAAAGATATGGCTGGATTAAAAATTACAGGTGGATTTGACGGAAGATTCTACAAAGGGTATCACGCCTATGTTATCGAAGATCTTTTAGGAGGAAAATACTATCTTGATATTAGTAAACAATTAACTGACTCTGTTACGGGAAATCCTGTTTTTATTGGAAAAAATGTAAACAGACCCGGTGATACGCCACTTAAAAAAGGTGATTACATTAATTATCATAACTTAGGGGAGGTTCTTTGGGCTGGTTTTTTTGGACAAGCCGAATATGCAACCGATCAATATTCTGCCTTTATATCTGCTTCACTTGCTGATAATAGTTACCGAAGAACTGATTATTTTCTTTATACCCCAGAACAAGGTCAAGTTACCGATTGGATTTCTTTTACTACTTACACATTTAAAGGTGGCGCCAATTATAACATTAATGAAAATCAAAATGTGTTTGTTAACGGTGGTTATATAAACCGAGCACCATATATGAAATATGCTTTTAAGGGGAACACCAACGACTTTAACAAAGATGCAGTTAACGAAAAAATACTCACAGGAGAAGTGGGATATGGCTACCAAAGCAGTCAGGTAAACATAAAAGCTAATATTTATATTACCCAGTGGAAAGACCGTGGTTTTACTCAAAACTTCAATGGATTATATGCCAATATTTTAGGATTAAACCAGTTGCATAAAGGCGTTGAAGTGGAAGGATCTTACAAACCAATGTCTAAACTGACATTTAAAGGAATGGTGTCAATTGGCGAATGGAAATATTCAGATGATGTAAACTTTGATTTATATGATGCAAATCAGGCATTTATAAAAAATTATTCTGCCTATATTGGAGGAACACATGTTGGGAATAGTGCCCAGACTACTGCATTCTTGTCAGCTGATTATGAGGTGCTACCAAAACTAAAAGTAGGTGTTGATTATACCTACTACGGCCGTAATTATGCCGATTTTGATGCGACCCTCCGTACCACACCAGAATCAAAAGCAGATTCATGGAGAATGCCTGATGCCCACCTCTTTGATGTGAGTGCGAAATATAAATTTAAAATGGGTAAATTAGATGCTACTATCTATGGTAATGTATTCAACTTATTGAATACAGAATATATTGCTGATTCAAAAGATGGAACAAATCATGATGCATCAACCTCACTAGTATATTTTGGATTTGGCCGCACTTGGTCAACCGGTTTAAAAGTTATGTTTTAATCAATAAAAGTAAAAATATATGAAAAAAATATTTAAATATATTCCTGTCATTGGTTTATTTATGTGGGCTTGTAACCCCACTGATGATGTCTATGACGAATTGGATTCCCAAAAAGTACCCTATAATGAAGCAGTTGAATATAAATTAACATCAGATGACTATAGTGCCATAAGCAAAGCCGCTTTAAAAATAGCAGAAACCGAGGATGATTCTACCTTAGCGAGATCCATAGCTTCTGACATGGCGTTTAATCAAAAATATCTGGCTCCAGATTTTGTTGAGCCCATTCTAATAACACATTTCCCTGCTTTAAAATATAATTCAACGGCTCTGGTCACCTATAATGTTTTTGAAAAGCCTGATTATATCTTAGCCTATGAACAAGCAGATAAATACGAATTAACTGCAGATGATTATCAATCCGTTAGCGAGGAGGTTGCTTCAAATGGTTATTTTTTTCCGTCACAAAGTCCGGAATCAAATATTCCTACAATTCTTAGTAATAATTTCCCCAATGCCGCTACAGATGATTATATGCTAACTACTTATAATTATTCAAGTACCGATCCTGTTAGTGGACCAAAACCGGTGACGTTGTTCTCTGATGATTTTGAAGATGGAACCCTATCTAAATGGAATGCTGTAAGTGTTATAGGAAGTCAAGTTTGGGGTATTGATGCAACCCATGGTGTTGATGGGACTCAATGTGCGAAAGTGTCCGGATATGTTTCTGCAGATGCTGCATCGTATGATAATGAAGATTGGTTAATCACGTCAGCCATTGGTTTAAGTGGAATAACTGATGCAACATTTTCATTCTACACAGCTATGAATTATACGGGTCTTGATTTAGTGGTAAAATATTCCTCTAATTATTCTGGGTCAGGTGATCCTACCGGTTCAACATGGACTGAATTTAGCGGTTATGCCCTTTCTGCCAGTGCTTGGGAATGGACAGAATCCGGTACCATTGATTTATCATCTATAAGTGCTTCAACAATTTATATTGCTTTTGTTTTTACATCTACAGTTGAAGGAAGTAAAACTTGGGAGCTTGATAATGTTCTTGTTACTGGAAAGACCACTGCACGTAAATCAGCAACTGATGAAGAGTATCTAACTTATAATAGTTTTTATCAATACAACGGAACCAAATGGTCACCAGTGACTTCAATAATTGCTATTAATCCTTTTGAATATGATGAAATGGGTTCTCCTGGAAAATACAATAATTTTTCAAGTACCGACAAACCTGAGAATTATATTCCTTATTTTTTAACAATTAATATAGATTATCCACAAGAAGGAGACATTCAACCAGTAGCATATAATTATTATAATGGAGAAGCTACATTGCTTACCGCCAATGAATACATTTTTACATCAGGAAATTGGCAACCAAATGGACCTATTGTCGAAAAATCTGGACAATTCGTCTATACCGTAAACGGTTGGGTGTTTGATCCAACTATTAAATTCACACCATCTGCCTCTGATTATCAATTATTAGTAGATTATGTGTATACTACATTTACTCCTGATTATGGAAGTAGTTATAAGAACGATGAATTTTATTATGGAGCTAGTGCCCATTATTTGAACTTTGATTTACGTCTTTCAAATAAAGTTACATATAACATTCCAGGATTCGAGGGATTAACTACAGAAGAAGGAATTGCATTAACCTGGGAACGGGTTGAAGAAGGTCTTACAATTTTGCTCGGATTAAAATATCCTGAAGCTGTAACTGAGGTAAGTGGTTTAACGGTTTATTACTGGTTAACATTTAAAACCTACGAGGACGACTTATCTAAAAAGACCTACACAGGTATCTTCAAATTAACTAGCGAAGGAGTTTTTGTTAGAGATACCGAATATGAGGATCAAATGGTTACAGAAGAAAAACTGATCGAGGCTGATGTAAACTGGAACCGATAATTCCAATGAAATGATATAAAAAAACCGTCCGCTTAGCGAGACGGTTTTTTTATTCGTTCTTGTGGGATATAAATTTACCGCTTTAGGGTTTTAGAACAAAACATCGAAGTTCCAGAAATTCTAAATGATAAAAACCAAAACGCTACGGGAGTTTCAAACTTTTGTAGCGCTAAAATGGTTTTCTCATTTAATATAAATGGGCTTAGCCCAGAGAAAACAGAGCAAATCAAATTAATGCCCTATATTCTTCTGGTATTCATTGATTTTTACAACCCCAGCTTGATGCGGATAGCTTCCGGAATGGCATCTTTATGAACCTGGATGGCAATTGTTTTCAGACGGATGTACGATTCACTCATGTATAAGTAACCTCCCAAACTGTTACTGTCGGCAGCCCATGAATTTTTGGTCAGGTAGTACGGCGTCCCCTTTTGATCTATCGCGGTTCCAACCAGGTGCATCAAATGGTCGTCGGTGGTCTGGAATTTATTAAATGTCCGTTGGCGCATCTCCTGGGTAATCTTCTTCTCGTTCCGAGGTTTGGTAAAGTCGAAAAGCATTTCGGCTTGTTCCTCCTGCGATAAAGCCTCCCATTTTACCCGTTCGCTTTCCTCCATATTTTTTGGGTCGTTATCGGGAATGATAGCCACACCGTTGTTGTGCGAGAAACCCGGTTCACTCACATCGCCATCCCAATTTACCGAATATCCTTTGGCAAATGCCTCATTCATTACCTGAACCAGTTCATCAATGGGGAGGTTGAAATATTTGTCCTGCGACCAGTTGTCGGGGATCTCAAGGTTCACCCATTCATTAAACGGATAACATTCGTAGGAAGTCAGTTCAACGTAATCTTTAGGGTTAAAACCCGTTTGGGTGCTAAAACTCTTTGGCGTATAATGAGTTCCTTGGTAGCTAAAAGTATCGGGTATCTGCCCAAGATAGATGTTCAAAGCTGCCCGGACAACCTCAACACTTTTACCGCTAAAACTGCTTTTGCTTTCCAGGCTATGGTCGAGGATGCCTTTCATCACGGTAACCATTTCGGCATGGCGGTGGTAAGTCAATCCATAATTGATACCCGTGTAAGCCTCTTCAGGCACCATCCCAAATTCCGAGATGATTGACATGACATCGTGCGCCTGTCCCCCTTCACCGAAATTGCCACCGCCCTGGTAGCGCAAATACTTTACAGCCTTTTTGGGGTAGGCATAATGCACAAAGAACATCTCTGACAAATCATAGGTTCCTTTTCCCAAACGGATCAATTCCGACTCAATAAACGAAGTGGTGGCAAAACTCCAGCAAGTGCCACTGCTCGCCTGATCTTTTACCGATGTGGCCGGGATTTCAATCTTCCGGGTGAATTGGTACCCTTCGTCTTTCTTCTGATCTTTTTTTTCTTTTGCCGCAACCTGGGCTGCAAGGAATATGAAGCCCAAGGTGATGACTGACAAAAAATAGTTTTTTATTCCCATAACGCTTTGTTTGTGTTTGTTAAGTAGTCTGACTATAATTTAAATGCTAAAACTGTTGCATCGTCTATTTGTTCAAAACTTCCTTTCCATTGGGTAAATGTCTGAAAAAAATGTTCTTTTTGTACCGGCATGGGCTTGGAATGATTACATTTACAAAGGTCCGTAAACCGCTGCATCCCATATTTTTCGTCCTGTTCGTTGTATTGATCCACAAAACCGTCGGTAAACAGGTAAAAAACCTGATCGGGGATCAAAGGCCGCACCTCGTTGGTAAATGATTTCATCCTTGGGTTGAACCCAACCGAGGTACGATCGCCTTTAAGCAATTCCACATTTCCGTCACTGGCCAGAAGGATTTTTCCGCGGGCCCCGGCATAATCCAATGTTTGGCTCTCTTTGTCGATAATTAACAACGACATGTCGATGCCATCTACATATTCCAACAAATCGTTGGTCTGCTGGAGCGAATCTATAATCTGGTTCCGTAACTTACCCAATATAATGTTTGACTGATAAACCTGCTGCATGGTCACAATCTCCTTAAGGAATGCCAACCCCAGCATGCTTAAAAACCCGCCGGGGACTCCATGCCCGGTGCAATCGCCCACTGCAACAAAAAGTTTGTTTTTTATTTGATGCACCCAATAAAAATCGCCGCCTACAATATCTTTGGGAAGGTACAATACGAAATGGTCCGGAATAATGGCATTCAACCGCTGCTTTGGCGGTAATACCGCCTGTTGAATATATTCGGCATACCGGACACTTTCATGAAATGTGGCATTGACTTCTTCTATTTTTAGGTTTTGCTTCACCAGCACCTCATTTTGAATAATAATCTGATGCTGTTGGGTCTGGAGTTCTTCGTTCAATTGCGCCAACTCTTCGTTTTTAATAAGGATGTCGTGCCGTTGCTTGTCCAACCTGTTGTTGAGCGCTTTCCGGTAAACCAAACTGCGTATCAGCCAAAAGATGAGCACTGAAAGCAGCAGGACCAAGATTAGGGAAAGGTTGCGGATACGCTTTTGCCAGGCCATTTCAATCTCCTGGTTTTTAAATTCCAAATCCCGCTGTGCCAATTGGAGCTGTTGCAACTGTATGGCCTGTTCTTTCCGTTCAAGCTGATATTTCGATTCCAATTCAAGAATGGTGCTGGCAGTTTCTTTATTCAGAATAGAGTCGTTGATTTTCATCTCTTCTTTGGTCAATTGCAGTGCAGCACGGTAATCGCCCAATTGTTCCTTTACCCGCGAGAGCAGATTGTAGGAGACACTCATTTCACTTAATCCCTGATAGCTTTTGGCTATTTCGAGCGATTGACTGGCATGGTTGAGAGCCTTTTGAGGTTGGTGGTTTTTCAGATACAGTTCGGCCATGTTGTTTAAACAGGTAGCTTGCCCAAATTTGTTTTCAACATCCCTATATAATGTCAGTGCTTTGTTAAAATAGTACGATGCAGAATCGAACACATACCCGTCTAAATACACCACCCCAAGGTTTTGCATTACATCGGCAGAACCTGAAACATCACCAAGGGCCTGTTTCTGATTTAATGAGTAAGCAAAGTTTTTTTTAGCTTCGTCAAATTGATTATTGATATGATAAATACGGCCGATATAATAGTAGGAATCGGCAATTCCGAAACGATCGTTTATATTGAGTGAAAGTTCTAGCGCCCGGTTGTGATATTCCATAGCCTGCCCGATATTCCCTGTTTCAAAATGGATTAACGCGGCGTTGTTATAAATCCGGGCTTTTGAAGCCTTATCGCCAAACACATCGTACCACCGGATGGCTTGCATAAAATTCTCCAATGCCAGCGGATAACGGCCTTGCCTGAAATAAATATTCCCTATATTATTCAATATGCTTGCCAGTTGCCTGGATGCCGATGTGGTATCAATCATACTTTTTGCTTTTGAATAATACGCTTCAGCATCGGTATAATTATTTTGGTACAGGTAAATGTTCCCAATATTGGTAAGTGAAGTAATGATACCCACGGAATCATTTATTTGCGTACGTATGCGTAACGATTCGGTGTAATAAAATAACGCTGAATCGTATTCCGATTTTTTAAAGAAAGCAATGCCCGCGTTGACAATCGATTTAGATAGGTCCAGTAGATTATTGGCCTGAGTACGGACATAGATGGCTTTTTTATAATAAAAGAGGGCTGAGTCCAAATCTCCCATGAGTAGGTAAACGTTTCCTTTCCCGTGCCAAACTCTACCTAAGCCCAATGGGTACATAGGCTTGGTATAGCAACGCAGTGCTGAGTCGTGAAATAATTTGGCATCTTCGTAACCGGCCCCATACCGTTTGGCCTCACCAGCAATATAGTAGGCGTAACCCAAAAGGGTATCGGGTAAACTTTTGTTCTTTTTTAATTCGCCTATTTTTTGGCAAGCAATGTTAAACGCGGAATCTTGATCCGTAACAGTCAGTTCATCAGCAGCCGCTAATTGTTGGTAAATCTGATTTATTTTTGATTGCGGGTAACCCTTTCCAGTGAGCAACATCCCTATTGCCATGAAAATATAATAAAAAAAAAGGGGTCTAAAATTTGGATTCGTCACGGCATCAATCTTTAAAAAGCTTTCTGAATGTTACTTTCAAAATTAAAACTAAAAGGGTTAGCGCCAAGTGATGTAAGTGAAATAATTCGAAATGAACGATAGAAAACTAAATCACGGGTTCCTTCTTGCTATCAAATTTATTAAATCAAAAGGGTAATTGAAAATTATTGGAGATATTTCATTTGGGTTGTAAAAAACGTAGTATTATTGAAAAGTCAAATTAAAAGCTCGATTATGATCTGGCATACTTTCGATAAAGCCTTTGAGGCAAACATTAAAGCATTTACAACCACTAAACAGGACCTTCCAATACACCTTCAACGGGCTTTTCACGACGCGGAAACTCCCGATGTAAAAGCACGGCTCTGGAATAACATTTATCAAATTATTGCCGCGGAGTTGGTGCTGGATGCGGGAAATCTGGTATTTGCCAAACAGACACATTCCAACCATGTGGCAGTAATTGATGGTACAGAGCAACATCTCCCGGTTCCTGATACCGATGGATTGATCACCCAACTTTCAGGGAAATGCCTTTGCATCCAAACAGCCGATTGTACCCCAATCCTGCTCGTGGACCCCATGCGTAAAGTAGTAGCTGCCCTGCATGCCGGATGGCGTGGAACGGCACAAAACATTGCAGGAAATGCGGTGAACCTGATGAAAAAGCACTACCAGACAAAGCCTGAAAATATTCAAGCCCTGATTGGGCCGTGCATCTCGCAGCAAGTATATGAAGTGGGTTTGGATGTGTATCGGGCATTTGAGGCTATTGGGTTGGTAAATGATGGGTTGTTTATCCCCGGAAAAAAGGAAGGCAAGTTTTACCTTAACCTGAATTTGGCCAACACCCAACTGTTATTGAAGGAGGGCGTTTTGTTGGAAAAAATCCGGACCCAGGATTGGTGCACCTTTCAAAACGGAGGGCAGTTCTATTCCGCCCGGCGCGATGGGGGAAAAACCGGTCGGATTATTACCGGAATAGTAATTAATAAATAAGGAACATCTCAAATAATTTTTGATTTTGAACGACCCCATAAGATGCATTAAATAATTAGCATTCAATTGTTTGATTTTGTTTTTAATATATAATTATTTCAAAAAGAATAACATTGTGGCTTCTTTCAAAATGATTATCTTTAAATAAACATTGATACGATGATACAATCTCAAACCTATTGGCACACCCCTAATGGATACCGGCTGTTCGGTTCCATCTGGAAACCTGAAAACGAAGTTAAGGCTTTGGTGGTATTGGTTCATGGTTTTGGCGAACATTGCCTGCGTTATACTCCATACATTGAGCATTTTACTCAGGCAGGCATTGCTTTTGTTGGGTCCGATTTACAAGGCCATGGACAATCCGATGGGAAACGGGGGAAAATTTTATCGTACGATTCGCTGCTCGATGAAGTCAGTTTGGTATTAAATGAAGCCCAAACGCTATTTCCTGACCTTCCCACTTTTATTTACGGACATAGCATGGGAGGAAATATTGTTTTAAATTATTTGTTAAAACGGAAACCCGTGGTTGCCGGAAGTATTGTTACATCGCCTTGGTTAGTGCTTGCCGATGACCCCAATTTTATAACCAAAGGAATGGTCTCTTTTATAAAAAGAATTTTTCCGCATCTGACCATCGACAGTGGGTTGGAAATAGCATACATTTCCACTGATCCTGAAGAGGTGAAAAAATACCGGGACGACAAACTCAATCACGGGCGCATTTCGTTCCGCCTGTTCGCCGAAATTACCCGGCATGGATTGTGGGCCATACACCATACCAAAAACCTTCAGGTACCTGTATTGCTGATGCACGGTACCTCCGATAAAATAACTTCATACCAAGCCTCTGAACTGGCTTCACACGGGTGTCCGGAGTTCATTGAATGGGCTCCCTGGGAAGGCCGCTACCACGAGTTGCATAATGAAACCAACCGGTCAGAGGTTGCCGCAAAAGCGGTTGACTGGATTCTTAAACACCTGGGGTGATGGAAAATTTCAGAACTACCTTCAACATCCCCAAAGGAAGTACAGCCATTGATTTTTCAAGTAAAATTATGATGCTGGGCTCCTGCTTTGCCGAGAACATTGGTGAAAAATTAATCCAAAACAAATTTCAAACTTTGGTCAACCCATTTGGGACTCTCTACAACCCGGAATCCATCGCGCATTCTCTGGAATTTTTAATCAAAAAGAAAAAGTTTACCGAAAGCGATTTGTTTGAACAGCAGGGTGTTTGGAATAGTTTTTACCATCACAGCCGTTTTTCCGATACCGACAAAGAACGCTGCCTAGCGAACATCAATACCCAGATTGAAAAAGGATCGCAATTCCTGAAAAAAGCCGATTTTTTGATCATTACCTTGGGAACAGCTTGGGTGTATCAGCTGAAGAAAAGCGGAACTATTGTAACCAATTGCCATAAGGTGCCGACCAAGGAATTTGAACGTTTCCGGATTTCGAAGTGCGACATGGTGGAAAAACTCCGTTCGGTGATCAAAAAAATTAAAAACCAGAACCTTAACTTAAAAATTATATTCACGGTAAGCCCGGTACGCCACCTAAAAGATGGTGCCATCGAAAACCAGTTGAGCAAAGCCAGTTTGCTTTTAACTGTCCATGAACTGGTTGCCGAATTTGAAAAAGTAAGTTATTTTCCATCGTACGAAATTATGATGGACGACCTGCGCGATTACCGCTTTTATGCCGGGGATATGGTCCACCCATCGGGTCAGGCCATTGATTATATCTGGGAAAAATTCAAAACCAGTTGGATCGACCCTCAACAATTCACCGTAATGAAAGAAATTGAAAAAATAAACCAAGCCTTGGAACACCGCCCTTTTCAACCTGAATCGAGAGAATACCAACATTTTATTGAACGCCAACTGGCGGCTATCAAGCACTTGGAATCCCACTACCCTGGGATGGATTTTTCTGCAGAAACACTAAGTTTCCAAAAGCGGTTTTTTAACCAGAAATAAACTACTCGGCCAAATATTGGTAAACTGCCGGAATGGTAATCTCAACCAATGTGCCCTGTGGGCTCTGTTCAGTTCCCCTATCAAACAGTTTTAAGGTTATTTTTTGCTGATTGAAGGAATTAAAATAATTCACCACCTGATCAATCATCAGCATGTTTTTGGTATAGGCGGCATCGGAGGTTTCAAGATTCCTCCAGATACCATCATCCGAAATTTGAATAAAAATATTCTGCTGATCATCGGCATCAATCACAATATGGATATTACCCCCTTCGGGTTTAACCAGCACCCCCTTTTTTAGGGCACTTTCGGTAAAACTGAAAAGAATCAGTTTGGGAACCTGGATGCTTCTATTTATTCCGGGCGAAACCACGATGCTGTAACTGAACTTCTCTTTAAACCGGAACTTCTCAAGCATCAGGTAATTTTTAACATAATCAATCTCTTCGTCAAGGCTGCGCGAGAATTCATCGAGGGAGACTATAGCCTCGCGTAAAAACTTTGAGAACAGTCCCAGGTTGGCATAGGCAATTTTTTTATCCTCCGAGTTGATTGAAAACGCGATGGAATTGAGGGCATTAAACAAAAAATGCGGATCCAATTGGTTGCGGATTAATTCCAATTGCATTTTATAGAATTTTTCGTTGGTAAACCGCACATTATCAAAATGGATATGGTACAACTTAATGTATAACCAATACAAAAACCAGAGGCCAAATATGGATAATGCATACAAAACAAACCGGAACCAATAGGCCTGGTTTTCAGAATAGCTGACAAGGTATTGATGGTTATCGTTAAACACCGAAAGCAGGTTGGAATGCTGGGCCCGTTTTTTAAGCGAAAAGTAAACTTTTTGAATATTCAACCCAGGAATCTCAATGGTCACCGGGTTTGTAAAATCGGATCGGTAAATGGAAAGATTGTTGTTTTGGACAACCAGGATTTCCTCCTTCCCATCGTTGTCCACATCAAGGTAATTAACCTGATGGGTGATCCCTTTTAAGTCGATTTTTCGGCTGAGTTCCAACTTGGTATTGAATTCATACACCCAACCATTACGCTGAAAGGCAAGAATGGATGACCAGTCGGAACGCGCGGGATCAAAAACAAAATTCCCTTCATCGAGGACTTTCTGACGGATCATTTCCCCTTTATAGTTTTGAAGCAGCAACCGTGGCTTCTCGCTTTCATTCAACGGCCAACTCAAGGAACCGATATAATTGTGCGAAGGAAGATGAACCGGAAAAGCCATGCTCACGCTCATGCGGCTTTGATAGAGTACCGGCAAAGAATAATAACTCAAATCGGAGCGCAATACAATAGCCGATGAACTCAGTGCCTGTTCCCGGTTATTTACCCAAGCTTGGTTGGTACTATTAAAGGTGGAGAGGAAAATTTCAGGCGTCCCATTCTGATCGATATCAAAAAATACTGGCGTTCCGATTACTTGCATACCCAACTCGGGTGATTTAAGCAATTTTTGATGGTAAGCATCGAAAGCATAAATGCCCCGGGGTTGTTCGGTAAAACGGCTATTTACTGAAAAAACGGCTTCACAAAACCCATCTTTATTCAGGTCAACCACTCCCGCGCTGCGAATGACAAGGTGCTGATTATCCACCTCCTCGGGTAACCCGCACACCTCAATTTTATCTGCAAAAAAACTGTTTTTATTTCCTGGTTCCAGCCCATACAGGAATATGTGGTTTTTTTCTTGTGAAAAAACCATAACTTCTTGTAACCCATCACCGTTGCAATCGCCCCAAATAAAATCAAAATTCTGAATCACCTCCCCGTCGAGGTACCACACGGCCTGAAACGTACCATCACTGGAATATCGGTTAATGACCGGCTGTCGGTTATCGGAAAGATGGTAATAAATAAACTCTTCGGAATTGCCATCGCCATCCACATCAATGTATTGTATCTTTTGACCCTCGGCCAAAATCTGGCTGGTACCTGTCATCAGCCGAGCCACGTACCGTTGCAACGAATCAGGTTGAACCAGGTACCCGATAAACCATCCCAAAACACCAAGGATAAAAAAGGGCAATCCTATTTTCAATGGAAAATTCTTCAAGGTATTGTCAATTAATGTGCTCCAAAATTACAAATTTGCTATTTGTTTCCAAACCCATACGTGGGCATTGCAGATAATCCCATCAGGTAAAAACGCAATCGCCATCGCCATCCTGTAAGGGAAGTGGGTGCTCCAGCACAGGAAGTTCACTGAGAAAGGATTTGGTAATAAAATAATGCTGAATCATCGGTTTTTTTAATAGACCCAAGCCTCTTTTCTTTTGAAAATAAGATACCATTTTTGGGTGATAAACCGTCAATCGGGTACATCTTCTTTGTTCAGCATGTTTAAGGATTTGGTCGGCCATGGTTTTCAAATATTCCTCCTCGACCTCCAGATAAGGAAAGGTAACATGTCCGTCGCGGATTTTACCAATGGCCAAACCTGCGATGCCGTTTTGCGGATCCTGAGTCGTTAAAACAAAATATCCGAACTGTCTGGCAACGTGCGAAAAAGGGTATTCTGCCGTCTCTTCACGGACGGTTTTCACCCAAGGGTACTTAAAAATCCACTCATATTCCGGTTGGGTACGGTTAAATACGGAACCACTGTGTTTATTGATAAAAGAGTAATGACTTTCATCAAGTTTATCAAACACGGGAACATCCGGGGAATGGATTCGGAGACGAATTTTCTGCCACAGATAATATGGCGAAAAGATTCCATTCAGGATAGAATCCAAGACACCCCATACTTTTTTGCTTTTTTTGAAAAACAAATGTTTCGACTCCAACAATTCTGCCAATGTAAACCGGAAATAGAGCCGGAGCCCTTTTCTTTCTTCAAAGAGGGAAAAGAAGCTTGATTTGTCATACAATGCTTTCGAAGCTGGAGCATAATTGGTAAACAGCATCCGGAAACCCCAATCCTTCAACACTTCCCTAAGTAACAGGGTGGCAATACCTAACCGCCTGTAATCGGGATGAACCCAAGAGCCACTGAACCACCCAAAGGGATGTGTTGTCCCATGAGTTTTAAGTGTATCGGCTAAAATAGATCGAAACCCAACAAGTTTGCTTTGGTCAAAATACAGATAAAGAATGGGTAACTTATCAATCTTCCGAGGATTGTTAATATATGAAGCTACTCGGTTTTTACTGATTGGAATCACGGGTAGTTCCTTAAATGCAGAACTTTCATAAAATTCCAAAAGCCCGCCAATATGTATTTTTTGTATCAAAATATAATTTCTCCGTTAATGAGTAAAACGATGTATCATTGTTCCGTGTTGCCGGAAATAGGGTTCAGCAATAGCACCAAATCCTTTATAAAAACGTGCCACCCCTTCAAGCATACTGCCTTCAAAATCAATGATTTTATCTTGACCTGCATACCGATGAATCAAGTCATCTACAAGGAGTGTCATCACGCGGAGTTCTTTACCCATGGGTGATGACACTGCCGATAAGTACGTGATCCGTTTGTTAAAACTCACCCAGCACACCGCTCCTAAAAGAGTCCCCAAGGTATCCCGCACACCCGTCAATTGACCAATCCCCCTATAAATCAATTGTTCGAGCAATTTCCTATAAAGTTCCCTTTGGTTTTCATTCATCTTCGTTTCCATATGAACCCATTTGAATTGGATAAATTCATTGATGGCAACGCCCCGGTCCAACGAAAGGCCTAACTTCTGAGCTTTTTTTAAGTTCCTGCGGGTGTTTTCGTTATAATTCCGGACTAAGGCCGGGTATTCCCGGTTCAACGGCAGAAGGTAATTTTGTCTGGATTGTCCCAGGGCCTTTGCAAAAGTATTTGCATGATTGAATGAAAACTCATACCGGATGAACTTTCCGGGGATGGATTTTAATACATTGCCCCAAACAATCGATTCGGTATCTTTTCCAAAAACGCCCAACTGCTGTGCAAACCAGGGGTGATAAATATATTTTAATCCAAACTTTTTCTTCCAGGGCAAAGGCAAAACCACCTTATAACCATCAGTTACCAAGGCATCCCAATTGGGACAAACAATGTCCAGGTACCAGCTCATCCCATACACCAGACCATTCGGAGCCTCAACAACGGTTTGGTCCCAAAGGGCTTTGTCAATATCGGAATGTTTTAAATAGTTGAATGTCATAACGTAAAGTTACCTGCCAAGATAAAAAAGAAATAGCCAATAATCGCAGATCGGTAGATTTTTAGGCACAAGACAAAACATATCTTATTGGAAATCATTACTTAATGTTTTTGTTGGTGTTGTTTTTCATATAACAGATTATCATTTACTTATAAAAGTTTAGCGAACTATTAAATAAAAAGATGAAGTTTGAAAAGCATGAGGTTTATTAGCGGATGGTGATATGGATACATTTGGTTTGTGACTCCAACAGCACATAACACCGGCCTTGTTCCTGCATTTCAATCAAATCGCGCAGCAATAAATTCCGAAGCCGGTAGGAGTAAATGGGCTCACTTTTTCCCCGCTCAAAAAAGCGTGTTTGCGACAAATCAATGGTTCGTCCATAATAATGCGATGAGGTGTTCGGGGTAGCATTCACGTTGGTTTTCCGTAACCCTTTTTGGTCCTCCAGGGTACGCATGATCGATGTCACCGAAAAGCGGTACGGACGGATGTCCAATTCCGAAAGGCTTTGTTCAAATTCCTTTCCTAGATCGTCTAAGAAATCCCGGGCCTCTTCTTTCAGGTATGGTAGCGAATGTGTCAGTTTTGGAACTTCATAATAGCGGTTATCTTTAATTTCGGCCAAATCGTACTCCCAAATGTATTTCGATTTGTTCTGAAGCATCTCGTTTTTCGATTTAAATGCTTTGGGAATACCCTTGATTTGTCCCACCTCTAAATGATAACCATTCGGATATTTTTTCAAAGCTTTCGATTCTGCCGCAGTAAGTACCGGTACCGAAACCTCATCAATGGTTTTTCCTTTAATCACAAGGCTTAACATTGCTTTAAACAAGAAGATGATCCCGATAATTGCTAAAACAAAAATGGTTATTTTCCGCCTATCGTACATCCGTTTCTTTGTCATCTCGAAAACTTAAAAAAGTTGAATATTTTAAATGCTGTCCTGAACGCCAAATATAACAATATGGAGTTATTTGGGTTCGTCCTGTTGATAATTATTGAATAACTTTCCGTAACGGTTATGTATACGAAACGTTTGATATTTCGAAGCACTTTCCTATCAAAGTTACAACCACTTTTCATATGGACTAAAATGCTCGATAACCAACTGATCGCCAAATGTTTTATATATGATGTTGTATGTTGGTGTTTTTACAGTTTTCCTTTTCTTACATCTTCAAGTGTTTCAATAAATATATGCACATTAGTTGAAGGATTTTTATATAATTCTAGCTGTTTTGAACGATTACATGCATCGCTACATTTTTCCTTTAGTTTAATTTTCAGAGTATTATCAATGATTCCTTTCTTATAATCGTTTCTATTCCGATTGCTTAATTCTCTAATACAATCATCGCCAGACAATGTCGCTGTCTGATTTTTGTAATGAAGTAAAAACCACAATTCAATTGTAGGGTTTGAAACGATAAGAATGGTATTATCTATCTTTTTTAATTTATCAAGAACTTCAGGGACATCCGCATCATATATTAAAAAATCCTTGTCTTTTTCGTGAATGGGTTTTCCTTTTTTATAAGAGGTAATAAAACGCTCGTTAATACTAGAACCAGCAACTTTTGGAATTATTTCAACTGGTAGTCTATATTCGGAACGCAAAAACCTTATATATGCTTCTTCTGTTTCTCCTTCACAAAAAACCCAAAAATGCGGATTTATTTTTTTCCCTTTCGATGCTTGACGTTTACTTTTCATTTAACAAACTTTTAAGCTGTTCGTATGAATCATTAACTATCGGCACCGCATCGAAACGCCCTTGCATGTATGCTTTTTCTAAATCCATTGTATCCCTAAAATCACTATAATCATAGAGTGAATATAAATCAGTGGCACCACTTATGTTTTTATTGACAAAATAAATCTGGTCCTTGCGAAATTTTTTAAGGTCAAGAAATTGAGTATTGTGTGTTGTACAAAGTAATTGAGCTTTATTGCCGGCTCTGAATAAATTAAAGATGTATTCGATAATCTTCGGATGTAAACTTTCTTCTATTTCATCAATCAGTAATATCTTATTGCGCTTAATAACGTCCAAAAGAGTGAGCATTATAAAGAATAATTTTATTGTACCCTGTGATTCTTCGGTGAAAAAATCAAATGCTATATCTGGATTTGTTTTGTGATAAGTTTTAATTTGCAAATGGTCTTGCACCACATCTTCAACTTTTAGAGTCATACTAGTCAAATCAGCATGAATATTCTTGCCTGATTTTTTAAGTACTTTAATTTTTACCTCTTCAATATCACTATCCGCTATTTTAAGTGCATCTATTAATTGTTGCTTATTAAGATTTGTAATATTTTCTATTGCCGAAATTCCAAATCCTAAATAATTTAATACGAAAGTTTTATTGAAATAATTAAATATTTCTTTAGCTAAATCTCTATCCATTTGACTTGCACGAGAAATATATAATGTCTTATCAGATGTGTTTTCTGCAACATCAAAAGGTCGCTTAATAACATCAGTAAAGGTGTATTTTTGCTTCTTAGTTTTTCCCCGTTTCTCATCACGAGTAAAAATCTCTTTTATTCGACCTTTTGGGTAATAATACAGACTTTCAGCAATTATAGAAGTTCGGGACATAGAAAATGAATATTCATATTCTATGTCATTTAATACAAACCTTATTAAATAGCTACTTGGTTTATTGCTGTAGTTTTCAAATTTAAATGGAATAAAATTGTAAATGGTATTTTCATTATGATTGTGAGATTCAAATACCATGGCGTTACAAAAGCGAATTGCTTTTACTATATTACTTTTCCCGGAAGCATTGGCTCCATAAATTATCAGGGTTTTTAAAATGTCAGATTTATCCTGCTGGAATATATTATTCTTTAATGCCTTTGCATTAGCAGATTTTATATTGGCGGCCCTAAAGTCTATTGTAACTTCATCTTTTATTGAGAAAAAATTACTAAGGCGAATTTCTAGTATCATTTTAATCACTTAATTTGTAAATATTTTACAAATATAGACACTAAATTCTTATCCCAACATATTTATTGTAGAAAAATAGCTGTAGATAGTTTTTTTACACTTGCATACAGCTCCCGCGTAAACGACACCCATTTTTAGCAATTGAGATGAGAAAAACAGCATAATACCCACAATCGTTTGTTCATTTTATACTTAGTATTTCTAAACTATTCAGCCATTATTGTGTTAGTTCATAAGCCATTTTTTAGAATTGGTTTAAATAATTCAACAGAGATTGGTTACAGGGCAAAAAAACCTCTATTTTTGCCCCGGATTTTAATACCAATAGATGTTTTCATTAAAAAAAATATTATAGCAATGAGTAAGAAAAAAGCCTTGTTGATGATTCTCGATGGATGGGGAATTGGAGACAAATCAAAATCAGATGTAATTTCAACAGCGGGGGCTCCAAATATGGAACAATTGACTGCCAATTATGCACATGCTCAATTATTAACAAGCGGCGAGGACGTAGGTTTACCCGATGGACAAATGGGAAACAGTGAAGTTGGGCACCTGAACATTGGAGCCGGCCGGGTAGTTTATCAGGATCTGGTCCGTATCAATCTGGCTATCCGCGATAAATCCATTGAGAAAAACGAAATAATTGTGGAGGCATTTAACTACGCAAAAAACAACCACAAATCGGTACACTTTCTGGGATTGATCGGCCCTGGCGGCGTACATGCCATGAGTCACCACCTGTTGACATTGTGCGACATGACCGTGCATTATGGCCTAAAAAATGTGTTCATTCACGCCTTAACCGATGGCCGCGACACGGACCCAAGAAGCGGGTTGGGATTTATGAAAGAGGTGGTGGAACATATCAACGGAAGTAATGTGAAAATGGCTTCGCTGATTGGCCGTTATTACACCATGGACCGCGACAAACGTTGGGAACGCGTCCGCGAAGGGTACGACCTAATGGTTCACGGTAAAGGGACACCAGCTACGGATGCCATTAAAGCCATTGAAAATTCATACGCTGCAGGGGTTACAGACGAATTCATTAAACCTGTGGTTTTTGTCGATGCTCAGAACAAACCCGTTGGTACCATTCAGGAAGGCGACGTGGTGTTCTGCTTCAATTTCCGAACCGACCGTTTGCGCCAGATTACAACCGCACTTACCCAAAAAGACATGCCGGAGTTTGGGATGAAAACCCTTCCACTGCATTATGTCACCATGTGTACGTATGACGAAAACTTTAAGGGAGTTCATGTGGCATTTACCAAAGATAATGTAGAAAACACCATCGGTGAGGTAGTATCAAAAAATGGATTAAAACAGATCCGCATTGCCGAAACTGAAAAATATGCGCACGTTACATTTTTTATGAACGGCGGACGCGAGGAGGAATTTACCGGTGAAAAACGCATCCTGATCAATTCACCCAAGGTGGCTACGTACGATCTACAACCTGAGATGAGTGCCTTTGAGGTTAAAGATGCCATTGTTGCCGAACTGAATAAACGTGAAGTGGATTTTGTAGCCTTAAACTTTGCCAACGGTGATATGGTTGGCCATACAGGTTTTTACGATGCCATTAGCAAAGCGGTGAGAGCCGTTGACCAGTGTGTGGGCGAAGTGGTGGCTGCTGCCCGCAACAATGGGTACGAAGTGGTTATTATCGCCGACCATGGAAATGCCGACAATGCTCTAAACGAAGATGGATCGCCAAACACGGCCCACTCATTAAATCCCGTTCCCATTGTAGTGGTTTCTAGCACGGTAACATCGGTTCAAAATGGAATATTGGCCGATGTGGCACCCACTATCCTAAGCATGATGGGGCTAGAAATACCTAAAGAAATGACAGGAAAAGTTTTAGTGAAATAATCTGTCGAAGGACTTATAAACAATAGATTGGTAGATTCTTAGACACAAGACGCGAGACAAAACATTTCTTATTGAAAATCGCCACTTAATGTTTTTTTTGTATATCACAGATTATCATTTACTTATAAAATTTTACGAACTATTAATAAAGAAAAGGCCGGAATTTTATCCGGCCTTTTTTTTATAAGTAAAAGGCAAAATGAAATTCTTCATTCCGATAAGAAAATGATGTACTTTTGTTTGAAGTGAAAATTTATAAATGAATAACAAAATTGGTCTGTTTTCTTTTTTTGCAGGAGCCGGGTTTCTTGACTTAGGATTTGAAAGAACCGGACAGTTTGAAATACTGTTTGTTAATGAGTTCCATAAACCTTTTATGGATATTTATAAAAATGCCCGACAAGAATTAGGAATTACTGCACCCCGTTTTGGGCATCATATTAACGATGCAAATGATTTTCTAGCCGCTCCAAAACTTCAAGAATTTGACACCTACATCAATGAAGCAAAAAAGGAATTTGAAATAGTTGGATTTGTTGGGGGACCACCCTGTCCTGATTTTTCAGTTGGAGGAAAGAACCGGGGGAAAGAAGGGGAAAATGGGAAACTTTCCGGTACTTATACGGAACTAATTTGTAAGGCAAAACCTGATTTCTTTTTGTTCGAGAATGTAAAGGGGTTATGGAGAACAAAAAAACATAGGGTGTTTTATGAAAGCTTAAAAGAAAAATTTATAAAGAACGGATATTTAGTAACCGAGCGGCTGATTAATTCTATTGAATTTGGGGTTCCTCAAGATAGAGACCGGATTATATTAATTGGATTTAAAAAAGAGTTTCTTTTTTTAAATAATTATAAGACCGATGGTACACATCTCTTGTGGAACTTTGATTGGGGTTTTTCAATTAAATATGACAAGAAAGAGGTATTTGAACTTGCTTGGCCAATAAGAGATACATTTATAGAGGATTCTATAAAAAAAAAGCCGGATGGTTTACCCATTGAACTTACGATTCAATATTGGTTTGATAAAAACGATGTACTGAATCATCCGAACAGCAAGAGCTACTTTACCCCGCAAGCAGGGTTATCGAAATTTAGAATTGTTGATGAGGGCGATGATGGCAAAAAATCGTATAAACGGTTACACCGTTGGAGGTATTCGCCCACTGCTGCTTATGGAAACAATGAGGTTCATTTACATCCTTATAAAGCAAGAAGGATATCCGTTTCTGAAGCCTTGGCAATACAATCTTTGCCCAAAGAATTTGTAATATCCGATAATGCATCCCTGACAAATTCATTTAAGGCTATTGGTAATGGGGTGCCATTTCTTGCTGCAAAGGGATTAGCCATAAACATCCTAAATTTTTTAAATATTCTGACTAACGATAAATACCGGCATTATGGAGAAACTGACAACACAAAACATAACCTTCTTTATAAACCAGTTACCCAAGCAAAACAGTTATCAATACTTGAAAGGGATTATTCAAAAATAAAAATCAATGAATCTTTCAGCCGAACAAATTAAAAACAAGTTACTTAGATGAAAAAACTCTTAATACTACTTTGTTTAGTAAACATCATCGCAACTACATTTTCTCAGATTAGCGAAACAGGTTTGGCCTCGTTTTATGATGATAAATTTCAAGGACGTGTAACTGCCAGTGGCGAGCTGTTCGACCAAAACCTGTTGACGGCCGCTCACCGCACATTGCCTTTTGGAACCATGGTGAGAGTAACGAATCTTGAAAACAAAAAAACAACCGAGGTGCGGATCAACGACCGGGGTCCTTTTGTAAACAACCGGGTGATTGATCTTTCATCGGCAACAGCCAAAGCCTTGGGTTTTTATGCAAAAGGTACCGCAAAAGTGAAAATTGAGGTGATAACACTGGGAGATAACAACCTAGCAGCAACAGAAAAGGAGGTTGAGAAAAAAACAGCATTTAACGTTGAACCAAAAGAAGATCCCAAAATCACCACTTCTAAAGAAACCTTGCCTGCAACACCGAATGATAACTCCTCGAAATCGACCATTGCCAACGAGGCCTTGGAATATTATCAATTGGAATCGGCTTTAGTTGAACCAAAGGGTTTTGCTATTCAGATTGCCAGTTACCAAGAGGCCGCAAACTTAATGAAGCTATGCAATGACCTAAAAACTAAGGTTTCAGCCAATCTATTGGTTCAGGTAAGCGGGAATCAGGATAAAAAACTTTACCGGGTAATGGTGGGGCCTTTTGATACCCGCCAAAAAGCAGAAGCAATGCATCAAAAATTGGAAAAACAATTTCCGGGTTGTTTTATTGTCGGGTTTTGATGCCTGCAATTCCCCGTTCAAAAATCAATAAACAAAAACCGAAACAATTTTTTTACTGTTTTTCAATCTTTTGCTGTTGCAGTTCTATCATCTTGGCATACTTCAGAAAATTTTCGTGCCCGTTGATGGAAGCTACAACCAATCCATAAAATCCATCGAGGAATCCCATTTTAATGAAATAATTCCGCACAAACCGCCACAAAGGGTAGAAGATTACTTTGAGCACATTTGAGTGCCGACCCTTATTTATAGCACTTTGCGCACCCATGCTTGAGAATTTGTTAGCCTGGTTCACATGCTCTGCAATGGCGGAATAGGAATAGTGTAACAAATCGCCTTTAATGTGCCTGGTAATGGTTCCCGGGTTTATTTCGAAACGTTCGTGTGGATTTTCACCTCCCCAGATGCCTTTGGTGCGGTCCACCAGCCGGAGCTTCCGATCAGGATACCATCCGCCGTGATGTATCCATTGCCCGCAATAATTGTTTAAGCGGTTAAAGTAATATCCATCGGCCTGCCAATGGTCTTTAACTTTCAGTATCTCTTTTTTTAATGTTTCTGAAACGGCTTCATCGGCATCTATAGCCAAAATATAGTTGTGTGATGCTTTTTCAAGTGCAAACCTCCGTTGATCGACATAATCTTTAAACGGATGTTCTATAAAAACCGCCCCCTTAGCCAGGCAAATCTCTTTGGTCCGGTCTGTTGAATAGGAGTCAACCACTATCACTTCGTCTGCAATATCCTGGAGCGAATCGAGGCATCGGCCGATTTTTTTTTCTTCGTTAAGGGTAATTATAACTGCGGAGATTTTAATCATGGTTTTGAAAATTTGCGAAAGTAAACAGGCTGTAAAAAAAGATATAAAAAGTGACACCTGCCTGGGTCTCCAGTGTGTCTTCGTTTATCATACTCACAAATAGGATAAAAAGAAAAGAGACCAAAAAGAATCCTTGTTTCTGCGATAATAGATAGGCAGGGTAAAACATGCTAAAAAGGGCCAATAGAAAACCAATGATCCCAAATGTTAAAAATAAGGTAATAAATTGATTGTGTGCCCTCAAACGGTTCTCGGTTTTCAGTTTTGAGTTTAACTGATGATAGGCATCACCAAAAGCCTGTTTTACATCCCCGGTTCCCACTCCAACCCAAAAGTTGTTTTTAATAATGAAGGCCGCAGCTTTCCAATACTCGATACGCTGTGCTACGGATTTATTATTGGCATCGCCCGATTTTGTATAGCGATCGAGTTCCCAAACCATTTCATACACTTTTACATAAGGGACAAACTTCATTTTATACACGCAACTGGCATTCCCATTTTCAATCATTTTCACATCCTCTTTATTTAAAGCCAACACACCATCCCTATCTTTGGGCAGGCCCTTCGAAGCCAGGTAACGGACCATGGTTGTCCAAATAGGATAACCTTTGGCATCTTTTCCATTAAAAGGAATCTGGCTAACTTTGGGCCAGGTTTCAGCCAGCTCTTTATAACTGATCAATACTTTAACATAATGGCCATTCTCTTTGGTCCGCGAGAGGGTATCGTTCAAATAAAGATTTCCACGGGGAGTATGACTTGGCAGCTCAGAGAACTTTGTGTTGCGCGTAAAATAAAAGTTATAATAAACGGCTCCAACCAGTGCAAAAGTGCCCACAATTATCAAAAAAAGACCAACCCAACTGGCAAGCCTTAAATAGTGCCATTTAATTTGTTTGTAATAAAAGAAGAAAAGGAAAATCACCAAAAAGAAAAGAATTACCCAACTGGTGAGCGATTGCAAAATGATTAAAAAAATAAACAACCAAAAGCCAAGCAGGAAAAAACCAACGACCCGTTTCGTTTTTTGGGCTAAATAGTTTTGATAAACAAAATAACCCACGATGGCAGTTGAGAACAAAACCATTAAGCCAAACCGGATGTGGGAAATGAAAATGGAGGCTTCGCGGATATTGGTATGCGGGTAATCATATATCCCGGTGATAATGGACAGGGTTATAAGGGATGCGGTAAAAACGGCAAGTACAAAAATTAACAAAATCAATTCTAACGATTTCTTACTTAATGGCTTTGATGTACCAACAAGCAAAGGAAAAACCAAAAGAGGGAGCTTGATTTTAAAGTCATGCAGGCCATAGGCAAAATCGGTGGTATTGATGAACCAAACCACATGTATGAAAGGCAGTAATAAAAATGCCCAAATGATTTTGTTGGTCTTAAGTTGGTCCCATTTGTAAGCAAATCCACCTTCGAGCAACCAATTTAATAAAAGCAAAAATTGAGAAAATCCTACTAAAAATTTCGAGAGAGGTAACCCAATGGAAAGGAGCATCAAAGAAAAGATCATCAAATTCTTTCCAACAATGGTATGATAAAGATTCCGGATTTTTGAATTAAGTTCTGACTGCATGCCTAAGATTGTTAAAATACAGTAACAAAGCCAGTTTGTGGTTCATAAGTAGCTGAACCCTCCTGGGCGGTTATTACATAAAAATACGTTCCCGGTTTCACTAATTCGCCTCCGGGCATCCTTCCATCCCAAACAATTTGTTGCCTCCCTGAACGGCTAAATACCCGATTGCCCCACCGGCTGTAAATATCTATGGAAAACAGGGTTATCCCATTTGATATTACAATAAACTGGTCATTGATTTCGTCCGGTTCGTGGGGTGTAAAAACATTGGGGACCCAAAACAAATCGGAAACGGTAACAACCCGGGAAGTAGAATCGCTACAGCCATGGCTATCCTCCACTTTATGCCAAACGGTATAAGTCCCGCTTTGTGCATACTTATAAGCATACAAAAGGGTATCGGAACTCGCGGTGTTGCCATCTCCAAAATCCCAAAAATAATGGGTTCCCGAGGCATCAAAAAATTCAGATTCATCAATAAACAGCCTTGAATAGCTTGAAAAAAACAGGGCTGCTGTATCGGCGGTAAAATGGACCTGCGGGGGCTTTGAAATTTTGAGTTGCCGGGTAAAAGAACTTTCGGTACCACCAACATTGATTGTAAGCACCACGGTAAAGGTGCCGCTATCTGTAAACTGATACAAAGGGTTTTGAAAGAGGCTTGTTTGTCCATCGCCAAAATCCCATTGCCAGTTATTGGCTCCGGTAGATAAATCGGAAAACTGAATATCGTTGCCAGCACATAATTTCCCTTGATAACTGAATGAGGCCTGGGCAGAAACCCACCCTACCCAAGCGAAAACCAGGAAACAGGTCAAGAAAAAATGTTTCATCTGTTTATTATAATTTTTTATATCAAGGTCAGATGGAACATCCATGGTATAGTCATGTTCATGTGTGATACAATTTTATCATGGATGTTTCATTCAACGAAATGTTAAACCGGATTTTATGTTCTTACAAACATAAAAAAATATTAAACGCTGCAAAAGCAGAAAATGCCGAACAGTAGAATTTATGTTCATAAAGTCCTAAATATGTTTGGTAAGTTTTTGAACCACTTTAAAACTGCTGAAAAATTCTTTGGCAATAACCCTTAAAACGGTGTATGAAGGGATGGCCAAAACCATTCCGCCGATTCCAGCCAGGCTGCCGGCCATCATTATCACCAGAAATATTTCCAGAGGGTGCGCATTCACGCTATTTGAGTAAATCGATGGCTGAAACACGCTCCCATCCAACACCTGAATGACCAGAAACACCAGAAACATGTACCCGATGAGCGGCAATAAACCTGTCTCGAAGGGTAAATTTATATTGGTGGCTATCCCGATAGCGATGCTAAACCCGGCACCTATCCAGGGTCCCACGTAAGGAATGACATTCAAGACACCTGAAAACATGCCGCAAATAATGGCATGCCTGAACTCTATACCCACCAGCCAAAGCCCAAAAGTAACCAAGGTCATGATGATAAATACATCAAGCAAGATACCTGCAAGATAGCGCGATAACAGGACCTGAATTTTATGTAACACATTCTCAACCTCAGCCACGTGTTTATCGGGGACTAACGCCATAACCCCTTCGTTAAAAAGGTTGGCATCTTTTAAAAAGAAAAATGTAATGAACGAAATGGCAAAAAAAGCTACGGCCAAGCTGCCCAGCGCTGAAGTGATTCCGGAGAATATATCGGCAATCATGTTTTGGTTGACCAGGGTGGCGAGTTTGGTGTGAAAAATATCAAGGATGGAAACCTCGGGATCCATTGCCCCGATTTTAACCAATACCTCCTGTAACTTGATTAACGGGGTTTCCAACTGGGTGCTTAATACCGTGAAATCAATGGTAGAGAGCTCATTGGCCTCGGATAATATTATAGGGACAAAAAACCTGAAGATTAACCCGATAACAGTCCAAAACAAGGCCAACGTCAACGCGGCACATAAAGCCCTTGGAAGCTGGAATTTCCGGTATTTAAAGCGCATTAGAAAATTGATGACCGGCTGCCCAAGAATAGACAAAGCCGCCGAAATAAGTATGTACGAGACAATAGACCGGAAAAACCAGATGGCATAGATGAAAACGGCTACTCCGACAAAAATGATGATGTTCCTGATTCTTTTATCCATAGATTTGGTTTAATTCGCCCCCTAAATTAGCGATAATTGTTACTCGTTCATGGAATATTCGCCAATAATTGCAAAATGGTCGGAAAGTTTTGATGTTTCCGTGCGGAACCCGTGGCAACGGATATGTTCATCAAATAAGATGTAATCAATCCGGAAAGGGACAAAAAACCTGGGATAGGTGCCATTAATCCCGAATCCCTGGTTATGGTAGGAATCTTCCAGTTCCCTCGAAAGCTGATGGTAAACATAGGAAGTGGGGACATCGTTAAAATCGCCGCAAACCATGACCGGGTAAGGCGATGTTTTAATTTCGTTGGCGATTAGCTGTGCCTGCCTGGCGCGGATTTTTGAAGCCACCGAAAGCCGCTTTAGAACCCCTTTCGCCCCATCAATCCGGTCCTCGTCCGATAAACCGGGGAGCTTATCGATAAAAAGGTAATCTTTGCTTAAAAAACGTACCGACTGCAAATGGCAGTTAATCACCCGGATGGTATCGTTAAAAACCTTTATATCGGTGGCTATAGCCATGTTATGGGTTTTGCCAAACGAAATGTTTTTTTTGTGAACGATGGGGAACCTGCTGTATGTGGCAATGCCAAAGTTATGTCCGTTGGGCAATTGAATGCTGTACGAGATGTGGCTGTACTTGAAACGTTGGCTCTTTATCAGCGAATCGTGGATGGGGAAATCGTTGCCTTTGGTGTTAAAATATTCCTGAAAACAGGCAATTTCAGGTTTTATCTTCCGGAGGTATTTGAAATATTCGTTTCTCGATTTTTTATTATGGCTCCAGTTGTAAAGGTCGAACACTTTCACGTTGTGCGACAAAACGGTAAAGCTCTTCTCAGGCTTGGGTGGTGCATCCTCGGGTAGTATGTTAAACGTGGCATTCAGGGGTTGGTAACAAATTAATAGCGTCAAAAGGGAAGGAATAAAATACAGTTTTTTAAAAAGCATCCAAAACCCTACAAAAAACAGGTTGGCTATGGCAAAAAACGGGAAAGCAAAACTGAAAAAAATCAAAACCCGGAAATGCACCGTTGAGACGTGGCCCGCCAACAGACCCAACAGCAAAAAGGCAACGGCAAACACATTGATTATTAAGAGCAGCCGCTTTACAAAATGACTTATCATGAGGTTTAATTAATGGCTGCAATATACAAAAATGAGTTTAGCATTTTACAACCCAATGGGCATCCCCAGACTTTAGCCCCTATTTTTCGGGTTTTACAACCCTCCTTCAACTTTTAACTATAAGTATCTGTTGATAATCCTGTTTGTTGTTCAGTTGCTACGGATTGGGCGATCAAATTGGTATGCTTTAAGTATCAGAATCAGATTTATAGAATTTTTGGAAACAAAATATAAACTTATTTTTTCCTCTCGGTGGTATATTCCACCAACTGAACCAATGATAGATTGGCATCGTTTTGCGGAAACAGGGTAAGGATTTGTAGGGCTTTTTGCTTATAGGCATCCATCACCGATCGGGCATATTCAATTCCTCCATGGTTTTTAACAAAGTCCATGATTTCGTCCACCATTTGGGTGCTTTTATTTTTTTTGCGCATCAGCCGGATTATGTGGTTCTTTTCGGACGAACTGCACTGGTTGAGGGCATGAATAAAGGGCAGTGTCATTTTACGTTCTTTAATGTCGTTGCCCGAAGGCTTCCCGAAAATACCCGAACGGTCAAAGTCGAACAAATCGTCGCGTATCTGGAAAGCCATTCCCAGGTATTCCCCAAATTCACGCATCTTTTCAAGCGAAGAGCCATTCACTCCGACAGAGTAAGTTCCGGCGGAAGTGCAGGCAACCATCAAGGCGGCGGTCTTCTTACGGATGATCTCAAAATAGGTAGCCTCGTCAATATCTAGTTTGCGGGCTTTTTCAATCTGAATCAACTCACCTTCGCTCATTTCTTCTACCGCTTTCGAAACAATTTTTAAAAGTTCGAATTCCTCTTTGTGCACGGCAAGCAGCATTCCTTTTGCCAACAGGTAATCGCCCAACAGCACGGCAATTTTGTTTTTCCATAAGGCATTGATCGACAAAAATCCACGGCGCATGTTCGAATCATCCACCACATCATCATGTACCAGCGACGCGGTATGCATCAATTCAATCATTGAGGCGGCATGGTAGGTCGATTCATTGATTTCGCCATTTAGCCGGGCTGTTAAGAAAATCAACAATGGCCGCATCTGCTTACCTTTCTGTTTCAGCAGGTAGTTGATGATGATATTTAGTAAGGTTGCCTTGCTTTTCAGGTACGATTTAAAGTAGTGTTGAAACTCTTCCATTTCTGCTTTAACCGGGGCCTTTATGCTATCCACTGTTGACATGAGGTTTATTTTGCGTTAAAAATAGCAATTAAATTATACTTACTTCAATACTGGTTCTTAAATCTTAACGGCAGATACATGTTTTACCATCAGGTTTTGTACACAGGGTGTTTTAAGTACCTCCAAATAACAGCCATGTAAAGTTATTGTTGCTTTTGAGGACGCAAAACGATGTAAAAATCGAGGATGGGATTGGGGACCACCACTTTCGAAATCCGTCCGTTGGCAAAATAGAACTCCATTGGATCTTTATCTACCAATACATACGAACCATTTTCTTTTAAAATGAAGGGTTTAAAACTTCCCGAAAATTCCGAAAACACGGAATCTTTTCCCTTAAAATCTTCAAAATATAACCGGGTGATGGCATTCTGCACCGGGGGATAGGGTACCAGGTTTTTCCCCTCCAGAGTTTCACGCTCATAGCCATTAGTTGTTTGATTGACCCGGCACGAATGTCTGTACTCGCCATTTACTTTGATAAACGACTGCGAAAACACCATTTGCGGACCATTAAATTTCGATTCCAGCAGATAATCAATGGTATAGAAAGACCACAGACCAAAACGGGTCTGCAATTTATAGTCTATTAATTTTGTTGTGGCTTCTACCGTACGGGTAATTTTCAATTCCCCAAGGTGCATCAACTTAGTTTCAATATCAAAATATAATACCTCCTGCCCTTGCGAATACAAGTTGCAGAAAAGCAAACATCCAATTACACCCCCCAAAAGTTTGCACCGGCAATGATTCATTTCTGGTTCATTGAAATTTAATAAATGAGCAGGCACAAATGTAATTTTTTCTTTATAAGGTAAAAACAAGCAAGGGATGATTTTAAAAACTGACGGCCGTTTCCCCATTTAATTAGTCTAGAATATTTACCTTTACCGCCGATTTGAGGTAATTGATGAACAAAACAGACGTTGATTACCTTTTACAGAAATATCAAACCTAGAATTATGGAAACAGCATCGCCCCGTCAAAATAAAGTAGCCCGGTTGGTTCAAAAGGAACTGGCTGAAATGTTTCAAAAATTTGCCAAAGATTGGATGCCCGGTGTGTTACTCAGTGTGACATCGGTCAGGGTAAGCCCCGATTTTGCGCTGGCAAAGGTTTACATCAGCGTGTTCCCAACCGATAAAACTGAAAAGGTACTCGAAACCCTGAACCACAACAACAAAGAAATCCGCTATCAGCTAGGGCAAAGGGTGAAACACCAATTGCGGTTGGTGCCCGAGATTGCCATCTTTCTCGATGATTCCCTCGACTATATCCAGAATATTGACAACCTGCTGAAAGAATAAGGTATGAAGTGGTTGATAGGTTTTTTTAGCCGTTGGATTCCAAGGCACATCCAGCAATTGATGGCTCATCAGTTATTGATTTTCGTTTCACCATTTTTCCGGGGAACCCGGTTCGAAGATCCCATTGATGGGAAAAAATACCGGAAATTGCTTCCTTACGGACAGGTTAACAAACGTGAAAATGCGCTGGCTCCGTTAAGTATGTCGTTGGAAAGGCATCGGTTGATATGGTTGTACCTGAAAAACAAAACCAATTTTTTTACAGTGCCCCTCAAATTTTTACATGTGGCGCCCGAGTATTGTTTTTTGCGCAAGTTTAAAAAACAGAAAAACCTTACCTATATCACAGGAGATTTAATATCGCCCTGGGCCGATATTAAAATGGATGTCCGCGACATTCCTTTTCCCGATAATGAATTCGATGTGGTGATGTGCAACCATGTGTTTGAACATGTGACAGAAGATTTACAGGCCATGAAGGAATTTTACCGGATACTGAAACCCGGTGGTTGGGGAATCTTTCAGGTTCCTTTGGATTCATCGCGTGAAACGACTCTAGAGGATCCGGCCATTAAAAGCCCGCAAGACCGCGAAAAATATTATTGGCAGCACGACCATGTCCGATTGTACGGACGCGATTATGGCAAACGTCTCATCCAGGCAGGGTTTGAGGTAACAGAAGATACCTTTATCCAAGAAATAGGTGAAGAGTTAACCCATCGGTATGCACTAATCCAAGGTGAGAATATTTTTGTTTGCCGAAAACCAAATGCTACTCATTAATCTTTAACGAATGAACTTTTCAGCTTTCATAGCCCGTCGTTACTTATTCTCACGGAAATCGCACAACATTATCAATATCATCTCCACCATTTCGGTATTAGGAGTGGCCACTGGGACTATGGCGCTTATTATTGTGCTTTCTGTATTTAACGGTTTCGACAATCTAATAAAATCGGTGTTTAGTTCTTTCGACCCCGACCTGTTGATTACCATTAACGAAGGGAAAGTATTTGAACCTACGGCTCCTGAACTTGAGAAAATCAAAACCCTCCTATTTGTTGAAATGGTTTGCCCCACTTTGGAGGAGAATGTGCTGCTTGAATATGAAAAGCGGATGGCTCCCGCAGTTATAAAAGGTGTTCCGCAGGAGTTTACACAAATGAGCGGTGTGGATACCATGATGTATGAAGGCCAATTCGTTTTGAACGATGGCACCCATAATTTTGCTGTAATTGGTTCAGGTATTGCATATTATCTTTCGGTTGGGATTACTTTTCTGAGCCCAATCGAAATTTATGTTCCAAAACGTTCAGGTAAGGTGATACTCAACCCGGCCAATGCTTTTAATAAGGATTACATTTTTCCATCAGGTGTTTTCTCTATTCAGCAGGAGATTGACAGCAAATATATTTTGGCCCCGATAGATTTTGCCCGGCAATTGCTCGAATACCCCACGGAAGTAACTGCATTGGAGATAAAGCTAAAACCAGGGTCTGAACTCGATCAGGCTCAGGAAACCATCACGAATCTGGTTGGGACAACCTATTCTGTGAAAAACCGCTACCAGCAGCACGAGGTACTGTATCAGGTAATGAAATCGGAAAAATTTATCATTTACCTGATTCTAACTTTCATACTTATAATTGCAAGCTTCAATATCATCGGGTCGCTAGCCATGCTTATCATCGATAAAAAAAATGATATCATGACTTTACGCAGTCTGGGTCTGGAAAAAGAACGGTTACAAAAAATCTTTTTGTTCGAAGGTTGGATGATCAGTTTGGGCGGGGCATTCATAGGATTGGTTTTAGGAGCTATTGTTTGTTGGATTCAACAGCAGTTTGGTCTGTTAAAACTTAGTAACATGGGAACCTTTTTGATTGATGATTATCCCATTCAAATGCAAGCTGCCGATTTTATTTTGGTGTTAGTCACTGTGGTAACCATTGGGCTACTTGCCTCATGGTACCCCGTAAAATATTTTACCAAACGTTATTTGCAAAATTTATGAAACTGAAATTCAATGTTTTACTTATAGGTTGGGTTTTGTTTCTGAACCCCATGCTTTTATCGGCTCAACGAGAAATGCCTGTGACTGAACCACTAAGTTCTTCAGCTTACATTACATTGTTAACCTGCGATCCCGGCGAGGAACTGTATGCCACCTTTGGCCACAGTGCCATAGGTGTAGTAGATGCTGAACAGGGCATCGACTGGGTGTTTAATTATGGGACTTTTAATTTTGAGGTTCCGCATTTTTATGCCAAGTTCGCTTCAGGAAAATTGTTGTATCAACTCAGTTTCAGTTCGCGGAAATACTTCCTCCGCGAATATGAACACCGGCAACGGAAAGTGTATGAAGATGTTTTGAATTTGACCACGGAACAAGAACAGCGATTGTTTGATTATCTGAAAGAAAATTATAAGCCTGAAAACCGATCCTATCAATATGACTTTTTTTTTGATAACTGTGCCACCCGGATTTTGGACATCCTTTACCTTTCGTTGGGTGACAGCTTGGTTTATACCCCTGAGGCTGAAGCTCAGGTGCCAACCTTCAGGCAAATGATCGATCAATATCTGGTCAAGAGCCACTGGAGCGATTTTGGTATCGATTTGGCCCTTGGTTCTGTAATTGATAAACCAGCAACACCCCGGCAGCAGGCATTTATTCCCGATTACCTGCGAAGTTATTTAGCACATAGTTCCATCAATGGCTTGCCCATGATTCTCAAATCAGAACTTTTGGTTGCTGAGACCGCTCCCATACCGGTCACTCCTTTTTTGCTACACCCCGTTTTTCTCTTTTGGCTCTTATTTGTTTTTATAGCGGTTGCCTCGTTTGTTTGGCAGAAAAAATCGTGGGCCATAGCCGATCGTCTGTTTTTTGCAACTTGGGGATTAACCGGGTTGGTTGTTTTTTTGCTCTGGGTGGCTACCGATCATGACGCAACTGCCGGAAATTTAAATATTCTTTGGGCCAATCCCTTATACATAATATATGTGTTTGTTGTTTCAAACCCCCAAAACTTCATCCGTATCTGGTTTTTGAGGTTGTTTATCGTTTTAAATACTTTTGTATTACTAGGCTGGATGGTGATACCTCAGGATTTTAATCCCGTTTTTATTCCCATCATCGGAGCATTGTTGATCCGTTTAGGGGTTCACACATTCCACGGAATAAACCTTTCACGAAAATAATCAGATTGTTTTTTTTTGCTTGAATTAAAATCTTTTACATAGAAATTCTTGAAAAATTCAACAAAAAATTAAAATAACTTTGAAAAACAGTGCGATACTAAATGATAAAAATTTATCTTAGCAATAAATTATTGTAACAGAGCCAGAATCTTTATATCGCATTTATGTTTAATAACCGTAAAGAAATTCTCTTCACCATATTGACAGGTTTTTTTGTTACGAATGCAGTAGTGGGTGAACTTATTGGTGGTAAGTTAATTATGATAGGTTCTTTTACCCTGAGCATTGGTATTATTCCTTGGCCTATTGTCTTTCTTATTACTGATATTATCAACGAATATTTTGGTAAAAAAGGTGTGCGTCAACTCACTTTTATGACCTCGGGTCTCGTTGTATATGTCTTTCTCATTCTTTTCTTAGGGATGGCGGTTAAGGCGGCTCCCTTTTCACCGGTGCAAAGCGAAACTTTCAACAATGTGTTTGGGCAGAGTTTATGGATTATTGCAGGAAGTTTAACTGCGTTTGTGGCATCGCAGTTAGTTGATATTTTTGTGTTTTGGGTCATCCGTGAAAAAACAGGTAAAAGGCTGATTTGGTTACGGGCCACAGGTTCCACAGCCATTTCGCAATTGTTCGATAGTTTCATTGTCACGGGTATAGCTTTTTGGTTACCCGGGAAAATCTCATTTGCCAATTTTGTAAATACAGCCGTTACCGGATATTCAGCAAAGCTTTTGATTGCTATTGCTATTACGCCACTTATTTATTTGGGACACAACTTGGTTCATCGATATTTGGGCGCAGAGAATTCTGAAAAACTGATCGATGAAACTGCCAGCGAGGTAATCCATCCTTCTCAAGTAGGCTAAGGATTCTAAAAAGCCACAGTCAATAAATTAATATCCTGAAAAGGAAGTCCAAATCTGCGTGCAATGCTCTCTTTGGTGAGAACGCCATTGTACATGTAAATTCCTGTACGAACCCCTGCGTTTTCTTTTATCAACTGATGTGTGCCGCCTGCTGCACCCACTTCAAGAAGCATTTGCCCTAGGATGTTACTCAATGCATAACTGGCTGTCCGTGCCACGCGTGATGGGATATTCGGGACGCAATAATGCACCACGCCATGTTTGCGGAATATCGGATTTTGGAAACTGGTAATTTCTGAAGTTTCGAAACATCCTCCATGATCCACCCGCAAATCTACAATTACAGAATAGGGTTTCATTTGCTTCACGGCATCTTCACTAACAAGGTAGGGTAGTTCCTCGCTTTCTCCCGGTATGGCTCCAATAACTACATCGGCGGTCCGTAGTGCTTTTGCCACCACCCTTGGTTGAATGATGGAGGTAAACACACGGGTACCTAAACGCTGTTGCATGTCGCGGAGTTTGTGGACCGAACAATCAAATATTTTTACGGTTGCCCCTAAACCCAAAGCAGTCCGTGCGGCATATTCTCCCGCGGTTCCCGCTCCTAATATAACCACATCCGTAGGACTGATGCCACTAATTCCTCCAAGCATCTCTCCTTTTCCTTTATTGGCATTGCTCAGGTATTCAGCAGCAATTAATATGGAGGTGGTCCCCGATATTTCCATCATGCTCTGAACGACCGGAAAAACACCAAGTTGAGAATCCATCAGGTATTCAAAACCTAATGCGGTAACTTTTTTAGTCAATAACTTTTGAACATATTCCCGGTTTTGGGTGCCAATTTGGAATGAACTAATAACCAATTGATTTCCTCGTAAAAATTCAATTTCCTGATCATTCAAAGGAGCAACCTTTACTACCACATCGCTGGAATAGATGGTTTTTTTATCTTCAACAATATGGCCACCGACTTCGCTGTACATCAAATCCTCAAAATTTGACTGAATCCCGGCTCCTTTTTCCACAATCACATCATGTCCGTTGGCCACCAACAATTCTACGGCGTGCGGTGCCAAGGCTACCCGGTTTTCATCGTTGGCTGATTCTTTGGCCACGGCTATCTGCAGGTTTTTTTTCTTCTTTCCCACCTCTAGCATCTCTTCACGGGGCATCAAGTTTTCTTTTCCAAACGAAAACCCCGGATTATCCGTATTTCCCATCATCATCGGCTGTTTTTTTAATTATTGACCAACGAAATTAATGGAATTGTAGCACTAAATCAATAGGTAACTAAAACTAGTGTCAAGTCAACTATAAAAGGGAGGTAATATTCACCCGGTGACTTTTTGATTATAGCATTATGCTTTAATTCATGCCGAGAGTGATGCAAATGCGTGTTTGATTTGACACTAGCACATAAATAGGAGCTTAAAATTTAAGGAAATTATTTGTCCGGGATTTATGCACTCCAATAGGAATTGAAATCTATTTGTAGGTCAATGAGGATAATTTGGAAGGTTCAAAAATCTCGTTAGCCACTTCCAGCAATTGTTGGGAAGTAACGGCCTGGATTTTTTCATACACGGTTTCCAGGGTGTCCACCTTATCGAAAAGTAAATAACTCCTGCCAATATTTAACATTAGATTCGAATGGTTTTCGGAACTGATAGCCATTTGTCCAATCATCTGTTTCTTGGCTCGGTCTAGTTGCAGAATGCCCAAGGATTGGGTTTGCAGTTTTTTAATTTCCTGATGGATGATTTTTAAACTTTTTTCTACTTTTTCGGGTTCTGTTCCAAAATAGATACCTACAATTCCGGTATCGGTATATGGATTGTAAAACGATTCAATATTGTAAGTATAACCGTGCCTTTCACGCAGGGCCAGGTTCAAACGCGAATTCATGCCGGGACCGCCCAATATATTGTTCAGCAATTCGAGCGGAAGCCGCTTGGGGCTTTTTATATCGTAAGCCCGGTTTCCGACAATGCAGTGTGACTGATGGGTTGATTTTTTGATAACCTTATTTTCGGGGTGATAACCATTGAGTCCCAAACGTTGTTCGGTCCGCAGGTTAGAGGGGAATGAACCAAAATACTTCTCGGCCCATCGGGCCAAGTGAGCAAACTTGATGTCGCCAACCACGCAAACTACCATCTGATTGGTATGGTAGTTTTGAGCCATAAACTCCACAATATTCGATCGGCTAAACTTTTTTAGCAATTTAGCATCGCCTAAAATATTCCGCCCAATGGGGTGTCCATTAAAAATCAACTCCTCAAAATCATCAAAAATCAATTCTGCGGGACTGTCTTTATAGGAATTGATTTCGTCTAGAATCACCTCTTTCTCCTTTGTCAGTTCCTTGTCAGGAAAAGAAGAGTTGAACACGATGTCGGCAAAAAGCTCCATCGTACGCGAGGTGTACTCCTTTAAGAATGAGGCATAAATGCAGGTTTCTTCCTTGGTGGTATAGGCATCAATTTCGCCACCGACATCTTCAAGCCGGCTGATTACATGATAGGCTTTGCGTTTGTGGGTTCCTTTAAAAATGACATGCTCAATAAAATGGGCAATCCCCAACTGGTTGATATTTTCGTCGCGCGACCCGGTGTTGATGATAATTCCCAGGTGAGCCACTTTTCCTGCCGAAGGATAATGTATTAACCGAATGCCATTCCCCAATGTGTAATAATCAAATCCCATCATACCAATGCATAAAAATAAGGAGGGCAAAAGTAAAAAAAAAGGCGGATAGTTTGCTTAAAAGCTTAATTTTTAGATTAAAAGAAGTAAGCCACCTTATCGGAAAATAAAAATTACCAGGTTGAAAAAGGGTGCTGCGAAAGGTATGAATTGTAATATCTGGTGTCGTTGGTCACTTCTTCGCCCAACCATTCGGGTATTGGAATCTCCTGCTGAGGATCAGTCAATTCCACTTCAGCAATTACCAGCCCCTGATTTAGTCCTTCGAATTCATCTACTTCAAAAACTAAATCCTCCAATTCAACAATATATCTGGTTTTTTCAATAATATGAGGTAAACAAAGGTCTAAAAGCGAACGGGCTTCTTCCATAGGAATGGGGCTTTCCCATTCAAAACGGGTGGTTCCGGTTTCATCGCTGGCCCCTTTGATGGTAATGAAAGCATCGGTTCCTGTTATGCGGATGCGCACTGTCCGGGCAGGATCGGTGGAAAGATATCCTTGCTTGATCTCAATTTTGCCTATGGCAAAAGGCTTCACGTCGTATGTAACCAAAAATTTTCGTTCAATTTCAAAAGCTTGATGCACCGTCTTTTTGTGAAAAACATTTTTAAATAGTTCCATGTTCCGTTTTTCCTTTTAGTAAATCGGTACGAAATTAACTACTTCTCTCAGCATTCCAACCAAAAACGGGCTATAAAATCAGGATTGACCCTAATACCGCAAACGAAATATAAATCAGAAATAAATTGGAAAAGTTATATGTGCATTAACTCCACTAATACTAGATTACACAAGATTGTTGTAAAATACACGTATACAATGCATCTGCGCTACGGTTTGAAGTTTTAAGGTTGACCTTAAATGAGCTACTATTTCTTGATTTTTTTTACAATCCCCTGTAAGGTTCAGCCAATAAAAATCGTGTTTCGGAACGATAAATATTTTAGAACTATGTATAGCATAGTAGTGGAAATATTTTATATCTTTGTTTTAAACAGTAAAAAACCTTGAATCATGACAAAAACATTAAGTGTTCAGTTGGGCGGTTTGCTTTTTCAGATTGATGAGCAGGCATTAGCATATCTCGAAGACTATATTAATGCGATTGAAAAACAATTTTTGGAAGAGGAGGGATGTGCGGAAATTATGCAGGACATTGAAAACCGCATGGCTGAACTGCTTTCGGAAAAAATAGATAGGCACCGCGATTTTATCGAAACCAAAGATGTGGATTACCTGATCGGGATTTTGGGGCAACCCGATGATTTTACCCCCGGGAATGATGCTAAAGAAGAGAGGAGCCCGGTAACTGGTGAAAAAAAAGTAGCGAAAAGGCTTTACCGCGATCCGGATCACCGGGTGCTCGGTGGCGTTTGTTCCGGATTGGGGGCCTATTTTGACAGCGATCCCTGGATTTTCCGGGTCATCTTTATTGGGATTTCCTTTTTCTTTTTAACCGGATTGCTGGTTTATGTCATTATTTGGCTGGTGGTTCCTGAGGCGGTTACTTCGGCTCAAAAACTGGAAATGAAAGGGGAGCCGGTTACCATTGAATCAATTAAGAATGCCGTTAAAGAGGAGTTTGAGCAGATGAAACAACGGATGAATTGGAAATAACAGAGCAAAAAACAGGAATCTTCATGAAAATAGATAATGCCAAAGCCCAGATGAAAAAAGGGGTACTTGAATATTGCATCCTTTTAATATTAGCAAAAAAAGATTGCTATGCCTCAGAAATAATTACCGAATTAAAAAACTCAAAGCTCATTGTGGTAGAAGGTACGCTTTATCCCCTTTTAACCCGGCAGAAAAATGCGGGATTGTTGAGTTACCGGTGGGAGGAATCTACCCAGGGGCCGCCCCGGAAATATTATGCCATTACCGGGATAGGAAAGTCATACCTCGATGAATTGCACGGATCGTGGAATGAATTGGTTGCTGCTGTAACTTCCATAAACCAAAAATAAACAAATGAAGCGCATTGAACAGATTGAAATACATGGGGTCAGGTTCTATCTTGAAGAAGGAGCCTATAAAAAGGTGTCGGCCTTTATTGAGAAAATGAAAATCCATTTTGCAAGTAGTGCAAATGGAGCAGAACAACTGGCCGATTTTGAAAAACATTTGGCCGAGATGCTGCAAAACCATCAGCAAACGAAGGATCAAATCATCGATTTGGAAACAATAAATACGATTATTACACAAGTGGATGATTTTAATTCTTTTAATATATACGAATCTCAAACATCCTTTCCTGTACATAAGCGGTTGTATCGGGATATAGACCACAATAAACTTGGGGGAGTTTGTTCCGGGTTGGGGGCATATTTTCAAATAGATCCGGTCATTCTTCGGGTAGCTTTTATCTTGTTGATTTTTTTATTTGCCGGGATTCCTTTTTTGGTGTACTTTCTTTTTTGGATAATTGTTCCTGCCGCAATAACACCCGAAGAAAAAGCAGAATTATTTGGTCCGCCTATTTATGGCACCAACACTACTTGGAGGAGGCAGCAAAATCAAAATCCCGACCAATCCTCAACTTCAGGAAGTCTGGCTGAGGTTTTTTATATTCTTGGCCGGGTGATTGTCATTTTAATGGGCATCTTTATGCTCTTTGTAGGAATTGTATTGTTGATTGGTTTTCTAAGCACGGCTGCATTTGGTGGTGCACTTTTTGGCGGGTTTCATCTTGGTTTCCACGATTTTCTTCCCATTCTGAACGCGGCACACTTTTCTCCGTTGGTATGGGTTTGCATAACACTTACCTTTATTGCACCCATCTTTGTGCTGTTTTATTTGGGAATTAAAATGATGATTCCTTTTCAGGTAAAAGATGGAATGTTGTGGTTGGTAGTGGCCATCATCTGGATTCTGAGTGTGGTCGGGTTAATTGGCCTTGCCTTGGAGGATGAAAAATCTTCGAAGCCATTCCATAGCGGAGAAGGAGCATTCCTGATTCAATCTGTAAATGAGGAAAACCCTTGGTACATACCGTTGAAAAAACAAAAAAATGCCCAATTTACTCAACCGGGCGCAGCAATATTCATTGGAAAACCTTGAATGATTACCTCTTAAACGAGAAAGAGAGCAACACCGGCTGGTGATCGGAGTTTTTAAATTGCAAATCAACGGTTTTTTGAATCACCGGTATCAGGTTTGGCGATAGCAAATAAAAATCGATAATGGTTGTATTGGTAGTTGCCGGATTGTAAGCTTCATCAATCATCCGGTTGGTAGGGATATTTTTATTAAAAACCCATTGCCAGCCTTCTGGCATAAAATCCGATGCAATCTGGATCCGGGTCAGGTGCCCCTCCTTCGATTCAGATTCATCTTCCCCTGCAATAGGTGGATTTTGGTTCCAGTCGCCGCCAACAAGCACGTAATTACCATTCTCAAATTCTTTTAATAAATATTCCCGCATCATCTTCATCTGCTCCTTACGCAACGAACCATCGTCATAAGCTTCGTTATGTGTATTTATAATTAGAAGCTCTTTGCCATCGGAGGTATAAAACCGCTGAACCATAAAACACCGATCGAGCATAAAAAGTCCTTTGGGCCAACCATAGTTTCCTAAAAAGGAATGACGGTAAACCTCGAATGGAACAGCTTTGCTCATAGAAACAAGCCCGCCTTCCACTTTACCCATTGGGCTGGTAGGCGGAACGGGCACAAATGTTACTTTGTAATTCAGGGCAAAATAGCTCATATATCCCGATAACGATGATTCCAATGCTGCCAACTGATTCTCATGAAAACTTCGCTTCGAATCCACATCTACTTCCTGAAAAAGGAAGAAATCAATGGAATCATTCGCCGCAATTTGCTTCATAATAGCTTCGGAATTTTCTTTCGCCTTTTCGGGATTGGTCCGGGTGCGATCCCCACCATCATAAAAAAAACTCATGTCATCGCCCAAACCACAATAGCCAACATTCCAAATAAAGGTATGTAGCGTATCATATACATTTATGACATCCCCTTCTGATTTGCTCAACAATTCGATGGGAGCTGGTTTGTAATCAACTAGGGTACTATATACTAAAAACAACCCGAACAAAAGCACGGGAATTAAAATAACAAGAACAAGAATTTTAATTAACTTTTTCATCCCCAAAAATTTAAATGATTATATCTCAATGGACAGCCGCAACTATATTGTTATTTTTAGAATTACATGTTCATTTAAATCAAATCATCGGAGTCCCATTTATTTTTGATTTAATTTGAATCGAAGATAATTAATTTTCTTTTTATAGTTTCCACAATTCATAATTCCAACAAATTTAAGATACCGGAGTTTTAAAATATTTTTTTGTAAAACGTTTGCACCAACAAATGTATTGGGGGTAGGTTTGCATATTATATAATATCTCAAAGCTGACATCTAACATTGAGGGGGGCGTATTTAAAATTTGTTAATTTTGTATAAATCTAAATTTTTCTTTATGGCAACAATTCGTTTTAAAGCATTAGAAGCGTTAATGACGCGACAGGCACAACCCGTGGAGCAGCCTTTAAAAAAGACCTCGGAATACTTTGCTGAAAATGTGTTCGATCAGCGGAAGATGAAGGAGTTCTTATCAAAAGAGGCCTATGATACGGTTAAAGATGCCATTGAAAATGGAACCCGAATTCCCCGGAGAATCGCGGATCAGGTTTCATCGGGCATGAAAGCGTGGGCGGTATCAAAAGGTGTTACCCATTACACCCACTGGTTTCACCCGCTTACAGGAGCAACTGCCGAAAAGCACGATGCCTTCTTTGAGCCTTCACTTACAGATGGAGTTATTGAAAGTTTTGACGGGGCAAAACTTGTACAGCAGGAACCCGATGCTTCCAGTTTCCCAAGTGGTGGACTAAGAAATACTTTCGAAGCCAGAGGTTATACGGCCTGGGATCCTTCTTCGCCGGCATTCATTTTCGATCGAACCCTTTGTATCCCAACCATTTTTGTTTCATATACCGGTGAGGCACTAGACTATAAAACACCTTTGTTAAAATCTTTATCATTATTAAATGATGCAGCCGTGGAGGTTTGTCAATATTTCGATAAAGATGTGACAAAAGTTTTTGCCACCTTAGGTTGGGAGCAGGAATACTTTTTGGTTGACAGTGCGCTTTATATGGCACGCCCCGATTTAATGCTGACCGGCCGGACCCTGATGGGGCACCCTTCAGCTAAAGACCAGCAGTTGGAAGATCATTATTTTGGGACAATCCCGACACGTGTTACAGCCTTTATGCGTGAATTTGAAATAGAAGCCTACAAATTGGGGATTCCTATTAAAACCAGGCACAACGAAGTGGCTCCCAATCAGTTCGAATGCGCTCCCGTGTACGAAGAAGCCAACTTGGCGGTAGATCACAACATGTTGATGATGGATTTGATGAAAAAAATTTCGCGGCGGCATAATTTCAAGGTGCTTTTGCACGAAAAACCATTCAAAGGTATCAATGGCTCGGGAAAACACAACAACTGGTCTATGGCTACCAACACCGGCGTGAATCTGTTATCTCCCGGGAAAAACCCAAAATCGAATCTTCAGTTTTTAACATTTATAGTTAACACAATTAAAGCCGTTCATGAACATGCCGATTTACTTCGCGCAAGTATTGTATCCGCTGGAAATGAACACCGTTTGGGAGCCTCTGAAGCTCCACCATCAATTATCTCGGTTTTCCTGGGCAGCTATTTAACTAAAGTACTTGATGAACTCGAAGAGCGGGTTACCGATAAAAAAATGTCCCCCGACGAAAAGACTGAATTAAAGCTTGACATTGGTAGAATTCCTGAACTTCTGTTGGATAATACCGATAGAAACCGGACTTCACCATTTGCATTTACCGGAAACCGGTTTGAATTCAGGGCTGTTGGTTCAAATGCCAATTGTGCCGCACCGATGACATTTTTATCGTTAGCCGTTGCCGATCAGCTGAAGAAATTCAAAGTTGAGGTAGATGCTAAGATTGATGCCGGGGTCAAAAAGGACGAAGCCATCTTACAAGTTCTAAAAGATTACATCATTTCATCAAAGGTCATCCGATTCGATGGTAACGGTTATAGCCAGGAATGGGTTGAAGAGGCCGAACGTAGGGGATTATCGAATATCAAAGAGGTGGTAAAAGCTTTAGAGGCCTTTGAATCAGAAAAAACCCTCAACTTATGCACAGGACACAATATTTTCACTAAACGTGAATTAGAGGCACGTCATGAAATCAAAGTTGAGAATTATACAAAAATTCTTCAGATTGAATCAAGGGTACTTGGCGATTTGGCCACCAACCACATCATCCCAACTGTGTATAAATACCAAAACCAGTTAATTGAAAACGTGCGTGGATTGAAGCAGGTGCTTGACGCCAAAGACTTCGATCAGATTGCAGGTATCCAATTGCAGACGATTAAAGAAATATCGGGACGAATTGCTTTAATTAAAATTAAGGTGAAAAACATGATTGAAGCCCGTAAAAAAGCCAATGCCGTCGAAGATCTTTATGAAAAAGCACGTCTGTATTCAGAAGAGGTAAAACCATATCTTTCTGAAATCAGGTATCACATCGATCATCTCGAGATGATTGTTGATAATGAAATATGGCCATTACCTAAGTATCGGGAATTATTGTTTGCCAGATAATAATAATTTAGATTGAATGAAGGGCTCCTGTATAATTCAGGGGCCTTTTTTTGCTGGTGATACAGCTTCACGCTAAGTGAAATCTCTACCGTATAGGGTAAATTAATCCACTTACATATTTTTGTTTATGTTTTTATTCTTACCCCCTATTTTTTATATACATAGAATATATTTTTATTGTATTAATATCGTATTATGCCATTTTTAATTATTTTCTAATCATTTCTATGTAAATTATAATAGGTTTATTAAAAATATATGATAAAAATATTTTTTAATAATTTCTAATTGTTATTTTTGTGGCATAAATTATTTTTAAACGCAACTTTTAAATCAATAATTGTATGAAATCGAAACTGGAATACATTTGGCTCGATGGTTATGAACCAACTCCATTAATGAGGAGTAAAACAAAGGTAGTTGAAAACTTTAGTGGGAAAGTTGAAGATTGCCCTATATGGAGCTTTGATGGTTCATCTACCAACCAGGCACCAGGAGGATCTTCGGATTTATTATTAAAACCTGTTTCTGTTTTTCCTGATCCAGCGAGAAAAAATGGATACTTGGTTATTTCAGAAGTTTTAAACTCTGATGGCACACCACATAAATCGAATGCCCGTGCCACCATTGATGATGACGACCATGATTTCTGGTTTGGATTTGAACAGGAATATGTATTGTGGGATATCGATCACCATACCCCGCTTGGCTTTCCTGCACCAGGGTATTTTCCTGCACCGCAAGGTCCTTATTACTGTTCAGTTGGGGCTGAATACATTGTAGGCCGCGAAATTGCCAACAAACATCTCGATCTTTGCATTGAAGCCGGCTTAAATATCGAAGGTATTAACGCCGAGGTAATGAAAGGGCAGTGGGAATACCAGATTTTTGCCAAAGGAGCCAAAGCGGCTGGTGACCAAGTATGGGCAGCTCGTTATTTGCTCGAACGGATTGGTGAAGAATACGGGGTGCGCATTAATTTAGATCCAAAACCTGTAAAAGGTGATTGGAATGGCTCAGGTATGCATGCTAATTTTTCGAACACCGTATTGCGCACTTGCGGCAGTAAAGAAACATACGATAAAATATGTAAGGCCTTTGAACCCCTTCACAGTGACCATATTGCTGTATATGGCGATGGAAATGAAAGAAGGTTAACCGGAAGACACGAAACTCAATCGATTCACAGTTTTAGCTACGGTGTTTCTGATAGAGGTGCATCAATACGGATTCCAATTGCAACGGTTGAAAAAGGGTATAAAGGTTGGCTTGAAGATAGAAGGCCTGCATCCAATGCTGATCCATATAAAGTGGCATCAAGAATTATTAAAACTGTAAAAACAGCAAAACTATAGTTCCTTTTCGGGTATCCCCTGAGGCTATTCGATTCGTTTAGGTTAATACAAAAAAAGTGACTCTCTTTTGGGAGTCACTTTTTTTTATGGTCGTTGTTTATTCGTTCTTAGTCTGCATCTTCATTCAGGTCCTTATCATCCATCAAGCGATTGCCATCATTCTTCATATCTTTGGCTTTATCAAAATCATCGACGTATGATTTGGCTTTATTCCGTTTAGGCGTTAATCTTTGTATATCCAATCCTATTTGAGTTTGTTCTTTCCTTTTAGTAGTGGCTGCTAATTGCCTTTCCAATTCACTGATGGCTTTGTCGTAATATTCATAAGCCATTCTGTAATTAGGAGGGGTCATGAGCTCCATTGAAATCTCAGCGATGCTTTCCATACTTGGTATGTGACTTACGCTCCGTAAAACTTCTTTGTAAGCATTGATGGCGCTTTTATATTCCTTCCGGGATTTTAACTTCTCGGCCCCTTTATAAACTTTTTCAACATCCGAAGGAAGATCTTGTGCTATAACTGAACCAATAAAGGTTAACAGGACGATGGATACTAAAAATCTTTTCATTTTAATTCATTTAAAGGTTATACTTCAATAATTTATAAATAGGTTTTCCATTTTTTATTTTCGGAACGGGTTATTCAGTAAACAAACCAAGGGTTAAAGTTATAGATATTTTTATAAGCCTCATCCTATCATTTGAATAAAAAACCAAAATATCTGTGCATCCTACTACAAATCATGCAATTTTCAACGTGAATTGGCATTAAATAGGCAATTTGACCATTCTGTTTATGGATGTATAACTGCATTTAGTCAAACGAGTATTTTTTAAGTTTAAAAAGGACTTATCTTCGCAGCATGATAATAAGAAGTGCCATCATATTTTTAAGTGTTTTTGATGTAATCTGCGATTCGTACGATTGGGTGAAAAAATCTACCCTACGCATTACAAGTAAAGAGATGTATATTGAATCGATAGCGAAAACACAAAAACCGACCTATTCCATTTCCTAGTTTTCTTGTTTTAGGCAATGACCATCCATTTTAGATGGATTATATATTTGTGCAAACAAATTTCGTTTTCTGCTAATCCCAAATTATCTTTTAACTTTTTTGAATGACCCTGCTTTTTGCTTTATAAAACGGATTCAAAACCTTCTGGCATAAACTGTAGGAAATAAATACCAAGTCAAGCATATCCTCTTTAGCGGCCAAAAAACTAACCACAGAATAATTGAATTGGATAATTATCTTTGTGAATTACTTTTTGTTCACATCATTAATAAAGTGAATAAGTTATATGCGCAATGAATGCCAATTAGTAAAAACATAATAAGTTACAATAGCCATGTTTATCCGAAGTAAAGCTCCCCTGAGGCTGGGATTGGCCGGGGGCGGTTCCGATGTTTCTCCGTTCAGCGACCTTTTTGGTGGTGCCATTTTGAATGCTACCATTAATATGTATGCCTATGCTACCATTGAGCCCCGTTCCGATGGCAAGATAGTTTTGAATGCGGTGGACAAAGAGGAATGTTACACGTTTGAAAGCACCGTGCGCTTGGCGATTGACGGAAAACTCGATCTTTTAAAAGGAATTTACAACCGTGTGGTCAAAGATTTTGCCAAACACTCCTTATCCTTTACCCTTACCACATACGTGGATGCCCCTCCGGGATCGGGATTGGGGACCTCGTCAACCTTAGTAACGGCGGTGCTTGGTGCTTTTGCTGAATGGCTCAACCTACCCATGGGTGAATACGATTTGGCTCATCTGGCCTATGAAATTGAACGCGTAGATTTGGACATGGCCGGAGGAAAACAGGATCAATATGCGGCAACCTTTGGCGGTGTCAACTTTATGGAGTTTTATAAAGACGACAAAGTGATTGTTAACCCGCTGCGCATCAAACCTCAAATATTGAACGAACTTGCATACAACCTGGTCCTTTATTACACAGGTACCAGCCGGGTATCGGCACAGATTATTGAAGCCCAACGCCAAAATGTGAAATCGAAAAATGAGCAGTCTATTGAGGCCATGCACAACATCAAGCAGCAGGCCACCACCATGAAAGAAGCCCTACTGAAAGGGGAGCTTCATAAAATTGGTGAGATTATGGATTATGGTTGGCAACAGAAAAAAAAGATGGCCAGCAATATCACCAATCCTGTCATTGATGAACTTTATACCAAAGTATTGGCCGCAGGTGCCAGCGGAGGAAAAATTTCCGGTGCCGGCGGTGGCGGTTTTATGTTTTTTTATTGCCCGGGCAATTCCCGCCACGAAGTAATCCGCATGCTGGAAAAAAACGGAGGTCAGGTGAAACGTTACGAATTCGTAACCACCGGGTTGCAGACCTGGACAACCAGTTAAAGCGAAGAAATTCAGCCCATCCAGTTGATACACTTTCTTTCTGTTTTTATTACAAAATATTTGGTATCAATTACAGAAACAATTATCTGTAAGACCTGTTTTCATTTACTCAAGTGCAGAATTTCAACCATTCATGATTTCCTGCATCATAATCTTGATTACTTTTGCAGTCAATAAAAAGAAAGATTCCAAATGAAAAACATAAACATCCAACAAATAATAGAAAGCTCCATTGCTACCAAGCAACAGATAATCACCGACAAGGTTTTGATGGAAACCACCGCACACATTGCCAATGCCATTGTTGCCTGCTATAAAAAAGGCGGAAAAGTATTGTTTTGCGGGAACGGCGGAAGTGCTGCCGATGCCCAGCATTTAGCTGCCGAATTATCGGGTCGTTTTTATTTCGACCGCCCCCCATTGGAAGCCGAGGCATTGCATGTAAACTCTTCGTATGTCACCGCAGTGGCCAACGACTATTCTTACAACGATATTTATTCCAGATATGTGAACGGCGTCGGAAAGCCAGGCGATGTAATCATTGGTTTTTCTACTTCGGGCAACAGCGAGAATATTGTACGTGCTTTAAAAGTTGCCTGCGATAAAAATATGGTAACCGTAGGAATGACCGGACAAACCGGAGGGAAAATGAAAGAACTTACTCATTTCCTGCTTAATGTGCCTTCCTCAGACACGCCAAGGATACAGGAATCGCACATCATGCTGGGGCACATTATCTGCGAGATTGTAGAAGAAACCTTATTCGGAACTCATGATTAACGAAGCCATTATTTTAGCCGGAGGTTTAGGAACACGCCTGAAAGGGGTAATTAATGACATTCCCAAGCCCATGGCCCCCGTTGATGGGAAGCCCTTTTTGGAATATGTGTTACGATACCTGAACCGTTTTCCTATTGATAAAGTGATTTTGGCTGTAGGTTATAAACACGAAGTGATTGAATCGGTATTTGGGGACGAGTTCTTAGGAATGTCAATAGAATATGCCATTGAAAAAGAACCTTTGGGAACGGGGGGAGCCATTGCAAATGCGCTAAAACTCGCCATCGGCGATGATGTTTTTCTTTTGAATGGGGACACCTTTTTCGACGTTAATCTGGAGGCGCTCTACACCCACCATCAGTTGAGCGGTTCACAGCTCACACTTTCCTTAAAACCCATGAAAAACTTCGACCGCTATGGAACTGTGGAGTTAAAAGGCACTCAAATTGTTGCGTTCAACGAAAAAAAACCGGTCAAACAAGGATTGATCAATGGCGGGGTTTATGTATTAAATAAAGGAATGTTTAGTAATCCTCTGCTCCCAACCAAGTTTTCATTTGAAAAAGACATTATGGAACAAGGGGTCATGCAATTTGATATGCAGGCATATTTTAGCGACGGCTATTTTATCGATATCGGGATCCCCGAAGATTATGAACGGGCGCAAAAGGAAATGGCAAACCAATTAAGGTAGGAATTTTAGATTCTGTAAAACAGTTTCTATACAAATTCAAATGCTCAACAATTATTTATCAATGAACAATCTGAGGTTTCTAATTAGAACGGATATGACACCCTGAAGAAGAAAGCAACCCTATTTCCAATATTCAACCAACTTAGATTTCACTTTCCTAATAAAAGTCATTTTATTGCCTGACTTTTTACCATATTTTGATGCTTTACAGCATATTCGATTTTTAAATATATTGATATTTACATATTTAGACCTTGCTCAACGATCAAGTTGAGCAAGAACATAACATTTGTTACACATTATTGAAAACAAAGCAATTATTTTTACGCCCTCAAAATAACATTTTAACGCTTGAATTAGAACAACTATGAGCAGCGAATCGTTAATTCTCTTTTTTATTTTAGGACTGGTGCTGGTTGGCGGCGCGGTGGTATTTTCCACCTTTGCAGCCCCAAAATCATGGAATGCAGCTAAATTCCAACCCTATGAATGTGGTATCCCGGTTAAAGATGGAGCCTGGACCCAGTTTAATGTCGGATATTACCTTTTTGCCATTGTTTACCTGGTGTTCGATGTGGAGATTGTCTTCATCTACCCCTGGGGAGCCGTAATGAAAGAGGTTGGGATGTCCGCATTTATCGAGATAGTCATCTTTTTTGTCATACTTGGTCTGGGTTTGGCTTATGCCTGGAAGAAAAAAGCACTTAAATGGGTATAGATATCAAATCAATGAAATATGAAGATTTCAACGACAACGATTCGTTAGAAATCTTCAAAAAATCGGGAGGCAATATTTTGCTTACCAGTGTCGATAACATCATCAACTGGGGACGTTCCAATTCCATTTGGCCCTTAACATTTGCCACCAGCTGCTGCGGGATTGAGATGATGGCCGCCGGAGCGCCCCGCCATGATTTTTCGCGTTTTGGCATCGAGGTTTACCGGGCGACACCTCGGCAGGCCGATGTTATTGTTGTGGCCGGGACTATTGTACACAAAATGGCTCCTGTTTTAAAAAGGTTGTACGATCAAATGGCCGATCCCAAATACGTAATTGCTATGGGAGCTTGTGCCATTTCGGGGGGGCCTTTTTATGCCAACACCTATTCGGTCGTCCGTGGCGTTGACCACGTGATCCCGGTGGATGTGTATGTTCCGGGATGCCCGCCCCGCCCCGAAGCTTTGCTTTATGGTGTGATGCAACTGCAACGGAAGATTAAAGCCGAGAGCAAGGAGAACCGCAAACAATCCAGCGAAAACTTTATTTGAAAACTATATTTATGATGGACAATACTCAACTACAGCAAACCATCGGGAGGTTAATTCCTCGGGCTGTTTTCAATCAAAATACCCAGTTTGTTGAGGTAGTAATTCCGGCCGACGGATTACATCAAACTGCCCAACTTTTAAAAGAAAATCCCGAAACAAAGTTCGACTTTCTTTTCAACCTGACTGGAGTGGATTCTAAAAATGAGTTACGGATGGTTTACCATTTACGCTCCACACTGTTAAAACACACGTTGGTTGTAAAGGTGGTAACCACTGATAGGCAAAACCCTGAATTTGCTTCGGTTTCGGATATTTGGCCTGCTGCCAATCCCTTCGAACGTGAAGCTTATGATCTCTTGGGCATCCGGTTTACCAATCACCCCGATCTGCGCAGGTTATTTTTGGAGGAAGACTTTCAGGGATTTCCGTTGCGAAAAGATTTTGTTGACCCAATAAACATCGTTGAAAAATAACCTATTTGTATGGTAGAAAAATCAGAAGTTATTCTCGGCGAGAATGAACATTTAAGGATAAATATGGGTCCTCAGCACCCATCCACCCATGGGGTGTTGCGTTTTGAACTCGACCTTCGAGGCGAAATTGTAGATCAGGTGATTCCTCATTGCGGATACATCCACCGGGGCATCGAGAAAATGAGCGAGGCCAATACCTATCAGCAAATCATTCACTTGACTGACCGGATGGATTACCTTTCGGCACACCAAAATAATGAGGCCATGAGCCTTTTGGTAGAAAAAGCGTTGGGCATTGAAGTCCCCGAACGGGTGAAAGTAATCCGCACCATTTTGTCGGAGTTGAGTCGCTTGCAATCACATGAATTGTGGTGGGCAGCATTCGGAATGGACTTAGGTGCGCTGACCACCTTTTTTTATGGGCTCCGCGACCGCGAAAGAATCCTCGACATTTTTGAAGAAAGCTTCGGTTCACGGCTGCTGCACAGTTACATCTGCCCCGGGGGCTTGATGAACGATGTGCATCCTAACTTTAAAAGCCGCATCAAAGAATTTATTCCCTATTTCCGTAAAAAACTCCCGGAATATGATCAACTGTTAACCGGTAACATCATATTTATGGAACGTTCCAAAAACATCGGTTTATTGACCCGCGAAGAGGCTATTGCCTTTGGAATTACCGGTCCATCGGGCCGAGGTTCGGGCTTTTCATGCGATGTACGCAAGCACGAACCTTACAGTGCTTACGACAGGGTTGATTTTAAAGAGATACTTTATACCGAAGGCGATACCTATGCCCGCTACCGGGTGCGCATCGATGAAATGTGGGAATCGCTGCGGATTTTGGAGCAACTCGTCGATCAAATTCCTGATGGCGACTACACCGTGAAAATGAAGCCCATTATTAAATTGCCTGAAGGCGAATATTACCAACGGGTGGAAACTGCCCGTGGGGAGTTGGGCGTATATGTGGTAAGTACAGGCGACAAATATCCCGAACGGATTCATTTCCGTACACCGAACTTTAGCAACCTGTTTGTCATCGACAAATTGGCGCGGGGGCATAAAATTGCCGACTTGGTAGCCATCAGCGGTTCGCTCGACTTAGTAATTCCTGATATTGACCGTTAATATTCATCTTATGAAGTTTAGTATATACGATTTCAGTTCCTTTACCCAATCTATCCATGAACTCCTTACGGGGGTGATGTCGCCAACATGGGTTTTTATTACCGAATTGGCCATCGTGGGTTTGATATTCTTACTTTTTTATGCCGTTCTTGGATTGTTCCTGGTGTATTTGGAACGCCGGGTCTGTGCCTTCATCCAGAACCGTTTGGGACCAAACCGGGTAGGCCCTCAGGGGATTTTTCAAACTATTGCCGACTTAATAAAGTTGCTGTTTAAGGAACTTTTTGTAGTAAAAAATGCCGACAAGTTCTTATTCAACCTGGCTCCGTTTGTGGTAATCATTGCTTCACTCATGGCTATTGGTGCATTGCCTTATGCCAAAGGGTTACAAGCATTAGATTTCAACATTGGATTGTTTTATATTATTGCAGTAACCTCGTTAGGGGTAGTTGGGATTTTATTGGCCGGGTGGTCGAGCAACAGCAAGTATTCATTATTGGGGGCCATGCGCAGTGGTGCGCAAATCATCAGTTACGAACTTTCGGTAGGGTTGTCGCTTTTGGCCATCATCATCTTTGCCGGTTCCATGCAGCTTTCGGTAATTGTAGAAAGCCAGGCCAACGGCTGGTGGATTTTTAAGGGACACATTCCGGCATTTATTGCTTTTGTGATTTTCCTGATTGCAGCCACCGCTGAAACCAACCGCGGGCCGTTTGACCTGGCCGAGGCTGAATCGGAATTGACTGCCGGGTTCCATACCGAATATACCGGCATCCGCTTTGCCTTTTTCTTTTTGGCCGAATATATGAACATGTTTTTGGCAGCTGCCTTGGCCACAACTGTGTTTTTAGGAGGTTGGATGCCACTCCATTTTGGAAACTTTGAGACATTTAACCGCATCATGGATTTTGTTCCACCCATTGTGTGGTTCTTCGGAAAAACTTTTGTGGTTATCTACATTATCATGCTTTTCAAATGGACGTTCCCCCGTTTGCGGATTGACCAGTTACTGACACTGGAATGGAAATATCTGTTGCCCATCAATTTAGTGAATATTGTATTAATAGCCTTCCTGGTTTTAATGGGATGGCATTTTTAAGAGACTTATGAACGCATTTTTCAATTATTTTTCGGAAATAGGCCATGGAATCGGTACCCTTTTAAAAGGGATGCGGGTTACCAGTGGCTATTTTTTCAGGCCCCGCGAAATCATCACCCAAAAGTATCCCGAAAACAGGGCGACTTTGAAAATGTTCGACCAGTTTAAGGGGGAAGTGGTAATGCCACACGACAAAAACAACAATCACCGATGTACCGGTTGCGGCATCTGTGAAAACAATTGCCCCAATGGTTCCATTCAAATATTGACCCGGAAAGAAACAACTCCCGAAGGAAAATCGGTGAGGGTAATAGATAAACACATCTACCACCTTTCCATGTGCACATTTTGCGGATTATGTGTAAAAACATGTCCCTCGGATGCATTGGCTTTTGGACAGACTTTTGAGCACGCGGTATTCGACCGTCAGAAACTGACCAAAGTATTAAACAAACCAGGTTCCTCACTTAAAAAAGATGTAAAAGAATGAGTTTAGAACAAATAATGTTTACGTTGTTCGCCGTCATGATTATGGTGTTTTCGATACTCACCATTGCCAGCAGGCGGATTTTAAGGGCTGCTACCTTTTTGCTTTTTGTGCTGCTTTCAACAGCCGGGCTCTATTTCTGGCTCAACTATGAGTTTTTAGCCGGGGTACAGGTGGCTTTGTATGCAGGAGGCATCGTAGTGCTTATCATTTTCTCCATTTTGTTGACCCACCACATCAACCACCGTTTTGATAAACCAGCGCTCGGCAACCTGATTGCCGGGATTGGTGTTGCCGTTTTGGGTTCCGCCTTGGCCATCAGCACCTTATTAAGTTTCGACTTTGGTACTAAAGCCACAGAAGCCATTCCGGTGGATGTGAACGCTATTGGTAAACAATTGGTAAGTACGGAGCATAATGGATACGCTTTGCCTTTTGAGGTGATTAGTATTTTGCTGCTCGCCGCTTTAATCGGTGCCATTGTGGTTGCCCGCAAAGAAGATGTAACAGAAACCGAATCAAAATAAACGAATATGTCACATACCATACCATTGCATTACTTTCTGATTGTGAGTACCCTTATGTTTTTTACAGGGGTTGCAGGGTTTATCATCCGCCGCAATCTGATTACCATCCTGATGTCGGTTGAATTGATGCTCAATTCGGTAAACATCAACTTTGTAGCTTTTAACCGCTACCTGTATCCCGACCAGATGCAAGGACACTTTTTTACCTTGTTTATTGTTGCCATTGCCGCCGCCGAAGCTGCTGTGGCCATAGCATTGATTATAAATATTTACCGCAAGTTCAATTCCATTGAAGTGGATCATGTGGATGAAATGAAATATTAACGGCTAAAAAATTATTCGACGTCATGAATACATTCAGTTATACATTTTTAATCCCCATCCTGCCACTTTTGATGTTTCTGTTCATTGGCTTGACGGGACATAAATTTAAACCCATTGTTTCAGGTGTTATTGGAACAGTTAGTTTGGGTATTGTAACACTTTTGTCTTATGCTACAGCCATTCAATATTTTTGGGGTGTAGGCAAAATTGATGAGGTTTTCCAAACCATTATTCCTTACAATTATACCTGGCTCCAGTTCTGGGGAAACTTTAAAATCAGCATGGGTATTTTGCTCGATCCCATCTCGGTGATGATGCTGGTAGTGGTTTCTACCGTTTCATTCATGGTCCATATTTACAGTATTGGTTATATGAAAGGTGATGGCGGTTTTTCCCGTTTCTTTTCTTTTTTATCACTTTTCTCTTTTTCCATGTTAGGTTTGGTGTTAGCCACCAACATCTTCCAGATGTACATTTTCTGGGAGCTTGTGGGTGTATCTTCCTTCCTTTTGATTGGGTACTACTATGAAAAACCATCGGCAGTTGCGGCTTCAAAAAAAGCGTTTATCGTTACCCGCTTTGCAGATTTTGGGTTTTTAATCGGAATTTTAATCTTATCGTTTTATACCGGGACCTTTGATTTTGGGGTATTAACCAACCCGGAAACAACTCCAGTCGCTTCAATGACCGGAATCACCTTTATGGGTGTTTCGGTAGTTTCATGGGCCATGATTCTAATTTTTGCAGGCGGTGCCGGAAAATCAGCTATGTTTCCGTTACACATTTGGTTACCCGATGCCATGGAAGGCCCAACACCCGTATCGGCATTGATTCACGCCGCAACCATGGTTGTTGCCGGGGTGTATTTGGTAGCCCGGATGTTCGTGGTTTACCATTTTTATGCTCCCGGAGTGCAAGAGCTTATAGGTTATGTAGGCGGCTTTACATCGCTGTTTGCTGCCATTATTGCCATTACCCAATTCGATATTAAACGGGTACTTGCCTTTTCCACGTTGTCGCAAATTGGTTACATGATGCTAGCCCTAGGGGTTTCAGGGTATGGAGCCGAACATGGAGTCGGTTATATGGCTTCCATGTTCCATTTGTTCACCCACGCTATGTTTAAAGCCTTGTTGTTTTTAGGCGCCGGTTCGGTTATCCACGCGGTGCACAGCAATTACATGTACGATATGGGCGGTTTGCGCAAATACATGCCTATTACCCACATTACCTTTTTAATTGCAACATTGACAATTGCCGGAGTCCCGTTCCTTTCAGGATTCTTTAGTAAAGATGAAATTCTGGTGGCTGCCTTCGAACACAATAAATTATTATTTGCCATTGAATTTTTAGTGGCAGGCATCACTGCATTTTACATGTTCAGGCTTTACTTTAATGTATTTTGGGGCGAAGACAAACATTACCACCATACCCCACACGAGTCGCCATTGGTGATGACCATTCCGTTAATGATTTTAGCTTTCGGAGCCATCTTCGCGGGTTACCTACCATTTGCTCACATGATTTCACCCGATAAAACCCCCATGCACCTGCACCTGCATTGGAATATTGCCATACCTTCGGTTTTGATTGGACTGGCTGGTATTGCACTGGCCTGGGTACTTTATAAAAAGAAAAACCCCATTCCCGATAAGCTGGCATCTGCTTTTGGTACTTTTTATACCACAGTTTATCATAAATTCTATATCGACGAAATTTATCTTTTCGTGACCCATAAAATTCTTTTCAATATGGTTTCCCGTCCAGTAGCTTGGTTCGACAGGCATATTGTAGATGGAACCATGAACGGAGTTGCTTTTATTGTGACCACTTCTTCGAATAAAATAAAAGGTTTACAATCGGGGCAATTACAGCAATATGCTGCCGTATTTATTGCCGGAGCGCTGGGTCTGGTATTACTGGGTATCTATTTCTTACAATAAACCGAAAAACAGTACAAGCAATGAATATACTTAATTTAGTAGTCATCATCCCACTTCTTACGGTAATGGGAATTGTTATGGCCAAAAACATGAAGGCTGTCCGGTGGGTTTCGGCAACAGGCATGTTTTTGCAATTACTAACTGCCGTTTTCCTGATGTTTTCCTATTTAGCCATCCGCAAAAGCGGGGTCACGGATGAAATGGTGATGATGTCGGATCATTTGTGGTTTAAAACGTTGAACATCCATTATACCATCGGGGTTGATGGCATTTCGGTAGCCATGATTCTTTTAACAGGAATCGTTGTTTTTGCCGGAATCTTTGCCTCATGGGAAGTAGAATATCTTCAGAAAGAATTTTTTATTTCATTAATATTATTGGCCACAGGAGTGTTTGGTTTCTTTATTTCCATCGACCTGTTTACCATGTTCCTTTATTACGAAATCGCGGTAATCCCTATGTACTTGCTGATTGGCATCTGGGGTAGCGGCCCAAAGGAATATTCGGCCATGAAACTGACGTTGATGCTGATGGGAGGTTCGGCACTGTTAATTGTTGCCATGTTTGGTATTTATTACACCACCGTGCTACCTGATGGTTCACATAGTTTCAATTTATTACAATTGGCTCAAGGTGCCATGAGTTCACCAGCCCAACGGTTTTTCTTCCCGTTTGCCTTTTTGGGATTCGGGGTGTTGGGTGCGTTGTTCCCATTCCATACCTGGTCACCCGATGGTCATGCCTCAGCACCAACCGCGGTTTCCATGCTCCATGCCGGAGTGTTGATGAAGCTTGGGGGTTACGGTATTTTCCGCGTGGCTATGTATCTGATGCCACAGGCAGCTCATGAACAGGCTTGGATATTTATCATCCTAACCAGTACCAGTGTTATTTATGGAGCATTTGGTGCCATCTGGCAAAAAGATTTGAAATACATCAATGCCTATTCCTCGGTAAGCCACTGCGGTTTGGTTATTTTTGGTTTGCTCATGATGAACCAGACAGCCATGGACGGTGCCATTCTACAGATGATCTCGCATGGTTTGATGACTGCCCTCTTCTTTGCCCTGATCGGAATGATTTATTCCCGGACACATACCCGGATGATTCACGAGATGGGCGGTTTGATGAAAGTGGTTCCTTTCCTTGGTGTGGTTTACATGATTGCCGGTTTCGCTTCGTTAGGTTTACCTGGCTTGAGCGGTTTCGTTGCCGAGATGACCATCTTCATCGGAGCATTCCAACACGGTGATTTGTTTTACCGGATTGCCACCATCATGGCCATTTCAGCTATTGTGGTAACCGCCGTTTACATTTTGCGGGTAGTAGGTATCTTGTTGTTAGGACCTATTAAAAACGAACATTATTTGCATTTAAAAGATGCAACATGGTACGAACGGATCAGCACCCTAACCTTGTTAATTGCTGTGGCAGGAATTGGATTCTTCCCAAATTGGTTGTATCAGGTTGTTTATGACAGTTTAGATCCAATTGTCTTGAAATTGTCAACAGTTCTTTAGTATCACTAAATAGAAGAAATTATTATGAAATTGCAGGATTTATTATTGATAAGGCACGAACTGTTGCTCACCCTGACGGCCTTAATATTGATTGTGGCAGAAATATTTATCGATGACAAAAGCAAGAAAAAAATTGTTCCATTAGCCTTGTTTTTAATGATTGTTGTTACTGCTGCCGGAATTCTTTTCCCAGTCAATGGAACTGCATTTGGCGGCATGTACCAAACCGATGCCCTACGCTCAGCCATGAAAACCATTTTAGACATTGCCACGGTCATCATCATTTTGCAATCCTATGGATGGGTTTCGAAAAAGGTAAACCAGAACAAAACCTCGGAGTTTTATATATTGATGATTTCCACCCTGGTTGGGATGAATTTTATGATTTCCTCCGGCGATTTCCTGATGTTATACCTGGGTCTTGAACTGGCAACCATTCCCATTGCAGCCATGGCCGCATTTGATCGGCATAAATCAAATTCTGCCGAAGCGGGTATAAAATTGATACTTTCATCGGCTTTATCGAGCGCGGTTTTGCTTTATGGATTATCGCTCATTTATGGGACTACCGGCTCTATCTATTTTGAAGAGGTGAGAGCTGCTTTCCGAATTGAACCTTTGCCGATCCTGGGGTTGGTTTTCTTTGTTACCGGAATGGGTTTTAAAATATCATTGGTTCCGTTCCACTTATGGACAGCCGATGTTTATGAAGGTTCGCCAATTGCTGTCACATCATTTTTGTCTGTGGTCTCTAAAGGGGCAGCCGTTTTTATCTTCACGTTTGTGTTATATACTGTATTTGCTCCTGTTTCAGCCTTCTGGTCACAGGTGCTGGTTGTTCTTTCAGTGACCACCATGACCGTGGGTAACCTGTTCGCATTGCGTCAGGAAAACATGAAACGGTTTTTGGCCTTTTCGAGCATTGCCCAGGCCGGATTTATCTTGCTTGGTATTTTGGGGCAAGGCGAACAAGGTTTTGGCAGTGTCATCTTTTTCCTTCTGGTTTATGTATTTACCAATTTGGCAGCCTTTAGTGTGGTGGCTGCTATTTCCGATAAAACCGGGAAAGAAAACATGGCCGATTATAATGGGTTGTACAAAACCAATCCCAATTTGAGCCTTATCATGATGTTGGCTCTTTTCTCATTGGCAGGAATTCCTCCCGTGGCCGGATTCTTTGGGAAACTATTCCTGTTTAGTGCTGCTGCCAGCAACGGGTATTACTGGTTACTCTTTGTAGCTGTAATGAACGCTACCATTTCACTGTACTATTATTTGCGTCCGGTACGGGCTATGTTTATTGAGAAAAACGATAACCCGATTCCTACATTCAAATCAGATATTTACATGCGCATTGGAATTGCCGTTAGTGTGGCTGGCATTTTCCTGACCGGATTTATAAGCGCCATTTATGAGTATTACCTATCCATCAGCAACCTCTTTTAAAAAAAATTTATGGCATTAAATAAAATAAAACCCGTAGTCGAAGAATTGGAAGGTGTCCGCTGCATCATTGTGGAATCAGGCATCAGCAGCGAAAGGGCTGAGTTTTTACAAAAGCTTTTAACGCACAATGGCTACCAAGTGAAAACCGCCACTTCACCTGAAAACACGGTAACAATTGGAGTTACCGACTTGATGTTCAATCCGGTGATCGATGTTTACAAACGCCGTTTAAAAAGCCTGACCGGGAAAAAGGTGACCCCCGCTTATTGGTTGCAGCAATCGGATGCCGAAACTGAGCAGGAGGTCAATTACTGGAAATAATTGTACGATAAATATTAGAATGGCAAAACGCGGGGTCCGTTCGGGGAAAGGCCTTGCGTTTTTGTTTTTTCATGTATCTTTGAAGACTTATGAATTAACATGTGCGGAATTGCTGGCTTTTATTCAAAAAAACATTCCATTACTGCGGATGAACTAAAGGAAATGACCCGGATGCTTAGTCATCGGGGGCCTGATGCTGAAGGCTTCTATTTTCAGAACCATGTCGGTTTGGGCCATCGCAGGTTGAGCATCATCGACCTTTCAGAACAAGCCAACCAACCCATGACTTCTCATTCGGGCGATTCTGTGATTGTTTTTAATGGCGAAATCTATAACTTCAAGGAAATTGCCCATGAATTGGGCATCCATCCAAAAACATCTTCCGATACTGAAATTATTCTGGAGGCTTTTGAGAAATGGGGGCCTGAATTTGTCCATAAACTCAATGGCATGTTTGCGCTGGCTATTTACAAAAAATCTGACGATTCACTTTACCTTTTCCGCGACCGTTTAGGAATCAAACCTCTATTTTATCTGTCATTAGATAACCAGTTCGCTTTTGCATCGGAATTAAAGTCGCTGACCAAACTGGATATATTCAAAAGCCATAAAGCCATCAATCAAGAGGCAGTGGAAACATTTCTGCAATTGGGCTACATCCCTGCTCCCGAAACCATTTACCAGCAGGTATTCAAATTTCCGCAGGGTCATTATGGCATCTTTAATAGCGGACTATTGGAACTTGTTTCGTATTGGAACGTTGCTGAGCAAGTAAAACCTGAACCTTTTACCGACTTTCATGAAGCGAAGGAACAGCTTCGTGAGTTGGTTTTCAGTTCGGTAAAATACCGTTTAATATCCGATGTCCCTTATGGTACCTTTTTAAGCGGGGGTATCGATAGTTCCTTGGTAACTGCTGTGGCTCAGCAAATTTCGGCACAGCCGTTAAAAACGTTCTCCATTGGCTTTGCCGAATCAAAGTTTGACGAATCGGTTTATGCCCGGCAAGTATCGGAGCACCTACAAACCGACCACCACAGCTTTAAGTTAACCGAAAAGGAAGCTATGGGAATGGTCCCTGAACTGGCCCGATATTACGATGAACCTTATGCCGATTCGTCGGCCATTCCCACCATGCTGGTATCAAAAATGGCCCGCGAGTATGTAACCATGACTCTCTCGGGCGATGGCGGTGATGAGCTTTTTCACGGGTATGGCATGTATCTCTGGGCTGAACGCCTGAATAACCCTTTGATAAAAAACAGCCGCCATTTGACCAAAATATTGCTAAACCTCGGCAATCCAAAGCTACAGCGCGCTGCTAAACTATTTGATTTTGCATCTGAAACACCTCTCAAATCACATGTGTTTTCGCAGGAACAATATTTTTTCAGCCAGAAAGAGGCCCGGCATTTGCTCCTACAAAAAACACAACAAAAAATTTTGGTGGATGAACATCCGCGAACATCGCGGGAATTGACTCCTGCAGAAGGCCAATCGCTTTTTGATTTGATGTATTATTTACCCGACGACTTACTGGTGAAAGTGGATCGGGCTACCATGCGGTATTCATTGGAAGATCGGGTCCCGTTGCTCGATTACCGGATTGTTAGTTTTGCATTGAATTTACACCCACATCTTAAAACACACCAGGGGGGCCAAAAATTTTTGCTCAAAGAGTTGCTTTACGATTATGTGCCGCGTGAACTATTTAACCGCCCCAAATGGGGATTCAGCATCCCTTTAAACAAATGGCTCAAAGGGGAACTTAGTTATTTGATTGATCAATATTTATCGGAAAAAGTTCTCAATGAAGCCGGATTTGTCGATCCACAACAGGTAAATGAATTGATTTCACGTTACCGCAACACAAATAAAGAATTTTTGTACAACCGTATTTGGGTGTTGATATGCCTACATCAATGGTACCTTGAGGTTTACAAAAATAATTGAAGATGAGGCTTATCAATCATCTTCATTGATATGCCAAATAATTTGTGCCTGTATTATAACCATACTCCTTATCTTTGCAAAAAAAAACGATGACTGATACCTCGGACTGGTCAGCTAAAATATTTACAGAACTTTCAGAAAGTGATTTTGAAACATTGGCTCTGGAAGCTTTTCGATTTCAATTTCAGCACGTCCAAATATATCGCGATTATTGCCAAAACCTTCGAATAAATCTTACGGAGGTCCATACTATAGGCCAGATTCCATTCTTGCCTATCGGGATTTTTAAAAAGCATGAAGTGAAAGTGGATAACAGACACGTAGAAACCATCTTTACAAGTAGCGGTACTACAGGCATGGAAACCAGCAGGCATTTTGTGTCGGATCTTTCTATTTATGAAACGGGGTTTTTAAAAGCATTTGAACGTTTTTATGACCCGGTGGGCGATTATTGCACCCTGGCTCTTCTTCCGTCCTATCTGGAGAGGCAGGGTTCCTCACTGGTTTACATGGCCGGTAAACTCATCCAGTGGAGCAATCATCCCGAAAGTGGATTCTACCTAAATAATTACCAGGAATTAGCCACTGTTTTAGAAAAACAATCAAAATCGGGCAAAAAAACACTCTTGCTGGGCGTTACCTATGCCTTGCTCGACCTTGCCGAAATGTATCCCATTGAATTATCAAATACCATAGTTATGGAAACTGGCGGTATGAAAGGCCGCCGCCGCGAGATGATCCGCGAGGAACTTCATCAGACCTTGTGTACCGCTTTTGGGGTTGCATCCATCCATTCGGAATACGGAATGACCGAGTTGCTCTCGCAAGCTTACTCTAAAGGCGATGGGATTTTTAACTCTCCACCCTGGATGAAAATCATGATTCGTGACACCTATGATCCTTTTCAATATCTTCCCAAAGAAAAAAGCGGAGGAATTAATGTGATAGATTTGGCCAATATCCACAGTTGCTGCTTTATCGAAACGCAGGATATTGGAAAAATACTGCCGGATGGTTCCTTTGCCATCCTCGGACGGTTCGATCAGAGCGACATCCGGGGTTGCAATCTCATGGTGGGGTAGCGGTTTGTTTGAGGTGGACTACCAAAAAACACCGCCAGCCTCATTATTTAAGCCAGATATTCTTATTTTTACACCAAATACATAACCAATAACAATGAATGTTTTAATTCTGGGATCGGGAGGCAGGGAGCACGCCTTTGCATGGAAAATAGCTCAAAGCAATTTATTAAGCAAGTTGTATATCGCCCCGGGCAATGCCGGTACTGGCCTTGTAGGCACAAATCTTGATGTGCCGGCAACCAATTTCGAAGGAATTAAGAAGCTCGTCCTGCAGCATCAAATAAATTTGGTGGTGGTTGGCCCCGAAGATCCGTTGGTTAAAGGCATCCACGATTTCTTCCGGAACGATGAGGAATTAAAATCAATTCCCGTGATTGGTCCCGACCAAAAAGGGGCGCAATTGGAAGGAAGCAAGGAATTTGCCAAAGAGTTTATGGTGAAATACCGGATACCCACAGCAGCTTACGGAAGTTTTACCCTCGAAACCTACGGCAAAGCGTGTGCTTTTCTTGATAAAATGAAGTCTCCGTATGTTTTAAAAGCCGACGGACTGGCTGCCGGGAAAGGGGTTTTAATCATCCACAACATTAGCGAAGCCAAAGAGGCCTTAAAAACGATGTTGGAAGGGCAGTTTGGCTCCGCATCGACAAAAGTGGTTATTGAAGAATTTCTTTCCGGAATTGAGGTTTCCTTTTTTGTACTTACCGATGGCGAAAATTACGTGCTTTTGCCTGAGGCCAAAGATTACAAAAGGATTGGGGCCAACGATACCGGTTTGAATACAGGAGGAATGGGTGCTGTTTCGCCGGTACCATTTGCCACTAATGAATTTACCCAAAAAGTGGTTCAACGGATTATCGGACCAACCATTCATGGCCTTAAAGCCGAAGGAATCCATTATCAGGGTTTCATCTTTTTCGGTTTGATTAAGGTTGGCAACGAACCCTTTGTGATTGAATACAATGCCCGGATGGGGGATCCCGAAACAGAGGTGGTATTGCCTCGTATTGAAAGCGATTTTCTGGAACTGCTGGCAGCAGTCCCTGAAAAGAAACTCTCTGAGGTTCCTTTTTCCATCACTAATAAAGCAGCTACTACTGTGATGATGGTTTCAGGAGGATACCCAGGCGACTACCAGAAAGGAAAAGTAATTACAGGTTTTGAATCGGTGACCGATAGCCTGGTTTTCCACGCCGGGACATCGGTAAACAATAACCAGATAGTTACCAATGGAGGCCGTGTGCTAGCCGTTACATCCTTAGCCGGCACCAAGGAAGATGCCCTGCAATGTTCTTATAAAAATGCAGCAAAATTGAGTTTTGATCAGAGTTATTACCGTCCCGATATTGGATTTGATTTATAAGCAACCTATGATACTGAAACTATTTAAAAGCAACCATCCGGTCGTAATCTTTTTGATTCCTTTACTGGGGATCATCTTATGGATTCCCACCCTTTTTGGATTAAATACAGCTACCGGGAGCCTCCCGATTTACCAAACAACCTTGCTTTATCAGTGGTGTTTTGGCTTTTTAGTCACCATGCCAAAGTTAGCCAATTGGATTGCTTTGTTGTTTTTAGTAGTGCAGTCCTTCATCCTCATCCGGCTAAATTTCAAGTTCATTTTTATAGAAAGCAAAACCTATCTACCGGCCGTAATGTTTGTGTTGTTTGGTTCAATTTTGCTCCCGTATCAACAGTTGCATCCAGCTTTGGTATCAAATTTCTTTCTGCTGGCCGCTATCGACCGTTCTTTTGTTTTTGATAAGGAACGGAATCAAATTAAAAGGTATTACGAAAGCGGATTTCTGTTAGGACTTGGTGCCCTGTTTTTTCCAAACTTATACCTTTTGCTGGTTTTAGTTGGTTTTGCATTAGTCATTCTACACAATTCTACCTGGCGCGAATGGATTGGAACTCTTATCGGTTTTGCCACCCCGGTTATTTTCTATTTTGCTTTTTTATTCCTGTCGGATTTGTACCAAAAAGGATATAGCAATATGATGCTTTTGGTTACGTTGCCTACACCCAAATTGTCCATTACCTACTGGATGTTTATTCCAATGGGGTTGTTAACAGTAACGTTAGCCATTTCTCTTTTATGGGGTTTGCAGTTTGTAGGGATAAAAAAAATAAGCAGCCGTAAATATTTCACCCTGTTTTTATGGTTTTTTATTCTTGTGGTGGGCACCATACTATTCCATCCATTTGTTGGTTTTGAACTCATTTATTTGGAAGCTATCCCTTTAGCCGTTTTATATTCCATCTTTTTTGCAGAAAGTAGAAGTATCTGGTTTGTTGAGCTTATGTTTACCTTTACGTTAGGCTCAATCCTGGCTACCATCTGGTTGTTTTAAAACTTTTCAATGATATTAGTGTTTATTAAATCAACTTCTATTTGACTTAAATCACTAAAACTTACATGAAACATAAAATGGGTGAATCGGAGGAACAACTGAATCTGTATCAATTACTGTTTGATAAAAGTGTGGTTCCCATGGGAATAATCCGCGAGGTGACTGCAAACAACACAAAATCCTTTCAGGTAATTCAAGCGAATGCCTCCTTCATGGCTCTATTAGGCCCAGACCCCGCAAATTTACCCATGGATGTTACAGGTGCTTTTCGTTTTCTCAAGGGGTTTTCCAACTTCGGGTTTTACCAGGTTTTAAGTCAAACGCATCCAAAAATAAAGGTGGGGGTTTTTAAAAGCGAAACCGGATTCTTCAAGATTACCTTTATGCAGCTTACAACCAACTCATTATCCTTTTCATTCGAGAATATTACCAATATCCAAAAAAAGAAAATTGAATTAGCTGAAAAAAAACGCCAATTAAAAGAATCGGAGGAACTGGCTCAGTTGGGATATTGGATCGAAAGTCATAAAGATGGACGGCATTTTTGGTCGCAACAGGTGTACCAGATTCTTGGAATTCAGGAAAAAGATTCTAACCCGTCGTTTGCTAAATTCGTTGAGTTTGTTTTCCCCGACGATGTGGCATTGGTTAATGAATTGTTTTACGAGTCGATAAAAACCAAGACCGGTTTTAGTTCGAATTACAGGTTGTTGTTGTCCGATGGGCAAATCAAAAAAGTTGATCTGCGCTGTTATACCAATTTTAACAGCAAGGGTGAACCCGCCCAAACCATCGGGATTTTGCAGGATATTACCGCGATAGAAAACACCAAAGAGAAACTTCGGAAGAGTGAAACCATTTTCCGTTCGGTATTTGAAAATGCACCCATCGCTATTGTTCTTATCAATCAGGATTTCCGTCCTACTTATACCAATCAGCAATTCAGCGATATTACCGGGTATTCCCTCGACGAAATCCTGGCGCGCGGGGTTAAAGATTTCACCTACCCCGACGATTTCGAAAACAACGACAAACTTTATACACGCCTTTTCAATAACGAAATACCCTCCTTTTCAATAACCAAACGGTATCTTAAAAAAGATGGAACATTAATCTGGGTAAAGGTTGTAGTTTCAGGCATTAAAGATGTTTCAGGGAAAACCACCTTGGCCATTGCTATGGTGCAGGATATTTCGGCCGAAAAGAAAGCTTCTGAGGCATTGCTGAAAAGTGAATACCGCTACCGGACACTTATTGACAACGCCAACGACGGTATCGGGCTGTTCGATATGGAATACAAACCCATCATTTATAATTCAGCCCTTTATTCCATGCTGGGATACGGACCCGATGAATATTTTAAACAGGATCGGCTCCATTTCGGGAGTTTTCACCCACAAGACATCCCCTTGGGCGAAAAGGCAGAGGAAAGCATCCGGCAGAATAAAAAGATAAAAATTGAGGCCCGGTTAAAGACAAAAGACGGGACCTATAAATATTTTTCCATCAGTTACATCCCGGTAGTCCACGAGGAAAGCCCGGCTATTTTAATTTTCCGGCGCGACATCTCAAAACGAAAAGAGGCTGAGGCCCAGAACGAGGAGTACCGCCTGTTTCTCGAAACTATTATGGACAACCTCCCGGTCTCCTTTTTTGCCAAATCAACACCCGATTTCCGGTACATTTACTGGAATGCCGCTTCAGAACAAGTTACGGGTATTTCAACAGAAGATGCTTTGGGGAAAAACGATTCAGAGCTCCAGCAATCGAAACAATTGGCCGAACAGTATTACCAGGAGGATCAGAAACTATTAAAGACCAAAAGAAAACTTGAACACGAACATGAATACACCAACTCTTTGGGCGAAGTAAAACATTTTAAAACCATTAAAACCCTGCATGAATCGCCCACCGGAAAACCCATCATCCTGGGCCTTTCCATGGATATTACAAAACTGAAAGAGGCCGAAAAACAAGTTGAGCAATCAACCCAGATGCTCAAAGAGGCCCAAAAGATTGCCCAACTGGGTTATTGGGAGTACGATGTTAAAAAGGACCTGTTTTTTGACAATGCCGAAAACCGGGCAATACTTGGGATTACAAACCTACCATACTTTTTAAATTCAAAACAGTTTAAAGATTTGCTCATTGAGGCAGATCAGGAAATAGTCATTCATGCTTTTTTTAAATGTATTGCCAACAATACCCCCGGCAATGGAATTATAAGGATTCTTGTCAATGATGAAATCAAACACATTGCCATCAATTACAGGCCTGTTGCAAATGCTGCCGACGAGGTAATCAAGCTCCGGGGGACTTGCCTCGATATTACCCGCATCAGGCAATCGGAATTGGCCCTGCGCGAGAGCGAAAAACGGCTCAAACAGGCGGAACACATTGCAAAAGTAGGCTACTGGGATCATAATTATTTAAAAAAAGGGACCTATTTTTCCGATGAGGTCTGGAACATTCTCGAAATGCCCTCCCGGCACGAGGTGATTAATTTTAATGATTTTATGGATTCCATCCATCCGGACGATAAATTGGCCGTAGCCGCGCAGTTCTATAAATCGAACCAAAACAACCTGCCTTTCGATTTCGATTTCCGGGTTATTACCTGGGGGCAAAATGTCAAGTACATAAAAGCTATCGGCACCTTTGTAAAAAACACACATGGTGCCTTAGAGCGTTCCATAGGCACTTTTCAGGATGTAACCGATCTCCGGAAAAAGGAACTTGAGCTTCAGAAAATGACCGGGCATTTACTCGATGTCCAGAAACTATCGAAAACAGGATATATCGAGATTGCCTTGGGGTCAGGGATAGTCAGTTTTTCAGAGTCAATGTCGGAAATCATTGATGGGGCCATTGATAAGTGCATCTCGCTCGACGATTACCAGAAACTCATCCACCCAAGTGACAGGGAAACCATTGAAATCACCATCCGGCAAACCTTAACCAAAAAATGCAGCCATAATATCCTTTATCGGTTAAGCCTCCCATCAGGGAAAATAAAATATGTGAATGAGATATGCCGTATTATAAAAACCAGTGCTTCCAGCGAGGAATTTGCAACCCGCATTATTCAAGATATCACCGATATTAAAGAAAAGGAAAATGAACTGACCCATCTGGTAGAGATTAAAAAAAGCAATCAGGTGGGTGTCTGGGAATTTGATCCTGCCGAGAAAAAATACATCATGAGCGAAGAAATATTAACTATACTTGGACTTCCTTCCCAGCATAGAGAAATATCCTTCCGCAATTGGGTGGAACATATACATCCCGAAGACCAATTCTCAGTTGAGAAGATTTTAAATGCCTCTTTCGCGGATGCAACAAATTTCACACTCTCCTACCGGATTATCGATGCGATGACCCAATCAGTAAAACACATCCAGGATTCAAGCCTTTTCCATAGTACATCACAAGGTACTGTTAACATGATTGGTACCATCAGGGATATCACCCAGAGCAGGGAGACGGAACAACGCCTGTTGGAGCATATTGAGATTTTTAGGGCCATTACCGAAAACTCGTTGTTCGGAACGTTAATTATTCAAAACAACCACCACATTTATGTAAACAACAAGTGGGCCGAATGGGTGGGGATGCAACCTAATGAAATCATCGGCAAGAAGTCGTTTAATGAAATCTTTCAACCCGAAACCACAAGAGTTATCCTAGAATTATTAATCCTTTGGTCAAAATATGAGATGAAAGAATATCAAAACGAGATAAACTTGAAACCAAGGAACGCTCCCGGATTTTATGTGGAAGTGTTTGTGAAAGAGATAATCTATAACAATTCCCTTGCGTTTTTAATACTAGCAAACCGAAGGAACTAACAGGGAATGTGAAAAAAGGGCTGCTGCATCTTATTGCAACAGCCCTTTTTTCACATTCCCTAGAACATCTTTTACATGTTGATATACGACAGAATAGCCACGGCAGCCCCCTCTTTACCATCCTTAAACGAAATATTGATGCTGTACATGCCTGTCTTTTGGCATTGAAACCCAACAGCAGTTACAAACGAACCATCTGCTTTTAAATTGGTCCCCAAAACTGCGGCGTTTTCCATTAATTCAACCACAGCCTGCCCGGCATATCCTTCGGCATTACACACTGTAATTTTATACATAGTCCCCTTATTCAAAATTACATTGAATTTGGCTGATGGTGGTGAAACACTGCTAGCCGATAGTTTCACTTTGTAATCTTTTAAATAGGTGGCATTTCCAATTCCAAGGGCACAAACATTAACCAAATCGTCACTTTGTGCCATTGAGGTCCCTACGTGTAAGCCAATTATCAGGGTCAAAAATATTTTGAATACATTCTTCATCTTACATACTGATTATTTTGTGACGCACTTCTTCAATTGAGGTAATAATTCTATTGAGAGTCTCATCAGAAACATCGATGTGTTGTTTGTCGTTCTGAACGATAATTAACATTCCGTCCACCTCTTTGGCTTCAGGCTCTCCCATTTCATAGGTTATTTTTACGCCTTCGTATTCTTTTTTAATTTTCTCAATCTCCTTAACAAGGACATCGAAGTTTGAATCGGCTTTATAATTTTTCAATATTAGTATCAAATCATTTAAAACCAGTTTTTGATCGGCTATACGTTCCACAACCTCTTTATTTGGTGCCTCTTTAGCTACCTGAGTAGCAAGGTACATTCCCTCAACCCACATCCCGGTAACAATTAACGAACTAATATTGCTCCGGTTGGTTTGTCGCAGGTATTCGTCCATATTATTGAAACTCGATACTGAAATGTACATCAAAGAATCTAGGTTCTCATTGTTGGTTGCCAAACGCTTAATGGTATTAAAATCAAAGAACTGACCAATCCTTAATTCATTAGCTAAGGATTTAATTGCTGTCATATTATTTATAACCGAACCTGTCTTTTCATACATATTCAAGTAACCTAAATCGCAGCCATAAACACCAAGATTCAGTGCCTGTTTGAAATTTGTATTCAAATCATCGACCCGATCCGTAGAGGCCAAAAGCTTTTGTGAAAAGGGGACACCCGTTGATTTTAAAAGTGCCGCCATTTCAACCGGGGACGAAATGTTATCAATGATATCGCCCATAGCTTCTTGTGAAATCATCAAAGGCTTATCATCACCAAAAATCTCATCCGGGATTTCAATATCACCAGATTTTTTCTTGTTGCCACCTCCACTGCACGCGGACAGGCTAAAAGCTCCTGCAATAAAGGCAACATAAACCAATTTTAACCAATTTCTCCTCATGAGTATTTGTTTTATTTATAAAAATAACCCTTTTTCTAAATTTAATTAAACCAATTAACTATCTATTTTTGAAATAAATCCATAAATTTCTTCAGCAAATCATAATAAAGTGCAATATATCCACCAATGGTCATTACCCAAACTATCCACATGTTAAACCAAAACGTGTCAAAATCCCTCCCTGCAAAGTGTTTGATAGGCGAATAAAACTGAGCCCTGAAATCAAATGGATTGTCAATCCAGGGGGTTTCGTAAATGGGATCGGTCTGTTGGATGAGCCTATCTTTGTAGGCAATTATTTTATTTTTTTCATAGATTTTCCTCACAATATCGGTAACCGCTTCATTATGGTATTTTTGGCGTCTCTCCAAATAAACTCCCGGATAATTCTGGTCCAGGTAATTGATAATCCGTTCCCGTTTTTCACTGGCAAATGAAAAAACACTGGAATAGTACATTTCCAGCTTTTTGATGTGCTCGGCCGTTTGAAATCCTATATCACCGTTGAATTTTTCAATGGTCAAATCGTCAACCAGGTCAAAGGGTACTTCGGGGATTCTAACTGATTCTTTGTAAAGTTCATTTCTAAGTAATGCCAAACGTTCGGTTACTTCATTTTTAATAGAATCGTTACTTGTATTGTATGCCGTAATGCAATAATCAATACGGTCTTTTAATTCCGGCAAATAATATACATTCTTAAAATCAGCAATATACATCTGCTGTTCAATCTTATAAAAATCTTTTTCGAATTCATTGTCCTTGTATTGCCTCACCATCAGCCCTTCATACACCCACCGGGTAGCCATCGTTTCGCAAACAGGGGGAACTCCTTCAATACTTCCAATAGCCCGGTTTAATTTATCGAAGCTAAACATGGCCCCGCCCAATGCCATTTGTGGGATCATGACTAATGGAATCATGATGTAAATAGTTACTGCCGAATTAAATGAAGATGAAAGGTTTAAACCCAACATGTTCGAAAAAGTTGCGATGGAAAACAACGCCCACCAATATTCAAACCACAATCCTTTCACCCCTAATATCAAGTTGCCCACAAGTACAAATAAAAATGCCTGGATGGCTGAAATGATAAAAAGGATGGCGATTTTCGAAATCAAATAACTAGAACGGCTTAAGTTTAAAAACGCTTCGCGTTTCAATATTTTCCGGTCTTTGAAAATCTCTTCGCCGCTGACCATGAGCCCAAGAAACATGGCCACTATCATGCTCATGAAAATGTAAACCGGTATGTTTTCATTTTCACGGAAAATATAAATATGTGAGTTTGGGTCGGCAATGTACCTTATCAAAAAAGAAAGGATGAACCCCAATAAGGGTGCTTCAAGAATATTTAAAATGATATATTGCCTATTGCTTACTTTGGCTAAAAAATCACGTTTGAAATATATAACCACCTGCTCGAACCAACCCGGAATATTCAAAGATTTCGGTGGATCTTCAGCCAGGTCTTTGTGTTTTTCAATGGTATGGTTGTCTTTAAATTTCGATTCCCATTCGTCGGGAGTCACTTTCCGCTTGTTGGTATAGCGCCCAAATTCATCCACTACTTGGGCATCAATAATATTAAAGATTAATTCCGGGTTTACATTACCACAGGTGGGGCATTCACCCACTTCACTGTTTATCTGTGCATCTAGTTTTTTAAAATAGGTTACGGCCTCCACCGGGTTCCCATAATAAATTTGGTAACCTCCGGTATCCAGAATTACCATTTTATCGAACATTTTGTATATCTCCGATGATGGTTGATGGATTACCACAAAAATTAGTTTCCCTTTCATGGCTAACTCCCGGAGTAAGTCCATCACGTTTTCTGAATCTCTCGACGATAACCCTGATGTGGGTTCATCAACAAAGAGGATTGGAGGTTCCCTGATGAGCTCTAATGCAATGTTGAGACGTTTTCGTTGTCCACCACTAATGGTTTTATTAAGCGGCGATCCCACTTTAAGATCCCTCCGATCGTAAAGTCCCAGATTCAGGAGGGTGGTTTCAACTCTTTTGTTGAGCTCTTCATCAGATAAATCTTTAAAACAAAGGCGCGCATTAAAATATAGGTTCTGGAAGACGGTCAATTCCTCAATCAACAAATCATCTTGAGGGATGTAACCAATGACACCGTCCATTTTCTCATTTTCGGTGTGCAGGTTGATTCCATTAATGAGCACTTCGCCGCTGGATGGTGCTTCAATGCCTGTGAGCACATTTAATAGGGTGGTTTTTCCAGCACCGCTGGCACCCATGATTCCTATCAACCGTCCCTGTGCTTCGGACAGGTTCACATCGCGCAATCCCAGGTAGCCGTTTTTAAACCGGAAATCTACTTTATTGACATTATAGGTGATGTGTGCAGCCGTTGTATCGGCCATGTATTTCGAAACCACATCGCTATAATATACCGGTTTTCCTTTCGGGAACCTGATGGCGCTTCCGTTGGCAAAAAGGTAAATACGGTTGGAGCGGACCGGCAGCCCATTAAGCAACACATCCTGTTTCCCGGTATATCGCAAAAAATAAAGTTCAACGCTTTTAATGTGCAGGATGATAAGTTTTTTATCAAGTTCGGCACTTCGGATGTGTTTGCTTGATGTAAAACTGGATTCGTTATCGTTTACTATCAAAACATTGGGAATGTCTAATTCTGCATCATTATCATTCACCACAAATGTTTCGGTACTTTTAAACTCCTCGGTTGAGATATTAAAAACCTCTGCCACAGTATTGATGATAGCCATCCTTTGTTCGGAGAACTTTTTGTCGGCAGCTACCAGTTCAAAAACACGCACAAGAACAACCATTTTTTGTTCTTGGGTCAACGTTTTGTTAATTTTTTTGCAGATACCTAGAATCCGGACGGAATCCTTTACAGAAGTAAGTTCGATTTTTCCGGCAGCTTTCTTCTGACGGTTGTCTTCGCGGCTTAATATATCGGCATGGTTATAGAACAGGCCCATATATTCTTCCACAAAGTCTGAACTAAGTTGCGAAGTAAGGAAACTTTCGACAAAGTCGATTTCATTATCTTCAACACCTCCGTCCTGCTTTGCAATAATTGCAAAAAGCTGCATCAAGGCTTTTAAGATCTCTTCACTCATTTTGTGAGGTTGTTATGGGTTACGGTCGAAAAAATCCGACCAAGTGCTAGTCCATCGAATAGCTAATCTGTTCGAAAGGAACTTCAACAATGTCGGCATACTCTTCACCAGCTTCCTGCATATCTTCATCATCTTCAGGATAATGCCAACGCACCAAGACTTCTTTTCCCGATTCGTACATTTCTTCTAATTTTAAAAGAATGTCAAGAATCATTTTTGAAGAAGCGGTATTAAAATAAACCAGTTTGAAGTTGAAAGCCGTTTTTCCTGAAGCCTCTTCGGAGTAACGCTCCAACCAATCAAGGATAGGTTCGTAGAAAGCTGCTACATCTTCCGGAAGCGAACGTCCTGAAATCTCGAAAATCTCATTGGCCACATCTAAGGTAACACTTGGGGTGTCATCTGTTCCAACTATTTTAATTACCTCCATAGTTCAAATTTATTAATCGTTATATCTTGAAATTACACTAGTTAATACAAAAAATGAAAACTCTTCGTTAATAGATAGAAAATTGTAATACAGTGGATTTCCCGTTTTCTTGGCAATGTCGATAAATCCTAACCCGGCACCTCCTTTATTGGATAATCTTCCTTCTTTTATCTGTTGTTTGTAAAGTTGTTTTAATCCTTCTTTATCAAGGCTATTAATTTTTTCCAACACTTCAACCATTTCAGGGATTTTAATTTTGTTTACTATATTTCCGGTGGTTATAGTGTATTCATCATTGCCCTTACATAAAATAAAGGTTCCCCGCCCATCTTTTCTGGAATCGGTGCATTCAAGGCAATCAGCATGTTTGCCAACATTTTGGAGGCATTCAACCATTACATGGAATACTTTCTTTTGAGTGGATTGCGATTCCGCGTCAAGTTCCATGTTGGTTTCGGTTAACGAAGTAAAAGCTTTGGTTATCTGGTGTGTTATTTCTCCTTCATAAACCAGTTGAACCCGTTGTTCTTTCATGGTTTTATAAAAGCTGTACACAAATTCCAGAAACTCTTTTATATCGGTACTTTTCCCGTCCATAATCGGCTAATTTAATATTTAAAATTCTATACCTATTAACAAAACATCATCAATTTGTTTAAAATCTCCTCTCCATTTTTCGAAATCAGTGAAGAAGAACCGTTCACATTCGTTCATTTTCAGATCAGGATTGTTGACAATCAGCTCCCTTATCCTACTAGCTTGGTACTTTTTCCCGGAATTACCTCCAACCTGATCGGGTAAACCATCGGAAAAGAAAAAAACTTTATCGCCATTTTCCAAATTTATTTGATGGTTTTCAAAATCTTTTTCAGGTTTCTTACCAAAGGGTATCCCACCAATTGCTTTCCGATCGCCTTTGTATTCGATTAACTCGGCATTGCGGAGCAAATACAATGGGCGATGGGCGCCGGCAAATTCTAACACTCTTTTTGACAAATTAATTTTACACAACGCGATATCCATTCCATCGCGGGCATCGGAATCAATACGGTCCTGTTTTAATGTTTTCCGCACTCCCTCGTGGAGCTTGTCAAGAATCTGCCCGGCGTTTATATTGTTGTAGTGATCCACCACATTGTTCAGAATAAAATACCCGATAAATGATAAAAGGGCTCCTGGTACACCGTGCCCGGTACAATCAACGGCAGCAATAAATATGTCATCGCCCTTTTTGAAAAACCAGGGAAAATCACCACTAACTACATCACGAGGCCGGTACAACAAGAATGAATTTGGAAGAAACTCCTGAATGTATTTGGTATTCGGGAGTATCGAGGTCTGTATCCTCTGTGCATAATTGATACTTTCCCGGACCGCATGGTTCTTCTCTTTAATTTCCTGTTCAATCTTCTTTTGTTCGGTAATATCGTGAGCCACAAACAGAATGGTTTCCAAATCTTTATCGTCGCTAAATTCCGGGATGGCATTCACCTGCATGATACGATCTCCGAAATTGGTTGGGAATGTAGTTTCGGTATTGGTTTTTTGTTGCGACGATTTTACTTTTTGAATTGATTCTGTAAAGAACTGCTTGATCTCTTTGTTAAAGTTGACATCGCTCAAATTCCTTTTAATGATGTCGTTATTGTCAACACCTGTAAAAATCTTCACAATTGGGTTGGCATAAAAGAATTGGCCGGTTGGGCTCAACCTCAAAATCATGTCGGGCGAATTTTCAGAGAGCGACTGCATTTTGCTTTTCATCCGCTCCTCTTTCTCCGCCCGTTTCCGTTCGGTAATGTCCTGCGAGTTGATGATTATACCATCAATGGCCGGATCGTCCAAAAGGTTCCGGCCCGTGGATTCGATAAATATTTTTTGTCCATCCTTGCGCATGTAAGTGTATTGGATGGTAATGGATTGGCCGGGCTTTTCAACCAGGCTCACAAATATCTCCGTAAATTCTTTCACCCCTTTGGCAGTCAGCCGGTCAAGGTCTTTGCCCTCCATCATTTCGTCAACAGTGTATCCATAGATGTTAAAAACCGAGGGGCTGATATATTTTAGTTTCATGTCTTCGTCATAAATGGAGATAATTTCAGAGGCATTTTCCAACAGTGAATGAAGCCTTTTCTGGGCATTTTCAACTTCGCGGATTTGGGTCTCCAGGTTGGCATTGGTTTTTTCAAGTTCCTCATGGGTAGCCCGCATCTCTTCGGCATTTTGCCTAAGTTCTTCTTCATTTTCCTGAAGTTCATTGGTCATCTCCTGGGCATCTCTGAGCAACTTTTCGGTACGGGTATTTACTTTTAAATTAAAGATGGTCCGGGCAATAATATCGCTCAGCTCCTCTAAAAACCGGATGGAAAGGTCATCAATATCTTTATCGAGGGAGGCAAATTCCATGACTCCTTGCAGCTTTTCATCGGTAATGAGCGGGACCAAAAGCAACGCGGATGGTTTTTTATCACCTAAAATACCTGAAGAAATGGTAACATAATCTTCTGGTATCTCGCGCCGGAAAATGGTAGCCATTTCGAAGGCACATTGCCCAACCAGGCCCTCGCCTACATGAAAATCCTGGTTTAAGAATTTCCGCCGGTTATAGGCAAAAGTGGCCGTATTAATTAATTTGTTTTCTTCTTCAACATATAAATAGAAAGCGCCTTGCAACACATTGATGTATTTTATCAGTTCCACAAGGGTTTTGTATGAGAGCTCTTCCAAATCGTTGTGCATCCGCAGGATATCCGAAATCACATCCTTTCCTTTGGCAATCCAGTTTTGTTGCCGTTCGTTTTCATTGGTACGGGCCAGGTTTTCGCGCATAATCATTAATGAATGGCCCAGAATATCGTCTTCATCAATTTCCTCATCACTGGCCGAAAGATCTCCTTCACCAATTTTTTTTGCAAACCGGGCGTTCTTATTAATAATCCCATCCTTTTCCTCAATAACATCTTTCAGTTCAAGAATGGAATCGCGATGAATCAAAGTCAGCACGTACCCTAATAAACCTAAAATAAGTGGGGCCAGATCAACGAAAAAATAAACGGGGGAATTCATGTGCAGTTGCCATAATCCCGAAAAAGAAACCGGGTATTCGGAAGTCAAAAATCCGATTAGCCAATTAAACACAGGAAAAAGGAATCCAAGAATTAGGAACCCCGGGGTATAGGTTACCTTATCTTTGAATTTAAAAACCAGTAAGGCTGCTATTTTTTCAAATATATAGGACATTGAGTTATTTTTTCAGTTAAACGATGATATTAGCCGCTTTTTTGCCGAGCAATTCTGCAATTTCATTTGACTTATGAGCAAGCCCTCTTTCGACAGGGACAAAAGTAGCCATTTCAACCAAACCAATTACCTGGTTTTGATATGTAATAGGTAATAATGAGAGGTACCTAGGTTTTTGGGCACCCAACCCACTCATAACTTTTACATATCCATCAGGCAGTTCAGATAAAAACATGGCTTTCTGATCTTTTACAACCTGCCCCGACAACCCATCACCCGATGCAAATTCATGCGGTGGAAGGTCGGAATAATACGCGTAAGTTGCAACGGGACTGTATTTTTGTTTTTGATGATTGAATTGATAAACCATTCCAACCACGATTTCAATTTGTTTGCTAAAACCTAACAAAACTGATTGTCCATAAGCTTCCCAATCATTTGTTGCTTCAATATCCTCACCAAGCCTTGTAAGGTTGAACGATAAGTCATCTGCCTCTTTTGCCTTTTCTTCAACTTCACGCTCTAGCTCTTCAATATCATCGTTCTTAGCTGCAATCCGTTTGCTTTCGAACTCTAGATACGAATTTACCGCTTTTAATCCATTTAATCCTAAATTCAATATTATTGGGATTTGAATTAAAAATAGAACTAAAAGTAAAATGGACCCGGTTTGGTTTTTAAATCCCTGGGCGGCACCAATAGTTACAATTACCGAAATAAAACTTAAGGCAAGCAGTAAAACAAAATTGACCAGAATTTTCTTTTTATATTTAGTTATCTCGTTCATAAATATTATTATGTCAAATTCAATAAAAAATCGACAATCTTAGGAGTCGAAAACACATGATCCACTTGTGTGGCATTCATTGAAGCCAATGTCATGGTCGGGACCTGACATTCATTCGGGTCTTGAACAATTGTCAACCCCCCGTTTTCTTTCACGCTTTTTAATCCCATGGCACCGTCTTTATTGGCACCGCTCAAGATAATTCCAACCAGTTTCTTTTTATAATTATAGGAGGCCGAAAAGAAAGACAAATCAATGGATGGGCGGCTATGGTTCACTACGTCTTCGGTGGACAGGGCAAAACGGTTTCCTAATTCAACGTACAAATGGTAATTGGCGGGGGCCAAATAAATTTTCCCGGTTTTTATGGGTTCTTTATCGGTTGGTTCCACAATCTGCATGGCCGCTTTTATTGAAAGTGCCTCCACAAATCCTGAACGCACATGTTTTAACCTATGCAAACACAAGATAACAGGAAGCGGAAAATTAGCAGGAAGCGACGATACAATTTTTGTCACTACCTGGAAACTTCCAGCAGAACCGCCAATTATTACTGCTTTGTAATCTGTCATATTAATCTACTCGCTTTCTATAAATTTTTTCTTCATGGTTTACCAATTGCATCTTTTTCCCTACCTCACTATGCTCTAAAGTTTCCATATTTCCTAAAACAAGGTACCCACCTACAATTAGGTTGTCAATTAGTTTTTTGATAACCTTTTCATAAAGCGGCAGGTTGTATTGAATCAGCATGTTCCGGAAAATAATCATCCGGTAACTTTTACTTACCGATTCCTGTGAAATATTTGTTAGATCAAATTCTACCTCTTTAACCAATTCAGGGTTCATAAAAGCCTTGTTACCATCGAGTTTGTAAAACTGATTAAACTCAAACTTACCTGAAAGCCGGGTATAATTGGCCTCTCCAATTTCCATTTTTTTCATGTCGTACCCATAGCCCTCTTTAATCCGGGCCAACCTGAGTTTCGATGGACATGAAGCAACGACCCGGATTTGTTTGTCGAAACCAAGTTCAGAAAAAACCACCATCAACGAAAACAATTCGTCACCTGAAGATTCGCCGGCCATCCAGATTTTAGAACCTGCATTTCGGGAAATCTCAGGAAGATATTTCTCCTTTAGTTCCCTCCAGAGCGACGGATCGCGGAACAATTCCGTAGAATCAATCATCAGTTGATCCAGCAAATCCTGAAAATCAATATTATTCCGTTTTACTTGATTCACAAAATCATCTACCAGGGTAATATTATAAAAATCGAGCACATGCGACAACCTACGTTTAAGAATACTCAGGGTATAGTCGCTCAAATCAAGGCTGTACGTTTCCTGAATGGCCGCGATCATTTTTTTTGTATCTACTATCCCTAAGTTATCGATCATCTTTTTGTTAAATTAGAACTGTTTCTTTTTATAAAATCCTTTGGTCCTATCAAAATTATTGGCAACGGTTCCTAATATGCTTTCGTGAGCCCCCAAAATAAGGTATCCGTCGCGGTACAGGCTGTTGCTAAAAAGTTCAATAACTTTGTTTTGAAGTTTATTGTTGAAATAAATGATTACATTCCTGCAAAAGATAATGTCAAATTTCGAATAAAAAATATTCCCATCCCTTACCAGGTCATGCTTCCTGAAAACGGCTTTTTCGCGCAAAAACTGTTTCATGGTAATGGTGTCTTTCACTTTATCAATATCGAAATATTTTTCGTAATCCACTTGAATGGTCTGCTCATAATTGTAAGGGTTTTCCTTGATGACTTTATCAAAATTGTCGAGGTAGCCTAAATTAAAACGGTATTTGTATTGCCCATTTTTGGCGGTCTCAAGCATTTCCGAATTTATATCACTTGCAAATACTTTGGCCTGTTCAAACATCCCCAGTTCATGCAACAAAATAAGCATGGAATATATTTCCTGTCCGCTACTGCAGCCTGCATGCCAAATGAAAATGGATTTGTTTTTTTTTAGTTTCGGAAGGATTTGGTATTTTAAAGTGATCCACATCTCCGGATCGCGGAACAACTCTGTTGTATTAACGGTAATGTCTCTAACGGTTTTCTCTAAGAAATCTTTGTCTTTAGTAGATTTTAAGGTTAATTGGTTTATATCCATATGGTTATCAACCAAAAGTTTTTCTATCCTACGTTTGAACGATCTATCAGAATAGTCCGTAAAATCATAGGTAGAAGACATTTTGATTGCAGTAATGAATCTTTGAACATCTTCATCTGTTACCATAGAATACCAATAGTTTGTTAAGCCTTAGTAGATTTACTGTCATCAACAGTGGTAAAAATAATAATTTTTATTTAATAATATATTCTAGGCAGAATTATATTTGCCCGTGGTTATTTTTTGAAAGTCCCTATTTTACTAATGTTTGTTCGTTCATAGAGGATGCAAAATCAAAGTTGGGATGCATGGCATTCGGTTGTTAACAACCACTCGTTCCTAATAAATTTGCACGGTCACAGAATAGATGTAGTGCTGCATGGCCATATATTACCTGCGCTTGAATTGGAACGGTCCGCCCCCAAAAACATTCCAATCAAATAACGACCCCAGTAAAAAACAAAAAATTGCTTTTCGTAGGGTACAATTACGTGTTTTGGGGTAAAGTATTGGAACTGGCTAATATGTATTCCCTCAAATCTGCAAACCGTAGCGCGACTATTTTAACATCCAGTTAATTGTAAATCATTTTCTTATTCAATGGCTGTCTCCCTGTTAGTGTCAAGTCAGATATAAAAAGCCGGATAATATTCACCCGATGGTTTTTTGATTATAGCGTTGTGCCTTATATTCACGCCCGGAGTCACCGGGTGAATTGATACAATAGTCCCTTGAAGGTTTGTATTAATGCATCTTACGTGGTTTAATCATATTTTCGGGTGCCAGAATGTTATCCAGTTCCTCTTTCGATAACAAATGTTGCTCCAGTACCAGTTCATAAACACTCCGTCCGGTTGTCAATGCTTCTTTTGCTAATTTGGTAGAAGTTTCGTAACCTAAAACAGGATTCAGGGCTGTTACCAATCCAATACTGTGATAGACCAAATCGCGGCAGCGATCCACGTTGGCTGTAATGCCATCAATGCACCGGAACTTCAATACCTCCATTCCGTTTTTCAGCATTTCTACACTTTCAAAAATGCTTTGAACAATCAGGGGTTCCATCACGTTGAGTTCTAACTGCCCGGCTTCAGATGCCAAGGTGACCGATAAATCATTTCCAATCACTTTAAATGCAATTTGATTGACAACCTCGGGAATCACCGGGTTCACTTTTCCGGGCATAATAGAAGATCCGGGTTGCATGGGTGGCAAATTAATTTCGTTGAAACCGGTGCGTGGCCCCGATGAAAGCAACCGTAAATCGTTTGAGATTTTCGAAAGCTTCACTGCCAGCCGCTTGATGGCCGATGAATACATGACAAAAGCTCCGGTATCCTGGGTGGCTTCAATCAGGTTTTCGGCCAGTTTAATGTCCATTCCGGTAATTTCACGCAGGTATTTGATGCATAATCCGCTGTAACCAGGTTCCGAATTGATTCCCGTTCCAATAGCCGTAGCACCCATATTCACCTCTAAAAACAGCCGGGCGTTTTGTTCCAGCCGTTCAATTTCTTCGGAAAGGGTTACCGCGTAGGCTTCAAATTCCTGTCCCAAGGTCATTGGTACAGCATCTTGCAACTGAGTCCGTCCCATTTTGATAACATCACGGAAGTCGCGTGCTTTTTCGCGGAACGAGCTAATCAAGTCTTTCAGTACCTCGATGAACCGGACATTGTTCATCATCAAAGCCACTTTCACCGAGGTGGGATAGGCGTCGTTGGTTGACTGGCTCAAATTCACATGGTTGTTAGGGTGGCAAAACTGGTACTGCCCCTTTTCGTGTCCCAGGATTTCAAGGGCACGATTGGCAATCACTTCGTTGGCAGCCATGTTGGTAGATGTTCCGGCTCCTCCCTGGATCATGTCCACGGCAAAGTTTTTATGGTATTTCCCCTTGATAATTTCATCACAGGCGGTTACAATAGCGTTGGTGATTGTTTCATCTAACAAATCCAATTCATGGTTAGCTTTTGCTGCGGCCATCTTTACAATAGCTAGCGCCTGAACAAAGACAGGATAAAAACTGATGGTTACTCCGCTGATGTTAAAATTTTCCATGGCCCGCAAGGTTTGTACCCCATAGTAAGCTTCGGCAGGTACTTCACGGTCGCCAAGTAAATCGTGTTCTAACCTGGACCGTCCCGAGACATATTGAGTACCGACATTTACCAGATGCGAGTTGGCATGGTCCATGCGCCGGGCAATCAGTTTTGCTAAAAATTTGTAAACTTTTGCTGCCAGTTCTGTTTCTTGGCCAAAAACATCGAGCAGTATCTGCTTGCGTAAAATGAGGGCAATAACGGGAGACATGGCCCGTGCCGTTGATGAGTGCGGTGAATTGTCAACCAGGCAGCCTTCGCCAATAAAATCGTATTGACGAAAAAACGAAAGCCGTTTTTCTTCTCCGAATGGAGTTCTTTTAAAAAGTTCAACCTCACCTTCGTAGATAACATAAACAACATCGCGGGGGGAATTTTCTTTAAAAAGATAGGCTCCTTGCTGATATTCTTTGACCTCAAAATGGTTGGCCAATCTCTCTTTTTCAATTTCATTTAACGAATTGAACAGATCAACCCCTTTTATAAATTCAAGCATTTTCGATTTGTCCATAATTAAATTTTTAGTGTTGAATTGGCAACGAATGTGATTATATTTTCAGAATCAGCCAATTAAATCTATCAAACAAAAATATTCTCTACAACATAAACTTAAAAAGCAGAGAAAAGTTCATGAGCATTTTCAATGTATGATACGGATTGGGAGAAATTAATTTTGGTCCGGAAAGTGAACTTTTGGCCGAATACTGAAAGGTTTGGCTACTTTTGGGCAAATTTTTATACCATGGGTACTCATACTGGTGAAATAATTGCATTGGGAACGGCCGTTTGTTGGACAGCTACCGGTTTGGCTTTTCAGCAAGCCACCCGCAGGGTAGGTTCCTTGTCAGTAAATATTATCCGGCTTTTCATAGCCTTATTTTTATACATGCTGGTTTCATATTTTGTAAGAAATGGCATGTACCTTCCGTTCGATGCCCCCAGCCACGCTTGGATTTGGTTGACTATTTCCGGGTTGGTGGGTTTTGTATTTGGAGATTATTTTTTGTTCAAATCGTATGAATTTATAAGTGCCCGCATCTCGATGCTGGTTATGGCATTGAGCCCCCCGTTTGCTGCCGTTATCAGTTATTTTGCATTAGGCGAAACCATGGGCGTTTCCAGCCTTTTGGCCATGTTGGTCACACTTTTTGGAATTGTGGTTGTGGTTACTGAAAAAAGGAAAATGGATTTGGAGCAGGAAGGAAAATCAAAGAGGCTACAACTTTCGTTTCCTGCCAAAGGTTTGTTTTTCGCTCTTCTGGGCACTATTGGCCAGGCATTGGGGTTAGTGCTTAGTAAATATGGGATGAAAGATTATGACGTGTTTGCCTCCACGCATATCCGTGTGATTGCTGGAAGTATTGGGTATGTGTTCCTTATAACTTTTGTTAAGCGTTGGCCTAGAGTCAAATCAGCAGTGTCTGATGGTAAAGCCCTGCGTTACATGACTATTGGAGCCATCTTTGGGCCTTTTATCGGAGTGTATCTTTCGTTGCTATCGGTACTTTATACTTCTGTGGGAATTGCCTCAACCATTATGTCCATTATTCCTGTGTTAATTATACCTCCGGCCATATTGCTTTATCATGAAAAGGTTACCTTAAAAGAGGTAATAGGTGCTGTAATAACTGTAATTGGGGTCGCCTTGTTTTTTATTTAGCAGATAAACTGTTTTTGAATTTGTACAAAACAGATAGGGAAGTGAATATTAGGAATAATTATGTTTATTTTTAAGGAATGGTAAAACCTTGTGGAGTTTCCATTGTTTCAAGGATTCTAAGGCAAGTATTGTTTCTAAGGAAGTGAAGGCATAAGTTATTTTTGATGGAGAATTTCGATCAAAACATTCAGAAATTATCGAAAGAACTGTTCGATGTGCAATTGAAGTTCAAAGAGTTTGAAGAAAACAAAAAGAAATTCGATTTGCTCCTCAACCATATTCAGGATATTTTATGGTTTTTAGATTTAAACGCAAGGATAACTTATGTAAGCCCATCCATTTATCAAATTTTGGGTTACTCCGAAGAGGAGTTCAAAGCAACACCCGTATTGGATTTCTGTTTTGAATCAACCGCCTTGGAAATCAAGAAATGGGTGGAGGCCAGGAAAAATGGAATGGCCAATGAGGTTGAAAAACATTGGAACCTAAACTTTAAACATAAAAATGGAAACTCTGTTTGGTTGGAAACCATTTCGAAACCGGTACTCGACGAACATGGTAAATATATTGGATCCATTGGTGTTTCAAGAGACATATCCTCAAAAATAAGAATTGAAAACGCCTTATTGGAAAATGAAGCCTACTTGAATTCCCTTTTTGAAAACACCCTTGATATGATTTGGTCGGTAGATCAAAACTATTGTATCAAGTCAATTAACACCAACTTTAAGAATCAGTTTAAATCCGCTTTCGGTGTGGAATTAATTGTGGGTGCATCAATCCTTGACTTTTTACCCGAACCTTTAAATAACATTTGGAAAGGGCGTTATGAGAAAGCCCTGGGAGGGGAAGCTTTTACAATTACAGATCGTTTTGATATTGAAGGAGTAGCTCAATATGTTGAGGTGCGGTTTAACCCTATTTGGGTAAAGGGCGAGGTCATTAGCGTTTCGGTATTTTCCAGGGATATTACTGAGCAAGAACTGGTTAAAAAGAATTTAATTGAAAGTGATGCCAACCAGAAAGCAATTCTGGAAAACACGAGTGCCCGCATTTGGTCGGTGGATACAGCCTTTAAAATTATTGTGGCCAACAACCATTTTAAGAAAGACTATTTGCTTGCATTTCAGGTTTCTCTGGAACGTGGAACCTATGCCATGAAAAACCTGTCCCCCGAAATGGAGAGCGATTGGAAATCCAGATATTCCAGAGCTTTACTTGGTGAAAGGTTTTCTGTTATTGATGAATTTCATTTTGATGGTGTTCCAAATTTTACAGAAACACTGTTAAACCCTATTTGGGTTGGAGACCAAATCATAGGGGTTACCTGCCTATCACACGATATCAGTGAACAGATGTTGGCCCAGGAGGCTTTAAAAGAAAGTGAACTGCGCTATAAATCGCTGATTTCTAGCTTGCCAAACGTCATTTACCAATGTTTGCCCGATAGATTTTGGACCATGAAATTCATTAGCCAGGAGATTTTTAATTTGAGCGGCTACCGTCCCGAAGAACTTATCGACAACAAAATAATTGCCTATCTGGATATTATCCATCCTGACGATCGTAATTTTGTCGAGGAACAAGGAACTGAACAGTTGAACTTAGGCAAGAGTTTTTCCTTAGATTACCGGATTATTCATAAATCGGGCGATGTGAAATGGGTCCATGAAAAGGGTAGGGGGGCCTATAATGATCATCATGAAATTAGCACCATCATTGGAAGTATCACAGATATTACCCCTCAAAAAAGAGCCGAAGAAGAATTATTCAACAACGAACGCAAATTTCGGTTTTTAACCAATGCCTCCGTGGAATTGCTTTCGCTGAAAACAAAAGATAAAATTCTGGATTATCTGAGCCAATCGCTCCAAAATCAATTGCAGGTGAATAGTGTTGTGGTTTTTGCCATTAATGAAACCTCACATCTGGGGACCTTAAAAAGCATCTCCTGTTTAAATCAGGTCAAACTGCAACAAGTTACCAATGTTCTCGGCGACATTCATGAGTCCAGATTTTCATTGCCATCCAAACTAGCTAATACGATGCATAAAGCCACGCTAGAGCCGCTTGAGCACGGATGCATACAGCAAATGATCCATATTGTCCCCTCTGAAAAGGCCCGGATACTTGAAACACTTATTTTACCCGGCTTTTTTTATGTCATAGGCATAAAACAAGATGATCAGGTAATAGCCGCTATCCTCATATATAACCAAAAACCCATAAAAAACGAGGATGTGGGTTTTGTAGAATCATTTACAAACCTGACAGGGATTATTCTCCGCCAGCAGATTTTGCTCGATACCATTTATTATAGTGAGGAGAAACTCCGAAGTATCTTTGATAATTCAAATGCTGCCATTTCCATTCATGATGCACATGGGTTTTTAATGGTAAATAAAGCATGGGAACGGATTACCGGATACACAACCGAAGAATCAAAAACCTTAAAATCATTGGATTTGGTGCATCCGCAAGAAAGGGACCGCATAAAAATCATTACCGAAAACCGGTTAAACGGGTTAGAGGCCCCCACAAATTATATTTTCCCCTTAATTGATAAAAATTCGAACGAGAAATGGATCGATATTTCGGCTTCAGTCATTGATTATGAAGGAACCAAAACCATCCTAGCCATTGGTAACGATATTACCGACCGTATAAAAAGCGATCTGGAAATTATTAAACTCTCAACGGCCATTATCAATGTCCCGCTTAGCATTATGATTACAGATATTGAGGCTACCATTGAATATGTAAACCCCTATTTTTGTGAGTTGACCGGATATACCACAGAAGAGATTATTGGTACAAACCCGAGTATTCTTCAGTCAGGTGAAACTCCACAAGAAGTTTTTAAGAATCTCTGGAGCACTATCCTGAAAGGAGAAGTCTGGAATGGGGAGTTTATTAACAAAAAGAAAAATGGTGAAGTGTATCACGAAAGTGCACGAATCACCCCAATACTAGATAACAATGGCATTATCATTAACTTTCTGGCAATTAAAGAGGACATTACCGAAAGAATAATAAACCTGCGGAAGGTTGAAGAATCGGAAAGGGCTCAGATAGCACTGAATACCCAAAAAGATAAGTTTTTTTCAATCATCGCCCACGACTTACGGAGCCCATTTTCAGGTGTGGTTGGTTTAACTACACTCCTGAAAGAGAACCACCGGGAATTTGAACCCGATCTGGTGGATTATTATTTAAACCTGATCAATCAATCCACCCAGCATGTGTTAAAACTGTTGGAAAACCTCCTTACCTGGGCTCGAACCCAAACCGGTAAAATGGAATTTAAACCCCAGCCCTTGAGTCTAAATATCTTTGTTGATGAAAATATTGAAGTGCAGAAATTAACCGCGGACAATAAAAAAATAACCCTGGCAAACCTTGTGGATACATCTGTTTTTATATATGGCGATGCAAATATGCTATCTGCCATATTGAGGAACTTGATTTCGAATGCACTGAAATACACCCATCCGGATGGGAAAATTGAAATAAGCTCCACATTAAAAAAATTCAACGAAAACCCATTTGTCATTGTGGCGGTCAAAGATTCAGGGATTGGTATGTCCAAAGAAAAAATGCACAAAATATTTAAACTTGAAGAAAACTATTCCACTCCGGGTACGGAAAAGGAAAAGGGGACCGGTTTGGGGTTAATTCTCTGCAAAGAATTTGTAGAAATCCATGGCGGAAAAATCTGGTGCGAGAGTACCGAAGGTGTTGGCAGTATTTTTTATTTCTCGCTCCCACTACATGCCTAGTTGCTAAAAAATACAAAAACCGTTGAGCAAATAAATTCAATGATAAAGAACAGTTGTAAAAAAAATGAACATCCCCCAAATAAAAAAGCCTTACAAAACCGAATTCTGTAAAGCTTTGATTTTCAAGTGGAGAATAGCGGAATCGAACCGCTGACCTTTTGACTGCCAGTCAAACGCTCTAGCCAACTGAGCTAATCCCCCAAAATCTGTAGAACATTTTGCATTAAAGCGGTGCAAATATATTAAATCATTTTAATTTCCGAAACTCAAAACTCTTTTCTTTAAAATATTTTAAAACAGCCGGAAGTGTGGCATAAAGATTTTTGCTGGCCTTCAGGGAATCGTGGAATACCACGATGGAGCCGGAAGTTGAATAGGCAGTCACATAATTTAAACATTCCTCAGGTGTGGTTTCGGCATTGTAATCTTCCGAAAGTACATCCCACATAAAAAGTTTGTAGCCATACTTCTTTAAATTCTTTATCTGATGGTGCCTAATCCGTCCGTAAGGGGGGCGGAATAACTTTGAGTGAATTAAATCGGCTGCCAGTTCTATATCCTGAATGTATTCATCATTCCAGGTTTTCCAACCGTTCAGGTGGCTATAGGTATGGTTTCCCACAGCGTGGCCTTTTTCAATTATTTTCCGGTAAATTTCAGGATGCCTTTCCACATTACGCCCAATACAAAAGAATGTTGCTTTGGCTTGATAGGTTTCCAATTGGTCCAAAACCCATTCGGTTACTTCAGGGGTGGGGCCATCATCGAAGGTCAGGAAAATGGTATTGGCTTCGTATTTCATTTTCCATTGAAAGCTGAAATAAAGTCGGCGCAACCAATTTGGCGGATGATGTATATTCATAATTGAAATTTCTGCGCCAAAGATGCCAACAATTTTAGTAATGTCAAAACTTCAGATTTTATGCATTGGGTAAATTTTAAATATTTGATATTGAGTATTTTAAATTTATAGTTCAAGCTTAAATAAAAAAGATTTAATTTTTTTAAAAACTTTTTGCTGGAATAAAAATAAAATCTATTTTTGCACCCACATTAATGGTACTGACCCATGGTGTAATGGTAGCACTGCTGATTTTGGTTCAGCCAGTTAAGGTTCGAATCCTTATGGGTCAACAAAGTTGAAAATCAACCTAAAAAACAAACCAGAAACCTCAATATTTTGAGGTTTTTTTTACAATACAATCATAAAATTCTTTGATCCCCACTTAAGCTTCTTGCAAAGTGAGCCGACATGTTCCTACTGATAAGGTTTGGGTTTGGGGCGGTAACGAAGGACAAGCAAGGTAACGTACATTGGTCATTCACAAAATATCATCCACTTGAGGATAAAAACGTTCGTAATCTTTACTGTTATCAGAAAGTTCCAATTCTTTTTTCATCCCTTTTTCTGCATTATGGATGCTCACATTCAGTTCAAAGCCAATGAGTATTACAAACGAAGAGATGTTCAGCCAAATAAGTAAAGCCAGTAGTGTTCCAATGGATCCGTACAATTTGTTGTATTGCCCAAAACGGCTCAAATAAAATGAAAAAAACAATGAGGTAACAATAATCAATATCGTGGCCATGATGGCTCCTGGAGAAAAGAAACGATATTCCGATCGGTTCGAGGGCGCATAATAATACAGGAACGACAAGCTAAAAAGAATGAAAGCCAGAATAATCAGCCACTGGCCTGAGATAAAAAGTACCTGTGAAAATCCTGTTTGAATAATACCATGCGAAACCAGGAATTTTAAAAGAGTCTGCCCGAAAATAATTAAACCGGTAGCCAGAGTTAACAGCAAAAACAAGATGATTACCAATAAAATTGCAATCAAACGCATGCTGAGCCACTTTCGGTTTTCAAAGGCATTGGCTGAGGCATTAAAGGCGGCAATCAAGGCCGAAATGCCGTTGGTACTAAAAAACAGGGCGGCCAAAAAACCTATCGAAAGCAAACTTCCACGTTTGTGCGTTGTGATGTCGATAATGGTATTTTCAACAGCCTGGAACGTGTTCGAAGGCAATACGGCCTGCATCAAAGCAATCAATTGGTTTTGAAAATTTGGGATGGGAATGAAGGGAATCAGGGTGAACAGAAAAATGATGCTTGGAAAAATGGCCATAAAAAAATTGAACGAAATCCCGGATGCCCGAACACCAATGGCTCCATTGGCTATGCCATTCATGTAAAAAACGCCCACATCGTAAAGTGGAACTTGTTTAAAACCCGGAATGGTAATCTGCCGGGCTTTTGTGAGAATCCTTATAATCGCCCCCCTGATGATTGGAATCGGGTTTAATCTCACCATACGCTTATTTTACCGCTTTTAAACTTAAATCGAGGCTTTTTATTTGGTGTGTTAAAGCACCAACCGAAATAAAATCGACACCACAAGCGGCATAGTCGCGTAAATTGTCTTTGGTAATTCCTCCTGAGGCTTCGGTTTTATATCTTCCACCTATCAAAACTACAGCCTTTCGGGTATCTTCCACCGAGAAGTTATCAATCATAATCCGTTGAATTCCTCCAACAGACAGAACATCTTCAATCTCTTTGAAGGTTCGGGCTTCAATTTCGATATCCAGATTTTTCCCCTTTTCGTTCAGGTAATCTTTGACGCGCTCAATGGCTTGACGGATGCCCCCGGCAAAATCCACGTGGTTATCTTTAATCAGGATCATGTCGTACAAACCCATCCGGTGGTTCTGGCCGCCGCCCATTTTGACAGCCATCTTTTCAAAAACACGCATCCCGGGAGTAGTCTTCCGGGTATCCAGGATTTTTGTGTTCAAACCCGCTACCAACTCCACATATTCATGAGTCTGGGTGGCAATACCGCTCATGCGCTGCATAAAGTTGAGCACCAGTCGTTCGGTTTGCAGTATCGAGATTTCTTTACCGGTTACTTCAAAAGCGACCTCGCCAACTTTTACAGGAGTTCCATCGGTGATGAAAACATCCATTTTTAATGAAGGATCGAAAATCTGATACACCAATCGGGCAATTTCCACGCCAGCCAAAATCCCGGGCTGTTTCACCAATAACTTGGCCTTTCCGGTTTGATGGCTTGGGATACAGCTCAACGAGGTATGGTCGCCGTCACCAATATCTTCGAGCAAAGCCTGCTCAATAAATTTTGTAATATATTCTTTTGAGTCCATCATTCTTCGATACTAAATTGGTAAATAACTTGCTGTTCTTCTTCCCGTTTGACCAGATAACATATCCGATACGTATGCGGGCCAGAAATCAACTGACCTACAACGAACTTGCTGCCGTTGGAAAAATTCCGGCTCAATTCCACGTATGATTCTGGTTTATGTTCCCTAAAGAAACTCATGAGGATAAACTTTGACTGCGATTTGCTGAACATCCCCTTCTGTTTTGGCAGCACCAGATCGATTTTTTCATAAAAAGTCGCGGAAAGCTCATCGGCGTTGGCGTTTAGCAATGCATGAACCACAATCCTGTCCACAGAATCGGTTGGCTGATCTTGTGCCTGTGTGGCTTGGGGCAAAACCATCAACGATAACACCCAAAACACAGCCACAGAATTAAAAAGCGTTTTTTTGTTTGAAAACATTGATCTAATCACCATTTTTACATGTTCGTATGCAAATTTAATGAGATTTAGGTAGGAACAAAACCTATGATTGGGATTAACTCAAAAACACGGAAATGAAAGCTACCTTATTGGTCATAGGAAAAACCGATGATTCGTTCATTGCCGAAGGAATTAACAAGTTTATGTTGCGGATTAACAGGTACATGTCTTTTGATGTGGAAGTGATTCCCGACCTCCGCAATAGCCGGAATCTTACCGAACAAATCCAAAAAGAAAAAGAGGGGGAGCTGATTTTAAAGAAAATCCAATCCGGTGATATTTTGGTTTTGCTCGATGAAAATGGGCAGCAGTTTTCGTCCGTGGCATTTTCAGAGTGGCTAAATACGCAATTGGTTTCAGGGCAAAAACGGCTGGTATTTGTTATCGGCGGGCCTTACGGGTTTTCACAGGCGGTATATCAAAAAGCATCGTACAAAATCTCGTTATCAAAAATGACTTTCTCGCATCAGTTGGTGCGTTTAATCTTTGTAGAACAGTTTTATCGGGTGCATACAATTTTAAAGGGTGAACCCTATCACCATCAGTAGATTGAAAATGAAAGGCTTGGTCCGCAAACACATTTATCTGGTTCTGGCAGTTTTTTTGGTTGCCATCATGCTATTTATTGGGCGGCCCGGGGCTTCGTGGTACGGCAAAAAAACAGACCTCGCTGAATTTGAACACCAGCTTTCTGATAAAGAATGGCTGATTGACGGCTACCTCGATTCTATTATGCAAAAAGCCCGGAACCGGAACTTTACTGAATGGATCAGCAAAAATGGGCAATTACTCGATGACCTGAATAAACAACAAGGATTCGTGTTTTACCTTTTCATTGCGGATCAGATGATCTATTGGTCGAACAATTCCATTCCAATTCCTGGCGATTCCCTTTGGAGGCAGCAGCCCTTTTATAAGTTCGGTAATTGTTATGCCGAAGTGCGGATACGCGAATCGGAGACAATACAAATTGCAGGTCTCATCCAAATAAAAACCAACTATCCTTTCGAGAATGAGTTTCTCAAAAATGGGTTCCATCCTTCGTTTCACATAGGTAGCTCATTGTCCTTGTCTAAGGATGAATCCATAGGATACCAGCCTATCTTTAATAAAGAAGGGACATATCTTTTCGGTTTAAGAAACAATATGAACTTGAAAACCAACCAAAAGGAAATTTGGATGGGTTTTTTACTGATACTGGTTTTGTTTTTTTTATTGCTCTATGGACGCGATTCGCTGAAACATAAAGATTTAAGCATACGGAATTTTGTAATACTTTCTTTGGCACTTGTTTTTATTCGCGCGTTGGCACAATACTACCACCTACCTTTGTTCTTCAATACATTGCCCATTTTTCAACCCCAATATTTTGCTTTTTCGTACCTGTTCCCATCGCTGGGCGACCTCTTTATTAGTACCACGCTTTGGGTGTACCTCATTTTTATTTTTTATGCCAAAGTTCCCTTAAAGTCCTTAATAGGTGCAGGTATTTCAAAAAAAGTTACTATTGGTTTTGCATGGATTGCAGTCATTTTGCTATATGCCCATTTTGAACATTATTTATTTAAACATCTGATTTTTGATTCCAATTTTGAATACGAAGCCTACGATGTGCTAAACCTTAATTATTTTAGTTTCATCGGGTATTTCATTTTGCTTTTCGTTTTTCTGGGGTGGATATTACTTATCGATAAAGCTTACTTGCAGTTCAAGCCGGTATTAACATTAAAGCGCATTAGGTTACTGCTCCTTGTCCTGTTGTTTGTCACTCTATTGATTCTGTGGGGCACAAGGAATACCCGCCAAATAATTTCATGGTTGTTTCTTTTAACGATGCTGTTTTTTTGGGTGCAGGTCCGCTATAAACAGTTGCCACTGTTAAGTTCCATCATCCTATTAATTGCGCTGTTTTCGGCTTATGCTACCTATTTTATCCGAAAGCAAAATTTTAGTAAGCGCATTGAAGAAAGCAAAGTATTGGCCGTGAACCTTGCCCGGGAACAAGATCCGGTGGCTGAGATCATTCTCTCCGAAGCAATAAACGAGTTGAAAACTGATACGGTGGTAAAAAACCTGCTCCAAAAAGATTGGCTCGAGTTTCAAAAGATGGTTGATTATTTACAGAGGCATTATTTTTCGGGCTATTTGGGACGATACAACTTTCAACTCACCCTTTGCAACAAGACAGATAGTGTTTTGCTCAACGATCCCAATCAGGAATGGGCCCCGTGCTTTCAGTTCTTCAAAAAACTGGTAGATAAAAATGGTACTGAAACCAACCTTCCGGGAATTTATTACCTGAGAAATGTCTCAGGGGGAATCAATTATTTTGCCAAGGTTAAAATTTCATTGAAAAGCGGTTGGGATGATGTCATGTTTTTTATGGAACTGACCTCGAAGCCCAATTATGAAGTGTTGGGTTACCCCGAATTACTTCTGGAAAAACCTTTGTTGCTTTATGAAAACTATCACAATTTAAGTTATGCCAAATACACCGGGAACCAGCTTCTGAACCGGACGGGCAGTTTCCCCTATGCATTTGATCGTTCCGTGTATCAATTCCGGAATACTGAATTTGCATTTTTTGAATCGGAAAACCACGACCACTTGCTTTACAATGCCGATCAGGGAAACACGGTTATCGTCAGCTTTCCTACGGTAACTTTTTACAATATTCTAATCTCTTTTACTTACATCTTCTTCTTTCTTTTAATCATCACCTTTCTATTGCTTATCGTTGGAAATCGGTTTGCAAACCTTGTATCCATCCAGTTAAACATTAAAAACAAAATTGCACTTTCCATCCTATTGGTGTTGCTCATTTCGTTGGTATTTGTGGGCGGAGGGACTGTTTTTTATACATTCAGGCAATTCGATCGTGGGCAAAATGAGCTTTTGAGTGAAAAAGTCCAATCGGTGTTGGTGGAAGTTGAGACCAAACTTTCCGATCTGGAATCCATTCATCAAGCTTCGCCCGATTACCTGAACAACCTGATGGTAAAATTCTCGAATGTCTTTTTTACCGACATCAACATGTATGACTTGAATGGCAATCTGGTGTCCACCTCGCGCAAAGAAATCTTTGAACGGAACCTGACCGGTTCCAAAATGAATGCCTCAGCTTACCGTGAGTTGGTGCTGAATAAAAAAGCCCGATTGGTTCAAAAAGAACAAATCGGGGAGCTCGACTATTATTCCGCTTATGTGCCTTTCATCAGTGCCGACCGGAAACTCCTCGCATACATCAACCTCCCCTATTTTACCAAAGAGGTTGCTTTCCGGCAGGAATTGATGCGGGTAGTAGTAGCAGTTATCAATATTTACACGTTGCTCATCATTTTGAGTATTGTTATCGCGGTGTACCTTTCAAGCCGCATTACCCAACCTTTAAGGATACTGCGTCAACGGATGAGTATGATTGATCTCAGTAAGGAAAATGAAAAAATATCCTACGAAGGGAAAGATGAAATGGCCGAGTTGGTGTATGAATACAACCGGATGCTCGAAGAATTGAGCAAAAGTGTACAGATGCTTGCAAAATCGGAACGCGAATCGGCTTGGCGCGAAATGGCCCGCCAGATTGCCCACGAAATTAAAAACCCGCTAACACCCATGAAATTGAGTATCCAATTGCTGGAGCGGGCATGGCAAAACAAAGAGGCCGATTTTGATGAACGGTTTAAACGGTTCAGCAACAACCTGATTGAACAGATTGATAGTTTATCATCCATTGCCACTGCATTCTCCCAATTTGCGCAGATGCCTAAAGCCCGTTCAGAAAAGGTGAACCTGATTGAACGTATTTATCAAAGCACCGAACTGTTTAAAGAATGTACCTATGCTCAGGTAAAATACGAGTTTTCCGATGAATTCCCCATTTATGTGAAAGCCGATAACGAACGGATGCTTCAGGTATTTAACAATTTGGTTAAAAATGCCATTCAGGCCATCCCTAAAGAACAACAAGGCGAGGTCACCATCCGTATTTCGCAAACAGAGTCCAGCGTGGTGGTTGAGGTTCATGATACCGGAACAGGTATTGCTCCGGAACTGGAACCCAAAATGTTTCAACCCAATTTTACCACCAAAAGCAGCGGTACCGGTCTGGGATTGGCCATTGTCAAGAGCATTGTGGAAGAATTTGGAGGAGCCATCTGGTTTGAGTCGAAAGCGGGAGAAGGCACATCGTTTTTTGTTTCCTTTCCGGTATATAGCAATAATTAACGTGGAAATTCCTAGTGTTGTGTTAATATAGTAATGTCGGAAGTTCAGGAATTATATTCCCCCATCGCCTATTACTTGGGGGCACCACGCCATGGCGTGGACTAGACCGCTCAATCGGAGCAAGTTCTCCCTTGGGGGAGAAACCCGAAGGGAGAGGGGGAAAATTCAATATTTACCCGCTAATTTAAATATAACATAACATTAGTGTCAAGTTAACTATAAGAAGTCGGGTAATATTCACCCGGTGACTTTTTGATTATAGTATTATGCCTTATATTCGCGCCCGGAGTCACCGGGGTGAATTGATGCAAACGCATGCTTGACTTGATGCTAGATTGAAGGCGTTTACAGCCATCCTTCATCGGCAAAACTGCTGTATTTGGTGTCGCCGACAATCAAGTGATCGAGCACAGCAATATCGAGCCATTGGGCGGCTTTGCTAATTTTATCGGTAATCTTCCTATCCTGTTCGCTGGGCTGGCAATTCCCCGAAGGGTGGTTATGGACTAATGCCATATTGCTGGCCAGTTTTTCAACAGCATGTTTCAGGATTATTTTTACATCAATCACTGTTCCCGAGGTTCCTCCCAAACTGATACGTTCTTTATCAATCACCTGATTGGCCCGGTCGAGGTAAGCCACCCAAAATTCCTCATGAGGCAAATCGCCCAGCATGGGTTGAAAAATTTCGAAAATGTCATGGCTGTTGGTAATTTTTTTACGCTCCAAATCGGCATTTTTGCGGCGTTTCCCGAGTTCAAGGGCGGCAATTATGGTAATAGCTTTGGCTTCACCAATGCCCATTATTTTTTTCAAATCGGTTACCGATTTCTTTCCCAATACATGTAGGTTATTATCGGCACTGGCCATAATGTTTTTGGCCAAATCTACGGCCGAAAGGTTTTTGGTCCCAGTGGACAGCAAAATGGCGATGAGTTCTGCATCCGAAAGAGAAGAAATCCCCTTGGTCAGGAATTTTTCGCGAGGGCGGTCTTCAACTGCCCATTGTTTGATGGTGAGGTTTTGATAAGTTTTCATAATTCTGTTTGGGTTTCAAACAAAGCTATAAAATTCTATACACGCCCTCAAATTTCTTCAAAACAAAAAACCCCGAATGTTTCCATTCAGGGTTTCTAAAATATCTAAATATTAGCTATAAGCTGCTTACATGATGTGCCAAACCTGATTTCAGGTTAGCTGCTTTGTTTTTGTGGATGATATTGGTTTTTACCAATTTATCAAGCATTGAAACCACTTTTGGGAACAATTGTTCTGCTTCAGCTTTTTGAGTGGTTGAACGCAACTCCCTTACTGCATTACGAGCTGTTTTTGCATAATACCTGTTGTGCAACCGTTGCTCTTCGTTCTGACGTATCCGTTTTTTTGCTGACTGATGATTTGCCATTTTTCTTAATTCTAAAGTAAGTTTAAAGTACTCCGTAGGGGAATCGAACCCCTGCTACCAGGATGAAAACCTGGCGTCCTAACCCCTAGACGAACGGAGCGTTTGTTTTCGGACTGCAAAAGTAAATATTGTTTTTAAATCTCCAAAAAAATTATTCAAAAAGTTTACTTTATTTTCAGTATCGAATTAGAACCTTTTATTTTTTAGCGCTGCAAACATACTATTAAAAAAATAAATTCAATCACTTTTTTTTAAAATTCTTTAGGAAAAAACAGAGTCAATTTATTTAATGTTAAGTATCAAATCCACAGATATATAGATCAATAAAAATTATAAAAATTAACCTCTCTTTGCGGTTGGTTTCAAACATTATAATATTTCGAATACCTTTGTACCCTTAAATAAAATAAAATGGCAGGATTTTTTAAACTCCCGAAACAAAAAAAGTTTACTTACAAACCCCGGTTTTATAATGAAAGGGAAGAACTGAGAAAAGAACGATTTGAGAAAATAAAACAGGAGGTTGAAGCAGAAAAAGATGGAAAACAATCGTCGCTAAACAAAGGGGATTTGGTGAATTATATCCAAATGAGACGTAAGGCACAGAAAAAATCGAACCTCAGGGTTTTGCTTATTCTCACACTGCTGCTGTTGTTGTTTTACTACTTCTTTTATAAATAATCAAAAAGGGCAGCATGTTTCGGCGAGTAAATAAAATCCTCATGTTAAAAAGAATTTTGATCCCATAAGTTGTAATGCCAGATATTATACAATTATTGCCTGATAGTGTTGCCAACCAAATTGCGGCTGGGGAGGTTGTTCAACGGCCTGCCTCGGTGCTTAAAGAATTGGTGGAGAATGCGATTGATGCTGGAAGCGCTAAGATTCAGGTGATATTGAAGGATGCAGGCAAAACCCTGATCCAGGTGATCGATAATGGATGCGGCATGTCGGAAAACGATGCACGGATGTGCTTTGAACGTCATGCTACTTCAAAAATCCGGAAGGCGCTTGATTTGTTCGATATCCGCACCATGGGATTCCGGGGCGAAGCCATGGCTGCCATTTCAGCTATTGCATCGGTAGAGTTGAAATCCAAAAAAAGCGGTTCGGAATTGGGCACAATGATCCGGATTTCAGGTTCAAAAGTGGAATCGCAAGAACCCATAAGCTGCCAGAATGGCACCAACATTGCTGTTAAGAACTTGTTCTATAATGTTCCGGCCCGCCGCAAATTTTTAAAGTCGAACAGTACCGAATTAAAATACCTGATGGAGGAATTTCAGCACATCGCGTTGGGATTCTCTGAAATTGAGATGCATCTGATACATAACGATGTGGCCATTTACCAGTTGCCTGCATCGAAAATTTATAACCGTATCCTGAATATATTAGGTAAATCGGCCAGCCAAAGCCTGGTACCTATTCAATCGGAGACCAATTTGGGGCATATTAAAGGCTATGTAGGCAAACCCGAACATGCACGTAAAAGTCCCGGCGAGCAATTCTTCTTTGTCAACAACCGGTTCATGAAACATCCCTTCTTTTACAAAGCCGTGATGTCGGCCTATGAGCAGATTCTGCCACAGGGGATGATTCCTTCCTTTTTTATTTATTTCGATGTTGACCCAGCTACCATTGATATCAACATACATCCCACCAAAACCGAGATTAAGTTTGAGAACGAACGCGACCTGTGGATGATATTGAAAGCCACCATTAAAGAAGGTTTAGGGAAACACAACCTGGCACCTACCCTCGATTTCAACCAGGAGCAACTGTTTGATATTCCGATGTTAAAAAAAGGAGAAACCGTTGAGCCGCCAACTATCAAGGTCAATCCCGGATATAACCCTTTTCATGTTGACCAATCCTACAATCCGTCGTTGGAAAGGCCTTCACGGACAGAATATCACTCCAAAGCAGTGGATCAGGACTGGCAAAAACTCTATACCGGTTTTGAAAAAACAGAACCCACGCCTGATGCGCAATTAAATGTGGGTTTTCAGCCTGAGGAAAGTCCTGTTCAGCAAACGATGAATCATTCCGGGACAGGTGAAAACAATCGGTTTTTTCAGGTCAAAGGACGATACATTTTAACTGCCGTAAAGTCAGGATTGATGCTTATTGACCAAAAAAGGGCCCACGAGCGGATTTTGTACGACGAGTATATTTATAAATTGGGGGCACACTCGGGGAACGGGCAAAAACTGTTGTATCCCCAAAAGGTGGAATTCAACACTTTGGATGCGGAGCTTTTCCGCTCATTGGTTTCTGAGGTAAACCGGCTGGGCTTTGAAGTGGCCGATTTTAGCGGCAATACCTTTGTGGTAAATACCATTCCCGCCGACTTCCCCGACACTGACATTCAGCAATGGATGGTGGAATTGATTGAGCATGTGAAGGACTACCAGCAGGATTTTAAAGAGGCATTGCGCGAAAACCTGGTCAAATCGCTGGCAAAGTTTTTGTCAATTCCGTACGGAAAAATTTTATCACAGGAGGAAATGGCACACATCAACGATCGGTTGTTTATTTCGCAAATGCCCAATATAACTCCTGATGGTAAAACCATTATCACCATTGTTGGTTTAGATGAATTAGAAAAACGATTTAAATAAAAAAAGAAATTTATGCAACCTTACCGAGCGCCTATTTTTGGAAATCTACCTTTGGTAATCAAAAATCTACTTATCTTAAATGTATTGGTATTTGCTGCCGATAATATTCTACCTCTCATTGGAATAAACATTACGCATCTTCTTGCACTTCATAATGTGCAATCCGAATATTTCAAGCCTTTTCAGTTTGTTACCCACATGTTCATGCATGGCGATGTGTTTCACATTTTTTTCAATATGTTCGCGTTATACATGTTTGGCCGGGTGCTTGAGGTGGTTTGGGGGCCTAAGCGGTTTTTAATTTATTACTTTGTTACCGGTTTGGGTGCCGCAGCATTGCACAGTTTTGTGAGCTATTTGGGATTGGCCGATATCCGTGAGGCTGCTAATGCGTTTGCCAACACACCTTCTCCTGAAGTATTTATGACTTTTGTAAGGGAATTTGTTCCGAATGCGAATGCTTCTCTCAATGAGTTTATCAATTCCTACAGTATGCAGCCAAACAATTCATTGTATATTAACGAAGCCACCCAGTTTGTACATACGGTTTATGAGGCAAAAATAAATATACCTACTGTAGGAGCTTCGGGGGCAGTGTTTGGCGTTTTGTTGGCATTCGGGATGTTGTTCCCCAACACGCAGCTTATGTTGTTGTTTCCGCCTATTCCCATCAAGGCCAAGTATTTTGTCATCATTTATGGGGCCATTGAATTGTTTGCAGCCGTAATGCAGCAACCCGGCGACAATGTGGCCCACTTTGCCCACCTGGGAGGGATGCTTTTTGGGTTTATCCTTATTAAATATTGGAACAGTAAGGGATACAGCAATTACAAACCGTTTTGATTTGAAGGCATAAGCACTAAGAATTGAGATTTGAGACATTATTATGAGCAGATTGTTGAAATTAGATTTTTAAAATACAAATTACTATGCTGGGAACCGGACTTACCAATGAAATTAAATCTACATTTAAACACGGGAGCATGTTAACGCGCCTGATTTATGTGAATCTGGCAGTATTTATTGCTGTAAAACTGGTAGATGCCATTTTCTATCTTTTTGCTCTTGGCGATTCAAATTTCTTATTAGAATGGATGCAGGTTCCTGCCCAATTGGGACAGATTGCCCGCCATCCCTGGAGCCTGTTTACCTACATGTTTTTGCACCACGATTTTATCCATATTCTATTCAACTTGCTTTGGTTATTCTGGCTGGGTAAAATATTCCTGGAATATTTTAATGGCCGACAATTACTGACGATATATTTATTGGGAGGATTATTTGGGGCGTTAACATATATTCTGGCATATAACCTCTTTCCGGCTTTCAGCGATGTGGTCCCTTTTGCTTATGCATTAGGAGCATCTGCTTCCGTATTAGCTATCGTTGTTGCCACAGCAACCTATGTACCCAATTATACCATATATCTTTTGTTTCTGGGACCGGTTAAACTAAAATATATTGCCCTGTTCTCAATTTTGTTAGATGTTGTGACACTGAAAGATGGAAATGCCGGAGGCCATATTGCCCATATAGGGGGTGCATTTTTTGGATACCTGTATGCCTCACAATTGCGGAAAGGTACTGATTTAGGAAAAGGATTTGGAAAAATGCTAGATACCATAGCTTCCTGGTTCAAACCTAAAAAGAAGCTTAAGGTAACCTACCGGCGCGGCGAAACCGATTTGGACTACAATTACCGCAAAAAAGTGGAACAACAGGAGATTGACTCCATTCTGGAAAAAATTGCCCGTTCAGGCTATGAGAGCCTTTCAGCCAAAGAAAAGGAACTGCTTTTCAAGCAAAGTAGAAAAAGCTGAGGAACAAAAACCCGGATGAAGTTCTAAAATCCCACAACTTGGTGTGCATATAGACTTAACCAATCAAAGGGTTTCCTTGTGAACCTTGGTTTTGTGGCATCAATTAGGGTCCAGGAATTCTCAAGCAAAAAATTTTTCATTCAAAAAAGGAATACCCTATATTTACCATCGAATGTAGAACAATTGAAAGAGCACACGCATGTACCAAAATTATATCTTCAGTGGGTTTGGCTTTGTTACCGGAAAATGTGAGGTAACTAATCCCGATATTGAAAAAGCCATTCAAGACGGTTTTTTCGATGGCCTCGATGCCGAACGGATTCAACAGTCGGATAAATTTATAGAAGCAAAACTAAAAACGCCGGACTTAACTCCTTTTGAGTTCATGGCCGGGCACTTGATGGGATTTAAAAAACGGTTTCATGTGGTTCCGTTTCCGCCGAGGAAAGAGAGCTATACTGTGGCCGAAACCAGCCTCGACCTGCTGGTAAAAGCCATTCAGAAAGCTTTTGACGATTCGGGGGTACATCCCGACGACATTGGTGCCTGGATGGTTGGTACGGCAACACCACACGAAATGGCTCCCGGAATTGCCGAAACGGTCAAATGTTTTTTTACCAAAGTGGATAACCGTACCCAAACTATGACTACGGCCTCGGCCTGCGTGGGTTTTAATATAAACATAGAGCGGGCCTTAAACTTTTTAAACCAACACCCCGAATTCATGCACGTGGTGGTGGCACATACCGAGGTTATGAGCGAGCTGTTGCTCAAAGAACGCGATTTTGTTCCATTCACTACTTTTGGCGATGGTGCGGCAGCAGTCATCATTAGCAAGATACATTCGGAAAAGAAAGAGGGGATTCTTCATGTGGTGAATTATGAAGATATGGCCATGATCGATTTTCTGGGTGCCGACCGCGAGGGTAACCTGATTATGGACCCCCGCAGGGTAAAAAACCGCGCAGTACCAAATATTGCCAGAGTAGTCACCGAATTGATGGATCAGGCACAATGGGATTTGGAATCCACCGATTTGTTTATTCCCCACCAAACCGGGCATGCCATTGTACATGAAGCAGCAGCAAAGCTTGGTTTCCCGATGGAGAAGGTCTTTCAGGAGGTGCAACTCAATTTTGGAAACCTTTCCGGGGCATCAGTTCCAGCCAGCACGGCTTACCTGAAAGAAACCCACCGATGGAAACCGGGGACCAAAATCATTACCTCTGTCACAGGATTGGGAGGAGAATTGGGAGGCTTTTCGTATATGATTCCTGAATTCACAAAATTCGAGACTAAAAATGATGATTTAAAAGGTAAAACAGCGTTAGTTACCGGATGTACCGGAGGGTTGGGAGGTGAAATTTCCCGTCAGTTAGCCGAAAAAGGTTGCCGGGTATTGCTCCATTACAACTCAAACCACGAAAAAGCGCAATCCGTTTTAAAAACTTTACAGCACCAGGAACTTAACCACCAGCTCATAAAAGCCAATTTTGGAGTTGATTCCGAAGTGGAAAACTTGATACAAACTGTAAAAACATTGGTTCCTGAGTTGAGCTTCCTGATTCATACTGTGGCTATTACGGGTAGTTTGAGCAAAGGGTCTGAGGTCTCCGATCTGGAAATGCGTCAGGTGGATAAAGTAAACTTTGCGAATACAGCCAAACTTACCGAAGGATTGTCAGGCATACTTACTGGAACAGTGCTGTTTACAGGTTCCATTGCTCAAGATGCTCAATTCAGTGGATCTTCGGCGTATGTCTCTTCAAAAAGAGCTTTGTTCGGTTTTGCATCAGGCTTTGCCCGGTTGCAGTACCCTAAAATACGATGTGTATTTTACATTCCCGGCGTCATTGATGGGGGAATGACCGATGTATTGAATCAGGAACAAATCAATGCTTCTATGCAGGCAGTAGGTCAGGAAAAACTGATTCCTTTGAAAGATATTGCCTCCCGGATGGTAAAATCACTTTACATTCCAAAAGTGGCGCAAGTAAGAAGCCATTATGAAGGAGTTTTGGTGGTTCGGAAAGATGGTTACACCAAATATTAATATTTTAAAAATAAAAAACCTCTTGATAAACTGGATTTATCAAGAGGTTTTTTGTACCCGGAGCCGGGATCGAACCGGCACGTCCATTTCTGGACACAGGATTTTAAGTCCTGCGCGTCTACCTATTCCGCCATCTGGGCAACCTATGAAAGACCGTAAATAAAAAAGAGCGAGAAACGGGATTCGAACCCGCGACCCCGACCTTGGCAAGGTCGTGCTCTACCAACTGAGCTATTCTCGCAATTGCGGATGCAAATATAAGCGCAAATTTTATTTCTGCAATAAAAATCCTAAAATTTTTCGCCTAAAAGTGCGACAGCATAATGCATCCTCTTGGTAAAAGCAACAAGTGGGACATTTCATTTGGCGAAATCTTTGTAATTTAGCGGCCTCATAAGTTTATAGCTTTGTTATGCAACGTTTTACCGATTCAGTAACTCAATATATTTTAGAACATTCTTCGGCTCCTGATCCACTGCTGATGGAATTGGAGCGGCAAACGTACCTTAAGGTATTAAGAGCTCAAATGATTTCGGGTCCCATCCAAGGGAAAATCCTTGAGATGATAAGCTGTATGGTGCGTCCAAAAAATATTTTGGAACTTGGTACTTTTACCGGGTATTCGGCATTATGCCTGGCTAAAGGGTTGGCACCCGAAGGAAAGCTCATCACCGTTGACATTAATGACGAATTGGAGGATTTTGCCCAATCGTTCTTCAACCGGAGCCCATATAAAAAACAAATTGATTTTAGGGTAGGAGATGTATGTGCTATTGTACCCAACTTAAAGGAAACTTTCGATTTGGTTTTTATTGATGCCGATAAAAGACAATATCCCGATTATTATCACTTGGTGTTTGATAAAGTGGCCTCCGGAGGGTTCATTATTGCCGATGATGTACTTTGGTACGGGAAAGTAAACGAAGCCATTCCCGAAAACGATACCTACACGCAAGGGTTGATGGACTTCAACCAGATGGTACAGAATGATCCGCGGGTAGAGAATGTAATTTTTCCCGTCCGTGATGGCTTAATGATTGTCAGAAAGCTTTAAAACTGTCACTTAAACCTGGTGATGAAACATTTTTGACTATTATTCAAAGAAATTGGTATCTTGGATGAAACTAAAACAACGGATATGAGCAGCTTCAATAACAAAACCCTATTGATAACTGGAGGAGCATCAGGAATTGGATTTCTTATGGCTCAACAGGCTATTGCCAAAGGTGCCGGCAAATTAATTATTTGGGATATCAACGAACAGGGACTGCATAAGGCCATAGCTCAATTAAAAACTTCCCTGCCAGAAAGTTATGGTTACGTGGTTGATGTTTCGTCAGCAGATCAAATAAAAGAAACGGCTCAAAAGGTTAAAAATGAGCTGGGAAGGGTTCACATTCTTATCAATAATGCGGGTGTGGTTGTAGGCAGATATTTTCACGAACATACTCATGCCGACATCAACTTTACCATAGGCATCAACACCAACGCTTTAATGCATGTGGCTTTGGAATTTCTCCCCGAGATGATGGAAAACAACGAAGGGCACTTGGTAAACATTGCCTCTGCCGCCGGAATGGTTGCAAATCCTCAAATGTCGGTTTATTGTGCCAGCAAATGGGCTATTATTGGCTGGAGCGATTCGGTGAGGTTGGAAATGAAAAAACTCAAAAAGAAGGTAAAGGTAACTACGGTAACGCCTTATTACATTAGTACAGGAATGTTCGATGGGGTAAAATCAATCATCCCGATAACAAAACCGGAAACTGCTGCAGAAAAAATAATAGCAGGTATCGAAAAGGACAAAGCCTTTATCCGCATGCCTTGGCTTGTTTATACCCTTCCATTAGTTAAGGGTGTATTGCCTCTCGGTTGGTTCGACTTTATTGTAGGCAAAGGATTGGGAGTGTATAAAACGATGGATCATTTCAAAGGTCGCCGATAGATGATTTTATCTTGCGCCCCATTGCAGGGTTATACCGAATCCCCGTTCCGCAATGCCCTGCACTATTATATAGGTGGCATTGATAGGTATTATGCGCCATACATCCGTTTTGAAAATGACGGCTCTATAAAAAACAAATACCTGAAAGATATTCATCCCAGTAAAAATCAGGGCATTCCACTTATTCCTCAGATACTGGTAAATCAGGCGGATAATTTCCTTCGCCTTGCCAAAATTATTGAAGATTTTGGTTACACGCATGTGAATTGGAACCTGGGTTGCCCTTATCCGATGGTGGCTAAGCGGAAATTAGGTTCGGGGTTGATTCCTTATCCTAATGAGATTCAAAGAATTCTGGAGGAGGTGCGGCCTAAAACCTCGTTAAAAATTTCCATTAAAATACGGGCAGGATATGAGCATTACCAAGAGGTACAAGCCGTTTTAAAAGCTTGTTCCTCATTTCCACTCGATGAGGTAATCCTGCATCCCAGGATAGGAAAGCAGCTTTATAAAGGAACGGCCAATCTGGACGCCTTTGTTCAGGCACAATACGTAACACATTTTAACCTTGCTTACAATGGAGATATTACAGATGCTAAAACCTTTGAGGAAATTCAACTGACCTTGCCACAAACGAACCATTTCATGATTGGTCGGGGTTTGCTCATGAATCCTTTTTTAGCTTCCGAAATAAAGTCAGGAAGCTCATTGAGTCCTGAATTGAAACGAGAAAAACTTAGGGATTCTCATGAATATTTAATGGAACACTTTTCAAAGACACTATCGGGAGAGGCTCACGTTCTGCACAAAATGGTCAGTTATTGGGAATATTTTTCACAAGTGTTCGAGAACGAAAAAAAAGTATTTAAATCCCTAAAGAAGAGTCATCAATTGGGTGAGTTTCGGATAGCTGTTGAAAGGATTTTTAATGAGGAGACCTTAAAATAACCAGCTAATTCCACAGATTCTTATTGGTTGCGGGTTTTCATTTCAATTTTAAATCATTGAACAAGTGTCTGTTGCTAATATTTTGAGGCAAAATATAAATTAGGTGTAAATAAAAGTGATATTCTGCCAAACATGGGGTACCTTTAGTAATCCTTTTACGACCCAATTTGTGCACCTAATTATTTTAAAACTAAATATTATGTCAAAAGAAAAAGAACCTAAGAAAAGCAGCAAGAAAGCCCCGGTTAAGAATTTGAAAGAAAAAAGAGCTGAAAAAGCTGCTAAAAGAAATGAAAAAAACAGCACCAGCAAAGTGGGTTAATATTGTTTGTTGCTGGATACATTGATAATCAAAAGGATGCTTTTATAATTTTTTTATAATTGAACGCAGATCAACTGCGGTAGGGCTATGCTGTACGATAATTTAATAATCCTATAATTTCAAAACAAGGGGTACCACCGAATCCGAAAGTTTGCATAAAAAAAAGTCCTGCAATTTGCAGGACTCAAAATTTTCAATGGATATTTTATTTCAGCTTATGCTTTTCTAACATTCACTGCATTTAATCCTTTTTTTCCTTCTTCAAGTTCAAAGGTTACTTTATCGTCTTCTCTGATGCTGTCTTTCAATCCTGATGAATGCACAAAATATTCTTTTGATGAATCTGCATCCTTAATGAATCCGAATCCTTTCGTTTCATTGAAAAATTTTACTGTTCCGTTGTACATAATTTAATTATAAATGATTGGTGCAATTTAGGTTTAATAATTGAGAAATCAATATTATTTTACAGCAGAATAATGATTTCCTGATTTTTTTATCTGAACAAAGCCATGCCACTGCGTAAGCTGCCTTTTCCTTAAAGCTGGTTTTGTCTGTTTTTCTACCAATTTTTAGAAATTTGGAACCCTTTGGCAGCGTAAAATCATACAATATTTTCATTTTCTGCGTTTACCATTGGTCTTTTTTCAAAATATTAACAGGAGAATCATGTCATTTTTAATTCTCTTGTTCAATAATGGCCATGAGTTCTTTCCTCGATTTTCCAACTTTCAGCGAAATCAACCACAAAATATCTTTTGTGTTCCCATCGCGCCATTCTAAATCAGCTTTGGTCAGCTGGGGGAAGTTTTGTTTGAGTGCAAATTTTAAATGATTCCACTCAACAATTGTAAATTTTTGATTCATAATACTATTTATTGATGATTTGAGACTTATGTGGGGATAAAATCTAATTGCAAAAATTGCAATGGGGTCAAAATTACTACTAATAAAAATAGAAACAGGTATAAATTGCAGATAATAAATCACATAATCCGCATTAAATTCTGACACCCCCTGGTTAGTGTCAAGTCAACTATAAAAAGTTGGGTAAAATATTCACCCGGTAACTTTTTGATTATAGCATTATGCATTATATTCATGCCCGGAGTCACCGGGTGAATTGATGCAAACGCATATTAGATAATTCATAAATTTTGATTTACTTTTATCCGCTATTAATTATGTAAACACAACATCTGTATGAGGCTAATTGCTTTTTTCGGATTATTCATAGTAGCGGTTGCTGCCAAGACTCAAAACATTCCCGATTCCATTTCTTATTTTGAAACATTGAACGGGTATCGTTTCATTTACCTTAACCAGCCCACTAGTACCAAGGAGATTTCTGCTATTTTAGAAAACAGATGTGAATTGGCATACGATGAATTTGAATCGGGGCGCGAAGCCTGTATTTTTGGGTATATTTTTGCATCTGTAGGAACTTCATTAATCCTTTATCCATTTGCATCGGTGATTGCCAGCCATGAGGCCAATTGGGCCTTTATTTATGCAGGCGTAGGTTTTGTCGGGCTATCGGTACCCATATTTAATTCGTACCACAAAAAGACAGAAGATGCTATCAATATTTACAACCAATCTATTGGGAGTTTAGGTATTAAAACCCCAGAACCCACATTAAAACTAGGTTTGTCAACATCAGGAATAGGGCTGGCATATAACTTTTAAAGGGAGGCAATTTATATTTTTGGTAGAAATGCAGTCAAAAGGTCATCCATCTCGTCACGGAGTTCTTTGGCTTTTTCGCCTGCCACTTTTGCAAAACCTTGACTTTTATCTGCATAAATAATTCCTCGCGACGAATTTACAATCAACCCGCATTTAGCATTCATTCCATATTTTGCTACCTCTGCCAGGCTTCCCCCCTGAGCCCCAACACCAGGCACTAAAAGAAAATGGTTGGGTGCCAGCTTGCGGATGTCTCCCAGGATGGATGCACGGGTAGCTCCTGCAACATACATCAACTCTTCGGGAGAGGCCCAAAACTGAGATTTTTTTATCACTTGCTGATAAAGAGGGGGGGTATCAAGGAATTGGAAATCGTCAGCTCCTTTGTTCGAGGTTAACCCCAACAAAATAACCCATTTACCTTTGTGCCCCAGAAATGGGGTTACTGAATCTTCTCCCATGTAGGGAGCCACGGTAATAGCATCAAAATCCATATTTTCGAAGAAAGCTTTGGCATACATTTTTGAGGTGTTGCCAATATCGCCCCGCTTGGCATCGGCAATAATGAATTGTTCTGGGTAGTTTTTGCGGATGTATTGAACCGTTTTTTCCAGACATTGCCACCCTTTTAATCCATAAGCTTCGTAAAACGCCAGGTTTGGTTTGTAGGCAATGGTAAAAGCCTGTGTGGCATCTACAATTTGTTTGTTGAATTCAAAAATGGAGTCCTCCCCGTTTTTTAAATGTTCAGGGATTTTCTCAATTTCTGTGTCTAAGCCCACGCATAAAAAACTTCTTTTTCTTAATATCTCTCCAAAAAGTTGCTGGCTATTCATAAAGTTTAGGTATGGTTTTTCAATTATACTTCAGCCTCTTTCAACCGTTCGGCATTTTCAGCTAATTGGAGTTTATCAATTATTTCGTGAATATCGCCATTGATAATTGCCTGTAAATTGTACATGGTCAGGTTGATGCGATGATCGGTAACACGTCCTTGTGGCCAGTTGTAGGTTCTGATTTTTGCTGAACGGTCGCCGGTAGAAACCATGGTTTTCCGTTTCGATGAAATCTTATCCAGATATTTCTGATACTCCAAGTTGTACAAACGGGTTTTCAATTCTTTCATGGCCTTGTCGAGGTTCTTGATTTGCGATTTTTGATCCTGACAAGTCACTACAATCCCCGAGGGAATGTGAGTCAAACGCACGGCAGAATAGGTAGTATTTACCGACTGTCCACCAGGCCCTGAGGAGCAGTAGGTGTCTTTACGGATATCGCTTTCTTTTAACTCAACATCAAAATCCTCTGCCTCAGGTAATACGGCCACTGTTGCCGCTGAAGTATGTACACGGCCTTGGGTTTCGGTCTGTGGTACGCGCTGCACCCGGTGGACCCCGGATTCATATTTTAAGATGCCGTACACCCCGGCTCCTGAAACGGTGGTTACAATTTCTTTATAGCCTCCGGATGTGCCTTCGCTGATGTTTGTTACCTCCATTTTCCAGCCCTTTTGTTCACAGAATTTGGTGTACATCCTGAAAAGGTCGCCGGCAAACAAACTGGCTTCGTCGCCACCTGTACCAGCACGTATTTCCAAAATGGCATTTTTCTCATCTTCAGGGTCTGCCGGAAGGAGCAACAATTTAATCTCCTCTTCCATAGGGACCACCTGCGATTCCAACTCTTCTAGTTCCAGCTTTGCCATTTCACGCATCTCTTCATCCTTTTCCAGATTTAAAATGTCGCGGGCACTGCTGATATTACTCAATACATTCTTATAGTTTTTGTAAGCCTCCATCAATGGTTCAAGGTTCTTGTATTCCTTGTTCAGCTTAATAAACCGTTGAACATCCGACATTACCGAAGGATCATTTATTTGCTGTGCCACCTCCTCGAACCGGATTTTCACCCCTTCAAGCCTTTCAAAAATCATATTATCGGCCATATCTTTCTCCTTTAAATTGAATCCTAATATTCAAAAATTCCGTTGCTGCTCTTTATCGTTAGTTTATTGGTTCCTGATGCCTCAACATGTCCAACTACTTGGGCATCTACCTTAAAACTTTGAGCTACATTTATAATAAACTCTACGTGTTCTTCGGGTACATAAAACTCGAACCGGTGCCCCATATTAAACACTTTATACATCTCTTTCCATGATGTGCCCGACTCTTTTTGAATCAACTCAAAAAGCGATGGGATCGGAAATAACCGATCTTTGATGACATGGACTTTGTCAACGAACTTCATCACTTTGGTTTGAGCACCCCCCGAGCAATGAATCATCCCATGCACAGCATTAAAATTCTCCCGTAAAATTTGAGCCACAATCGGCGCATAAGTCCGGGTGGGCGAAAGTACCAGTTTTCCGGCATCTACTCCTAACCCTTTTATGGCATCGGTTAATTTATAACTGCCTGAATATACTAAGTCTTTGGGCAAATCATGGTCAAAGCTCTCAGGATATTTTCCGGCCAGGTAATGGTTAAAAACGTCGTGCCGGGCCGAAGTTAACCCATTGCTTCCCATGCCTCCGTTGTATTGTTTTTCGTATGTGGCTTTGCCCGATGAAGACAAACCAACGATAACATCGCCGGGTTTTATTTTGGTGTTGTCGATAATCTGAGAACGTTTTAACCGGGTGGTTACAGTGGAATCAACAATGATGGTGCGGACCAAATCGCCCACATCGGCAGTTTCGCCACCTGTAAATACAACATTGACACCCAATTCGCGCAACTCCTGCAAGACCTCCTCGGTACCATTAATAATGGCTGATACTACTTCGCCCGGAATCAGCCGTTTGTTGCGGCCAATGGTAGAGCTAAGTAGAATATTGGTGTAGGCTCCCACGCACAACAAATCATCAATATTCATAATCACGGCATCCTGGGCAATTCCTTTCCAGACGGATAAATCGCCGGTCTCTTTCCAATAAAGATAGGCTAAGGAACTTTTGGTACCGGCTCCATCGGCATGCATAATGTTGCAGAAGTCGGGATCGCCGCCCAGGTAATCGGGGATTATTTTGCAAAAGGCATTAGGAAAAATCCCTTTATCTAGATTTTTAATGGCGTTGTGCACATCCTCTTTGGAAGCTGAAACCCCCCGGGCATCATATCTCGAATTATCGTTCGTCATCTGAAAATCAATATAAAACCCTGATCGGGATGCAAGGTTATTCAGGCCGCAAAAATAGTTAAAATAGACTTCCGAAAAAAGAAAAAAGAGGATTCCCTTTTGAGAATTCTCTTTATCCAATAAAAACGATCTGTTTTATTTTAAAGCGTTTAAAGCAGCTTCATAATTAGGTTCGTTTACAATCTCAGGAACTTGTTCGGTATAGGTGACTACGCCCTGCTCATTCAGCACCACCACAGCTCTTGAATGCAAATGGGCTAATGGGCCTGTTGTAATTTCCAACTGGTAGTCTTTACCAAATTTACCAGTGGCAAAATCGGAAAGCGTCTCCACATTTGTTAATCCTTCGGCTCCACAAAAACGGGCCTGTGCAAAAGGCAAATCGCGTGAGATGCAAAGTACCTTGGTATTCTGCAAACCCGAAGCCTCTTTGTTGAATCTCCGTACTGAAGCAGCACAGGTCCCCGTGTCTAAACTCGGGAAGATATTCAACACTACTTTATTTCCTAAATAATCATTCAATGAAGCTTTTGATAAATCGGATTTCACCAATTCAAAATCTTTTGCTTTTTCACCGGTTTTAGGAAGCGTTCCTAAAGTGTCAATCTTATTTCCTTTTAAGGTAATTGATGCCATACGTAAAAATTTAATTTATTTTTCAGCCTAATAACAGATAACAACCCGGCTTGTTTCAAGTAAATCTTGGGAGAGAAATATTTTCTCAGATGGGTTCAATTCAGAAAACTATAAAGTGATGTATTTCAATCAGTAAAATGAATTTCACCATTTAAACGAAAAAACATGTTACTTTTTCCGTTTGATTTTGGGCACATATTCCCTTCCGGTAAGTCCAAAATCAGTCCTTCGGTTTATCTGGTGGCAGGTTTCCTTCTGTTCGTTTGTTGATAAAGAATTGATAAAGGCTTCGGTAAGCTTGTCGCCCTCTTTCAGGAAATCGTATTTTTTGGCGGTGGCTTTATCAATCTCTTTGGGCATGGTTTCGCCATATCCCTTCGATGTTAACCGTTCTTCATCAACCCCGTAGGTAATCAAAAAGTCAACTACCGATTTTGCCCGTTTGGCCGAAAGCTCCATATTCGCCTCATCGCTACCACGGGCATCGGTGTGAGATCCAATTTCAATAGTAATGTTTGGGTTGTCATTCAAAATCTCGACCAGTTCTTCCAATGCCTCCATTGATTCGGGGCGCAAGCTCCATTTCCCAAAATCGTACATAATTCCCGGGAGGTCAATACGGGAATCATCAGGCGACATGTAAATATCTCTGCGGAATTCTTTGCTGGAGGTCATTCCCTTTGTCGATTCTTTATCTTTTGAGTTTAAGAATCCTCCGCGGCGTGCAACAATCCGGTAATCGGTGTTGGGGGCCAGTTTAAATGAAAAGGTCCCGTCGGCTTCTGTTTTTTTCGAAACATTGGTACCGTCGCTGCCAATCAATGTTAAGTCGGCACCTGGAATTACATCATCACTCTTTTGGTTGATGACCCGCCCAATAAGGTTGAATTCAATGGGAGGTAGCGAAAACTGGTAAATATCATCGCCACCTCTTCCTCCGGGTCTGTTCGAGGATAAATAGCCCCGTTCTTTTTCAATTTCAAAAATAATCCCAAAATCATCGGCGGGGGAATTTATCGGGTATTTCATGTTTTCTACTTTCCATGCCCCATCGGCAGAGGGTGTGGCCATATAAATGTCCATCCCGCCCATGCCAGGATAACCATCGGATGAGAAATATAGGGTGCCATCGGAGTGAATGTATGGAAATACTTCATTGCCAATGGTATTGATTTGCGGCCCCATGTTTTCGGGTTTCCCCCAGGGATCGTTTTTTGTTGCCCGGGTCACTTTCCAGATGTCTTTTTTCCCGATTCCGCCGCGCATCTCTGAAATGAAAAGCAACGTTAATTCATCGGGGCTTATGGCAGGATGGCCAATAGTGATTGAGTCAGCCACCAGTGCCAGGGCTTCTGATGTCCCCCATTCAACACCTTCTTTATTTGAGACAAATATTTTGCAAACCAGATTTCCATCTTTATCTTCTCTAAAGCTTGTATAATATAATGTGTTGCATTTATCGTTTGTAGCTGGGGCGCCTTCATCAAATTCAGTGTTTACCGTTTCTCCGGCCGGAACTGGTTCGCTCCATTTTCCTTTTCTATCGACCCGGGTTTTAAACAAATCACTGTAATTTTCCCCGGTCACATCGCTTATTTTATTTCCAGTGGTACCTTCTCTTGATGAGGTAAAAACCACATGTTTGTAATCTTCTTTGGCATAAGCTACGCCATAATCTGATTGTTTTGAATTGAAAAAGTACATGTTTTCGACCTTGTACCGGGTGGGGTTTGCCATCCATTCCAGTGAATATTCACAGGAAAGTTTGCCATTGTCAGCTCTTACATCATCTGGCACCAGGGCCTTATAATTATTATATTCAACCAAAGCCTCCGCATATTTTGCATTGGCCCTCATGGCATCGGCTAGGTATAAAATGGCGATGGGATTGGTATATTTTTTCTTAATGGCTTTTTGGTACCATACTTCTGATTGGTTGTTATCCTGAACCATGCGATAGCACTCGGCGGTTTTAAAAATGATTTCCGCTTTTTGTTCTTTATCCCGGGCTTTGGCAAATGCATATTTATATAAGTCGATGGCCTCAAAATACTTTCCCGATTCAAAGGCATTATCGGCTTTTGAAGTAACATCTTTCTGAGCCATTAAGCCAGAAATCATTATGAATGTGAGTGTTAGAATAAATAAACTTCTCATCTTGGTTTTGTTTGTTTTCAAAAAACAACTAATTGTTACTAACCAATTAGATATGCGAAAATAACTAAATTTTGGATAAAGAATAAAACATCTTTTTCAAATAAGGGGCGAAGCGCAAAAACACTAAAATTCACTAAATTAAGAATTACCCGGATTTAGAAGTCAATTTTTGATACAACTCAAAAATAGTCCCGGTCATTGTGCTCCAAGCATATTTCTTTTTTTCTTCTACCAAATTTGCCACAAATTCTTGCGACCGTCGGTTTTCGAAAAAATCGACCAGTTTATCGGCAATGGCTTTGGGATTGGGTTCTACCACGTAGCCTACTTTTTGGTCGGGAATAATTTCAGACAAACCTCCCACGTTGGTAACCAGCATGGGTTTTTCAAAATGATAGCCGATTTGGGTAACGCCGCTTTGGGTAGCTGATTTGTAGGGCTGGGCAATCAGGTCGGCGGCCGCGAAATACCAGCCCACTTCGGGGTCGGGGATAAACCGGTTATGCAGTTCGATGTATTCTTTGAGTTGGTATTGTTCAATCAGCCGGGTGTACTTTTCCTTATCGGAATAGAATTCGCCGGCAACAATCAGTTTCACTTTATAGTTACGCAGACGCGGGTCGGCAAAGGCTTCCAGCAACCAATCGAGTCCTTTGTAGTCGCGGATAAGGCCAAAGAACAACACATGTTGAAAATTCCTGGAAAGTTGTAGTTTTTCCAGAGCCGTTTCCCTATCTACTTTTGGGCCGAAATTGTCGTACAATGGGTGCGGACAAAAAGCTCGGGGTTTTTGGGTGTCGAATTGGTCCAGATCGTTGAGCACTCTTTTTGACATGGCCACAAAGGCATCAACACTTTTCGAGAAATAACGGGAAAACATCCGGTCGCCCGGCCGTTTTTCGTGAGGAATAATGTTGTCGAGAATGGAAATGACTTTGGTATGCTTGTTTTTCCGGGCGATACGGGCTATAGTACCAAAACAGGGAGCCATAAAGGGTAACCAGTATTTGATGATGACAAAATCGGGTTTTTGTTGTTTAATTTTCCGGCCCACTTTTATCCAATTCACTGGGTTGATTGAATTCACTGAAATGTTGATGTGGATCTCAGAAGGTGCTGCCCAATCGGCATACTGGGTTTTACCGGGAAATAAAAAGCCGGGGTATTGCAGTTTAAAGGTTTCGATGGTTACCTCGTGGCCCTCTTCATTCAGAGCTTTAGCCAACCGCTCGTTATAAACTGCCAGCCCTCCCCGGAAAGGGTACGCGGTTCCTAAAATCACGATTCGTTTTGCCATTGGTGGTAGTTATTTGAATGCAAAAATAGGATTTAGAACGGAAGATTTCAGAATAATTGAAAAACCGGAACGAACAAATTACCATTTTTAGGCTGATGTAGCAGCGAAAATTGACGGTTTAACCGTTTAGGACGCAGAGATAACGCAGATGCTTTGCAGTGCGGATAACCGCAGATTTTAAATAGGAAAGAAATTTTTTAACTACGAAGCCCGCAAAGTGGGAGCAAAGAACCGTAGAGAATTTATGAAGAATGGAACGCAGATGATGCGACTACTCTGACAAACGGGCTGGTTCTGGTTTTTGTTATTGCCAAAAATTTATATAGTATTCCCTTTTCATTTATAAAACTCCGGATTGCATCAAGATAATGATAAAAAACATATAATTCCAGAGATTGAAAAAGCGCCAAATTTTAATGTTTTATCCGCTTAACGCACTTATTTTTTGAGTGATGCCGATCCCGTTCGCCCCTTGAAATAATTAACCAATTTTTGATTCCGATTTTACAACTGAAATAACTAGATTTGTTTTTCATTCATTTAAAACGAATAGTTAAATCTAAATGCAAGCAATATGAGCAATTTTGTTAGTTCGTCGATTGGGAAAAAATTCTTTATGAGTATTACAGGTTTTTTCCTGATGATGTTTTTGTTGGTTCACTTAAGCATTAATCTGCTTTTAATTTTTGACGATTCAGGAGAACTGTTTAACATGGGCGCCCATTTTATGGGGACTAATCCATTAATCCGGATTGTAGAACCGATTTTGGCCATTGGCTTTATATTACACATGGCATACGCGGTGTATTTAACTTGGCAGAATATGAAAGCCCGTCCGGTGGATTATAAGCAGGTGAATCAAAAGGAAGCAAGCACCTGGGCTTCGCGGAACATGTTTGTCCTTGGCCTGTTAATTACCTCCTTCCTGGTGCTGCACATCATGAATTTTTATTGGAAACTGAAAATTGAGAAAAGCGTAGGCTTGGTAATGGTTAGTGGAGCTGAGATGCACGATGCCTATACCTTGGTGGCCGGTTTGTTCAAATCGAGCCTGGCCTACGATCTGGTTTATATTTTTGGGGCAATTGTTTTAGGTATCCATTTAACGCATGGATTTTGGAGTGCCTTCCAAACCATGGGCTGGAGTGGCAATTTGTGGCGCAAACGGATTGAATTTGTAGGAAATGTGTTCGCCATCATCATTGCCATTGGTTTTTCAATCATTCCCCTGTACTTCATCATTAGGTTTTAAAGATGGAATGATGAGGTTGAATGGTATCTAATGAAGTTTAATTCAAAAAAAGAGAACGAAATGACACAAATAAATTCAAAAATACCCGAAGGACCTTTGACTGAGAAATGGTCGAAGCACAAAGCAAAAATAAAGGTGGTAAGCCCTGCTAACAAACGTAAACTTGAAATTATCGTGGTCGGGACCGGTTTGGCCGGAGCTTCAGCAGCTGCCAGTTTGGCCGAGCTAGGCTACAACGTGAAAGCTTTTTGTTACCAGGATAGTCCCCGCAGGGCACACTCCATTGCTGCCCAGGGAGGAATCAATGCTGCCAAAAACTATCAGAACGACAACGACAGTGTTTACCGACTGTTTTACGATACCATCAAAGGTGGAGATTACCGTGCCCGCGAAGCCAATGTTTATCGTTTGGCCGAAGTTTCGGGGAGCATCATCGACCAGTGTGTGGCCCAGGGTGTTCCTTTTGCCCGTGAATACGGAGGCGTGTTATCGAACCGTTCGTTTGGCGGGGTGCTGGTTTCACGTACCTTTTATGCCCGTGGACAAACCGGACAGCAGCTTTTAATTGGTGCATACAGTGCCCTCAACCGCCAGATTGGTGCCGGGACTGTGAAAATGTATGCCCGCCACGAGATGCTCGATATTGTAAAAATTGACGGCAAAGCCCGTGGGATTATTGCCCGCGACATGGTTAGCGGCGAAATCAAAAGGTTTGGGGCTCATGCAGTTGTTATTGCCAGTGGAGGTTACGGAAATGTATTCTTCCTTTCGACCAATGCCATGGGGTGTAACGGTGGTGCTGCCTGGCAAGCCTACAAACGTGGTGCTTTTATGAGCAACCCCTGTTTTGTGCAAATCCACCCAACCTGTATTCCGGTACATGGCGAACAGCAATCGAAACTTACCTTAATGTCGGAATCGCTCCGTAACGATGGCCGGATTTGGGTACCTAAAAAGAAAGAGGATGCCGAAAAATTGCAGAAAGGGTTGATTGGGCCTAATGATATTGCCGAGGAAGACCGCGATTTTTATCTGGAACGCCGTTACCCGGCTTACGGGAACCTGGTTCCGCGTGATGTAGCCTCAAGGGCTGCCAAAGAACGTTGCGATGCCGGATTTGGAGTGAACAATACCGGTTTGGCTGTTTATCTCGATTTTAAATATTCTATTGAACGATTAGGTAAAGATGTAATTGAAGCCCGCTACGGTAACCTGTTCCAGATGTATGAGAAGATTACGGATGTAGATCCTTATAAGGAGCCAATGCAGATATATCCCGCCATTCACTATACTATGGGCGGAACCTGGGTAGATTATAATTTAATGACTTCCGTTCCCGGTTTGTATGCTATTGGTGAAGCCAACTTTAGTGACCACGGGGCCAACCGTTTGGGAGCATCAGCGCTCATGCAGGGTCTGGCCGATGGTTATTTTGTGTTGCCATACACCATTGGCGATTATCTGGCAAACGAAATACAGGTGCCAAAAATTAATATCAATGCTCCTGAATTCGAGAATGCCATTAACGAAGTGAAAGGTCGCCTCGATAAATTAATGAATATCAAGGGAACCAAACCTGCCGACTATTTCCATAAAAAACTGGGTAAAGTTATGTGGGATTACGTGGGGATGAGCCGCAACGAGGCCGGGTTAAAAACTGCTATCAAAGAAATTGCAGACATTAAAGCCGAATTCTGGAAAGATTTGCGGGTTCCCGGCATACAGGGCGAAGTAAATCAGGAACTGGAAAAAGCCGGACGGGTTGCCGATTTTATTGAACTGGCCGACCTGATGGCCCGTGATGCTTTGGCCCGTGAAGAATCGTGCGGCGGACACTTCCGCGAAGAAAGCGTTACCGATGATGGCGAAGCTAAACGGAACGATGAAGCAGGAACCTATGTTTCCGCCTGGGAATACAAGGGCGAAAACCAGGAACCCCTGATGCACAAAGAAGAACTCAAATTTGAGAATATCGAACTGGCTCAGCGAAGCTATAAGTAAGATTAGAGATTTAGAGAAATGAGACATTAGAATCAATAATGCACAATTTAAAAGAATTAATTGCCTGGCAGAAAGCCAGAATTCTTGAAAATAATGGCTATCAGAAAATAAATTATTTATATCTCAATTCTAAAATCTTATATCTAAAATATTAACACTAATAAGTAAGAAAATGAGCGAAAAAATCTTAAAAGAAATTAAAGTCAGGGTTTGGAAACAAAAGAATAGCACCGCTAAAGGAAAGTTCGAGACCTATACCGTACATAATATCTCAACCGATACCTCATTTCTCGAAATGCTCGACATTTTGAACATGCAACTGGTAGAAGAGGGCAAAGAACCGATTGTTTTTGACCACGACTGCCGTGAAGGTATCTGTGGAACCTGTAGTTTGTTCATCAATGGCCGGGCACACGGTCCCGACGACGATATTACTACCTGCCAGTTGCACATGCGTAAATTTAAAGATGGCGAAACTATTACCGTGGAACCTTTCCGCGTGGGGGCGTTCCCGGTCATTAAAGATTTGATGGTTGACCGTACCGCTTTTGAAAAAATCCTTCAAGCCGGAGGGTTTGTTTCAGTAAATACCGGCGGTATCCCCGATGGAAATGCCATACCCATTAGTTACGATGATGCCGAAGCCGCCATGGATGCAGCCTCGTGTATTGGCTGTGGTGCCTGTGTAGCCACTTGTAAAAACTCGTCGGCCATGTTGTTTGTATCTGCAAAAGTATCGCATCTGGCACGGTTACCTCAGGGTAAAATTGAAGCCAGCCGCCGTGCCAAAGCCATGGTGGCAAAAATGGATGAACTGGGTTTCGGGAACTGTTCAAACACCGGAGCCTGCGAAGTAGAATGCCCCAAAGGAATTTCAATTGCCAATATTGCAACCCTGAACCGCGAATACTTAATGGCTAAGATTAAGGATTAATCCACTTCAAAAAAGTGAAAGCCCGAACAGTAATCATTAACCGTTCGGGCTTTTTCATTTATGACTGTATTTTTACTCCCAGTTCAAAATTACTTTTCCGCAATTTCCCTGTTCCATCACATCGAATCCTTTTTGGAAGTCATTGATACTGAAACGGTGGGTTATGATGGGCGATAAATCGAGCCCCGACATAAGCATCTGCTCCATCTGGTACCAGGTTTCGTACATTTCGCGGCCATAAATCCCCTTCATGGTCAGGCCTTTAAAGATAATCCGGTTCCAATCTACTTGTGTGGTTGATGGAAGAATCCCCAAAAGGGATATTTTGCCCGAATTGTACATGTGTTCCACCAATTGGTTAAATGCCACAGGCGAACCGGAACATTCCAAACCGATATCGAACCCGATCATCCCGATTTCGTTCATCACCTCGCGCAGGTTTTCTTTCAAAGGATTTACCACCCGGGTAGCTCCCATTTTACGGGCTAAATTGGCGCGGTATTCGCTGGTTTCGGTAGCTACCACGTAACGGGCTCCGGCAAAGCGGGCCACGGCCACAGCCATACTACCAATTAATCCGGCACCGGTAACCAATACATCTTCACCTATCAAAGGAAACGATAATGCGGTATGAGTAGCATTTCCAAACGGGTCCATAATGGCTAAAATTTCATCAGGAATTTTGGCATTGATCCGCATTACATTGCTTGAGGGGACTTTTACATACTCGGCAAACGAACCGTTGATATTGACACCAATGCCAATGGTGGTTTCGCAAATATGCTGGCGGCCCCGGCGGCAGTTGCGGCAGTGGCCACAGGCAATGTGCCCTTCGCCAGTCACCCGGTCGCCTTCTTTGAATTCACTAACTTCGCTGCCCACTTTGGCCACGTGCCCTGCATATTCATGCCCAATGGTCAAACCTACCGGGATGGTTTTTTGCGCCCATTCATCCCATTTATAAATATGTAAATCGGTACCGCAAATGGCCGATTTGGAGACTTTTATTAAAACATCGTTGGGTCCAATCTCTGGAACAGGAACCTCCTGCATCCAAATCCCTTTTTCAGCTTTTGCCTTTACCAAGGCTTTCATCTTGCTCATAATTCTTTTGTTTTGGTTCGATAAAAAACACGGGTGACCTAAAAAGGTTCAGCCGTAAACCTGGGCAAATTTAGATATTACCCAGCGAATCGGGACTGACATTAAACAGTTTTAATTTATGCTAGAAATCATAATTTCAATTCGACACGGCTGATATAAATAGGTTAATTTTGCTTCCTTGTTGAATCACTCAAAAAACACGATTATGTACCAGGATTTTCAGGAATATTTGCGGAAAGAGTTAGCCAATATCGCAGATGCCGGGCTCTATAAAAACGAACGGATAATTGTATCGCCCCAGGGGGCAGAGATAACCATTGACAGTGGACAAAAAGTGTTAAACTTTTGTGCCAACAACTATTTGGGATTATCGAACAACCCGAAACTGGTTGCCGCTGCAAAGCAGGCGTTAGATTCCCATGGATATGGAATGTCGTCGGTCCGTTTCATTTGTGGGACCACCGATGTACATAAACTTTTAGAAAAGAAAATTGCTGAATTCTTCGGGACTGAAGATACCATTTTGTATGCAGCTGCTTTTGATGCTAACGGCGGGGTTTTTGAACCTTTGATGGGTCAGGAGGATGCCATCATTTCCGATTCGTTAAACCATGCCTCAATTATTGACGGCGTAAGGCTTTGCAAGGCGGTTCGGTACCGTTACCAAAATGCTGACATGGACGATTTGGAAGAGCAACTGAAGCTTTCGCAGGCACAACGTTTCCGGCTCATAGTTACCGATGGTGTGTTTTCGATGGATGGGAATGTTCCCCCGATGGATCAAATCATTGCCCTGGCCGAAAAATACAAAGCCATGGTGATGATTGATGAATCGCACTCTGCCGGGGTTGTTGGTAAAACCGGCCGCGGAGTTACCGAATTATTCAACGTCCGTGGGAAGGCCGAAATTATTACCGGAACTTTAGGCAAAGCTTTTGGTGGTGCTATTGGTGGTTTTACCACGGGTAAAAAAGAGATTATTGACATGTTGCGTCAACGGTCGCGTCCTTACCTGTTTTCGAATTCTATTCCGCCATTGGTGGCCGCTGCGGGCGTAAAGATGGTTGAAATGATGAACCAAACCAACGAGTTGCAGGACAAACTACATAGCAATACAGAATATTTTACCCAAAAAATGATAGCTGCCGGGTTCGATATTAAACCCACTCAATCGGCTATTTGTGCTGTAATGCTTTACGATGCAAAATTATCACAGGATTTTGCCAGCCGCCTGCTCAAGGAGGGTATTTATGTCATAGGGTTTTACTTTCCGGTGGTTCCCAAAGGGCAAGCCCGTATCAGGGTTCAGTTATCGGCAGCCCACGAAAAAGAACACCTCGATAAAGCCATTGCAGCTTTTACCAAAGTGGGGAAAGAGCTTGGTGTGTTGAAATAAGTTTTACCATTTGTAGCCAGATGCCTTCTCATCTGCTGGAAATAATACAATCTGTAGCAAGATGATTTAGCACCTAAGAAAGAAGAATGCATAAGTAACTGGAGAAGGTTTCAAAAAGACCTTTTAATGACACCCGAGGATATACTCTAACATCTCCTTCATTTGGGCAGGATGAAACCACCGGATGTTTTGGTTCCGGTTCCAATAGGTCATCTGGCGTTTGGCATAACGGCGCGAGTTCCGTTTAATCAGCCGGATTGCTTCCTCCAGATCGTATTCATGGTCGAAATAGCCAAACAGTTCTTTGTACCCAACGGTATTCAAAGCATTGAGGTGTTTATACGGATAAAACAGCCGGGCTTCTTCCACCAAGCCGTCAATCAGCATCTGATCGACCCGTTGATCGATGCGGCGGTATAATTCCTGGCGTTCCATGGTCAATCCAATTAATAAAGTTTGGAACGGACGCGGTTTGGTTTCCTTTGTGCGGAAGCCGGAGTAAGGTCTTCCGGTCATGTAATAAACCTCCAGGGCTTTTAGGATGCGCTTGCTATTGTTGAGGTCGGCTATCTGGTAATAAGCGGGATCTACTTTTTCCAGTTCCTCCTTTAGCGGTTCCAGTCCTTCGTTCTTTAAACGGAGCATCAGTTGCTCGCGTACCTCCTTGTCAATGGTGGGCAAATCGTCAATCCCGTTCACCAACGCATCAATGTACAATCCCGAACCGCCAACCATCAGCGCGTAAGTTTGGTTCCGAAAGATGCGTTCCAGGGTTTGAAGCGCCTGTGTCTCAAATTCGCTGGCATTGTAATATTGGTGGATGGATAAATTACCGATAAAATGGTGCTGAACCCGGGCTAACTGCAATGGTCCGGGAACTGCGGTGCCAATACGTAGTTCACGGTACATCTGCCGGCTGTCGCACGAAATGATTTCGGTTTTCAGGGCTTCGGCCAATTCAATACTCAAATTGGTTTTTCCAATCCCCGTAGGGCCCAAGATGACGATGAGCGTATGTTTTTTTGAACTATCGGTACGGGCCACAATTTAATAGGGATTGTCGTCGTGGATGTTGTAATCTTCTAAATCTTCGGGCAATTCATCTTCGTACCCGCCATTTTCAATCGTCCGTTCCACATCTTCTTCTAAAAAGTCGCTGTCGTTAAAATCGCAGTGCAAGGTCTGGGGGGGAATGGTGCCTTCGAGTTTCGAAACCGATGGAAGGTCAATGGGAGAGGGGGCATCGATGGTACGGGTGATGCTGCCGAAAAGCAACCGTTCGGCAAAATAATCGAAAATGTAAAGGACATGCTGGTTTTTGCCTTTGAAAAAATCGCCAATTCTGGCATCTGACATGGTGTGGGAATCTTCAAGGCCCATGTCCATTAAGGTAATTTCTGTGAGTTTCTCCCAGTTTTCGTTCGAGATGAAGAACGAGGCCAACTGTGAGGGATCGTAATCCAGTTTTTCCTGAATGGCATCGTGCAGTTGCTCAAATGTCTGATCATGGTTGATGTTTACATCCAGGATGAAATTTTCCTGTTCATCGGATATAAAGCGGAATGTATAAATCATACGGCAGTGTTTAAATTTAGTAAAAATGATAATGTGTCCACTTGGTCGGCGTAATCCCAAAGTTCGGGTTTTTGAGCCGCGCCCAATTCATACGAATCAAAGGGCCATTTTGTTTTACTTACCACACATTGAATTTTATCGCCATGAAAATCAATATAATTGATTGCTTTTTGGGGCGATGCATACCACTGGTAATGAACAACGGCAATGGGGGAAGCCAACCGGGCATCCTCTTTCAGTAGCACCATGTTGTTGTCCAAAAAAGTTTCTTGATTCAGCAATTTGATGGCCCGCTGGTATTCGTAATTATTACCATATTTATGATGATCAATCAACGGATAATACTTTTCAAATGAACGGAAAAGCCGATCTATGGGAAAGCTCTCGGGTAGCCAAAGCATTGAAACATTACGGCAACCTAACCCAAAATACATAAAAATATCATCGGCCAACAGTTCCAATTCGGCATCGGTTTCATCGCCAGCAAGTATGGCCAGTGAATTCCGGTTTTTGCGGATGATGTGCGGGTATTTGGCAAAATAATAGTCGAAATAGCGGGCACTGTTATCGCTTCCGGTGGCAATAATGGCATCCATTCCTTGAAGGTTGCGGTCGGTGAAGGTTATCCGTTGATCATAAACAGGATTTATTTCGGTCAAAAGGTTTTTCAGTATGGAATAAAGATGCTGGTCTTTTGACGATAATTTGGCCAGTACATTATGGCCGCTTACCAGGGTGCACAAAATATCGTGAAACCCCACCAATGGGATGTTCCCGGCTAACACCAGCCCGATGGTCTTGGGTGCAGGCTTTTCAGGAAGCGTGTATGCCGATAGCCATTTTTCCAACTTTTCTGGGGTCAATGATTGCCCCACCGCCCGGAAAGCCTCTGCCATAAACTTAAAAGTAAACCAGGGATTGTCGGTATTTGCTTTCTGGAACACGGTTGTATAAGGTTCCTTTTCTATCTCTCCCGATAGGGTGACCATCTTGCTGCCTAAGGCACTAAAGTCTTTTATAATTGTTTGTTTATTCATCGCTTTTTGTGCCAAAAGAAATGCCTGAGTGAGTTTTACCTCGTCAGGCAAAAGACGGCAAATGTAATAAAATTAATGAGAGAAAACTTCCCAGGGAAGCGCCGTAAAAATAGCTCCAATTACCCAGCCTACAATCGACAGGTAAATTAAAATACCTATCAGCCACAACCCGCCTAAACTTAACCCGATGATACCGCAAACTTTCCCGGCTTTCGCATTTTTGTAGCTTCCCTCGGTGTATTTTTCCGGATAGCTGTGATACTCCTGAATGGCTTTGTGGCCAAGGACAACCGCGATAATACCTAAGGTTATGCCTAAAATTCCGGCAGCAAGGCAGCAAAAACATACAATACTGATAATCCCCATAACAAGCACTGCCGTAGCATTGGGTAACTGGGACTTCATTAAAGGTTGGGTTTCAATGGTTGGATTTTCCTGATTTTCCATGTTAGTAGTTTTGAAAAAATTTGAAAATAAAATTACCAATTATTAGCAATACCACCAATATAAATAAACCTTTTAAAAGAGCGGCTCCAAATTTAAACCTGAAGAACAAGTGGAGCGCCAAAACAGTGAATAAGGCGATAATGGGTAGTAAAGCCGGATATTGCCTGATACTTTCCAACAAGTTTCCCTGCAAAAGTTCTATCACAGCCCGTTGGAACCCGCACCCCGGGCATTCAAAACCCAAATGCTTTTTGTAAAAACAGGGACGGCTGTGGTCTTTGAGCCAATCTGCCCAATGTTGAAACAAACCGATGTTTGGGATTAATAAGATTTAGGTACTATTTTATCGTGAATGTAACCGGATGTTTTCCAATTCTTTTTCCAGGTGTTTTTGATCGGAAATATCAACAATCAGATCAATGACCTTATTTAACTCCCCATTTTTGTTTTTAAAGGGAGTAAAAGTATGCCTGAACCAAAGTTCTGCATCTGTGGTAATAAAATTTGTAGTCATACTTCCGCTTTCGCCGATATGCAGCCCTGACCATATCTCCACGTAAAGTTTTTCTAACAATTCGTTACCTGCAAAAAATTCTTGGAACGATTTACCAATCAGCGAACCTGCATCGAGCCTTGTTTTGGCAAGGAAATTATCATTTACTGAATTGATGTTCCCATGCCGGTCAATTTCAATAGTTCCCAAAGTGTTGTTAATAGCGTCAATGGTGTTAAGCATCTCCATCTCTCTACGGGCAGCTTCTTCTTGCGTGGCCTGCAACTCTTCCATGTTTTGGCGGAGTTCTTCTTCCTGAGCCGAAAGTTCATCGCCCCGCAATTTCGATTCCTCCAGCAGATGTTTGGTTTGTTCGTTGATACGGACATTCGAAATAGTTGAGGCAATATTCTCTCCAAGTGAAATGATAAATTCGGTTTGGTAAGTCTCAATGGGGGTAAATGAGGCCAACTCAATTACACCTAGCACCTTATCGTTAAAAACAAGTGGCACAAGCAATAAAAAATCAGGTTCGGCGGTTCCAAGCCCCGATGTCAGATGGATGTAATTCCCGGGAATTTCTTTCAAGTAAACAGGCAGTTTCTCAAAAGCACAACGGCCAACCAGACCTTCTTTCATTTCAAAATTCCGTTTCATGAACTTTTCACGGCCATAGGCAATAGCCGATTTCATTTCGAAATAGGGGCTTCTTTCATCCAGTTCGTTTAAAATGTACATGGCCCCCTGGTTGGCCCCAATGTAATCTATCAATCGGTTCATCACACTCTTCGACAGGCGGTCCATATTATCGGAGTTTTGTCTGAGGATGTCTCCAAAATCGGCCAGCCCTTTGGTCACCCAGTTCCTGATTTCATCCACCCGGGCCCGTTCTTTACCTTGATCGACCGCCTGTTTTAGGTTTTGGCGCATCTCAATCAAAGCATTCCCCAACATATCTTCCTCACTTAAAGCCTCAAATTTGGTGTCGTAATTCCCTTTTCCAATTTCAACAGCAAATTCTGAAGTCCGGCGCATGTTTTCGATATAGAGATTTAACGCGCTGGCCATATCCCCAATTTCGTCGTTGTTGGTTTCCATCTTTTCCTTCGGAAGGACGCCCCGGGTCATGGTAAGCAGAAATTCTTTCAGCTTCATGATAGGGAAAACAATGCTGCGGGTGGTGAAGTAAGCCGCTCCCAACACAAAAATTGCGACTAATAAAATAGCAAAGAGTATGAATTTTTGAAACCATCGGAATGAATCGCTCATTTGAATATTAATGTCTTTAGCCTGGTTGTCCATGTTGGTTTGAATTATGGCCAGAGAATTCAGGATTTCATTTGCCAAAATGGTCACGGTTCCGCCCTCTTCTACTTTTGGTGTCACTTCCACAATCACCATAAAATCGTCGTAACTTTCAAAACTTTGCAGCAAGTCGATAATTGATTTTTGTTCTACAAAAAGTTGATTCCCGATGACATTGAGCAACGAGTCAACCTCATTTTTTAAGCCGGGTTCCCATTTTTGCGAGAGTTTTGTTATTTCTTCTTTTAAGGCAGGAAACCCTATCTGATGTATCTCAATTAATTTCTTCTTGTCGGGGGTATCTGGTTGTTTTTCAATAAAGACCCAATTTTTGGTCAGCATGTAGGAATTATTCACCATGGTGGTCAATTCCTGAAGACTTGCCGCGGAAGGATTGTAATTGGTTAGAATCTTTTCATTCAAATCCTGACTTTCATTCAGGGTTGAATAGGTGAGGATTCCATTCAGTAAAGTGGCTAAAAGCAATATGCCAAATCCTACAATGAGTCGGTTGGTAATGGTAAATCGGGCCTTCATTCGTATGTTGTTTAAGTCTTGTTATAATCAATTGCAAATTAGTGATAAATGCCGTGAATATACTTATTTCTCTCCAAAACACTAAGTTTGAATCCTATTTTTTTCGCAGATGTCTGTTTCGTTTTCAATTTGAAAGTAACAGATTTATGAAAAAAGAAAACCTTCACGTTACTTGGTTATAGGATTGGCTAGCCATTTCTTCAGTTCCTGTATGGTAGGGTCTATCATTTGAAGTGTTTTGGTATAAACTTTTTCAAGATGTTGGGGGTTATTCTCCAACCTACCGATGCTGACAGGTTCTTTAGGTCGGATTATAAAAGCTTGTCCCCTGGTTTCTAAGCTTTCGATATCTTTAATGAGTTTGTTGTAATGTTGTTCTCTGGTTTCCATCAACCGGATCAACTTCGGATATTTTTTGTAAATTAACCGGAATAGCCATTGGGTTTTTGATGGTTCTTTTTGGTATCCTTTCGGGCGGGTTAAAACCACAACAACCCTGTTATTCCCCATCTCTAATGCGTGATGCACCGGAACTGGATCGGCCAACCCTCCGTCTAAGTATGGAACGCCATTAATAAATTTCATTTTAGCCACATAGGGCAGCGATGAGGTGGCAGTCAATAAATCACGCATTTTGTCCGGATCGCTGGTGTTGGCATCTACATATTCTACCTCTGCAGATAAGCAATTGGTCATAGCCACCTGAAAGTGTGTTGATGATTGTGCCAGTGCCTGATAATCGAGTGGAATGATTTGGGTGGGAATGGTTTTATATACATATTCCCAATGGAAAAAATCGCCTTTTTTAATCCAGTGACTGAGGCCGCAATACTGTTTGTCGCTAATCCGGCTGTTGGTCAGCAGGTTCCTTCCATTTTGCATGGTTACGTATGACACTCCATAGGCTGCACCTGCCGACACACCAATGGCATACGGAAAAAATAGCTGGTTGCGGTGCAGGGCCTCCAATACTGCGGCTACATAAATAGCCCGGAATCCGCCCCCTTCAAGTACAAGACCCGTTTTTTCACATAAATTCATTGGCTTGATAATGTAATTTTTGGTGCGAAGTAATATAAAATTGATATGAAAACAAACCATCTGCATCCTTTATCCTGAATGTCATCTGTTGAATTAAGAAGATCAACGGGTTGGATTCTTAAAGACGGTTAACTATCCCCGAAGAACCGCGGCAAGCTATCGGATGATTACTACGGGTTTAGCTTAGTATCTAAGTATTTTTGTTTGAATTAAAACCGATTGGCATAACCAATATGCAGTTTACCCTGATCAAAGCGTATGGTTTTACCCGGTTCTTTTCCTAAAGCAAAAGATAGGGACAAACGTCCGGCTGGCGTATCCAGGTTTAAACCTACTCCCATAGATTGCCGCATTTGGATTGTGATGGACGGTTTTCCCGATTCATTGAACCAGCCCACCTGATAAAATAATTGAACCAGTGAGGTTTCGTTTAAAGGAATCCGGTAAGCACCTGTGAAATAGGTAAATCCTTTGCAAGCAATTGACTGTTCCTGAAATCCTTCAAAAGAATTGAAACCTCCCAGCCGATAAAATTTATTTGCAGGGAGCGAATCGTTGAACAAGTATGATGACCTGTTTTTCACTTGAACGGAACCAAAAGTTAATGGGTAAATCAATTCCGATTTTAATTGAATCTCAGAAAAAAGTGATTGGTACCCGTTGGTGGTGGCTTTTTCTTTTGTTTGGTTTCCAATCAGGGCCGAAAGCTCAAATCCAACTCCTTGAGTAGGAAACACCGGGTAGTTAAACTTGCTGAATTTGTATTCAAAACCGTATAAATTGCTTTCGTAAGGGGTGTAGGTATCCAAATAATTTGACCCAACGGACGAATTGTTCCATTGGTATTTTATCGTAAAAACCCCTTTTTGAAAAAACTCAATGAGGATACCCGCTTCAAGGGTCGTGTTTGAATAGGAACTATCCAATTTCTCAAAAGTGGCTTTTGCCATGGCACCTGCCGGACTTTTGAAAATATAGGGCAACTGAACATTCACATCCAGGTTTTGAGAACTTGCGGCCGGGCTGTTCCATTTAAAAGATAGCTGTTCCCCGTGGTTTAAAAGATTCACCAAAAGCAGGCCAACATCACCGGTAAGCTCAAGTTTGTGGGCCTCGTTGGTTGACATTCCAATAATTCCCGTGAATTGGCTGTTTTTTAATGGGTGCAAAAACAGATGAACCCTTGCTTTGGTGCCATTCAAAACAATAAAAGAGGAATCGAACGCCATAAATCCTGTTTGGTCAATTGCTTGCTTTATTTGTGATGTTTTGTTAGGTTGATAGGGTTGGTTCGGCAAAATGGCTGTTTTCCGCATCACGTAATACGGATGGATGAAAGTCGGTTGAACCATTGAGAGGGTATCGAAATAAAATTTTTCATGGGGAGTAACTAGGTAATGAATGGCTATAGTATTTTCTTCCAAAGTGGTTTTTTTTTCAAGCGATGCCAATACATAGCCCAGGTTGTTCAACTGCTTTATAATACGGTGTTCCGTATCATCAATAATGGACTGTTGAAATAGAACCAGGTTTTTAGCCCTAGGTAACAGATATTCATAATCAGGAGGTGATATAGTCAGGGGAAGCATTAAAAAACGTTCACCCAGATGCACCGAAATATGGATGGCAGAATCGGCAAAAAGCGTGTCCACTGAAAAATCTGGATACCCATTGTTTTGATATTGTTGTTTTAATTTTCCCAATAAGGGAATCAATTCTTCTAAAGTTTGACATGATGCAGGAATTTCAGGAATATTACATTCGCCGATAAAATGAACAGGTAGGTTCTTTTTTTGGGCCTGGCAAACAATGGCATCATGAAACAAAATAAAGGTAAAGGCAAGTAGTACAATGCTATAAATCCCTTTCTGCATCTTTCTTTTTGTAAAACCTTGTTAAGTCTGATTTCTATTAAACTAATCGTTCATAAACCCTTGCTTTTTCAGTGTTTTCAGGAAAGTTTTTGAAAAATAGACATTGTCTGCTTTTTTATATCGCTTTTCTGTAAAAATCTGGGCAAGGTTTTCAGTCTGGTTTTCGGCAATCAATTTTTGAGTCAAAGGTGAGGCTTCCTTTTCAGCGTAAATGGTTTCAATGCTTTGGCGGGTATAAGGCTGGTATTTTTCGTAATGGACTACACCTTGCAATGGCAACCTGTCGGTCAGTTGAGGCTGCTCGTTGGGGTATCCCAACACGATAGCAGTTACTGGCACCACCCCTTTGGGAAGTTCCAAAATGTCGGTTATTTTTTGCGACATATAGGTTGTGGTTCCCAGATAACAAATCCCCAACCCGTAACTTTCCGCTTCCAGGCACACATTTTGGCTGGCCAGCACCGCGTCGATGGTGGCATTATACAGCCAGAGAAAGTTATCGTAACCGGGTTCGGCATTTCTCAATTGGCACCATTGGCTAAACCGGTTGATGTCGGCGCAAAAAGTTATATGAACAGGGGCTTCTAAAACCATGGATTGCTTAAAGTGTGCCTCCCAAAGTTGTTTCCGTAAGGTTTCGTCTTTGGTAACTACCATGCTATACACTTGCATATTGCCGGTATTTGAGGCTCTGGCTCCTGCCTCAAGTATTTTTGTGAGCAAAGTCTGCTCAATAGGTGTGTTTTTATATTTCCGAATTGAACGATGATTAAAAATGGTTTTCATAGTTTTTTTCACAAATGTAAATCCATTCAAGGGAAATTAAAAACTCGCGTTTTCCGGGGGAAAGTAAAAACTGTTTTACAGTGCAGGTTTTTAGATGAAAAATACGCATCTTTGAGCCTTAAAAAATTGACAGCATAAATTTTCAAACAGATATGGTACGCCTTTTAGAACGCTATTTTGGTAAGTTGGAGTGGTTATTCATCGCTTTGTTTTTAATTGCCTTACCTTTTATCTATACCACCAAACTACTCGACCCCGTTTTATATTCTGCTTATTTGGTTTTAACATTACTCATTCTGGTTATTACAATTTTATTGGTTTTCCGTGTTTTCCGTGAGCAAATCAAATTCCGTTTGGGGTTGGCAGAAAAGATTATTTTTGGCTCAGCCGTTGCTTATCTGGTTGTAAATATAATCGGTTCTTTTGGAGTTATTAATAGCAATGAGGCAGTTTTTCATTTTACCAAAGAGGCTACCTATGTTATTTTATTTTTCTATTTATATCAATTGTTACATCAGGAGCCAAAAGGGAAAAATGTTATCATCAAATCGGTGCTGTTAATGACTACTTTTTATCTTGCCATAGGTTATGTACAGCTTTATAATTCCGATTTTACTCCATTTAAAAATGCTACCGGCAGTTATGGCTATTATTTACGCCAATCCATGGTTAAGGTACTGTCCACGTTGGCTAACTGGAATTTATTCAGTTCATATCTCTTTATAAGCTTACCTTTTGCAATTTATGGCATTGTTTTTTACAAAAAGTTCTGGAGAATCTTATCCATCTTATTATTTCTTTCGGCAATAGTTTTTATTTTTCTGTTGGCATCTAAAGGTATTTGGGGTGCATCAGCTTTGTCTCTGTCAATATTGTTAGCACTTGCTTATTTTTACCTGTTTTTTTTAATGCCCGGGCATGCAGGTAAAACATTGAGCAACCGGTTAAAATTGGTTTTTATTGTTAGCCCGGTAATTATTATAGTTCTCGGTTTGGTTGTTGTGCAAAAGGCCGACATTAAAATTTTTAAAGTGATTACCGACAAAATGGGCCAGGTGGTTAATACCGAACTGGCCTGCGGGGATGATCGTTTTCTTACCCCATCCTCTACCGAAACACGCGTATATGTTTGGGAAAACACCATCAAACTTTTCAAGGAGAAACCCTTGTTTGGTATTGGTGGCGGGCAATGGTGGGTGATGTATCCAAAATACGGACTTGATAGGTTTGAGCATGACCTCCGTAACGGCACATTGTTATTTCAACGCCCTCACAACGACTTTTTGTGGATCCTTTCCGAAAACGGATTGGCCGGGTTCTTTTTTTACATGGTAATCTTCATTGGCCTTTTAGTTATTGCATTCCGGAATTTATTAAAAAACAAGGATTGGTCAGGAAAGGTATTATCTGCTTTAGCCTTTGCCTTTTTAATAGGCTTTATGATCGACATGTTTGTATCGTTTCCACGCGAAAGGGTTACCCATAATGTAATGATGATCCTTTTATTCGTGCTGATACTAAATGAATTGCCCAAAAATGAAGCTTCTGAATTGAATATCTCAAAGCCACTAGGGAAAGTTGCATTTTCATTTCTCTTCTTGCTTCTAGCTACTGCAAACCTTTGGGCAGCCCATCAATTTTTCAAGGGAGAAAAAGCGGCAAGGGCAGTTAAGTACGGCATTAAAACCAAAAACTTTAATTTGGTTTATCGGGCGGCGCACAGTGTGCGTGGCAGTCTTTATACGCTCGATAATTTTACTACACCCATGGCTTATTACGAGGGTGTTGCACTGTCAACATTTAAAAATATGGAAGGGGCAAAAGCATCATTTACCGATGCCTATGCCATCAACCCTTATCATTTACAGAATTTAAACAATTTAGCCACTAGTTATGACTTAACTGGTGATAAAAAGACCGCGTTAATCTATTATCAAAAGGCACTTGAAATTTCTCCAAGGTATAAGGAGGCACTGATTAATAAAGCTATTGTCCATTATAATTTAAATGAATTTGACCGTGCCATGGAATATATTTTACAAGTGCCGGCAAAAGAGAAAAACCCTGAGAAATTTGAACAAACTATGCTCACTATCTGCAAACGTAAAGCAATTGGTCTTGCTGAAAAGTGTGATGAAACAAAATTTAAGGAATGGATTGGTGACGAAAACAAAATTAAGGCCACCTTTGTTAAGGTTCAAGGTGGAAAAAGCGACTTTGATGTAATTTTGTTTCAAGAGCTTGGAAAATAATTTTAGGTTTTAAATGATTTTGCTTACTTTTAGCGTGTTATCGGAGTGTATTATTATGTTTTATTGATTTAAAGATTGATCACATGAAAAGATTATTGGTGTTAGTGGTTGCAGCCTTATTTGGTTTAGCTTTATTCAGTTCATGTAAAACTGCAGATTGCCCGGCCTATTCAAAAGCAGAGCCCACAACTGTTGAACAACCGGCTTAACCGGTTTCACTTTAACAGAACCTCTTTAATTGGAGGTTTGTTTTTTTATGAGGTACCCATTCATCATCGTTTTACTTTTTGCTTGTAATACTATTTTTGCCCAAGGCGAGGTTACTACCGAAAACAAAGCTTTGATCCGAAACGAGCATACCTTTGCCTTTCTTATTAATAACAATGGATGGGGAATGGGTTACACTTATGGAAAGATGGTAACCATCCGCAAAAAAAACCTTTGGAATGTAGAATGGGTCAAGTTCAAGGATCCCAAAGAATACAAACAATACCATCCCCAATACCCTGAATTCCGTCGGTTTGTCTTTGGCAAGCAAAATGAATTTTACAACTTCCGCTTCAGTTATGGGAATTTATTCACCTTCTTTCAAAAAAAGGATAAGGGAGGAATAGAGGTTAGGTGTTTTTACCATGTTGGTATCGATGCCGGGATAGTTAAACCGATTTATTATATTACTCAGGTAATGCCAACGCAAATAGTTGAAAAAATTAACAAAAATTCTTTGCCCGATAATATTTATGGAGGAGCTCCATTTTACAAAGGGTTCAATGAAATTAAAGTAATACCGGGCATTACTTCAAAGTTTGGTGCCAGTTTTGAATTTAGCAACCGCGATTTGGTCATCAACGCCATTGAAGGTGGAATAGGGATTGATGTGTTCCCAAAAGTTATTGAAATTATGGCTAATGAGCATAACCATTTTTATTTTGCTTCTATTTTTTTGAGTTACCGATTTGGAAGAATTGTGAATCCAAGAGGTGTTTCATCAAAATCGAATAAAAAAGAGGTAAAAAATGATTAAATTTATGCTGCTAAAAAGGTTTAACGTGTTGAAGTTGCTTATCCATTTACTTTTATAATTGGTTTAATTTTATTTATCTTGCTTGCCGTTAATTTAAAAGGTTACAACGAAAATTGAAATCATAACAGTATGAAAAACAATTACTTATATTTAAATTTTACTCTTGCACTGGTTGTTGGGATTATGTTATTTACCCTGACCCAGACTCATTATACAAGGAATTACATTCCAAGATCAAAAAACATGCAGGGTACATACAGTGCACAAGGCGCCATAGATTACCTTATTAATATAAGGGCAAATCAGTTGACCAAAACCATTGAAGCATCTGATGTTAAAAAAGCACAGCAGCAGTTACAGATACTATCGAGTAGAAAAAGCACAGAAAGTGCCTGGGCATTCAGGGGACCTAATAATATAGGTGGACGGACCCGTGCTTTGTTAATCGATAAAGACAATTCAAACTTAATGTTTGCCGGTGGAGTTGCCGGTGGTTTATGGAAATCGACCACTTCAGGCCAATATTGGGTGCCTGTTGAATATCAGGGAGCAACATCTGAGGATTTTGCCAATCTGGCTGTTGTCTCGATTTGCCAGGCTGCAAATGGCGATATCTACTTTGGGACCGGCGAAGGGGTTCATTTCAATCATGGTTTAAATACCGCCACCCCAATGATATTAGGCTCTGGAATCTGGAAATCTACTGATAGAGGGAACACTTTTACTAAGTTAACTGCCACTGAACCTACGGAAGGGAACGATGCCTTCACATTGGTTTTTAAAATGGCAGCAGATCCTTCAAATGCAAACATTGTGTATGCTTCAACTTCGCAAGGCCTGAAAGTTTCTACAGACGGAGGTGTAAATTGGGGGCCTGCTCCGTTAGAAGAAAGCGTATATAACAACAGCACCTCAATGGATGTAAAAGTAGCCTCCGACGGCTCTTTTATTGCCAGCATCGCGAATAAATGTTTTGTGAAAAAAGCAGGAGCATCTCAATTTGTGCTTCGCTCGGGTCAAGACGAACTTGAAAACGCCGAGGAAGGCCATTTAATATCAACAACAAATATTGGCCGCTTAGAATTTGCTTATGCCCCTCAGGATCCTAATATTGTTTTTTGTGCTGCCGTAAATCAAGCTAGTGGATTGAAAAACATCTATAAATCAACAGATGGTGGCGACAACTGGATTGTTGTTGGTAAAGGTGGATCGGCTTTGTTCCAGCCTTTCGGAAGCCAAGGTATTTACGATGTTTGCATTGCGGTTAACCCTACAAATAAGAATCAGGTTTTCGTAGGTGGATTAAACCTTTGGTCGGGCGTTGCTGCAAATACAGGAAATTTATTTGCCTGGAGTCAGGTTACTATGTGGGATGCCCCCACCTATTATTCCTTATATGTTCATGCCGATCAGCACATCATCTTGTTCGATCCTAAAGATCCTCAAATCATGTTTGTTGGCAGCGATGGAGGCGTTAGCAGAGGTTTTTTAAATAAAGACGGTGTCAAATACCAATTTAAAACCATGAATAACAATTACGGAGTAACTCAGTTTTATTCTGTTGCTGCCAATAGTGCTGGTACATTGATTGGCGGAACTCAGGATAATGGGAGTTTATTGGTAGTCAAAGAATTTGGCACTGATGAAAAAGCAGGTTATTCTGTGATGGGAGGAGATGGAGGACACGTGGTCATGTCGCAGATAATGCCGAACATAGCTTATGTCACCATGTATTTTGGAGGCTTATGGCGCAATAATGATGAAAATTATGCTGATTGGAATACTTTCTACAATTCTGACCTTGCTGATTACCAAGGATGGACCTCAGGAGGCTATGAGCCTGATATGCAATCAGCCTCATTTGTAACACCCATCACTTATTGGGAAACTGATAATGATATAACTGGAATGGATTCTGTCATGTTTATTGCTAAAAAAACCTATACCAAGGGTTCAACAGTTGTATTCCCTAGTTACAATGTAAATAAAGCACCAGTTTATAAAACTTTTGAGAAAGATTATTTCGAAAATGACACTTTTTATTACCAGGATCCCTACCGTGCCCTGTTTGCACTTGGGATGAAACATGAAATCTGGGTAACCCCATTCGCTGCAAACTGGAATATTACCATTGCTCAAAAAGGTTGGTGGCGGGTTGTTAAGAAAAACACCATGGGGGCAGATGAATATGTAACTCAGATGAAATTTTCAGCCGATGGCAATAATTTGTTCTTTTCAACCAGCGAAAATGAATTGTACCGGATTTCGGGTTTTGATACAGCGAGGACCTATAAAGAAGCTGATTATATTTTTGGGAAGCCAACCACAACTATAACAAAGATAGGGGCCTTTAACCAGGCCATTACAGGGTTGGCCTGTGATCCAAATAATGTGGATAACCTGCTTGTTACTTTGGGTAATTATAGTAACGACTTTTATGTGTATTACTGTGCTCAAGCTACTACTGTAGCAGCCAGTAGTTCGTTTTCTAATTTTACCGACGTTACTGGTGATCTGCCTCATGTGCCAGCTTTCTGTGCCTTGTTTGAAATTGATGAAACCAAAAACGATGTTCTTGTTGGAACAGATATGGGCGTATTTAGGGCTAAGAAATTTTCGCAACAAGTTGGTGCAGGGACTATTGCCTGGGAGCCTTACCAAAATGGGTTAGGTCCGGTACCTGTTTTTCAAATTACTCAGTTGACCATGGCTAAATGGAACAAAGGAAATTATGGAAAAATTTATATTGGGACCCATGGCCGGGGTTTTTACGAGGATATGAATTATGTGGGAATCGCCGAGGATGATGATTTGTTTAATGGAACAAAATCTTCTCAATTGGCATTTACTGTATTTCCAAATCCCATTGTTGATAAGGCATCTGTAAAACTAAACTTAAAGGAAGATGCTAAAATTACAGTTCAAATTCTCAATTTAGCTGGGCAGGTGATTGATGCAAAAGATTTTGGCACTTATTATGCTGGCGAAAACACTTTGGAGTTATCCTGCAATTCGTTAAAACCAGGAGCCTATATTTTAAATGTTAAAGCTGGGGCTCAGCAAGGTTCTGCAAGAGTTGTTAAGAAATAAAAGAAATATCTTACAGAAAGCTGGGCAATTGTCCAGCTTTTTTTTGCTTTTTGAAATCCTAATTTTTAAATTTGTTCGCATTTTTTAAAACATGTTTTTTGTTTAAAAAAGCAGAAAAGTAATCTAATATTTAAAAATCATACATTATGTCAAAAATTAAAATTGGTATCAACGGTTTTGGCCGTATTGGTCGTTTTGTATTCCGTGTGGCAGTAGCCAATGATAAATTCGAAGTGGTTGGGATTAATGACCTGATTGATGTGGATTATATGGCTTACATGCTGAAATATGATTCTACACACGGTCAATTCAAAGGTACCGTAGAAGTGAAAGACGGAAAATTGATTGTAAACGGAAAATCAATCCGTGTGACAGCGGTTAAAAACCCGGCTGAATTGAAATGGGACGAAGTAGGTGCTGAATATGTAGTTGAATCTACGGGGTTATTTTTAGAAAAAGAAAAAGCCAAAGGACATATCGAAGCCGGTGCAAAAAAGGTTATCATGTCTGCTCCCTCAAAAGACGACACCCCAATGTTCGTGATGGGTGTAAATCATAAAAAATACACCAAAGAAATGGATTATGTTTCGAATGCTTCATGTACAACCAACTGTTTGGCCCCTATTGCAAAAGTGTTGCATGATAATTTTGGTATTGTTGAAGGTTTAATGACAACGGTTCATGCTACTACAGCTACTCAAAAAACAGTGGATGGCCCTTCAATGAAAGACTGGAGAGGTGGACGTGGTGCTGCCCAAAACATCATCCCTTCATCAACCGGTGCAGCTAAAGCTGTTGGTAAAGTTATTCCAGAATTGAATGGCAAATTAACAGGTATGTCTTTCCGTGTTCCAACCCCTGATGTTTCAGTGGTTGATCTTACAGCCCGTTTAGATAAAGGTGCTTCATACGAAGAAATATGTGCTGCTATGAAAAAAGCTTCTGAAGGCGAATTGAAAGGGATTCTGGGTTATACCGAAGATGAAGTTGTTTCGACTGATTTTGTTGGCGATTTCCGTACCTCAATTTTCGATGCAAAAGCAGGTATCAGCTTGAACAAAAATTTTGTGAAGATAATTTCATGGTACGACAATGAAATGGGTTATTCTGCAAAAGTGGTTGAATTAATCAAACACATGTATTCTGTAGATCACGCATAATTTTATTATAGTAATTTAAAGCCGCTCCTGTGGGCGGCTTTTTTGTTGTATTACATTTTTTATTTACATCTTTGTGGCATATTTTTAACTGTTGAAAAGTGGGAAGAAAAAAACCGTTGCCAATACTTGAGAATATTACCATTCAGGGGGTTGCAGCCGAAGGGAAAGCCATTGCCCGATACAACGATATGGTTGTGTTTGTTCCTTTCGTAGTTCCGGGGGATGTGGTCGATTTGCAGGTGACCAAAAAGCGAAAAAACCACATGGAGGCCAAAGTTGTGAAGCATCACCAATTTTCAGCCAACCGTTTGAAACCTTTTTGTGAGCATTTTGGTGTTTGCGGAGGCTGCAAATGGCAGGTATTACCCTACGAAGAACAGTTAAAACATAAACAACAAGAAGTTATTGATGCCTTAACCCGGATAGGAAAATTGCAATTGCCAGAGTCTGAACCCATCTTGGGCAGCCCGAAAACGCAATTTTACCGAAATAAACTGGAATACACCTTTTCGCAACACCGGTGGCTTTCAAGAGAGGAAATGGGTACCGAAACACCCGAAATGAATGCATTAGGTTTTCATGTACCGGGATTGTTCGATAAAATCCTCGACATCAAAAAGTGTTACCTTCAGTCTGAGCCAAGCAATCAAATCCGGCTGGCGGTGAAAGATTTTACGCTCAAACAAGGATATGCCTATTATAACCAACGGACCAACCTGGGATTTTTAAGAAACATCGTCATCCGTACCGTTTCAACCGGGGAAGTAATGGTACTGGTAATCTTTGGCGAAAAAAGGGCAGATGAAATTGCTGAGGTCATGAATTACATTGATCAGCAATTTGGCGAAATTATTACATCGTTGCAATATATAGTTAATACCAAAGTAAACGATACCTACTCCGATTTAGAAGTGGTCTTATTTAAAGGCCGTGAATTCATTTATGAACAAATGGAGGAGCTGAGTTTTAAAATAGGTCCAAAATCATTCTACCAAACAAATTCGGAACAGGCATACCGTATGTATTCCATTATAAGGGAATATGCTCAATTAAGTGGCAACGAGGTGGTTTACGATTTGTATTCAGGTACAGGCACTATCGCTTGTTTTTTGGCAAACAAAGCTTCAAAGGTTATTGGAATTGAATATGTGAAAGAAGCTGTGGACGATGCCCATCTGAATGCCCAATTAAATAAAATAGAACATGCCCAGTTTTTTTCAGGCGATATGAAAGATGTCTTAAATGAAGCATTTATTCAGCAGCATGGGAGACCGGATGTAATTATTACCGATCCTCCCCGGGCAGGAATGCATCCCAATGTGATAGTGGCCATTAAATACTGTCAACCTAAACGGATCGTGTATGTTAGCTGCAATCCTGCTACCCAGGCCCGTGATTTAGAACTGTTAAAAGATAATTATCAAATAATCAAAGTGCAGCCCATAGATATGTTCCCACATACACATCATGTGGAAAATATTGTTTTATTGGGGAAAACCAATGATTAGAAACACAATAAATTTTAAGCTTATTGCTTAAATAAATGATTAAGATTTTATATTTTTGAGGCTTGTTATGTTTTTCAGCATAAAATATCTAAAAAGATGATGCAAAAGAATTTCGATTGTGATAAATGTTTTGATGCTCCTGAGGCCATCTTTTCATTGTTAAAACCCGAACAAAAAGAATTTGTCAGGGAGCGTCATTCCTGTGTCTTTTATAAAAAGAACGATGTTATTTTCAAAGAGGAAGATGAACCCATTGGGTTATTGGTTCTCTGCGATGGTAAGGTAAAAGTATTCAGAGAAGGCGTAGGCCGCCGTGAGCAAATTGTCCGCATGGTAAAACCCTATGGGCTGATGGGTTTCCGCGCCCTATTTGCAGAGGAAAACCACATAGCAACGGCTGTTGCGTTAGAAGATGCCATCGTTTGCATAATTGATAAGGACGATTTGATGAAGCTCATCCGTGAGAATAGCGACTTTGCGATTGGATTAATGCGCTCGTTGGCCACCGACTTAGGCTTCTCGAACCGACGGACGGTTGCCCTTACACAAAAGCATATCCGAGGGCGATTGGCTGAGTCAATTTTGTTTTTGAAAGACACCTATGGATTAGAAGATGATGAATCGACTATTAAAATTTTCCTTTCGCGGGAGGACATTGCAAACTTATCGAACATGACCACCTCCAATGCAATACGGACTTTGTCAACATTTGCCAGCGAGGGTGTCATCTCCATTACAGGAAGGAAAATCAAGATTACCGACATGAAAAAATTAGAGCGGATAAGCTCATTAGGATAAAAACCACTTCACGAGTGGTTTTTTTTTAACAATATGTGAACAAAAATTTCTCAATTCAATACTAGGTTTAAATGTTTTAACTATTTTTAGTTCTATCTTTGTCGGCTGAAAGTCTAGAAATTAGAATGAATAGGGGTTTAATGTCTTTTTTTGGTTTGTAAATCTAAATTATGAAGAAAAGGATTAAAAGTGCTTTAATTTCTGTTTATCATAAAGATAACCTAGAGCCTATTGTGCTAAAATTGAATGAGTTAGGTGTGAAAATCTATTCAACAGGTGGTACTTATGACTTTATTCAAGGGTTGCATGTGCCTGTAATGCTGGTTGAAGAATTGACTTCATACCCCTCTATTCTTGGCGGTAGGGTAAAAACATTACATCCGAAAGTATTTGGAGGCATCTTAGCCCGTCGTGAAAACGAAGATGATGTAAAACAGTTGGATCAATACCAGATTCCAGAGATTGATTTGGTAATTGTGGACTTGTATCCTTTTGAGGCTACCGTTGAGAGTGGTGCTCTGGAACACGAGATTATCGAAAAAATTGACATTGGTGGAATATCATTGATCCGGGCAGCAGCCAAAAATTTTAAAGACGTGCTTATTGTGGGTTCCCGTGCCCAATACAACGATTTTTACAGATTACTGACCGAACATCACGGTGAAACGGATTTGAATCAACGCCGCAATTTTGCCCGTTGTGCCTTTGCCATCAGTTCGCATTATGATACGGCCATTTTTAATTACTTCGATTTAGATATCCCGACCTCTTTTAGGGCTTCATATAATCAACGGATGGGGCTTCGATATGGAGAGAATCCTCACCAATCAGCCGCATTTTTTGGTGATTTTAGCTCTTCATTTGTAATCAAAGGGGGCAAATCAGTTAGCTACAACAACCTGTTGGATATAGATGCATCGGTTAATCTTATTGATGAATTTCAAGAAACGACTTTTGCCATTCTGAAACATAACAATGCCTGCGGTATTGCATCTCGCCCTAGTTTGGTTGACGCTTGGAAAGACGCCCTTTCAGGCGACCCTGTCTCAGCTTATGGAGGTATCTTGGTAACAAATTCCGAAGTTGATTTAGCAACGGCTGTTGAAATTGACAAATTGTTCTACGAGGTATTGATTGCTCCTTCTTATCAACCGGGTGCTTTAGAATTGTTGCTTAAAAAAGATAAGCGTATTATTTTGGTTGATGTGCGTAAATCGAAACCGCGTACGCAATTCCGTACAATTTTGAATGGTGTGCTTATGCAGGATGTGGATCTATCCATGGAAACGGAAGAAACCATGCAAGCAGTTACGGAAGCAAAGCCTACCAATGAACAATACCGTGATTTGGAATTTGCCTTAAAAGTGGTTAAGCATACCAAATCAAACGCCATAGTTTTGGTAAAAGATAAAAAATTATTGGCCAGCGGGGTTGGCCAAACATCACGGGTAGATGCTTTGAAGCAAGCTATAGAAAAAGCCAACTCATTTGAAAACTGGTTACCGGGCGCAGTAATGGCTTCGGATGCTTTCTTCCCGTTTGCCGATTCTATTGAGATAGCCCACAAAGCAGGTATCAAAGCAGTGGTTCAACCCGGAGGTTCAGTCCGCGATAAAGATACCATCGACTATTGCAACCAAAACAACCTTGCAATGGTTTTTACCGGAGTCCGACATTTTAAACATTAACATACATAAACATCGATACAACAAATGGGATTATTTTCATTTTTAACACAGGAAATTGCAATTGACTTAGGAACTGCAAATACCATCATCATCCATAATGATAAGATTGTGGTCGATGAGCCTTCGATAGTAGCCATTGATACCGCTACAGGTAAATTGATTGCCATAGGTGAAAAGGCCCGGCAGATGCACGGGAAAACTCATGATCACATCAAGACCGTCCGCCCGTTGCGCGATGGGGTTATCGCCGACTTTGATGCCGCGGAGAAGATGATCCGTGGAATGATAAAAATGATAAATAACAACAAAACCCAATTATTCAGTCCGGCCCTAAAAATTGTTATTTGTATTCCTTCAGGTTCCACCGAAGTAGAGATACGCGCGGTACGCGACTCATCGGAGCATGCCGGCGGCCGCGAGGTATTGATGATTTATGAACCTATGGCTGCTGCTATTGGGATGGGAGTGGATGTGGAAGCTCCTGAAGGGCACATGGTGGTGGATATTGGTGGAGGCACAACTGAAATTGCTGTAATTTCGCTGGGTGGGATTGTTTCAAACCAGAGCATCCGTATTGCCGGCGATGATTTAACAGCCGATATCCGCGAATACATGAGGCACCAGCATAATATCAAAATTGGAGAACGGACTGCCGAGGATATCAAAATCAATGTAGGTTCCGCAATTCCCGAACTGGATGAACCGCCCGCAGACTATATTGTACGCGGGCCGCACCAAATGACAGCCCTTCCAATTGAGATACCGGTTTCGTACCAAGAGATAGCACATTGTTTAGATCGTTCGTTAAGCAAAATAGAAGCTGCTATTTTAGCAACTTTGGAACATACACCACCCGAACTTTATGCCGATATTTACCGTAAGGGAATTTTCTTAGCCGGTGGTGGGGCATTGTTGCGGGGTTTGGATCGCCGTTTGACCGAGAAAACAAAGATACCATTCCATGTAGCCGAAGATCCTTTGCACGCGGTTGCCCGTGGAACAGGAATTGCTTTGAAAAATTCCCATCGGTTCTCGTTCCTGATTAAGTAATAGTCCGAAATTCATAAGAATAATCCAGGTACATGCGTAGTTTATTGCACTTTATTCATACCTATCATTTTATTATTCTATTTATTCTTATTGAATTTTTATCAATTGCTCTTGTTATTCAGTATAACGATTACCAAAGAGCTGCTTTTTTAAATTCCTCGAATCGTTTGGCAGGAGGGGTTTACAAGAAATTCTCAACAGTAAATAATTACTTGTCGCTAAAAGAGAAGAATCAGGAATTGTTGAATGCCCTTGCCGTAAGTAAAAACCATTCATTTAATGCATTCAAGCAAAACGCCATTGGTGTGGCAGATGTGATGGACTCGGTGTATGTTCAGCAATACCAGTTTATTCCGGCCAACATCATTAACAACTCGGTTCAAAAGCAAAACAACTATTTGACACTGAATATCGGAAAAAAACAGGGGGTAGATAAAGGCATGGCCGTTGTTGCTCCAAATGGGGTGGTTGGGGTTGTGAAAGATGTTTCAGCAAATTTTGCTTCCGTGATTAGCTTGTTGAATCAGAACCTACGGATTAGTGCTATGTTAAAAGAGTCAGGTTATTTTGGCTCCATCAACTGGGATGGCACGAACTACCGATATATCACTTTTTCCGACTTACCTAACCATATAACCATTCACCGTGGCGATACAGTGATAACCAGTGGTTATTCAGCGATGTTTCCCAAAGGTGAACTTGTTGGCGTTGTTGATACCGTTGATCAAAGCCAAGGAGGTGAGTTTATTCAGGTTAGAGTGAAACTGGCCGTTGATTTTAAAAAAGTGAAGAATGTTATGGTAGTGAAAAACCTGTTTCAAAGCGAACAATTAATGTTGGAGGAATCGGTTCATGATTAAGACTTTACAGCAAAATATCTTCCTTTTTATCCTTTTGGTGCTTTTACAGGTTGGAGTTTTAAACAATATACAGTTGGGTAGTTATCTGAATCCTTACATGTATGTGCTTTTCATCCTTTTATTGCCCATCAATACACCCAATTGGTTGGTTTTGGTAGTATCATTTATATTAGGATTAATTATAGATATGTTTGCCGATACCATAGGAATGCATGCTTCTGCCACCGTTTTTATGGGGTTTTTACGTCCATTGGTTTTACAAGCCATCACGAACCGCGATAATTACGACTCGGGTACATCGCCCCGGATTCACTATTTTGGCTTTTTTTGGTTTTTAAAATATACACTGGTTCTTGTTTTCAGCCACCATTTGTTTTTATTTACTGTTGAAATGTTCAATTTCCACAGTTTTCATCTGGTGCTTTGGCGGACTGTTTTGAGTACCCTGTTTACCTCTTTGCTGGTTATTTTGAGCCAATACGTTATTTACCGTAAATAGATGAACCCGTTTATCAACCGGAAATATATTGTTGGAGGTATCTTTGCTCTAATTATTTTGATATTTATCAGCCGCCTGTTTATTCTCCAAGTAATCGATCCCTCTTACAAGCTGTCAGCCTCGAACAATGTTTTACGCTACATTACTCAATACCCGGCACGTGGTTTGGTTTATGATCGGAATGGAAAACTGTTGGTTTATAATGAGGCTTCGTACGATCTGATGGTGATCCCCAAACAGGTGGAAGCATTTGATACGGCTGAGTTTTGTAAAATGTTAGATTTGACTAAGGAGCAAGTTTTAGCCCGTTTAAAAGCAGCTAAAACATACTCTTATTACAAACCATCTGTTTTTGAGAAACAGATATCGGCTAGGGCTTTTGCCCCTTTTCAGGAAAAGCTTTATACCTACAAAGGTTTCTTTGTCCAAACCCGTACCTTGCGGAAATACCCTCAAAAAATTGGAGCCCATGTGTTAGGATACATCGGTGAGGTAAATGATGAAATTACCAAGGCCGATCCGTATTACAATCCGGGTGATTATATCGGCATTAGCGGTGTTGAGAAATCATACGAGGAGGTATTGCGCGGAAAAAAAGGGGTTGAGATCTTCATGGTGGATGTCCATAACCGGATTAAAGGAAGTTATAAGAATGGGCGATACGATACTGCTGCCGTTCATGGTGGTAATCTGAAAATTACCATTGATGCCACATTGCAAGCCTATGGCGAGGATTTAATGAGAAATAAGCGTGGAAGTATCGTGGCCATTGAACCATCCACAGGTGAAGTGCTGGCTTTTATTAGTTCCCCTTCTTTTGATCCTGATTTACTTGTGGGGAGGAACCGTACCGAAAATTACCAGATACTGAAAAACGACAGTTTGTTGCCATTGTTCGACAGGCCGCTTATGGCACGTTACCCCCCGGGTTCAACCTTTAAAACCATCAATGCCTTAATTGGTCTTCAGGAAAAAATATTGTGGCCAAGCAGAACATACTCATGTGTTGGCGGTTACCGGGCGGGGAATTTTTTTATGGGATGTCACAATCATTATAGTCCTTTAAATGTTAAACAGTCCATCCAACATTCCTGTAATGCCTATTATGCCCATGAATTCCGAGATTTGCTCGATCATCCAAAATTTGGTTCGGTAGAGAATGCCTACGAAACCTGGCGGAATTATGTGGTTTCATTTGGATTTGGACAAAAGCTGGGCATCGACTTGCCACACGAGGTGAACGGGTATATTCCTACCTTAAACTATTATAAGCGGATTCATGGGACAAAATTAAAATCGTTAAACATCGTTTCATTGGCTATCGGGCAGGGTGAATTGCTGATGACCCCTATCCAGATGGCCAACATGACTGCTACCATCTGTAATAAAGGTTATTTTTTCACACCGCATGTGATCAAGGAATTACCTGAAGAATTTAATTCATTAAAAAGCGCTTTTTTAGAGAAGCATAAAACGGCCATTGATTCTGTTTATTTTAAAGAAGTCATTGAAGGGATGTTTCTTGCTGTTAACGGTACCGATGGCGGGACTGCCCGGATTGCACAGATGAATGGAATCCAGATTTGCGGTAAAACCGGAACCGCTGAGAATCCACATGGTGAAGATCACTCCATTTTTATTGCCTTTGCGCCCAAAGAGAACCCTAAAATTGCCATGGCGGTGTATGTGGAAAATGCCGGGTTTGGAGCTACCTGGGCTGCACCTATTGCCAGCCTGATGATTGAAAAGTACATTACCGACACTATTACGCGTCCGTATCTGGAACAACATATATTAGAAAAAAATTTGATTGATGCAAAACATTAAATCAAACATATGGAATAACCTGGATTGGGTAACCATCGGGTTATATTTTCTGCTGGTAACACTAGGCTGGTTAAATATCTATTCATCGGTTTTTAGCGAAGACCAGTTGCAGGAATCCTTTTTTACTACTCGCTATGGACGGCAACTACTTTGGATAGGAGCTTGTTTTGTCATCATTGTCATTGCATTAGCGGTTGATAGTAAGTTTTACTCATCGTTTGCTTACCTCATTTACGCCTTAGCTATTATGCTGCTTTTGGCTGTTTTGATTTTTGGAACCAGGATAAATGGGGCAAAGTCATGGTTTGTTATTGGTCCGGTGCGGATTCAACCTGCCGAGTTTGCCAAGTTTGCCACTGCTTTGGCCTTGTCAAAATTCTTAAGCTTCTATAATTTAAAGCCAGAAAAGTTTAAAACCCTGTTGATGTTTGGACTGCTAATTGTTGCACCGGCAGGTTTTATTCTTTTACAGAACGATACCGGTTCCGCACTTGTCTTTTTTGTGTTTTTCCTGGTTTATTTCCGCGAAGGGATGCCCTCGGTCTATCTATTATTCGGCATCCTGGCGATGGTACTGTTTGTGGTTTCGCTACTTTTCGAAACCTATATTATTATCATTGTACTGGAGATTTTAGCACTTTTGGCATTTTTTGTTTTTTACCGAAAGCAGCATGAAACACTGATTGCAGCAGCAATACTTTTGATTGGGACTTTAATTACTTGGTTTGGTATTTCTTATTTCCGCCCTGAGACTTCAAAAACATTGCTTGTTTTAGCCGGACTTTTAATTTCTTCGGTTTTGTTTTTAATACAAATGTATAAGCATAAGTTGAAAACCGGATTTTTTATTCTATTAGTCCTTTTTTCATCCATCCTGTTTGCCTTTTCGGTCAACTACTTTTTTGATAATGTGCTCGATGATTATCAACAACGCCGTATTAAAGTGCTGTTAGGAATTGAGTCTGACCCATTTGGAGCCGGATACAACGTGAATCAAAGTATGATAGCCATTGGCTCGGGAGGGCCTATCGGAAAAGGGTACCTGCAAGGGACCCAAACCAAATTTAAGTTTGTGCCCGAACAAAGTACCGACTTTATTTTTTGCACTGTGGGTGAAGAGTGGGGATTCGTTGGGACTACATTTGTGTTGCTTCTGTTTTTGGCGTTATTAATGAGGTTATTGTTCCTGGCGGAGCGGCAAAAGTCAAAATTCAGCAGGATTTATGGTTACAGTGTGGCAAGTATCCTGTTCTTTCATGTAGCCATCAATGTGGGGATGACTATTGGCCTAGCTCCGGTAATCGGAATCCCTCTGCCTTTCTTTAGTTATGGAGGTTCTTCATTGTGGGGATTTACATTCTTACTTTTTATCTTTATCAAGTTAGATTCGAACCGCACGCAGTTGATTACTTAAACTGCTGCTGTATGAACTAATCAATCCCCCGCTTATTAAACAACAAATAGCCGAAGCTTACCTGAAAATAATAGGGTGTTTCTTCGTTGGTAAAATAGCTTGCTGTGGCTGCCAATGGACCCAACGGGGAATGAAATACCAAAGCAGCCGAGGCCATAATAATGGGATTTGGAAATTTACCGGAATAGGTAGTGTAAAAATCGTGGTGATAAATATACTGGTAGGGTTGGTACAGATAGGCTTCAATCCTCAGATCAATCGCCTTGGTAAACGTAAAAATGGGAATCAATCCAAATGCCCCATATCCGTGGGAGCGATAATTTTCAAGTAACATTACTTTGCTTTGTGGAAAAGGGGTGAAACTAAAAGCACTCAGCAGCGTGGACATGGAATTACTGAACGCGCTTTTATTTGAATATAAAACAGTAGCCCGGATTCCCAACGTGAATCTCGGATTGGCTTTAAAATAGCTTTGATAATCGGCCAGCATCGAATACCAGGAATGTCCCGATTCACTTTTGTTTTGGTATTCCAATTCTGGAGTGGTGCCGGGCCGATATTTTTCCTGACCGGTCACATAGCGGGTTTGCAATTTCAGAAACCGTCCCTGATTTGGATATTCCTTGTAATTCAAGGTACTGAATTCATAAGTGGCATGAATGCTTGAATAATCAAAGGTGGTCACATCGGCCACGTCATCTTTGGCAACCAGATTGGTTTGGAAATATTCATCGTACAATTCGCCATACGAGAATCCCATGTAAAAAATTCCACGGGTATTTACAGGCCTCCCAAAATTGGATTGAAAGTGGACCTCTTTTTGGGAAATCTGTGTGGGTGATTCACTATCGACAAACCATTCCGAGGAGAGTTTGAAATAATTCCAGTAGTTAGTTGTGGCTGAAAGATCAATATAAAAAGGAGAGATAACCCGATCCCGTTTAATGGTGCGGGGTGGAAAATCCATACGGAACTTCCCGGTAATGGAGTTGTAGAACTTCCCAATAAACATGTTTGAATAAAGGTTGTAGATGTTCTTTTTTTGAAAGTAATAATCCAAATCCACAAAGCCGGTATTCCTGAGGTTCGATGAAATGTTTCCGCCTACAGAAACAGAAAACTCGTTCTTAGTTTTTATTTTCAGGTACATATCAAAATAACCCGTGTTGGGATTGAATTGAGCCCTTGGATAGACTGAACGGACCAGCTTGTCGGATAAGATTTTAAAATACTCTTTCTCAAATTCCTCAAAAGTTAATAATTGCCGGTTCCGTTTGATGTTTTTTAAAATGTAATCCACCGTCTGGTTATCAACACCAGTAATATAAATGTTGTCAATAACGAATGGTTTTATCTGTTTTCTAAAATTCTCACGTTTCAGGTTTAATTCTTCTGTCGGAACCCTGCGGTGTATCAACAGCTTGATTGAATCCATTTTAAGCTGGGCAGCCTGATACCCCCGGTTGAAAAGACTATCGAATTGATTAAAATCAAAAAGCCCGAATTCATCTACGCTTGGCTCCACTAATATCCCATTTTTAGGCATCTGGTAATTGGTGTTTTTCATAAATACATTCTCCAGTTGCAAAAATATATTGTCTTCGTCCGGTTTTTTAGGGTTCGATGCCACTTTACATCCAATGAGCACATCGGGTTTAAACCGTTCCTGCATCAAATTTGTTGGAAAATTGTTTTCCATTCCTCCGTCAAATAGCAACACACTGTCGATGGTGATGGGTTTATAATAGCCTGGAAAAGTCATTGAAGCCCTCACAGCCGATGATAAATTTCCTTGTGTTAGAGTCACCGGTTTGTTTCGGTGCACATCGGTAGCTATGCAAAAAAAAGGGACCATCAATTTGTTGAAATCATATTCGGCTCCGGCAATGGCAGGTTCTAAAAATTGCATAAACCGTAAATCCATTTGTTCTGGCGAAATGAGGTTGGTGGGTAACAATGCTTTTATTTCGCCATTAACGTTCGAAAAGGGAAACTCAATCCAGTCAGACGATTCCTTTTTTAATTTATAATAATATTCCTCGTCGGTATCAATAATACCTTGCGACCAGCGGCGGAACTCATCGGAATTGAGCAGCGCCTCCATTTCATCTGTAGTATAACCAATGGCATACAAACCGCCAACAATGGCTCCCATAGAGGTTCCTGCAATATAATCAATAGGGATGTTGTTTTCTTCTAAAGCTTTGATGAGCCCAATATGAGCCAACCCTTTAGCACCTCCTCCACTTAATGTTAACCCTACCGTTTGCGGGAATATCATTTTTGGTAAAGAGGCTGTTAAAAAAATAATGCTTAAAACTATCGGTTTCCAAAGTAGCTTCATAAAGGGAATTGTAGTAAATCCCAAAATTAATGGAACCATCTGGAATTGTTGCATATTAAGGTTCTCAAATTCTAACATATTTGTTTTTTTTTTTGAGGAAGATTCCAACATAAACAAATTTTCAAAGCCATCAATTTGTTGTTACTTTTGCGCCAGATAAAAAATGCTTTGTATGATTTCAGTAAATGGCTTAACTGTTGAGTTTTCAGGAACCCCGTTATTCGATGAGGTAAGTTTTTTAATCAACCCGCGCGATCGGGTGGGGCTTACCGGAAAAAATGGTGCGGGAAAATCAACCTTATTGAAAATCCTGTACGGCATTCAGCCTTTTGACAAAGGTCAAATTGCGGTTCCCAAAGATACAACCATTGGTTACCTCCCCCAGCAGATGGCCGTTTCCGACACACAAACTGTTTTTAATGAAGCGATGAATGCTTTTTCGGAGATATTAACGATTGAAAGCAATATCCAACGATTGAATGAGGCATTGGCCGAACGGACCGATTATGAATCGAAAGAATACCTGAATTTGATCCATCAACTGACAGAAAAGTCGGAACGGTTTAATTTGCTTGGTGGAGCGAGCATTCAGGCCAACATTGAAAATACGTTGATTGGTTTGGGTTTTAACCGTTCCGATTTCGAAAGGCCAACCGGTGAATTTAGTGGTGGTTGGCGGATGCGTATTGAACTGGCAAAAGTGTTGCTCCGCAAACCCGATGTGCTGCTGCTCGATGAGCCTACCAACCACCTCGACATTGAGTCGGTGCAGTGGTTTGAGGAGATGCTGAAGGTTTATGAAGGAGCCGTTGTGGTAGTTTCGCACGATAAGGCTTTCCTCGATAACTTGACCACCCGGACTCTGGAGATTTCATTGGGGAAAATTTATGATTATAAAGTTTCATATTCAAAATATGTACAGTTAAGGCACGAACTGCTTGAGCAGCAACGGGCAGCTTATGAAAATCAGCAAAAAAAGATTGAGGAAACTGAGGAGTTTATTGAACGCTTCCGGTACAAAGCCACTAAAAGTGTTCAGGTTCAGTCGCGGATAAAGATGCTTGATAAAATCGATCGGATTGAGATTGATGAACTTGATGCCAGTTCCATCCATTTTAGGTTCCCATCGGCGCCCCATTCAGGACAAGTGGTAGTGGAGACCAAAGAGCTATCGAAGAGTTTTGGGAACCATTTGGTGTTAGATAAACTGGATTTTACCCTCGAAAAGGGAGAAAAGGTAGCTTTTGTTGGTAAAAATGGTGAAGGAAAAACTACCTTCTCAAGAGTCATTATCGGGCAGCACGAATTTCAAGGTTACTTGAAATTGGGGCACAATGTCAGAATTGGCTATTACGCCCAAAACCAAAGCGAAATGTTAGACGATAACAAAACAGTTCTTCAAACTATTGATCTGGTTGCTACAGGTGATGTGCGGCTAAAAATCCGTGATATTTTGGCCTCGTTTCTCTTTCGTGGCGAGGAGGTGGACAAAAAAGTATCGGTACTTTCAGGTGGCGAACGGGCACGGCTTTCGTTGGCAAAGTTGCTGCTGGAGCCAGCCAACCTGTTGGTTCTTGATGAGCCTACCAACCACCTGGATATGCGTTCAAAAGATATTTTAAAGCAGGCACTTATGAATTTTGACGGTACGGTAATCCTGGTATCGCACGATCGTGATTTCCTGGATGGTGTTGTACAAACGGTGTATGAATTCAAAAATAAAAAAGCCAAACAGCATTTGGGTGGGATTGCAGAATTCTTGGAAAAGAAGAAACTCGAAACGCTGAACCAGTTGAATATCCAGAAGCGTGTTGTTGCCGATGAAAAACCCAAAGAACTCTCTGAAAGCAAAATAAAATACGAGGAACGGAAAGAGGTGGAAAAACGGATACGTAAAGCTCAAAAAACCGTGGAAGAGAGCGAAGAACGGATAATGAAACTGGAAACAGACCTGGAACTAATGGATCAAATGCTTTCGCGTCCGGAGAACCTTTCCGATCCTAAGGTTTTTGAAAAATACGACTCCCTGAAAAAAGAACTGGAGAAAGAGATGCACCTTTGGGAACAAGCCCATCAGGAATGGGAGGAGTTGAAAAGGATCAAAACCTACTAATGAAATTTTATATATAACATTTTGTAACTTACAAAATATTATATACATCTATATCGTAAATTAAGATACTATGATAACGAAAATGCCTGCAAATCATTTTGTGTTATTATATTTGGGTATAGATTATTTTGGCCGTAAAGATGAGGCCATCCAATTGTTGAATAATACCCACAATTACAATGAAGGAATTATCGTTGAATCTCGAATGTAGTAAATTCCTGAACAGGTTGTTCCACCGCTTTAACGTTTATCACTGTTGCCCAAGTGGGTCCTTGATAGCACCACAGCACAAACTCGTTTAATTTTTCTTCAGCCCCTTCCGCCTCAATATAAACAGAACCATCTGTTTGGTTTCTCACGAACCCTGCGACGCCTAATTCTTGGGCTTTATCTTGGGCATGAAAGCGGAAACCTACATTTTGAACTCTGCCTGTTATAATGATCCGACATGCTTTTATAATCTCCATAATCAAAAATAAAAAAAAGCCCCCAATATGGGAGCTTTTGTATGAATCAAATCCAAAGATTTCTTATTCTTTTTTATCGTTGCGCTCTGGCTTTGGCAAAAGTATTTTTCTGGAAAGTTTGAATTTCCCAGCTTTATCCACATCAATCAGTTTCACTTCCACTTCATCGCCTTCTTTCAATACCTCATCAACTTTATCCAAACGGCGCCATTCAATTTCCGAGATGTGCAACAGACCTTCTTTTCCGGGTAGGATCTCGACAAAAGCACCAAAGGCTACAATGGCTTTTACCTTGCCTTTATAGACTTCACCAATCTCAGGAACAGCCACAATCCCTTTGATGCGACGGATGGCGGCATCAATAGATTCTTTGTTGTTGGCAACAACTTCAACGCGGCCAGTATTGTCAACCTCTTCAATTACAATAATAGTTCCGGTAGAGGCTTGAATTTCCTGAATGATTTTTCCACCAGGGCCAATTAAAGCACCGATAGTATCTTTCGGAATGGTCAGTTTCACCACTCTTGGAGCATGTTCTTTGTAATCGGCGCGAGGTTCAGTGATGGTTTCCATCATTTTACCTAAAATGTGCATTCTTCCTGCTTTAGCCTGGTCAAGTGCTTGAGCCAATACTTCGTAAGGAAGCCCATCTACTTTAATGTCCATTTGGGTAGCTGTGATACCATCTTTGGTACCGGTGACTTTAAAGTCCATATCACCCAGATGATCCTCATCACCTAGAATATCGCTAAGTACAGCGTATTTGTTGCCTTTGGTAATTAAACCCATGGCAATACCTGAAACCGGTTTTTTAATTTTGATGCCGGCATCCATCAGCGAAAGTGTTCCTGCACAAACGGTAGCCATTGATGAGGAACCATTTGACTCTAAAATATCGGAAACAATACGGATGGAATATGGATTTTCATCACCGGCTGGAATCATATTTTTCAGTGCCCGGTGGGCTAGGTTTCCGTGCCCGATTTCCCTGCGGCCTACACCACGGTTTGGTCTGGCTTCCCCGGTTGAGAAAGGAGGAAAGTTGTAGTGCAACAGGAAACGGTCTTTTCCCTGACGCAGCACTTCGTCCACCAATTTGTCGTCAAGTTTGGTCCCAAGGGTACAGGTGGTAAGCGATTGTGTTTCACCACGGGTGAAAATCGCTGAGCCGTGAGCCGAAGGTAGGTAATCTACTTCACTCCAGATAGGGCGGATTTCGGTGGTTTTACGGCCATCTAAACGCAAACCTTCGTCAAGAATTAAATTCCGCACAGCTTCTTTTTCAACCGCGTGGTAATACCTTCCAACCAGGTTTGTATTTAAAGCGGCCAATTCCTCTTCGGAATATTGAGCCAGGAATTCTTCTTTAACCGCTTGGAAATCCTCATGGCGCTGGTGTTTGTCGGCCTGGCATTTTTTAGCTACAGCATACACTTTATCGTAGGTTTCCTTCCAAATCTTTTCGCGCAATACTTCGTCGTTGGTTTCGTGGCAATATTCCCTTTTTACAGTTGAACCCACCTCTTCGGCCAGTTCCATTTGTACTTTGCAATGAACTTTTATGGTATCGTGGGCCAATTTGATGGCTTCCAACATGTCGGCTTCAGAAACCTCTTTCATCTCACCTTCTACCATCAAAATATTGTCGTAGGTTGCACCAACCATAATATCAATATCGGCACGGGTTAAATCAGATGTATTGGGATTGATGACCAACTTGCCATCGATTCGCGCTACACGGCATTCAGAGATAGGGCCGTTGAAAGGGATGTTTGAAACGGCTAAGGCTGCCGATGCTGCCAATCCGGCCAATGCATCGGGCATGGTATCTTTTTCAGCAGAGATTAACTGGACAGTAACAAAAGTTTCTGCATGAAAGTCATCTGGAAATAATGGACGTAAGGCACGGTCGATCAACCGGGATACCAATATTTCAGAATCCTGAGGTCTTCCTTCGCGGCGGGTAAAGCCACCAGGGAATCTTCCTGCAGCTGAATAGCTTTCTTTGTATTCAACCGACAAAGGCATAAAATCCACGTCTTCTTTAGCTTCTTGTGCAGCTACAACTGTTGCTAAAAGCATGGTATTTCCCATTCTAACAACTACGGCACCATCAGCCTGTTTGGCTAGCTTCCCTGTTTCGATGGTAATAATACGTCCATCTCCCAGGTTAATTTGTTTGTTTACAATTTTCATCTTTCTTTTTTACTTACCGGCCTGCCGGTTTCTTTTCTTTCTGTCGGGCAAGCCAAATTTATACTAATTTGTTTTTGTCAAATATAGAGGGTTTTTGGCTGAGTTACAATACTTGTTTTCAACGTCGCCTAAAGGTACCCGCTTGGGGCAAATAATTTTATGGGGTAGGGATTGGGTGCGGATATTCAACAAAAAAAGGCAACCCATGTGCCCTTTTTTGTTATTTTCTTAAGTTAAGTGCTTTTACAATTGCACGGTACCTTTCAATATCGTTTTCTTTAAGGTAATCGAGCAAACTTCTGCGTTTACCTACAAGTTTTAACAACGCTTTTTGTGTGCCAAAATCCTTTTTGTTTTTTTTGAGGTGTTCCGTTAAATGAGCAATACGGAAACTGAATAATGCAATTTGCCCTTCAGATGATCCAGTATCTTGTGCCGATTTGCCAAACGACTCAAAAAGCTCTGATTTTTTCTCTACAGTTAAGTACATATTCTTTCGTTATATTAATATCCTAAAAATTTCTTTTAATTTTTTGAACCGCAAAGGTAACCAATTCTTTTTATGCTGCAAGTAGTTTCTTAAAAAATTGCCATCAAAAAACTATGTTTTATTGGTTGGTTCCGAAATAGATACAATGTTTGGTAAACTTTTATCTTTGCAGGTAAGTTGGTTAACAAGTTGCTTGTAACCTATTTCTAACAGAAACTACAAATGCAGATAATCTTTTGTAGATTTCAATATTTGAAATTGTAAAATGGATAACATTTGATTATTGTTTAACTAATACATCGGACTCATGAATAAATGTGTTATTGTTGTTTTATTGTTTGTTGGTTTGGCCTCGTGTCAACCTAAAGAAGAAAAATTAAATTATCCTATGACAAGAAAAGTGGATACCGTAGATCATTATTTTGGGACTGCTGTGGCCGATCCTTACCGATGGCTCGAAGATGACAACTCTGATTCCACCAAAGCCTGGGTGGTTGCCCAGAATGCAGTTACCAACGCCTATTTGGCAAAAATTCCTTATCGCACCCAAATCAATAGCCGGTTAACCAAGCTCTGGGATTACCCAAAAATTTCGGCTCCATTTCATGAAGGAGGCCGATATTTTGTTTTCAAAAACAATGGATTGCAGAATCAAAGTGTGGCTTACCTGCTGGACTCCATTGGAGGCAACGAATCAGTCATTTTAGATCCCAATACTTTTTCGGATGACGGCACCGTTTCGCTGACTGCTTTTTCTCCTTCCGATGACGGCAAATTATTGGGTTATGGAATCTCGAAAGGTGGTTCAGATTGGAACGAATTTTTTGTAAAAAATATTGAAACAGGTGAACTTCTGCCTGACCATATCGAATGGGTGAAATTTTCCGGGATTCAATGGTTGAAAGATGGCTTTTTTTATTCACGCTTTCCGGCTCCAAAAGAGGACGATATACTGAAAGGGGTGAATGAAAACAGTAAAATCTACTATCATAAAATCGGAACTACCCAAACAGACGATCAATTGGTTTATGAGGATACCGAACATCCAAACTGGGGTTTTGGGGCCTGGGTAACCGACGACCAGAAGCTTTTGGTAATTGCCGTTACCGAATCTACGTCAGGCAATGCCTTCTATGTAAAAGATATCGAAAAGGGCGGCAATGTGATTAAAATTGTAGAAAGTTTTGATAACGATTTTCAGGTTATTGACCACCAAAATGGAAAATTATTGGTGATGACAAATTACCAAGCTCCAAAGTACAAAGTGATTGCAATTGATTTAACTGATTATGCCCGTGAAAAGTGGGTAGATTTCATTCCTGAGAAAGAGGGCGTTTTGACGGGAGTTTCAATCATTGGAGGGAAAATGATTGCCACCTATTTAAAAGATGCTCATAGTCATGTGGAAGTCAATGATCTTGCCGGAAAGTATTTATACGATCTTGAATTGCCAGTTCTAGGTTCTGTTAGTGGGTTCAATGGAGAACGGGATGATAAAATCACCTTCTTCACTATTACCTCTTTTACCACACCCGCGACGGTCTATAAATACGATATTGAGAACAATAAATCGGGACTTTACCAAACATCGGCTGTCGATTTTGACCCCGAAGCCTATGAAACCAAGCAGGTGTTTTTTACCAGTAACGATGGAACAAAAGTACCGATGTTTATTGTGCATAAAAAAGGACTGAAATTGGATGGAAAGAATCCTGTCTTACTTTATGGATATGGCGGATTTAATGTTTCGTTAACCCCTTCGTTCAATGTGGGCCGTTTGATATGGTTGGAGCAAGGCGGTGTTTATGCTATGGCAAACCTTCGTGGAGGTGGCGAATATGGCGAAGACTGGCATAAAGCCGGAACATTGATGCAAAAGCAAAATGTTTTTGATGATTGCATTGCTGCTGCTGAATATTTAATTTCAGAGAAATATACCTCAAAAGGGAAAATAGCTTTATTGGGAGGTTCCAATGGAGGATTGTTGGTGGGTGCAGTGGCCAACCAACGGCCTGAACTTTTTGGTGCAGCCCTTCCTGCAGTTGGTGTCATGGATATGCTCCGCTATCATAAATTTACCATTGGCCGTTATTGGGCTACCGATTACGGAACCAGTGAAGACAGCGAAGAGATGTTCAAATATCTGTATGCTTATTCACCAGTGCATACGATTAAAGAAAATGTAGAGTATCCGGCAGTTTTGGTGACTACCGCCGATCATGACGACCGTGTGGTTCCTGCCCATTCCTTTAAGTATATAGCCACGCTGCAAGAAAAATATAAAGGAACAAACCCGGTAATTATCCGGATTGAATCAAAGGCGGGTCACGGGGCAGGGAAACCTACGGCCAAAATTATTGAAGAATATAGCGATATGTACGCTTTCATGTTCAAAAACTTAGGAGTGGACCCGGTTTATAAGGAATAAAGAGTCAGAAGCACTTCTCAAATAATTTTTCCAGAATGAATGAAAACCGGGTTGAAATCCCGGTTTTTTTATTCGAAAAATTCTGTGGAAGAATCTGAAAACTTAGTTATTTTGCGTCAATGGAACTATCAAACAAATATATTGTCATCGAAGGGAATATTGGAGCAGGAAAAACCTCCCTGGCAACACGGTTGGCTGATCAATACAATGGAAAACTTATCATGGAACAATTCCATGATAATCCTTTTCTTCCCAAATTCTACAGCAACCCGGAGCGGTACAGTTTTTCACTGGAGCTCTCTTTTTTAGCAGCCCGGTACAAACAGTTGAACGATGAAATTTCGTCCACCGACCTGTTTAAATCTTTTACCATTGCCGACTATTATTTTGTAAAATCGTTGGTATTTGCCCGTACCACCCTGGGCGAAGACGAATTTGCCCTTTACCGGCAATTGTTCCAAATCATTTACCAGCAGCTCCCTTTACCCGATTTATACCTGTATCTGCACGCAACTCCTGAACGTTTGTTGCAAAATATTGCCAAGCGGGGACGAGAATATGAGAAATCTATCACGGCGGATTATTTGATTCAGATTCAAAAAAGCTATTTTAACTATTTTAAAACTGAAGCGCGATTCCCAATAGTTGTGATCGAGACCACCCATATTGACTTTGTGAACAACCAGGCGGATTATATTGCCCTGATTGAAACTATCTTGAAAAGGGACTATGCAAATGGGTTGAATTGGGTAGAGTTATAATTTGACAACGATTATTTTACCTTTGTAAAAAACAGCATTCATGAAAATAGCAGTTTTTGCCGGATCATTTGATCCTTTTACCAAAGGGCACGAGTCGGTTGTGGTTCGTGCGCTACCTTTATTTGATAAAATTATTATTGCCATCGGGAGCAACACCAATAAAATGGGTTTCCTTAGCGTAGAAGAACGTATTGAGTTGATTCATAATGTTTTTTCCGATGAACCGTGTATTGAAGTGGAATCGTACGATGGATTGACGGTAGATTTTTGCAAAAAAGCAGGTGCTAATTATATGATCCGGGGTATCCGCACGGCGGCTGATTTTGAGTATGAACGTGCTGTAGCCCAGATGAACAAATTAATGCTGCCCGAGGTGGAATCCTTTTTTCTGCTGACTACACCTGAACTTACACCGGTTAATAGCACCATCGTGCGTGATATTTTGCGTTATGGAGGCGATGTAAACCAGTTCCTGCCCGATAAAGCCAACATCTATTCATTACTCGAAAAAAGGAAAAACAAACAGTAAGAACATGGGTAGAAAACTGCTTTGGCTTCCTGTTTTTATGATTCTGGCAGGTACCAGTTTTGCACAAAACCAACCTTCTCAAATTCGCGGAACGGAAGTTCCCTACGCAGGTAAAATCATTGAAGTACATACATATACCGATTTGATAACCAAGAATTCAAAAGTTTTGTGTTCTGACACCGTGAATCCTGATGGTTCTTTTTTGCTGAATGTGCCGGTTTCCGAAACGCAGTTGGTTTTGTTGCCATTGGGAATTTTTCAGGCGGTACTTTTTTTGGAACCTGGTCGGCACTACCAAGTGGTTTTACCTGAATACCAGCCCAAAACCCTGGCCGATATTCTAAACCCCTATTTCCAACCTGTTGAAATTTATTTGGGAATATCCAATCCCGATTCATTTGACATAAATTTGCAGGTTGCCGATTTCAATGAGAGGTACCACGGTTTTATTGATGCTAATTCCAATAAAATGATGCTTGGAGCCAGCGAAGCAAAAATTGATTCAGTCATTGAACTTATTGAAAGCAAATACACAGGCAATTCAAACTTGTATTTCAGAAACTTCCGTAACTATAAATATGCCTGGCTAAAATATGGTACAGTCATGCGCGATAGCCGCTATGTGGTGCGAGAGTATTTTAGGAATCAGCCTATTTTATATGAGAATACTTCATACATGGATTTGTTCAATCAGCTTTTCACCAATTATTTGTCGTTTTATATGAATTCCAAGGAGGGGCAGAGGTTGTATTCCGACATCGCTTATGCAAAAAGCCCCACCTACATTTATCAGACATTTTCAAATAACATGGCACTCACCAGCGATAGTTTACAGGAATTGGTTTTGTTAAAAGGGTTGTACGATGCCTTTTACACGGGCGATTTCCCCATCCAGAGTTTGCTTGTCACCCTCGATTCCATTGCCTGTTGCCCAAAAGTAGCGTGTCATGCACAGATAGCTCAAAATATAAGAACCAAGGTGCTTCAAGCCCGGGTTGGTTTTCCGGCTCCAACATTTGAATTGTATGATGCCCAAGGGAATCTGCGTAAATTGTCTGATTTCCAGACGAATTACATTTATCTGAACTTTATATCTGTAAAAAGTTTTCCAAGCCAGCAGGATTTGGAACTGATGAAACAGTTGTACGAAAGGCATCAGAACGATTTCAAATTAGTAAGTATTTCTATAGATGAAGATATTGAGGAAGTGCAGAAATATTTTAACGAACATGGTTATAACTGGCCGGTTTTGAGCTACATGAACCATAAAAACATTATTGATGAATTTAAGGTAAAAGCTTATCCTACCTATTATTTAATTGATCCCGAGGGTAATTTGGTGATGTCGCCCGCCAATTCTCCCTCCGAGAATTTTGAATGGAGTTTTTTTAAATTGATGCAATCGAAAATGCGGAATCAAAACCGATAAATTCATCAATTACATCACAAATAGAAGGGTAGGCGTTGAGCAATAATTCCGGTACCTTTTCAGCAGATACCCATACTGCTTCGGTGATTCCTTCTTTGATCTGTGGTTGTGTGGATTCAGTTCCAGTGTATTTCATCAGGTACCAATAGGAGGGTTTGAGTGTAAGTTTTTCATCCAGATAATAGGTGTGGTAAGTAGTTTTCAATTTTTTTACAATCTGTTGATGGTTGATGCCACATTCTTCAGAAACCTCGCGTAAAGCAGCGGTTTCTTTGGTTTCACCCTTTTCGATATGCCCTTTGGGAATATCCCACAAACCGTGTCTTTTAATAAAAAGCATCTGTTTTTTGGTGTTGACGACCAAACCGCCTGCCGCTTTTTTCACCTGAAAGATACCCTTAAACAGTTTCCACGATGCGGAAAGGTTGGAACATTCAATAAAAACCGTTTCGTTTTTGCTGTTTTGTAGCAATAAGTGGCTCAATTCCTCGATTTTTACGGCACTGAGGTCTTTCCATACATGTTGATGCACTTTGTTCTTTTCTGCTTTTTTACCAAGGTAAACCACATTCCGGTTAAAAAAAACTTTATACTTTTGGGGCATGACACAAACAAATGAAATAGCTAAAAAGGTGGCAACACAATTGTTGCAAATTAACGCAATAAAATTGTCACCAACAAGTCCATTCACATGGGCATCGGGGATGAAATCGCCCATCTATTGCGACAACCGGAAAACCTTGTCTTTTCCTGAGGCCCGGGATATTATCCGTGATGCCTTTGTACAGGCCATTCAAAACCAATACTCAAACGTTGAGGTAATTGCCGGGGTAGCTACCGGTGCTATTGCCCACGGGGTACTTGTGGCACAGGCATTGAACAAACCTTTTGTTTATGTGCGTTCCGATGCCAAAAAGCACGGTTTGGAGAATCTGGTTGAGGGACACCTGGAAAAGGGCCAATCGGTAGTGGTTATTGAGGATCTGATTTCAACCGGAGGTAGCAGTCTTAAAGCAGTTGAAGCGTTAAGAAATGCCGGAGCTAGGGTGGAAGGATTGCTTGCTATTTTTTCGTATGGTTTTGCCAAGGCCAGCGAAAGCTTTATACAGGCAAACTGTGCTTTTGGAACCCTAAGCAATTATCCGGTTTTGGTAGATCTGGCTCTCGAAACCGGTTACATCAAATCCTCCGACCTGGAGTTGCTCAGGAAATGGCGCGAGAATCCCGATCAATGGTTATAAATTTAGCATTCAATTCATTTTTATGGAGATAGAAAGCCGTGTGGGCCAGGTTATGGCCTCTCAAAAATATGTATTTCAATTGCTTTCCGACTTTAATAACATCGCAAAATTTATCCCAAACGAGCAGGTTTCCGATTTTGTATCCGATGCCGACAGTTGTAGTTTTACCATTAACAACATTGGCAAATTCGGGATGCGGATTATAGAGCGCGAACCTTCCAAGCTCCTGAAGATTGCGAACGATTACCAGGTGCCGTTTTCATTTAACATGTGGATTCAGTTAAAAGACGTGGACACCAAAGATACCCGTGTTAAGATAACTCTGAGGGCCGAATTGAATCCGTTGCTGAAAGTGGTGGCTCAAAAACCTTTGACCAGCTTTGTGGAAGCATTGGTTACTAAAATGGAAACTATTCGGGAATAAATGAAGAAAACATTACTAATCTTTTTAAAACTAAAAGATTAGGATGCTAAAAAGAATGTATGCTAATTGATTACATCACAAACTCCACTTCCTTCATGTAAAAACTCCGGGTATCGCCTGTGGGTGTTGCCAGTACCAGGCACCCGTCGTCTTTAACCTCCATAATTTTAGCATGGAATAACTCATTGTTGGCTTTAAAGTCGTGGTAGTGATGCGAACGGAAGAGATGGTTAAAATATTGTTGGTTAATTTTTTCTGTATAACCATCGGAAAGCATGTCGTACCAAATGGAAATTTGATTTAGGATACGATTTAAACATTCATTGGTATCCAACGGATGCTTTAGAATTTGTTGAAGTGAAATGGGGTTTGGGGCATCGCTGGTAAAACGTTCCTGATTTACATTAATACCAATTCCGATAATTGAAAATTTAATTTGGCTCCCTTGTATCTGGTTTTCAATTAATATACCACCTACTTTTTTGTTTTGGTAATAAATGTCATTGGGCCATTTAATGGTAAAACAATTCTGATATGTATTCAGTGCATCAATGATGCCCAGTGAAATAGCTTTCGACATCAGAAACATATCTTCAGCTTTTAAAAAACCTGGACAGAGCAGCAAGCTAAATGTCAGGTTTTTGTTGGCCTCGCTTTCCCAGGTATTTGTACCAAGTCCTTTTCCGCTGTTCTGAAAATCGGCTGAAATTACATATCCCTCAGGCAGGGCCGATTTGTCAATCTGATTTCTCAGGTATTTGTTGGTTGAATCAACCTCAGTAAGGTGAAGAATTGTAAATGGTTTCATTTTTCAAAAACTAATAGGTTAAACGGCAATTAATTTATTCTTTATGGCATACATGATTAAGTTAGCGGTGTTTTTTGAATTGGTTTTACTTAACAGGTTTGCCCGGTGTTTATCAACCGTCCGTTTGCTGATAAAAAGGGTGTCGGCAATTTCTTGGTTCGAAAGGCCTTTGCAGATTTCTGCCAAGACTTCGAGCTCTCTTTTTGAAAGAGATGTAAGTTCTGATTCAATCTCTTTGTGCGGATGAAAATTTTTAATCACATTGTAGAGCAATTCTTGTGAGAAAAAGCTCCCGCCTTGCAAAACCTGATGTACCGCCTCAATGACCTCATTAATCTCAGAATTTTTCAATAAAAATCCCTTGACTCCGGCATTGATCATTTTATAATAATAATCCTCTTCGCCAAACATGGAAAGGGCAATTACTTTAATATCGGGATATTTTAGCGTGGCCAATTGAGTGGCCTCAATGCCATCCATCACGGGCATGTTAATATCCATCAGCACTACATCAGGGAGTTTTGCTTCTAATTTTTCTAGAAATTCTTTCCCATTGGATGCCTCATCAATAACCGCCATGGTAGGTTCGGAGTTTAGCAGAATTTTTAATCCGTTTCTGAAAAGGGCATGGTCATCGACCAAGATAATTTTTATTCGATTCATGTTCATTTAATTTAACCGTACTTTTATAAGGGCATGCGTTCCCTCGCCTGGGGCGCTATTAATTACAAAAACCCCGTTAATTGATTTTATCCGCGAGATGATGTTCGAGAACCCCATGCCGGTTTCCTGGCTTGGGTTTCTTTTCTCAGGAATAAATCCAATTCCATTATCGTTAAACTGAATGGTTAAGGTTTTTAAATGCTTCTCGATATTTATAGCTACTTGAGTGGCGTTGGCATGTTTCAATGTATTGTTAATGAGCTCGCATGTGGCCCGGTATAAAATAGTTTCAACGTTTGGGTCGAATCGTTCGTTTTCGCAATTTGATATAAAGTTGATGGTCACCGAGCGGGTTTGGTTTATTTTATGTGTAAAATTCTTTATGGCACTCACCAAGCCAAAATTAGTAAGTACATGGGGACTTAGGTTGTTCGAAATTTCTTTAATGCTCGTTATGGCTTCGTTAATAACCATATTCGTGTTTTCCAAAATCTCGGTCTGGTTCTGGGTTTTGTTGTTCATCAAGGCCGAAACCGACATCTTAACGGCGGACAACAAGGGACCCAGCCCATCGTGCAAGTCCTTGGCAAAGCGTTTGCGTTCTTTTTCTTCGGTTTGAATGATGGCATTCAATATCCGGTTTTCGGAACGGGTGCGCTCAATTTCTGCTCTTTTGAGGGAATAGAAAATTTCACCAATGAGAAATACCCCTGCCGTAAAAACAAACGAAATGAGTACCCCCAGCCAATCGTCGGCCATGGTTAGGTAAAATGAAAAATCGTCTTGCAAAAACTGTATCAATTTGATGGTATAACGGACAGCCAAAAGTAAAAAGCCCATGGAGATTAACACCCATGAAGCCCGGTATTTAGTGACCCTCATGAGCCGGAGGGCAAAAATGGCAGCCACCAATTGAAAAGTTATAGAAATTAAAAGTGTAACAAGACGGAGCATTGCTTTTTTTTAACAAAAATAGCATTAATCATCAATATGTAAGCATCCTCACAAGAGTCTTCTGTTTGATTAAAACATCTGGTATTTCGCACACGGTAAAGTCTTTGCCAAATGAATAAACCTCTGAGTAAGAACTATTTTTTTGATTTAAAATAGCGGAAAGTGGTTTATGTTCTGAAAAAACCATTATATTTGCAGCCGCTAAAATAAAATGTATTATTAATTAAAAATTTAAACTATGCCTGTAAGAATCAGATTAGCAAGACATGGTAGAAAGCGTAACGCTTATTACCACATTATTGCAGCCGATAGCAGGGCGCCACGTGATGGTAAGTTCATAGAAAGATTAGGGAATTACAACCCAAACACAAATCCTGCTACTATTGAACTTAACTTTGATCGGGCATTGTATTGGCTACAAGTGGGTGCGCAACCCTCGGATACCGCACGCGCAATTCTTTCCTATAAAGGGGTGTTAATGAAAAAACACTTGTTGGATGGTGTTAAAAAAGGGGCTTTTGATGAAACTGCTGCCGAACAAAAATTCGCTAAATGGCTGGACGAAAAAGCTAACAAAATCCAATCGAAAGTGAGCCGTTTACATTCTGAGAAATCGGCCGATGACCGGACCCGTTTAGCTGCCGAAAAGAAAGTAAGCGAAAGCAGGGCTCAGGCCATTGCCGAAAAAGCTGCCGAACTAGCAAAAGCTGCTCAAGCACCTGCTCCTGAAGAAGCTGAAGGTGAAGCTGCTCCAGAAGAAACTGCTGCAGAATAACAAGTTACTCCATGCACAAGGAGGATTGCTTTCGTATTGGCACCATTGTAAAGCCTCATGGGGTACGTGGTGAAATAATATTGGATAGCAACACTCCCGAAGTGGTTGAAAATATTAAGGAATCAGTATTTCTAGAAATAGAAGGTTTACTGGTTCCTTTTTTTATTGATGAATTAAAAGCCCTCAGCAGCCAGCGTTTCCGCATTAAATTTTTATGGATAGAAACCGAACAAAAAGCAAGAGATATGGTAGGGTGCGCTGTTTATTCTTTGAATGAGGAACTGGGTTTAGAAGAAGAGGATTTTGCCCAGAGTCCTAAGTTACTTGTCGATTTTACAGTCCACGACATTCATCTTGGGGAGATAGGGGTGGTGAAAGAATTTATTGAAAACCCATCGAACCCGTTGTTGGTAGTTGAACATGGCAAAAAGGAACTGCTTTTGCCTATCCATCCTCACTTTGTGGTTAAAATACAACCAAAACTAAAAAGTATTACTTTAAACCTTCCCGAAGGATTGGTTGACCTTTTTTAACAATAGTCCGTTAAACTTTTTTAATTGGCATTTTATCATTATGTAATACGTTGAAGTACATAGAAATAGAGAAATATTTCCAAGTATTTCAATTTACTCCCATGTATTTCAAATTCAACGTGTTACAAAATATTTATTGAAGTATTGTTTTAAGATACTTTCCGGATTTTTAAATAACAAATAAAAGACACTTGAAACCTAAGAGTACAGGTAATTCTGTATAAAATCGTAAGTCTTAGGTAAAAATCTAAACTACAGGCTTATCCAGTTTTTCGTAAATAGAATTCTGGCTGATGAATTCCGGGATGATCCGTTTCACCTTTTCAACAATCATCAGGTCATTTTGTCCATTTAGCAGGCTTAATAACTCCTGAATTTGTTCTTTCACCTCCGGGAACGGGTATTTCCGTACTTTGGCTATCATGATTTGGGCATGATGCGTGGGGAGGGTGTTTTCTTTATCGGCCAGCAGTTCTTCGTATAATTTTTCACCTGGACGTAACCCGGTAAAGTTAATTTGGATGTCTTTGCCCAATTGCAGTCCCGAAAGTTTGATCATTTTTTTTGCTAAATCGACAATTTTTACCGATTTGCCCATATCAAAAATAAAGATTTCGCCGCCAGTACCCATAGTTCCGGCTTCCAACACCAATTGACAAGCTTCGGGAATGGTCATAAAATAACGGGTAATTTGGGGGTGGGTTACTGTAATAGGACCACCTTCTTCAATTTGTTTCTTAAACCTTGGAATTACCGAACCATTGGACCCTAAAACATTTCCAAAGCGGGTAGTTATAAAAGCAGTTGTATTTGTTTCCTGGTTTAACGATTGGATATAAATCTCGGCTAATCGTTTTGATGCACCCATTACATTGGTTGGATTTACGGCCTTATCGGTAGAAACCATCACAAACTTTTTAGTATGGTATTTTACAGCCATGTCGGCAATAGTCTGTGTGCCAAACACATTGGTTTTAATGGCCTCTGCCGGATTGTTTTCCATCATGGGGACATGTTTGTAAGCGGCTGCATGGAAAACAATATCTGGGGCAAATGTTTTAAAAACTTCTTCAACTCTCAGGGGGTCGGAAATGTCGCCAATCATTACTTGAAAGTTGAAACATTGCTTTTGTTCGCGGAGTTCCATTTCAATGTCATACATCGGGGTTTCTGCCTGATCAAATAGCACCAGGTTCTTTGGCTCAAACTTAATCAATTGCCTGACCATTTCGCTGCCAATAGAACCGGCAGCTCCCGTGATAAGGACTACTTTGTTTTTGATTTGGCTGCTTATGTTTTCGATATTTAATTTGATGGGTTCCCTTTCGAGCAGGTCTTCAATCTTAATATGCCGGATTTGTTTGGAACTCAATTCCCCGTTGATCCAGCTCTCAACGTTGGGGACTGCTAATACCCTTACATTATTGTTTAAACTTAAATCAATCAGGTTATTCTTTTCATCTAGGGTTTCAAAGGGTTTGGCCAGAATCATATATTGGACCAGTTCATCAGATATAATTTTTTCAATGTCAGCCAGCGGGTAAATACTGATTCCTTCAAGTTGTTTCCGACTACGTTTGGTCACATCGCCGAAAAAAGCGACTACTTTATATCGGTTTTCAAGGTCTTGCTCTAAAGTCTGTTTGGCCGCAATGGCAGCGTGGCCGGTTCCATATATTACTGCCTTTTTAATTTGTATGGGCGAAGTCCGGAATTCCCAAAAAACAGCTTTTACCAACCACCGTAAGGAGGTCATGAAAAATGTTGTGGTTAAAAAGTCGATAATTACAATGGAAAGTGGAACAATAAAGGCATGGGTAATATAATAATAGCTAACAATATTGCTAAGAATGATAAAAGCACTTCCTAAAAAAAGGGTCATAAAAATCCGTTGGGAATCTTTTAGTCCGGTATAACGGACAATTCCTGCATAGGTCTTTCCAATGATAAAACTAATAATCCGGATGGTGGCAACAAAAGGGATGATAAAATACAACGAGGCTACATTGGTTTCAGGAATTTCAAAATTGAACCGGAGCAAATAAGCCAGAGCCACACTGGCGATGGAAATAAACACATCAATTAGAAATACGATCCACCTTGGTGTATATTTTTTACTAAATATCATGATAAATCATTTGGCAGTTGTTGTTGAAATAGCAGTGCAAATATAAAATTTATTGAGAAACATTGTCTTCATACATCCGTTTATTTGCCAAGCCGGATTTGTTGAAAGGGTAATAAATGAAAAAAGCCCAATGATGATGGGCTTTTTATCAAATACAAAAATCTTTTTTATTCTGCGGGTGCAATTGCTTCTACAGGACAAACCTCAGCACATGTGCCACAATCGGTACAAATGTTGGGATCAATTACATAGATATCACCTTCAGAAATAGCTTCAACGGGGCATTCAGCAATGCAGGTTCCACAAGCTATACAATCTTCAGAAATTTTATAAGCCATATCCGAATTATTTTGATTATTAATAAGCGACAAAGTTAAAGTTATCGCTGCATAAATTAAAACCAAAGCGTACTTTTTTTTCTATTTAATAGCAGTTTAAGCCCCGAAACCTTATGAATGAGGGAGCTTGGCCAACAGCGTTAACCCACCGGTCACCTTTTGGTTCAACTGTACTTTGATTTCGGAACCTATGGGAATCAATACGTCAACCCTGCTGCCAAAGCGGATAAATCCGAGCTGATCTCCTGCATGACATTCTAGTTCAGGTTTTGCATAGGTGATGATTCTCCGTGCTACAGCCCCGGCAATTTGTTTCACCAATATTTTTCCAGCTTTGGGAGTATCAATCACAACCACTGAGCGTTCGTTTTCATGCGATGATTTGGGCAACCAGGCTGCCATGTACTTTCCATCAAAATGAATAGACTGAAGGATTTTGCCCACTACCGGATACCAGTTAATGTGGACATTCCAGACCGACATGAAAATTGATATCTGAATCCTTTTTTCTTTGATGAATTCATTTTCTTCAACCTCTTCGATGGCAACAATGGTACCATCGGCGGGTGAAACGACCATGGTTTCGTCGAACTCAATTTTGCGGTTTGGAAACCTGAAAAACCTAAAAATAAAAGCTAACAAAAGGAAAAAGATGAGCCCAAAACCTCCTAATACCCAAGTGGGCATTTTTGTTAAAACCAATACAGTCATTAGGGTTCCGGAAATCAACAGTGCCACGGTAATGACACTAAATCCGGCTTTGTGAATTCTCATACGTAAGGATTTTCTAGTTATTATTTTACAAAGAAATACAAATATGTAAAAATTGCAGGAATCGCGAAAATTAAACTATCAAAACGATCTAAGATTCCTCCATGTCCCGGTAAAATATGGCTCGAATCTTTTATTGAAAGGCTACGTTTGAACATCGATTCCACCAAATCGCCCAAGGCGCCAAAGATAACCACGATAGCGGCTATCACTGCCCAAGTGTGGGTTTCAAAAAAGTTGAAATAACGCCCCAATAAAAATGAAGCTCCCATGGCGACCAACAGTCCGCCAAAGAAACCTTCCCATGTTTTTTTAGGTGATATGCGTTCAAACATCCGATGGTGGCCTAGAGTGACACCAAATAAATAGGCACCGGTATCCGACATCCAGATTAAAACCAAGACACCTAAAACCACTTTGCCGTTAAATTCGCCGTTCATGTAGGCTAAATGCGGCAAAAGACTGATGGGAAAGGTAATATAAATCAATCCCATGAGGGTTGTGGCAATGTTTAACAATGGATGTTTTTGGTTCCGATATAATTCGAATATAAAAATAAATAAAACCATGGGGATGATTAGTAAGCTTAAATAATAGCCCCAGGTAATTTGGTACCATAAAAAAGAGGTAAAAACGGCTATTCCACCAACAATGCTGCCATAATATTTTTGCGGAAGGGTGTGGCTTTTTATCGAAAAAATAAAAAATTCACGCAATGCTAGAATTTCAACAATGAGAAACAACAAGATAAACGACCATGAATTTAATAAAATTCCTGATATCAGCAGTAATGCAAAAATAATTCCGGTAAAAGTACGCTGCCAAAAATTATTCATATTTATAGGTCTTTTAACAAAAATTTAGCCCGAATCAAATCATCGGGCTTTACAAGAATATCAATGTCTCCAAAAAAGTAAATGGAATCCTGTTGGTTTAACACTACGCAATCAATGTCGTGATCTTCAAGCATATCTTTCGCCATTTCGGCAAGATATGGCTTGGAAGTGCTGTAGGCAATAACCCAATCAGATTCCATATATTTTGATTCAAATAGTTCTATACACTTGTATTAGAATCATTTGGAACGTTATCAGGAACTGCCCCCTTATTTTTTTGAGCTTGATCATCGTCTGAATAGGGAGTTTTACCATTTGGGCGCGGTCCCAATATCCGTTCTAAATCTTCGGCAAAAAGCACTTCTTTCTCTAAAAGCAATTCGCCTAAAGCATTGTGTTGAGTTTTAAAGGTATTTAAAACTTCTTTGGCACGGACATAAGCTTGGTCAATTATTTTTTTTGTTTCTTCGTCGATAGCTTTAGCGGTTTCTTCGCTGTAGGGTTTGTTGAATGTGTATTCGTTTTGTCCGGTGGAATCATAGAAACTCACGTTTCCAATCCGGTCGCTCATTCCAAAATAGGAAACCATGGCATACGACTGTTTGGTCACTTTTTCCAGGTCATTCAGGGCACCTGTCGAGATTTTGCCAAAGAAGAGATCTTCGGCGGCACGTCCGCCAAGTATGGCACACATTTCGTCCAACATTTGTTCTTTGGTAGTCAATTGTCGTTCTTCAGGCAAATACCAGGCTGCTCCCAGTGCCTGACCGCGAGGGACGATGGTCACTTTAATAAGAGGATTGGCATGTTCCAGTATCCAACTTACCGTAGCGTGACCAGCCTCATGATAGGCAATGGTTTTTTTCTCCTCCAACGAGATGATTTTGTTCTTTTTTTCCAAACCACCTACAATCCGGTCGATGGCATCTAAGAAGTCTTGCTTTTCAACCAATTGTTTTTCTTTGCGGGCAGCTATCAACGCGGCCTCGTTGGTTACATTGGCAATATCGGCACCACTGAACCCGGGGGTCTGTTTGGCCAGGAATTCAGGGTTTACATCGGCTCCTAATTTTTGCAAGGGCCGCAGGTGTACTTTAAATATCTCTTTCCGTTCGTTCAAGTCGGGCAATTCCACATGAATCTGACGGTCGAAACGGCCGGCTCTTAACAGTGCCCGGTCTAAAATATCGGCCCGGTTGGTGGCGGCAAGAATGATAACACCGCTGTTGGTGCCAAAACCGTCCATTTCAGTAAGCAGTTGGTTCAATGTATTTTCACGCTCGTCGTTGGCTCCCCAGTTTGGGTTTTTTCCGCGGGCCCGGCCAATGGCATCAATTTCATCAATAAAAATGATACAAGGGGCCTTTTCTTTGGCCTGTTTAAACAGGTCGCGGACCCTTGAGGCACCTACACCTACAAACATTTCGACAAAATCGGAACCCGACATGGAAAAGAAAGGTACATGTGCTTCGCCGGCTACAGCTTTGGCCAGCAGGGTTTTTCCTGTTCCTGGAGGGCCTACCAAAAGGGCGCCTTTTGGTATTTTACCTCCTAGCTGGGTATATTTTTGCGGGTTCTTTAAAAAGTCCACAATCTCTTTAATTTCAACTTTTGCCTCTTCCAAACCGGCTACATCTTTAAAGTCAACTTTTACTTCGGCAGTGTCTTTATCAAAAATTTTGGCTTTTGATTTCCCGATGTTAAAGATTTGGCCACCGGCACCATTGGGGCCGGCCATTTTCCGGAAGATGAAGAGCCAAACGCCAATCAGCAGGAGAGGAAACAGCAGCCAATTTAGGATGGTTTCAAAATGGTTGTTCCGTTCCACAAAGCTGATGTCAATCCGTTCTTTAGGGTCGAAGTCTTTTTGAGCTTCATCCATACGGTTTTCAAAAGCCTCTACCGAACCAATGGTAAAAAAATACTGCGGGTTTTGTGACGTTGAAAAGGTACTCTTCTTTTGATTGTTAACCTCATTGTATTTTTGATCTTTCAACCGGTCGGGTCTGATGTAGATTTCAACCTTTTTATTGTTTACCACTTCAATCTTTTGAACATCGTTAGCTTTAAGCATTTCCTGTTCAAAGCGGTTCCAGGTAACCTCTATGGGTTCGTTGGTTGGTTGAAATAAAAAGATACCAAACAGTGAAATGGCAATCAAAGCATAAACCCAGGTTATGTTGAATTTTGATTTCTTGTCGTTGTTTTTTGAATTGGATTCGGGTTTTGAACCCGTTCCTGCTTCTTTTTTGGGATTGTTGTTCTCGCTCATTGAGTAGTTTGTATTATTCGTCTTTAATTAATTCAGTATTTGCATCGGCCCATAAATCTTCCAGGTTATAAAAGCGGCGGAAAGGTTCCTGAAACACATGAACCACCACGTTTCCATAATCTAAAAGAATCCATTGGGAATTGTCGGAACCTTCGCGATGTATCAAATGCTCACGTATTTCTGTCCGGGCTTGCCGCTCAATGTGGTTGGCTATGGCATCCACCTGAGTGTTCGAATCGCCATGACAGATGACAAAGTAATCGGCGATGGACTGATGTAAATCATTCATGTCTAAAACCACGATTTCTTTCCCTTTTTTATCTTTAATTGCTTCAACGACTACATTTTTTAGCGTCTGTTTTGCAACGGTTTTAATCATATTCTTAATTTGCCACAAATGTAATGAAAAATGTTTGCTTTTAACTGTAAAGCATGCCACTTAACAAATTCAGTGCCTATATTTTTTGAAGCTATTTTGGATTGGAAATGGAATTAATTCAAATGTACTTCTGTCATATTTACTGAGTTTTCTTTACTGCCAGCTTTTATAAAGAAAATTTGTCAGCACGTTGCCATGAAAACTTCTCAAGAAAAGAGAGATTCGAAAGCGGGTTTTTGGGTTGGAATAAAAAATTCCTCTATCTTGTAACCAACCGAATTCCGATCCGACTTACCTATAAACTTAAACTTGAGTGAGCAGCGACGAGGCCATAATAAAAATAAAGGAGTTTCAGCCATTGATCCGCAAAGTGTGTTTGATGTATGCCCAAAACAGGGCAGAGTCGGACGATATGTTTCAGGAGATTTGTATCCAGGTATGGCGGGCGTATCCTCAGTTTAAGGGCGATTCGAAGTTTTCCACGTGGCTATACCGGGTCTCTATTAACACGGCTATTTCGTGGATTCGGAAGGAGAAAAAGCACCGGCTGAATGACCGGGATGACGAAAAGCTTTTTGGCATGCACGACGATACCCCGTTTTACGTGGCCGAGGAAAAGGTGGAGCTGGTGGCATCGCTGCACCGGGCTATTCAAAAGCTTAGCGATGTGGACCGTTCGCTGGTGTTGTTGTATCTCGAAGATGTGGCTTATGCTGAAATTTCGGAGATTTTAGGTCTGACAGTGACGAATATTAAGGTAAAAATGAACCGGGTGAAGAAACGGTTAAAAAAGCTGATTGAAGATGATGAATGAACTTGATAATTTGAGAAATGCTTGGAAGGCAATCTCTGACCGGGGCAGTTTAAAAGACTATTCTGCCGAGGAGATTAAACGGATTGTCAAGGGGCGCTCAAACAACGAGCTGGCCAAAATCAGGCGCAAGATCATCACCGAATGGTCGGTAGCCCTGCTTCTGTCGCTGGCTATGGTGTTGTATGTCCGGTTTATCAACCCGGGAGATACCAAATTTGCCTTGGCTTTTATAATTATAATTCTGGCATTTAGTTTTATTCCTTATTACAAAGTTATCCGTCTAAAATTCTCAAACCACACCGATTTAAAAACCTATCTGACCGAGTTTATCAACCGGTTTGAGAAACTGGTCAGGCAGTACATCCGGATGTCGGTATTTTTAATGCCTCTGGCTGGCCTTGGTGGTTTTATGTTAGGTTTTCATAGCGCGGCTACCCAAACCGAATGGCATGGCTTGATGAAATGGATCAACGTGCTGCTGATTCTGGGGTTCTTGGTCATGATTTCGTGGGGAGGCTATTGGCTGCAACAGCGCTATTTTAGTTGGATTTACGGTAAAAATATCCAACGACTGCGTGAATGCCTGGCTGACTTGGAAGAGGCTGAGGAAATGGAATAAAACCGATTACAATAGGGTGAGTTTCGCCAAATAATCGTAATGTTCCCCCGATTCCAAAAGTTCGCACCTGAAACCCGCTTGGAGTGCATAATCGGTCAATGTATGAAAATCAATAAACAACCAATGGAAGGGAATCCCTTTGGTCCGTCCATACCTGAGTTGGTAGGTTACTTCGCCATAATAGGCTCCCATCAAATCAATTAGGAAACCTTCTTTATCATTCCCGAAAAGATAAATCAGGTCTGAGGAGTCTAACAAAATCTGGCCATCCGGGTTTAGCAACTGCTTACATTTTTCAAAAAAAACAGGCAATTCCTTCAATGTTTGTGCAATGCCAATGCCATTCATCAGGAAAAGAAGTGTGTCGTAGGTTTCATTGGAAGGTGCATCGAAAAAGTTGGACATCAGAACCTTTTTAATTCCACGTAACGTTAAAACTTCAGTTGTCAAATGAGAAATTTCCAAAGCAGTTACTGATAGCCGTTTTTGCTGAAGCCACAATGAATGGCAACCTGCTCCTGCACCCACATCGAGCACGCTTCCCCGGCAGTTTTTTAACGCGGTTTTTTCAAGCTTAGGCATCTGGTTAAATTCACGGAAAAGATAGGATACCTCAATGTTGTCATCTTCGGCAATGTCTGATTTTACCACCAATTTGTTGCATTTCTTTTGGTAGTAATAATCGTGAATGGCTTGGCCCATCGGGTCGTTGATAGGATCAAAACTCATTATTCCACATGATAAGTCCGTTTTACCCGGCGCGAAATGCCTGTAAGCACTTCATAAGGAATGGTCTGCATCCATTCGGCCAATTGGTTCACGGTTAAATGTTTGCCAAATATCTCTACCCGGTCGCCCTCTTTCACATCCAATCCGGTCACATCCAGCATGCACATATCCATACACACATTGCCGATAATGGGCACCAATTGACCATTGATCCACATTTTCCCAACGCCATTACTGAGAATCCGCCGCAATCCATCGGCATAACCAACCGGGACTGTAGCAATTACCGAATCGGTTATCACTTTTCCTTTGCGCGAATAACCTACAGTTTTGCCTTTGGTTATTTTTTTTAATTGAATGATGGAACTGCTTAGTGTCCCAACTTGCGAAAGCGGAGCCCCAACAGCACTTACTCCGTACATTCCAATACCCAGACGGACCATATCGTATTGATATTGCGGGAAGCGCTCAATACCTGCCGAATTGACCAAGTGGCGTTTTACAGGGTAGGCAAGTGTGTTCATGATTCTTTGGCTCATTTCTTCAAAAAGATGCGCCTGTTCGTGGGTAAAATCATCCTGTTCGGGTTCATCGGCCGAAGCCAGATGCGAATAAATGGTGGAGACCTTTACATGCTTTAGCTCTTGCAATACCCCAACCAAAGGCTCGATTTCTTCCGGTAAAAATCCCGAACGGTGCATGCCTGTATCTAATTTCAGGTGAATAGGAAAAGGTTTTGTGGCTACATGACGGGCCGCCTTGTCAAATTCATGTAACGAACGGAAATTGTAGATCTGTGGCTCCAACTGGTTTTCAATCATCCCGGTAAAACTTTCATCTTCAGGATTCATTACAATAATTGGTGCCGAAATGCCACGTTGACGGAGTTCAATCCCTTCGTCAGGAAAAGCCACCGCGATAGCCCCAACTCTTTGATATTGACAGAGGTTGGCAATTTCGTGGGTACCGCTGCCATATCCCGAAGCTTTGAGCATGGCAATAATGCCGGTGGTGGGTTTTAATTTCTTTTTAAAATAGTTGATATTGTATTCAATGCCATTCAAATCAATTTCAAAGATGGTGCGGTGGTTTTGTTTTTGGAGCAATTGACCAATATCCTCGAATGCAAATGCCCGGGCCCCTTTCAATAGAATGGAACTGTCGTGAAACCTTTGCCATTCCTGGCTTTGGAGAAATTGTTGTGTTGTATGATAAAACTCTTTCCTTAGTTCAAACAATTCCGAAAATTCACTAATCCCGGTTCCAATCCCAATCAACCGGTCTACCTGTTTTTGTTTGATCATATTGGCCACCTGCCGGTATAAATCCTGTTTTTGGTAGCCACTTTGGGCAATATCTGAAAGGATTAGGATTTTTTGCTTGTGTTGTTTTTGATGCGCTAAAAAATCCAGCGCAATATGCAGCGATTCCAAATCGGAATTGTAGCTGTCGTTAATAATGGTGCAGTTGTTGTTTCCCTCTTTCAGTTCAAGCCTCATGGCCACATTCTCAAGCTGGCTGATTTTTAAAGAGATGTATTCATCGGCGAACTTCTGAAGCAAAAGGAAACACCACACGTGGATGGCGTTTTCGATAGAAGCTTTGTCCACAAAAGGAATCCGGACTGAAACGGTACGCTCCTGAAAAGTAGCCGAAACTAAAGTCTGGTTATTTTGATGTGCAATTTGACGGATTTCTAAGTCTGCTTTACGCGAGGTGCTCCATGAGAAAAGCCGGACCCCCAGTTTGCTCAATCGGCTCATTTTCTGGTGCACCAAGCCGTTATCGCTGCAATAAATTAATGTCTCAGATTCTTTAAAAAGGGAAAGCTTTTCATCCAGTTTTTGGTCCAACGAATCAAAATTCTCCTGATGTGCATCCCCGATGTTGGTAAAGATGCCCAGGGTAGGTCTGATAATCTTTTGCAGGACTTCCATTTCGCCGGGTTGTGAAATGCCTGCTTCAAAAACTCCTAAATCGGCTTCAGGTGTTAAAAGCCAAACCGATAAAGGCACGCCCACCTGGCTGTTAAAGCTTTTTGGGTTGCGGATGACATATTTTTCGGGGGTCAAACATTGGTATATCCACTCCTTAATGATGGTTTTACCGTTGCTTCCTGCAATACCCAGAACTGGTAATGAAATCTGGCTTCGGTGCCATTGTACTAATTTTTGGAGGGCTTTTAAGGAATTTTCAACCTTTACAAAATTGGCACGGGGAAACAGGGAAAGATCTGCCGGAAATTCTTCTACAACAAAATTCCGTACCCCGGTTTGATACAGATCGCTTAGGAACAAATGCCCGTCGTTGCGGATGCCCCGCAGTGCAAAAAAGAGGCTTTCCCGCGGGAATAATATTTTTCGGCTATCAATGAGCAGGTAGGTGAATTTTCCTCCAGATTCTTTAATTAACGTACCGCCTAAGATGTTTGCAATGTCCTGAATATTGTATGATACCATAAAATTTGTGGCTAAATAATTTGAAAACCAACAACAGTCATGTCATCGGTCTGTTCATTGTTGTTTTTCCATGCTTCAAAAAAGTTACTGAACTTCTCCGCTTGTTCTTTGAGGGGAAGCCTACCGTGATTGACTGCCAGTTCCTTGAAATTTTTCCGTGTTATTTTTTCAAAATAAGGCCCTCCAAATTGGTCAAAGTACCCATCGGTGGAAAGATAGAAAAGGTCACCGGCCTCGATAGGAATGACCTGCATCGTGAACGGGAGTTCTTTCATGCTTATAGAAACGGGCATCTTATCGGCTTTAAATTCAGCGATAATGCCTTTGCGCCAACGGAACAAAGGATTATAAGCTCCTGCAAAGTGAATCAGTTTTTCTTCTTTTGAGATGATACAAAGTGATACATCCATACCGTCAGTATTTCCCTGCATGTTTTTTTGATGCAGCGATGTTTTAATTTTATCGCGCAATTCATCCAGAATCTGGTTGGGTGTTTTTCGACAATTATCTTCTATCACTTCGTTAAGAAGCGTGTTGCCCAAAATGCTCATAAAAGCCCCCGGAACCCCATGTCCGGTGCAATCTGCCAATGCCAGGAATAATTTCTGGCCAACAATTTTATACCAGAAAAAGTCGCCACTTACCAGGTTTTGAGGTTTTGAGGTAATGAAAAAGCCTTCCAGAAACTCTTCCAGGTTGGACAATGGTGAAAAAAGAGCCTTCTGGACCCTTCCGGCATAAGCAATGCTGTCGGTAAACTGTTTGTTTTTTATTTGAATGATGGTGTTTTGTCTTGAAATTTCAGTATTCTGATGTTCGAGTTTAATTTTGGCCTTCCGGTTGAAACGGAGGGCCAAAAATACAATGACCACCAAGATGAGCAGAAGACCAGCAATAAGGATTACACCAAAGGAAATGACTTGTTGGCGTTTAAATTTTTCGGTGGCTATTTCGTTTTCTTTGTTGAGCAGTTCAATTTGAACCTGGTGATCTTTTAAATCAAGCTGGGCCTGCATTTCATTCAGTTGATCGCGCGATTCCTGATTTTGCAGGGTGTCTTTTAAAGTCTGGTATTGCTTCATCAGTTGCAAAGCCTCTTTAAATTCGCCTTTGGCTTCCAAAAGGTCAACCATTTCTTTTGAGATGTTGAGTTGCTCATAAACATATCCACCCTCAACAGCCATTTGTAAAGCTATTTGATAGTTTTTTTCCGATTCTTCAAAATTTCCTTTTTTCAAATTCAAACCGCCCAGATTCGAATATGAATGAAGGATTCCTTCGATATTTTCTAAAGCTTTTTGGAGCAGGAGTGATTTGTTGAAATAGTTTTCCGCCTGATCGTAATAACCCATTCCAACCAGAACCAAACCCAGGTTTCCGGTGACAATTGCTTCAGCAAAACGGTTGTTTTGTTTCTTATATAAAGTCAGAGCCTTTTTATAATATTCTAACGCTTTTGGATAATTTTTCAGTTCATTAAAAACACTTCCCATGTTGTTATAAACGCCGGGTAGGATTTTTATGTCTTTCAGTTTTTCAAATATCTCAGCAGCTTTAATAAAGTGTCGAATGGCCTGTTCATAATCATCGGTATAGTAATAAATCCCCCCCAACGATGAATAGGTACTTGCCAATCCGGGCAAATCGTTTATTTTTCCGAATATTTCCAAAGCCTTCCGGTTGTACATGATTGCCTCGGGATAGATGCCCTGTTTCCGTCTTATGGTCGATAAGTTGTTGTAATCCTCACCCAAACCTGAGCTATCATTTAATGTGGAGTCGATGCTAAGTTTTTCCAGAATTAAATCATTGGTTTTCCCAAAGTTGGATAGTTTGAATGAGGCATTGATGTATTGATCATAGATTTTTTGAGCCAGCTTTTTATTCCCGAAGTTTGATGAAGCTGAAAGCAAGCCGTCATAAACTTCAAAGGCCTGTTCCGATTTTTTTAATGATCGGAAGCATTGGGCTTTTTTCAGGGTTGCCAGAATAAATGCTTCGTCATTTTTATTTTTATGTAAATCAATTAACTCCTCAATGCAGACGAGGGCTGTGTCGTATCGTTCTGTTTCAATCAGGGCATTTATTAGGGCATCGAGGGCTGTTGCATAAAATTTGGTCTCTTTTATGTGGTTTATTGACTGCATCGCTTCCTGGGCAAATGAAAGCGCCAGCGAAGCACTATCCTCGACGTATGCTTCAGAAAGTTGAATGAGGATTTCTGTTTTTTGTGCACCCTTTGTGTTGGAATATAGGTTTAATAAGCTATCAATGTTAGTAGCCGGAACTATCCAGGTTGTAGCGGAAATCCATGCAATAATGAATGCCTTTTTCACTTTATCCGGTTTTTATGGTCGGGTGAATATACTAAATTTTAAGGGAATAGGTAAGTAATTTTAAACGGGGATTAATTTCTGTCACAGCTTGTAAGCTTTGTTAAAACAATCGCGGCACAAAGGTTCATAAATATCGGTTTCGCCTAAAACTACCAGTTTGTCGCTTTGCGAAAGGCGGTGCGAATGGTGCGCCAAATCGCCGCATTTTACACAAATGGCGTGTACTTTGGTCACATATTCGGCAGTGGCCATGAGTTTCGGAATAGGGCCAAAAGGTTCGCCCCGGAAATCCATATCTAATCCGGCAACAATTACCCTGATGCCCCGGTTGGCTAAAATATTACAGACTTCAACCAAGCCATCGTCAAAAAACTGGGCCTCATCAATACCTACCACTTCGGTATCGTTGGCCAGCAACAAAATATTCCGGGGGCTATCTACAGGAGTGGACAGTATGGCATTTTCATCGTGCGAAACAACCTCTACCTCCGAATACCGGGTATCAATTTTTGGTTTAAAAATCTCCACTTTTTGTTTGGCTATTTTAGCCCGTTTCAGACGGCGGATGAGCTCTTCGGTTTTTCCTGAGAACATAGACCCGCAGACCACTTCAATCCATCCTTTTTTTACTATTTTATTATTTTTTTCGAGAAACATCTTTTTTTATTTGAGCCCTTCGGCGTATCCATACTAATTTTGGTGGCGATATATCAACATCCATCATTCGGACGTTTCATTCACAATTGCTACATTTACAAAGTAAAACAAACCACACGTATGAATAAAGAGAAACTGGTAAAAATCATCAACAAAGAGTTAACAACCTTAACGGAGATAGTTAGTGATTTTTCAGCCGATGGTATCATCGAGTCTTTTGAAATTGACATGGCATTGTCGAAAATAAAAGATATTCAGCATGTGCTGTTGATGCTTCAAAATTTGGGTACCGAAGTTAAATTACCTCAAAAGGAGCAAGCAAAGGCCATTTGGCAGGAAGAAAGTTTAATGAAAGCTGAATCGTCAAGGATAAAGCCTAACGGACCAGTGATAGCACCAAAAAAAGAAGTGGTTCAAGAGAGTGTTCCCGAACCAAAGGATACTGTTTATGAGCCGCAGCCCATAGAAGCGGAGCTTCCAAAATCAAAAGTTATTGTTGAGGAAAAGGGATCTTTTACTGCGGCTATTACTGCATCTGAAAAGCCAACAGGATTGGAAAAGGAAAAAACAATTGAAATTTTGAAAGAGGTGCCGCAGGTTTCTGAGGATTTGGAGCCTAAAATTCATGAAGATGTCCAAAAACCCGGCGAAATTACTCAACAGAATGAAGCAGAGGAAAAGGTTACAACCGTACAAACTGAAATACCAAGTCTGGGGAAAAAGCAAAAATCCAGAGATATTGAAAACCCGAGGGGGAACTCAGGAGTTATTGTTGCCGACAAATTTATGAATCAGGCAGCTTCGGTAAATGATATGCTGGCCGGAATTAAGAAGAACAAAGACTTGGCTTCGGTTATAAAAGAGCGGCCTATAAGGAACCTGAAATCGGCCATTAAACTGAACGACCGGATTTGGTTTACCAATGAGCTTTTTAATAAGGATGCCACGTTATTTGAAAAAACAGTCGAGGCCATCAATCATTCTTCCAGTTTAGATGAAGCCTTGGCCCACCTGTTTTCGAATTTTAATTGGGATCAGAACCAGAAGAGTACCATTGGGTTTTTAGAGTTGGTTATCCGCCGTTTTGCAAACAAATAAACAACGCTATGCCAAAACTTTTTATCGTTCCCACACCCATCGGAAACCTTGAAGATATTACCTTGCGGGCCTTGAAGGTATTAAAATCTGTTGATTTTATTCTGGCTGAAGATACCCGTACCAGTGGGTTTTTATTGAAACATTTTGAGATTAACGCAAAATTGTTTCCTTTTCATAAATTTAACGAGCACAAGCAACTGGAATCAGTCATCCAACGGATTCTGGCTGTGAGTTCTGTAGCGTTAGTCAGCGATGCGGGTACACCTGGAATCTCCGATCCGGGGTTTTTAATCGTCAGGGAGTGCATCGAAAAAAATATTGATGTGGAATGTTTGCCGGGTGCCACGGCTCTAATCCCGGCATTGGTAAATTCGGGATTGCCTACCGATAGGTTTATTTTTGAAGGATTTTTGCCCCAGAAAAAAGGAAGGCAAAGGCGGATTGAAGCTTTAATTGCGGAACCACGGACATTGGTTTTTTATGAATCGCCTCATCGGTTGTTGAAAACCCTGGAGCAGTTGCATCAGTTTTTAGGGCAGGACCGGAGGGTTGCTGTAAGCAGGGAGCTTTCAAAATTGCATGAGGAAAACTACCGTGGTACGTTGACCTCGGCCATAAAACATTTTAGCAGTAAAGCTATAAAAGGGGAAATAGTATTAGTGGTTGAAGGATTTAAAAATAAGATGGAGGAGGAAGAACAATCCGAAGAAAATTAGATATATTTGATGTCCATGTAGTTTTATCACAAAGTCCTTTGTCCATTGGGAGGTGACAATTAGGGCAAATAAAAGGCACATGGTTTTGAAAAAAGGGAGTTACAAACTAGGGGGTTTATGTATAAAGCAGTTGTTGTTGACGACGAAAAAGATGCTATTGAATCAATCAAACTTATTGTAAACGAGAATTTTTCGAACATCAGCATTGAAGGTTCAGCCCAGTCAGTCCGCGAGGCAAAAGCTATAATTGAGGAGATTGAACCCGATTTGGTTTTTATGGATGTGGAGATGCCCGACGGCACTGGGTTTGATGTGCTTGAAAGCCTTCCGGATCGCAAATTTCAGGTGATTTTTGTGACCGCTTACAACCAGTATGCCATCAAGGCTTTTAAATATTCGGCCATTGATTACATCCTAAAGCCCATTGATATTGATGAAATTATTAAAGCCGTTTCAAAGGCTTTCCATAATGGGGTTTCCAACAAATCGGATGAACGGCTGAATGTACTTCTTGAAAATGTGAAAAGCCAAAAGCCTGAAAAGATTGCCCTTTCTACCTCGGAAAGTATTGACTTTGTTAAGATTTCAGATATTGTCCAGATTCTTGCCGAAGGAAGTTATTCCACGTTAAAATTTCTGGATCAAACCGAAATGGTTGTTTCCAAAAACCTGGGCGAGTTTGAAAGTTTGCTTGAAGATCATCCTTTTTACCGGCCTCACCAATCGCATCTTATAAATTTGTTGCATGTAAAAAAAATTAATAGGCTGGGTAATGAAATTGTGATGGAGGATGGAAGTGTAGCTTTCTTGTCGCGCCGGAAAAAAAACCAGTTTATGGAATTGATGTCGAGCATGGTACAGCAAAAAAGATAGTGATTTCAAGTTAAAACAGCAAATAATCATTTTGTTGGCTGCCGAAATGCCAATTCATTATACCCCCTTCAATCCTTTTCTGAAAAGGATAAAAATCTACCGGATTTTTAGTTAATCCGCCCAAATATAAAACTCCTTATACCAATTGTATAATTGCCGTTTTTTAGCAATAGCTTAATCGTAATATTGCAATGGATTAAGAAAACCCTTAAAATGAATAATAACATGGGAGTGTCAACAGCCATAAACACCTATTCTACTTCGCAGATTGAAGTTTCAAAAGTAGCCAGGGCGATTGCACATCCGGCAAGGATTGCAATTCTACAATTATTGTATCAAAAAGATTGTACCTGCAACGACATTGTGAACCAACTTCCGCTGGCGCAAAGTACAGTGTCGCAGCATTTAAAAGAATTGCGCAAGGTCAACCTCATCAAAGGACAGGAAATGCCGCCAAAAACCATCTACTCGTTAGATAAAAAGGAATATACCCAAATTCAAATTTTACTGAATAGCTTTTTTACTGTTATTTAAGTTTTATGCTTCAATTGATAAAAAAAGCTGCGGTTTGCAGCTTTTTTTTGTTCGTTTTATTTGTTCAGCTCAATAATTAATGCCGATTTGGCAGGAATCTGAAGAGAATCTAACTTGGAATATGCTGTACCTAAAATTACCTCTTTACCTGTTTTGTACAGACTAAGTATTTCTTTGTATCGGTGAGTGGCTATAGTTTTGTCTGCTTGTTCGTTATTATTCAAAACCACCATCACCGCTTTGTTGTCGGTATATCTAAAGGTTACATAAATACCGTCTTCAGGAATAAATTGCATCAATTTTCCACGATGAATAACTTCGTTCTTTTTCCGCCAGTTTAGCAGTGTTTTCATATAGTGATGTGCATCTGCCTGATCAGGATTTAACCCGGAAAGCGAAAATGCATCAATAGTATCGCCCATCCATCCCCCGGGAAAATCTTTGCGGATGAATCCATGCCCCTGATGTTCCATTCCATCCATCAGGATTTCTGTTCCATAATAAACCTGGGGGACTCCGCGGGTGGTTAACATGAAAGCCATGGCCATTTTAAATTTTCTTAAATCGTGGCCAATGGATTCATAGAAACGGTTGAGGTCGTGATTATCGGCAAAAATCAGCAAATTTTCGGGATGTTGGTAGGCAAAGTCTTGGGCTAATGTAATATATAATTTGGCCATTCCCTCAGTCCAACCTTCTTTCTCGTTGAAGGCAGCATTTAAAGCATCATGCATCGGGAAATCAGTCACACAGGTCATGTGCGAATCGTAACCGTCTCTGTTCTTGGCTCCTCTCTGAAAATAGGTGGTATTTGGAATTAGTTGAATCCAGGCCTCGCCAACCAGGTTCAATGTGGGATATTCAGCCATAACCGCTTGTGCCCAGTCCGACATAAATTCCTTGTAAGAGTATGGTTGAGTATCCACCCGGATGCCATCGAGCCCGGCATATTCCACCCACCAAATGGTATTTTGTATTAAATAGGTAGCCAAAAAAGGATTCTGTTGATTCAAATCAGGCATGTTGGTATCGAACCAGCCGGTCAGCATTTTTTCAACATCGGCTTGTGCGGCATAAGGATCGGAAATAACCGGGGCACGGAAATTTGAACGGGTGTACGCTTCATGCTGGTGAATCCAGTTTTTCATGGGTAAATCTTTAATAAACCAATGGGCACTGCCACAATGGTTAAAAACCATGTCCATGATAATTTTAATATCCTTTTGGTGCGACTGGTTAACCAATTCTAAAAACAAAGCATTGGTTCCATAGCGGGGATCAACCTTGTAGAAGTCAGAAATGGCATATCCGTGGTAGGTAAAGGCATCCTGATTGTTTTCTAAAAAAGGATTCAGCCACAATGCAGTGAATCCGGTTTGCGCGATATAATCCAGGTGATTTATCACACCCTGCAGATCGCCACCGTGGCGTCCGGAAGGAAGAGTCCGGTTGGCTTTCTCTACAGTTTCGGGGTGGTTATCGTTTGTAGGATCACCATTTGAGAAACGGTCGGGCATTAACAGATAAACCACATCGGAGCTGCTAAATCCTTTATGGATATTGGGCTGTGTGTTCTTTGCCTTCAATTCATATTTGTATGAAGCAACGTTCTTTTTACCCTCTTTAAATTCGATCGTGAATTTGCCAGGTTGTGTTTCGGCACCAATCACGAGGTCGATAAATAAATAATTTGGATTCTCCACTTTATGAATTTCTTTCACTTGTACCCCCTGATAACTGAGGACGGGCTGGGTAAGTGAAATATTTTCGCCATAAACCAATAATTGCAGGTTGGGATTATTCATCCCTACCCACCAATTCATGGGTTCCACTTTTTTTAGATCGGTTTTGGCATGTACTTGTAAGGCTAGTGCCAGAAAGGCAATTACTAAAAGTTTTAGTTTCATTTTGAAAGGTATTTTTAGTTAAAGATGATTCAAATGTGGTACTGAGATTATTGTTTGCGGTGTTCTAAGAACCAGTCAAAAATGCCTGAATCGTTATAAGCGGGAATCCACGAACCATGATTAACACCTGGATAAAGAGTAAATTTTACTTCGGCCCCGGCTTCTTTTAAGGCATCAACCATTAAAATTGAGTTCTTGGGCAATACAACATCATCATCCTGGCCATGAAATACCCAGGTAGGGACATTTTTAATAAATTTTACCATACCCGGCGTACCTCCGCCACAAACGGGAGCAATGGCTGCGAAATAATCGGGATATGCCTGAGCCAAAGCAAAGGTGCCAAAACCACCCATGCTCATCCCTGTTAAATAAATGCGCGAAGTGTCCACATTGTAATCTTGGATCGTTTGATCGAGCAATTCGCGTAAAGGCAGCAGCAAGGCATTCCACCAAATGCCATTGGGGCATTGCGGAGAAACAACAATAAACGGCAAACCTTTTTCTTCGGCAATTTTTGGAGGCCCCCAGGCTTTTACCAATTCAATACTGTCGCCCCGTTCGCCTGAGCCGTGGAGGAATAATATCATCGGGTATTTTTCATTGCCCTGGGGTTGATAATTTTGAGGTAGATAAACCAAATATTGCAACTGGAACGAACCGTTGATCTGCTGCTTGAATTGGCTCCCTGCTTGTTGTGCTTTCATGGTTGCCGGCAAATTAAATAATACTATTATTATAAATCGAATAAGGAGTCTCGGGTAATAATTTTTCATAATTCAATTATTTAAATATTAAATATAGCCATTTTAGTAACCTCTATTGACGATAAATATACCTCATTATTAGCTAGGGAAAGAGGCTGTCTAATAAATTGAGTTTATTAATAAACAAGTCATCGGATGAATACTTTTACCAAAAGGTGTAATCACTAAAATACAATAAATCAATTAATTAAAAATTCATCCGATGACTTTCTAGACAACCTCTTTCAATATCTCATTTACAATAATAAACAAACAACCAAATCCATATAAAACGAGTCGTTGAATTATTTAATAGCAGTTAAAACCAAATAACCCCAGGGTTCAAGTTTTAAGTTGGCTTCTTTTTCAATAGATACTTGCGTTTGGGCAAACAATGATTGGTAAACTCCAAAAATTTGGGATTCCTCAAATTTAACCGATTGTTCAGTATCGGTTAAATTTAGCACCACCAGAACTTTATCCGGTCCGTTTTGGCGGATGAACGAAAACACATTGGTTCCCGAATTGGCAACTATTTGCATGCTTCCGCCCGCAGCACCGTTCCAAAGGGCCTTGTTGTCGTGTTTTAAAGTTAGAAGTTTTTGATAGAATCCTTGCAATGTAAAATCATTCCAAGCAATTGGGTCCTTTTCAAAGAAGTTTAATTTTCTCGATAATTTATCTTCTTGTCCGGTATAAATCAAAGGCATACCAGGAACTGTAGCCGCTAAAACAGCCATAGCTGGGGCAGCAACACCCATACGGTCGTATTCGGTACCATTCCAGGAATTCTCATCGTGGTTCGATGTAAAGTTCATGTAATATTCATCGGCATCGTAAACAGTATCAATTTTTGTGAAGTAAGTATTCAATGCCTGTACATCTTGTTTTTTCTGGGCTATTTGGTTCATAATGTGGTGAAAATCCCATCCGTAAATCATGTCAAAGGCACTCAAAATTTCTTTCGATTCACATTCCGCTAACATAAATACAGGTTTGATAGAGTCCAGGCGGACACGGACGTTGATCCAGAAATCGGTAGGGACCATGCAGGCCACATCGCAACGGTATCCGTCAATATTGGCCTCTTTTACCCAAAATTCCATGCTTTGAGCGATATATTCGCGCAACTCGGGGACATTGTAGTCCAAATCGGCCACATCGGCCCAATCAGCTACCGGGGCAACTACTTTATTTAAGGAGTCGCGGGTGTACCAATCGGGATGCGATTGCATCAACCAGTTGTCCCACGAGGTATGGTTTGCCACCCAATCAATGATTACATACATTCCCAATTCATGGGCGGTAGAAACCATGTGTTTAAAATCTTCCATGTTCCCAAATTCGGGGTTTACCTGCTGATAGTCTTTCACAGCATAATAACTCCCTAAGGTTCCTTTCCTGTTTATTTCACCTATGGGATGAATGGGCATAATCCAAAGAATATCGACCCCCATTTCTTTCAAACGGGGCATGTGTTTTTCAAAAGCGGCGAATGTACCTTCGTTGGTATATTGCCGGATGTTCACTTCGTAAATATTGGCATTTTTTGTCCACGAAGGATGGGTGTAAACTTTTGAGTTTGCTACGTGTTCCGTAGCTTGTTTTTGTGCAGTTGGCCCACATCCCACGGCAAAAAGCAGGGACACGAGGAACGTCAGGTTACATAAGTTCTTTTTCATCTTAAATAATTTTTAAGTTTAAGGTCAGATAGCTTGCCCCGATTCACCGGGGGAACCTCCATGACAATTTTCATGATTGGTTTTTACCAACAACTACATGGAGGTTTCATCCTTTTTAATTATTGATTTGTATTTTGTCATTGGCTCCTATCAGGTATTCTTTGTTGAAAATAACAACCGGAACCGACTGATTGTTAAAATTTTGAACCTCAACGCCGTTCTTGTAAGCATTTACTTTTAGTACACTGCCACGGAACCGTATCTTAAATGAGAAACCTTGCCATGCGGAGGGGATTCTTGGATTCAGGTAAAGTTTTTGATTCACCACGCGTAATCCGCCAAACCCTTGAACTACAGACATCCAGGTACCTGCCATGGATGTGATATGCAGACCTTCGCCCACTTCGCAGTTGTAATCATCTAAATCGAGACGCGAGGTCCGAAGGTAAAGTTCATAAGCTTTATCCATTTTATTGAGCTTGGCTGCCAAAACCGCATGAACGCACGGTGATAAAGATGATTCGTGGACGGTGCGTGCTTCGTAAAAATCGAAATTCCGGCCAATGGTATCAATGTCGAACCGGTCCTCGAACAGGTAAATACCTTGCAACGTATCGGCTTGTTTGATAAAGCAAGAGCGTAAAATCCGGTCCCACGACCATTTTTGGTTGATAGGCCTTTGGCTGGGGTCTAAATCTTTTACAAGAATCTGTTCTTTGTTCAGGAAGTTGTCCTGTTGCAAAAACACACCCAATTCCTTGCTTTCAGGAAAGTGCATGTTTGTTGTAATATGTTTCCAATGTGAAGTTTCTTCAGCTTCGTTGAAACCAATTCTAGCCGACAACTTTTGAAATTTCTCAGGTGCCGCCGATTTAACATGTTCAACAGATTCGCGGGTATAATCCATGCACCAGCAAGCCAGAGTGTTGGTGTACCAGTTATTGTCCACGTTGTTTTCGTATTCATTGGGGCCGGTAACACCAAGCATCACAAATTTTTTAATCTGCTCCGACCATGTAATCCGTTGGCTCCAAAACCGGCTGATCCCGATCAGCAATTCCAGACCATAATCTTCTAGGTATTGTTTATCGCCTGTGTAGTTGGTGTAATTGTAAACGGCAAAAGCGATGGCCCCGTTGCGGTGTATCTCCTCAAAGGTAATCTCCCATTCGTTGTGGCATTCTTCGCCATTCATGGTTACCATGGGGAAAAGAGCTGCCCCGTTTTTGAAACCAAGTTTTGTGGCATTTTCAATGGCTTTTCCCAATTGTTTGTAGCGGTAAAGCAATAAGTTGCGGGCTACATGTTTGTCGGCTGTAGCCAGATAAAATGGCAAACAATAGGCTTCGGTATCCCAATAGGTACTGCCTCCATATTTTTCTCCGGTAAACCCTTTGGGGCCAATATTCAGGCGTTCATCTTCGCCGGTATAGGTTTGATTTAGTTGAAAAATATTGAACCTGATGGCCTGTTGGGCAGCAACATCTCCTTCAATGGTGATATCACTTTCTTCCCATTTGGCAGCCCAGGCCTCTTTTTGTTCATGAAGCATTTGGTTGAAATGTTTTTTCCGGGCTTTCTCAAGTTCCCTTTGTGCCACATTCGACAGCTCATCTAACGGATGATTAAAGGAGGATACATTGGTGACAAATTTATAAATCAACAATTCATCTCCTTCGGCAATGTCAATGGTAACCTCGCATCCGGCATATTTCTCTTTTATTGAGTTTATGGGGATTAAGTTTAGTAGTTTGCCATTCTTCCAAACCTCGAAAAGCATGGCCGTGGTAACCACAAAACCTGTTTTCTTAGTTTTGGCAGTGACCCGCGCGGTGTTCCCTACACTTTGTTGGGAAACCTCATCCCAGAATTTTTCGTCGTAGTTGGAATCTTCGTTTACCACATCGGCATCCACGTAAGGGGTAATTTTTATTTTACCGGTAAAATTACTGGCAATAATACTGTACCGGATGGCTCCCAGGTCATCGTCCACAATGCTTAAGAACCTTCGGGTATCCACCCTCACTTGGTTTCCGTTATTAAGTGTAGCCTTGAATGTCCGGGAAAGGTGACCTTCGCGCATGTTTAAAACCCGTTGGAATTCATCAACCTTAACCTTGGCAAGGTCAAGGGACTCTCCGTCGATTTCCACATGAATACCAATCCAATTGGCGGCATTCAGCACTTTGGCAAAATATTCCGGATACCCGTTTTTCCACCAGCCTACTTTGGTTTTGTCGGGATAATATACCCCGGCAATATAGTTGCCCTGAAGCGACTTGCCCGAGTATGCCTCCTCAAAATTGGCCCGTTGGCCCATCCTGCCATTTCCTATGCTAAATATACTTTCTGAAGAGGGCACATTGTCAGTATTGTATCCCTCTTCGATAATATTCCATTGATCAAGTTTTAAATAATTGTTCATGAAAATAGTTTTAAATGGTAATGATTTTTTGCGCTATAAATCATTATCACCATAAATGTTTTAATAAAAGAGGGAGGCAACTGATTTCCCCCGATATCCCCATGAAATTATTAATTCCGTGAGTTGTTGCCTCCCAATGTTACAATGTCAATTTCTCAAATTTCATTTCGTGCAACCCGGCCACCACAAGATTGGCTTTTCCCAATATCCTGGGGTCCCCGATTCCCACGCAACGCATTCCAGCGTTTAGGGCAGCCTCAATACCTGCTTCGGCATCTTCAAAAACAATGCACTCGGAGGGTTTCGTATCCAGTGCTTTGGCACCTAATAAAAACACCTCAGGGTCAGGTTTGGCTTTTTGTGTTTTGTTTCCATCAATAATAGCATCGAACCATTCCATCAGGTTTGTTCTTTCAAGAATGGTGGATGCGTTTTTGCTGGCCGAACCCAGGCCTAGTTTGATGCCATGTGATTTTAATTCGGTAAAAAAGCTGATGGCACCTGGCAATACCTCCTCAGGTGTCATTTTCCCGATGTATTCTTTATACCAATTGTTCTTTTTATCGGCCAATACCAATTGGTCCTGCATAGAAAGGGCTATGCCACCCACTTCAAGAAGTATTCTCAGGGATTCCATGCGGCTAACCCCTTTAAGCTTTTCGTTATGTTCTTCTGAAAAATCAAATCCCAGTTCATTGGCCAGCCTTTTCCAGGCCAAATAATGATATTTGGCAGTATCGACCACCACTCCGTCTAAATCGAAAATACACGCACGAATCGTCCCCATCAATTTTAAAAATTTAATTTTAAGTATGTTTTGATTTAACAAAAGCTACCGATACGGCTCCAAGAATCATGGAGATACCGCAGAGCACCAAAATATAAATAGCTTGTTCGTTGAATAAATGTTTAAGAATGGCTCCTGCCATGAACCCGCTTACTATTTGTGGGCCTGCAATAGTGAAATTGAAAATTCCCATGTAAACCCCCATTTTATCAGCAGGCACTGAGTCGGAAAGTATAGCATAGGGCATGGCAAGTATTCCTGCCCAAGCAATTCCTACCCCAATCATCGGGATGAAAAGTAAGTATTGATTTGTAATAAAAAACATGGAGATGTAACCAACCCCACCAGCAATGAGTGCTATGGAATAGGTGGTTTTCCGACCAAATCGGTTGGCAATCCGAGGCATGATGATTGAAAATATCGCTGCAAACAAACTGTATGCACCAAATAATAAGCCTACCCAGTTGCCTGCTGTTTGATACGCTGCTGAGGATCGGTCATCCACAGGGCAACCCCAAACATGCTGGGCTACAGCAGAAGTAGTGTAAACCCACATTAAATACAATGCAAACCATGAAAAGAATTGAACAATAGCCAACTGGTACATGGTTTTTGGGGCATGGGCTACTAACTTGAAAAAACCTTTTATTCCTTTGTAAGTGTTATCTGCAACTTTATGGTTGTCGAGACCCTTGTATTCGGCATACTCTTCAGGCGGATATTCTTTGGTCCTGAAAACTGTCCATATTACGGAAAGCAATAACATGGTTCCACCAATGTAAAACGACCAAATAACCGATGCCGGTACTTCTCCATCAGGGGCTGTATTTTGGACTCCTAAAACATTTGTAAGCAAAAAAGGTAGGACAGAACCTAATACAGCACCTGTATTGATTAGGAAACTCTGGATGGAATACCCTAAGGTACGTTGTTCTGTGGGGACCATATCGGCTACTAATGCCCGAAAAGGTTGCATGGTTATATTGAATGAACCATCCATCAATGCAAACATGATAGCTCCAAAAATTAATGGAGGCATTACCATTATTGCCAATCCGGCATTTGGCATCAAATACATGGCAAAGGCGGCAACAATTGCACCTCCTAAAAGGTATGGACCCCGTCTGCCAAATCGGTTCCATGTGTTGTCGCTTGCTGAGCCAACAATGGGTTGGACAATTAACCCCATAACTGGCGCGGCAAGCCAGAAAAGGGAAAGGTGATGTAAATCGGCACCTAGGTTTGATAAGATCCGGCTAACGTTGGCACTTTGCAATGCGAATCCCATTTGAATACCTAAAAATCCGAAACTTACATTCCAGATCTGCCAAAAATTAAGTTTTGGTTGTTTTTTCATTTCAATATTTTTTAGTGGCTATTGCCAGCTTAATACTATGATTTGCCCTTGCAACGATATTGCAAATGGTAATAGATAAACTTTATTACTAAAATTTTGAGTGAAACATGATTTTATTGACGCTATAACTCAATCATGCTTAAAAGGAAAGACCATGCAAAATAAATTAAAAATGAATTGACACACAACTTTTTGATTCTGAAAATGGCAGAAACCTTCGTAAATGCTTATTTAAAACGGTTGCGAAGTTTCTCGAAGACACCTTGATGGGTTGAAAAAGGTACAGGATTAACCTCCCGTCGATTCGCGCACAATCAGGTTGGTAGTAATGATTTTGGTAATGGGTGAATAATTTTCAATTGTTTCGTTTATGCGGTCCAAAAGCAGTTGAGCGGCTTCCCTTCCCATTTCAAAGCCGTGCTGATCAATCGTTGTTAATGTAGGGTCGGTTACATAAGCAACAAACCCATCGGAGAAGCCCACCACTTTTACATCTTCCGGGATACGGTAACCAAACTGCTTCACCACCTTTAATACTCCTGTGGCGGTGAGATCATTTACCGCAAAAACCCCGTCGGGTCTGATTCCCGATTCATACAATTTCCGCATCACAACCAGAGCTTCTTCACGGTTATCACATTTAATGATCAAACTTTCGTCCACGGGAATGTGGTGCTTCTGTAGCGCTTTGATGTAGCCCTCTTTACGCTTGGTGCCTATGGTGAGGTTTTGTGGAGCTGCCAGATGGACTATTTTCCGGCATCCCTTTAATATAAGGTGTTCGGTGGCAATAAAAGCTCCTTCTAAATCGTCAATAATTACCTTATCGGTTTTGATATCGGCGGCAGCCCTGTCGAAAAATACCAGGGGGATGTTGTTTTGGACCAATTCCTTGAAATGTGTAAAATCAGTGGTGTCTTTCGAAACGGAGGCCAAGATGCCATCTACCCTGCTTGATGTAAGTGTTTGGATGCTGGTTATTTCCCGTTCTTCGTTTTCATCGCTTTGGCAAATCATCACGTTATAACCGGCTTCATTGGCAACATGTTCAATGCCGCTGATGACAGATGAAAAGAAGAAATGTACCACTTTGGGGATGACCACCCCAATCATGTGAGTTTTACTGCTGCGTAGCGATAATGCTACCGCGTTGGGTTTGTAATGATATTTTTGGGCCAATTCATGAACCGCCTCTTTGGTTTTGCTGCTAATATCGGGATGGTTTTTTAAGGCACGGGAAACGGTAGATGGCGAAATTCCAAGTTCACGGGCTATATCTTTAATGGTAATCTGTGTTTTGCGTTCCATGCTGCGAGCGGTTTGTTAATGAGAACAAATTTAGCATTTTACTTTAGGCCGCCTCACAATCGGCATGATTTTATTGCCATAAATTAAAAATATGTTATTCAGCATATGCAAGCGTTTGCGGAAACGTTTGTTGAGTCGTAACTTTTACAATTAGTATTGTTAATTCCTTTTAATATGTAATTTTACAGTACGCTATAAGACACAAGAATCATTAAAAGAGGGACAAATTAACATTTTAACTAAACTAAATTTAACGCATTATGGTAAGAAAAATACTCGCAATTTTCGCCATTTTCCTTGTTGCTGTGGGTGCCGGTTATGCACAGACAGGTAGCTTGCAGGGAAAAATTGTGGATGGGAATGGGCAACCTTTAATAGGTGCAAACGTTGTCATTAAGGGTACCACCAACGGTACCATTACCAACATTGATGGGAATTATTTGTTGCAAAAAATTCCCGTAGGTTCTCAAACCATTGTAGCTTCGTTTATTGGCTTTGCCAGTTTTGAACAGGCAGTGGTCATCGAAGATGGCAAAACAGCTACCTTTAATTTTACTTTGGTGGAAGACATTGCCACACTTGATGAATTGGTAGTAATTGGTTATGGTACCGTAAAAAAATCGGATGCCACAGGGTCGGTTATTGCTATTAAGTCAGATGATTTTAACAAGGGTGCCATTGCAACTCCAGATCAGTTGATTACTGGTAAAGTTGCCGGGGTACAGATTACTTCAGGTGGTGGCGCACCGGGCTCAGGACAAACCATCCGTATCCGTGGTGGAGCATCACTGAATGCCAGTAACGATCCATTAATTGTTATTGATGGAATACCTGTGGATAATTATGGCATTAGTGGTTTGGCAAATCCATTAACTTCCATTAACCCGAATGATATTGAATCAATGACCATTCTTAAAGACGCTTCGGCTACTGCCATTTATGGTAGCAGGGCTTCAAACGGGGTAATCATTATTACAACCAAAAAAGGAGTTAAAGGTCAGCCTATTAAAATTGAATATCAGGGAGCCCTTTCGATTCATCAGAACACAAAAAAAGTAGATGTATTGAATGGCCCAGAATTTACTGAAGCGGTTACAAATTATGCCAATGCTAAATTCTCTAATCCTTCAGAAGTTACTAAACATTTGGGAACAGCCAATACCAACTGGCAAGAACAGATTTTTGAAACAGCCGTTGGAAACGACCACAATTTAAGTGTATCGGGTTCTACATTCGATGTTCCATTTCGCATCTCAGGAGGTTATTATACGCAAGAAGGAACACTGAAGACCGGTAAAGTGGACAGGCTCTCGTTTAATGCAAATATTGATCCCAGTTTTTTTGAAGACCATTTGAAATTGAATTTAAATGTTAAAGGTTCAACAACAGATAGCAAATTTGCCGATGAAGGTTCCATTGGAGCTGCTATTCAAATGGATCCTACTAAACCAGTTTACAATGCCGATACTCTATTTGTTTGGAGGGATGACGAAGGTAATATAGTGGATCAAGCCACCAATAACCCATTAGCTATGTTGGAATTGAGGGACGATATTTCGAATGTGAAACGTTTTTCAGGGAATGCACAAATTGATTATAAATTCCATTTTTTACCTGAATTAAGAGCTAATCTAAGTGTGGGTATTGATAAATCGAACAGTGAAGGCACAGTGACCGTTGATACTTCAGCATCCTGGCAAAAGGTTGGTCAGTATTCCGGATATTATTCAGAATACACTCAGGAAAAAGAAAATAAATTATTGGATTTTTATCTTCACTATTCAAAAGATATTGAAGCTATTGACACCTACTTTGACATTCAAGGAGGTTATTCCTATCAATCGTTTTACAGGGGTAATACAAATTATTCCCGTTATGCAGCATTCAATGGTATAGTATCCGATACAAATACCATTGATGAATACGATCCAGATCCAACAGAATATTATCTTATATCTTTCTTTGGCCGTTCAAACATACGTTTCAAAGATCGCTATTTGTTTACCTTTACTCTGCGGAACGATAATTCTTCGCGTTTTTCACCCGAAACACGTTCAGGTATATTCCCATCTGTAGCCTTTGCATGGAATGTAAACAAGGAACCCTTTTTAGCGAGCCAGACAATTTTTAGCAACTTAAAAATCAGAGCAGGTTGGGGCGTTACTGGACAGCAAAATATTGTGGATGATGATTATCCGTATCAACCGAATTTTTTCCTGAGCACATCAACTGCATCATACCAGTTTGGAAATACCTTTTACAAGGGTTACCGCCCCGATGAGTACGATGAAATGATTAAGTGGGAAGAAACATCGACCTTAAATTTTGGCCTTGATTTTGGAATTTTAAGCGACCGTTTTTCCGGTTCATTCGATATCTATTCAAAAAAATCCATTGATTTGATCAATGAAGTGGCAGTACCTGCTGGAACAAATTTTTCGAATCGCTTAGTAACCAATGTGGGCGATTTAACTAATAAAGGGTTAGAATTCAATATAGTATCAAGGATTATTTCTTCCAAAGATATATTATGGGAAGTTGGATTCAATTGCACGTATAATGAAAACGAAATTACAAAGTTAACTGAATTTGCAAATCCGGATTATTTGGGCGTTGAAACTGGAGGAATTTCCGGAGGTGTGGGAAATTACATTCAAATTCACAGCGTTGGTCATTCTGCCAATTCGTTTCTAGTTTATCAACAGATTTATGACGAAAATGGGAAACCTATTGAGGGATTGTATGTTGACCGCAATAATGACAATGTGATTAATGATGATGATAAATATATCTATAAAGACCCCCATGCTAATTTCTATTTTGGGTTGAATTCGATGTTAACGTATAAAAATTTCACATTCAGTTTTGCAGGTAGGGCTCAATTTAACAATTATGTATATAACAATGTGAGCTCAAACAATGGTGAATTGAGTCGGTTGTATCGTCCTGAAGGACCATACATTGCAAATGTTACCAGCGATGCTTTGGATGTAAACTTTTATAAACCTCAGTATTTTAGCGATTACTACATTAAAAACGGAACCTTTTTCAGAATGGATAATATTACATTGAGTTATCTTTTTGAAGACTTAGCCGGTACTAAATTAAATCTTGGACTATCTGCCATGGTAAACAATGCGTTTGTGTTAACAAAATACGATGGTTTAGATCCAGAGGTAAATAATGGCATTGATAACAATATTTATCCACGGCCAAGAATCTATACATTTGGACTTAAATTACAGTTTTAACCTTAAAATGCATGAATAAGATGAAAAAATATTTAAAAATATTAATTGTAGGAGTGGTAATTTTCTCTTCATCCTGCATGAAAGATTTGGATACGATTCCATTGGATGACGAATCAATAACTTCGGAAAAGATATACCAGGATCCAGCCAATTACAAACTGGCTTTGGCTAAATGCTACATTGGTTTAGCTGTTGGAGGTAACGACGGTGGTGATGGTGATGGCGACATTGTTGGGATCGATGGTGGTTTCAGCCAGTACCTGCGCTTGTATTGGTATAGCCAGGAACTTTCGACCGATGAGGCAATCATTGGTTGGAACGATGCTACTATTAAAGATTTTCATTACCAAACATGGTCGACAAGTGATGTTTTTATTACTGCTATGTATTATCGGGTAATGTTCCAGATTACACTTTGCAATTCATTTATAAAAAATTCAACCCCAGCAAAATTAGAAGATAGAGGCATTGGAAGTGAATACTATGAGGACATTGCCTTATACCATGCCGAAGCCCGTTTTTTACGTGCCTTAAGTTATTGGCATGGGTTGGATTTATTCCGTGGCATCCCATATGTAACCGAAGACGATCCTATTGGCGCGTGGTTTCCAGAACAAGCTAAAACTCCAGAATTGTTTAGTAAAATTGAATCTGAATTAATTGCCCTTACCGATGGAGTAGGTGGTGATGATTTGGCAGATCCTAATGCAAATGAATATGGACGGGCTGATAAAGCTGCCGCATGGATGTTGTTGGCAAAATTGTACCTGAATGCTGAAGTTTATCTGGGTGAAGGAAATTCAAAATACACTGAAGCTATCACCACATTGAATAAGGTAATTAGTGCCGGATACTCTTTAGAGAGTGATTTTACTAATAACTTTAAAGCAGACAACGACAATTCGGATGAAATAATTTTCCCCATTGCTTTCGATGGCACAAATACCCAAACTTGGGGAGGTACTACTATTTTAGTACATGCCGCTATTGGTGGAACAATGACTGCCGCAGATTACGGTGTTGGCGGTGGCTGGGGAGGTATAAGAACTACAGCACAAGTAGTTGACAAAGCAGATATTGGAAACGATACAAGGGCTATTTTTTATACCGATGGGCAAAATAAAGAAATTAACGATGTGAGCCTTTTTACCGATGGATATGCTACTCCCAAATTTTCTAACATGACAAGCACCGGAGAAGCTGGAAAAAATGCTGATTTTGTAGATACTGATTTCCCGGTATTCCGTTTGGCAGATGCTTACCTGATGTATGCAGAAGCTGTATTACGGGGTGGAACCGGTGGCGATGCATCTACTGCTCTTGGATATGTAAACCAACTTCGGGAAAGGGCTTATGGAAATACTTCGGGAAACATTTCTTCATCTGAGCTCGATTTAGATTTTATTTTGGATGAACGTTGCCGTGAGTTGTATTGGGAAGGGCACCGGAGAACCGACTTAGTCCGGTTTAACAAATTTACCGGAGATAGCTACCTTTGGGCTTGGAAAGGTAATTTACAAGCAGGTAGGAGTACGGATTCCTATCGTGATGTTTATCCTATACCGGTTGACGATTTGAATGCCAATAAAAATTTAACGCAAAATGATGGTTATTAATCAAACTATAATAAGATTATGAAAAAAATATTTATATCATTTTTAATAGTTCTTGGCTTTGGAATCTTCTGGGCCTGTGAAGATGAAAATACCAATCCGGTGTTCGATACCACAAAAATTGTGGCTCCTACCTTAACGGAAAGCAATAACACAACCGATCTTGTTTTGCTTGAAGAAAACGAAGCCAATATTGCATTATCATTTACCTGGGATTCAACTATATATCCGTTAGCTAACATTGAATCGGCTATTTACAGTTTGCAAATGGATAGCATCGGGAACAATTTTAACGACCCTATTGAACTGGCAAATGGTGACGTTTTTAATTACACTATCACTGTTGCCGAACTGAATGATTTACTATTAGGTAAAAAGTATCAAAGTGACACCATTTTACCGTTTGAGTTCCGTGTTTACTCCTACATAGTTGAATCTGTTCAAGATAAAGTATATTCAAATGTATTGAGTATAAATATTACGGCTTACTCAAAAGAAGTCATTGAAGTACCTGTGGAACCCATCTATTTGTTAGGAAATGCTTCTGCTGCCGGATGGGACAATACTGCTGCTTTACCACTGACTTTCAGAAAAGATTTGGCTGACTCAACATTTACTATTGTTACCTCATTAGATGGCGGTACAGGTGAATATCTTAAATTTATCCGCTATTTAGGCGCTTGGGCCCCACAATGGGGTACCGATGCTACTGGTGATTCAGTTAGTGGAAACCTTGTTTATCGTCCCACTGAAGCAGTTCCAGATCCGGCTGCTATACCCGCGCCATCAGTAGCTGGCGATTATTTAATTACAGTAAATATTGCTGAAACTGTAAATACTTACGAAATTACCAAGGTAGCTGAAACATTACACTTGATTGGTGATGCTACTTCGGTGGACTGGGATAATACTCAAGCCATACCGATGACTAAGGATGCCCCCGGTAAATTTAGCATTGTTACAACACTTGAATCAACTGCTACCGAAGGATTCAAATTCCTTGTAAATCAAGGAGCTTGGGAACCTATGTATGGCCAGGATGGTAACGGTACATGGGAAGCTGGTTCATTAAAATACCGTCCGTTAGGTGCAGCTGATGTACCTTCAATTCCACCTCCACCGACAACAGGTAGTTATTTAATTGAAGTTGACTTTGCAAATAATACGTACAAGCTGACATTGCAATAGTAATTTAAGCTCACTAGGCTTTTAATAAAAAGGGCCGTCTCTGTTAAATGAGGCGGCCTTTTTTTTGTTCCAGTGTGACACCCCTGTTACCGAAATACTTTACCTGGGGGAGATTAATCAAACAAACCCTGGAATTCAATTTATATTAAAAAGTGTAATAAAAACAAGAACTAAATTATTTAATGCTCTACAACATACGAAATCGGTTGCGGAAACGGTTGCGGAAATGCTGTCGCTTTTTTGGACTTTATTAAACCGAAACAGTTACTTAATTTTGTGTTGCGCTATAATTCAATCATTCTTGTAAAAATTGAAAGAGACACATTTAACAAACTAAACCTAAATTAATTATGGTAAAAAAAATACTCGCATTTCTTCCATTGTTTGTTTCCTTAATTTCTTTTACCCTGGCTCAAACCGGAGGGATAAAAGGTACAATAATCGATGGGAGTGGATTGCCTTTAATTGGTGCAAACGTTGTCGTGAAAGGTACAACAATTGGTACCGTATCTGATCTAGATGGAAATTATACACTGAGTGGCATCCCAACAGGAATGCAAACGCTTGTATGCTCATTTATTGGTTTTTCAAACCAAGAACAATCGGTTGAAATTAAAGAAAACCAAACGATTGCAATTACATTTACACTTACTGAAGACATTGCCACACTTGAAGAGTTAGTGGTTGTAGGTTACGGTACTCAAAAGACGAAAGAAATTACGGGTGCTATTACAAGTGTAAAAGCTGAAGATTTTAATAGCGGAAACATTAATGATGCTGCTCAATTGATTCAAGGAAAAGTAGCAGGGTTATCTATTTCAAAACCAGGTGCCGATCCCAACGCGAATTTTACCATCCGCTTGCGTGGGCTTTCTACTTTTGGTGCAAATACCGAACCTTTAGTGGTTGTAGATGGAATACAAGGGGTAGAATTAAGATCGGTAGATCCGGAAGACATTGCATCAATGGATGTACTGAAAGATGCTTCTGCTACCGCTATTTATGGCACAAAGGGTGCTTCTGGCGTTATTATTATTACCACTAAAAAAGGTAAAAAAGGGACAGAAAACAAACCGATGGATGTAGAATTCAGTACTTCATTGACAACAACTTCAATAGACAGAAGGCCTAATGTGCTTACCATGGATGAATACCTCCGTTTTCCTAATGCCGTGGATTATCGTTCGGATACTGTGAACGGCACAGGAACTGATTGGATTGATGCAATAACGAGAACAGCATACACCAAAACTTATGGTATTGCCGTAGGTGGCGCCACTGAAAAATCAAGTTACCGTATGTCGTTTAACTACCGCGATGCCGAGGGCGTCATTAACGAAACCGGTTTTGACCAACTTAACGGTCGGGTAAACGTGACACAAAAAGCATTGAATGATATGTTAAATCTTGATTTTAACTTATCTGGTGTTATCCGTAATGAACAGTATAGCCCAAGTGAAGCGGTAACTGCAGCTATTAAATACAACCCAACAGCTCCCATCTTTGAAGATACGGAGGATGCTGAACAATATGGTGGCTATTTCCAGCGCAATGCCTTTTCGTTTTACAATCCGGTTGCCATGATTGCCCAATATGAGGGAGAAGGCAAAAAATCGAATTTAACAGGAAGCTTTAAGGCAACCTTAGAACCAGTTCAAGGTCTGAAAGTCAGTGCTTTTTATTCCCATGAATTAAAGTCTGAGCTATACGGTTATTATACCACCCGGGATAATTATTTCACCAATTTCGGCAAAGGCTGGGCTAAGCGCGAAGATAAACGATACGAAAACCGTATGTTTGAAGGTTTGGGAAGTTATGATAAGGGTTTTGGAGAATTAAAATCTACGGTTCAGGTAGGTTATTCCTGGCAAGAATCATTGGCAGAGGGTTTTTGGGCCCAAGCAAATGAATTTATTTCTGATGCTTGGAGTTTCAATAATTTAAGCGAAGGGGGTAGTAGTTTATATGATGCCAGTTCTCATAAGGATAGTTGGAAAAATAAACGCACATTAGTTGGATTTTTTGGTGTAGCTTCCTTTAATTATGCCGACACTTATTTCCTTCGGGGACAAGCCCGTAAAGATGGTTCATCCATGTTTGGTGAAAACAACCGATGGGGAACTTTTTATGGAATAAGTGGAGGTGTTGATGTCGCTAAATTTATAAATGTATCTCAAATTGGACGGTTAAAAGTAAGGGGCGGGATTGGGACATCTGGGAACCTTCCTCCTGAACCGTATTTAACAAGAGACTTATGGGGACAATCCTCCAATTTTTATTCAAATGGTGAATACATTCCATCGTATGCTCCAATACGTAATCAAAATCCCAATTTGAAATGGGAAGTAAAAAAGGAAACCAATATAGGTTTGGATTATGGGTTATTTGGGTATAAAGTAACTGGTACCTTTGATTATTTTACAAGTACCAGCTCAGACCTTATGCTAGAATATAATGTTCCTAGTACAAAGTATACTGCTTCAAAAATGTGGTATAATATTGGCGAACTAAAAAACTCAGGTCTTGAATTTGCCTTGAGTATCAATGTTATTGATGCTGATAATTTTTCATGGACTACTGATTTGAATTTCACTAAATATTTAACCACAGAACTGGTAAAAATCTCAACTGAGGAGATTCTGTATAATGGTGGAAATATGGATATTGCAGATCTGGGAGCTCCTGGTTATACGGGAGTTAACATCATCCGCTTGGGTGAAGGTGATGCCATTGGAAATATTGTAGGTTATACCTTTACTGGGATAGATTCTGTAGGTAAATATACATATTTACAAGATTCATTGGGAAAGAATATTAAATCTGTAATTGGTAATGGGTTGCCTAAATTTCAATTGGGATGGGGAAACACATTTAAGTATAAGAATTTTGACCTTTCTTTCTTTGTACGCGGAGTATTTGGTCATGATTTGGTCAATACTAACAATGCCCGCTATGGAAGCCCAAGTACCATAAATATCCAAAGTGGGATGAACACAGCCTTAGATTATTTTAATGCGACCCAGGCTCCAAGTTTTTCTGATATTTATGTTGAGAACGCCAATTTTATCCGTTTAGATAATTTCTCTTTGGGCTATACTTTGAATCTATCCGATAATAAGTATGTTTCAAAAGTTAGGGCATATATATCTGGGCAAAATCTGTTTACCATTACCAACTATACAGGGACATCTCCTGAAGTCCGTTATGCAGATAAAGTAAACGCTACAGATAGCCCAAATCCATTGGCTCCCGGAATTGATAGGGGAGACACCTACTTCGGAACCCGGAGCTTTACCTTTGGTGTGAATGTCACTTTCTAGATTGAATTTAATTTTAACAAATATCATTGCAGATATGAAAAGATTTTTTAAAAATATAAAATGGATGTTTGCTGGTTTAACTCTTTTGGCGGTAGTCCCCTCATGTACCGATTTGGATGAGGAGGTTTATGACCAATTGAGTGGCGATATCCTTTTCCAAAATGAAGAGAATGTAATCTATGCTTTTGGAGGTGCTTATACCAATTTGTACGATTTGATAGGGCATAAATATAATGTGGGGTCCGATTGCGGTACCGATTTATTAGTAGTCCCACAGCGTGGAGGAGACTGGGAAGACGGAGGCGAGTGGCACCGTTACCATTGGTTGACTTGGACCCCAAGTGAAGGTTATATTAGTAGATCTTATGATTTAAACTACAAGGGAATAGTTTTGGTTAATAAACTAATTGCTACGCTTGAATTAGTGGAGACCGATGCAGCCAAAGTAGCTATAGCTGAATTGAGGGGATTGCGTGCGTATTATTATTTAAACTTAATTGACCAATTTGGAAATGTTGTCATTAATGATAAATTTCCGGTTACAGATGAATTCCCTAAGAATTCTCCAAGGGATTCAGTATATATGTTCATCAAAAATGAACTTTTAGAGGCAATGCCTTTATTAGCAAAAGAAAATGGTGGAAATTACTATGGCCGTATTACCTATTATGCAGGACAAATCCTTTTAGCTAAATTGTATTTGAATGCCCAGGTTTATACCGGTATTCCACAATGGGAAAAGGCCGAAGCTGCCATTGATAGCATTATGGCAGGGCCATTTGCATTAGAGACCAATATTTCGGATAATTTTATTGAGGATGCATCCAATTCTAAAGAACATATTTTTGGGGTTCCGTTTGATCAAATCAAGGCACAAGCATTGGAAATCCACTTATTTACCTTGCATTATGCTATGGTAAGCGTGTTCGGAATCACCGAATCGGGTTGGAATGGATTGTCTGCTCAGGAATCGTTGTATAATTTATTGGCTCAGGATGCTAACGACGATCGTTTAAATGGTCTATTGTATGGACCTATGTATGATAAAGATGGCAACCCGGTTCAAGATGCCAGTTTTGAGAAATTTGATCCGCTAAACCCTAAGAAACCTAAAGATCCTGATGGTATCAATTTAAACCACACCCCATTTATTAACATGCTTCAACCCAATTGTTTGCGACAGTCAGGTGCCCGTATCAAAAAATTCAATTTTGTGGAAGGCACCGGACGCTACATGGGTAACGATGTTCCTATTTACCGCTATGCCGATGTTTTACTGATGAAAGCTGAAGTACGGTTACGCCAAGGAGATGCCAGTGGTGCATTAATTTATGTAAATGAAGTACGCACCCGTGCAGGTGCTGCACCTTTTGCTGAGGTCACTTTTGATAATTTATTAGACGAACGTGCCCGTGAACTTTTTGCCGAAGGTTTTAGAAGATCGGATTTAATCCGGTTTGGAAAATATCTGGATGCCCGTTGGGAAAAACCAGATGTATCGCCTGACTATGTAACTATTTGGCCAATTCCTGCTGATGAAATTGGATTGAATGCCAATCTGGTGCAGAATCCTGGTTATTAGTTAATTTCAATTGTATATAGTTAAACCTATATAAGATTGCTTGAAAAAGTAAATCTGCTTTTTTAAAATTTATAACTAAACTTAAGAATTATGAAAAAATCTCTATTCTTGACACTTTTCATGGCACTGATGCTTTCTTTCAGTGCTTGGAGTCAGTGTGGTCAGGTTAGCTTGATTGGAACCATCAATGGATGGGCCGGCGACCATATGATGACTCGGGATTTGACCGATCCTACTGTATTTACAACCTATTTAACCATTAATGTCGGTGACACTAGTGCTACAGGTATTATTGAGTTAAAATTCCGTGAAAACAAGGATTGGGCTGTAAACTGGGGTAGTGCCGAATGGCCAACAGGTACAGGTGTACTTAATGGTGCTAACATTGTAGTACCTGAAGCCGGGACCTATTTTGTTACATTCAACTGCACCAGTGGGGCTTACTCATTTGTTGAAACTTGTGGAGCTATTAGTTTAATAGGTTCATTCAATGGTTGGGCCGATGATTATTACCTGACTCGTGATGAAGAAAGCATGAACGATTGGACTGCAACCATCACTTTTGCAGAAAACGCTGAAGTAAAATTCCGCGAAAATGCAGGTTGGTCTGTAAACTGGGGTTCTGCTGATTTCCCAACAGGAACTGCCGTTCAAGACGGGGCAAATATTCCTGTCCCGGCTGGAAATTACAAAGTGATGTTCAACTGTGCAACAGGTGATTATACATTTGTATCTACTGTTGGTAATGTTTCCATGATTGGTGAATTCAACGGTTGGAGTGCTGATCATTGGATGGATCGTAATGCTACTGATCCTGATAAATTTACAACCATCATTTCATTTGAGAAAGAAGATGCCGGAGCAGGAAATGCCATTGTTGAAGCAAAATTCCGCGAAAATGCTGGATGGGCTGTTAACTGGGGTGCTGCTGATTTCCCAACAGGTGTAGCTACCAATAATGGAGCAAACATCTTAATTCCTATCGATACTTTACAATTGACCAATGATTTTTTGGTTGAATTTGAATATGTTCAAGTTTCTGGAACCGTTTCCGAAGCTAATTATAAATTTACTCCTGCTTCTGGTGTAATTAGTATGATTGGTGCCTTCAATGGATGGAATGGTGATTTCCCGATGAACCGCGATGCTCAGAATCCAAACTTGTGGACAGCAACCCGTTCATGGTATGCCGATTCAGAAGTAAAATTCCGTGAGAATGCCGATTGGACTGTAAACTGGGGGGATGCTACGTTCCCAACAGGAACTGGTACTCCAAATGGAGCTAACATTCCTTTGGTAGCTGGTACTTATGATATTACTTTTAATGCAGCTACTGCTGAATACAGCTTTGTTGAGAATAACAATGTAGTAGGTGAAATTGGATTGGTTGGCGATTTCAACAACTGGGGTGCCAATGGTGAATTGGATGTAAATTTAATCCGCGATCCAAAACATCCTAACTATTTCACATTAACTTATAACTTCGGTTCAAGCACAGGCATTCTTTTCCGCGAGAACATGGATGCTTTATATGAGAATGTATGGGGAGGAACATTCCCAGGCGGAACCGGTGTTCAGGATGCTGCTCAAATCATCCAGGTGCCTGGAGGTTTGTACAACATTACCTTCGATGCCAATTCTGGTGACTTCTATTTCCAACAACTAGGAAACTCAGTTACGGCTCCTAAAGTATTTGCTATGACAGTGAACGGTATAACCAACGAAACCGATTGGGTAATTAACCAACCTGTGAGCAAAGTGGTTGATGGTACCGCTGGCGAAACTCCTGCTGAGGTGCAATTTGGTTTAACTTATAACGACGAATACTTATATGTTGGTATTAATGTTACCAGTGCTACTCCTGCCGATGATGTTGTTGAAATCTTTGTTGATGGTAACAAGTCAGGTGGCGATTATGATGACAGCGACATTCATTTCACAATTGCCAACGATGGTACGGTAACTGTGGTAACTGGTGCTGACGGGGTAACTCCTATTGGTGACGTTAATAACAGTTCTGCAACTACATACTCAGTTGAGGCTAGCATTAGCTGGGATGAATTGGGTGTTACTGCTGAAGAAGGTACTCAAAAAGGATTTGATATTATTTTTGCCGATGGTACAGCTTATAAATTGGCATGGAATGGTGGAACTGCAAACTATGAGAGTCTTTCTTTATTAGGCGATGTTTTGTTAGGGCAATTATCTTGCGGGTGCATCAGCTTGTATAATTCAACTATTGGTGACGTTATTTTGCGTAACCCTGTTGATGCTCCTACTACTTATGTAGGTACTTACAACTTAGATGTGGCTGGTGGCGTTGCCTTCCGTAAAGACAGACAAAGTACAGTAACCTGGGGTGATGATCAATTCCCAACCGGAACTGCTACTGTTGGTGGACCAATGATTCCTGCCACTGTTGATCGCTGGAGAGTTACATTTGACTGTTTGACAGGTTCATATAATTTTGTTCAAACTCCAGCAGCAGCAGCAAGCACTGCCTATGCAAGATTTGCCGATGCTCCTGTAACTATTGATGGTAACCTAGGTGAATACAACCTTGAATATGTAAGCGATTTAGTTGTTGTTGGTTCTGTGGCTAATAATAACACTGTCACTTGGGGAGTAAAATGGGATAAAGACAACTTATATATAGCTGCAAAAGTTGTTGATGCTAATGTAGATTTAGCTGCAACAGGTAACCCATGGGATAACGATGCAATCGAAATCTACATTGATGGTGATAACAGCAAAGATGGAGCCTATACAGGCGACTTTGATACGCAGTTAATCATGGACGTAGTAAGCAACAATGCTGATGGTGTTAATGGTACCGATGCATTGTGGATAAAAGCAGACGGAGTTCCTGTAACCAACTTCAATTCAAAATGGTTAACCACCGATGATGGATATACCATTGAAGTACGTTTAGGTTGGGATAATTTTGACTTTGCCCCTGGTAAAGGTAGAATTATGGGCTTCAGCTTAGGTAACAATGATAACGATAGTGGCACTGGCCGTGATTATCAGACTGTATGGTATGGAACCGGAAGCAACTGGAGCAATACCGCTGATTTAGGTGATTTGCAATTAGATGGTGGTGCTTATGAATATTACGTAAGTATTTTCGAAAACAACATCTTAAACAACGCTAGCGTTCAATTGTATCCAAACCCAACTCAAGGTAATGTTTATGTTAAAACTTTGGGTAATGAATTTACTGGTAATGTAACTGTTAATGTGGTTGATATTACTGGTAAAGTGGTTGCCAGCACTTTTGAGAACCTGACTGGTTCCGATAATATTATTGAAGTAAATACCAGCAATTTGACCGATGGTATCTATTTAGTGAATGTATTAGGTACTAATGGCCATCAAGCTGTTAAGAAACTCATAATTCAGTAGTAGTAATAGTAGGTAAAAAACAATGTAGAAAGAGTTGCTCCTTGTGGGCAACTCTTTTTTTACCCCAAATAATTAGTCGCTCCTTACGAACTCAAAATTAGTAAGGATAACTTACAACGGTAGATAAAGTCAAAGTATGTATGGAGAAGTTCTTGTTTTAACTTCTCCATCATCTTTTTTAGGTTCCAACCTGCTGCTGC